>JACDJB010000006.1_pt1 | contig 476951 bp, 436 predicted proteins | sample 7454121 | NCBI WGS metagenome assembly JACDJB01 (sample SAMN14253290, study PRJNA609438) | sludge metagenome | isolation source: sludge after 25d culture with pyrite | collected 2018-12-20
CCGCGTCCAATTTCACTTCGTGCCTACATCCGCGTCCTGGCTGAACCTGGTGGAACTCCTATTCAATGAGCTGGAGCGCCGCCAGCTGAAGCGTCTGGCCGTCGGCCACGTCGAGGAACTGATCGCCGCGATCACCACGTACCTCGACAACAGAAATGAAAATCCCGTACCATTCGTCTGGACCGCTTCAGCCGACAAGATCCTGCGCAAGGTTCGGCGTGCACAGAAGAGCCTCGCCAACGTGAAAACGATTTCGGGGGCTAACCACTAGCAGGGCTATGTGTCCGACCCAAAGAGGCTACTCGCCCGATCGGCTGAAGCACCAGCAATCGCCACCGTCGAAGGCTCTCGAATGAGAATGTTCAGCGTGCCAAACACGCGGCCAGGCTAATGCTTTGGACGGAGCGCTTCAAGGCCGCTGGGAGCTCCTTGCCGACGCTGTGCCGATTGACGTCGACTCGGAGGCACGGCGAGAATCCATGTGCTCGGTCAGCCAAGCGTTAAGCGAGTGACGTCTCGAATTGGTATGTCATCCACAACCATGCATTCGTAGGAGTCCGCTGCATGGTGCGACCGCTGCCCCTCCGGCCTCGCCGCACTGGATGCCCTCCGGTCGCGCGTGTGCTTTACCGGGTCGAACGACCGCAGTCAGCCAGGTGGTAAGACAGCCCGAGCCAACTGTGCAGTTTCGGTTGGGTGAGCCGGCCGTGTTGCCTCAGCACTATCAACCGTCCGTGCTGGCTTCGTAAAGGATCTCTGCCTCGGGGAAAGCTGCACGCAGCGCATCCATGGCGGGGACCGTGTTGAGGCCCCACTGATTGGTGAAGGCGTACGTACGCCCCTGCAGGTGGAGCAGTTCCCCGTCGCCCGTGAGGAACCGCCTGGGATCAAGACGAGGTCCGCCGTCTTCCCCAAGAGCTGCCAACCCAGCGCGGAAGCTCTCCGGGGTGTGCTCTCCGTCGAGCCACGCCCACAGTCGCGAATGCCGTACGACCTTGTCGATGTCTTCCGGGGTCTTGTCAAGCTGTTCGATAACGTGACGGACAGCGTGGTAGACGAGCCGCCGCTTGTAGAGCCTGGTCAGTGTCGCTCCTCCTACGGTCAGGTCGTAGCGGGTCCAGTCTGCACCGCCTCCACCGGTCCCGGCGCGCTCCTGTCTCGCCTTCTCACGCACCTGGACTTGGTACTCGCTCGCCTCGCGAATCGGGATTACCTGTTCGACCTGCATCAGTAACTGGTCGCCCAGCTGGTACGGCCGCAACTGCACACAGCGGATATCGAGGTCACGTTCGTTGAGCCACATGACCGACGTCGTCAGCTCCCGAGAGAAGTCGGCAGCGACGAGTACTATGCGGACGTCCTGAGCGAACGCGGCCTCGTCCGGCTCGTCCCATCCCAGGAATTCGAGAAGCTTCGCGCGACCTTCCTCACGCGAAGTACCCGGAGCACGGCCATCCGTCGCGGCGGTACGTCGGTCAGCTTGCGCCGATGCCACCACGGACGGCTGGCGCGACAGATAGGAGTGATATGCGTTGACAGCTTGGTCAAAGGTCATCCTGGCGACCATGGCGGCGTATCGGAGCGCTTGGAGCTCCATATGGGCACCGGTGTCGTCGCGTTTGAGCTCTATGACAACGAGGCTCCCGTCTCGGCTGACTCCGAGCAGATCGATGCGTCGATAGCTGGCGTCCCAAGCGCCAAACTCCTCGGCGATGACCAGTGTCTCCGGAGAGACTATAGCGATGTGCTCTTTGAGCAGTCTCTGAAGATCGCCGCGCTCCTGCAGCCCCACCGCGCTAAAGCTGGTGGTCGGCACCGCCGCGATTGCGGTGTTTGACAAGGTATACAGCGGCAATAGAGCCTCTTCAGTAAGTGAGGTCGAACCATTCCAGCCTGGGAGCGCGTATCACGCGCACCGCTCCGTGCGGGCGACGTTGTCGTCACACCGTAGGCGCCGTTCTGTGAGCGGCGGAAGAAGCCAGCGCAACGCTCAGGCACTGCAGACATCAACCTTGCCGAGTCTTATAGGTCAGTGGACCGTTGATCGTTGGCCTATCTGGGAAGAAGGCGGAGCTTTGGTCAATGTTACGCAAGGATTGATACTCGGCTGATAGGCTGAGAGTGCGTTTCAATGACGGTCTGCGCAAGGCGCCCGATGACAATCGCCTCGGAAGTCGCTACCAGGTTGTGGCGGAGGCCGAGGGGGCAGAAGAGGACCAGTGATCAGCGAGGACAAGGTTCACACTTTGGACGAGCGGCCCGTTACGCTGGTCAATCCGAGCCAGACTTGGTTTCCTAGCAGAACTGGAGCGCGCTGTTGCTGTTGTCATCCTCGACTGCCAGGATGGTCTGTCAGGATGCGGGTGGTCTGACAGGCCGACCTGACGGGTTCGTTCGCAGCAGACCGGGACTGCGCCAAGACAGCGCCGGCCAGCACTGCGCAGCCGTCGACCTCGACACGGTCTTCACGTCACTGGACCGCGCGACCAGCGAACCGGGACGACAGATCCTCTATCACCTCCTTCTGACGCCGACGGTAGACGAGGCGCCGCTCCTCCGGCTCGAGGCTGCGGTCGAGGCCCTCGCTGCCCCGTCCGTCGCGTCCCACTCCGAGACGGTGCTCCGGCAACTGGAAGACCCGCGGGCGGCCCACATCGTCGAATTGTTGTTCAGGGAGCTGCCACGGCGCCCACGCCTCTGGTGGTGCTTCCCGCTCCTCACCATCAGTTCGATCAGGCTCCTCGTGCTGTACATCAGCGGCCTATGACCCAATGCGGCCCTTGTGTGGCTGGGGCTCTGCCTCACCAACATCCTCCTGCAGCTCGCCTATCGGCCACGGGTGAGACAGTTCGTACCAGCCCTCCATCAACTCCCGCGATTTCTCGATGCCGCAGCAACGATGGATGTCCTCCCAGTCGAAGAGCTGGCCCCAGAGCCTGAGCGCCTACGAGAAAGGGCCCTGACGCTCGGTGCGCTCCGCGGTGCGACGCGCAGCCGCATGGCGATTGGCGGTCGCTCTCGCGCTGATCGGCTACCGCGCGTACCTCGCCCCCACCACGAAGTTCTTCCAGAAGCTTCTCAGCGCTTCCCGGTGCTCTCGCCGGTACGCTGCGTAATCGCTCGCAATCTCGGCGTCGACCCGCGCAACGAGTACGAATGCGTCCAGTAGCCCAGCTTCGTCCAGCCGCTGAAGATTGATGGTCGCGGCACTCTGCGGCACGGCGCGGTAGGCCGCCTGCAACGCGGCTTTCTCCTCGAGGAGGCTGCGCCGGTAGCGCGCCTCATCCGGATACGCCGCCCTGAACGGTGCGCCAACGCTCTGGTCGTCTCCCTTCCACGCTCGTCTGACGCTGTCGTACGCGACCCACGACGGTGACGCGGTAGCGCCAGTTGCGGGCGCTGCGAGCTCGATCCACGGAAAGGACAGCGGGACCCGCGCCACCTGCGCCCACGCCGACAGTGCGTGGGCTGAGACGCGGTTGTAGGGTTCCGCCACCAGCGCCTCGACGGCCTTTTCCAGGGCCTCATCGAGCTGGTTCTGCTTGAGCAGCACGTCGCTCCAATAGCGCCAGGCGGTCTCGCGATCAGGATCGATCCGTGTTGCGCGCGCATACCAGAAGTAGACGGAGTCGACGCTCCCCGAGCGCACGAATGTATCGCCGCTGAACAGCGCGGCGAGGTACATCGTCGGGTCAAGCGCGAGCGCCTTCTGGTAGAACGTCAATGCCTGTGGATAGTCGCCCGCGCTGTACGCGCGCTCCCCCTCCTGCATCGCGGCCTCGACGTCCTCACTTGTCGAGAAGCTCGCGTCAGCGCCGCCATCTTCCGGAATGCCCCGCAGCAAGGCGAGAATCTGCGCATCGGTGGATCCCAGCGCGGCGGCCCTGGCAAGCGCGGCGCGCGCTCGTACGCGCTGCTGTTGCCGCAGGGTCGCGTCGGGCACTGTGCCCAGCAATTTGAGGAGGTTGAGCCCGAGTCTCTCAAAGAGCGCGCGATCGGTGGTGTCGACCGCCGCCAGCCGCTCCAGTATCGGTTGCGCCTGCAGGTTCTTGCCGGCATTCATGAGTGCGAACGCACTGTCGCGCTCCGATTGCTGGGCGACAGCCGGCACCGTGTACAGGCACATCGCGAGCGATGCCAACATCATGATATTCTTCACGGCTTGACCAGTACGAGGGGACGGGAGGACCGCGGAAGAGGCGGACGCTGACAGGGCCGGAGCCCCGGGACCGGGTGCCCCAACATGCCTTCGGTTCCGTGCCTGAATCCAGTCTCGACAATGCAATCGATGATATTGAGGGTATCAGCACCGTCGACGAGCCCTCCGCGCTGGCCGACGGCAGACAGATATGATCCACCTGAGCACGGAACCGCATGTTGAATGTTCGAAAGTCCGCAATTGCAGTCGCGTCGCTGGTAGCTATCGCCGGTTGTGTATCGTCACAGGGGCCGCGCACCAGTTCCATCACCAGGCCGGTGACGACAAAGGTCACCACCCATGTGGTGACGCACGACGCCAAACTCATTGGCTCGGCGGTGGGTGGAGTGCGGGTCGTCATCCGGGACGCTGCCACCAACAGCGTGCTGGCCGAGGGAGTGCATTCCGGGAGTACGGGCGACACCAGGCGCATCATGCAGGAGCCGCGTAGCCGGAACGACACCATCTACACGGCTCCGGGCGGCGCACGATACGAAACGTCCATCTCCATCAGCACGCCCACCATGGTGGATATCTCGGCGGAAGGACCGCTGGCCTATCCTGATCAGATGGCGCGGACGTCCAAACGGCTGATGCTGCTGCCCGGACGCGACGTGGGTGGCGACGGCGTGGTGCTCGAGCTGCACGGTTTCATCATCGACCTCATGAGCCCCGACACCACGCAGGCGCTGCCGTCGTCGTCATCGCTGAACGTGCGGGCCAGGGTTCGCATGCTCTGCTCATGCCCCACGGAGCCGGGTGGAATGTGGGAGGTGAAGGACGTCACGGCCCGGCTGATTCGCGACAGCACCGTGGTACGCGAGACGAAGCTCAGATATTCCGGCCAGCAGAGCGAGTATACCGGGGAGTTGGGCAGGGTTGACGCGGGTGTCTATCGACTGGAAGTGCTGGCCGCCGCACCGGCCTCGGCCACCTTCGGCTTCGTCCAGCGGCGGGTCACGATCGCGAGGTAGGCGTAACCGCATCGACGCGCCCCCCGCTCGGGAGGGACACGCCGACGCTACCGTCCACGAGGCGGCGGTGCAGGGACCTCCTTGTCCGCAACTCGCGCCAGTACCCCTCGCGCCGAACGGGGTCTCGTCGCATACTCTCCCGACCCCGGTTGGACGCCCTGGTCGGGGTTGATCGGAGAGATCCCGTTTCTGAACGAAGTCACCACCGCGGCGGTATGGCGAAACGGGCTCATGACCCCACATCAGGACGGAGCGGGTTCGGCCTCCGGCGAGGCTCGTCCTTCCCGGACCCGCCATTCCGCGCCACCGCGCGCGGCCATTTCCATCGGGGGAGATCGTTCAGTGACTCAACCAGATTCGCCCGACTCGTCGCGTCGTGAACTGACTGTCCGGGCGGTAATACTCGGCATCCTGATCACCATCGTCTTCACAGCCGCCAATGTGTATTTCGGGCTCAAGGCGGGTCTGACGTTCTCCACATCGATCCCCGCCGCGGTGATCTCGATGGCCGTCTTGAAGGCCATGCGCGGTTCCACGATCCAGGAAAACAACATCGTCCAGACGGTCGCTTCGGCGGCTGGCACGCTCTCGGCGATCATCTTCGTACTGCCCGGGCTGGTGATCGTGGGCTTCTGGACTGGATTCCCATTCTGGATCTCGGCCACCATCTGCGCCACCGGCGGCATACTTGGCGTGATGTACACCATCCCGCTGCGGCGTGCCCTGGTGACCGATTCCGATCTGCCCTATCCGGAAGGTGTGGCCTGCGCCGAGGTGCTGAAGGTGGGGGCCGGCGATACTCCGGCCGCCGACGGTGCAGCCGCCGTCGAGAGCTCAGGAGCGGGGCTCAGGGCGGTTGTCTGGGGCTCGATCGTGTCGGCGGTGTTCTTCGTGATCGTGCAGACGCGCATCTTCGCCAGCAGCGTCACCTACTATTTCAGGGTCGGCAGCGACAGGGCCGGCACGACCGGCTTCGATTTCGGGCTGTCCTTCGCGCTGTTCGCGATCGGGCACCTGGTTGGTCTCTGGGTGGGAATCGCCATGCTGCTGGGTGCAGCGATCGGTTGGGCATGGGCGGTTCCGTACTTCACGCATCTGCACTGGACAGCCGGCGATGCTGCCGTGGTGGCGCAGGCCGGCTGGAGCAACTATGTCCGTTTCATTGGCGCCGGCGCCATCGGCGTCGCCGCGGTCTGGACGTTGGCCAAGCTGGTGAGGCCACTGCTCAACGGGCTGGCCGGTGCGATGCGTGCCTCGCGTGCGCGAGATAGCGGTACGCTGGGTGAACTCCCGCGCACGGAGCACGACATCCCGATCGGCCAGGTAGGCGTGATCTCGCTGGCGTGCCTGATCCCGATCGGCTACCTGCTGTGGCATTTCGCCGTCAACACCGGCCTCGGTGACGTGGCCTGGACGCTGGTGATTGGCGGCGTGACCTTCGTGGTGCTGCTGAGCTTCGTGGTCTCGGCGGTGACCGGCTACATGGCTGGATTGATCGGGTCGTCCAACAGCCCGCTGTCCGGCATCGGCATCCTGGTGGTGGTTGTCGTCGCGTTGCTGCTGGTGGTCGGGGTCAAGCCATCCCTGCCGCCCACCGCGGACAGGGCGCTGGTGGGGTTCGCGCTCTTCCTCACCTCGATCGTCTTCGCCGTGGCGTCGATTGCCAATAACAACCTGCAGGACCTGAAGACCGGCCAACTGGTGGACGCCACGCCGGCGCTGCAGCAATGGGCGCTCGTGATCGGTGTACTGGCGGGCGCGGTGGTGATTCCGCCGGTGCTGGATCTGTTGCAGAACACGTATGGCTTTCTGGGGGCCCCGGGCGTCGATCCATCCCGGGCACTGCCCGCGCCACAGGCCGGCCTTATCGCGGCGCTGGCGCAGGGTGTGATCACCGGCGACGTGCCGTGGGACATGATCAGCCTGGGCGCCGGTATCGGCGTGGCGATCATTCTGCTGGATGAGGTGCTGGCCCTGACGAGGAAGGGGCCGAGGCTGCCGCCTCTGGCGGTTGGTCTCGGCATCTACCTGCCCACGTCGACCACGCTGATGGTAGTTGTCGGAGCGCTGGTGGGGGCGTGGTTCGACCGCCGTGCGGGACGGCGTCCGGTCGAGGAGGCCACTGCAACCCGCCAGCTTGGCGTCCTGCTGGCTTCCGGTCTTATCGTGGGTGAGAGCCTGCTGGCGGTGGTTTTCGCCGCCCTGGTGGGTTTCAGCGGCAAGGATTCACCGATCGCGCTGGTCGGCGCGAGTTTCCGGGTTCCGGCTATCTTTATCGGTGGCGTGGTGTTCGTCGCTAGCATCGCCGTGCTCTATCGCTGGATCACGCACATGGGGCGTTCCGAGGCGGCTTCCTGAATCGCCTGGCGTCGCCGTGGGTGCGCCTGTGGCAGGATGACGGCGGCACCCTCGACGTCGAGCTGCGCCAGGATGCGAACGGTATCGTACAACGGCCGATACCGCCGCTTCCATGAGGTCTTCAGCCTCACCCATGTGCCAATGGGATTCGGACGCTGCCCACGAGGACGGAGCGCGTGCCCCTGTCTTGAGGTGATGCAGAAGGGCGCGGAGCCCGGTCCCGAGTTCAGCGGAGCGCCCGCGCGATATGCCACGTCCTGTATACAGCGGTCCCGAGCGCTCCGACGCCGATGAGCCCCACCGCGGTCAGCAGTACGGTGCCGCTACGCCAGTCGAGGAGCGTTGCGAGAGGGGCATCGAGCAGGGCCGCGAGCGCCAGCAATACCAGACGCTCGGCCCGCTGCATCACTCCGCCCCGGCAGTCCACTCCCACCACTGCTCCCTTCGCGCGGGCGTAGCTTACCATGAGCGAGGCGCCGAGCGCGAGCACTGTCGCCATGACCGCCCACGTGGAGGGCGCGAAGTATACGGCGAGGCCGATGAAGACGAAGGTCTCGGCGAAGCGGTCCAGCATGGAGTCCAGGAACTCCCCGTATGGGGAGGCAAGGCCGAGTGCGCGAGCGATGCGTCCGTCGAAGATGTCACAGAGACCGCCGAGCAGTATCAACCAGCCGGCCATCGCGAGCGAGCCTCGGGCGAGAGCGACGCCCGCGAGGAGGCCGAGGAACATGCCGGCGAAATTGAGGACGTCGGGGGAGATCCTGAGCGACACGAGCGCTCCCTCGATCGGTGCGATCAGCCACATGAGCCAATCACGGATCCAGCGACCGAGCAATATCGTGGTGGGCCGGCGAGCGACGTCGGAGTCCACCGGACGGTCGCGCGCGACAATCGCGAAGACCGGCATGGTGAGCACGACCACGGCGGCAATCGCCAGGAGCAGGTATGTCACGAAGTTCATAAGGAGTCGCGACGTTGTGGGCGCGAGCGCAGGTAGCGAAGCGCCTTGGGCCAGAGGAAGATGAGTGGCCAGCGGCGTTCGCGCTCGGTCAGTTGCATGCGCACCCCGCCCCGGCGCTCCAACTTGCGCAGCAGATAGTCCTGCCAGTTGTCGTAGAGCGCCATGTATTTCAGCCATCGGAGGGTGGCGCGCAATTTGCTGCGCCTGAAGTACATCGCAATACGTAGCTGTTCCAGCGGCCCGGGACGGACAGGATCAGAGTAGTCTTCCCCGTCGCGGCTCAGTACCCCGTCGTCGGCCAGGGAGCGGAGTAGTCCGGCATACATCCGGTCCATGGTTTCCCGCTGTGCAGCCAGGAGGGTGTCTATGCGTTCCCGGCCCTCGGGTCGAACTTCAGCCTCGAACGAGGTCTGGAGGAGAACCCGGCAGTAGCAGGCCACGTCGAACCGGGTCGGAAGATGGACGCGTCCCCAGCGAAAGGTATGGGCACGTGCTGCCAACAGAGAATCGACCACGATGTCCCGACTCCGGTTGTCTCGCGTCCATACGAGTTGCACATGCTGGAACAGGCGACCGTGGGTGAAGTGATCTCGCGCGCGAGGGGAGCATGCGCGCTGGAAGTCACGAACGGTGAGAATGGCACACTTCGCCTCCAGCGGTGGAGTGGTGTCGCTGTCGACGATCGCCACCACGTTCGGAGGCAGCACCCGATTGAGCCGCGCGGCCTTCGCCGGCGGGTAGCTGGTACCCACCCGCTCGGAGAGCGAGCAGTAGGCTTTCCGGTAGTCATCCACGACAACAAAGAAGTCGTGCGCGCTCTCGGGCCGCGCCTCGGAGCGATGGGCGTGCGAGCCATAGTGGATGATCGCGGCCGTGGCCGGTCCGAAGCCGCTCGCGAGGAAGTGGGCAAGCCGCTGGGTGTCCGATGATGCTGGAGAATCCAGTCCAGTCGCGAGGGCGTTACGCAGCTCCGACTCATCCATGCGCGTCTGTGGCGGTGCCGCGCTTGCCCCTCCCGGGTTCGGAATCCAGCTCGGCCAGCATGGCGGCCATCCGCGCGTGGAGCATGTCGATGAAAGCGTCGGTGGCGTTGTCGCTCGAGCCGCGGGGTGGGGGAGCGAGAGGCCCGGAGATGTTGATTCGCACATCGAGATCCGCGAAGTTGGCGAGACCATCGAGGAAGGTTCTCGCGTTCTCCATCCCATGGACCACGACGCAGTACACGGGACGTTGCGCCCGCGACAGGACAATTCGCAGCCCGCTCCGCATGAAGCGCCCCAGGCCACCATCGCGACTACGGTGCCCCTCCGGAAAGATCAGCAGCGACTGCTCGCCTCGCGCCACCTGCTCGGCGGCATCGGTGAGCGAGGCGAGTTCGGAGCGGGAGAGCATTCTCCCCTGCGAAACGAGGGGATATCGGGCCAGTCGAATGAGGGGCGAGACACCCGGTATTCCCCACCGGTACCGGTCACGTGTGGGAATGAGCGGGTACGGGCCTGGCACCAGCCGTAGACCAATGGGTATATCGAGGACTGACTGGTGATTCATCACCACGATGCAGCTCTCAGCCGGAATGGCTCCCTGCACGGTGATGCGCACGTTCGCAATGGTGCGCGCCATGACGAGCGCCGATCTGGCGTGGAATCGGAGCCAGGCCCGAACCATCCGCCTGCGGCGGGCGGGGAAGAGCCAGATGGCCGGCCAGAGGATGATGCGCTGGCCAAGGCCGATGGCCACGGGAAGATAGATTGTGAAGGCGAGGATATAGCAACTACTGCGCATGACGCGCACGGCCCGAGCTACCCGACCGACTCCGCCGGTGCGCGACTTGGCAGGATCAGCGCTGTAGGGACTCAATCGGAGATCACCCCATGGCAACACGAGTAGAAGCGCGTCAGGGCACGAGCGTCAACGACTACGATTACAGTAGCTTCTTTTACTCGTCGAGCGACGACCCGTTCGCGATACTGGATCCATACGCTGAATGGTTCACCCGGGCGGTGCCGACAGGCTACTACCTGTTTCAGCAGCCCATGTCGACGCCTCCCGGGAGCCGGATCGATGTCACGGAAGGGCTGCACCATGAGCACATCAGGCTCCTGAACCTAGCATCGTACAACTACCTCGGACTCTCGAACAGGCCCGAGGTGATCGAGGCGGCCAGGGCAGCGCTGGACCAGTACGGGCTGGGAGCGGCTGGCTCGCCGCTTCTGAGCGGCATGATGGATATCCACGTGCAGCTCGAGGAGGCGTTGGCGAGGTTCAACAGGAAGGAAGCCGCGATGGTCTTTCCCACCGGCTACAGTACCAACGTGGGGCTGATCTCGGGTCTCATGCGCCCCGGCGACTGGATCATCGCGGACCAGAATGCGCATGCCAGTATCGTTGATGGCGCGATCCTCTCGAAAGCCAATGTCCGGTTCTTCCGGCATAACAACCCGGCCGATCTCGAGAGGAAGCTCAAGCAGGCGACGGGCAAGAAGCTCGTTGCCATAGAGGGCGTGTACTCCATGGACGGGGACGTGTGTCCGTTACCGGAGCTCGTGGAGGTGGCGAAGCGCTACGGTGCGCGAATCATGCTCGACGAGGCGCACTCTGCTTTCGTCTACGGCGACAATGGGCGTGGCGTGGCCGAGATGTACGACCTGGAGGACGAGGTGGACATCCACGTCGGCACCTTCTCCAAGGCGTTGGGTGGCCAGGGCGGCTACGTGGCCGGTTCCAGAAAGTTGTATGATTATCTGAGGGGCTTCGCCCGTGCGCGCGTCTTCTCGTGCGCGCTCGCGCCGGCGGTCACCGCCGGCGTACTCAAGTCGCTCGAACTGGCCCAGCAGGAGCCGGAGCTGAGGGAGCGGTTGTGGAGCAATGTGCGCCATATCAGGCGTCGTCTCGACGAGGAGGGCGTGGATGTCGGCGACTCCACGTCGCAGGTCATCCCTGTCATGGTGCGCAACGACCGACGTATCTTCGAGCTGGGTCACAAGCTCCTCCGTGCGGGGCTGTACCTGCAGCCCGTCATCTATCCCGCGGTTGCCAAGCATCGCTCGCGTTTCCGCGTCTCGATCTCGGCTTCGCATACCTGCGAACAGCTCGATGAGGGTGTCTCGATCCTCGTTCGCGTCCTGCGTGAAGAGGGGGTAATGGTATGAGCAGCGACAGGGAGGCACTGGTCCAGTATCACTTCCGCGACGCCGTCGGAGGGTTCTTCGAGCTCCCCACGGAGAATGCTCGCGCCATCCTGCCGCCAGAGCTGCAGCCGGTGGAGCCGCATCATGGATCAGGTGTATTGAGCGTGATGGCCTTCGACTTCCAGGACAGCCCGGTCGGAGCCTACGGAGAGCTGATCCTGTCGATCCATGTTGCGCCGCGCGTCGAGCCCGGACAGGCGTGGCCGCGCTCGGCCTTCTACCCCTTCCGGGTCGGTACCACCACCCGTCATTCGCGCGAGCACGCGATCGAACGCTGGCACCTGCCGCACTACATGCAGGACATATCGATCGCCTGGGATCGCGGCGACGGCCATATCACCATCCACGCCACCGACCGCGGAGAGTCCATAGTGGACATGACGATCACCGAGCACGAGTGGTCGGACGTGGATCATCTGTACCAGGTTTTCATGAACGATCAGGAGGGCCAGTATACCTCCAACATCGTGATGTCGGGCGCGTTCAGCGAGAACGAGGAGGAGCGCGGCGGGATCACGATTCACTCCCAGGCGATGACGGACCTCGTCGAGGGTTGGGAGGTGAACTTCACCCCCTTCCGCGAACTCTGGATGAAGAACGGGGTTCAGACTTTCCACCCGCTCCAGCAACTGGCCGCCCACGCTCGCCAATGAGGGCTGACGTCTGCGTGATCGTGAACCCCGCCTCGGGAAGGGGGCAGGGCGCCAGGGTGGAGGCGGAGGTTCGTCGAGCGTTCGCCTCGATTGGAGTCGACGACGTCCGCACGACCAGCGCGAAGGGCGACGAGAGCATCGTTGCCCTTCGGGCTATCGAAGAGGGAGTGGAAACGATCGTGGCCGTGGGCGGCGATGGCACGTGGGGGAACGTGGCGAACACGATCATCTGCTCGGGTGCGAGTGTGCGCCTGGCGTTGATCGCCGCCGGCACTGGCAACGACTTCGCGAAGACCCTCGATGCGCCCGCCACCGACTTCGTCGCGACCGCGCGACTCGTGGCAGATGGGGTCGAGCGGAGAGTGGACGTCGGCCAGGTGGAGGAACGGTACTTCCTGAACGTCACCGGCTTCGGCTTCGACATCGCGGTTCTCGAGGACGTCGAGGGCATCCGGTGGCTCAGGGGGGACGCACTGTATCTCTACTCGGCGATACGCCAGCTCTTCGGCTACGACGGGGTGGAGATCGCGGTCGCGAGTGCAGCCAGCGCGCGTAGTTCGGCGAGGCACCTGATGTTGATCATTGCCAATGGGAAGAACTTTGGCGGATCCTTCCGGATCGCACCGGCGGCGAGCGTGACCGATGGGCAACTGGATGCGATCGCCATAGCGGTTGCACCGCCGTTGCGCCGCGCCCGCCTTCTTGCTGCCGCCACTCGAGGCACACATGTGCTTCTCGCCGGGGTGCGCGCCGAGCAGGCGCCGAGCTTCACGCTCACCTTCCCGACCCCGCCAGCTTACGAGACCGACGGGGAGTACAATCGTGCGAGCTCGACGCGCCTGGAAGTTCGCTGCGTTCCAGGCGCGTTGCGCGTGGTGGCCCCTGCCGAGCAGTCGAACGGCGGCAGCAGGACCACCGGACGAACGGTTGCCTGAAGTGCGGGCGATTTCCTTCGCGGCACCAATCCCAACCTACCTCGCCACGCTCGCTGCCGGCACGGTATCCGACCGGTTGTTTCTGGGATGGCACTCGTGCACACGCCTCGTCGATATGGAAGCACCGGTGTTGCCCGGCGACCGGTGGGTGCGCATCCGCACGCGGATGGGCGGGATCTGCGGAAGTGACATGAACCTGATAACATTGAAGGCCAGTCCATCCGCATCCCCATTCTCTTCATTCCCCTTCGTGCTCGGCCACGAGAACGTGGGTGACGTGGTGGAAGTCGGCCGCGCGGTTCGGAGGGTAGCCGTGGGTGAGCGCGTCGCCGCGAACCCGCTCCTGTGCTGTGAGCCGCGGGCAGTGCAGCCACCATGCGCCGCGTGTGCCGCCGGCGATCATTCGCGTTGCGCCCACTTCACCGACGGTGACGTCGCTCCGGGCATGTTGATCGGCACGACTCGCGGTGTCGGCGGTAGCTGGGGCGAGGAGTTCGTCGCGCACGAATCGCAGATCGTGGCAATACCCGAGAGCATGAGCGACGAGGAGGCGGTCCTGATCGAGCCCTTCGCATGCTCGTTGCACGCGGTACGGGCCAACATGCCGGAGACCGGCCAGCGCGTTCTCGTCATCGGTGCTGGTTCCATCGGGCTTCTCACCATGGCCGCGCTCCAGGCCGTTGCGCCGGGAACGGAGGTTACCGTCCTGGCCCGGCATGACTTCCAGGGCGCGCACGCCCGGCGCCTCGGCGCTACCACGGTCGTGCCCGCGCGCGGCAACTACACTGAGGCGCTCGCGGCTACTGCCGGTACGCGCCTGCTTCAGCCCATAATCGGCAAGCCAGTGGGTGTCGGTGGCTTCGATCTCACCTTTGTGTGTACCGGCGGGGCGCGTGGAATGGATGACGCCATGCGCGTGACCAGGGCCGGCGGCACCATCGTGCTGCTCGCCAATTCCAGCAAGATGAACGGGCTGGATTGGACCCCGCTCTGGCTGAAGGAACTCACCGTGAGGGGAAGCCTCTGCTACGGCGCCCATGGTCACGGCAGCCCGGCGCACAACGCCTTCAATGACGCGGCCTCCCTCGTGGCGTCGGGCAGTGCGCCCATCCGGCCGCTCCTCACGCATGCATTCTCGCTCGAGGAATACACGCGGGCGATCAGTGTGGCGCGAGACAGGAGCGGCGAGGAGAGCGTGAAGGTCGCGTTCCGGTTCACCGGTGGGTGAAGCATTTCCTCGCATCCCGCGGGGGCGACTGACATACCAGACACGGTACCGCGGGGTCACATGCCCTCTGTCCGACAAGTGGACCAGGATCCGCGCGAGGAGCTGGAGCTGGGATTCTCCAACCATATGGGAATACGGATGACGCAACCCAGTCTATCGAGAGCCACGCGCGTCCTGGCGCGCGAGTCCAGTCTGCTCGACTTCCGCACGCCGAGCCACGTCTACAATCCGTTGATATACGCTTGGGATGCTCACCGTGAGTACCTGCGGCGCTACGGGGCACTTCGCGGGCGGGTGTTGCTTCTGGGAATGAACCCGGGGCCCTGGGGCATGACGCAGACGGGGGTGCCGTTTGGCGACGTCACGATGGTGCGTGAATGGTTCGGCATCGAGACGCGGTTGGGCGACGTGTTGCCGGAGCAGCATCCCAGGTACCCGATCCTCGGTATGGCGTGTCACCGTAACGAAGGGAGTGGTTCACGGCTCTGGCGGTGGGCCGAAGCGCGTCTCGGCCCACCGGAGGAGTTCTTCTCCCGCTTCTTCGTGTGGAACTACTGTCCACTGCTGTTCATCAAGGATGGGCGCAATCTCACGCCGGAGCGTCTGGACCGAGACGAGAGGGAGGCGTTGATGGTGGTCTGCGATCGTGCCCTGGCGGCCGTCGTCCGGACACTCCAGCCGACGGCCGTGGTCGGCATCGGGCACTATGCCGAGGGGCGCGCCACGGCCGTGCTCGGGACGGATGCCGACGTGCGTTACCTGCACCATCCGAGTCCGGCCAACCCGACTGCGAACCGCGACTGGCCATCGCTGGCCGAGCGGGCGCTCGGGCCCTGGTTGCCGCCGCTCAGGCGTTGAATCGGCGCCCTGGCCGCGCAGCCGTCTGATTCAACCCCGGGAGACGCCTGGGCAGTACGTGAGGGCAGCTGGAGCGGCTTCCTGGAGCCAGCATGTCGCCAGTGGTTCGAAGTGGAGCGTCGCGACATCGGGCCTCGCCGCAGAGGGTGCCGAAAGCGTGCGTCGGCCTGCCCGACCCGGAGGCGGCCGTGGAAACGACCAGGGCGTTCCAGGGGAGATCGGCCAGGCTCACTTCTTGACACCCTGCAAGCAGACCTGGCCCATTGCCCATGAGTGGTCGTGGCCTGCTTACCTCTTCCAAGGAGATACTCGTGCGTGAGCGCTATCAGAATTTTCACCTGCAACCGTTGGCCGGCCAATGGCGTGACGGCAGCGGTGACGCGGTGCGGCCGGTCATCGATCCCTACTCTGGCAGGACGCTGGTGTCGATACGCGCCGCCACCTCGCAGGACCTGGATTCCGCTTACCGGAAGGCGGCCGCTGCCGGGCCTCCCTGGGCGGGAACGCCGCCGGCACGGCGCGCGGAGCTGCTGCAGAACGTCGTTGCCCTGTTCGACCAGCGCAAGGAAGAGATCATTGACTGGTTGATCCAGGAATCCGGCAGCACCAGGCTGAAGGCCAACATCGAGTGGGCCAGCGCGCGAGCCATTACCCAGGAGGCGGCCAGCATGCCTGCGAGAGCGCAGGGCGCCACCTTCGCTAGCGAAGTCCCCGGCAAGGAAAACCTGGTCTACCGGCGGGCGCTGGGTGTTGTTGGTGTCATCAGCCCGTGGAATTTTCCCCTGCATCTCTCCCAGCGCTCAGTCGCTCCCGCCATTGCGCTGGGCAACGCCGTTGTCGTGAAGCCGGCCAGCGATACTCCGATCAGCGGGGGATTGCTCATTGCCAAACTGTTCGAAGAGGCGGGTCTGCCAGCCGGAGTCCTGAGTGTCGTGATCGGGCCCGGCTCCGAGATCGGCGATGACTTCGTTGCCCACCCCGTGCCGTCGATGATCTCGTTCACGGGATCGACTCCCGTTGGCATGAACATTGGCAGGATTGCCATCGGCGGGCAGCGCATCAAGAAGATTGCTCTCGAGTTGGGTGGCAACAGCCCGTTCGTGGTGCTCGAGGACGCCGATATTGACCTGGCGGTCAGGGCTGCCGTGTTCGGTAAGTTCCTGCACCAGGGCCAGATCTGCATGGCGATCAATCGAATCATTGTTGATCAGAGTCGCTATGACGAGTTCGTCGAAAAGTTCGTGGCTCACGTCAGGGAACTGAAGGTCGGGGATCCTGCATCGATCGAGACAGCCATCGGGCCCATCATAAATGAGGCGCAGCTTCAAGGCCTGCAGCGAAAGATTGCCCAGGCCAGAGAGCAGGGCGCCACTGTACTGCTGGAAGGCAACGTCGATGGCCAACTGATGCCGCCGCACGTCTTTGGTGATGTCACAGCCGACATGAACATCAGCAAGGAGGAGATCTTCGGTCCCCTGGTCGGCATCCAGAAGGCAAGGGATGAGCAGCATGCTCTGGAGTTGGCCAACGATACCGAGTTCGGACTGTCCAGCGCCGTCTTCAGCGGCGATCAGGCCCGCGGCCTGCGCTTCGCACGGCAGATTCAGGCCGGCATGAGCCACGTCAATGACACGCCCATCAACGATGAAGCGCACCTTCCGTTTGGCGGCGAGAAGAACTCTGGCCTGGGACGCTTCAATGGCCAGTGGGCCATCGAGGAGTTTTCCACGGTGCAGTGGGTGAGCGTGCAGCGCGAGCCACGAGACTATCCCTTCTGATCCGTTCCGAGCGGGCTCCCATCGGCGGCCTGCCGCTTGCGCAGGTGACGACGGCCTCCCTGCCGGCGCTTCAGGACGGGATTTCCGGCGACCATGTCAATTTCGGCGCCGGATCCGGCCACCGTCGGGATCTCGTCCCTGCTGCCCTGGCACAGCTCGTATCTACCTGAACCGTCGCCGTGGCAAGCTCCTCGCAGTTGTACGACAGCTGTCCCATGCCGAACCATTGGCCGCCGCAGCCGGACGAGCACTGGCCCTGAACGCCGCACGGCGCGATGTTTGGTGCATCTCACTCTGATCTACCACACAGGCGGAGGATCCATGCAGAAAGTTGGAGAACGGTACCGCAGCCGAAACTGGCTTCCAGGCGTCATTCTCGCCGCCACACTGATGGCTTGCTCCGGGGGCGACAAGCCACCCGCCGACCAGGATGCTGCGGCAGCCGGACCAGTCGCCTCGACCGAGCAGGTTCCTGGGCAGCAGGCTTACCAACTGTGCGCGACGTGTCACCAGCAGAATGGCGAGGGGCTGCCCGGCGCCTTCCCGCCACTGGCGGGCGGGGAGTTTGCCAACGCTTCGAACGTTGCGGTCCCGATACGCATCCTCCTTCACGGCATCGCCGGGCCGGTGACGGTGAAGGGACAGCAGTACAACAGCGTGATGCCGGCGTACGGCACCGGCGTCGAGATGTCGGACCAGGAAGTTGCCGACGTGCTTACCTATGTGCGCAGTTCGTGGGGCAACAGCGCCAGCGCGGTCACTGCGGAGGATGTCGCGAAGGTGCGGGCGACGCCGAGGGAGGCGACCGGGCCGGTGAGCGCAGAGGAACTGGAAGCGATGATGACGGCTGGCTAGGCACGGACAGTTGCAAGGCTGCCTGCAACGGGCCGGTATTGTTCCGGCCTGCTGCGGGCGGTGTTGGCGAGCCCCGACCGCGCTATATTTCACGGGATGGCCGCGGTTCTCCCCATTCCCGAAAATCCTGATTTCCACGCACTGGCGCACCTGCTCAGTGGGCGCCGCGTGGTCGTGCTCGCAGGCGCTGGCGTCAGCACCGAGTCGGGGATTCCGGACTACCGCGGGCCCGAGTCGCGGCAACGGCTGAGGGCGCCTATCCAGTATCAGGAGTTCGTGCGCAGCGAGGCTACACGCGCGCGCTACTGGGCGAGGAGCGCCGTAGGTTGGTTGCGTGTCGCCGACGCGCAGCCCAATCCGGCGCACCTCGCACTCGCCCGGATGGAGGCGGAAGGAGTCGTGCAGGGTGTCATCACCCAGAATGTCGACGGCCTTCATCAGCGAGCCGGTAGCCAGCATGTCGTGGAGTTGCATGGCTCGCTCGCCTGGGTACGCTGCATCAACTGCGGCGCTTCGGTTCCGCGTGATGAATTCCAGACTCGCCTGCGAGACCTGAACGAGACCTGGGCAGCGGCGATGGATGGCTGGTCCCGAAAAAGTGACGTGGAGGCCGCGCCGGATGGGGATGCCGAGTTGCCTGCTTCGGCGAGCAGGAACTTCCGGGTTCCCGCTTGCGAACGGTGCGCTGGCGTGCTGAAGCCCGACGTCGTCTTCTTTGGCGAGAACGTGCCGCGCGATCGGCTGGACGAGGCCTGGCGCCTGTTTGCGGAGGGCGAGGTGCTCCTCGTGGTCGGCTCGTCTCTGACCGTCTACTCCGGTCGTCGCTTCATCTATCGCGCAGGTGAGACGGGCATCCCCATCGGCATCATCAATCTGGGGTCCACCCGTGCCGATGATGTCGCGACAACGAAGCTGGAGGGACGTGCGGGGGTTCTACTGCCTCGACTGGCAGAGGCTCTCCTGCCGCGTTCTCCATGACAAGCGCGAGTTCACGCTCGGAGAAGGGCTTCTGAAGGAAGCCGGCGGAATCCGACAGCGCTCCTCGGGCGGCCAGTTCAGCCTCGGCATAGCCGCTCATGAGTACGATCGGTACGTCGACGCCGCGCTCGCGCAGCGCGCGTGCGGTGGCCGGCCCGTCCATCGCCGGCATGGTGACGTCCATGAGGACCAGGCTCACCACCTCGCCGCTGTCGACCGCGGCCACGGCTCCGACTCCGTTGGCGGCGCCGAGAACGTCATAACCCAACTTCCGCAGCATGCGCTGGGTGAGATGTCGTACGTCAGCCTCGTCATCGACCACCAGTATGCGCTGCCCGTCGCCGTGCCGTAACGACTCGCTCCCTGCGTGGCCCGCCTCGTGCGCCCGGGCCACTGCCACGTTCGCCAGCGGGAGGTAGATCCGGAAGCACGAGCCGTTGCCCGGAGCAGTGATCACGCTGAGTGCGCCCCGATGTGCGCGAACGATTCCCAGGAGGGCGGCAAGTCCCAGGCCGCGGCCGGTAAACTTGGTGCTGTAGAAGGGATCGAATATCCTGGACAGCGCCAGCGGGTCCAGGCCCACTCCATCGTCGGTCACCTCGATGAGGGCGTAGGGTCCGCTGGCTGGCATCTCCGGGGCGACGTGGAGCAGTGACAGCGCGCGACGGGGACGGCTCTCGAACGCGACACGGACGGTTACCTGCCCCGGTCGGGCGCCGATGGCCTCGCTGGCATTCGTGACCAGGTTCATGACGACCTGCCGGAGCTGAGTCGCGTCCGCTTCCACGATCGGCGCCGGCCCGTCGGTCCCGCGGAACTCGAAGGCGATCGTTCGCGGCACGGCACTCCTCACGAGTGCCAGCATGCCACCCACCAGTTCCACCAGGTCTAGCGGCTCCACCACGAAGCATCCCTTGCCGGCGTAGGCGAGCAGTTGTCGGGTGAGGTCGGAGGCGCGCATCGCGGCCTGTCGTATGTGCCCCACGGTCTGGAGGCCGTCACTGCCCGGAGGCAGTTCGTCCTCCAGCAACTCGGCGTTGCCGAGTACGCCGACGAGAAGGTTGTTGAAGTCATGGGCAATGCCGCCAGCCAGCACGCCCAGGCTCTCGGCCTGCTGCGCCTGCAGCACCTTGGCCTCCAGGGTGGCCCTCGCTGACTCTGCCTCGCGGGCCGCGGTGACGTCGGTGATCACGCCCGTCCAGACCATCGAGCCGCCTGCTTCACTCACCACGCGGGCCTGAACCGACAGCCAGCAACTGGTGATATCATCATCGATGAGCCGCCACTCCGCCTGCCAGGGCTGCAGCGTAGCGCGCGAATGCGATAGCGAGCGCTCCAACTCCGGTACGTCCTGCGGATGTGCCAGGGCCATCAGCCGTTCGGCGATCAGGCCGCGGTCACCGTCGTCGGCCGCCAGTTGTGGATGATCCGGAAACCTGTCCAGCCAGAGCCGTCGCACGCCCTCGCTCACGAACGGGAACTCACGTCGACCGTCGGCGGTCTCGCGCATCTGGAAGACAGCGCCCGGTACAGCGGCGGTCATCTCGAACAGTTCGCGAGCCGCGGCACGCTCCCCTTCCAGGGCGGCATGAAGTCGTGCCTGCGACGCGGTCAATTGCCGGGTCTGGGCTTCCACCCTCCGCTCCAGCCAGGCACTCCGCCGGCGCGCCGCGGCAAGCCGCAGACGGATCAGGCCGGCTACGAGTGCGGCGGCAACGAGCACCCCGAGTGATCTTGCCCACCACGTTCCCCACCACGGTGGCAGGACGACGATGGTGACGGCCGCGGTGCGCTCGCCCAGTGCACGGTCGCGCCGCGCGGCCGTGACGCGAAATACATAGCGACCCGGCGGCACGCTCGAGTACGTCGCCGCCCCGCGGTTACCGCCGTTCACCCAGTTCCTGTCCACGCCATCCAGCCGATAGGAGTAGACGATCCTCTGCGGCTCGGAATAGTCCATGGAGCGGAAGATGATGGAGAACGCATTCTCGTCATGACGCAGCTTCATCACCGAATCCTCGGTGAAGCCGAGCATCAGTCGCAGCCGCGAGCCATTGGCCGGCTGGAGCCCCAGAAAGGAAACGGGTTGTGTGGGTGACGGAGAAGATGCGGCATCGGGATGGAAGATCGTCAGGCCATTTATGCCGCCAAGGAACATCGTGCCATCGGCAGAGCGGTGGTATGCGCGGCGATTGAACTCGCGAGCCTGAAGCCCGTCTTCCAGTCCGTAGCGAGTGAACTGGCCGGTACGTGAGTCACGCCTGGCGATGCCATCGTCGCTGCTGATCCACAGATTGCCGTTGGCATCCTCCAGAATTCCGTAGATGAAGCTGTGCGGCAGCCCCTGACTGGTCCCGATGGTTGTGAAGCGATCGCTGTCCCGATCCAGGCTGCTCAGCCCGCCACCCTTGCTGGCAAACCAGAGCCGGCCAAAGCGATCCTCGGCAATGCTGGTGATGAACGGGTTCGGCAACTGCCCTGGTTCGCCCGCCCCCGCTCGGAAATGAGTCACGCGGCTCCCGCGCCTGTCGACGCGCGTGAGCCCGTCAGTTCCGCCGGCCCACAACATCCCCTCGGAGTCCTCGAGGATCGTCTGGATGTCGTCGCTCTCCAGCCTGCGCCAGTCGGCGGCCGAGGAGGAGTACCGGTACACGTGCTTCCGGTCGCGCGACAACTCGATCATCCCCTTGCCCTCCGTGCCGATGAGGAGGTTGCCGGAGCGATCCTCATAGAGCACGTTCACGCTCGTGCCCGTGTCGACCACCGGTGACCGGGTGAAGCTGCCAGTGCGCGGATCGAGCGTTCCGACCCCACGCTGGTGTAGCCCCACCCAGAGCTGACCCTTGTGATCCTCCAGCGACGCCCAGACGTTGTTGCCGGGCAGGGACGCGGGATCCGACGCACTGTGACGATAGGTGGTTACCCGTCTCTGACTGCGATCATACCGGTTGAGGCCACCGAACTGGGTAGCTATCCAGATGTTGCCTGCCCTGTCCTCGCTGATACCGCGGACATAGCCATTGCTGATTGACACCGGTGAGGACGGGTCGTCCCTGATGGTTTCGAAATGGATCGCTGACGGTGCATGCTTGCCCAGTCCATAGCTCTCCAGTCCGACCCAGAGCACGCCGCCGCGATCCTCGAGGATGGATCGCACGATGGTGCCGCCCAGCGAGAGGGGGTCGCCGCGAATCTGACGGTGTCGCTCGTAGCGTCCGGTGGACGGGTCCAACCTGGTGAGCCCATCATCACTCCCGATCCAGAGAGCTCCGTCGGGCCCGGGGAAAAGCGTCATGACCCGCCCACCGAAGGGGGAGGGGACCCTGGCAGTGCTGGAACGATAACGTTGCCGCACTTCCAGCCGGACAGGATCCACCGCCGTCAGTTCGTGCTCGGTGCCCACCCAGATGGTGCCGTCCCGACCACGGGCCAGTGCCCGCACCGTGCTCTCGCGCATCCCGAGTTCCACCGTCCGGAAGCGAGCGGCAGCTCGATCGAAGAGAAGGGCGCCGGTTCGCGTGCCGACCCAGATGACGCCTGACTCATCCTCGGCGAGGGCGAGGATCGCCGTAGCGACCTCCGTACTGAGCCCGGCCGCGGAAGTGTACCGCTCGACCAGGCCAGTGGCTGGATCGAGGCGATCCAGCCCTGCTGCGGATCCGACCCAGAGGAAGCCGTCAGCCGTTTCGTGGATGGCTGAGACGCGATTGCTGCTCAGCGATAGTGAATCATCGGGCGCGTGTCGGTAGCGTTGGAAGCTGTTTCGTTGCGGAATCAGCCGGCTCAGCCCGCCGTTGAGTGTGCCTATCCAGAGCGATCCATTCCTGGCCACGAGCAGCGACGTGACCCACGAGTGGCCGAGGGAAGTACTGTCGCCGGGCACCGACCGGTAGGTCACGAAGCCGGAGCCATCGTACCGATTGAGCCCGTCCTCGGTGCCCATCCAGAGGAATCCCGACCGTCCCTGAACGAGCGCCGTGACCGTGCCGTTGGAGAGCCCGTGTTCCTGCGCCAGTCGCTCGAAACGAACCGCTGTCGCGCGTTGCGCGACAGCGGTCGACGGCACGCATGTGAGTGCGAGCGCGAGCAGGAAGGCAGTCGCAGCGCGCCCTCCGGAGAGCCTGCTGACTCCCAGGAGCACGCGTTGCTGGATCGAGACGGACATTACTCCCGGGCTGCGGTCAACGGGTATCCCCGGTTAGGACCATCAGCCCCTGTTCAACGTCACGCCAGGCAGCCGGCGGGCGCTCGCCCCTCCCGGCTGCAGTTGATCAGTGCGCCAGGACCGGCCTGCAGGGTCCGCTGCGGGAGCACGATTTCAGCACGATAACTGCACATCTGTGAGGCGAATCATGCTGTTGGCGTGAGCGGCCCGCCGTTAGGATGTACCGCCCCCAATTCTTGCCTTGGCGATGGCGGCAGCTTCCGGATGGTTCCCGAGCTGAGGACGGAGCCTCATGCCGAAGAACTCGCTCACCAGGCGTCGCATTCTGAACGTCCGCGCTGCACGTGCTTCCCTTCTGGGATCGCTGCTGTGGATAGGCTGCGGTTCCGGCGTGAACGACCACTCGCCCGCGCCTGGTTCAGCTCGCAATCCGGAGGCGGTGGGGCTGGCGCCGTCCGCGCCGACAAAGGGGGATGGCGCGCTGCCTCACGCCAGGGCAGTCGCGGACGGCATCGAGGCCGGAGGCTTCTGGAAGGAGTTCCGTAGAGCCGCGCTGGACGGCGATAGCGTCACCCTGCTGGCGATGACGGAGTTTCCATTCCACGTACGAGGGCCGACGGATGCTGACCCGCTGGTCGAGCTCGATTCGGCAGCCTTTCTCGCCATTCTCCCGCGGCTGCTCGATGCCGATCCCGGGCTCGCGGCGCAACCGTCGACGATGCGGAAACTGCTCGAGGAATCCGCGATGCCGCCACCCGGCGTGGCGAATGGCGACGAGGCCAGGGTGGGCGACTTCGTGTTCACCAGGCGCGCCGGACGGTGGCGATTCTCGCTCGCATACCTGACCAGCACCTTCGACATGTAGCTCAGTCATTCATCGGTGAATCGTGAGGCCCAGATGCATACGCTCCGAAGAGGAGACCGCGGTCCGGATGTCGCCAGACTCCAATCCGCACTCAATCAGCGGCTCGAGCCGACGCCAATGCTGCTGGTGGACGGCGACTTTGGCGAGAAGACCGAGAAGGCGCTCCTCCGATTCCAACTCTTCAATCATCTGCCTGTGGATGGCCGCGCTGGTCCGGACAGCCTGCGGGCACTGGGGATGAGCGAGCTGACAGCCGTCGACTCGGGACCCGGCCATTCAGCGCCGGCGCCGTGGCTCGATATTGCGCGCGCCGAGCTGGGCGTGAGCGAACTGGTGGCGCCAGGCGCAGACAACCCGCGGATCGTGGAATATCACTCGACCACCAGCCTTCACGCCTCCGACGATGAGACGCCGTGGTGCTCTTCCTTCGTGAACTGGGCGCTCATCCGCGCCGGCTACCAGGGCACCAGGAGCGCCCGTGCTCGCGACTGGCTGAGATGGGGGCGGGACCTGTCGGAGCCGGAGGTTGGCGCGGTGACCGTGCTGCACAGGAAGCATGCGGGAAGACATGACGCCAGCACCGGCTCGTCGAGCGGGTTCCATGTCGCGTTCTTCATCTCCCGCACTCCCACCCAGATCCGGCTGCTGGGAGGCAACCAGAGCAATCAGGTCAAGTACTCCAACTTCTTCCTGTCAGGCTACGAGGTGAGCGGGTATCGCTGGCCCGCCACTCCTACCTCGCGATGAACTCGGCGGCGTTGGTGCGTCGCGCCCGCTCGGCATCCGACCGGGCGAGCAGTGCGTGGTCGAGGAGCACGAAGCGAGGGTTGTCCTTCTCCGGACGCCCCATCTTGTGCTCCACGCGGCCATCGACGGCAACGATATCGGCCGTGTAGTCGAAGTTGGTCACCAGTCCGTCCACCTCTCCGTTGTTGTGACCGAGCAGCGAGCTGCCGACCCCGTATGCGGCGGCAGGTACGCCGTTGGTCTCGAAGCGCCTGATCTTGGTCGGCTTGAACCCTCCGGAGACGATTATGCCCACGCCCGGGAAGCCGGCATCATCCAGCGCTACGCGCAATCGACGCACGATGGCCGAGTTGACCCCACCCCGACGTTCGCCGGGCAGGAGTTCGCTGTCCGGCACGTCGGCCATCGCGCGGTCCTCGAGCATCTCGCTGGTATCGACGCGCACGGCACCCAGTACTCCGTCACCGAATTCCTCGCGCATGGCTCGTGCTACGGCCAGCGAATCGCCAATGACGTCGTTCCGGTAATCCACGAGGCTGGAGACGGCTATGCCTGGCTCGTGCTCGCGGACGTAACGCGTGAAGGCGAGGGTGGCGGCGACGACGTCGCCGTCAAAGGCGGCAATGAGGGAATGCGGCATCGTGCCCACTCCCTCCTCTCCCCACCAGGCGCCGCCAGCGTTGCTGGAGACGGAACCAGCCCCGCCCACCAGCGCCGCGTAGCCGTCGGGCGTCTGCACGCGCCAGTCGTCGTGCCGGGCGCCCATGAAGATCACCGGCTTCCCGGCGGCGGCGACGATGGTGCGGCTCACATTGGTGGCGATCAGCGAGCGACGGGCAAGGACACCGAGTGCGGCTGTCTCGAGGTGGGCGAAGGCACGATACGGCCCGTCGATGTGCATCACGGATTCTCGCGGCTCGACGGGGTCGCCATCCATCAGCGTCCGGATGCGCAGGGCCGTGAAGGGCACTGCTGCGGAGTCACCGTCGTGCGCCATCTGTGTCTGCAGCAGCCGAACTGTCTCGAAGACGCCGGCAACGATTCCGGTCTGTTTGGCAAACACCTGCATGCGGACTACCGGGTTCCGGCCGTCGTGCACCAGCGTTGCCGCTGATCGCAGGAAATAGCGGTCGGCATACCACCCGTCGCGCATGCGCGGGTCGAACTGGAAGAGCGCCGCCGGCATCGCGGCGAGTTGGGCGTGGAAGGCAACGCTGCGGTCGTCGCCACTGGCATCGAGAGTGTTCACGGCGGGTGGGAGCGACATGGTAGGTCGGGGGAGGATCTGGCTCGGTTGCGGGAACTGGTGGTTGTTTGACCTGCATGAGGGTAGCCCGGTTCGCGTGCGTTGGCGACCACCTGCCACGCCGGCCCGTCCACTCAAGTCGACTCGTGCCGCCTTCCCCGGGGTGCATGGGGTGACGGCTATTGGTGGCGCGGGCGAAGGCGCCGTGCGAGATTGGCCGTGAGCGGCCGCAGGGCCCGAAGTTCAAGCTCCCGCCCAGATTCCCCACATCCGATGTCTGCCCCGGCGTTGTCCTCTCCATCCCAACCACCCACCTCGCCAGCTCCGGCCATCCTGTCGGGGCTGACGCGGCGCGCGGTGACGAGCGTGGGCCGTACGGTGCGGTCGGCGATCGGTGCCCTGGGCAAGGGCGCGGCATTCACGCTTGGCGCCATCGTCAGCGCTCGTGAGGTGAGGACGTGGGCGCCACACGTCGGAACCCAGGCCAGGCTGCTGGGCGTGAACTCGATACCGATCGGGATGTTCATCTCCGGTTTCACCGGCATCGTTCTCGCACTGCTGGCCAGCTATTCGTTCACCGGTGCCATACCACTGTATTTTGTCGGCACCCTGGTCCAGAAGGCTGTCACCATGGAGCTCGCGCCAGTGCTCACCGGCCTGGCGCTCGCCGGCCGTGTGGGTGCCAACATCGCCGCCGAACTGGGCACGATGAGGGTCACCGAACAGGTGGATGCCCTGGAGACGCTGTCGTTCGATCCGTTGGCCTACCTTGTGGTTCCGAGGGTGATCGCGGGTACGCTGATGTTCCCGATCGTCGTCGGTCTGTCCATGGTGGCCGGCATAGTGGCCGGCTGGCTGGCGTCCTACTATCTGCTGGATCTGTCCTCTCCACAATTCGTGAAGGGAATGCGCCTGTTCTTCGAATATTTCGACGTGCGGTACGGGCTGGTGAAGGCGGCCAGCTTTGGTTTCGCGGTTGCCCTGGTAGGTTGCGCGGCCGGCCTGGGAACGCGCGGCGGATCGCAGGGAGTGGGGCAGGCTGCCACCAGCGCGGTGGTCAGGTCGGCGGTCCTGATCCTGGTGCTGGATGCGTTCTGGGCTGTCGTCTGGCTGCTTGGACGGGCGACGTGACGCATTCACGACTTGCACACAACGAGTTGGACTATGCCTCGTAAACGGGTTGATGATTTCGTCGTGGGGCTGGTGGTGATCGCCGCGACGGTGGTCATAGTTGGCTCCACGCTATGGGTGCAGCAGGTGGACTTTCGGCAGCGGGAGAGCCCCGTCGAGGCGCGATTCCGCGACGTCGGCAATGCCACTGTCGGCGGCGTTGTGGTGGTTCGCGGGGTGAAGTCCGGACGCATCTCGGGTATCGAGCTGGGAGACGATGGCTGGGTAAGGGTCCGCATGCGTATGGACGAGGGCGTGAAGCTTCCGGGCGACGCCACCGTGCTCCTGGGGCAGGCCAGCCTGTTCGGGGAGTGGCAGGCAACGATCGTGGAGCGTTCTGCGTTGCCGCCCAACCCTGACGTCCGGCGACAGATCGCGGAGGCAAGCGGGGAGCGCGGGACGCTGCCTGGCGCGATACTCCCCGACGTGGCACAACTGACAGCGGTAGCCGGTCGGATCGCGGACGATATGGCCAGCCTGGCCGACAGGGTTCAGACGGCCTTCGACGACAGCGCGGCGAGCGAGTTGCGTTCGTCCATCCGGGACGTGGCCGAGATGTCGTCCGTTCTCGCCGAGACTGTGCGTCGGCAGTCGCGGAACCTCGACGCCATCACCTCCGACGTGGGCAGCGGCGTGCATGCCCTGAGCGACGCCGCGGCGACGGTACAGCGCGTCGCCGAGCGGATAGACAGTTCCACCGCCTCGGGACAGGTGCGGAGCGTGGTGGACAATGCCGCCGCCGCATCCGCCGAACTGCGCGACGCGGCGGCGTCGCTACGCGTCCTCTCGGATCGGCTGTCCGTCTCCCAGTCTCGCCTTGACACCCTGCTCGTCAGCAGCCATTCACTGGTCGCCAAGCTGGACTCCGGCAACGGCTCGCTGGGTTTGCTCGTGAACGACCCGTCGCTCTACCAGCAGACGGATTCGCTGATGCGTCAGCTACGCGCCCTGCTCACCGACTTCCAGGCCAACCCGAAACGCTACATCAGACTCCGTATCTTCTGATATCGCTCAGCCATCGGTTGGTGGGGGCGGCGCGAGATTGCCGCTTTCCAGAGCGCGTAGGGCGATGGCCGTCATCCGCCCGTCCTGGTTACGACGCAGGCCTCGCAATTGTCGGCGTGCGCGTCGGCAGGCGAGCGGGACGTAGAGTCTGGCGCAGTCCAGGGACGACGCCACTTCATCCTCGTTGCCACCTGCCCGCTCCAGCTCGGCCGTCGCGCGCGACAGCGTTGCCGTGGCCACGTAGATCTCGATCGCGGCATTTGCCAATCGCTCCTGGACGAACTGGCGCTCCACGATGCTCGCGCCATGACGGATCAGCGCCTTCTCGGTTCCCACAGCGAGCTCGTGAGCGGTGCGGGCGACGGCCGCCGCCTCCCGCGCGAGGGCCGGGTGGACAAGGCTGAATGACGGCGGAGTGAGTGTGCGTCGCGCACGGCCGGTGAGATAGGAACCGATGGCGCCGAGCGATTGGATGGGACGTCGGAATGCACTTCCGATCGCCTTGAGGCGCTCGCCGGGCTGCTGCAGCGCCATCAGGGCAATGAGTGCGCGCAGGACTTCGTTGGTGCCCTCGAAGATCAGGCTTATGCGGGCATCCCTCACAGCCTGTTCGTAGAGGTACTCCCTGGAGTAACCGATTCCGCCGGCAATCTGCAGCGCGTCGCCGACGGCGCGGTTGGAGAGTTCCGAGCAGAAGATCTTCACTGCCGCAGTCTCCAGCGCGAAGTCCACTCCGCCACGATCCACCATGTCGGCCGTGACCATCCACGCCGCGTCGGCGGCGTAGAGTTCGGCGGCGGTGACGGCGAACTTGCGCTGGATCATCTCGAACTGACCTATGGGGCGGCCGAACTGCTGTCGCTGGCCTGCATGCTCGAGCGCTCGCTCCATGATCACACGCGTGCCCAGCGCGGATCCAGCAGCCAGACCCAGACGTCCGGAGTTGAGGATCTCCAGGGCGATCCGGAAACCCTGGCCGACATCCCCCAGTCGGTCCTCCACCGGCACACGGACGTTCTCGAAGATCACCGAGCGGGTATCGCTCGCCCGGATCCCCATCTTGTCCTCGAGCTTTCCCAGGGACACGCCGGGAGCATGGGCGTCGACAATGAAGGCAGTTACCCGACCCTTCACAACCCCATCCACCTCTACCGGAACCTTGGCAAAGACGGTTAGAAGGCCGGCGTAGCCGGCGTTGGAAATCCAGATCTTTGTGCCGTTCAGCAGATAGTGCGTGCCGTCCTCACCGGGTGTCGCGCTGGTCGTCATGGCCTGCGCGTCCGAGCCGGAGCCGGCCTCGGTCAGGCAGAAGGCGGCGACAAGTTCACCGCTGGCGCACCGCGGCAGGTAGCGAGTCTTCTGTGATTCGGTGCCGAAGAGAGTGATGCCCTTGCAGCCTATGGACTGGTGGGCGCCGATATAGACGCCGAGCGCAGGATCGGTAGCTGCTACCTCGGCGAACACGCGATTGAAGACCGTGGCCGGCGCGCCGAAGCCTCCGTACTCGGCCGGTATGTTCAGTCCCATCAGCCCCAACTCGTGGACGCCGAGCCGCACCTCGTCGGGGAATTGCCCGGCGCGGTCCATTGCCGCCGAGTCGATGGTGTCGGCCGCAAAGTGCCGAAACGCGTCCAGAACCATTTCCAGCGATTCCGCGTCCTCCGCCGACAGCGTGGGGAAGGGGAAGAGAAGTTCCTCTCGCAGTTGACCCAGGAAGAGCCCCTTGGTGAACGAGTTCTGGGCGTCCGGAGTAGCCTGGCGCGAGCGGGTGACTGGCTGTGGGTCGGTTGACGGTTCGGCGCTCATGGGAATGGACTCGGGGGGCGAGGGGACAAGTGGTCGGCGCTCGACCCACCGGCTAACATTGTTGTCAGCCGGATGCGCGGGCGATGGCTTCTGAAGTCTAGCCCCCGATACTGAACGCGCAGTAGGCGATCACCCTTTGAATGCGTCGGGCAGCGTCCTACTCGCGGCAACGTCGCTCTCGTGGGTAGGGGCTGGAACTTGCAGCATTGCCGATGCCCGCGCCGGGTGGCGCCACTCCCTGGGTGTACGCGACCAGATGACAGGCCGCGCGGCCGCCGCGTCCCCTTCTCAGCGCAACTACTGGTCATTCCCTCACGCGATTCCCACATGACGACTCGATCCGTATCATTCACCGGAGCGATGGGCCGCAGCGTGCCCGGCCGACTCGAGATGCCGGCCGATGGCGAACCCCGCGCGTGCGCGATTTTCGCCCACTGTTTCTCCTGCACCCGCAACCACAAGGCTGCGGTATATGTGAGTCGGGCCCTGGCGGCGCGCCAGATTGCCGTGCTGCGATTCGACTTCAGCGAGGGCCCGTCGCCCGATGGCGACGATGCCAGCGGTGACACCGCCCGCAGCGTGAACTCGATTCTCTCGGCCAATGTGGAAGATCTCGTGGCTGCGGCTGCTTTCCTGCAGAGTGAACTGGTCGCACCAGCGCTCCTGGTGGGCCACTCGCTGGGTGGCGTGGCGTCGATCATGGCTGCGCAACGGATTCCGGCGGTGCGGGCGGTGGCGACCATTGGTAGTCCGTCCCGGGTTCGAGCGATCCGGGGCATCCTCCCCGACATGGCGTCAGACGACGCGGCCGATCTGGACGGGCCTCCCGCTGAACCAGGCAGTTCTCCGGCTGCATATCAGGATCTGTCGGATGTTGTCGGGCAGCTCGAGGCAGCTCTGCTCATCATGCACGCCACCAACGACAGCGTGGTGGGCCTGGGCCACGCGGCCCGTCTGTATACCGCAGCGCGTCATCCCAAGAGTTTCGTTGCGCTCCCCGATGCCGGCCACCTTCTTCTGGAACAGGCTGACGCCGAGTATGTGGCTGGAGTGCTGGCCGCCTGGGCGGAACGCTACCTGCCTCCCGTGGATCACACCGCCGCCGGCGGCACGGAGGAGCCCACCAGGGTGACCGTATCCACTGGTGCGGAAGGCTTCCGCACCCAGATCGGCGTGCGCGCTCACACCCTGCTCGCCGATGAGCCCGTGAGCGTGGGTGGCACCGACACGGGCCCCACGCCCTACGACCTGCTGGTAGCCGCGCTGGGCGCGTGCACGACGATGACGCTGCAGCTCTATGCCCGGCGCAAGGGCTGGCCTCTGGAGGAAGTCGTGGCGAGGCTCGAGCATGCCAAGGTCTACGCCACGGATCAGGAGGAGTGCCCCGACCGACCGGCGCGGCTGGATGAGGTGAGGCGCGAGCTGGAGCTCAAGGGCCCGCTGGACGACGCCCAGCGTCAACGACTGATGGAAATCGCCGACCGGTGTCCGGTGCACAGAACGCTCGATGGCGGCGTCCACATCAGGACGGAACTCGTCCCCTGACGCACCACGGCCCGGCGATCCAGGGGATCGCCGGGCCGTCGTGTCTGCGCGAGTGGGAACGGGCGGTCAGCGGACCGGCTCGCCTCGCGCTCTGGCCGCCTTCTTCTCCAGTTTACTCCGAATCGGCGGCTTCTGTGGCCCTGTTCCGTCCGGATCGAAGTGATCCTTGGACCTCATGATCTTGCGGTAGGACCAGGCCATGAGGCCGAGGACGAAGGTCCAGCTGATAGCCATGAAGATGATCGCACCTGTGCTCATCCGGCCACCTCCGTGTGACGCGGGTCCGCCGGCGGGGTGCCGGCGGGGGTGTTCGTGACCTCCACGAAGCCTTCGCGGTCCCGGTAGCCATTCCGCTTCCAGGCCATGCGGATCATAACCAGGAAGAAGACGATGAAGGCGACGATGATGAGGCGTGAGGCATGAATGTAAAACTCCGTGCCCGGCTTCACGTTCTGCAAGGTGAGTATCGGGAACGCCTGCTGCCAGGCCCAGGCGACGAGGATGACGCCAAGATAGAGAGGCGTCACGTACGTCATCACGAACTTGTACCCGCCCGGAATGCGGAGGTCAGCGCCCTGGTGTAGCGATTTCCAGGCCTCCTCCGGCTTGAACACCCACATGAAGAGAACCACCTCGATGAAGGCGAAGACCGCCAGACCGAAGGTCCCTGCCCAGAAGTCCCACTCATCGAGGAAGCCGTACTGCAGCCAGAGGATGGTGAGAAGGCCGAATACGAGGGCGACTCCGCCAATGATCCAGGCCACGGTCTCGCGGCGGTAGCCAAACTCCTCACGGAAGAAGGCGACGACCGGGGTGGCCATGGCCACCGACGAGGTGATCCCGGCGAAGAAGAGCAGGCCGAACCACATCGCGCCCAGAAGCTGGCCCCCTGGCATCTGCTGGAAGATCAGCGGCATCGTGACGAAGGCAATGTCGAACGAGCCCGACTGGGCCACCGCCATTGCTCCGCTCACACCAAAGAAAGCGACCGCGGCCGGAATGGCGATCGAACCACCGAGCACGACCTCGGCGGTCTCGTTGGTGGCCGCCGTCGCGAGGCCGGAGAGGACGATGTCGTCGCTGGTGGAGAGATAGGACGCGTAGCACTGCAGCGTGCCCATACCCACCGACAGGGTGAAGAAGATCTGGCCAGCAGCGGCGAGCCACACCTTCGCATTCTTCAGTTCGGAGAAGTTGGGCTTGTAGATGAACTCGAGCCCCTGGACCGCGCCTATCCCGTTCTCCCCTGGCGGTATCATGAAGACGGAGATGGCGAGGATGATGGCGAAGATGAAGAGGATTGGCATCCCGATCTTAGCCAGCTTCTCGATCCCGCCCGAGATCCCCTTCGAGAGCACCCAGATATTGATCGCCAGGGTGGTGAAGAAGAAGAGGAAGGGCTTCCAGACGGCGTGTACGCTGCTGTCGCCGATGGCCTGGTACGACGCCAGGTATGCCTGCATGGACTCCGGCGTGTTGGCACTCCAGTAGTCCCCGGTCACGGAGAACCAGGTGAAGGCGAGGGTCCAGCTCTCGATCACCGTGTAATAGATGAGGACGACGAGCGGGATGACCATCCCGATCACGCCCAGGTACTTGGCCGCCGGATGATGCCAGATCGCGGCAAACATTCCCGGCACGTGCCCCTTCCGGAATCGTCCGCCATTTCGCCCGATTCCCCACTCGATCCACATCAGCGGGATGCCGAGGAGGAGGAAGGCGATGAAATAGGGGATCATGAAGGAGCCGCCACCGTTGGCGGCTGCCTGACTCGGGAACCGGAGGAAGTTACCGAGTCCTACGGCGTTGCCGGCCATTGCCAGGATCAGCCCGATTCGGCTGCCCCACGCCTCGTTTGGGTTTGTTCCGCTCGTACTCAAGCAGCGCTCTCCGGAAAGGTTGAGGAGGGAAGTGGAGCGACGCGTCCGTTACACGCCGCCGTCAGCGCTCTACGCATGACGGCGCGCTGAGTGGCGCGCCGCTGTACCGTTGCTCGGCAGAGCATCGGCCCCATTATACCGGGAGTGCAGCCGATGCGCACCCCCGTAAACGCATATCGGCCGGAATTCGATGGGGCAGCCCGGTTGCAGTTGGCGCGGTTATGCCGGAAAGACCTCGAAAATGCCGGCCGCACCCATGCCTCCTCCAATGCACATCGTGACCATCCCGAGCCCACCGCCTCGACGCCCCAATTCATGGACCAACTGCGTGGTGAGCTTCGCACCGGTAGCTCCAAGCGGGTGACCGAGAGCGATGGCTCCGCCGTTGACGTTCACCCTGTCCGGATCGAGGCCCAGATCTCGCGACACCGCGAGCACCTGAGAGGCGAATGCCTCGTTGAACTCGATGAGAGCGATGTCCTCCAGCTTCAGTCCGGCTCGAGCGAGCACCTTGGGCACCGCCTCGATCGGTCCCACTCCCATGATGTCCGGCTCGACCCCGGCAACCGCATAGTTGACGAATCGGGCGAGCGGGGTGATGCCCTCCGCTTCGGCGCGTTGGCGGCTCATCAGGACCAGAGCGGCCGCTCCGTCAGAGAACGGACTGGCATTGCCGGCAGTGACGGTACCGTCCGGGAGAAATGACGGTCGCAATCTGGCCAGCTTCTCGAGGGACGTATCGGAGCGCGGCAACTCGTCCCGGGTGACCATGGTCGTCTCCGCCTGCCTTGCCGCACCCTCCCAGTGCGGGTGCTCCACCGGGATGGGCACGATCTGGCCATCGAAGCGGCCGGCCTGCCAGGCGGCGACGGCCTTGCGGTGGCTGTCCAACGCCCAGGCGTCCTGGTCGGCCCGACTGATATTCCATCGTCGGGCCACCCGCTCGGCGGTGAACCCCATCCCGATGTACGCTTCGGCCATCTCCGGATGAAGCCGGGTGTGAAAGCCGGACATGGGCACCTGACTCATCATCTCCACCCCGCCGGCGACCACCACGTCCTCCATCCCCGTCATGATCGCCTGGGCCGCCATGGCTACCGACTGGATCCCAGACGAGCAGAACCGGTTGATGGTGACCGCCGGTACGTGCACCGGAAAGCCGGAGCGGAGGACGGCCAGCCGGGCGACGTTGAGGCCCTGGGAACTCTCCGGCATGGCGCATCCCATGAGCACGTCATCCACCATTCCCGGTTCCACGCCCGCGCGCTCGACGGCGGCGCGGAGCACGGCGGACGACATGTCTATGGGGTGGACGCTGGCCAGCGCCCCATCCTGGCGTCCTCTACCTACCGGGGTGCGGACGCAACTGACGATCACTGCCTCGTTCATTCTGGATCAGCTCCTCATGACGACGGGATGATTGAATCGGTATTAGTTCCGCAGGGGCTTGCCGGTCTTCAGCATGAAAGCGATGCGGTCCTGCGTCTCCTTCGTCCCGAGCAACTCCAGGAACTTCTCGCGTTCCAGGTCCAGGATGTCCTGTTCGGTGACGACACGTCGAGGGCCGTCGCCGCCGCAGAGCACGTAGGCGATGGCCTGACCGATGCGAGCATCGTGTTCCGAGGCCTGCCCGGCTTCCTGAAATGCCCAGAGCGCGTAGCCGAGGTTCCCCAGCCCCTCGCGTCCGATGGCGGTGATGGTGCGCGGTACCGGCGCGACGTAGTCGCTCGCCAGCGCGAGCAACCCTGTCTTGGCGTCGGCCAGCAGGAAGTCGCGGTTCATCGAGATGCCTGTTTCCATACCAACGCCGGCACGCAGGTAGCCCAGTTTCTGTGCGTCGAGGGCGCTGGTGGAAGTGCGAGCGAGGGCGATCAGCTGGAACGCGCGCTTCACGGCCTGGAACAGGTCAGATTCCTCATAGGAGTCGAGTTCCGAGGTGAAGCGGAACAACAGTTCCTTGCTCCCTCCTCCGGCAGGGAGGAGTCCGACTCCCGCCTCCACCAGCCCGATGTACAGTTCGGCATGGGCGCGAACAGCGTCCGCGTGCAGGGCCATCTCGGCGCCGCCGCCCAGCGTCAGTCCGGCCGGTGCGACGACCACCGGGAAGGGAGCCTGCCGCAGGCTCATCGTGGCCGTCTGGAACGCGGTCACAGCTTCTTCGAGCCGCCGCCAGTCGCCGGCCTGCGCCAGTGCCGCGACGGCAGCGAGGTCGGCGCCGGCGGTAAAGGTACGCGGGTCATCATTGCCTATTACAAGCCCCGCCAGGTTGTGACGGTCAATGTGGTCCAGCGCACGGGCGAGTTGCGTCAGCACGCCCTCACCGATCGTGTTCATCTTGCTCCGGAACTCGAACAGTGCGACGTCGTCGCCCATGTCCAGGAGCACGGCATCGTCACCGTCCAGCAGCACCCTGCCAGCGCGCCGTAGTGACTGGGCGGTGAGACGACCCTCGGGTCTGGGAGCTGTCACGTAGTGGCCGTCCAGCGCCAACTGCTGGGCGCCTGCTGCCGCCTCACGGTAGAAGGCGCCATCGGCGCTGCCGAGCAGCGGTGGAATCTCCAGTCCGGCCACCGTCATTGCCTGTCGCACGCGGTCCAGCCCGATGAGATCCATCTGCCGGAAGGGCCCGATATCCCAGCCGAAACCCCACTCCAGCGCATGATCCACCGCAGCGATGTCGTAGGCCACGATCGGCGCGCTCACGAGCGCGTAATGGTAGGTGGAGAGGAGGAGTGCGCGCAGGAATTCCCCCTGCGTCCCGTCCGCCAGCAGGATCGCCCGCAGCCGTTCGGCAAGCGGTCGTTGTTGCAGCATCTTCAGGCCGTCTTCCAGCCTGGCCTCCCTCGCTGCGTACTCACCGCTGCGCCAGTCCAGCGTCTCGATCGTCCTGCCCTGCTTGCGATAGAAGCCTGCACCACTCTTCTCGCCAAGGCGACCATCCTTCACCATCTGCAGCACCCACTCAGGCAGGCCGATGTCGTCGCCGGTGGCTTGCTGGAGTCCGGCCGTGACATGCGCCAGCACATCCAGTCCCGTAATGTCCGCGGTGCGGAAGGTGGCCGATTTCGGCCGCCCCAGAAAGACGCCCGTGAGCGCATCCACCACCTGGATGTCGAGGTCGTGGCGCTCCATCAGCTTCACCGTCTGGACCAGCCCGTAGACGCCAATCCGGTTGGCGACGAAGCCGGGTACATCCCGGGCCGTGATCACGCCCTTGCCGAGTATCCGCTCGGCAAACCGGGTCACGATGGCCAGCGCTTCCGGATCGGTGTCCGGGGTGGGGATGAGTTCGACGAGATGCAGATAGCGCGGCGGATTGAAGAAGTGCATCCCCATGAAGCGTCGACGGAAACTTTCGTTGCGGTCCGCGACGAGAGTGCCTATGGGGATTCCCGAGGTGTTGGATGCGACCAGCGTCTCCGCCCTCAGCAATTCCTCCAGGCGGGCATAGAGCGCCTGCTTGGGCTCCAGCTTCTCGATGATGGCCTCGATGACGAGGTCGCAGTCGGTGAGGAGAGAGAGGTCATTCTCGGTGTCTCCCGTGCGCACCAGCGCCGCCCGGGAGTCGTCCATGAACGCGGGCGGGCGCGCCTTCAGCGCGCGTTCCAGCCCGAGCCTGGCGGGTGAAGGGCCGGTGCCGTCACCGGGAATGTCCAGCAGGACCACCGGGATGCCCGCGGAGGCGGCGAGGGCGGCGATGCCACTGCCCATCGTACCGGCACCCACCACCCCAATCTGGCGAATCCGCATCTTCCTCCCTCTGTCAGTGCACGGTTCGGCGGACGAGCGTCGCCCCGTCCGCCGTGCCGTCATCCGGATGACGGCCTGAAGCGACGTTCTCCCCCGGGCGCCGCCGGCGCAAGTGCCAGCCTCACCAACGAGAAGGAACCAGTTCCCGGAACACTCCTCCACCCCCATGCCGGTCTCATGCCAACGCCGGCACGGGCAGCCTGCGCCACTGCAGGCTCGATGCGCGCTGTCAGAGTTGGGTCACCCCACCGGAGACGATGAACGCCATCACGTCGGCGCTCTCCGCCGGTACGGCACGGATCGACGTGGCCGGTACGATGAGGAGGTTACCGGCGAAGTTGTACGACTGAGGCAGGTAGACGGCCACGTGGTCGTGCAGGCCGAGGCCGGCGAGCGACGACTGGGTAACGAAGCCGAGCACGCTCAGCGAGCTGTTCGCCGCGAGGGTGAGGAGCACCGGCTGGTCGAACCGTCGCTTCTCGCCCACGAAGGCGTTCAGAAGGTCCTTGGTGGACGTGTAGAGCAGGCGGACGAAGGGAAGCCGACCGATCGCCAACTCCACCAGCCCGATGATACGATTGAGGACACGGCGGAGCAGGGTGGACGCCATGAAGCCCACCACCGTGACCAGGACGATCGTGACGGCGAAGCCGGCGCCCGGTACGGGGAGCCCGAGCCAGCTATCGACGGTCACGAAGACCAGCCAGCAGATGTAGATCGTGACGGCGAGTGGCGCGAGCAGTACCAGGCCGCGCAGGAAGTAGCCGACGAGTCGCTTCATGATTGGGAGGCGGGAGCGGAGGAGGACGGTTGGGCGGACAATCGGTTGGCGCACTATAATGGAGGATACGATCCTCGCGGCACGTGCGTCAGCGGGCCCGGGAACGATTGCGTATGACAATCAGGAACCCGGCGGCCGCCCTGTCACGGGGTTCCACATGGCGCGCCCGCCGCCAGGCGCGCGGACTACTTTTTCCTCTTGCGCCCCTGCACATGCACATGCGCGTAGTTGCCACCCTGGCAATACTCGTCGCCGCCGGGCTACCAGCGCTGCCTGAACCGCTGCACGCACAGGCAGGCGCAACCTCCACCTCCGCCAGCGCTCCTGCGGCCCCGGCCGCGGTCGGCAGGCCCATCACCCAGGACGACTACGACATCTGGAAGTCGATCCAGGGTGCCGCGCTCTCCAACGATGGCCGCTGGGCAGTCTATTCCATCGCGCCCGCCGTGGGCGATGGTGAGATGGTTGTCCGGAGTACCTCGGGTGCAACGGAATATCGCGTGCCCCGCGGCTACCTCGGCCGGGCGGCGCTCACCGTGGCCGGCCCCGGAGCGCCGCTGCCGCCGGCACAGTTCAGTGCCGACTCGCGGTGGGCGGTGGCGCTCACGTACGCGCCGATGAGCGAGTTCGAAGCTGCTCGGCGTTCCAGGCGCCGTCCGGCGCCGACTCCCAAAGCGTCACTGGCGATCGTCTCACTCACCGATGGTCAGGTGGTGTCCGTCCCCCGGGTGAAGTCATTTCGCATGCCGAAATTGTCCGGCGGCTGGCTGGCCTATCAGCTCGAAGCCCCTGACAGTACGGCTGCCCGTACCGCTGCCGATAGCGCCGGCGCCGGTGCGCCGAACGTCGCCGCGGCCGTGCCCGGAGCGGCGCCGCGGCCGGTAGCCGGCGACAGCAGCCGACCCGGCCAGAAGCGAAAGGTCAATGGCACCACGCTGGTGCTTCGTGACCTCGCCACGGGAGCCGAGACTCGCCTGAACGACGTGGTCGATTACCTGTTCGATGAACGAGGCGGCTGGCTCGGCTACACTGTCTCATCGGCCGATAGCTCGCGCGACGGCGCCTATGTGCGTGAACTGCGCAGCGGTCGCGAGATCACCCTTCTCAGCGGACCGGGGAACTACAAGCAGCTCACCTTTGACGAGGCGGGCTCGCAACTGGCCTTCGTGAGTGACCGTGAGGAGCACGCGCGGCCGGGACCTCGTCACGCACTCTATCACGCGTCGCTGCCCGGTGGAAAGCCCGAGGTGATCGTACTCGCGGGCGCGATTGGGGACGACGAGGTGGTTTCCTCCAGCGCCGAGGTGCGCTTCGTCAAGGCAGGCAGCGCGATCGTCTTCGGGATCGCACCGGCGCCGCTCGACTCCATCCCAGCCGACTCACTGGCCGACAAGGCCGTCTTCGATCTCTGGCACTACAAGGACGCCCGGCTGCAGCCGGAGCAGATCGTCCGTGCTGGCCGCGACCGCAATCGCTCCTACGCCGCCATCGTGCAGCTCAAGGGGCGTCGACTGGTACGGCTAGGCAGCGACTCATTGCCGCAGGTGACGGTGGGCGACGACGGCCGCAGCGCACTGGCCGTGACCGACGTCCCATACAGCATCGAGCAGATGTGGGGAGACGGCGGAAGCGACGTGATCCTCATCGACGCCACCAACGGCAAGCGGACCGTTGTCGCCGAGCGCGTGCCGTTCGGCGCCTCTCTCTCTCCCGGTGGCCGCTTCGTGCTCTGGTTCGCCGACGGTGCCTGGCACAGTTACGCCGTGGCCTCGGGCAGGACGGCCGACCTCACCTCCGGCATCACCGGTACCCGGTTCGATCAGGAAACCTGGGATACCCCGAGCACGCCTGCGCCCTGGGGTATTGGTGGTTGGACCGGCGGTGACGAGCGATTGCTGGTCTACGACCGCTACGACATCTGGGAGATCGATCCGTCAGGCCAGCGTGCGGCGCGTATGCTGACGGATTCTGTGGGTCGACGCGACAGGCTGGTGATGCGCATAGTGAACCTGGACCGGGACGAGCGTTTCATCGACCCCGCGCGCCCACTGCTTCTGCGGGTAATGAACGAGGAGACCAAGGCGTCGGGTTTCTACGAGGATCGTGTAGGCGTGGTGGTGCCGCCACGGCAGGTGGTGATGGGCGAACGACGTTATGGCACGCCGTCGAAGGCGAAGGATGCAGAGGTCTACCTGCTGACCCAGGAAACGGTACGTGAGTTCCCCGACCTCTGGGTGGGCTCGACCCTGACCAACCTCACCCGCATCAGTGACGCCAACCCCCAGCAGGGCGAGTACAGGTGGGCGGACGTGGAACTGGTTGAATGGCGTAGCCTGGACGGTGTGGAGCTCAAGGGACTGCTCTACAAGCCCGATGGATTCGATCCCACGAAGCAGTACCCGATGGTCGTCTACTTCTACGAGCAGTTGAGCAACAACCTGTTCAACTACGTGGTGCCGGCCGGCCGCAACGTCGTCAATCCGGTTGTCTACGCGTCACAGGGTTACCTGGTGTTCGAGCCGGATATTGCCTACACGAACGGCTATCCCGGACAGAGCGCGTTGCACTCCATAGTGCCAGGAGTGCAGTCGCTGATAGCTCGTGGCTTCGTGAATCCCGACGCTGTGGCCAGCGCGGGGCAGTCATGGGGCGGCTATCAGACGGCGTACATGATCACCCAGACGAACATCTTCAAGGCGGCAATGGCCGGCGCGCCGGTCGCGAACATGACCAGCGCGTACGGTGGCATACGCTGGGGTTCGGGCCTGGCCCGTGCGTTCCAGTACGAGAAGACGCAGAGCCGTATCGGTGGTTCCATCTGGGAGTACCCCATGCGCTACATCGAGAACTCACCTCTGTTCTTCATAGACCGGGTGGAAACGCCGTTGCTGATCATGCACAATGACGCCGACGGGTCCGTACCCTGGTACCAGGGTATCGAGTTATTCGTCGCTCTTCGCCGGTTTGGCAAGGAGTCGTACCTCATCAACTACAACGGCGATGATCACAACCCCCGAAAGCGCGCGAACCAGAAGGACATCGACATGCGGATGCTGCAGTTCTTCGGGTACCACCTGAAGGGGGATCCGATGCCCGACTGGATGGCTCACGGCATTCCGTTCCTGCAGAAGGGACGCGACCAGGTCGCGCCCAGGGCGGCGACGGAGGAACCGGGCCGGTCCGTGGTTCCATCGAGTGGCGCGGCCGCCGGGTCAGTTCCTCCGGCGGGCGCTCCCTGATGGCAGTTCCTACCCTCACGCGAGGCCGATGCAGGATCCCATAGAGCGTTTCCAGGCGATGCTGGCTCGTGCCACGGCGGTGGACAGGGCAATACTTCCCGAACCCACCGCCATGGCCCTCGGCACGGTGGGCACGGACGGCCAGCCGGCGGTACGCATCGTCCTCCTCAAGGCCGTGGACGAGCGCGGCTTTGTCTTCTACACGAATCTCGACAGTCGGAAGGGAAACGAGCTCCGTTCCCACCCTCTGGCCGCGCTCTGTTTCCACTGGCAGGTCCTGGAAGAGCAGGTGCGCGTGGAGGGTCGGGTGGAGCGGGTGAGTGACGAGGAGGCCGACGCCTATTTTGCTTCACGTCCGCGCGGCAGTCAGCTCGGCGCCTGGGCGTCGCTACAGAGTGAACCTGTCGTTGAGCCGGGCGACCTGGAGCGGCGACTGGAAGAGGTGACAAGACGTTTCGCCGGCGCTGACGTCCCGCGCCCACCGCACTGGTCGGGCTTGCGCGTCGTGCCGTCGCGAATCGAGTTCTGGCACAACCAACCCAGCCGTCTGCACGTGCGACACCGTTACGACCGGGAGGGGGAGGGTTGGCGTATCAGCACGCTCTACCCCTGACCAGGCTGGGCGGCCGACGTCGACGGGGTGCCACGGCCCGCCGCAGCTGGTCCACGGTCGGCCGAGCGCCCACCGGGATCCGCCAGGCCAGCTCCGACAGGCTTCTCACCGGGCCCTCACCGGTCGCCGCGCTGACCGCTGCCGTCAGGCCACCCCATTTCTTCGCGCCTCCACAGTCCCTAAGATTGACGCATGACCAGTTCCCCAATCTCCGCCGTGTCCGCGCCGGTGGAGCCAGTTGCCTGGAGCATCGACGCCGCCCGTGCCCTCTACAACGTGCAGGGTTGGGGCGCCGGCTACTTCGACATCAATGATCGCGGCCATGCCGTGGTCCGACCCAGTCGTCGCAACCCGACGCAGGAACTCGACCTCTTCGAACTCGCCCAGGACCTCGAGGAACAGGGAATCGATCTCCCCGTACTCCTGCGCTTCTCCGAGATCCTGCATTCGCGCATCGAGCAGCTCAACACCCGGTTCAACGCGGCGATCGATGAGTTCGACTACACCGGCGGCTACACACTGGTCTACCCCATAAAGGTCAATCAGCAACGCCAGGTGCTGGAAGAGATCGTCGAGTTCGGCCGTGAGGGCGGCATAGGACTGGAATGCGGCTCCAAGCCGGAACTGCAGGCCGTGCTGGCCCTGGACGAGGCCACCGACCACATCATCGTCTGCAACGGCTACAAGGACCACGAGTTCATGCGGCTGGCCCTGATGGGGCAGAAGCTCGGGCATACGGTCTTCATCGTGCTCGAGCAGTTGAGCGAACTGGACGTACTGCTGGACGTCGCCCAGGAGCTGGGTGTGAAGCCGACGGCCGGCGTGCGGATCAAGCTGGCCTCGGCAGGGTTCGGTCGTTGGGCACAGAGTGGCGGTGAGCGGTCCAAGTTCGGGCTCAACACGGTACAGCTCATGAAGCTCATCGAGCGGCTGCGCGAGCTGGGAATGCTGGACATCCTCAAACTCATCCATTTCCACCTGGGAAGTCAGATCACCGACATCCGCTACATAAAGGGCGGGATGGCCGAGATCGCCCGCTTCTACGCGGAGATGAGGGGCCTGGGTGTGGACGTCACGCACGTGGATGTAGGCGGTGGCCTGGGGGTGGACTACGATGGCACGAACTCCACCTCCGAAGCCAGCGTGAACTACACGCTGCAGGAATACGCCAACGACATCATCTACACTCTGGCCGAAGCCTGTCGTGAGTATGAGCTCCCCATGCCTCACGTGATCAGTGAGTCTGGCCGGGCGCTTACCGCGCATCATGCACTGCTCCTCATTCGTGTCATGGATGTGGAGTCGGCTGCCGACCTGCCGTTGCCGACGCTTGGCGAGGACGACCATCAGCTCCTGCACGAGATGCTTGCCGACTGCGAGACCGCGTCGGAGGAGGGTGTGTCGGGCAGGCGAGTGCTGGAGGTTTACCATGACGCCACATTCGACAAGGAGAAGGCGCGCCAACTGTTCAACAGCGGCGTGCTCAGCCTGCGCGAGCTTGCCCTGGCGGACCAGATCTATTTCGCCTCGATAAACGCGGTCTCCCGTGTAGCGGCGCGCCATCCTGACGCCTTCGAGGAAGTGGTGGAGCACCTGGACGCCGCTCTTGTGGATCGTTACTTCTGCAACTTCTCCCTCTTCCAGTCGCTGCCCGACAGTTGGGCGATCGATCAGCTCTTCCCGATCATGCCGATCCATCGGCTGGACGAGGAGCCGACGAGGCGTGGAACGTTGCAGGACATCACCTGCGATTCGGACGGCAAGATCGATCGTTTCGTGGGCGATCGCACCGGGCGTCCCAGCATCGAACTGCACGCCGTCCCGGACGACGACGACGACTACATACTGGGGATATTTCTCACTGGTGCGTACCAGGAAATCCTGGGCGACCTTCATAACCTGTTCGGCGACACCAATGCGGTGCACGTCCGGCTGGGTGACGGGCGGAGCGGCTATGAGGTGACCAATCTCGTACGCGGCGACACGGTGACGGAGGTGCTGGCGTATGTGCAGTTCAACGCGGCGGATCTGCTGGCGAGCTTCAGGCGCAAGGTGAACGCCTCACCCAACATCACCCGCCAGGAGGCGAACACCTTCATCGCCGACTACCTGGCTGGCCTGGAAGGCTACACCTATCTGGAGGGTGAGGCCGCCCGCTGACCGGTCACCAGCGTTACGAATGCACGAAGGGCCGCTTCCGGTTATCGGAGAGCGGCCCTTCGGCTGGTGTTCCTGCTGGCTGATCAGCCCTCGAAGCGGGCTCCAACCTGCTTCCAGTCAACCACATTCCACCAGGCGCTGACGTAGTCAGGGCGTCGGTTCTGGTACTTCAGGTAGTACGCGTGCTCCCAGACGTCCAGTCCCAGGAGGACGTCGCCGGGTGCCTTACCGTCCATCACCGGATTGTCCTGATTGGGCGAACTCACGACGCTCAGCTTGCCCCCATCTCGCACCAGCCAGGCCCAACCGGAGCCGAAACGGCCGGCCGCGGCTGCCGCGAACTTCTCGCGCATCTGAGCCACTCCGCCGAAGCTGCCATTGATGGCCTCGGCGAGCTTGCCGCTGGGGTCGCCGCCGCCGGTCGGACTCATGATGCGCCAGAAGAACGAGTGGTTCCAGTGCCCGCCTCCATTGTTGCGCACCGCCGTGCGGATGGCCTCGGGCACGGAGTTCAGGTCGGCCAGCAGTGCATCCAGCGATTTCTGCTGCAGTTCCGGCGCCTTCTCCAGCGCCGCGTTCAGGTTGTTCACGTACGCCGCATGATGCTTGTCGTGGTGGATCTCCATCGTGCGCGCGTCGATGTGCGGCTCGAGCGCGTCAAATGCGTATGGAAGCGGCGGAAGCGAGTGCGCCATATCAGTTCTCCACTGGTTCGGGAAGGCAGCATGCTACCGAGCGACCGCTCCAGCGGCCGCCCGGCGAATCCTAGCCGGGACGAACCGGGTTTGCACCCATGTCGTCGACGGCTACCTGTTCTGGACAAGTCACCATCATCATGCGCACACTGCGGGCCATCGTCGCCGCAGGGGTGCGCGCGTGGCTCGTTTTCGGGCGAGATTCGGGGCCGACGCCTGTGCCATCACCGAGCCACGACCACCGCTTCGAGCGATACATCTGGTCACTGCCAGGTAGCTGGCGGCCGGACGCCACGCGGCCGACGCGCGACTGGCTGACAGGCTGGCGCTCGTTTCGGATGACCATGTCGCGCGCGGGGTAGCCGTCCGTGGGGCGGAGAGTGCGCCTGTAGTCGTCGGATGACCCTGTCGCGCGCGGGGTAGCCAGGATGGGGCTGTGCGTCATGCGGGCACCGAATCACGACGCAACAAGCACGGAGGTCGCACCAGGGTTCAGCCTCGGGGTCGACCTGCAATTCCAGGTGCTGTTCGCCGGAGCGCGCAAGGTCATGGAAGCTGCTGGCGGTACGACTGTTGCCTAGTGCATGACCGTTGCCACTCCAGTAACAGTTCGACAACTCCAACTCCAAGGTCGTCATATGCTCTGGACAATCGCCCTCATCATCTTCGTGCTCTGGCTACTGGGCGCCTTCGTGTTCCCGGTCGCCGGTGGGCTCATTCACATCCTTCTGGTCATAGCTGTGATCGTCGTGCTCTACCGGATCATCACCGGACGTCGACCCGTCTGACGAGGCTGCCGGCCGACGGCTGGGCGAACTCCGGTTCGCTCGCCGTCCCGCGCGTGCCATACCGGCTGCCGACAGGGTAGGGAAGGGCTTTACAGGAGGCGTCGTCGGCGTGAGAGTTCGGCGCCTTCCTCCCTGACGCCCCGATGGATCTCTTCGTAGTCTCCCACACGCATTGGGATCGTGAGTGGTACCAGCCTGCGGCCAGGTTCCGGCAGCGCCTGGTCCCGCTGGTGGACGAATTGCTGGACCCTTCGGGCGAGACGGCTCCCTCCTTTCTCCTCGATGGCCAGGCGATCGTGGTCGAGGACTACCTCGCCGTTCGCCCCGGGAGACGTCAGGCTGTCAGCGCAGCACTGGCCGATGGCAGGCTGGAGGCGGGACCCTGGTACGTACTGGCCGACTCGCTGATCCCCGGCGGAGAGAGCCACGTGCGCAACCTGCTGGCGGGCCGCGCTGTGCTCTCGAGGTTGGGTGCCACGGCACCGCCGGTCCTCTATTCCCCGGACGCGTTCGGACACGCCGCTGCGATGCCGCGCCTGGCGCACGGCTTCGGGCTGCCCGTCGCAGTCGTCTGGCGGGGTTATGGCGGGGCGCGCTGGCCCGCTGGCGATTCCGTCTGGTGGGAGGCTGAAGGTGGTGAGCGTGTGCTCCTCCATCACCTCGCCCCGGACGGCTATGAGCTCGGGGCGAACCTGCCGTCCGACCCGGACGAGGCACGCCAGCGTTGGGAACGGCTGCGTGCCATTCTCGCGCCTCGGGCGCGGCTCGGCCTGGCCTTTCTGCCCAATGGTGCGGATCACCACGCTCTCCAGTATGACGCTGCCGCAGCCATGGCCGCCCTGGCAGAAGCAGCGGCCCCGGCGACCGTCGTGCGCTGGACATCACTGCGTGAGTTTGCCCTCACCCTGGCCGAGCGCGCCGCGGCTCAAGAACGCCGCCAGGTCGGTGAAGGTGAGGATCGGAAGCGGAAGCAACCAACCGGCGAGGTGCCGGGTCCATTGCCTGTGGTTAGTGGTGAGCTCCGCGACTCCTACGGCTACACATGGACCCTCCAGGGTACCCTCGCCACGCGTGCTGGCCAGAAGCGACGGGCCGCGCGAGCCGAGCGCCTGCTGGTACGGGACGTCGAGCCGTGGTTGGCACTCGCCCCCGCCGGGAATGAGGACGGCACCCGTGCCCTGTTGTCGGCCGCCTGGCGCACCCTTCTTCGTTGTCAGCCTCATGACACGCTCTGTGGCTGCTCGCTGGATGACGTGGCCCGGACCATGGACGCACGGCTGCGTTCGGTGCGCACGCAGGCAGCGGGGTTGCGATCGCTGGCGATCCAACAACTCGCAGGCCACGATCCGGTTGCCGCGCGCGAGCAGCGTGCCCTATGGCGTTCGACGCTCCTCGTGCGCAACGCCGCGCCGAGGCTCAGAGGCGGCGTCGCCGAGGTCGAACTGCTCTCATTCATTGCCGACGTTCCGGTGGGACCTCGGTCGGCGAACGCACCGGTCATTTCCATACCACGCGCCGACCATTCGCCGGTCACCCTGGACGGCGGAAATGTCCTGCTCCAACCGTTGCGCTCGCGGATCGCATACGACCTGGTGGAGTCCTCTCGCAACTACCCGGACTGCGACCTCGTTCGACGCACGAGCGCGCTGGCCTGGCTGCCTCCGCAGGAGGGCTATGGTGTGCGTGGCTATGACGTTGCCGGCGTGGGCGCTGGCGCGATTCCGGCGGCGCCGCCAGCGGAGGCGAGGGGCGGCGAAGGCTGGCTGGACAACGGCCGACTACGCATGGAGATCCTGCCGGACGGCGCCGTGGATCTCCTCGTCGCAGGCCGACGGATGTACGACATTCTCGCGCTGGAGACCGTCGGCGATCGCGGCGACTGCTACACCCATTCGCCGGTCGGTGAACGACGGCTCCAGACTCGTCCGGACGGCATGCGATTGTTGGCAAGCGGCCCACTCCGCGCCACCATCGCGCTCGATTTCGAGCCCTCGCTGCCGGTGCGCCGTACGCGCGCTGGCGGGGTGGCCCGGCTCGTCGGCTGTCCCGTGACAGTCGAACTATCCCTGGATGCCGGGAGCGATGTGCTTCGTCTGGTGCTGAGTGGCCGGAACAAGGCGAGCGATCACAGGCTCCGGCTCGTCATCCGTACAGACGTGGCGCCTGGCCAGATCTGGGCGGACGCTGCCTTCGGCCCCCTGCTGCGAGAGCCCCTGGAGGTGCCCCCGGAGGACTGTCGCGCCGAACAACCACCACCTACGGCGCCGCTGCATCGCTACGTCAGTCGGTATGCGAGTGATCGGGGCGTGACGCTGTTCAGCGACGGCCTGGCCGAGTACGAGGCCGCTGCAGACGGCAGTCTGGCTGTCACCCTCGTCCGGGCCGTAGGACAGCTATCCCGCGCCGACCTGCCCGAGCGACCTGGACATGCCGGGTGGCCAGCAGCTACCCCGGCGGCTCAGAGTCGAGGTCGTTTCGGCGCTCTATTCGGCCTCATGCTGCACGGTCCGCGCGACGCGGGTACCGTGGACCTGATTGAACGGGCGGCCGATGACCTGCTTCTCCCCCTGCGCGGCGAGACGCTCCGTAGCTCACTGGCGACTCCTGGCCAGGCCGGTGGAATCACGCTCGACGGGGTGGGGCTGGCGATGAGTGCAATCAAGCCGGCCGACGACCCGGATTGGCTTATCGCGTTGCGGTGCGTGAACCTTCTCGACCGGTCCGTGGACGGCAGTTGGACGCTTGCGATGTCCGTGGCCGAGGCGCGCCGGGCGCGATTGGACGAGACACCGGGTGAGCCACTCGGGTTGGTCCGGACCGAGGCGGGGCGGACGCAGGTAGACTTCGTGGCGGGTCCGCGCGCGGTAGTCACGATACTGGTACGCTGATCGTGCGGTATGCCGGCTCGGGGCCGGCGCCACTCACTCGCTGGTGCCGGTCCGCTCACCCGCCAGCCAGTCCCGCACACCGTCGCCAAGCATCGTCGCAGCCAGAACCGTCACGACCAGCGCCAGTCCGGGCGCGATGGCGACCCAGGGAGCGATGACGATCAGATCCCGTCCACCGGCAATCATGTTCCCCCAACTAGGCGTTGGTGGTTGGACACCGAGACCGAGAAAGGAGAGCCCGCTCTCGAGCAGGATCGCGTTACCCACACCAAGGGTGGCTGCAACCACGGCCGGTCCAAGGGCGTTCGGCAGGACGTGCCGCCAGAGCAGGCGCCTGCCCGGTACGCCCAGCGCCGTCGCCGCTTCCACGTATGGCCTGGCGCTGACGCCCAGCACCTCGCCGCGAACCAGCCGGGCAACTCCCATCCAGCCGGTGCCGACGAGGATCACCACGACAGTCGTCAGCCCGGGGGCCCAGAGCGCGCTGCAGAGCAGGAGCAACACCAGTCGGGGGACTGCGAGCAGTGCGTCGGCCACCGCCATGATGCCCGCCTGCAGGAGGCCACCTCGCCAGGCGGCGAGCGCTCCCAGCAGCGTCCCGACGGCAGCACCGAGCAACGAGCCCAACACCCCCACGGCGAGTGATATTCTTCCCGCCAGCATCATTCGCTGGAACATGTCCCGGCCGAAGCGGTCGGTCCCCAGCAGGTGGAAGTGCCCCGCTTCATCCCGGCTGAGCGGAGGCACGAGTCGCGTCGACAACACGTCGCCGACGGCCAACGGGTCCACCGGCGCGACAAGCGGGACCGCGATCACGAGGATGGCGAGAACTGCGATGATAGCCGCACCTGCGCGCGCCGGGCGTGTCATCTGCGCCGTCGCGGGTCGAGCAGTGGCAACATCAGATCCGCTACCAGGTTCGCCACGATCACCATCGCAGCGTAGACGATCGTTGCACCCATGACGACCGGATAATCCCGTGCGGCAATGGCGGTGAGCATGGCGCGCCCCATCCCTGGCCAGGCGAAGATACTCTCGACGAAGACCGAGCCGGCAATCACGCCTGGCAGGGCCAGCGCCAGCAGGATCACGAGTGGAGGCAAAGCTACCGGAAGAGCGTGGCCAGCGAGCGCACGCAGGGGCCCGGCACCCCTCGCTCGCGCCGTGCGCACAAAGTCGGCGTGCACGACATCGGCCAGCGCGGACCGGGCGTAACGGGCGATGCCGCCTGCACCCACGGCGGTGAGGACCGCCACCGGCAGGACGGCATGACGAATCAGGTCCATGAGCGCGGCCACCCCTGTTGCCTCGCCGGCGGGATCCCTCATCCCGAACGCTGGCAAGCGGAGCACTTCCGGGAAGCCCCATTTCGCGGCACCATAGGTGAACAGGGCCACCAGAGACAGCGCAAGCCAGAAACTCGGCGCCGCATAGACGGTTGTCGTGACCACGGTAAGCAGGTGGTCGAGTGGTCGTCCGCGGCGCACCGCCTGGGCTGCCCCTATCGTGGTGCCTATGACAAAACTCAGGAGGAGGGAAATCCCGCCCAGCGCCAGTGAGACAGGTAGCGCATCGGCGAGTATGCTCGTCACCGCACGGCCGGTGGCGAAGCTCGTACCTAGATCTCCCCTCACTACCGACCATGTCCAGCGTCCATATTGCACCGCAACTGGCGCATCCAGTCCGAGGCGGCCGCGCAGCAGGGCGGCGTCCGCCGGACTGGCGTCCGGCGGCACGAGCAGAGTCGTCGCGTCGCCCGGCGCCAGGTGAACCAGCACGAAGGTGATCGAGACGACCAGCCAGAACAGGAAGAGCGCCGTTGAAAGGCGCGTGAGGAGTGCTCGCACTTGCGGATAATGCCCCCTGCACCACCGCCGTCAACAGGAGATGCCCGGTCGGGTCGCCTGGCGCGTTGCGTCTCACGCGCTGTTGCCAGCGTGGCCGTTGCCCTCGTCGCACTGGCCGTCGCCTTCGGTCTCTCCTCCTGCCAGGTTGCCCCGAGAGCGACGACGACGGTGGTCATGGCCTCGGGAAGTGACCTGGAGTCGGCGAACCCCCTCGTCACGGTGCATCCACTCTCCCGCCAGGTGCAGCGCCACGTCCTGCTCGTTTCCCTTGCCCGGTATGACTCCCGGATGGAGCCGGAGCCGTACTTCGCCCGGAGTTGGGATTGGTCTGCGGATCGCACCATCCTCACCATGCACCTGTTCAACGGACTGCACTGGCACGACGGCGTGCCAACCACTGCTCGTGATGCCGCCTTCACGCTCGATGCTGCCCGCGATCCTGCCACCGGCTACCCACGCCAGGCCGACCTGGCCGGACTTCGTTCGGCCGTTGCCGAGGACGACAGCACACTCGTCCTGACCTTCGATTCCCCTCAGCCTCGCTTCCCCGCGGTGCTCTGCGAACTACCGCTGGTGCCGGAGCACATCCTGGCTGGTGTCGATCGCGCTGCCATGCGACAGGCCCCCTTCGGTCTGGCGCCTGTTGGGAATGGTCCATTCCGTTTCGTCTCACGCACGCCGGGCAGCCGGTGGGTCTTCGAGCGCGACCCGGTATTTCCCGCGACCCTTGGCGGCCCCCCGCATGTGCGCCGACTGGTAGTGGCCGTGGTCGACGAGGCTACGACCAAGTTTGCCGGCCTGGTGAGCGGCGAACTGGATCTGGCTGGCATAGCGCCGACCATGGCCGCGCTGGTCGCGCGGGATCCACAGTTGAAGGTGCTCACCTATCCCGTGCTCTTCTCCACGGGCATGGTATTCAACACGCATCGACCGCCGTTCGACGATGTACGTGTCCGGCGGGCAATCGATCTCTCGCTGCGCCGCGACAGAATTGTCGCCACCGCGTTCGCTGGCCTGGCCGAACCGGCTGCCGGCCCTGTGCCACCGGCCAGCCAGTTCGCTCTCGACACCGTGGCGGAGTTCGCGCCTGCTACTGCGGATTCCCTGCTCGACGCCGCTGGCTGGCGGCGGACTTCCGCTGACGGCTGGCGCACGCGCGATGGACTGCCGTTACGCTTCGATCTGTTGACCGTGGGAAGTGCCGACAATCCGGTTGAACAGCTCGTCCAGGCAGACCTGGCCGGGCGCGGGATCCGGATGGAGATCCGACAGATGGAGATGGCTGGATTCCTCGCCGCGGCGCGGCGACCGGAAAAGAGCTATGACGCCCTCATCACGGGTATTCCGGGAGACCCGGCGCTGTCGTACCTGGTTGCCATGTATGCGTCAGGAATGGCCGGAGGTGCGCTGGACTACGGCGACTTCCATACGCCCACGCTCGACGCGCTTCTCGCTCACGCCGGTACGGCAGACAACGAGTCCGACCGGATACATGCGTGGCGAGAGGTACAGCGCGAACTGCTTCGTGATGTACCCGTAGCATGGATATTCCATTCCCTTGGCGTCCAGGGCCTCTCGGCGAGGCTGAATGGAGTGGTCATGGACCTGCGAGGCGAACTCGCCACCGTCACTGCCTGGCAGGTCGCAGGTGAGAACGTCGGTGACGCCCAGGTCGTCCGTCGCCCGTGAGTCCACCGGCGGCGTGGAATGGGATGACTGTCCGACCGGTCGCTGGCGTCTGGCTGCCGCCCGAAGCACTCGTCGCGCGCCGTGCCGCGGCTTCCGGTCCCCTGGCACCGCTCACCGCCTCGCTCAGTTCCGACCTCGAGCCGTTTCTGGACGTCGATCTTGCTCTGCCGCCGGAAAAGGCCCGTCTCTCGCGAATGGGCGGCCGCTGTCCGCGGGACGGCACCCCTCTCCGCTTCGATCCGCGCTCGCCACGCAGTCACCTCTGCCCGCGTTGCGGACGTACCTTCACGGATGACGCGCATTACCGGTGGTGGATCATGGGCTTTCACCTGTGGCTCGCCGAGCGCGCGGTTCATGCGGCAGCGTTGCATGCGCTGCGGGGTGATGAACGGCACCGCCGGTTCGCCTGCGATGTCCTGATTCGCTATGCCGACAGCTATCTCGGCTATCCCAACGCTGACAATGTCCTGGGTCCGACGCGACTCTTCTTCAGCACGTATCTGGAGTCGCTCTGGCTGCTGCACGTGTGCACGGCGCTCGACCTTCTGGAGACGGTAGGTGCGGCGGGCTCGCTGGGCGCCAGGCTGCGGGATCAGCTCGTGGAGCCGAGCGCGGAACTCATCGCCAGCTATGACGAGCGTCTGTCCAACCGTCAGGTCTGGAACGATGCCGCGCTGCTCGCCGCGCACATCTCCCTCGGCCGGCCGGAGCGGTGCGCTCCGATCGTCTGGGGACCGTCGGGGATCGTCGCGCTGCTCTCGTCCTCCCTGCTGGCCGACGGCACCTGGTACGAAGGAGAGAACTACCACCAGTTCGCTCATCGTGGGCTCTGGTACGGCGTGCAGCTCGTGCGGGCAACCGGACTGGGAGAACTGCCAGGCGAACTCACAGGCCGCTTCGACGCGGGCTTTGCCGCTCCCTTCCTCACCGCGCTACCCGACCTTACCGCACCTTCTCGTCGCGACTCCCAGTACGCAGTCTCGCTGCGTCAGTGGAGATTTGCGGAGATGGCTGAACTGGGGCTGGCGCGCAACCCCGATGATCGCGAACTGCGCTCAGCGCTGGGCCTGCTCTACGACGGTCGGGCCAGGTTGAGCGACAGCGGACGCTGGCGCTCCACCGGCGAGGCCGAACGCAATGAGAGCGCCGTCGCCCTGGACCGGAGTTCACTGGGCTGGCGATCGCTGCTCTTCGCCCTGCCAGAGCTTCCACCGTTGACAGGCGTCGTTCCGCGTTCCGTGTTGCTGGAAGGCCAGGGCCTTGCTGTGCTTCGACGCCAGAGCGGGCGAGTCTACGTGGCGCTGGATTACGGTGTTGCCGGTGGCGGTCACGGTCATCCTGACCGGCTTGGCATCATCTACGCCGACGGGGAGCAGCGTTGGGTCGACGATCCCGGCACGGGTTCCTATGTCGATCCCTCGCTCCACTGGTACAGGAGCACACTCGCCCACTGCGCCCCGCTGGTGGATGGTCGCTCCCAGTTGCCGGCCAACGGAGAGTTGCTGCACTGGGACGAACGTGGCGGCATCGGCTGGGTCGACGCGCTGGTGGAGGGAGTGGCGCCGGGTGTCGTACTGCGTCGCGCCCTGGTCGTCTTCCCCGACTATTTCGTGGATGAACTGAGTTGGCAGGCGGAGCGCGATGTGCGTGTGGAGCTCCCGTTGCAGGGCGACCTGCGGCTGGAGGGGGTGGAGCGCTGGGTCGCTCACGCCTCGGATGCCGACGGCGCGGAATTTCTGCGGTATGTGGAGCGGCCGTCGGGACGCGACGTGTCCACCCACGATGGCGCCCTGGCTTCCGTCGGCGAGCAGTCGTGTACCCGGCTGAGCGCGGTGGGTAGTGGTCGCGCCATCGCCTGGACAACGTCTGACACTCCGATCTCGTGGTGGCGTGCCGTGGCACCAGGCGCTCCCGGTCGGCCCGACGCGCCGCTCCATGTCGCTGCCGTCAGTGGCCGCGCAGGAACCCTGCGCACAGTATGGAGCGGAGAGGCAAAGGTCCGGTCGGTCGGCTGGCAGGACGGAGCGTTGCACGTCCTTCTCGAGGATGGTGGACTTCACATGCACAGGGCCACGGACAACGGCTGGCATGTCGACCTCGTCGTCAACGGAGCTCGCAGCAGCGTCGATCTGACTGGCGGCAGGGAGCGACCCGCGGCGGGATCCGTGGCGCCCTCGATCGCGGGGGTCGCTGCAAGGTCGCTCGCCACGCCATTCGTCGCCGAGCTCGGGGAAGCCGAGTATCGTCGCTCCGAGCTGTCCTGGACCGAGGCGGGATGTCCGCGCGCGATCGTACGGATTGATGCGTCGGACGGCGTCCTATCCATCGCTGTGGAAGTGGCACGGGAGGCGCCGCATTTCTCCCATCCCGATGCGCGTAACGAGATGGACAACGAGCGTCCGGAGATCAATTTCGACGGAGTGCAACTACACCTCGTGTTGCCGGACAGGAGCTCGGCGGCGGAACCGATACCCACTGCTTCCTGGCTGCTGACCCCGTTGTCGAACGGTGAACTGCGAGTGCTTCCGCTCGACCCGTTGAGCCTTGCCATCCCCATCAGGGCCGGCTGGAGTCGTTCCACGGGCGGCTACGAGGTTCACCTTCGGTTGCTCGCCCGGGACCTGCGCGACGCCCACGTCGGTCCCCTCAACGTCGGGATTGGCGTCGTCGTCAATGAGAATGTCGAGGGTCGCGAGCGGCGTCGCGGCCAACTCGTGCTTGGTGGTGCCAGGGGCGAGTACGTTTACCTTCGCGGCGACCGTCACGATGCCGGTCGCTGCTTACCGTTCCTGCTTCCAGATGTCTGAATCGGAAAGAGAGACCCCGACTTCCATCCTGCACTCTGTGCGGGTGGTGCTCCACGAACCGCAGGATCCCATCAACATCGGCGCCACAGTGCGTGCCATGAAGAACATGGGCGTTCGCGACCTGCACCTGGTCCGTCCGTGCGCCTACGAGCCCAACAGGATCGAGCAGGTCGCTCATGACACCCGTGACATCGTTGCTCGCATCCAGCACCACGACTCCCTGGACGACGCGATCGCCGACTGTGTGCGCGTGCATGCGTACGCAGGCAAGCGCCGCGCGGCGAAGTGGCTTCGCATGGATCCTCGCCGTGCCGCCGCCGACCTTCTGGAGTACGCGCCCGGGAAGCCGGTGGCCCTTCTGTTCGGGCGCGAGGACCACGGACTCCCCAACTACGCGCTGGATCGAGCGCAGGTCGTCGTCACGATTCCGACCACCGAGCACATGTCGCTCAATCTGGCCCAGGCGGTGCTCGTATCTCTCTACGAGTTGCACGTACTTGCGGGAGATGTCACGCGCCAGCTTGCCCGCCCGCGCAGGCATGCGTCAGCGGCTTCACAGCGACAGTTCGAACTGACCTTTGCCGATGCCGAACTGTCGCTCCGGTCGCTGGACTTCTTCCACACGCGGAATGCCGACCACGTGATGCGCGCCGTTCGCTCGCTTCTCTTCCGTGCCTCGCCCGACGCCCGTGAACTGGATCTCGTCCGAGCCATGACGATCGAGGTGCGTCGGTCGCTGGACCGTGTCCGCGTTGAACTTGGCGCCGCGCCAAGGGAGGCTCCCCCAGCCTCGACACGCACGGTCGGGATTGGCGGCCCGGGTGCGACGGAGGCAGAATGACGAGAGACAGGGGCGACGACTGGGCAGCTCGCGCCGCCCGGGTCATACCCGGTGGGGCCTCGACCGGCAGCAAGCGGCCGGAAGCGCTCTACGGTCGGCTGGACGGACATGCACCCACGCACTTCGTGCGCGCCAGCGGCTGCACCGTGGAGACGCCGGCCGGACACATCCTCACCGACTTCACCATGTCGCTGGGGGCGGTCGCGCTGGGCTATGCACATCCTCCGGTGACGGCAGCGGTACAGGCCGCTGCCGCCATCGGGAACGTTGCGGGGTTGTCGCACGTGAGTGAGGTGGAGTTGGCCGAGCGGCTCTGCGATGTCATCCCATGCGCCGAACAGGTGCGTTTCCTCAAGAGCGGCGCCGAGGGTGTGGCGGCAGCCGTACGCATCGCCCGCACGCTGACCGGTCGGGACGTGGTTCTCGGCTGTGGATATTTCGGCTGGCTGGATTGGTGGCACGGGAACCCGGGCGTGCCGGCGGGCGCGGTGGCCGATTTCGTGGCCATCCCGTTCAACGACGTGGACGCATTGGAGAGCGAGGTCGCCGCAGCCGGCGACCGGCTGGCCGCCATCATCCTCGAGCCGACTATCGAGCGGCTCGCTGACGAAGCCTGGGTGAGACGCGCGCGCGCGCTGTGCGACAGCTCTGGAGCAGTCCTCATCCTCGACGAGGTGAAGACCGGCTTCCGGCTTCACGTGGCGGGCTTTCAGGGTCTTGCGGGCATCCGTCCTCACCTGGCAGTTCTTGGCAAGGCGCTCGCCAATGGGTATCCCCTGGCAGCGGTTGTCGGAGAGCGCGCAGTCATGGAGGCCGCGACCCGCACCTGGATCTCGTCCACCCTGGCGGCCGAGAGCACGGCACTCGCGGCTGCCGGTGCAGTCCTCGACCAGCACGCCGCGTTCGATGTCTGCGGCGCATTGTGGAAGGTCGGGCAGCGACAGATGGCGATCGCTGCGGAGGCCATCGCGGCCAGCGGCCTGGCTGACGTCGCTGTGCAGGGCGTGCCACCGATGTGGTTTCTGCGCTTCGCTGACGCCGGCCGCGAGACACGCTTCCTGGAGTCGCTCACGGCGCACGGTGTGCTGCTGAAGCGTGGCGCGTACAACTTCGCCTCCCTCGCTCACGATGAGGTCGCGCAGGCCGCTCTCGCCGCCGGTCTTGAGATGGCCCTTGCGGGTGCAGGTCAACCTCGAGCCAGTTCATGATCCGATGAATGCTTCCGGTGTTACCGACGCGGGCCGGTCAGCGGCTGCGTCAGTCATGACGCGACAGTGATCGCATGACTCTCTCCGGTGTCCCTGATGCGGCGCCTCTGGGCGGTCCCGCTCCGCTGATCGACGTCCATGCCCACTTCCTGCACGCCGACTGCGGGCGCGCTGGGTGGGCGGCCGTGAACGAGGCCCGATTCCGGGCTGGTGAGCGCATTGGAATAGGCTGTCACGTCGCCTCGATCCTGGGCACGTGGGGCCATCGCTCGCCCACCTACTTTCCCTCTCCACACGACGTCTCTCTCGGTAACGATGCGATGATCGCGCTCCAGGAGCGGGAAGGGCATCGCGTGCGTGGCTATGTGGTGGTCAACCCCAACCATACGGGCCACGCCCTGGCTGAGATCGATCGCGGCGTGTCGCGCGGCCTCGTTGGCGTCAAGCTGCTCGCCAGCAGACGCGCCGATGATCCGCTGCTGGACCCGGTGCTCGACCTCGCCGCCGAGCACGGACTACCGATGCTGCATCACGTCTGGCAACATCGCACCCGTAGCTGGCCCAACCAGGACATCTCCGACGGCACTGACCTGGGCCGTCTCGCCGGCCGTCATCCCGACGTGCCGTGCATCCTTGCCCACATTGGCGGCGGTGGCGACTACGCACACACCTTCGCGGCGGTGGCCGACATCCCGAACGTCTACCTGGACCTGTCCGGTAGCGGAGTGGACCGCGGCATGCTGGATGACGCCCTTGCCGCTGTCGGGCCGCAGCGATTGCTCTGGGGGGCCGACGTCACGCTGGAGACTGGGCTGGCCAAACTGTGGGCGCTGGACGTGATTGGCCTTGACGACGAGGAACTGGCGGCGATCCGCTGGCGGAACGCGATGGGCATCTTCCCGCCCGGCACCTTTCCGATGATCGTCCAGGCGGCCGGGAGTGCAGGATGACCCTCCCGGATCCAGCCACCCCTTCTCACCGGCACACGGTGGATGTCCACAGCTATATCGGGCCCTATCCTTTCCGACATGTGCCCCATCCGGATCCTGACGTGCTCGTGCGCGTCATCGAGCGCGAGCGGATAGGTGCCGCCTGGGTAGGCCACCTGCCAACTGCGTTTCATCGCGATCCATCGCACGGGAATGCCCAGCTCTACCGGGCGCTGGCCGTGCATCGCCAGCGATTGCATCCGGCCCCCGTCGTGCGTCCCGACTGGCCGCGTTGGATGGATGAACTGCGACGTGCCCGGGATGAGGGCGCACCTGTCATTCGCGCCTATCCTCCGCAGTGGGGCTACGGGGACGAGGAGAGTCCGCTGCTGGACCTTGCCCACGCCTGCGCCGAGGCCGGGTTGGTGTTGTTGCTCACGACGCGCTTCGAGGACCTCCGCCAGCGCTCGCGACTGGACGTTGCGGGCGATCTACGGGCGGCTTCGGTGCGTGCGGTGGCGCGGGCCAGCAGTGCAGCCCTGCTGGTCGTGGCGGCTGGCCGCGATTTCGTCGAGGAGGTTCACTGGGGGCTCACGCCAGCGGAGCAGGGGCGGGTCTGGTGGGACATCTCGTGGGTCTGGGGTCCGCCCGAGGATCATCTCGCGCATCTGTTGCAGACGATGGGCGGGGAACGATTCGTCTTTGGTACCGGCTGGCCGTTGAGGCTCACGCAGGCAGCATCGGCCAACATTGCCTTGCTGCCCGATCCGTCGGCCGCTTCAACATTCGCCGATCCGCAAACGTTGGCAGGAGCAGCAAGCGCAACTGCACGATGACGGTTGAAAGGAGGCGTGATCGAACGTCACATGTGCATTGCATGCGCTTCGTATGCCCAGCGGCCTTGCGGATGGTACATGTGCCGGCCATCTTACCGCCCGTCCGTACTGGGCCTGTGAGAATATGCACAGATTCAGAACGGAATTATCGGGATTAAACTTCCACAGATCACCAGGTCGCAGCGATGACGAGAAGGAGGAAGTGGGCGGCGATACCGGGGCTTGCCCTTATCGCCGTTACCGCGACTGTCCTGTCCGCGTACAGCGGTGCGCAGGCCGGCGGCGCGGGGCAGGTTGCTCCGGCTCCACAGGCTACCGCCGCGCCGGCCGCGCCACGGGACACGGTAGCGCTACGTCAGGCGAGGGACACGATGGCGGCCTCCGGGCCCTGGGCCTATTCGGCTGCCTCGACGCCGCAGGGTCGCGCGCCCCAGCAGCCGATCGACTTTCCGCATCCGCAGCACGTGCAGTCGTTGCAGATGAACTGTCTCTACTGCCACTCGACGGCCAACAAGTCGCCCGATCCTGGCATGCCGGCGGTGAACACCTGCATGGGCTGCCATACGATCATCGGCGCCGGCCTGCCGGAGATCCAGAAGTTGCAGAAGTACTATGCCGACAGCACGCCCATTCCATGGGTGCGTGTCCACAAGGTGCCCGACTATGTGCAGTTCCCGCACATGGCCCACGTCAATGCGGACGTACAGTGTCAGACGTGCCACGGCGATGTCCAGAAGATGCCACGCGTCTTCCAGTATTCGTCGCTCAACATGGGCTGGTGCGTGAACTGTCACGTCGAGAACAAGGTGCGGTATGATTGCAGCACCTGCCACTACTGATCGTCGCGTGCCCATCCCGACAGCCGGTCGTGCCGAGTCTCGCCGTGACCTGACGGCGACCGCCGTGCACTGGCATCCGAGGAATTCCTGAATGAGTACTGAAACGGGGTCTGATGGCGTCAAGCGCCGCGACTTCCTCAAGGTTCTTGGCGTCACTGGCGCCGCGGGAGCCATGGTGGGATGCAGCTCCGAGCGTGTCGAGAAGCTGATCCCCTATCTTGTCAATCCGGACCACACGGTCGCCGGCGTCTCCAATTATTACGCCACCACCTGTCGGGAGTGCGCTGCCGCGTGCGGCGTCATCGCCGAGGTGCGCGATGGGCGGGCGATCAAGCTGGAGGGCAACCCCGAGCATCCGTTGAGCCGCGGCGCCCTGTGCGCGAAGGGTCAGTCGGCGCTGCAGGGGCTGTACAACCCGGATCGATACCGCGGCCCGATGGTTCGCGAGAACGGCGTCCTTGTCGCCACCACCTGGGACAAGGCACTCGAGCTGCTTGGCCAGAAGCTGGGCGAGGTGCGCTCCGCCGGTACCGCCGGCCGCGCGGCCTTCGTCAACCAGGCTGAGAGCGGGAGCTTCCCGGCACTCCTCGACCAGTGGCTTGCGGCGCACGGGATGCCACAGCATGTGGCGTACGATGCTGACGCCAACCTGGGCACGCTGGAGGCCAATCGACAGGCTTACGGTACCCCGTGGCCGGCACTCGACTTCGGTGCCGCCCGCCTGATCGTCTCGATCGGCGCCGACTTCCTGGATGACTGGGGAGCAGTGGTACCCAATCAACTTGCGTGGGCCGAGGCCCGTGGCAAGCTGGAGGACGCCCCACGGTTCGTCTACATCGGTGCCCGGCGCTCCCTCACCGGCCTGAACGCCGATGAATGGATCGCGGCCCGTCCGGGAAGCGAGCTGGCGATCGCACGGGCGCTGCAGGGTGCCGGCGTCACGATCGCCGAGGCTGCCGAGGCTGCCGGCGTTCCGGCCGCGCAGTTGCAGGCGTTGGCCACGGAGCTCAACGCCACCCGTCCCAGCCTCGTCGTGGCTGGCACACGCGGTCCGGATGCGACTGATGTCGCACTCGCCGCAGCTGCCATCAATCAGGCTGCCGGAAATGTGGGTGTGACGGTGAAGCCGGCGGAAGCGGTCGCTTCCTACGATCGGGTCGCCAGCTACTCCGACATCCGTGCCCTCTCGACGCGGATGGCCGCTGGGGAGGTGCCGATCGTCTTCGTACGCGGCGCCAATCCGGTCTTCACCACGCCGCCCGCGCTCGGTTTCGCCGCAGCGATGGAGAAGGTTCCGTTCAAGGTCAGCTTCTCCAGCTTCCCCGACGAGACCGCCGAGCTGTGCGACCTGATCCTTCCCGATAGCCACGCACTGGAATCGTGGGGCGATGCGCAGCCGCTACGCGGCACTCTCGCGCTGCAGCAGCCGTCCATGGAGCCGGTGTTCAACACGCGTCCCACGGCCGACGTTCTGTTCTCGGTCGCCCGCGCCAATCAGGCCACTGCCGGCGGATTCCCGCAGCCCAGCTACCGCGACTGGCTGATCGCCCGCAATGGCGGGCCGCGAGCCTTTGCCGAGCTGCTCGCCAGCGGCGTCGCGAGCGGGACCGTCCTGGAAGGCACGGCGCCTGCCCGCGCGGCTGCCGTCGAGTCGCCGGCCGCTGCGCAGCAGGGCGATGGCGATTTCCACCTGTTCGTCTACCCGTCGCCACTCCTCGGAACCGGTGCTGGTGGCAACAAGCCGTGGCTCCAGGAACTTGCCGATCCTGTCACCAAGATCTCATGGCAGTCGTGGGTGGAGATCCACCCCAACGCCGCGACGCGACTCGGCATCAGGAATGGTGATCATCTCACCGTCACCACACCGGCGGGGAGTATCACGGCACCGGCGTTCGTCTACCTCGGGATCCAGCCGGACACGGTAGCAGTGGCGCTCGGTCGCGGCCATACTGCGTACGGTCGCTACGCCAAGGGGATCGGCGTCAATCCGCTTTCCCTTCTCGGCTCGGTCGAGGACGCCCGGTCGGGTGCACTGGCGCTATCCGGCTCCCGGGCATCGGTCACCAGGACGGGTGATCACTCGCAGGTGGTGACCACGGAAGGTTCGGCGCGACAGCACGGTCGAGGCATCGCGCAGGCCATCACGGCGAGTGAATTGCGGACCATACCGGTGCCCGTCCAGCGGGTCACGTCGGCGGACGCCACGCCTGCGGAAGGAGTACTTCCGCCTGGTGAAGGGGATGGGCACGACATACCCGGAATGCCGAACACGGCCTTCCTCCCGGGGCTACGCTCGCCGGTGGCGGCGGATGCGCAGGGTGAATACGCCTATCCCAACTCGGCGGCCACCGGGATGTACGATCCGGAGCACTGGAGCGGGATGGCCAAGCGGCGCTGGGCGATGACCGTCGACCTGGCCCGCTGCACCGGCTGCTCGGCCTGCGTGGTTGCCTGCTACGCCGAGAACAACATCCCGACCGTGGGCGCGCCCTGGCAGGGTCGGGCGACCAGTCCGGGGGTCTGGGACGAGACTCCTGGCGCGAACATCATCAAGGGCCGGGAGATGACCTGGCTCCGCCTCGAGCGCTACTTCGAGGGGGGCGAGGATGGGAGCTCTGATTTCGAGACGCGATTCGTACCGATGCTCTGCCAGCACTGCGGCAATGCGCCTTGCGAACCTGTCTGCCCGGTCTACGCCACCTATCACTCACCGGACGGCCTGAACGTCCAGGTCTACAACCGTTGCGTGGGAACGCGTTACTGCTCCAACAACTGTCCCTACAAGGTCCGTTACTTCAACTGGTTCGGTTATGGTGAGCCCGACCGGCGCCAGTATGCCTTCCCCGAGCCCCTGAACTGGCAGCTGAACCCGGATGTGACGGTTCGCGGCAAGGGCGTGATGGAGAAGTGCACCTTCTGCGTGCAGCGCGTTCGCGAGGCCGAACACAGGGCGCGGGCGGAAGGGCGTGACGTGCGACCAGACGAGTTCACCACGGCGTGTGCGCAGGGTTGTCCGTCGCGAGCCATCACCTTCGGCGACGCTGCGGATGCGTCGTGGTCGGTGGCTCAGTTGGCGGTGGACCGCCGCGCCTATCACGTATTCGAAGAGCTGAACACCTTCACCGCGGTGGTCTACTTGAAGAAGGTCAACCATCCGTCGCCGGCGACCCCGGCGCAGGCATAGGGAGGGCGCGCGAATGGCAACCATCGCGCCACCCGAGGTGCGACGGCCGAACCTACCTTCGGCCAACGTTCCCCTACCCGCTCTGCGGGACTATGAGCAGGTAGACAACGAGATCATCGCGACCCTCAAGCCGACCGTACCGTGGTTTGGGGCCGTGCTGGTGTCGGTCTTCTGCATGCTCATCGGTGCGGCCGCCTGGACCTACCAGATCTACTGGGGACTGGGTCAGGCCGGATACGCGCCGCCCGTCATGTGGGGCGTCTACATCGTCACCTTCGTCTTCTGGGTCGGTATCGGTCACGCGGGGACACTGATCTCGGCGATCCTCTACCTGTTCAGGGCGGGCTTCCGAACAACGATCTATAGATGTGCGGAAGCGATGACGGTGTTCGCCGTCATGACGGCGGGACTCTTCCCGATCATCCACATCGGACGTCCGTGGAAGTTCTTCTGGCTCATCCCGTACCCCAACTGGCGGCTCATCTGGCCACAGTTCAAGAGTCCCCTGGTATGGGACGTCTTCGCGATCACGACGTACCTGATCGTATCGACGACCTTCCTCTACGTCGGGTTGATTCCGGACATCGCTGTTCTCCGGGATCGCGAGAAGAACCCCATCCGTAAGCGGATCTTCGCCGTCCTCTCGCTCGGCTGGCGGAACACCGAGGCCGAGTGGCGTCACTTCGCCCGGGCCTACCTCTTCCTCGCCGCATTCTCGACGCCGCTGGTGCTCTCCGTGCACTCCGTCGTGTCGTTCGACTTCGCGGTGACGTTGGTGCCCGGTTGGCACACCACGGTGTTCCCGCCCTACTTCGTGGCCGGCGCGATCTTCTCCGGAATCGGAATGGTGTTCACGATCATCATCCCCGTCCGGAAGTGGTTCAACCTGCAGCACTATGTGACGTTGAACCACCTCGATGCCGCCGCCAAGATGTGCCTCTTCACCTCCATGGTGGTGGGCTGCGCCTACATCATGGAGTTCTGGGTGGCATGGTACAGCGGCAACCCCTACGAGCAGAACTTCTTCTGGAATCGCGTCTTCGGGCAGTGGTGGTGGGCCGCCTGGATAATGTTGCTCTGCAACTGCGTCCTGCCGCTCTCCCTGTTCTGGCAGAAGCTGCGCCGCAACACCACCTGGCTGTTCATCCTGTCGCTGTTCATCAATCTGGGTATGTGGTACGAGCGCTTCGTCATCGTCATACCGTCGCTGAGCAACGAGTTCGAGCCGTGGCAGTGGACGCATTACCTGCCGTCCTGGGTGGACATGGCGCTGTTGCTCGGTAGCTTCGGCTGGTTCTTCATGTGGTTCCTGCTGTTCGTCAAGCAGTTGCCCGTGATCGCGATCGCCGAGATCAAGGAGATCGTCCCGCCGAAGATGAGGGTACATGGCGGGGTCGGGCATCACGTTGCCGCCGAGAGGTCAGCGTCGGCGCAGACTGGAGGGCGCCACTGATGGCCGGTATCCTCGGCGTGTATGCGAACCTCGACTCCCTGCTCGAATCGGTAGAGGAGCTGAAGCGCCAGAACTTCCGCGACCTCGACGTCTATTCCCCGGCGCCGCGTCCTGAACTGGAGGAGGCGGTGAAGCCGCCGATCAGCCCTGTACGTGTCTATACCCTGATCGGGGGACTTCTCGGCGCTACCTTCGGTTACTGGGTGGCCATCTGGACTTCGGAGTACTGGCCGCTGGTGGTGGGCGGAAAGGCCATTGCGAGCTGGATCCCGTACACGGTCATCGGCTTCGAGATGTTCGTGCTCGTGGGGTCACTGGCCACCGTAGCCGGCATGTTCATCAATTCACGAGTCCCGAAGCTCACTCTCACTATCGGATTCGACACGCGCTTCACGCACGGCGACTACGGCATCTTCGTCCGCTGCACGCCCGAGCGGGCCAGTGCGGCCGAAGCCCTGCTGCATCAGTATGGTGCAGAGGAGGTGCGCAGTGAGAGTTAACTTCAACCGGGTTTTCGACCCAATGCATCTTGTTCGCCGACTGGCGCCTGCCATCCTCGGCCTCTCCCTGGTAGCCTGCGACTGGTTCACCGACTTCAAGGATCAGCCCCGGATCGAGCCGTGGGAGGCCTACGCCGCCCCCGGCACCGACTCGGCGGCGATGTCGAAGGTCGCCATGCGGGGTCAACCGCAGTACTCCGTTCCCGTGCACGGCGTGCAGGCGCCTGGCTTCTGGGTTTCATACGTGCCGGGTATCGCGCAGCTCGATTCCTTGAGCGTGCTCACGAATCCGGTGGCGCCGGATGAGCGTTCGCTGGCCGATGGTCGCAAGGAGTACCAGATCAACTGCGCTGTCTGTCACGGCGACGCCGGCCACGGCGATGGGCCTGCCGTACTCTACGGCATGATTGGCATGAACCTCGTTCAGGGCCCGTCACTTGGCTACTCCGACGGCTACATCTTCGGCATCATCCGGAACGGTCGTGGCCTCATGCAGAACTACAACCGGATCGAGGAGATGGATCGCTGGGACGTGGTGAACTACATCCGCGGACTACAGGGCCGTCATGCCGTTCAGACCGGAGCGCTTGCCGCGCCGGGCGTGAACGGCGCCGCAGTCCCCGGTTACTCGGCCACCGCGCCCACTCTACCCGCGCCCTACCTTCGACCAGGCCCGCTCGACCAGGCTCGTTCGTCGGGGGCGGGCGTGACTGCTCCTGCAACCGTTGCGCCGGAATCGTCGGCCGTAACTCCGGACACCGCTGCTACCACGTCGGGAGGGCGTAACTGATGGTGCATGAACCGCACTATCCGCCGCGCGAGGAGATCCTCCGCACCCTGGACAAGCCCTTTCCAAAGAGCTTCCGACTGGCCAGCATGGTGCTGGCCGCGCTCGGGCTGGCCGTCTTCGTGATCGGGTTGTTCGTGAACCCTGATCGCGCCTGGACGTCACTCCACTTCAACTGGCTGTTCTTCGCCAGCGTGTCGTCGGCCGCCGTGGTCTTTGCCGCCGTGCAACGTGTTACCACGGCTCGCTGGTCGCGTCCGGTCGTGCGCTTCCTGGAAGGTTACGTCGCCTTCCTGCCGGTGGCGTGGGTGCTACTCATCGTCATAACCCTCGCCGGGACATCTCACATCTTCGCGTGGGCAGGACGCGAGGTCCCGCCGGTGCACGAGAAGGTGTTCTACTTCCAGTCCTGGTTCTTCCTTCTGCGCACGCTCGGGATGTTCACCATCATCACCGTGCTCAGCCTGTGGTACGTCTACACCTCGGTGCGGCTGGATGTCGGTCTGGTACCGGAGAGTGGGGCGGCCTGGGCGCGCGGACTCCGCGAACGCATGCGTCGCGGGTTTGGCGAGGAGCGGCGCGAGCTGCACAACACGCACTCGCTTCAGGGCAGGCTGTCCGTCTTCCTGATCATCTTCTTCGGCTACGGCTGGATGTTGCTGTCGTGGGACCTCTCCATGTCCCTCACACTGCACTTCCAGAGCACCATGTACGCCTGGGCATTCTTCATGGGTGCATGGCTGGGCGCGCTGATGAGCTGGAATATCGTCACGCGCTGGTGGAACAAGCACCTGGGCCTGGACCACATCATAGGCGGCAACGTCTACCATGATCTGGGCAAGCTGGGCTTTGCCTTTGCCGCCTTCTGGGGTTACCTGAGCTTTGGCCAGTTGCTCATCATCTGGTACGGCAACATGGCGGAGGAGACATTCTTCTTCAATCTGAGGCTCACCGAGCCCTGGACCGCCATCACGACCACGGTGGGCGTGCTCATGTTCGTCATCCCGTTCTTCGTGCTCATGGGCAGGAAGCCGAAGATGATGGCCCCGTTGATGATCGCAGTCGCCGCCCTGACCACGCTCGGTCTCTGGCTACACCGGTATATCGAGGTCTATCCGTCCGTCTACGGTCACGCCACTACGCTGCCATTCGGGCTGTGGGAGATCGGGATCGGGCTCGGCTACCTTGGCGCCTGGGGTCTCAGCTACATCGCCTTCATGGATGCCTTCCCGCGCATGCGGGTGGTGCTCATGACCTCGCCCTACAGGGATGAGGTACAGGTCCCGGTGGATCCACGTACGATGGAACCCCTGCCTGCACACGAGTAGCGAGTCGCACCTTCCCGGCAGTCGCCGGTAGCTATTGCTTCCCGGTGAATGAGGGGGATGCTCGGAGGGTCGGAGACCAGCGTGCTCCGGCCCTCTGGCCGTTCTTCCATGCCGGGTGACCCGCGGTGGTCGAGATACACCAGGGGATACCGGGTCGGAGCCAGGACCCACCATGACGCCCTCCGTGCTGGCGCACTTGTCGGGAGTGTGTCCGGACGCATGGCCACCGCAGCTCCGCGCCCACTCTCACTTCAGAAGCGCCTCCAGGGCCGCCAGCGGCAACGCACCGCTCTGCCGCCGCACTTCCTTGCCGTCGCGGAAGAGGATGACCGTCGGTATGCCACGAATGCTGAACTTCTGGGCAGTGGCCTGGCTCCGGTCGGTGTCCAGCTTGGCCACCAGAAGCTCCCCCTGGTGAGCTGCTGCGAGTTGGTCGACAACAGGCGCCATGACCTTGCAGGGTCCGCACCAGTCTGCGTAGAAATCCACCAGCACCGGCACGTCGGCCTGTTCAATGGTGCGTGCGAAAGTCTCGTCGTCCAGCTTGAGCGGACGATCGAGCAGGAGTGGCTTGCTGCACTTGCCACACCGCGGCCGGTCGGCTGCGCGTGACAGGTCAATCCTGTTCCAGCTCTGGCAGAAAGGACAGCGGATTGTGGCCTTCTTCCTGTCCGGCGCAACGGATGCGGACATCCGGCCTCCCACGTTCAGGTTGATCGGTTTATAATTCTCGACGGGCTGTGACAGACAGTGACACGGTCCGACTTCGGTATCCGTCTCTGGTTTGACGGGCTGGGGCGTTAGCTCAGCTGGGAGAGCACCGCCTTTGCAAGGCGGGGGTCGTGGGTTCGAGCCCCACACGCTCCACTTCGGTGCGCGGATGGCAGTTCAGCAACAATATGCAGTTCGGGCGCAAGTCATGCTCGCTGTGCAGCACCGCCGCCCTGCTCGGTGCCGCCGCGCTCCCGTTCACATCCCGTGAGAATGGCCATGGGCACAGTATGCCGGTCGGAATATCCTGACCGGATGCGCTGGGGCTCGAACCGCCCGACCAGTAGCCGGCCACGCACTGCTCAGGGCAAGTTCCGATCCCGGTTGCGGTAGCGTGCCGGCGGGTGTCCCGCGGTGCGGGTTCACCGCGGGGAGTGATCTTCCCACCCGCGCCAGGGGGCCGAGGCGCTCTCATGGCGACGGCCCCCTGTCCCCCTGTTACTGGTTCGTCGCTCCCTCGCCCTCGCCAGAGGCGCTGGCCTCTGACTGTATGGCGTCCTGGATCCGGATTCGACGAGGCTCGGGGCGAGACTTCTTTGGTACCCGGATTCTCAGCAGGCCGCGGTCGAATTCGGCCTTGATTTCCTCATCGTTCACGCCCTGCGGAAGCTGGAATGCACGCATGAACGAGCCGAAGGTACGTTCGGTGACGTGCATACGACCCTCCTCGTCTTCGCGCTCCGTACGCTGCTGTTTCTCGCCACGCACGGTGAGCACTCCCTGGTCCGCCGTAACCTCCACTGCCGACGGATCCACGCCAGGCAGTTCCAGCTCGAAGTCGTAGAATCCCTTTCCTTCCTTCACGTCCACTGCAGGCACCCAGGCCGAGCGGCCAATGCCGCTGTTCCCGAGGGTATCATCGAACAGCCGGTCGATCTCACGGCGTATGGCGAAGATGGGCTGAGAGCCGGTGGTACGGTAGAGCATGGTCGTTCCCTCCTCGTTGGATTGTGGTAGTTTTCAGATATTGCCCCGAATGCCGCATTCTGACGCGCACCCATTGGGGTGAGCCCATATAGTCGCAACTGGCATGCCCGCAAGGTCTTGCCAGTTGTGCAGTTAGCTTGTCCAACAGGCATGTCGGGCTGCCATTCTGGCCGACATTGTCGCCGTGCGATCGTCGCGACGCGGCGTTGACCTCCGGCGCTCCATTCCCGCGCCGCCTGTGTTCCCCGCTTGATACCTGTGAGCCCTATCATCCATACGTCCAGCAGGGAATCGGTCCCTGAACCGGCTGTCGATCCGAGCATCGAATCCACCGGGCGAGGCCACGGCGCGCTGGGTGCCCTCGTGATGCTCGCTGCCGAGTTGGCCAGCGGCGCCGACGTGGATGCGCATCTTCGATGGGCCGTGGACGCCGTCGTGGAGATGCTCTCAGCCGAGGAATGCTCGCTCTGGCTTGCTGATGGCCGGGATCTCCGTTCAGCGGCCGCCACCGCCGGTTCGGTCGCCGACAGTGCGGTCGTGGAACTCAGCCTTGCCGCGCCCATCGGTCACGGAAGCTCGGAAGATCGGGAAGGTCGGAGTTGGTGGAGCGCTCCACTCCGACTGGGTCCTGATTTTCTCGGAGCACTGGTCGTGGCCGTGCGTCAACCACTGGACGCCCAGGCCTCGCTTCTCCTCCGCACAGTGGCTGACCTGCTCGCGCCGGCCATTGGCCACGCGCGACGACGGCACGAACTGGAGCAGGAAGTGGCTCTCCGGGTTCAGCAGGTGGAGGATGAGCGCCGCTTCACCGAGCGTATCATCGACTCACTGCCGGTGGGGCTCTACGTCATTGATCGGGACTACCGGATCGGCGTGTGGAATCGTAAACGGGAGACAGGACTGCAGGGCATCTCCCGTGATGAGGCAGTTGGCCGGACGATCTTCGAGATCCTCCACAGGCAGCCGGCCGAGATGCTCCGCGAGGAGTTCGAGGATGTCTTCAGGACTGGCGCCGTGCAGCATTTCTCCATGGAGTCCAGCTCCACAGGCGACCTGCGCTACTATCGCATCAGCAAGATCCCGATGCGCGACGACGACGGCGCTGTCACGCACGTCATCACCATTGGCGAGGACGTGACCGAGTCGCGCGAGGCCCAGGAGCGCTTCGCTCAGGCGGAGAAGCTGGCCGCCATTGGCCAACTGGCCGCCGGGGTGATGCACGAGATCAACAACCCCCTTGCCACCATTGCTGCCTGCACCGAGAGCCTTGCGATGGCCCTCGGCGATGGGTCCACCGAGCCCGTGATGTTCCCCGCCGAGGCTGGCGACTATCTGCGCATAGTGGAGAGCGAGGTGCAGCGCTGCAAGCGCATCGTGGATCGGCTGCTGGAGTTCAGTCGTCCCAAGCCGCTCACTCCGGAGCCGGTGGACATCAACGCCGTGGTGGAGCAGACGATCTTTCTTCTCAAGCACCATTCGCGCTTCAAGCGCTTCACCGTGCACGTGGACCTCGCCGAGACCCCACCGGTCACGCGCGGCAATTTCGAGCAGTTGGTGCAGGTGCTGATGGCGTTACTCATCAACGCAATGGATGCCACTGAGGAGCAACCCTCGGGTGATCCGGTCGCCATCGACGTGACCACCAGAGGCATCTCCGAGCCATCGGCGCTCGCGGTAATCGAGGTCCGCGACCGCGGCCACGGAATCCCTCGCTCCCAGCTCGCCAAGATCTTCGAACCATTCTACACCACCAAGGCGCCGGGCCGTGGAACAGGGCTGGGGCTGTCGATATGCTATGGTATCATCGCCGAGCACGGTGGCCGGATGGAGGTGGAGAGTGTCGACGAGTCTGGTGCGATTTTCCGCGTGCTTCTGCCTGCCGGGGAGGCAACGTGAGTCGACTCCGCGCACGCGTGCTGCTCGCCGAGGACGAGGAGAATCTGGGTTCCCTCCTCGAGACGTTCCTGCGCGGACGTGGACACCTGGTGACGCGAGTCCGGGACGGCCGGGCGGCGCTCGATGCGCTGCGTGCCCAGGCCTTCGACGTCGCGTTGCTGGACATCGTCATGCCGGAAATGGATGGCCTCGAGGTGCTGCGAGCCGTGGGCGGTCTCCCCGTTCCGCCGGAGGCGGTCGTCATGACCGGCAACGGCACCATCGACACAGCGCTCACCGCGATGCAGCTCGGGGCCTACGATTACGTGACGAAGCCGTACCGGATGGCCGAGGTGGATCTCCTGGTACTGAGGGCAGCCGAGAAATTCTCGCTACGGCTGGTGTCGGCAGGATGGCGTTGGAGCATGGGGGCAACTCACGATGTCTTCCTGACCCGCATGCCGGAATTGCGGCGCGCCCTGGTCACGGCCGAGCGTGACGCACGGGATGGCGACCAGGGGCCGTGGATCATTTCCGGCCCTGCCGGCAGCGGCCGTCGGACGCTGGCTCGCTGGCTCCATGCCCGTTCCGCCCGTTCCGCTCATCCCGCGCTTCTCGTGAGCGTGACCGGAGTCGAGTCCGTGGACAGCGCTGCATTATTCGGCGCACCTGGCGTTGCGGGCGACATGGCCGTCGGAGCGCTCGAGTCGGCGCGACGCAGCATGGTGGTGGCAGATGGTTGGTCGCGTTCGGCGCTACCGCTACTCGACAGGTTGGGCGACATCCATGCCAATGGCTGCTTCCACCGATCCGGCACGGGACCGGAGGTACCGCTGGAGGCCCGCCTCTGCATCTGTGTGGACGACGTGTCGGTGTTACCGCCACCGCTCCTTGCCAGCGCCACCATGGTCGTCGCCCTGCCGCCACTCCGCGCGCGCACGGTCGACGTGCGAATTCTGGCGGAGCATTTCCTCCGCCTGGCCGGTGGCGCTTCCGGTCGCGGAGCGATCACCCTTGGCGAGGATGCCGCAGCGCTGCTCGTCAGGCACCGCTGGCCGGGCCAGATCGCTGAACTTCGCGAGGTGATGACGGCCGCGGCCTGGCGGGTGCCAGGGCGCCTGCTGCGTGCAGCCGATCTCTCGCTTCCCCCGCTTGCGAGCGGTGCCGCGGACGGCGTGGATCGTCTGGCCGAGCCCGTTCGCGCAACGGCTTCGCTGGCCGAGCTCGAGCGGCACCAGATCGCCGCCGTCCTGGAGGAGCTGGGCTGGCATCGTGGGCGAGCAGCGGCCCGCCTGGGCATCTCGCCGCGCACCCTCTACAGGCGTATCCGTCAGCTCGGCTTGAGTCCGAAAACAGCCACAACGCCTCATTCCCGCACGTCAGGCACACCCGAGGGTCCTGTATGAAGGTACTGGTGATCGAGGACGATCCGACCGTGGGGCAGTTCATCAAGCGCGGCCTGGATGAGCAGTTGTGGCAGGTGGACCTGGTGGCCGATGGCGTGGAAGGAGAGGAGCGTGCACTGCGCGAGCCGTACGACCTGGTGATCCTCGACATGCGCCTTCCCGGCCGATCCGGATTGGATGTGTTGCGGAACCTGCGGGCGCGTGGTTTCGAGCGACCAGTGTTGGTGCTCACGGCACAGGACGCGGTGGATGCCAAGGTGATCACGCTCCGTGCCGGAGCGGATGACTACGTCACCAAGCCATTTGCCTTCGAGGAACTGCTGGCCAGGGTGGAGGTGCTTGCCCGGCGACCCCAGAGCCTCACCCCCGCCGTGCTGCGAGTCGCCGACCTGGAACTGGACCCGGGCACCCGCGAGGTGCGACGCGCCGGGGTCCAGGTGGATGTGACGCCCAAGGAGTACGCTGTCCTGGAGTACCTCATGCGTCATGCTGGCCGCGTAATGAGTCGCACACTCATCACCGAGTATGTATGGGGCTATCACTTCGACCCGGGCACGAACATAGTGGATGTGGTGATCAACCACCTCCGAAAGAAGCTGGACAGCGACCCGGAGAACCGACTCATCACCACCGTGCGTGGAGTCGGATACCTGATCCGCACCGACGGGAAGAGCTGAGCGCCTGACAGGAGCGCGCGAGCGTACGTGACGGTAGCTTAACCATCCCATGGCCAGTATTCGCACCAAGCTCACCGTCGCCTATGCCGGCGCCCTCGTGGCAACGATAGTTGCCTTCGCCGGGGCGCTCGTCATCGCCCGGCTGGCCGGCTCCGAAGCGGTGCTGGAGCGTGTGGCCCTCTCCGAGGCCGAGCTGGCGACGGTGATATTGCGCCAGGCGGCCATGGACGGCGGTGACCTGATCAGCACGACCGATAGCATCGTGCGCCTGCGGGAGGATGTCGGCTCGCGACTGGCCGCCCTCCCCGATTACGTGGTGGTGGTGGACAGGCGGGGTCGCGTCGTCTTCAATTCGCTGGCTGCCCGGGAGCTGGCCGCCGTGCCCCCCGAGAAGATCGGCGACATGACCTATGACGAGAGCTACCCGCTCCGCCATCAGGCGTACCAGCAGTTCGAGCGATTCGTGAGCGCGGGCCAGCAACTTCGGGAATCGGGCCAGACGACGCGACTGAACGTGGGCGACGAGCAGTTGATCATCACGATGAAGATCGCGCGCGAGGCCACGGGGCAGGTGGATCGTGTGATCACCGGCATTCCCGTCGGCTGGATCCGCAACCAGGCGCGGCGAGAGGTGCTGGGTACGATACTCGTCATCGCGCCGCTGCTGATCGTCCTCTCGATCGGCGTAGCCTACCTTATCGCCGGCCGCATCTTCCAGCCTATCGAGAGGTTGATGAATGACCTCGAGGCAATCTCCGATGGCCGCAGCCTGCACAGGAGACTGCATGTCGACAACGCCGACGATGAACTCTCGCGGCTGACGGTGACGCTGAACGCGATGCTCGGCCGTCTGGAGGCATACTTCGGAGCTCTGCGCCGCTTCACTGCTGACGCGAGCCACGAGTTGAAGACGCCGCTCGCGGTGCTGCGTGCCGACGTGGAACGCGCAATGGACGTGCACACCTCGGCCACCGAACGACTGGAGGCTCTGGAGGAGGCGCTCCAGGAGACGACCCGGATGGCTGACCTGGTGGAGCAGTTGCTCACCCTGGCGCGGGCCGACGAGGGGCGTTTCGATCTCCATCGCGAGCCGGTGCCGCTGGAGCCGCTGGTGCGCGACGTCTTCGAGACCGCGACGATACTCGGCGAGGCCGCGGGCCTTGTCGTCTCACTGGAGGTCTCCGAGACCGCCACGGTGATGGGAGATCCGGCCCGACTGCGACAGCTCTTCCTCAACCTCGTCACCAACGCCATCAAGTACACCCCGAGAGGCGGCCAGGTGGAGGTGATCCTCCGCGGCGCTGGCGATGTGGTGAATTTCGTGGTCCGTGATACCGGGATAGGTGTGGCTGCAGCCGACCTGCCTTACATCTTCGATCGCTTCTGGCGTGCCGACCGGGTACGCTCACGGACCGGTGAGCGCGGCGGATTCGGGCTGGGGCTGGCGATATGCCAGTGGATTGCACAGGCCCACGGTGGCACCCTGACGGCGGCGTCGAGGCTGACGCGCGGATCGACCTTCACGGTCTCGCTTCCGGTTGCCCCGGTGGGCAGCACGGCCGAGTATCGGATCCCGAGGCTCACGGCACGTCTGGCCGAACAGCCCCAATCGGGCGACATCCCTGGTCGCGATTGAGGGTTGTCATGGTGAGGCGGCAGCGTCGTTCATCTGCGCTGGCGCCGCCCGGGGTCGGTGCCTCCGGTCGGGATTCCGGGGCTGGCGAGGAGGGCCCGGCAGGGCTGACCGCAGGCTGGCGCGGTGCCGGACGCGGCGGCACTCTGCATGATCATGCAGCGCGGCTCCTGACGATGAAGGTTAAGCGATGGTCACTGCTTCTTAAGAGTTTCTTAATGAAACAGCCATTCCACCTTCATATTCCTTGCATAGTTTCCCTTCCTGTCAGCTAGTACTCCTCTCACTCCATCCAGGTGCATGCTTAGATGTTCAACAACCTGATCGAGTCGAAGCGCAAGCGGCAGCGGAGTTTGGGTGGCACGGTGGCGAGTTTTCTCCTGCACGGTGGGTTGATCGTCCTCATCGTCGTTGCGACGGCGAGGGCGAACACGGAGCAGGAAGTGACGAAGGAAGAGAAGGTGGACTTCGTCGAGATCCCGAAAGACGAGCCGCCGCCGCCCGAGCCAGAGCCAGACATGGCGACACCGCCACCGCCGCCGCCCGACGTGGTAGCGGCACCGCCGCCTCCGAAGGGTTTCCAGCAGTTGACCCCACCCATGAACATTCCCGACGTGATCCCCGAGATCGATCTCAGCCGCAAGGAGATCAGCGAGGCGGACTTCAGCGGCAAGGGTGTCGCTGGCGGGACAGCAACGGGAGTGGTGGGGGCGCCTCCACCAGTGGTGGTGGACGCAACCCAGACCTACTTCGAGTTCCAGGTGGAGAAGCCGGTCGCACCGCTGAACAACGTCGCTCCCAACTACCCCGGAATGCTGCAGTCGCAGGGCGTGAAGGGCAGGGTCATCGCGCAGTTCGTGGTGGATACGACGGGGCGTGCGGACGTCAGCACCTTCAAGGTGTTGGAGAGTGATCACGAGCTCTTCTCGGCCGCAGTCAAGAGTGCCCTCCCGCGCATGCGGTTCATACCCGCAGAGGTGGGTGGTCGCAAGGTGAAGCAGCTGGTTCAACAGCCGTTCGTGTTCGACATCAAGTGAATTGTGAGGTCATGTGTGCTGGTAGCTGAGCGAAGGCCAGCTTCGCGGCACCACGACCGATCGCGTCCACGTTCGATTTTCAAGCATCCACCGATATCGCAGGAGAACAGCCATGGGACAGCACTCGCTCTCTGAACTCTGGGCTACGATGCCTCCGTTCGCCAAGATCATCTGGCTTGCGTTGACCATCATGTCAGTCTGGTCGCTTTCGATCGCCATCGGAAAGTGGTGGACCATGCGTCGTGCCCAGGCGGAGACGCGCAAGTTCGCCCCGGAGTTTGCCCAGTTCCTTGAAGAGGACAACCTTTCCGAGGCAATCAACCTCGCCGACAGCTACAAGCGTTCGTACGTGGCCCGTGTGCTTGGCGGAGCGCTCCAGGAAGTCAAGCCGCTCATCATGGACGGCTCGGTGACGGTGTCCGACATCAACTCCGCCGAGCGTGCCATCGAGCGCGAGATGATCATGATGGTGACCGAGCTCAAGCGTGGTCTGTCGCTGCTCGCAACGGTTGGTTCCACAGCTCCGTTCGTGGGTCTGCTGGGCACGACGATGGGCGTGGTCAACGCCTTCGGCGCCATGGCCAGCTCCGCCTCGGCCGGTCTCGGCACGATCTCGGCCGGTATCTCCGAGGCGCTCATCGCGACCGCTTTCGGTCTCGTCGTGGCCATCCCGGCCGTGTGGCTGTACAACTTCTTCCAGACGAAGGTCGACAATCTCAATGCCGAGATGACCTACGTCTCGAAGGAGCTCATCGACTACCTGATCCGCGGCGTCAGCGGCGAGTTCGGCCGGTCGCGTTTCACGCGTGAGTTCAACACATCCGTTCCGGGTAACCACCCGATCTCGCAGTAATCACTGCCGCGGCACGAGGAGGATAGAGAATGTCGATGTCAACTGGGGGTGGGGGAGCCATCAAGGCTGAACCCAACGTGACCCCTATGATCGACGTCATGCTCGTGCTCCTGATCATCTTCATGATCATCATTCCGCAGATCAGTGCGGGCTTCACGGCGACGCCCCCCGAGGGCGCCAACCTGAAGCCCCACCCTGAGGAGGATTCAGATCAGGTGCTGGGCATTGACAGGAACGGACAGTATTTCCTGAATCGGGACCCGATCCAGAACGACAGGTTGGGCGACGAGTTGAACCGGATCTATTCGGCCAGGACCGAGGACAAGATCCTCTACGTGAAGGCCGATCGGGAGCTGCAGTATGAGAAGGTGCTCGACGCCCTCGACATTGCCGCCAGGAATGGCGTGGCGGTGAGCGGGCTGATTACCGAACAGCAGGCCGGCACGGAATCGGTCTCCGAGACACCCACTGGAGGTGGCTGACCATGTCGATGTCAGCTGGCGGCGGCGGCGGAACACTGCAGTCCGAGCCGAACATGACCCCGATGATCGACGTGCTGCTGGTGCTTCTCATCATCTTCATGATGATCGTGCCGGCCTCACGCAAGACCATCGACCTGCAGTTGCCGGATCCCAACCCGGCACCACAGCAGGCCGAGATCCAGAACATGGACCAGATCGTGCTCGAGGTCCTGCCGAACGACTACTTCGAGATCAACAACGAACCGGTGCAGGGTTCACAGGCACTCGCGGCCCGTCTGCATCAGATCTATGACGGTCGGCCGGACAAGGTGATCTTCGTCAAGGGCGCATACGAGATCCGCTACCAGGATGTCATCAGCGCCATGGACGCCGCTCGCGGTGCCGGTGTCAAGATCATCGGTATACCGCCCAAGGCAGCGGAACCGCCGCGGGTGGGCAAGTAGCCCAGGCTGATCCTGGCAAGACAGGACTGCCGATCCTCAGGTCGGCGCGCGGCTGACGAATCCTTTTGGGCCCGTCTGTCGTATAACCGGGGGGCGCGGCCGCGACGCCGCGCTCCCCGGTACTCGTTTCCCATCCCGATACGTCCGTGACGCTCACTCCTCCCAGACGCGATTCGACAGTCCCCAGGCGATACCGACCTCCGATCGGTATCCCTGATCTCGTCGAGCGCAACAGATTGCAGGGGCTGCTCGGGTCGCTTGGGCTTCACCTTCTGGTCCTCCTGCTGTTCATCCTGCCGGTAATGCTGGGCGGCGTCATGAAGGTGCGCGACCACCGCCGAGCCACGGGCGCGGATGCGGCTGGGGGAGGAGGGGGAGGTCGGGGCGGTACGGGTGCCCTGGTCACCGAGCGCATCTTCTATGTACCTCACTTTCCACCCGTAGCGACCAGCCCGCCGGAGCCCGCGACGAAGACCGTGCCGAGGCCAGTCCAGCTCGCGCCACCAGTGCCACCGCCAGAGCCGACCCCGGAGCCCACCCCGCCAGTGCCTCCGGCAACCGCAGAGCCGCAGCCGGTCTCGCCGCCCACACAGGCTGCGGCACCGGCTGCGGCGTCTTCCGGAGGCGCGCCGACGATCGGCACTGGCGGCGGGTCGGGTAACGACGGCTCCGATGGCTCCGGCCCCGGACGGGGCGGTGGCATCGGTTCGGGTGTCGGGACGGGGCGGGGAAGCGGCGTCGGTGCGGGTACCGGCTTTGGCCCGGACTCCATCTTCCCGCCCACCCTTCTCACCCTTACCCTGCCGCCACTCGATGCGCCGGACAGGATCCGGCCCTATCGCCTGGTCGCCTATTTCGATGTGGATGAGCGAGGCAACACGAAGTTGCTCGGCTTCAACGAGACGCGTGACTCGCGTTTCAACCGACGGATCAGGGAAGTATTGGGGGACGTGAGGTTCCGGCCCGCCGTGCGTCCCGACGGTCGCCCCGTGCGCGATACCGGTCGGTTCGAGATAGAGTATCCCTGATAGAGCAGTCCTGTCTGGCTGAGGATCTGTCCAACCACACCACAACGGTCGAGATGTTCGGCGCGTTGTGAGGACATTGCGTGCATGGTCGGACCGACCATCGGTGGCACGAGCGCGCTCTCTCTGGCCATCATGCCATACCCGCCGTAACTTCTCCGCCGCCGTCCAGGCCTTTCGAAATCTCGTAACGACCTGTCCGTTCCTCATCCACCGTCCGGCCGTATGCGTTCCCCCGCGCATACCGTGCTGGATCCTTTCTCGCCAATGACATCACTCTTCGCCAGGAAGCCCATTGCCCCGGAAGTCGTTGAGGATGATTCACCGATCGGCACCGGCCAGCCTGCAAGCCTGAAACGTACGCTCGGCACTGGGGACCTGATCATGTTGGCCATTGGCGCCGTGATCGGAGCTGGCATCTTCTCCTCGATCGGCACAGCGGCAGCGGGGGAGATCCTTCCTGGCGGTGAGATTGTGAGGTATGGCGCCGGACCGGCGCTCATCCTCTCGTTCGTGCTCCTGGGGTTCGTCTGCGGTCTCGCGGCGCTCTGCTACGCCGAACTGGCCTCGATGATTCCGCTTGCCGGGAGTGCCTACGCATATTCCTACGCCACGCTCGGCGAACTCGTGGCCTGGATAATCGGCTGGGACCTGATCCTGGAGTACGCGGTCGGCAACGTGGCCGTGGCCATCGCGTGGAGCGGTTACTTCACCTCGTTCCTGACAGCATTCGGGATAGACCTGCCGGGCTGGTTGACGCACGGCTACCGTACCGCGCTGTTGAGTTCCAACCCAGCCACGCACGCCCTCCTGCAGACGGCACCCCGGGTCGCTGGCATCCCGATCCTGCTCAATGTTCCGGCCTTCGTCATCGTGGGGCTGGTGACGGCGCTACTCTATATAGGCGTTCGCGAGAGCATCAGGGCGAACAACATCATGGTGGTGGTCAAGTTGTTGGTACTCGCCCTGTTCGTCGTCCTGGGCGTCCAGCACATCGACCCGGCGAACTACAAGCCATTTGCTCCCAACGGCTGGCGCGGCATTCATCAGGGCGCGGCCATAGTGTTCTTCGCCTACATCGGGTTCGACGCTGTATCCACCGCCGCCGAGGAGACCAGGAATCCGCAGCGGAACATGCCGCGCGGCATTCTCGGCGGACTGGCCGTCTGCACCGTCATCTACATCATCGTGGGAGCAGTGGCTACGGGGCTGGTGCCCTACGAGCAGTTGAGGGCAGCCGACCCACTCGCCACCGCGCTCCAGGTGGCCGGCCTGCAGACAGCCAGTTGGATCGTCGCTTTCGGTGCAGTCGTCTCGCTGACCGCGGTCCTGCTCGTCTTCCAGTACGGTCAACCGCGTATCTTCTTTGCCATGGCTCGCGATGGTCTCCTGCCCAGGTGGGCGGCCCGCATCCACCCGAAGTACCGCACGCCGCACATCACGACCGTGCTCACCGGTGTCATCGTGGCCCTGGGTGCACTCGTGATGGATGAGAACGAGATATACGACCTGACGAACATTGGTACCCTCTCCGCCTTCGCCATCGTCTGCATCGGAGTGCTTGCTTTGCGGGTGATGGACCCTGATCGGCCGCGCCCGTTCCGCGTGCCGTTCATCTGGCCGGTCGCGCTCGGGGGCGCCGGCGCCTGTCTCTACGTCATGACCGGCCTTCCCGTGCACGCCTGGGAGCGGTTCGGTATCTGGCTGGCGATCGGCCTGCTCCTGTACTTCGTTTATGGTTACAGGAACTCGCTCCTTCGTCGCTCCCTGTCGACATCATCCTTCACCAGGTCTTCATGAGTGCCACGATAGAAGAGACCGGCTCCGGAATGAAGCTCCATACGAAGATTCTTCTCGGTCTCGTAGTCGGGGCCCTGTTCGGGATCCTCGCGAATCAGACCCTTGGAGGCACGCACCCGGTCGTCGAGTTCGTCAACACGTACATTGCCGGGCCGGTGGGGCAGATATTCTTCCGCCTGCTCTACATGATCGTCATGCCACTCGTCTTCGCTTCGATAGCTCTTGGCGTGGCGGGACTGGGTGACCTGCGCCAGACCGGACGCGTCGGGGCGAAGACCCTGCTCTACTTCCTCGTCACCACGGCGTTGGCGGCGACGGTAGGCCTGATGCTCGTGCAACTCGTGAAGCCTGGCACGCGGATCACGCCGGAGATACGTACGGGTCTCATGCAGACCTTTGCCGGAGATGCGGCGACGAAGGTGGAAGCTGCCCAGCACACCAACTTCGGGATCGATACCTTCGTCGGTATCGTCACGCGTAATCCGGTCAAGTCCGCGGTGGACGGCGACATGCTCGGCGTGATCTTCTTCGGGCTCATGTTCGGCATCGCGATGACCATGATCGCCGAGGATCGTGCGCGGACGATGACGCGTGCCCTGGAGGCGCTCAACGACATTGTCATCAAGATCGTCGACATGGCAATGCGGCTGGCGCCGTACGGCGTGGCCGGGCTCATCTTCGGCGTCATGTCCCGCTTCGGCTTCGACCTCGTCGCGCCCATAGCGCGTTACGTCGCCGTCGTGATGGGCGCATTGCTCCTGCACTCACTCATCACGATCCCGATAATCGTGCGGGTGCTGGCCGGCCTCTCGCCGGTGCTCTTCTTCTCGCGCATCAAGGCGGCGCTGGTGACCGCCTTCTCGACCAGTTCGAGCGCGGCGACGCTACCCACCAACATGGCCGTCGCCGAACAGAGTCTGGGCGTGCCGGCCAAGATTTCGGGCTTCGTTCTGCCGTTGGGTGCCACGATGTGCATGAACGGCACGGCCATCTTCGAGGGGATCACGGTCATCTTCCTCGCCCAGGTCTTCGGTGTCTCGCTGTCGTTGGGCGGGCAGATCATCGTCATCGTCATGTCGGTCATGACCGCCGTCGGAGCGGCCGGCGTACCCGGCGGTTCCCTCCCATTGCTCGTCGGCATCCTGGCGATGTTCGGGGTGCCGGGCGAGGCCATAGGCATAGTTCTCGGGATCGACCGTATCCTCGACATGTCACGGACCACGGTCAACGTGCTCGGTGACCTCAGCGCCGCGGTGGTCATAGGCCGCTCCGAGGGCGTCTGGAGCCCGGCGGACGTACCGACTCTGACTGCCAATGGACCGCTGGACGAGACGCCTGACTGGGCTCCTCCGGTGGCCGAGCGCAGGCCGCCGGCGGGCGGACGTGCCGCTGGCTGACCGGGTGGGGCAGAAGATCGGCGCGGCCCGATCGGGCTGCGAGAGAGTGCCGGGGGGCGGTTGTCGGCCCTCCCGGCCTGCCCCTGAACTGCCTGCCTCAGGTCACTCCGGCACGGCCATTGCCGCTGGCTCACCGCCGGCCGCCTCGAGCCCGCTCGCGTCGATGCCCAGCAGGCGGAGCGCGCCGTGGACGGCGCCCCGCACTGGCAATACCGTCTGCTGATGTACCCGGGCGCCGGGAACTGCGCTGCGCAGCCGGTGCTCGAGACGGCGGCGGAGCGGTGCGCCACGGGAGAGCAGTCCGCCCGCCAGTGCCACCGGGATCGCTGATCGTTCATCGACAAAGAGCTGGCGAGCAAGGGCACGGACGTGAACGACCAACTCCTCCACGGCCATGCTCAGTATGGCATCGGCTCGCAGGTCTCCCAGTTCGGCCACCTGGAGCACGACTGGCGCCAACATCGCGAGGGACGTCGGTGTGGCCCGGGCTGCCCACGGGATGAGTGAATCCACGCGGTCCACTTCACAGGCCGTGAGGATGGCCCCGATCAGCGCTGTAGCCGGTTCTCGACCGTCGGCGGCAGCCGTCACGACGCTCAGAGCCCGGCGCCCGATCCATGCTCCACTGCCCTCGTCGCCGAACACCGGTCCCCAGCCCCCACAGCGGGCAAATGCACCAGTCGGGCTGCGAGCGAATGCCACCGATCCTGTGCCCGCGATCAGGAGTATGCCAGGGCCTTCACCGAAGGCGTCATCGAGTGCGATCGAGGCGTCGGCCTGCACCAGCACCTCGTCAGCCAGTTCGCGATCGGTCAGCGCCTGCCACAGCGCATCGCGCTCCACCTCGCGGCCAACGCCGGCCACGCCCACGGAGAGCACCCGCGGCACGAGATCGTCAGCGCCAGCCGCACGCAAGGCCTCGCGGACGACGTCTGCGATGGCGTCGGCCGAGGCTTCAGCAGCGCCGGGACGCACGGCGCTCGCGCGGCCCTCTGCGCTGGCAAGCTCGACGCCCCGCTCATCGACCACCATGGCGCGGGTGATGCTTCCGCCACCGTCCACACCAACGACTATCAGGCTCACGCCGCACGCTCCTGAATCTGCACCGGCTGTGCCGGGTACGGATGGGTGTATGAGGACAATATTCCCGTGAGCATGGTGATGGAGGTACCGATCAGCACGTACCACGGCCAGGCGATGGTTGCCAGCGGGCCAAGAGCGTCGCTCAGGGATGGAATCAGCTTCGCCAGCGGCTTGGCGAAGACGACGAACGTCATGCAGATGATGCCGGTGGACATGCCAAGGATGGCATCCCGCTGGATGGCTCGACGCCAGACCATGCCGAGGAAGAATCCGCCGAGCAGGCCGCCATATGTGAAGCTGGCGATGGACAACGCGACGGTGACGACCGGCGTACCCTCCGCGCGGTAGAGCATCGCACCGCCTATCAGGACCACTGCCCAGAACAGGGTGAACAGCCTGCTCAGGCGCAGCACACCAGCCTCCCCCGAACTCCGGCCCGTGACGGGCAGGTAGAGATCGATCACCGTCGCCGCCGAGAGCGAGTTCAGTGACCCTGAAACAGTGCTCATTGCCGCGGCAAGGATGGCGGCGATCACCAACCCGGTCAGCCCCGGCGGCATCACCTCGACGATGAAGGTGGGGAAGATCTGGTCTGGTATGGCGAAGCTCCGGCCTTCGTAGAAGGCGTAGAGACCGATTCCGATGATCAGGAAGAGCGCGAACTGGGCGATCACCACGATGCCGCTGCCAATGAGCGCGCGGCGAGCATCGCGCAGGTTCTGCGACGCGAGCAGTCGCTGCACGATCAGCTGATCCGCACCGTGCGAGGCCATGGAGAGGAACGCACCTCCAATGAGCCCTGCCCAGAGCGTGTGCGGGCGGTCGAAGCCGGTATAGGTATCGATCATTCTCAACTTGCCCTCGGCGCCCGCGCCGGCCAGGATCGACGTCCATCCACCGTCGACACCGACCCCGATCAGGTAGAGTGCCGCCACTCCGCCCAGCAGGTAGACGCCGGTCTGCATGACATCTGTCCAGATCACTGCGCGCATCCCGCCGTGATAGGTATAGACCAGTGTGAAGAGCCCCAGGATCAGGATGGAGAGAGGCATGACGGGGATGCCCGGGAACAGCGGCCCGATTATGAGCGCCACTGGTATTGCCGTGGCAAAGACCCGAACCGAGTCTCCGAACGCGCGTGTCACCATGAATACAACGGACGCGAAGCGGCGCGTGGAGACCCCGAACCGTCGTTCGAGCAGGGCATACGCGGTTACGAGCTCACCCTGGTAATATCGCGGTAGCAGGGTGTAGGCGATCACGATCCTTCCAATCAGGTAGCCGAAGGCGATCTGGAGGAATGACAGGTTCGTGGCGTACGCCAGCCCCGGAATGCTGATGAAGGTGAGCGCACTGGTCTCCGTGGCCACGACCGAGAACAGGATCGCCCACCACGGCACTCCGCGTCCGGCGACGAAATAATCCCTGGCGTCCTTCTGCCCGCGTCCCAGCCACATGCCCAGCGCTGTCGTGGCCACGAGATAGATGACGAGGACAGCCAGGTCGGTGAAGGTGAAGGCGCCCGTCAAAGGCTACGCTCGGGGTTCGGTGAAACGGGGTCAGACCACCACATACGCTTCCATGGCGAAATATTCGGCCAGTCCCAACGCGTCCAGAGCGGTCGCGGTGTCCTCGTTGCGCGCTTCCACACGCTGCCAGAATTCACGGTCGTCCAGACCGGGAAAGGGGGCGGAGTCCTTCTGCGACTGGTGCTTGAAGATCGCCTGAATCTTCAGGCGAAGCTCTTCCTGCGACATGGGCACGAGCCAGGTTGCCTCGGTTATGGGCCATTCCTGCCAGGCGCCTCGATAGAGCCAGACTTCGGGCCGGGGTATGGTATGGGGAGTGGCCTCAGCCCGTGCTCCACGGATCGTGTCGGGAGATCCTCCAATGGGCGCCACGTTGGCCAGGGCAATGTCCACTGCTTCCTTGCACATCCGGTGCGTGCCATGAGGGTCGGACAGGTCGCCAGCGACGAAGATCAGGTCGGGCCGCAGTTCCAGCAGCAGGGCTTCCACGATGGCCACGTCCTCCGGGCCGATCGGGTCCTTGCGAACCTGACCCGTCTGGTAGAACGGCAGGTTCAGGAAGCGGGCATTCGCGGCGCTCAACCCCATCACCTCGATGCCGCTCACCGCTTCCGATTCCCGGATGACGCGCTTGATATCCTGGATCTCGACGATATCGACTTCGCCGGGTTGCTTGCCTGACAGGAAGTCCCTGACCGTGGCACAGAGTCTGGTCGTCTCTGCCAGCGGAAGCTGTCCCTCCCTTCCCAGGCGGTCCAGGAAGTCCACATACCGACGCACATCGTGGTCGAACACGGCGATGTTGCCGCTCGTCATGTAGGCCACCGTGATCTCGTTCTCGTTCAGCACCAGCTTGCGCAGAATTCCTCCCATCGAGATGACATCATCGTCGGGATGGGGTGAGAAGACGATTATCCGGCTTGAGCGAGGAAGCCTGGATCGACCTCGAATTCGCGCGCCGAGGGAGTTGAAGACGAAACCGTTCACCGCGCCGGGCGATCCGTGCTGCGCGACCAGTGACGACAGGCGATGCTCGGCGTAGTCGCGCAGGGTCAACTTGAGTATTCCGGTACCCGCCTGACGGGAGAGCCAGGCTACCGCGCGGACGGTCAGCTCGGGCGTCCACTCCACCTCATCCAGCAGCCAGGGCGTGGCCACACGCGTCAGCGCGGCGGCCGCCGAGTTGTCCAGGTAGAACGTGGTGTTCGGGTGTAGCTGGAGGAAAGTGGCGGCCACCTGCGGATCCATCTCCCCTTCCACAGCGCGACGGACAATCGCCGCCTTGTGCTCGCCACCGGCAATGAGGGCGATCTCGCGCGCCTCGAGGATCGTCGCCACACCCATTGTCAGCGCTTCCCGCGGCACGTTGTCCTCGCCAAAGAAGTCGGCGGCTGCGTCGCGACGGGTGACAGTGTCGAGCGTCACGAGGCGCGTGCGACTGTCCATCCCTGAGCCAGGCTCGTTGAAGCCGATGTGTCCTGTCTGGCCGATGCCCAGAATCTGGAAGTCTATGCCGCCGGCTTCCGCGATCGCGCTCTCATACCGCGAGCAGATCGCGCCTACCTGATCGCGCGCAGCGCTACCGGCGGGAATGTGCACATTGGACGGGTCGATGTCGATGTGGTCGAACAGGTTCTCCCACATGTATCGGTGGTAGGAATGGAGACTGTCCGGCGCCATGGGGTAGTACTCGTCCAGGTTGAACGAGATGACGTTGGCAAAGCTCAGCCCTTCCTCCCGGTGAAGCCTGATCAACTCCCGGTACACCCCGATGGGCGTGGAGCCGGTGGCCAGCCCTATCACGGCATGCCGGCCCTGGGCGGCGCGCTCGCGTATGATATGGGCCATGCGTCTGGCCAGGATCTGCGCGATGACACGGTGATCGTCCTGGATGACGGTGTGGATACGCTCCACCCCCGCCGCAAGACCGCCGGAGACACGAGAAGGCCCGCGCACCTTCGTGGTGTCGCGGGCCTCCTCGTCGGAGCCGGCGCGCACTGGCGTGTCGGCGACCGGGTCACTCATGGTCGTTCAGGCGGTACTACGCGGAGAATGAACTGCCGCAGCCGCAACCACCAGTGGCATTGGGGTTCGTGAAGGTGAACCCGGATCCCTGCATGGACGTAACGTAGTCGATCTCGATTCCCGTCAGGTACTGCGCCGAGAAGGGATCGACGAAGATCCGGAATGCGCCCTGATCGAGTACCAGGTCGTCGTCGGCCGGCTGATCCTCGATGAGCAGGCCATACTTGAAGCCGCTGCAGCCTCCCGGCTGCACGCTCACTCTGAGCCCACCCTGGTTGGCAGGCACATCCTCGGCTTCCATGAACTTCATGACTTCGGCGACGGCGACCGCGCTGACTTTCACGGCCACGTCGGACTGCTGCATAGTGCTCATCAAAAACCTCCCTGGGACGCTTCGGTGGGGCGCCTCGTAATATGTAGCAATTTACCACTCGCACAGCGAGGGTACAAGACGGAGCCAGCGCCAATCCTGTCGATCGCCGCGGACCCTGCCTTTTCCATTCAGTGCCCGGGCGCGGCAACATGCGTCGGCGGCGGCGGTGCCAACGGTTCCTCCCTGAATGAACGAGCGATCCAGAAGAACGCCACGGCCGCCACCGCCAGGGTGACGATCCCGGACGTCAACTGCCCGAAGACCAGTCGCCCGATTCCGAACAGCGTGGCGTAGACAGCCACCACCCCGGCCACCCAGTTGGTCCAGGCGAGCGCGCCCCCGGGAATCGACTCGCGACCATAGCCAAGCCGCGTCGAGACCTTCGCCCAGCCCGGGCCACCCGGCCTCACCCGCTGGTAGAAGGAATCGAGCACCGCGTCCGATTCGGGCGCCGTGAACATCGTGACCGTGATCCATGCGATCGTGCTCACGGCGACCGTGATGAGCATTACCCAGGCGTCAGAGTTCGGGTCGCCAGCGGTGAAATATCGGGGAACGTACGTCATCGCGATCATCGAGACGACGAATGAGGTCGTCATCGCGCTTATCTCCGACCAGGCATTGATGCGCCACCAGTACCACCGCAGGATGAGCACCAGCCCGGTACCCGCTCCCATGGCGATCAGGAAGCGCCACGCACTCTCCACCGTGTCCAGTTGCCAGGTCACGAGAATGGACGCGCCGAACAGGAACAGCGTGGCCAGGCGGGAAACCGCCACGTAGTGCCTGTCACTCCCGTCCTTCCGGACGAAACGGCGGTACACGTCGTTGATCAGGTAGGATGAGCCCCAGTTCAGGTGTGTGGCCACGGTCGACATGTAGGCGGCGGCGAAGCCCACCAGCATCAGGCCACGCAGCGGCGTCGGAAGCAGGTCCACGAATGCCTGCACGTACGCCCCTTCACGATCCTGCATGTCGGGATAGAGCAGGAGGGTAGCAAGGCCGGTGACGATCCACGGCCATGGCCGCAGCGCGTAGTGTGCGACCTGGAAGAAGAGAGTCGCCAGGACGCCGTCCCGCTCCGTCCGCGCCGAGAAGATCCGCTGCGCGATGTAGCCTCCGCCGCCCGGCTCGGCGCCGGGATACCAGGCCGCCCACCACTGCACCGCCAGGAAGGTGAACAGCGCCAGCAGCGGCATCCAGGCGTGAGCCACCAGTCCCGATGGGGTCAACGACACCGGAAGCACCGAGAGAGCAGCCGTCTCGCTGCCAAAATGAGCGGTGACGCCTGCCTTCAACGCTGCCATTCCGCCCACCGCCCGCACCGCGAAGACCGACAGGATGATCGTCGCCGTCATCCCCAGGATGAACTGGATCAGGTCCGTCCAGAGTACCGCCCAGAGACCCGCCGCCAGTGAGTAGGCCATGGTGATCGTGAAGCAGATTCCGACGGCCAGTATGGGCGAGACGCCGAGCGAGATGGTGAGAATCTTGATCATCGCCCGGGTGACCCAGCCCAGGATGATCAGGTTGATGGGGATGGCCAGGTAGAGGGCCCTGAATCCACGCAGGAACGCCGCCGGTCCGCCGCCGTACCGTACCTCGGCGAACTCCACGTCCGTCATCACCTCCGCCCTACGCCAGAGTCGGGCGAAAAAGAAGACGGTGAGGATCCCGCTCATCACGAAGTTCCACCAGAGCCAGTTGCCGGCGACCCCCTTGGTGGCCACGAGGCCGGTGACGACCAGCGGCGTGTCGGCGGCGAAGGTCGTGGCGACCATGGCCGCCCCGGCCAACCACCACGGCACCTGCCGGCCGCTCAGGAAGTACTCGTCCAGGTTTGCCCCGCCCCGACGCGTGAAGTACAGGCCGATGCCGATGCTGACCGCGAAGTAGGCGACTATGACGGCCCAATCCAGCGGGAGGAGAGTCATTTTTGGGGCTCGGGCTCAGGATGGGAATGAGAGGGAACCGTCGGGAGTGAACCAGCCGGTTCACTCATTCCGGCCGCACCGTGGCTGTCGCCGTGCGCGAGAGGCCGTCGCCGCGCGCAAAGTACCCCGGTAGCGAGATCGGCGCGCGACCACTGATCGGGATCACGCCGGCGATTGCGCGGGCTGCCGCCCGCTCCAGTGCGTCGCCACGACCGAAGGTTGCGAGGTAGCTGGTGACGGCCGGAAACTGATTGAGGACGTAAGGATTGCCGTGCGCCGCCACGACCGTCGGCACCCGTCGCGCGACCGAATCGACCCACGCAGCCACCCCTGGAGCCACGGCGGTCCGGCCGGCCCCCTCGATCGTTCGCACGTGAGTGGTCACGACCAGTCGATCTTCCGCACCCAGGCTGGCAGCCAGCCTGGCCAGAGTTGTCGGGCTGGTCTCCGGCGTCAGTCGGATTATCCGCGCTCCCCCCAGCAACCTCTGCAGTTCAGCGCCGAAGGCGCGGCCGGCGGTCAGGTCCGCCTCGGGCGCGTAGGTGGCTATCGTGACCCGGCCTCCGCGCGTCAGCGGGACGCGCTGCGGCGAATCGCGAAGGAGTGTCACGGCAGCGGAGGCGATGCTGTCGGCAGCGGCCCAGTGTGCGGCCGAGCCCACAACCTGGCGGAGCGAATCGAGTGATACGATGGGATGTCGTGTCGTGCCCGTTCGCACCTTCCACTCCAGTACCCTCCTGACGGCCGTCTCGACACGGCTCGCCGTCAGAGTGCCGTTGGCGAGCGCGCGCTCCACGGCATCGATGGCCCCCGGAACGTCGGTGGGCATGAGCAGGATGTCGGAGCCAGCGTTCAGCGCTTCCACGACCGCCACCTCGTTCGTGTAGCCCTTGCCGATGCCCTGCATGGTGAGCGCATCGGTCACGGTCAGACCGCGGAAGTGGAGCGAGTCGCGCAGAAGATCGGTCATGATGGCCCGTCGCAGCGTGGCCGGCGTGCTGTCACCACCAATCGCGGGTAGGGCGATGTGGGCGGTCATCACCGCCGTCGCTCCAGCATCGATTCCGCGTCGGAAGGGGACCAGCTCGACCTGACGAAGCCGCGCCAGGTCGCTGCGTACGATGGGGAGCGCCAGATGGGAATCGGTGTCGGTGTCCCCGTGGCCGGGAAAGTGTTTGAGCGTCGCACCGGCGCCGGCTCCCTGCACGCCGTCCACGAACGCCTCGGCCAGCCTGGCTACCTGCTCCGGATCCTCCCCGAACGATCGTACATTTATGACGGGATTGCGCGGATTGTCGTTGACGTCCACGACGGGCGCGAAGACGAGCCTGATCCCCGTCGCGATCGCTTCCTGGCCGGTGATCTGGCCGGCCCTTCTGGCCAGCGCCGGGCTTCCGGTGGCGCCGATTGCCATGTTGCTGGGGAGCACGGTTGCCGTGCCGCCCGACATCAGGGAGGGCAGGAAGACGCCTCCTTCCAGTCGTCCCAGTCCCGGCTCCAGATCGGCTCCCACGAGCAGCGGTACTTCCGCCCGCGCCTGCAGATAGTTCAGCTTGGCAGCCACCTCTCCGGGCGAGCCGAGCGACATGACGATGCCGCCCACCTTGTCGTGGGTGACAAGTCGGGTTACCGCGGCAAAGGCGGGCTCGTCGGCCGCGGAGTAATCGCCCAGCAGCCAGACCATGATGAGTTGGCCGATGCGCTCGCGTGGCGTGAGCCGGGCGTAGGTACTGTCTACCCAGCGCTGGTCGGCCACCGGCAGATCCCGGCGTGGATCGAGGAGACTGGCGTTGGCTCCTCCCGGACGCCCGGACGTCGTCGTCGGCCCGGGCGACCGCGCCGCCGCCTGGCCGATCGGTGGCTCCGGCACCGCTGTGTGCGCCGGAGCACAGGCGGCAGGCAGCAAGGCCAGGACGAGGGCGGCACGGGAGGTAGCGATGCGGGACATGGGTGGCGGGAGAGGGAATACCGCAGTCTGGGTGGCGGATTATACGTCCAGTCTCCCGGACGCGGAATGCGACAGCCAACCGGAGCCCCCGGATCGGGGGTGCGTGGAGCACGCGTCTTGCGAGCCCGGCAACTGAATGGCACGGTGCCGTCGGTGCTGGAATACTCCCACCCCCTACGATCTCACATGTACAAGACGATGCGACGACTCGCGATGTTGTCCGCTCTGCTGCTGCTCGGAGCCTGTGCTGGCCGGCAGGTGGAGGTGACGAATCCAACGCCGGAGGCCAGTGAGGCAGCGATCTCGCTGCGCGTGGTGAATAGCCTGGATCAGCCGGTCAACGTCTACGTTGTCATGGGCGGCAACGAGATGTTCGTGCGGCAGGTGGGCGCCCGCTCCACCGAGACGGCCGTGGTGCGCAACGTACCTGCCGGCTCCGTGATTACCCTCCGGGCGCGCCCGGTCGACGGTCGACAGGCCTACGAAAGGGCTGACGTGCGACTCGATGCCGGCGTCTTCGAGTGGCGAGTACCGTAGCCTGAGGCTTCCCGGTTGGCTCCCTGGGAGGGCCGGTAGCATGGCGCTGACGCGGAGTCAACAGCCTTCACGTCACAGGGCGGCAGTTGCTTCGCCAAATCGTGCCGGGTACTTTTCCGTGCCGGAGTACCCTTCCGGTTCGTCGGCGCGTTGCCCGTCTCCGCGTGGGGAAGGCGAGGCGTTGCCTGTTTCCCGTGTCCCCGGGGAATGAAGAGAATCTGGGAGTCGATCCAGCGCGGCTACCTGCGGGTCATCGAGCCAGTGGCCGATTTCCTGGTACGTCGTCGCGTCAGCCCGAACACAATCACGACCGTGGGCACGGTTTGCACCGTGAGCGCGGGCGTCATCTTCGCCACCGGCCACATCTCGCTGGGTGGTTGGGTCCTGGGACTGACGGCGCTGTTCGACGTGCTGGACGGCACGGTGGCGCGTCGCACCGGGCGCTCGACGATCTTCGGCGCTTTCTATGACTCGACGCTGGACAGGGTAGCCGACGGCGCGGTACTCGCCGGCATCGCGGTATTCTACGCCACCAGCCCGGAGCATAACAGCGTGCCACTGCTGGTTGTGACGCTCGCCGGCATCCTCGGCACCTTCCTCACGTCCTACACCCGCGCGAGGGCCGATTCGCTCGGCATAGATGCGAAGGTTGGCATCATGCAGCGGCCCGAGCGAGTCACGTTGCTTTCCGCTCCGCAGGCCTTTTTCGGCCTGGCGCTCCACGGCTGGGTTCTCGCCGCGATCATCGTGACCCTCGCGGTGACATCGTGGTGGACCGCCGTCCAGCGCATAATGTTCGTCTATCGCGCGACGAGCGGCGCGCACCTCCCCGGGACCGATCTGACCGACGTCCCGACCGCGCCCACGCCCACGGTCCCGCCCGAGTCGGGATCGCCGAGCGTCGCGGCATCTCATGCTCTATCTCGCTAAGGAGAGTCCCGCACGTGCAGGGATCGCAAGCTGACTCCAAGCCTCAAATCCGCCCCGCAGAGGGGCGCCTGGGGATCCTGACGCCCGGACTGGGCGCAGTTGCCACAACCTTGATGGCCGGCGTCGAGAGTGTCCGTCGCGGCCACTCCAAGCCCATAGGATCGTTGACCCAGATGGCGACCATCCGACTGGGAAAGCGTACCGACAACAGGGCGCCCCTGATCAAGGACTTCGTTCCCCTCGCCAGACTGGAAGACATCGTCTTCGGCGCCTGGGATCCGATTCCCGACGATGCCCTTACCGCTGCCCGCCAGGCCGGCGTGCTCGACGAGCGCGACATCGCGCCGATTGCCGATTTCCTGGCCGCGATCGTACCCATGCCAGCCGTCTTTGACGCGCGCTACGTGGCGCGCCTCCACGACTGTACCAACGTCAAGCAGGGCAGGACGAAGCGCGACCTGGCCGAGCAACTGCGGCAGGACATCCGCAACTTCAAGGAGAAGCACGAGCTGGACCGCATCGTCATGGTCTGGTGCGCTTCCACGGAAACGTTCATCAAGCCGGGTCCTCAGCACGCCACCATCCAGCAGTTCGAGCTGGCGATGGAGCAGAACGACGACGCCATTGCCCCGTCAATGCTCTATGCCTGGGCAGCGATAATGGAGGGGGTCGCGTACTGCAACGGCGCGCCAAACCTCGCGGTGGATATTCCGGCGCTCACCAGCCTCGCCGAACAACGCGGCGTGGCGATTTCCGGCAAGGACTTCAAGACCGGACAGACCTGGCTCAAGACGGTGCTCGCGCCAGGCATCAAGGCGCGCATGCTCGGGCTCGCCGGGTGGTACTCGACGAATATCCTCGGCAACCGCGACGGTGAGGTTCTGGAGGATCCAGGGTCGTTCAAGACCAAGGAGGAGAGCAAGCTCAGCGTCCTCCACGATATCCTGCAGCCGGAGAAGTATCCGGATCTCTACAAGGATTTCTCCCACGTCGTGCGCATCAACTACTATCCGCCGCGTGGCGACAACAAGGAAGGCTGGGACAATATTGACATAGTTGGATGGATGGGCTATCCGATGCAGATCAAGGTCAATTTCCTCTGCCGCGACTCCATCCTGGCCGCACCTCTGGTTCTCGACCTGGCTCTCTTCTCCGACTTCGCGCAACGCGCCGGCATGAAGGGAATCCAGGAGTGGCTGTCGTTCTTCTACAAGAGTCCCATGACGGCCCCCGGTCTGCACCCGGAGCATGACCTGTTCATCCAGCAGACCAAGCTGAAGAACACGCTCCGGCACATGATGGGCGAGGATCAGATCACCCACCTCGGTCTGGAGTACTATCAGTCATGATCAGGCGCACCTGCCGTTCGCTTCTCGTGGGAGCCGTGACGCTTCTTGTCGTCGCCTGCGGCGATCGGCAGGAGCTCCGGCCGGAGATCAAGCTGAACACCGCCGAATTCACCTTCCGTGTGACCGCCGACCGCATGCCGCCGACTGCCCGTGAGGACGACCGGTTTCGGGTGGAGGTCGTGGACCGCGAGACCCGTCAGCCGGTACAGGGCGGCGAAGGGCGCATCTTCGCCACCAGTCAGGAAGGGATGAACAGTTGGGATGGGTTTGCCCTGGGCGAGGAGCCTGGCGTCTATTACGGTACCCTCCGTTTCCTGACTGCTGGCCAGTGGGCAATGGCCATACAGTTCCGAACCGATTCCACGAAGCCGTTGCAGCGGGCGGACTGGGTCCAGGATGTGTTGCCTGAACGCCCGCTGGGCGAGCCATGACGCCATGATCCATTTCCATCGTACCTCTCTCTCCACCGTCGACGTCCTGGCGTTGGCTGATGCATTCTTCCCCACGATCGGGCTCGAGCCCACCTCGTCAGGGGAGAGGAGTCGGAGCTTCTCCGGTCCACTTGGCCAGTTGAGAATAGACGTTCGCGCCGAGGGCGGTCACTACACCTTTGTCGAGGCGCACACGGATCAGGTGGGCGAGAGCCGCCTGGATCGGAACGTCAAGCGTTACTTCGTGCGCCTGCACAAGCGCGCCGACCCCAGGCATCTTCTCGACGCCGCTTACTGATGGCACCGCGCCCCGAATCCACCAGGCCCCGCCGCTCTCGAGGTCGTGGGGCCTCAGCGAACGATCGCCCGCCTTCGGAGTCGCTGAGCCGCGAACAACTGCTGGCGCTCTACTACTGGATGCGCCTCACTCGCACCCTCGAGGAACGCCTCGTCGCCCTGTATCGGCAGACCAAGGTGGTCGGCGGGCTGTTCCGATCCCTGGGTCAGGAAGCCGACTCGGTGGGGAGTGCGTTCGCCCTCGAACGTCGCGACATCCTCTCGCCCCTCATCCGCAACCTGGGCTCGATGCTCGTGAAGGGCGCCACGCCGCTGGAGATCCTGCGCCAGTACATGGCCAAGGGGGACTCGCCCACACGTGGCCGGGAACTGAACATCCACTTCGGCGATACCGACCGTGGTTTCATCGGCCAGATCTCGCCTCTCGGCGACATGGTGCCGGTGATGGCCGGAGTCACCCTCTCCTTCAGGATGCGGGGTGAGGACAGGGTGGGTCTCGTCTACATTGGCGACGGGGCCACATCCACCGGCGCCTTCCATGAGGGCATCAACTTCGCGGCGGTGCAGCGTTGTCCCCTCGTCGTTATCGTCGAGAACAACGGTTACGCCTACTCCACCCCCACGTCCAGGCAGACGCTGGCGGCCAGCTTCGTGGACAAGGCCATTGGCTACGGAATACCGGGCCACAAGGCCGATGGCAATGACGTGCTGGCTGTCTATGACGTGACGAAGAGGGCGGTGGACCACGCGCGCCGCGGTAAGGGGGTGACGCTGATCGAGTTGATGACCTATCGCCGGAAGGGTCACGCCGAACATGACAACCAGAGCTATGTGCCGGAGGGGGAGATCGAGCGCTGGGAGAGGGAGAACGACCCGCTCACCCGCTACGTGGCCCGTCTCACTGGCGAATTCGGATTCACCGCTTCCGATGTGGAAGCCGTGGACGAGCGCGCACACGTGGAGATAGACGCCGCTACCGATCAGGCTGAGGCATCGCCACCGCCCGAGGCACTCGATTCGCTGATCGGCGTATACGCCGACCCGCCAGCAGCGGAACCCCTCTGGTTCCGGGAGGGCATCGCGCAGGCCGTGACGTCTCACGAGCGACCCGCCGGCTGGGGGACGTCAAATGTCGAGTAAAGCCACGGAAGTCCCGACGACCGGCGGCCAGGAGATCACCTACCTGGAAGCGATTCGCGAGGCTCTCTTCGAGGAGATGGAGAGCGACGAGAACGTCTTCTGCATGGGCCAGGACATCGGTGTCTTCGGTGGCGCCTTCAAGGTGACCGAAGGGTTGCAGGCGCGGTTTGGCCCGCAGCGCGTGCTCGATACCCCAATCTCCGAGATCGCGATGGTTGGTGCTGCTGCCGGCGCCGGCCACATGGGCATGCGTCCAGTGGTGGAGATGCAGTTCATCGACTTCATCGCCAACGCGTACGACATGATCACCAATTATGTGGCGACAGCGCGCTATCGCGCCTTCCTGCCATGTCCGATGGTGATCCGCGGTCCCAGTGGCGGCTACGTGCGCGGTGGGCCATTCCACTCCCAGAATCCTGAGGCCGGCTTCATCCACACGCCGGGCATCAAGGTCGTCTACCCGTCCACCGCGGCCGATGCCAAGGGACTGCTCAAGGCGGCCATCCGGGACGACGACTGTGTGCTCTTCTTCGAGCACAAGTACCTGTACCGTCGCATCAGGGACGTCGTGCCGGCTGGCGATCATGTCGTGCCGATCGGCAAGGCGCGGACAGCTCGGGAGGGAACCGACGTCTCCATCATCACCTACGCCGCGACTGTCTGGAAGGCGCTCGACGCCGCCCAGCAACTCGCCGACGAGGATGGCCTGTCGGTGGAGGTGATTGACCTGCGGACGCTGAGCCCGCTGGACGATGAAGCCATACTGGCGACGGTGCGAAAGACGAACCGTGTGCTTATCCTGCACGAGGACACGCGCACGGGAGGAATTGCCGGGGAGATCACCGCGCGGATCAACGAGCAGGCATTCGCCTGGCTGGACGCGCCGGTTCTGCGCGTGACGGCCCACGACGTGCCGTTGCCGTACGCGCCATCGCTGGAAGACTTCGTGCTGCCGCAGACATCGGACATCGTCCGTGCCGTGCGTCAGCTCGCCGCGTATTGAGCGGCGTTCGCAAGTGCGTTACTGGATAGCATGAGCGAGACAGATCCTGAACTTTCAGGCTGCTGGAGCAGGGCCGGTGCGGGGTGTTTCTCACTCCTTGCCGGCGGCTTCAGCGGAGGTATGGTGGGTGTCTTCGTGTCAGTGATGGTGCGCGAACTGACCCAGGGGCCGACGTGTGAGGGGATTCCCACCTGTGACTGGCACATATACATGCTTGCCGGAGCCGTGCTCGGCGCGCTCTCTCTTCCGGTGCTCGTGCTGCGGCGCATGAGCCGTGCGGCACCGATGGACAACAACTCAGACCGAGGGTGAATGGAGTGGCACGCATAGACGTCAGCATGCCGCAGATGGGAGAATCGATCGCCGAGGGCACCCTGTCGCGCTGGCTCAAGAAAGTCGGCGACGAGGTTCGGCGCGATGAACCGATCTTCGAGATCTCGACTGACAAGGTGGATGCGGAGATACCTGCTCCGTCCGCCGGAGTGATCGTCGAGATCCTGGTGCAGGAAGGGGAGACCGTGCCGGTACAGACGGTCGTCGCCCGCATGGAGACCGAGAAGGGTGCAGCCGCGGTCGCGGCGGCGCCGGACGCCGGCCCGTCGGCTGCGGCCAGTGCCACTGCCGCAACACCAGCCGTCGCCGCCCCCCCTGCCGCAGCCGCTCCACCGGCGCCTGCCGTCGCCGATGATGGCGGGCCTGAAAGCCTGGAGACGCGCCTCCGTACGAAGTCGTCACCGCTCGTCCGCAAGATGGCGGCTGAGCACGGCGTCGACATCAGCGTGCTCAGGGGAAGCGGGCTTTCCGGGCGGGTGACGCGGAAGGATCTCCTGGAGGTGCTCGAGAAGGGTGTGCCGACGGCCGCGCCCACCGCTCCCGGGTCGCCGATCGCACCGTCCGCTCCATCCATGCACGCGCCGGGCGGCGTTGCTGTCGAGGACGGCCCGATACCGGAAGCATGGCCGGGTGACACCGTGGAACCGATGTCCAGGATGCGCTCGCTCATCAGCCAGCACATGACCGTGTCACGGAGAACGTCGGCCCACGTTACGTCGTTCTTCGAGGTGGACTTCACGCGCGTGGCGCGAATCCGCGCCAAGCATCGACGTGAGTTCGAGGAGGCAACGGGCCAGAAGCTCACCTACATGCCGTTCGTCATCAAGGCGGTGGTGGACGGGCTCAAGCAGTTCCCGATCCTCAACTCGTCGGTCGCCGGCGACTCGATCATCTACCGCAAGGAGATCAACATCGGGATCGCCGTCGCGCTCGACTGGGGCCTTCTCGTACCGGTGATCAGGAACGCTGACGACCTGTCGCTCACCGGTATCACACGGGCGCTGAACGACCTGGCATCACGTGCCCGGGCGAAGAAGCTCAGCCCGGAGGAAGTCCAGAATGGCACTTTCACCATCACCAATCCCGGTGGATTCGGGTCGCTGATGGGAACGCCGATCATCAACCAGCCACAGGTAGCCATCATGGGGCTGGGTGCCATCGAGAAGCGACCGAAGGTGATCACCGGCCCGGACGGCGAGGACACGATCGCCATCCGCACATGCTCCTACTTCTCCCTCTCCTTCGATCACCGTATCATCGACGGCGCGGCGGCCGACAATTTCCTGGCCTACGTGAAGCGCCAGATCGAGACCTTCCCCGACGGCGCGCCCTGAACCAGCGGCGCCACTCCGGGCGCCGATGCGCCCTGCCGTGCCCCGGCGGTACCCCACAATGGACGGGGAACCGCCGGGGTTCGGCGTTCCAGGTGCACGTGGCGTTGCTACCCGGTGCCCCCGCCCGTATGCTACTAGTTGCGGACCGATCCGACGGTCCCTGGCCACCATACATTCAGTCCTCGACACAGACCACAGGCGCATGCCTTCACGTACCTTGCTCGTTGACGGCAAGACATGGCGTGTCTTCCCGTCCGGCTACGTCACGCAGTACGACGGCGATGAGTTTGGCCTTCTCTTCATTCACGGCGAGGGAGACGAGCGCGTCGTTCGCGTGACGCGTTACTCGCCGCTCGGTGTACGTTCACGCGAGGAATCACTGGCTGGCCTGTCCGAGGCCGACCTGCTTCGCCTTTTCGGGCAGAGTCAGCCCAGCATCCGCTCTCCCGAAGCTGGCTACGCCCGGTGATCGTTCCGCGCGGCGCTCCGCCGCACGTCGACCTGCACTCGCACTCGACGGCCTCTGATGGGGCCGTCAGCCCCGCCGTTGCCGTCCAGAGGGCGCACAGCGCGGGCGTGTCGGCGCTCGCGCTGACTGACCATGACACCATTGCCGGCGTCGCCGAGGCGGAGGTGGCAGCGGCGGAGTTGGGGATGCGGCTGGTTGTCGGGGCTGAACTCAGCGCCCACGACGGTGAACGTGAGATACACCTTCTGGCGCTCCACATCCGGCTGCGGGATGTCATCGAGTCGGCGCTGGCCCGGTTTCGCGCGCAGAGGTCGGAGAGGGCGCGGGAGATCGTGGGGCTGCTGCAGAAGCAGGGCCTGGATGTGACCTTCGAATCGGTGCTCGCCGAGGCCGCTGGCGGCGCTGTCGGGCGACCGCATGTGGCGCGTGCGATGATCGCCGCCGGCGCTGTCCGGGACCACCGTGAGGCCTTCGACCGCTACCTTGCGGCCGGCAAACCGGCGTTCGTGGACAAGGCTTACTTCGCCATAGGCGACGCCATCGAACTCGTCCACCAGGCCGGTGGGTTGGCTGTATTCGCCCACCCCGGCGCCGACGGCACACTGGAGCGCGTGGAGCGGCTGCGTGAACTGGGCCTGGATGGACTCGAGGTACTCCATCCCGGTCACAGCTCCGAGGACACGCGTCGACTGGGTGCCCTGGTGGAACACTTCGGAATGGTGCGTAGCGGGGGCTCGGACTGGCACGGTGCCGCAGAGGGAGCGCGCACCCTTGGAGCCATGAAGGTCCCGCTTGCCTGGTTGGAGGAGCAGGATGCCCTGCTGGCCAGCCGTGACGTCATAAGCACCAACTGACGGTCAGCAACCATGAGCATGGCAGAGTCGGGGACCGGGGAGCGGGTGGTGCTCGCGGGACGTTCGGCGCTCGTAACTGGTGCCGGCCGACGTATTGGCAGGGCAATGGCCGAAGCGCTGGGCCAACGTGGCATGGCTGTCGTCGTGCACTACAGCGCTTCGAACGCCGGCGCTCACGAGACCGCCCAGGCAATCGAGAAGGCAGGGGGCAGGGCTCATGTCATCCAGGCTGATCTCCTCGAGCCCGACGCGGCCGCACGCCTCGTGCGAGACGCGGCCGACCTCTGCGGCGGCCTGGACCTGGTGGTGAATTCGGCGGCCACCATGAACTGCACGCCGATCGGCAGCGTCACCACCGACCAGTGGGACGACATCATCGCGCTCAACCTTCGCGCACCCTTCTTCATTGCCCAGGCGGCCGCGGCCGTGTTGCGTCAGGGCGGGAGCATCATCAACATGGCTGACCTGGCTGCCTTCGAGACCTGGCCCGGCTACGTGCCCCATGGAATCAGCAAGGCCGGCGTGGTGCAGATGACGAGGGCACTCGCTCGTGCGCTCGGGCCCGCCATCCGTGTGAACGCGATCGCGCCCGGCGCGGTGCTCCTTCCGGATGGCTGGGACGAGGCCACGGCCACCCGTCTTGCCAGTACGACCCCCCTTCGCCGGCTCGGCGAGCCCCAGGACGTGGTCGACGCGTTGCTCTACCTCGCCACATCTCCGTACGTGACAGGCCAGACGTTGATCGTGGACGGTGGCCGCGAAGTGCGTCACTGAGCGATCCTGCCCCTCATATCCGGCGGAGTCCGGGCCCGGCCGGAGCCTGCACAGTCGCGGTGCCGCTGACGGTGGCTTCCAACAGCGGTGCGCCGTCGCCAAGTTACGGTGGTGACCGGACGCCGCACGGCGCGGTGGTGTGTGTACTCCGGCCGGAAGAACCGGCCGACTCTCAGGGAATAAACGTGGAAACGACGCAGGAATATGAGGTCGTGATCGTCGGCGCAGGGCCGGCGGGCATGTGCGCCGCCATGTACGCCGGTCGCTCGATGCTCCGCACGGTGGTGATCGAGCGCGGTGCCTCCGGCGGCGAATTGCTGAACACGGAACTCATCGAGGACTATCCCGGCTTCGAGAGTATCGAAGGCTGGGACCTCGCGCAGAGGTTCGAAGCCCATGCCAGGAAGTTCGGGGCCGAGTTCGTTCAGGGCACTGTCGCGTCCGTCCGCAAGCTCGATGATGGCTCCTTCGAGACGCTCACCGATGATGGCACCCGCTACCTGTCGCCGGCCGTGATAGTCACCGCCGGCGGTACTCCCGTGAAGCTGAACGTACCAGGCGAGGCGGAGTATGCGGGGAAGGGCGTCTCCTACTGTGGGATCTGCGACGGCGCCTTCTTCCGCAACCATACCATCGCCGTCATTGGAGGAGGCGATGCCGCCACCGAGGAGGCCGATTTCCTCACCCGCTATGCCGACAAGGTGTACCTGATACATCGCCGCGACCAGTTCAGGGCATCCAAGTTGCTCCAGAAGCGTGCGTTCGAGAACCCCAAGATAGAGGTGGTCTGGAACAAGGTCGTCGAGCGGATCAGCGGCGATGAGAACGGGTTGGTGAACAGAATCAGCCTGCTTGATACCGTGACTTCGGAGCAGAGCGAACTTGACGTCACCGGTGTGTTCGTCTTCATCGGCTTTCGACCCAACACTGGCGTCATCGCCGATCATGTGGAGCACGACGAGATGGGTTACATCGTGACCGATACCAGCATGCAGACCAGCATACCCGGTCTCTTCGCCGCCGGCGACCTGCGTGCGCAGCTCGTCCGCCAGGTGACGACGGCGGTGGGTGACGCCACCACGGCCGCCATGGCCGCCGAGAAATACCTGACCGCGCTGCGCGACGGTGAGGCCGTTGTGATAGAGGGACACGGAGGGTATACGGTGTGAAGATCTCCACATTCACCGTGGGTCCATTGCAGGAGAATGCCTACATGCTGCTGGCGGCCGACAGCAGTGAGGCGGTGTTCGTGGATCCTGGGGATGAGGGAGATCGCCTCGTCGCCGCCGTTGCCGCAACCGGCGCGCGCCTGACCGGGATCTGGCTGACCCACGCCCACTTCGATCATGTTGGCGGGGTAGCGGCGCTCTGCCGGGCCTGGCCGGAGGCCGTAGTACGGCTCCACCCAGCCGATGAATCCCTCTACGCCGGTGCCGTCCGGTCGGCGGCGTTGTGGGGACTGTCTCTGGAGGCCCCTCCGGCGTCGTTCGTGCCGCTGGCCGAGGGCGACGTCCTGACAGTCGGCGGGCGGAACTTCGACGTCATGCACACGCCCGGTCATTCGCCTGGCCACGTCACCATCCACGGCCACGGTGTCGCCTTCGTGGGCGATTGCCTGTTCCGCGATTCCGTGGGGCGTACTGACCTTCCACTATCCGATCCGGCACAGCTTGAGGTCTCCCTCGAACGGATCGCTGCGCTCCCCGACGAGACCCAACTGTTCTCCGGCCATGGGCCGCGCACGACGCTCGGGCGGGAGCGCAAGCACAACCCGTTTCTCAACGGCACCGCCCGGCTGGTGGCCCGGTGATCGACCAGCACGCGGTGGGTGAATGAGCCGGAGCTACCTCTATCGTGGCGGTGGGCGAGCGCGTCCGCTGGCGAGTATCGTCCTGGCCGCGTTCTGGGGCGGGGCGGCGATCGTGGTTCTCGTCATTTCCGCGCCGCTTCTCTCTGGCGGCCTGCCGCTGGGTGGCCCCGCCGCCGCCGTGCTGGAACGCGCTTTTGGCGCCGTGGCCGGCGGGGGCATGCTGATAGCACTCACGGTGGCGGCAGCGGAATTGTTCAGCGGCCGCACCTACCTTCGTGCTCTCCGCCTTGCTGGTGCGAGCATGCTGATGATCGCGGCCGGCGCGGGGCTGTTCGAGAACTCGCGCAGCGTACTGCGACCGGGCACGGCGTCAGCCGCACTGTCCGGTGCCAGTGACGCGCCAGCCGACAACGGTGGTAGCATGACATGGGCGCGACTGCGCCTGGCGTGGTGCGCCCTCGGCCTGATCGGAGCGACCCTCATACTGGGCGGCGGCCTGGCTGCTGTCCGCGCCCAGCGACGCGCGCCGTGAGCGCGCGCTCTGACTGTGTCGACGTCGACGACGGCGGCGCAGCGGTTTTCACCCTTGAGCGACCCGGTGGCAAGGCAATGGCTGCCGGCTCACGCTGAAGCACCCACAATCACAGAATTCCAAGGAGACCAGTAATGGCCCGCGAGATGCGCACCGAGAAGGATCCCCTGGGTACGAGAGAAGTGCCCGCTGATGCCCTGTACGGCGTGCAGACAGTTCGCGCGATGGAGAACTTTCCCATCAGCGGACTGCGTCCACTGTGGCCATTCGTGCGCGGCCAGGTCTGGATAAAGAAGGCCGCCGCTCTCACCCACAAGGAGACGGGTCGGCTGGAGGCGCGGCTCGCCGATGCCATCGTCGCGGCGGCCGACGAGGTCCTCGACGGACAGCACCGCGACCAGTTCGTCGTCGACCCGTACCAGGCTGGCGCCGGCACTTCGCACAACATGAACGTCAACGAAGTGCTTGCCAACCGCGCCAACGAGCTCCTGGGTGGCAAGCGCGGTGAATACTCGCCGGTGCATCCAAACGACCATGTGAACATGGCGCAGAGCACCAACGACACGATCCCGACCAACATCCGCCTCGCCTGCCTGTCCGAACTCGGCGGACTGGTGACGGCGTTCCAGGGACTCCGTGATGCCCTCGCCGCCAAGGGAGTCGAGTTCGATGACATCGTCAAGGCGGGTCGCACGCACCTGCAGGATGCGATGCCGATCAGGCTTGGCCAGGAGTTCACCGCGTACGCAGGCTCGATGGATCGCGGGCTGCGCCGGGTGATCGAGTCGGCGGACTACCTGCGGGATCTGGGGATTGGCGGCAGCGCGGTGGGCACCGGCGTCACCGTCGAGCCTCAGTACCCGGAGCTCATGAATCGCTACCTCACCCAGACTACCGGCCTCGAGCTGCGGGTGGGCGCAGATCGCATCCAGTTGATGCAGAGCATGGGCGATGTGGCCGGCTTCTCGGCGGCCATGCGTACCCTGGCGGTGGACCTGAGCAAGATCGCCAGCGACCTGCGGCTGATGGTGATGGGCCCGCGCACCGGCATCAACGAGATCGCCCTGCCGGAGGTTCAGCCCGGTTCGTCCATCATGCCGGGAAAGATCAACCCGTCCATTCCCGAGATGGTCAATCAGGTCTGCCTGCAGGTCATGGGTCTCGATACCACCGTTGCCTTCGGTGCCGAGCATGGCCAGTTGGAGCTGAACGTCATGATGCCGGTGATGGGCTTCAACGTCCTCCTCGCCATGCGCATCCTCACCAATACGGCCACGGTCTTCACCGAGAAGTGCGTGAGGGGAATCACGGCCAATCGCGAGAGCTGCGAGTACTGGGTGGAGCGCTCGGCGGCCCTGGCTACGGCGCTCGCGCCGCAGATCGGGTACGCTCGGGCGGCCGAACTCAGCAAGCAGTCGGTGAAGGAGAACGTCCTTATCCGTGACCTCGTGAAGAGGGAGCACGTCCTGCCGGACGACCAGGTCGACAAGGTACTGGATCTGTACCAGATGACCCTGATCGGCATGCCGGGCGGCGCGCACGGTTGAGGCGAAGCGGGTCGCTTCATGGTCGGGCGGAGCAGCGCCCGGCCATGGCGCGGCTTGCGCGTCCGTCGCTCAACTGCCTATCGTGATAGGGTGCGCATAACTACCTGGGCCGAATACGGCCTCATCTGTTCGCTTCACCTGGCTCGCCGCACGGAAGACGGGCCAGTGTCGGGGCGTGACATCGCAAGCCGTGAGTTGCTGCCGGCAGACTACGTGGAGCAGATCATGCTCCGGCTACGCCGCGCCGGGATCGTGACCAGTACCCGCGGGGCGCGTGGCGGCTATGTGCTCGCCCGGCCGGCCGAGTCGATCTCGGTGCGGGACGTCATAGCCGGCTCGGAGCTGGCTACGTTCGAGTTGCACTGCGTGAGCAACCCGGTAGCCGAGGAACGGTGCGCGTCATCCCAGGACTGCAGCATTCGTCCCGTCTGGGTGCTGCTGCAGCAGAAGATCGATGACGTCCTGGAGAGCGTCAGCCTGGCCGACCTCCTGCACGGCGAGAAGGAGGTGCGGAAGATAGTGGGCCTGGGAAGATCGCCGGGTGAACCAACGCTCCCGGGAATCGCGCCGTCGTCCGCCACGACAGGGTCAGGGGGCCGACAGCGCAAGCGTCTGCCGGTGCTCCAGGATTGATCGGGTGATCGTTCGCCCGACCGGGAGGGAGCGGTGAGCTTCTGGGACGCATGGCGAGCGTCGAGGCAGATCCGGCGCGCAGCCGATCGTTACGCAGAGGAGTCGTGGGCCGAGCCGTCCGCCGAGGACGTGCGTTGGCTGGCCCGGGAGGTGGCTGCTGGCGACGAGGATCACGCCGCCTGGGAGCTGCGTTACCTGCGACGCGCGCTGGCCCAGTTGGTTGCCGAGCGAGACGGATTGGACGATCGCACCGGCGCCGCGGTTGCCGCGGCGCTAGCCGAGCGACTGCGCAATGATCGCGGCATCGCGCGGGAACGATTGAGCATCGCCGAGCGACAGAGCAACCTGCGACTCTCACGCTATCGTGAGACGATGCGCGAGCGCGGCGGTGGCCCGCTGGCAGGACGGCTTGCCGCGGCTCTGGTGCAGGTAACGGCGCCTGGCCGGCCCCGACGCGTCGAAGAGCCTGAGCTGACGGCTCTGGTGGAGCGCGAACTGGCGGAATCGCAGGAGCGGTTGCGCGAGATCTTCGGCGTCGCAGCCCTCCCCGAGGATATCCGGCCGTCGGACGCCGTCAATCGACGCTGACTACACGCTCAGTCCCTGCCGTGAACGACTGGTCGACAACGCAGGCGGCGCCCGGAATGTCATTCCGGGCGCCGCCTGTCCGCGGTGGAGCGATGTTTCACGATAGTGCCGACGGGGGGACTCGAACCCCCAAACCCTTTCGGGCGCAGGCTCCTGAAGCCTGTGCGTTTACCAATTTCGCCACGTCGGCGTGAACTGCCACGCTGTCGCTCTGACGACCGCGATGGCGGCGGCGGTGCGACAGGGGACGAGCGAAAGATGATAGTGGCCGCTGGGAGCGAAGTCAACGGCGCCGGGTATCATCGAGTATGACCGCGGTAGGCGCGGTGAGTTGCTCCGCAGCGGTGGGCGCGTCTAACTTGTGGGGCCGCAGTGCCCCGCCCAGGTCCGATCAGACCATCGCGGAGGTCATGCCAACCATCGAGCCAGCCCCGTCGGGCCTGCCAGCCGCTCGTGTCCTCCGCTTCCTGTTGTATGGCCAAGACACCGTCCGAACCCAACGAGGTGCAGTCCATCGCGCGCAATCGGCGCGCGCGACACGACTATCATGTCCTGGATAGCTGGGAGGCCGGCATCGTGCTACATGGCACCGAGGTCAAGTCGCTCCGCGAGGGCAAGGCGAACCTCACCGACGCATACGGCATCGTGAAGGATGGCGAGGTCTGGCTTCTGAATCTCCATATTTCCCCGTATGAGAAGGGCACTCATTTCAATCATGAACCGACCCGATCGCGCAAGCTCCTGTTGCACAGCAAGGAGATTCGAAAGCTGATCGGTGCCGTTGAGCGCCAGGGACTGACGCTGGTGCCGTTGGAACTGTACTTCAAGGGAGGTCGGGCCAAGGTGAGACTTGCGCTGGGCAAGGGGAAGAAGCAGCACGACAAGCGTGCCGATGAGAAGAAGCGTGAGGACGAGCGGGACATGGCGCGCGCCCTGAGGCCGCGATGATCGGAGCCGCCCTGCTCTTCCTGCAGTTGGCTGCCGCGACTCCATCCTCCGCGCAGGGCGCCCCGCCGGCGAGCGGGGGAGCCATCACCCGCGTCAGCCACACCATCATCATCGACGCCGGTCACGGAGGGCCCGATCGGGGGATGATCGGGGCCGTCGTGCGTGGCTCGCGACTCATCGAGAAGGACGTGGCGCTCTCCGTGTCCCGCCGCACCGCCGATGAGATGCGCCGGCGCGGTCACAAGGTCGTCATGACCCGCACCACCGACACCCTCATCGCGCTCGGTGATCGCGGCCGCATTGCCAACCAGGCCAATGGCGACCTGTTCATGTCGATCCACGTGAATGCCGCCAACCTGAACTGGAAGAACGCCACCGCCGCGCGAGGCTTCGAGACCTATTTCCTGGCCGAGGCAAAGACGGAGGACGCTCGACGTGTGGCCGACATGGAGAACGCGTCCGAACAGTACGAGACAGCGGTGAGCGTGCCGAAGGGAAATCCGCTCAGCTTCATCCTCAACGACATGAAGCAGAACGAGCACCTGCGTGAATCGAGTCTTCTGGCGAGCATAGTTCAGCAGCGTCTGGCGCGCTTTCATCCCGGGCCCGACAGGGGCGTGAAGCAGGCAGGCTTCAAGGTGCTCGTGACGGCATTCATGCCGTCGGTACTGGTGGAGCTTGGGTTCGGCTCGAACCCGGCGGAGGCAGCCTTCCTGCGGAGTGACGCGGAGCAGGCCAGGATAGCCGTTGCTCTGGCCGACGCCGCTGACGCTTACCTCGCCGAATACGATCGGCGCAACGGTGCCGCGAACCCCTGACCCGGTGGCGACCTCCGTCGCCGGAGGCGGTGCTGACTCCGGCCGCGCTGTCTCGCCGGCCGTCGCGGATGGCCGGGTCACTGACGCGTCGCGGGTGCCATACGCCGCTGCTGCGCATGTGGCTGCCGACGGATCACTCGGCATCCGGGCCGCCGGCCTGGTCTTCCAGAACCCGATCGTGCTGGCTGCAGGTACCGCAGGCTACGGCCGGGAACTGGAGGGAGTGATCGACCTGGATGCGCTCGGTGGACTGGTCACCAAGGCGGTGAGCCTCGAGCCCCGGGCCGGCGCGCCGGCGCCCCGGGTGGCCGAATTTGCCGGTGGGATGATAAACGCGGTGGGGCTGGCCAATCCGGGCGTGGAGGAAGTACTCCGATGCGAGCTGCCGTGGCTGGCGCGCAACCTCCGCCGAGCTCGCGTGCTGGCGAACGTGGTCGGGTTCGGCATCGATGACTTCGCCGACGTCGTGGCCCGGTTGGAGGATGCAGGCGAGCTGGACGGATACGAGCTGAATGTGAGCTGCCCCAATGTGAAGGCGGGTGGACTGGAGTTCGGAGCCGATCCGAAGGCACTGGCGGCCCTGATAACCCGCGCCCGCGGGCGTACCACCCGCCCCATCTCGGTCAAGCTGTCGCCCACACTGCCCGACATTGTCGGCAGCGCCCGCGTCGCCGTCGACGCTGGAGCCGACATGCTCACGCTGGTCAACACTCTTCCGGGCCTCATCATCGACGTGGATCGCCGCCGACCGGTGCTTGGCTTCGGCTCCGGCGGGGTAAGCGGCGCGGCGCTGCTGCCGCTGGGCGTGCTGGCGACCTGGAAGGTCACCCGCGCGGTGCAGGTTCCGGTGATCGGGGTGGGTGGCGTGGCGAGCGGCCGCGACGCGCTGCAGTACCTGATGGCCGGCGCGACGCTGGTTGGGATCGGGACGGCCGCCATGCGCGAACCCCGGGTGCCCGAGCGAGTGATCGCCGAACTCGGACGGTGGTGCAGTAAGCACCGTCTGAAATCCATCACCGAAATCATCGGCACGCTGGAGTGGCCGCAGTGAGCACGAATCAGCCGGACGGTGCCGTCCCGATCGTTGCCCTGGACGTTGGCGGGATGGATGCGGCACGTCGAATCGTGAAGACCCTGGGTTCCCGATGTCGCTTCTACAAGGTGGGGCTGGAGCTGTTCACGGCGGCCGGCCCGGACGTGGCGCGGTGGCTGAGGGACGAGGGCTGTGAAGTCTTCCTGGACCTGAAGTTCCACGACATACCGGCGACCATGGCGGGTGCCGCCCGCTCTGCCGGGCGCCTCGGTGTGCGACTCCTGACGGTGCATGCGGCAGCCGGCGGGGCGGGCGTACGCGCGGCAGTGGAGGGCGCCGGCGCCGAGTGTGGTGTGCTGGCCGTCACCGTCCTGACGTCGCTCGATGCCGGAGAGCTGGCGGCAGTGTGGGGCAGGGCGCGATCGCTGGCGGTGGAGGTCGAGGTCCAGCGTCTGGCGGGCCTCGCCGCCGAGGCCGGCGCCCACGGTATCGTCTGCAGCGGCCACGAGGTCGCCGCGGTGCGGACGTCGTTCGGCGACCGGCTGGCGCCGTTGGTCCCGGGGATCCGTCTTGCCGGTGGCGAGTCGCACGACCAGGCAAGGGTGGTGACGCCGTCGGTGGCGCAGGCGGCTGGAGCGCGCTACCTGGTTCTGGGCCGGGCGGTGACGGCCGCTGCCGATCCCGTCGCGGCGATGGATGAGGTGCACCGTCAGCTCGCATCGGGCGGCATCTGACGGTCCTTCCGTAGCCATGAAGGAGCAGGTCAGAGTTCCGCTCAGCGACCTGTTCGAGGCCCCAGTCGGGGGACTGACCGGGAAGCGACTGCGGTGCGGGCTCTTGCGGGGCTTCCCGGAGTCGGTTAAGATAGATGTCTTGGCCGAAAAACCTATACGTTCGACTGGAGCGCCTGTGAAAGTTCGCAGCAGCGTGAAGCCGATCTGCGAGCACTGCACGGTTGTCAAGCGCAACGGCGTGACTCGCATCATCTGCAAGCGCAACCCCAAGCATAAGCAGCGGCAGGGCTGACGACTATGGCTCGAATTGCTGGCGTCGATCTCCCTCGCGAAAAGAAGGTCGAGATCGGCCTGACTTACATTTTTGGCATCGGCCGCACACTCGCGCGCCGCATAATCGAGGCGACGGGTGTCGACGCGAACCAGCGCATCCGGGATCTGGGTGACGCGGACGTCAACAAGCTTCGCCAGGAGATCGAGCGCAGCTATCGAGTAGAGGGGGCGCTGCGGACGGAAGTCGCCATGAACATCAAGCGACTGATGGATATCGGTTCCTACCGTGGTATCCGTCACCGCCGTGGGCTTCCCGTTCGAGGGCAGCGCACGCACACAAACGCTCGCACGAAGAAGGGGCCGCGCCGCGCGATCGCGGGCAAGAAGAAGGTAACCAAGTAATATGGCGAACCCTAAGAAGTCGAAGAAGGTCGTGGATGCCGAGGGCGTCGTGCACGTCCAGGCGAGCTTCAACAACACGACGATCACGATCACCGATGCTCGCGGCAACACGGTCGCCTGGGGTTCCGCGGGCAAGGCTGGGTTCAAGGGGTCCAAGAAGTCGACGCCCTTCGCCGCCACGGTTGCATCGGAGGCCGCCGGCCGCGAGGCGATGAGTCTCGGTGTCCGCCGCGTCCATGTGCGCGTCCAGGGCCCGGGAAGCGGACGCGAGTCCGCCATCCAGGCGCTCGCTTCAGCGGGACTGCAGGTGAAGTCCATCAAGGACGTCACCCCGATTCCGCACAACGGTTGCCGGCCGCCCAAGCGGCGGAGGGTCTGATAGATGGGACGCTACACAGGCCCCAGTTGCCGGCAGTGCCGTCGTGAGGGAACGAAGCTGTTCCTCAAGGGCACTCGCTGTTTCACCGAGAAGTGCTCGGTCGAGCGTCGTCCGTTCGCGCCCGGCCAGCATGGCCAGTCGACGGCCCGTCGCCGCAAGACTTCCGAGTACGCCAAGCAGTTGCGCGAGAAGCAGAAGATCAAGCGCATCTATGGCATGAGTGAGAAGCAGTTCCGGAACACGTTCGAGCGTGTGGCAGCGCAGCCCGGCGTGGCCGGTCACAACCTGCTCGCCGCGCTCGAGAGCCGCCTCGACAACATGGTCTATCGCATGGGCTTCGCCGCCAGCCGCAAGGCGGCGCGCCAGCTTGTGCGGCACGGCCACGTCGAGATCAACGGCAAGTTGGTGGACATCCCGAGCTTCCTCGTGCAGCCGGGCCAGGAACTGCGTATTCGCATGAAGTCGCGCGAGATGGAAGCCATCCAGGTGTCGATGGATCAGTCCTCGCGTGGCGCCCCGCTCGCCTGGCTCGCCGTGGATCGCGAGTCGTTCAGCGGTCGCATGCTGGAGCGCCCGCAGCGCACGAGCATACCGATCGCTGCGCAGGAGCAGCTGGTCGTCGAGTTGTACTCCAAGTAAGCCGAGGGGCCAGGAAATCCGGAGCCGCGTAGGGGCGACCAGGCGTCGCCCCTACGTCCGATTCCCCTGGTCCTTCTGGATGAAAGGTCGGGACCCTGACTCCCTCACGGGTCCGCCGCGCGTCAGGGGCGGGGCGGAGCGTTGCCGGGCCAGTTGCCCGGTAGACCAATCTCAAGGAATTCCATTCAGATGTCACAGGCCATTGATCTTCGCGGGCTCGTCCAGCCGCAGCTCGTCGAGGCGACGAAGCGCGACGACACTCCGTTCCTTGCCGATTTCCGACTCCAGCCGCTGGAGCGTGGCTTCGGTCATACCATGGGCAACGCCATGCGGCGTCTGCTCCTGTCGTCGTTGCCGGGCTCGGCGGTCTGGGGCTTCCGTATCGATGGCGTCGTCCACGAGCACCAGACGGTCAACGGTGTGGTCGAGGACGTGCATCAGATCATCGGGAACCTGAAGAGCCTCACGCTCACCCTCGCCGAGGACGTCGACGAGGTGGTGCTCAGGATCCACAAGACGGAAGCTGGCCCGGTCACCGCAGGCGACATTCAGTCCCAGGGCGGGGTACACGTCGCGAACCCTGGCCACCACCTGTTCATGCTCCAGGACGACCGCGACGTCAACGTCGAACTGTACGTGAACCGCGGCCGGGGCTACGTGGACGCCGAGCAGCATCCGCTGGATCGTGGACTGCCGGTGGACCTCGTTCGTATAGATGCGATCTACAATCCGGTGCGCCGTGTGAACTTCGCCGTCGCCGAGACGCGAGTGGGACAGCGCACCGACTATGACCGTCTCACGCTTACCGTCGAGACCAACGGCACGATCACGCCCGAGGAAGCGGTGAGCTACGCGGCGGCACTGGCACAGACACACTTCCAGTACTTCGTCAGCTTCGGATCCTCGGCCTCCGCATCCGTCTCCGCCAGCTCCGAGGGCAATGGTGGGGACGCCGCAAGGCTCGCCGATCTGTTTCGTACGCCGATCGACGACCTGGAACTGTCAGTCCGTTCCGTGAACTCGCTCAAGAACTCCAATATCCGCACGCTGGGCGACCTCGTGCGGCAGACGGAGAGTCAGATCCTGCAGGTGAAGAATTTCGGCAAGAAGTCGCTCCAGGAGATAGCCGATCTACTGGAACGCGAAGGGTTGAACTTTGGGATGCGCTTTGAGGACACTGGCGACGGCGTGCGGATCACCGATTGGGGAACCCCGCCAAGTCAGGCCGCCGCGAACGCTCCGGACGACGAAGAGGAGTAATATCCATGCGCCATCGGAAAGCCGGGCGGCAGCTGCGCAGAACCAGTGAGCAGAAGCTCGCCCTGATGCGGAACCTCGCGACCTCCCTCATCGAGGCCGAGACCATAGAGACGACGGAAGCCAAGGCCAAGGAGCTGCGGCCGTTCGTCGAGAAGCTCATCACCAAGGCCAAGACCGGAACACTCCACTCCCGCCGGCTCGCTGGTCGCCACGTGCAGAAGCGCGAGGCTGCCGACAAGCTGTTCCAGGTGCTGGGGCCCCGCTACCAGGAGAGGGCCGGCGGCTACACGCGCATCCTCAAGACCGGATTCCGAAAGGGAGACGGCGCTGAGCTGGCGCGCATCGAATTGATCCAGGGCTGAGCCCGGGAGTCGTCATGATCAAGCGCAATCGCTGCTACGTGTGCGACAAGGGCGTGTCCTTCGGGAACAATGTCTCGCATGCGAACAACAAGACGCGCCGTGCCTGGAAGCCCAATCTCCAGGTGGCGCGCGTGGAGTCGAAGGGAAAGATCATCAAGATCAAGGTCTGCACCAGCTGCCTCTCGGCTGGCAAGATCCAGCGGGCGCCACGTGGGGTGCAGGTCGCCTGACGTGCCCGTCCGATCGAAGTCCGGGAGAGGGGAGCGCGTTTGTCGCTCCCCTTTTTCATGCCTGCCATCCAGCACAATCCCGACATGACCCAGCCTTCCGCGCTCATCACCGGTATCACCGGCCAGGACGGCTCCTACCTCGCCGAGCTGCTCCTTGGCAAGGGGTATCGCGTTGTCGGCGTCGTACGCCGCAGCTCCACGACCTACTATGAACGGCTCGCCCACGTCCTCGACAGGATAGAGCTGGTCTCGGCCGACCTGCTGGACCAGCACTCGCTGGTTGACGCCGTGCTTCACGCGCGCCCGACCGAGGTCTACAACCTGGCCGCGCAGAGCTTCGTCCAGACGTCGTGGACCCAGCCGGTGCTTACCGGCGAGTTCACCGCGCTGGGAGTCACCCGCGTTCTCGAGGCGGTACGCAAGGCGGCGCCATCAGCCCGCTTCTACCAGGCCAGCTCGAGCGAGATGTTCGGCAAGGTGGTCGAGACGCCGCAGCGCGAGTCGACACCATTCTATCCGCGCAGCCCCTATGGTGTGGCCAAGGTCTATGGGCACTGGATCACGGTCAACTACCGTGAGAGCTACGACCTCTACGCCTGCTCCGGGATCCTCTTCAACCACGAGTCGCCACGGCGTGGGCTCGAGTTCGTCACCCGCAAGGTCACCGACGCTGCGGCGCGGATCAAGCTCGGGCTGGCGAGTGAGGTCCGGTTGGGCAACCTGGACGCCCGCCGCGACTGGGGCTTTGCCGGTGACTACGTGGATGCCATGTGGCGAATGCTCCAGCCCGATACACCGGACGATTACGTGATCGGCACCGGGGAGACCCACTCGGTGCGCGATCTCTGCGAGGTGGCCTTCCAGGCGGTGGGGCTGGACTGGCAGGAGCACGTGGTTCAGGATCCGGCCTTCTTCCGACCCGCCGAGGTGGATCTGCTGGTGGCCGACCCCGGGCGTGCCCGGGCTGAGCTCGGCTGGCAGCCCACGGTGGCCTTCCGGGAGCTCGTGGAGATGATGGTAGAGGCCGACCTGGCTCGCTTGCACGGCGCCGTCTGACATGCGTGCACTGGTCACTGGTGCCGCCGGCTTTGTGGGTGGCTGGCTGACGCGCGCCCTGGCCGCCCGTGACGTCGAAGTCCACGGCATGCGCCTGCGGCAGGAGAGTGGTGCGGTGTCCTCGCCATCAGAGGCCGGGGTGAAATTCTGGCACAACGGGGACATCCGCGATGCCGCGGTGCTGCGCGCGGCGATCATGGCGTCGCGCCCCGACCTGATCTTTCACCTGGCGGGGATCAGTTCGGTCGGTGAGGCCGAGCAGGATCCGGCGGCGACGGTGGCGATCAACGTGGGCTCCACCGTCCAGCTTCTTCATGAAGTCGCTCGAGCGCGCGACGCCGGCCTGGGCGACCCGACGGTGCTTGTGGTCGGCAGCGGGGAGCAGTATGGCCGCCATCCCCTGGGCGAACAGCCCATACCGGAGTCCACCGGGCAGCAACCGCTGACGCTCTACGCGGCCAGCAAGGCAGCCCAGGAGTTGCTGGCGCTCCAGGCAGCGCGGCGACATGGACTACGCGTCGTCTGCGCGCGGAGCTTCAATCACACCGGGGCCGGTCAGCCCACTCGCTTCCTCATTCCGGCGCTGGTGGAGCGAGCAGTCTCGCTGCGCATTACCGGTCAGACAGAGCTCCGGCTGGGTAACAGCACGCCGGTGCGCGACATCAGCCACGTGTCGGACGTTGTGGATGCGTATATACTTCTCGCTGAGCATGGGGTGCCGGGAGACGTGTATAACGTCTGTCGTGGCGAGGGAGTGAGTGTGCGCGAGATTGCCGCGGCGGTGCTGCGTCGTGTCGGAGTCGCCGCGACCCTTGTCGAGGATCCCGCGCTCGTTCGGCCGGTGGATGTTCCAGCCCTTGTTGGGGATCCATCGCGGCTCATGGCGCGCACAGGCTGGGCGCCACGACATACCCTAGACGACTGTATCGACGACCTGATCAATGCCACGACGCACTGACATAAAGCGCATCCTGCTCATCGGCTCCGGCCCGATCGTCATCGGACAGGCAGCGGAGTTCGACTATTCGGGAACGCAGGCGGCGAGGGCGCTGCAGGAAGAGGGTTTCGAGGTCATCCTCGTGAACTCCAATCCGGCCACCATCATGACCGACCCGGAGTTCGCCGACCGCACCTACATCGAGCCGGTGACACCGGAGTTCGTGGAACTCGTCATTGCCCGTGAGCGCCCCGACGCGGTTCTCCCGACGATGGGCGGCCAGACGGCCCTCAACGTCGCACTCGCGCTGGCCGAGAACGGCGTGCTGGAGCGTTATGGCGTGGAGCTGATCGGCGCGAAGCGGCGGGCCATCGAGGTCGCCGAGGATCGTGCGCAGTTCGCCGAGGCGATGGGCCGGATCGGACTCAAGGTGCCTCAGGGACGGATAGCGCATAGCTGGGACGAAGCGGCTTCGATCGCCGAGTTCACGGGCTTCCCGGCCATCATCCGACCCTCATTCACCCTGGGTGGCTCCGGTGGCGGCATCGCCTACAACCGGGAGGAGTTCGAGGCCATAGTCCGGAACGGCCTCGACGAGTCCCCCAACAGCCAGGTGCTCATCGAGCGCAGCCTCCTCGGCTGGAAGGAGTTCGAGCTCGAGGTCATGCGCGATCACGCCGACAACGTCGTCATCGTCTGCTCGATCGAGAACCTGGACCCGATGGGTGTGCACACCGGAGATTCGATCACCGTCGCGCCGGCGATGACGCTCAGTGACCGGGAGTATCAGGTGATGCGCGACGCCGCGGTGGCCATAATCCGGGAGATTGGCGTCGAGGCAGGCGGTTGCAACATCCAGTTCGCCGTGAATCCGGTGGACGGCGAGCTGATCGTCATCGAGATGAACCCGCGAGTATCGCGATCCTCGGCACTGGCTTCCAAGGCCACCGGTTTTCCCATCGCCCGCATCTCCGCCAAGCTGGCCGTGGGTTACACGCTGGACGAGATCCCGAACGACATCACCGGTACGACGCCGGCATCGTTCGAGCCAGCGCTGGACTACGTGGTCGTGAAGTGCCCGCGGTTCGCCTTCGAGAAGTTCGCCGCCGCCGACCCTCGGCTCACCACGCAGATGAAGTCTGTCGGGGAGTCGATGGCGATCGGGCGGACCTTCAAGGAAGCCTTCCAGAAGGGGCTGAGGGCGCTCGAGAACGGACGCATAGGATGGGCGATCGGAGCGACGGAGCTGGACGACCGGCTGGCCGATTCCAGCCCCGAAACTCTTCGCGCCGCGCTCCGCCAGCCTACCCCCGAACGCATATTCCAGTTGAAGCGGGCGTTCCAGGCGGGTTTGAGCTCCTCCGAGATCCACGAGTTGACGGCCATCGACCCCTGGTTCCTGGCACAGTTGGAGGATCTTCTGGCCGACGAGCGCGAGTACGCCGCGGCGGATGTGGTGGACGAGCGCCTGATGCGTCGGATGAAGCGGGCCGGCTTCTCGGACCGCCAGTTGGGGATCCTGCGCGGCGAGCACGAAGATGACGTGCGGGCGCACCGCTGGCTGCTGGATGTGCGTCCGGTCTACAAGATGGTGGATACCTGCGCCGGCGAGTTCCCGTCCAGCACTCCGTACCTCTATGGCTGTTACGATGAGGAGAGCGAGGCGCCGCGCTCGGGCAGGCCGTCGGTGGTCATTCTGGGTAGCGGCCCGAACCGGATCGGTCAGGGCGTCGAATTCGACTACTGCTGCGTGCGCGCCGTGCTGGCGCTACGCGAGCAGGGGTACGAGGCGATCATGATCAATTCCAACCCGGAAACCGTTTCCACCGACTTCGATACGTCTGACAAGCTGTATTTCGAACCGCTCACGTTCGAGGACGTGCTGGAGATTGTCGAGCGGGAGCAGCCGCTGGGTGTGATCGTGCAGCTGGGCGGCCAGACACCGCTCAAGCTCACTCGCCGGCTGGAGGCGGCTGGCGTGAAGATCCTCGGCACCTCTCCCGATGCCATAGACATCGCCGAGGACCGTCGCCGCTTCGATGCCATCGCCCGCAAGCTGGGGATCCGGCAACCGGAGAACGGCACGGCAACCAGCGTCGACGAGGCGGCCGAGATAGCCGGTCGGATCGGCTATCCGGTGCTCGCCCGGCCCAGCTACGTACTGGGTGGGAGGGCGATGGAGATCGTGTTCGATGAGGAGTCGCTACGGGCATACTTCGATCGGGCGGTCCAGGCTTCGGAGGAACGCCCGGTGCTCATCGACCGATTCCTGGAAGATGCTTACGAAGCCGACGTCGACGCCATCTCTGACGGCGAGCGGGTGGTCATCGGTGGAATCATGCAGCACATCGAGGACGCTGGAATCCACTCCGGAGACTCGGCCTGCGTGTTGCCGCCATACCTGATCACCGCCGACGACATCGCGGTGATGCACGAACACACCGTGTCGCTGGCGAAGGCGCTCGGGGTGGTGGGGCTGATCAACGTCCAGTACGCCGTGAAGGATGGCGTGGTGTACGTGCTCGAGGTCAACCCGAGGGCCAGCCGAACGATCCCCTTCGTCTCCAAGGCCATCGGCGTGCCGCTGGCATCGGTGGCCGCGCGGGTGATGCTGGGCGAGACGCTGGAGAAGATCGGCTTCCTGAGCGAGATCATGCCTCCCTACGTGTCGGTGAAGGAAGCCGTCTTCCCGTTCAACAAGTTCCGCGAGTTCGACCCGGTCCTGGGTCCGGAGATGCGTTCGACGGGCGAGGTGATGGGGATAGCCGACTCCTTCGGCAGCGCCTTCGCAAGGGCGCAGCTGGGGGCCGGCAATGGCCTCCCTGTGGAGGGTACGGTGTTCCTGACCGTCAACGATCCGGACAAGCCGGCCGCTGTGCCCATTGCTCGCCGATTCCACGAGATGGGCTTCAATCTCGTGGCTACCTTCGGGACAGCGCGCTACCTTCGCGGCCTCGGAATCCCGTGCGAGGGTGTGCTCAAGGTGCATGAGGGACGACCGCACGGAGTGGACCTGATCGTGAATGGTGACATTCAGTTGCTGGTGAACACGCCACTCGGCAAGCACGCCCAGAAGGATGACTACAAGCTGCGCCAGGCGGCGATCGCCTACCATGTGCCCTATACGACGACCCTCTCCGGCGCCAGTGCTGCCAGCGACGCCGTACTGGCGCTGCGGTCGCGTCAACTCTCCGTCCGCTCACTGCAGGAGTGGCACGCACAGCTCCGTGGAGAGGTCCTGGCACCCCTATCCGGCGCCCATGTCGCACCGCTGGCTCAGGCCAGGGCGTAGTCTCCTCCGGAATATTCCATGACCGCTCCGATCATCCACGAATCGTCCTACGTCGACGAAGGAGCCGTGATAGGCGCTGGCACGCGTATCTGGCACTTCTGTCACGTGATGCCAGGCGCCGAGATCGGTGAGGGATGCAGCCTTGGACAGAACGTGGTCGTCATGGGAGGCGTCCGGATCGGGAACAATGTGAAGATCCAGAACAACGTCTCCGTGTATGAAGGGGTGGAACTCGAGGATGACGTGTTCTGCGGGCCATCCATGGTCTTCACGAACGTGATGAACCCGCGCAGCGCTGTGTCCCGGAAGCATGAGTACAGACGCACACTGGTGAGACGGGGTGCGAGCATCGGCGCCAATGCCACCGTGGTCTGCGGCGTCACGCTTGGCCAGTATTGCTTCGTTGGCGCCGGTGCCGTGGTCACGCGTGACGTGCCGGCGCATGCACTGGTGACGGGCGTACCTGCACGGCGCGTCGGCTGGATGTGTGAGTGCGGTGAGCGGCTTGCCGACGAGCCGGCCTCGTGCCCGGTCTGCGACGCTCGTTACGAGCGGGTCGCAGACGGGCTTCGACGACTCGACTCGCAGGCTGACGACGAGGAGGACGCATGACCGTTCCCGACGATGTCCGGATCGCGCTGGTGGGTTGCGGCCGCATCAGCAGGAACCATTTCGAGGCCATCGAGCGAGTGGATGGGCTGCGGATGACTGCCGTCTGCGACAACGACGAGGAGCGCGCGAGGGAGGCGGGTGAGCGGCTCCGTGTGCCGTGGTTTCGCAGCTACGAGGAGATGTTGGCCCGCGCGGAGTGCGACCTCGTGTCCATCTGCACCCCTTCCGGGCTGCATCCGGCACAGGGGGTGCTCGCGGCAAAGGCCGGCAAGCACGTGGTCAGCGAGAAGCCGATGGCCATCTCCCTCACCGGCGCCGACGAACTGCTCCATGCCTGTGACGCCGCTGGTGTGCACCTCTTCGTGATGAAGCAGAATCGGCTGAATCCGGCCATCCAGCTACTCCGGCAGGCCATCGAGAAGGATCGATTCGGCCGGCTCTACATGCTCAACTGCACCGTGCGCTGGTCCCGTCCGCAGGAGTACTACGACCAGGCACCGTGGCGCGGCACCTGGGAGTTCGATGGCGGCGCCTTCATGAACCAGGCGTCGCACTACGTGGATCTGATTCAGTGGATGGGCGGACCTGTGGAGACGGTGATGGCCAAGACGGCCACGCTGGCCCGTCGGATCGAGAGTGAGGATTCCGGGGTAGCTGTGCTTCGCTTCCGCTCCGGCGCCCTGGGCACGATCGAGGTGACCATGCTCACCTATCCGCGCAACATGGAGGGCTCGATCACCGTCCTCGGCGAGCGGGGAAGCGTGAAGATCGGCGGCACGGCGGTGAACAAGGTGGAACACTGGTCGTTCGCCGATTACGACGACGACGACAAACTCGTCGAGCAGGTATCGACCAATCCACCGTCGGTCTATGGCTTCGGCCACGAGAGCTACTATCGCAACGTGCTTCAGGTGCTGCGTGGCGAGGAGGCGCCTCGCACCGACGGCCGGGAAGGGCGGAAGTCGCTCGAGCTCATTCTCGGGATCTATGCTTCGGCCCGGACCGGCTGCGAGGTCCCCCTCCCCCTGCGCGACAGGTTCTGAGCAGGATGGCGCCGGCCTGACGAATTCCGGTCATGCCGTCGCGTTGACATTGGCCACCTGCGACCGGAACTTTCGGCAGCCACGCCTGCCTGGGACGACCTTGGCGGCTGGCCAGTTCGTTTCGCCCTCAATTCCCGACGATGCCAGTTCCTCTGCTCGACCTACGTGCCCAGCACGCCACCATAAAGGACGACGTCCTGGCGGCCATCCACCAGGTGGTTGAGAGTCAGGCCTTCATACTCGGCAAGCCGGTTGGCCAGCTCGAGTGCGAGGTGGCCGGTCTGTCGCATACCCGCTACGCTGTGGGGTGCGCGAGCGGCACCGATGCCCTCCTCCTGGCACTCCGCGCGCTGGACATCGGGGCAGGTGACGAGGTCATCACCACGCCGTTCACCTTCTTCGCCACCGCTGGCACGATCCACAACGCCGGCGCTCGACCGGTGTTCGTGGATATCGAACCGCGCACCTTCAACATCGCGCCGGAGCTGGTTGGCGGTGCTGTCACGTCGCGGACGAGGGCCGTGATGCCCGTGGACCTGTTCGGTCAGATGGCTGACCTGGCCGCCGTGGCCGCTGCTGCGCCGGGGTTGCCGCTGATAGAGGACGCCGCGCAGTCAATCGGGGCCCGGCGGCAGGTGGATGGCGAGTGGCGCCAGGCTGGAGAGGCGGCGACCATGGGTACGTTCAGCTTCTTCCCGTCCAAGAACCTGGGCGGCTATGGCGACGGCGGGATGATAGTGACGCAGGATGAGGCCCTCTACAAGCGACTGATGCGCCTGCGCACCCACGGCAGTGTACGCGACTACCACCATGAGGAAGTCGGCTACAACAGCCGTCTCGATGCCCTCCAGGCGGCGGTGCTGCTGGCCAAGCTTCCCCATCTCGCAGCATGGAGTGAGGCCCGGCGGGCCAACGCGCGCTACTATGACGAGGCGTTTGCCGATGTCGCCGAGGTGACGACGCCCTACATCGCTCCGGAGGCCGAGTCCATATACAACCAGTACACCCTTCGCTGTGACCGACGCGATGAGCTCCAGGCGACATTGAAGGACAGGGGGATAGGATCGTCGATCTACTACCCCCTGCCACTCCACCTCCAACCATGCTTCGCCTACCTCGGATACAGGCCCGGCTCTTGCCCCGAGGCCGAGCGGGCAGCCGGGGAGGTTCTCTCCCTGCCCGTCTATCCCGAGTTGTCTGCCGACCAGCGGGACGAGGTGGTCGGCGCAGTGCGCTCGTTCTACGGACGCTGACCACCCCGCGCCGTTGGTGCAGGGCGCGAGCACTGTCTCCGGTCTCCCATCATACTCATGAGCACACAAATTCCAGCCACGTCGATGAAGGATCAACTACTCGCGCGCATAGAAGATCGATCGGCCGTCATCTCCGTCGTCGGGCTGGGATACGTTGGCCTGCCGCTCTCACTGGAGTTCGCCAGGGCGGGTTTTCACGTCATCGGATACGACGTCAGTCAGCGGGTGGTCGACGCCCTGAACAGCGGCGTGTCCCACATCCAGGATGTCTCCGACGCGATGCTCGCGGAGCTCGTCGACAGCGGTCACTTCGAGGCCACCACGGATGAGGGGCGCCTCGTCGAGGCGGATGCGATCTCGATCGCCGTCCCGACACCGCTGTCCAAGACGCGTGACCCGGACATGAGCTACGTCCACAGCGCGGTCGAGGCGGTGGCGCGCAACTCCCACAAGGGGTTGCTGATCGTGCTCGAGAGCACGACCTATCCGGGTACCACGCGCGAGATCATGTTGCCGAAGCTCGAGGAATGCGGCCTGGTGGCCGGCGAGGACGTCTTTCTCGCCTTCAGCCCCGAGCGGGTGGACCCGGGGAATGCGATCTGGCATACGAAGAACACGCCGAAGGTGGTGGGCGGACTGACGCCCGCCTGCACCGAGACGGCGACGGCGCTCTACCAGTCGTGCATCGACACCGTGGTGCCCGTGTCATGCACCGAGACTGCGGAGTTGGTCAAGCTGCTGGAGAACACCTTCCGTGCAGTCAACATCGGTCTCGTGAACGAGATGGCGATCGTCTGTGACCTGCTCGGCGTGGACGTCTGGGAAGTCATCGACGCGGCCGCGACAAAGCCGTTCGGCTTCATGAAGTTCACGCCCGGCCCGGGCATCGGCGGGCACTGTATCCCGCTGGATCCGCACTACCTTGCCTGGAAGATGCGCACCCTGAACTACAAGACGCGCTTCATCGACCTCGCCAGCGAGATCAACAGCAAGATGCCCGACCTGGTGGCGGAGAAGGTCGCACGGGCCCTGAACGACGACCAGAAATCAGTGAACGGTAGCCACATCCTCGTGCTCGGCGTTGCGTACAAGAAGAATATCGACGACATGCGTGAGAGCCCGGCGCTGGACGTCATCCGGTTGCTCGAGGAGCGGGGCGCCACGGTGGAGTTCCACGACCCGTTCGTGGCGAGCTTCCGGGAGGGTTCCGAGGTGCGTCATGGTATCGAACTCACGGACGACGCGCTGCGTGCAGCCGATGCTGTCGTCATCGTTACCGATCACGACGGTGTGGATTACCAGCAAGTGGTGGATCAGGCATCGCTTGTCGTCGACACCCGCAACATGGTCCAGGCGACGCACCAGTCTCGTGCAAGGGTCGTTTCCCTTGCCGGTCCGCCCGCACAGCGCGGTGTAGCGCCGGTCGGTACTCGAGCAGCCGCCGATCGTCCGGCAGCCGTCCAGCACGCGTGAAGCCAGGATCACCTCCCTCGTCGAGCGGCCTGCCGGCGGCTCATCGTTCACGACGGCTCGACGTCGTGCGTCACCTGGGTAGGGCGCGGTGAACATAGCCGTGGTGGGTACCGGCTATGTGGGGCTGGTCGTGGGCGCCTGCCTGGCCGAGACCGGGAACAGCGTCGTCGGCGCTGACGTCGACGCGGAGAAGATCGCGCGACTCGAGCTGAACGTGCTCCCCATCTACGAACCCGGGTTGGAGGCCCTGGTCTCCCGCAACCGGACGGCCGGACGGCTCCGATTCACGACTGACGTCGGGGAGGCGGTGGGCTCGGCCGACGTGGCCTTCATTGCCGTCGGCACCCCGCCCGACGAGGATGGATCGGCCGACCTCCACTATGTGCTGGAGGTGGCCGAGACGATCGGTCGCAGCATGACGCACGAGATGGTGATAGTGACCAAGTCCACCGTGCCGGTGGGGACGGCGGCTCGGGTGAGCGAGGCTGTGGCACGTTACGCCCAGCACGACTTCCATGTCTGCAGCAATCCGGAGTTCCTCAAGGAGGGCGCGGCAGTGGGCGACTTCCTCAAGCCGGACCGGGTGGTGCTGGGCGTGGACACCGACTTCGCCCGGAGTGTCATGACCGAGCTGTACGCCCCCTTCGTGCGCACGGGCAAGCCGATCCTCTTCATGGATACGCCGTCGGCGGAGATGACGAAGTACGCCGCCAACGCGATGCTCGCCACACGTATCTCGTTCATGAACGAGGTCGCCAACCTGTGCGAGCGGGTGGGAGCCGATGTGGATCTGGTTCGACGGGGGATAGGCAGCGATCCACGAATCGGAGCCTCGTTCCTCTTTCCCGGTCCTGGTTACGGTGGGTCGTGCTTCCCCAAGGATGTGAAGGCCCTGATCCGGAGCGCCCGCGCGAATGGCGTCAGCTCATCCGTGCTCGATGCGGTTGAGGCGGTGAACGATCGCCAGAAGCGACGTCTGCACGAGAAGCTGGTGGGGTTGCTGGGGACGTTGAGCGGCACGCACATAGCCGTCTGGGGTCTGGCCTTCAAGCCACAGACCGACGACATGCGTGACGCGCCGGCGTTGACTCTCATCGATCAGCTACTCGAGGACGGCGCCACGGTGACGGCACACGATCCCGTGGCAATGGATGAGGCTCGTCGCAGGCTGGGTGACCGGATACGTTTCGCGCCCGGCAACTACGAGGCGCTGGAGGATGCCGATGCGCTCGTGGTGGTCACCGACTGGAATGAATACCGCCACCCCGACTTCATGCGTATCCTCCGGACACTCCGACGCCCCGTGCTCGTGGATGGGCGGAACCTCTACAATGCCACGAAATTGCGTGGGATGGGCTTCATCTATGATTCATTCGGCCGGAGGAAGTCATGAGGGTGCTCATCACCGGCGCCAGCGGCTTTCTGGGTTCTCACCTCTGCGATCGCTTCCTTGCCGACGGTCACGAGGTGGTGGGGCTGGATAACTTCATCACCGGGAACGCGGAGAATATCGCGCACCTGACAGGCCACCAGTCGTTCAGCTTCGTGCGTCACGATATCTCCAGTTACACCTATGTCGCAGGATCGCTGGACGGCGTGCTCCACTTCGCCTCCCCGGCCAGCCCGATCGACTACCTGAAGCATCCCATCCCCACATTGAAGGTCGGTGCCCTCGGCACCCACAACGCGCTCGGGTTGGCGAAAGCCAAGGGCGCCAGATTCTTCCTCGCGTCCACATCAGAGGTGTACGGGGATCCGCTGGTGCATCCTCAGCCGGAGAGCTACTGGGGAAATGTGAACCCTGTGGGACCCCGGAGTGTCTATGACGAAGCCAAGCGATTTGCCGAGGCGATCACCATGGCATACCATCGTTTCCATGGCATGGACACTCGAATCGTCCGGATCTTCAACACCTACGGTCCTCGCATGCGTCCCCACGACGGGCGAGTGGTGTCGAACTTCATCGTCCAGGCGCTGAGAGGTGAGCCACTCACACTCTACGGCGACGGCTCCCAGACGCGCTCGTTCTGCTACGTCAGCGACGAGGTCGAGGGAATTTACCGTCTCTTCATGAATGGTGACTCCGCACCCACGAACATAGGCAACCCTGTCGAATACACCGTTCGCCAGTTGGCCGAGATGGTCCTCGAAGCCACTGGCTCGTCGGCCGCTATCGAGCACCGACCACTCCCCACCGATGATCCGAGAGTACGCCGGCCTGACATCACCCGGGCCCGCGAGCTTCTTGGTTGGGAGCCGTCAGTCGACATCCGTGCCGGAATTGCCCTGACGGTGGCATATTTCCGGGCTCATCTTGCCGCCGCGGCGCCGGCGCCGGCACCTGCGTCGTGACCTGCGCGGCCGCTGCCCAGCGGTCAACCATGGCACGTCGCCCCTCGAACCGATTGCGCCCGTCCGGGTAATAGAGCCGTCATGTCCTCCAGAACTGGTATTGCGAGCGCCCTTGGCGTGCTGCTCGTGCTCGGCGCATGTGCGCCTTCATTCCGCCTGAATCGCTACCCCGACGATCTCACGTTGTACCAGGCCTCGCTGAGTCAACTCCAGCGCAAGCACTGGGACAACGCGGTGACCGGCTTCGAGCGACTCACCCTGCAACTCGCCGCCCGCGACTCACTGCTTCCGCTGTCTCACTATTACCTGGGCGTCGCCCACAAGCGTAATGGCGAGGACCTGCTGGCCGCGCAGAGCTTCATCCGCCTGGTGGAGAGTTTCCCCGCCGATACGCTATCCGATGACGCGCTCTTCGAGGCGGCGAGCTCCTACCAGCGACTCTGGCGCAAGCCGGAGCTGGATCCGCAGTACGGATACTCAGCCATACAGGCTTACGAGACGCTGCTCGCGTCCTACCCCGATTCTCCGCGGAGGGCGGACGCCGAACGGGAACTGGCCGAGCTGCACGATGAACTGGCGCAGAAGGACTTCATGACGGCGGAGTACTACTTCCGCCGCCGGGCGTATGATTCGGCGATCATCTACTACCAGGATGTGATGACTCACTATCCGCAGACGCCCACCGCGAAACGCGCGGCATTCAGGATGCTGGATACATACGGGCGCCTGAACTATCGGGAGGAGGCGGCCGAAGTCTGTCGAACAATGATGGAGCGCTACCCTGGCGATGCCGAGGTGGTGCGCGCCTGTGCGGGCCGAATGCCGGCCACGACAGTGGATAGCACGCCGCTCGTCAGGAGCGCGGTCCAGGGAGGGCCGGGACCGATGAGAGCAACCCGCTGACTGGGCGCACAGCCAGCCCCATGCGGGTCGGCCTGTTTGGCGGCACCTTTGACCCTCCTCATCTGGGTCACTGGCTCGTGGCCGTGGATGCCTATGAGGCGCTTGGCCTGGACCGGCTGGTATTCGTGCCAGCCGCACACCAGCCTCTGAAGATGGGTCATCACTGGGCGACGCCCGCGGAACGACTGGAGATGGTGCGCCGGATGGTGGCCGATGACAGCAGGTTCGAGGTAGACCCACTGGAAATAGAACGGGACGGGTTATCTTTCACGGTTGACACGCTTTCCGAGTACCGGAGTCGTCCGGAGGTGAGCGAGCTCTTCTTCCTGGTTGGCGCTGACGTCATGGCCTCATTCCACCGGTGGCGGGAACCGGAGCGGGTGCAGTCGCTGGCGACGCTCGTCGTCCTGCGTCGCGCGAACCACCTGGGGGCCCTCCCGACTGGTGTGGAGGCGCGGGTTCTGGAGACACGGGTGGTGGACGTGTCGTCGACCGAGGTGCGCGCGCGAGTGGCTGCCGGGCGCTCCATCAGGGGATTCGTCCCGGCATCCGTCGAGGCGTACATCATCGCGGCCGGTCTGTATCGTCAGAGGAACAATGCTTAAGGGTCTAGTCAATCGCGTCTTCGGAAACCGACATGATCGGGAACTCAAGCGAGTGCAGCCCATACTGGCTGAAATCGCCGAGCACTCGGCACGGTTACAGTCGGTATCGGAGGACGAACTGCGTGGTCAGACCGCGCGGTTCCGGGAGATCATCGTCGAGCGCACAGCACCGCTGAAGGCACGGGCGGAGGAGCTCCGCGCTGCCAAGCGTGCCGCCACCGACGCCGATGAGCGCGACGAGTTGGACCTCGAGCTGGTTGGCATCGACGGACGCAGTGGCGTGGAAGGAGAGCTCCGACAGGCCACGGACGAAGTGCTCGATGAACTGCTGCCCGAGGTGTTCGCGACGGCTCAGGAAGCCGCGCGCCGCCTGGTAGGCACGCAGGCCCAGGTCACCGGACACGATCTCGAATGGAACATGGTCCATTACGAGGTCCAGCTGATCGGCGGCATCCAGCTTCATATGGGAAAGATCGCCGAGATGGCAACCGGTGAGGGCAAGACGCTCGTCGCCACCCTGCCGCTCTACCTCAATGCGCTACCCGGCCGCGGCGCGCACCTGGTGACGGTGAACTCATACCTCGCCCGCCGTGACTCGCAGTGGATGGGGCATCTCTATACCTACCTGGGACTCACGGTTGGCTGCCTGGATGACACCGAGCCGGGCACTCCGGAACGGCGCGCTGCGTACGCCGCCGACATCACCTACGGCACCAACAACGAGTTCGGCTTCGACTACCTGCGCGACAACATGGTCGTCTCGCTGGATCAGCGAGTACAGCGCGGGCATGCATACGCCATAGTCGATGAGGTGGACTCCGTGCTCATCGACGAGGCCCGGACTCCGCTCATCATCTCCGGGCCGGTGGGCAACGAGAGCGACGCCCGCTACGGCGAGTTCAACTCGCAGGTGGCGAGCCTGGTACGCCGCCAGACCGACCTCGTCAATCAGTTGGTGGGTGATGCCGAGCGCGCCTTTGCCGAGGGCGACACCCTCACGGGTGCCCAGCAGGCGTACAAGGCACGGCTCGGCGGGCCCAAGAACCGGCGACTGCAGAAGCTGCTCCAGGAGCCGGGTGTGGCCCAGCTGGTGCAGAAGGCCGAGCTCGATCACATCGCCGACCGGAAGCTGCCGGCGTCCAGGCAGCAGTTCCGTGAGATCGAGGAGGACATGCTCTATGTCCTCGACGAGAAGGGACACACGGTCCACCTGACCGACAAGGGTGTCGACTTCCTGTCGCCCAACCAGGCGGAGCAGTTCATCCTGCCGGACATCTCGCAGGAGGTACACCGCCTGGATACGGCGCCGGAGCTCGACGCCGCGCAGCGGCTGGAAGCGCGTCGCGAAGTGGAAGCGAACTACGCCGCCACCAGTGAGCGACTGAACGTCGTCCACCAGTTGCTGCGAGCCCACGCCCTGTTCGAGCGCGACGTGAACTACGTCGTGCAGGAAGGACAGGTGCTGATAGTCGATGAGTACACCGGCCGCACGATGCCCGGCCGCCGGTGGTCGGAAGGTCTGCACCAGGCCGTGGAAGCGAAGGAAGGGGTACAGGTGCGCGGCGAGACTCAGACTCTTGCCACGATCACCATCCAGAACTACTTCCGCATGTATGACAAGCTGGCCGGCATGACCGGTACGGCGGAGACGGAAGAAGGGGAGTTTCACGAGATCTACGGTCTCGAGGTCGCCGTCATCCCGACCAACAGACCGATCGCGCGCGACGACCGGCAGGATCTCGTCTACAAGACCCGGCGCGAGAAGTACAACGCCATCGTCGAGGAAGTGAAGCGGCTGAACGGCCTGGAGTTCCCCGTACTCGTCGGCACCGTGAGCGTCGAGGTATCCGAGACGCTCTCACGCATGTTCCAGCGAGCCGGCATCAAGCACAATGTCCTGAACGCCAAGTACCATCAGCGTGAAGCCGAGATCGTGGCGGGCGCGGGACAGGCCGGTGCCGTGACGATCGCCACGAACATGGCTGGGCGTGGTACGGACATCAAGCTCGGAGCGGGCGTCACGCAGTCCAGGCCCTCTACTGTCATCGATGCCGACGACAAGGAAGTGGAGATCGAGGAGATCGGCGGGCTGCACATCATCGGTTCCGAACGCCACGAGTCGCGGCGCATCGACCGGCAGTTGCGCGGACGTGCCGGTCGTCAGGGAGACCCGGGTGCGTCGCAGTTCTTCCTCTCGCTGGAAGACGACCTCATGCGGCTGTTCGGTTCCGACCGGATAGCCCGCCTCATGGACCGGATGGGCGCGCAGGAAGGCGAGGTGCTCACGCACTCGATGATCACACGATCCATCGAGCAGGCTCAGAAGCGCGTCGAACTGCAGCACTTCCAGGCCCGTAAGCGTCTGCTCGACTTTGACGACGTGATGAACCAGCAGCGTGAGGTGGTCTACAACCTCCGCGCGTTCGCGCTCGAGGGCGGCGAGGAGCTTCGCGGCGAGGCCGAGAAGATGCTGGAGAAGGCGGTCGCGCGACGGGTCGACAACCTGACGATGGAGTTCGCCACGCCCGAAGACTGGGATTGGGAACTGCTGCAGCAGGATCTCCTGATGCACTTCGTGCTGCTGGTGCCGGAGTTCGCCGAGGACGGAGCGCGGCATGCGGACGTGGATGCGGCCAGGGATGCCGCGGTGGCCGCGGCGCAGCAGGCATTCCAGGGCAAGTTCGCCGATCTTGCCCGCTACAGTGACGTGGGCGTGGACGCGATGCAGATCCTGTCCCATGTGATGCTGGGAGTGATCGACGAGAAGTGGAAGGATCACCTCTACGATCTCGACCAGTTGCGCTCGGCGATCAACTACAGGTCGTGGGGCCAGCAGGACCCGCTGCTGGAGTACAAGCGCGAGGCGTTCACGATGTTCGAGGGCCTCATGGGTGACGTCGCGAACACCTTCGTCGAGCGGTTCCTGCGGGTCCAGCTCGTCTTCAACGGACCGCAGCAGGGAATGCCGCAGCAGTTGGCGGCAGGTCCGCCATCGGTACCCGGAGGACAGGTCGCGCCGGTGGCTCCGCAACAGGCCACCAAGCGCTACGATGCCTTTGGCGTGCTGGAGGATATTCCGGCGGAGGAATTGGAACTCGCGGCAGGCGCGCCGCCCGGGAATGGAGAGGCCGAGGACGAGGGCGGGGTGCTGGACATCGGACCCGGCGAGCCGCCTGCCGAGGTGGCCGCTGTGCGTCGCGACCCGGTCGTGGTGGGTGCCCCCGCCCCGAAAGCCATGAACGCGCCCGCCGCGGCGGGCACCGACTGGTCCGCGGTTGGTCGCAACGATCCGTGCCCCTGCGGCTCGGGCAAGAAGTTCAAGAAGTGCCACGGGCAGGTCGCCTGACCCACCGGGGACGGTGATCTGCCGGCCGGCAATTCGTGCGTCAGCGAGCACCCGGCTGAGTGATTCCGGTGCGTTCGGGAGCCCGTGGAGGGGCGATGATGTCAATCCCCTTCCGGAGACTCCATGACCGCACCCGCTAGCACTGGGACACCCCGATCGTATAGTATTCAGGAGTTGCCTCGATCCGAGCGACCGCGTGAGCGGCTCCGCGCGCTCGGGGCTCAGAGTCTGAGTACCGCGGAACTGCTCGCCCTCGTCCTGAACACCGGGAATCGGGGGCAATCGGCGATTGCGTTGGCCGTCCAGCTCCTGGCCGGCGTCGGTGGGTCGCTCCGCCGGCTGGCGCAGCGTCCTGTGGCCGCGTTGACCGCTGTGGAGGGAATTGGCCTCGCGCGAGCGGTGACCGTGCACGCGGTGCTGGAGTTGGGTCGCCGATTGGCGGCGGAGACGCGGGAGGATGGTGTGCCGTTGAGGGCACCTCGGGACGTCTACAGTGCATTCGCGCCACGGCTCGAGGATCTACCGGTGGAGGAGTTCCACGTCGCGGTACTGGACGCCCAACATCGGTTGGAGCGGGACGTGCTGGTAACGCGAGGGATACTCAACTCATCTCTCGTACATCCGCGCGAGGTGTTTCGAGAGGCGATCGCCGAGCGGGCAGCGGCGATAATCCTGGTGCACAATCATCCGAGCGGCGATCCGACCCCGTCGGCGGATGATCGTCTGGTCACCGAGCAGTTGGTGGCGGCTGGACGGCTGCTCGACATCCCCGTCCATGACCACGTGATCGTGGGCCGGGGTCGATATTCCAGTTTTGCGGAGATGGGGCTTCTGTGACGACAGTCAGTGGTAGCGCGGTGCGAGACCGGGCAGATCCGGAGAATGAACAGCCGGTGGCGGAAGAGATTCCGGTGCCCGGAGCTGTCGTGCGCGCTACCCCGGATCCTGACGTCATCGTCGGGAGCACTGGTGCCGAGGACGGACCGCCGGCTGCCGAGCCACCTCAGGCTGTCGATGCCGCCGTGAAGCCTGACGGCCCGACCGAGGAGGAATTGCGGACGGCCATTCCCGGCTGGGATCTGCTCTCGGACCGATTGGCCGATCGGGTGGACACCGCCCTCCTCATCCGTGCCTACCGATTCAGCGCGAAGGCGCATGAGGGGCAGACGCGCCGCTCGGGCGAACCGTACGTCACGCACCTGGTAGCCGTGGCGCGCATTCTCGCCGAGCTCGGACTGGATTCGGTGACGATTGCCAGCGGGCTGATGCACGATGCGGTGGAGGACACCGCGGTGACGGTCGCCGATGTGGAGCGCGAGTTCGGCCGCGAGGTGGCGCAGATCGTGGATGGGCTGTCCAAGATCGGTAGCCTCACCTTCACGTCGCCGCAGGAGCGGCAGGTGGAGAACTACCGCAAGCTGCTCCTGTCGGTGGCCAAGGACGCGCGGGTGATCATCATCAAGCTCGCCGACCGGCTGCACAACATGCGGACGCTGGACTGGATGCCGGAGGAGAAGCAGAGGCGCATCGCGCTCGAGACGCGCGATCTCTACGCCCCGCTGGCGCATCGTTTCGGCATGGCACGCATGCGTTGGGAGCTCGAGGATCTCGCCTTCAAGTATCTGGAGAAGGAGGAGTACAAGACCCTCGCCCGTCTCGTGGTCCAGAAACGGGGTGAGCGCGAGTCATTGATCGCCCGTCTCCGCGACCCTATTGCCCAGGCGCTGGAGGCCGCCGGGATCGTGGCCGAGGTGAGCGGAAGGCCCAAGCACCTCTGGTCGATCTACAAGAAGATGAAGCAGCGGGACAAGCCTTACGAGGAGATCTACGATCTTCTGGCTATCCGCGTGCTGGTCAACTCCGTGCCTGAGTGTTACCACGCCCTGGGCATCATCCACGACGGTTGGACTCCGTTGCAGGAGCGGATCAAGGACTATATCGCGCAACCGAAGTCCAATGGCTACCAGAGCCTGCACACGACAGTGTTCGGGCCGCAGCGCCAGCTCTTCGAGATCCAGATACGCACCCGCGACATGCATCGTACGGCGGACTTCGGTATTGCCGCTCACTGGCGCTACAAGGAGGGGGTGGAGGACAGCGACGACCTGGATCGAAAGCTTGCCTGGTTCCGACAGGTGCTGGAACTCCAACTGGACGCGAAGACGCCCGACGAGTTCCTGGAGTTCCTGAAGCTCGATCTGTACCAGGACGAGATCTTCGTCTTCACTCCCACCGGCGACGTCATCCAGTTGCCGAAGGGAGCGACGCCAATCGACTTCGCCTTTGCCGTCCACACCGAGGTCGGCTCGCACTGCCAGGGTGCGAAGGTCAACGGGCGGATAGCCCCGCTCAGCCGCGAGCTCAAGAACTCGGATACCGTCGAGATCCTCACCTCGCCCCTGGCACGACCCAGCCGCGACTGGCTGGCGCACGTACGTACCGGGCGCGCGCGGCACAAGATCCGCCAGTGGCTGCGCCAGGAGGAGCATGCTACCTCGGCGAAGATCGGCCGCGATATCCTGGACCGCGAGATCCGACGCCGGCGCCTGGTGAAGCCCGATGAAGCGCGGCTGAGCGCGGGGGCGAAGACGCTCGGGCTGGGTGACGGAACGCAACTCATCGCTTCCGTGGGGCAGGGTGACGTCTCGATAATGCAGGCACTGGGAGCGCTCTATCCGGAAGCCGATATCGTCGCCGAATCGTCCAGGAAGCCCAGCGCCTTCGAGCGACTCGTGGATCGGATGCGCGGCGGTTCGAAGGGAGTCCGCATCCAGGGTATCGATGGGCTCATGGTGCGCTACGCCCAGTGTTGTCAGCCGGTACCGGGCGATCCGGTGGTCGGCTACGTCACTCGCGGTCGCGGTGTGAGTATCCACCGGGGTGATTGCCCCAACCTTCTCTTCCTCGCCAATGAGCCCGAGCGCCGACTGGACATCGACTGGCAGGAACAGGCTGGCGAGCGGTTCACCGTCCGGCTGACGATGGAAGGCTTCGATCGCCGCGGTCTCTATTCGGACGTGGCGGCGGCGGTCGGTTCCACGGGCACCGACATCCGGAGCATGGAGCTACGGACGACCGACGGTCGAGTGACGGGAGCGGTGCTCGTCGAGGTGGAGAACCTGGCTCATCTGCAGAAGATCCTGAAGGCGACCCGACGCGTGAAGGGGATCACCGAGGTCGCACGGAGGGAGCGGCTCACCGAGCCCTGATCAGCCTGGCCGGGGGATCACTTCACACGTTCCGATATGACGGCACCACCGAACAAAACCCGGGGAGAGCCTGTTATATTTCGGGATATGACCCGCGCCGCATTCGATCTTCAGGCCCCGTTCCAGCCAGCCGGTGACCAGCCGCGAGCGATTGCCGAGCTCAACGCCGGCCTCGCCCGCGGGGACCGTTACCAGACCTTGCTCGGTGTAACGGGCTCGGGGAAGACGATGACCATGGCGAGCGTGATCGCCGAGCAGGGGCTGCCAACTCTGGTCCTGTCGCACAACAAGACGCTGGCGGCGCAGCTATACGGCGAGCTGAAGAGCTTCTTCCCGCACAACGCGGTGGAGTACTTCGTATCCTACTACGACTACTACCAGCCGGAGGCGTACGTACCCAGCTCGGATACGTACATAGAGAAGGATGCCTCGATCAATGAGGACATAGACCGGCTGAGGCTGCGGGCGACGTCCAGCCTGATGGAGCGCTCCGACGTGGTCATCGTCTCGACGGTCTCGGCGATCTACGGATTGGGAGATCCGGAGACGTACAGGTCCACGATGCTCACGCTGACCCGCGGCCAGCGGGTAGCCCGCGACGACGTTCTCCGGGCGTTGGTGAAGATCCAGTACCATCGCAATGATGTCGCGTTCGAGCGCGGAACCTTCCGCGTACGCGGTGACACGGTGGAGATCTTTCCTGCCTACGAGGAGCAGGGTGTTCGCGTGGAACTGTGGGGCGACGAGATAGAGCGCATCTCGAAGATCAACGTACTCACCGGCGAGACGATCGCCACGCTGGATCGTACCGCGGTCTACCCCGCCAAGCATTTCATCACCTCGCGTCCCAAGCTGGAGAGGGCGATCAGGGACATCCGCGCCGAGCTGGTCGAGCGGCTGGATGTGCTGCGCACGGAGAACAAGCTTCTCGAAGCACAGCGGCTGGAATCCCGCACCAACTTCGATATCGAGATGATGCTGGAGATCGGCACCTGCGCCGGCATCGAGAACTACTCCCGGCATCTCGCCGGCCGTCAGCCGGGTGAGCGTCCGGCCTGCCTGTTCGACTACTTTCCCGAGGACTTCCTGGTCTTCGTGGACGAGTCGCACGTGTCGCTGCCGCAGGTGCGCGGGATGTACAATGGTGACCGGGCGCGCAAGCTGACGCTGGTGGATTTCGGCTTCCGGCTTCCGAGCGCGCTCGACAACCGCCCGCTGGTCTTCGACGAGTTCCTCGGGCTCGTGCCGCGGATGGTCAACGTCTCGGCGACACCGGGTGAGTTGGAGCTCAACCTGTCGCAGGGCGTCGTGGTGGAGCAGATCATCCGACCCACCGGGCTGGTGGATCCGGAGATCGAGGTACGGCCCGTTCGTGGACAGGTGGACAACCTGCTCCACGAGATTCGACTGCGGGAGAAGCTTGGCGAGCGAGTGCTGGTGACGACGCTCACCAAGCGGATGGCGGAGGACCTCACCGACTACATGCAGCAGATGGGTGTCCGCGTGCGCTACATGCACGCCGATATCGACGCCATCGAGCGGATGGAAATCGTGCGTGGGCTGAGGCTGGGCGACTTTGACGTCCTGATCGGGATCAATCTGCTGCGCGAGGGGCTCGACCTGCCGGAGGTGTCGCTGGTGGCCATCCTGGACGCCGATCAGGAGGGCTTCCTGCGCAGCGATCGGTCACTGATCCAGACAGTCGGTCGGGCGGCACGGCACGTGGAAGGCCGGGCGATCTTCTACGCCGATCGGATCACCGGCTCGATGCAGCGGTGCATCGAGGAGACGGGGCGTCGTCGGGAGACCCAGCGCCAGTACAATGTCGCGAACGGAATCACACCGCGCAGCGTGGCCAAGAGCGCCGACCAGGTGCGTTTCATCACCCGTGTCGCGGACGCGCGGGTGGAGCGGAATGATCCGCACGGCGGGCGGGGTCTGCGCGGCATTGCCGAGCCTGCAGCGCCGGCTTACGATCCGGCGGATATCCCGGCACGGATCGCCAGCCTTGAAGCGGAGATGCGCGAGGCTGCTGCAGCACTCGATTTCGAGGCGGCGGCCCGCCTTCGAGACGACCTGTTCGAGCTGAAGGCTCTCCAGGATGGCACCAGGTCGCGCCGGTCGGGTCGCGGCGCCGCGATGGGATTGTGACCGGCCGCCCGACGTCATGACCCATTCCCAGCCGCCGGTGCCGTCGCACGCCGAGGGCAGCCGCATTGCCATGACCGAGCCTGAACTCCGGGCCTGGGGCGAGTCCTTCGGCCGCGCGGCCACCGCTCCTCTCATCGTCACCCTCAAGGGCGACCTCGGCGCGGGCAAGACCACGCTCGTCCAGGCCATCTGCCGAGGATACGGCGTGACCCAGCCGGTGACGAGCCCTACCTTTGCCCTCGTGCATGAGTATGCGTCGCCGAGTACCCCGGTATACCACCTGGACCTGTACCGACTACGCTCGCAAGCGGAGTTGGAAGGGCTGGGCTGGGACGACCTGGTGAGTGCGAATGCTCTCGTGCTCATCGAGTGGCCCGAGCGCGCCGGCAGTCTGCTGCCATCGGGACACGTCCCGATCGCGCTGGAGCATCTGCCGGGCGCGGAAGACCGGCGCATCCTGTTGGCCGGATGAGCGTGGAGATGCCGGACTTGCAGATCGGTCCCGACGAGTTGACGTTGGCGCTCGAGGCGTCGACCTATCGTGGCAGTGTGGCCGTGCTTCGGGGCACGACGGTCGTGGCGGCATTGGAGGTCGCCATGCGTGGGGCGACGGAAGAGCGGCTGATGCCCGCCGCTGCCGCCGCACTTGCCGAGGTCGGCGCGGAAACGCGTGACCTGGCGCGGATGGTCTGCGGTGCCGGGCCTGGCAGTTTCACCAGCCTGCGCATCGCGGCCGCCATTGCCAAGGGCCTGGCGATGGCGCGGGAGATACCGCTCCATGCGGTATCCTCGCTACTCCTGGTGGCAACCGGCGGCGAGACGGCTCTGGAAGCCGGCGGTTACCTGGTGGTGACGGATGCCATGCGCGAAGAACGCTTCGCGGTCGAGGTGTTGGTTGATGCAGCGGGGGTGCCCGCGATGGTGGGCGGCATCCAGCGGCTGACCGCGGAGGAGGCAGCCAACCGGGCAGTTGGAGGCGGGCTCATCCTGATCGGACCCGGCGAGCGGCTTGAACGTTGGCCGCACGCGCGAGGAACCGCCCTGCTGTTGGCCGGCCTGCTGGCGTCGGATCCGGTGGATCTGCCGGCCTGGGAGCCGACATACGGAAGGTTGCCGGAGGCACAGGTCAAGTGGGAGGCCGCGCATGGACGAGCGCTTTCAGTCGACTGACCCGCCGCCACGACCCTCGCCCATGATCAAGGCGGAGGGAGGGCTCGGCACGAAGGCGGATACGCGGTCCTCGGCCGGAGTCAACCCCGGGCCCATGGCTGGAGCACCAGGCTTGCGCGTTCGACCGGCGCTGGAATCGGACGTGGCAGCCATCGAGGCGCTCGAGCAATCCTCCTTCTCCGATCCATGGTCGGCGTCATCCTTCCGCTCGTCGCTGGAGCGGCCGGAGGTGCACATGACGGTCGCTGAGTGGCGGGACGAGGGAACGGAGCCCATTCTCGTGGGCTACATGGTGGCGTGGTTCATGGGTCCGGAGGGAGAGATCGCCAATATTGCAGTGGAGGCGAGCTGGCAGCGGCGTGGGGTGGGCGCGGCACTGCTGGATGAGGTGCTGGCCACCGGCCAGGCTGCGGGGGTGGACACGATCTATCTCGAGGTACGTCCCTCGAACGCCGCTGCCCAGGCCCTCTATGCTGGTCGTGGTTTTCGTACGGTCGGCAGGCGAAGGAACTACTATCTGGACCCGCCCGAGGATGCGCTCGTTCTGAGATGGGACGGCGACCACTCGTTGGTGCGCGCTCGAGCGTGACGATGGTGTTCAGTCGTCGGCAGTGTTCCGTAACCTCCCGCGTAACTCCGGTGCCCGGTCGGACCCGGATGCCGAATACAGTGAAGACTCGTACTGGATAGTCTGATCATTCGTAACCCCCGTAAGGAGGACAAAGTGAGCCGCAGCGTGAACAAGGTGATACTCATCGGCAACGTCGGCGCCGACCCTGAGGTGCGCTCTACGACTGGCGGCAATCGTGTCGCTACCTTCTCGCTCGCCACCAGTCGTTCGTGGAACAATCCGGCGGGTGAACGTCAGGAGAAGACAGAATGGCATCGCTGCGTGGTCTGGAACGCGAAGAACTCGCAGCTTGCCGATATCGTGGAGCGCTACGTGAAGAAGGGCGACAAGCTCTATGTGGAGGGCCGAATAGAGTACCGCCAGTGGCAGGACAAGGAGAACCAGACTCGCTACACCACCGAGATCAACGTGCGCGAGATGAACATGCTCGGTGGCGGCCGCCCTGGCGGTGAGGGACCGGATGAGGACTCGAGCAGGTCTCCCGGCCGGAGTCGGGCGCCCGCGGAACGTGCAGCGAGCGGCGGGGGCGGTGGCTCGGATGACTTCGAGGACTTTCCGGGCGCTCTCGAGGACGAGGACGACGACCTGCCGTTCTGAGATCGCACGGTCCAGACCTGGTGCACTGTGCAGTAATCCGGGCGGAGCGAGGCATCTGGTGGGTTCGACAAGATCGGGCCCACCGGATGTGCTTCGACTCTGATGCGACCCGCTGTGCCCCGTCGCGGTTCTGCGGGACATGGCGGGCGCTCGGCTTTCCGATCGAGCCGCGTCACTCACGACACGGATGCAGTCTGTCAGGTTACATTTGGGCGACCGATGACATCGCCCTGCTCACGTCCAGCCCCGTCCAGCCCAACTGCGCGCCAGAGGCGAGGTGACAGCGTCTCTCGTTCACCCCGCGCTGCGAGGTCGTGCCGCGCGCGTGCACGGGCATGGCTGGCGTCGGGATCGGCGGTCACGCACCCGGACCTGGCTCCGACTGTCCGGGGCAGGAATCAGCGGGCCCTTGCTGCCAGGTCGGATCGTACTCAATTTTGCCGGGATGTTCCTGACCGCCGGTCAGGACGCTCGTCCTCGTGGAGACGTGCCGACTGCGAAACTGGTTGGCTGGTATCGCCGTCACATTCCTGCGGATTCCCTGGCCTTCCGGCCTGGACCGTGGGCACGAGACAGCAGCCCGCTTGGGCTGTCGCCCGGGCTCGGTAGCGCTGAGCGCGAGACGATTGAACAATTCTCCCGCACAATCATGAATCAGTTCCAGTTCGAACCGGACGTTCGCCCGCAGGCCGTGGCGGCCATTCGGCCCTGCTCCCGGACGGCCCTGTCATCACGGAAGCTCGAGACCGTGGCGGCGCTGATGCCTGCTCGCGGCCCGGAGGGGTGCTAGATGGCCCGCCGTGCCCTTGTCACGGGCGGCGCCGGCTTCATCGGCTCGCACGTGGTCGACGCTCTTCTGGCCGACGGATTCGACGTGGAACTGCTCGATGATCTTTCCAGCGGCCGGCGGGAGAACATCCCGGACGGCACCACGCTGCACGAACTTGACGTCGCCTCGCCGGAAGCGGCCCGTGTCATCCGTGACGGCGCGTTCGATGTCATCTGTCATCTCGCTGCACAGATCGACGTCCGCAAGAGCGTGCTGGATCCCATGCGCGACGCAACGATCAACATCCTGGGCACGATCAACATCGCCGAGGCCGTGAAGAGCAGCGGTCGCGCGACCAGGGTGGTGATGGCGTCGACGGGTGGAGCGCTGTACGGCGACTTCGTCACCCCGCCGAACGACGAGGAGTTTCCGAAGGATCCGGAGTCGCCTTACGGGATCGCCAAGTTGAGTGCGGAGTATTACCTCGCGTACTATGGTCGGCTGCACGGTGTGGAGTCGGCGGTCGTCCGCTTCGCCAACGTTTATGGTCCGCGTCAGGATCCGCACGGGGAGGCAGGTGTGGTGGCGATATTCTGCAACAGGATCCTGGGTGACGAGTCCATGACTGTTTTCGGAGACGGGCTTCAGACGCGTGACTACGTATTCGTGAAGGACGTCGCTCGCGCGACGGTCGCAGCGGCCACGCGCCCACTGCCGCCGCCGGCGCGCCTGGATGCACGTGCGTTCAACATCGGGACCGGTGTGGAGACGACGGTGCTCGAGCTGGCCGATGCGTTGCAGGACGCGGCCGGCCGTCAGGTGGGAATCACGCACGCCCCGGCACGGCCCGGCGAGCAGGCTCGCTCGGCGGTTCTCATCGACAAGGCGCGCGAGGTGCTGGGCTGGAGCCCTGTTGCCTCGCTGCATGATGGATTGGCCGAGACTTACGCATGGTTCGCCGCACGGCGTGCCACCACAGCCGCAGGAGGTCCTGTCTGATGCCGTTTCCGGGAGCGGGAGTCCTCGCCCTCATCCAGATCATCGAAGGGCCGGCGATGGTGCCGCACACGCCATGGGAGATGGTGCTTGCCGGCTCCGCACTAACCCAGGCCGTCTTCGTCTTCCTGGTGCTTCTCTCGCTGCTGAGCTGGGGCATCATGCTCGCCAAGTGGCTCGAGTTTCGCCGCGTACGGCGTCACGGAGACGAATTCATGCGCGAGTTCGAACACTCCTCCACGCTCGAGGAGGCCACGCGTGCATCAGCGCGCGGCGGCGCCAGCCCACACTCCCGGGTGTTCGCGCGCGCCCTCCAGTTTCTCCAGGATACCACGCCGGCACTGGCCGGAAGTCCGGAACGTACGGCGCGGTTCAGCGGATCACAGGTGGAGGCGCTGCGGCTGGTCCTGGACGCCGAGACCAACGCCGAGCGGGATCAACTCGGCAGCTACCTGCCATGGCTGGCCACGATCGCCGCAGTCAGTCCGCTCATCGGCCTGCTGGGCACGGTCATCGGCATCATATCGGCGTTCATCGGCATCGCCGAAGGTGGATCTGGGAACCTGTCGGCGGTGGCACCGGGAGTGGCCGAGGCACTCATCGCGACAGCGCTCGCGCTGGCGGTGGCAATTCCGGCGGTGTTCGCCTACAACCTCTTCGCCAGTAGGCTGAACAGGATCGACGGAGACGTCGAGGGTTTTGGCTCGGAGTTGATCGCGCTGCTCGTGCGCGAAGGGCGGATCTGAGATGGCCAGGCGTCGCCGCGGGGCTGGACTGCAGCTCGATTCCAACATCAACGTCGTGAACCTGATCGACGTGATGCTCGTCATCATGGTGATCTTCATGATCACTGCGCCAATGATGCAGGGCGGAGTGGACATCGCCCTGCCCAAGGCTGACGTGCGTCCGCTGGAGGCGAAGCGCGGCCTGGTCGTGACAGTCCGTCGCGACGGAACGATCCAGGTGGATGACGCGGTACTCACGGAGAGTGAGTTCACGGCTGCCTTTGCCGCCCTTGCCCAGGGACGGGCAGAGGGTGGCATCTACCTCCGCGCCGACGAGAGCGTGCCGTATGGCACGATCATCAGGCTCGTGGCGACGATGAAGAATGCGGGTGTCGGCGATGTCGGGCTGGTCGCCGAGCCGGAGCCGGGCCGCTAGAAGTGAGCACTCGCAGTCGGTCCACCCGTCTCACCGGGCCGGTGGGTGTATCCGCGCTGTTCCACGCGGGGCTGTTCGGCTTCCTGATCTGGAATCGGCCGCCGCCGCCTCCGCCCATGCCGCCCGTCTACCGGGTGGAACTGTTCGCCGCACCTCCAGGCGAGCGGCGCATCGGCGTCGTGCGTCCTCCGACCGCGACACCTCAGGCGCCGATCCCGGCGGCTGAGCCGGCCGCGCCGCCGGCGCCGGTCACGCGCGAGCGCGACATGCCGGCACCGGAGACTGCGCCGCTGCCGGCAAGGCGGGTGCAGGAGCAGGCGACACCCAATCCGTCGCCCACGCGCACCGCCGGCGGTGATACGAAAGCAGATGCTCCGACTCCGACGAGGACCCCGCCAAGAGCGCCCACCGCTGGCGGTGGCCCGACTGGAGGTCGCGGTACCGATGTCGCCAACGTACGCACTTCCGGGATCGATTTTCCCTTTCCGGCGTACTTGGAGAACGTGGTGCGACAGATCGCGGTTAGATTCACTCCGCCAGATCCGAATGCGCCATTCACGGCGCAGGTGTTCTTTCTTATCCGACGCGACGGTAGCGTGGACGCGATTCGCGTAATCACGAGCACCGGCAACTACGAGTTCAACACCGAGGCAGTCGGAGCAGTGGAGCAGGCCGGTCGTGCGGGCGCCTTCGGTGCTCTTCCGGCCGGCTTCACCGACGACGTGCTCCCGGTGTACTTCAGCTTCGACCCGAAGGTGATCCGTTGACTATGAGCTCCACACTCTCCTCGCGCGCCCGCCTGGCCGGTGCCGCACTCGCGCTGGCTTCCACGATGCTGGTTGCCATCCCTGTCGCGGCCCAGCAGCCGACGCCGCCGGGGGTGTCGATCGGCCTCACATACGCGGTCGGGACCAAGCCGGGCGTGCTCATCCTGCCCATCGCGGGCGCGTCGGGTGACTCGATACGCGCGATCCTGATGCGCGACCTAGACTTCAGCGACCGTATCACGGTCATCGGAAACGCTGAGCGACCCGGGGACTCGCCGGTGGCGGCGGGGGCGGCGACCAACTATCCGCTGTTCGCGCGGTTGGGTGCGGTCGCCGTGATCCAGGCGAATCTGACTCCGACCGGACTGGCCGTCACGATTCACGACGTTCCAAAGCAGGCAGTGGCGCGCACGCGTGCGTTCCCGCTCGCCGGTACTCCCAACTCTGCCGACTGGCGGATGGCGCTTCATGGGGTGGCTGATGAACTGGAGGGATGGATAACCGGTCAACGTGGCATCGCCCAGACGCAGGTGGCCTTCGCCCGTGGATCGCAGATCTATCTGACGCATAGCGATGGCGCGGTAACGCAGGTCGTGGCGGGCGCCGGCGACGGCGTGGCGATGTCCCCGGCGTGGTCACCGTCGGGAGATCAGGTAGCATTCACCGTGCTGCTCCGCGCGGGCACCCAGATCATGGTCCGGGAGCTGCCCGCGGGCGCCGTGAGGCGGCTCCCCACCGGACCCGGAACCAATGCCACACCTGCCTTCTCGCCGGACGGCCAGACCATCGTCTATTCCCATGGCGAGGAGGCCGGAACCGATATCTACGCGCTTCCTGTGCGCGGCGGTTCACCAAGACGCATCACGGTGGGACGTGGTACGGACAACATTTCCCCTGTGTTCAGCCCCGACGGACGGCGTATAGCCTTTGCTTCAGGTCGCACGGGAAGCCCGGAAATCTGGATTACCGATGTGGACGGCGGCAACTCCGAACCCCTGACTGCCTTCCTGTTCGGTGACCAGAAATACCGCTCCAACCCGGACTGGTCGCCGGACAATCGGCAGATTGCCTTCCAGTCACAGATCGCCGGACGGTTCCAGATCGTCACGATGACCCTGCGGGACCGGAACGTCCGCCAGCACACGAGCGACGGAGTGAACGAGGACCCGTCCTGGGCTCCGGACTCGCGGCACGTCGTGTTCGCTTCCAACCGCAGTGGAACGCGCCAGTTGTGGGTACTGGACACGGAATCAGGCCGGATGAGGCAGCTCACGCGCGGAGAAGCGGGCGTGCGCATGCCCGCCTGGTCCCCGCGCATGTCCGTGCCAGGGGTGCCTGGCGGCTCGTCGGGGTCGGTGGAGCCCAACGGACGCTGAGGCGAACGATGAGCGGCCGGCTGCGCACACCCGCGCGCCCGGCCGCGTTGTCATTATAGATTGCCATTATCCGCCGTACCCGCCCTTATCCCTGTTCCCTGGAGAGCGAATCGATGACGCGTCTGATGCGCGCCGTGCCCCTTGCCCTGATTTCCGTTGTGGCCTTCTCGGCCTGCCGCAAGAAGCCGGTCGAGACGCCCATCCCGGTTGCCGACAGCCCACCGATGACTGGCAGCGCCAACGCGGACTCGATAGCCCGCGCCCAGGCGGCTGCCGATGCGGAAGCTCGTCGACTGGCCGAGGAAGCGGCACGAGCAGATCGCGAGCGTCGCATGGCCGAGGCCCGTGCCGCGCTGTCAGCGCCGATCTATTTCGAGTTCGACGCTGCCGAGCTGAACAGCGATGCTCGCATGACACTCGATGCCAAGGCGCCGGTACTCCAGGCCAACCCTGGTATCCGAATCCGCATCAGCGGTCACACGGATAGCCGCGGATCCGACGAGTACAATCTGGCCCTCGGCCAGCGCCGTGCGGCGGCCACCAAGTCATATCTGGTGCAGTTGGGGATCGATGCCGGACGGATCGAGATAGTGAGCATGGGAGAGGAGCAGCCGGCCGTGGCCGCCGAGAACGAAGGCGCCTGGGCCCAGAACCGCCGCGCCGAGTTCGAGGTGCTGGCCGGGGAACTCAGCGTCCCGGGAGGGGACAACTGATGCGCCTGTCGTTCCGCATGGGGCCCGTCCTGGCGCTCGTCATCGGCACGGGTTGCTTCGCCACCCGGAGTGACCTGATGGTGGTGCAGCACGACCTGTCGGTGACGCGCTCGGAAATGCTGGCTGCGGATACCGCGCGCCGGCAGCAACTTGATCGCGTGATCGCGACGATGACGACGGTCCAGGACACGCTACGTAGCATGAATCAGCGCTTCACTCGCTTCCAGGGTGACGTGCGTACGGACATGAAGGAGTACGGCGAACAGCTCATACGCGTCCAGGAACTGCTCGGCGTGAGTCAGCAGCAGCTCCAGCGGTTGAGAGCCGAGCTCGAATCGCGCAGTCAGTTGCCCGCTCCGCTGCCCCCCGCGGGTTCGGCGGCAGTGCCGGCCGCCGGCGCCGGCGGAGCGCCGGCTGCCGGCGCACCTGGCCCGAACCAACTGTTCGAGATAGGCCGCGACCAGATCCAGCGAGGTAGCCCCGCTGCTGGCAGGAAGGCCCTGTCCGACTTCCTCGAGCTCTACCCGACGCACGACCTCGCTCCGGACGCCCTCTTCTACCTGGCCGAGACCTACGCCGTGGAACGGAACGAGGCGGCGGCCGACTCGACCTGGATGCAGGTCTATACGAAGTACCCCACTTCCGAGCGGGCTGCCGAAGCACTGTACAGGCACGGGCTCTACCTGGAGAACAGCGGTCGCCGTCGTGAGGCCAAGGCCGTCTATGAGCGGGTGGTGAAGGAGTACTCATCGAAGGGTGCTGCCCAACTCGCCCGCGAGCGTCTGCAGACTCTCCCCTGAGGCGACGTGGGTAGACAGTCGCTCCTCCGGTAACAGGCCGGATCAGCATGACCAAGTCCGCCGAGATGCCCTTCCTCGACCACCTCGAGGAGTTGCGTACACGCCTGATGTGGGCGCTCGGCGCGCTCATGATCGGGGTGGCGATCAGCTTTGCGGTGGTGCTGCGCTTCAACGTCATCAAGCTGCTGGAGCGCCCGATACTGCCCTACCTGCAGGGCAACCTGATCGTCACGCACCCCACCGACGCCTTCAAGATCGTGATGATGGTGTCGTTCGGGCTGGGGTTGGTGCTGGCGCTGCCCGTGATCCTCTACCAGTTGTGGGCGTTCCTGTCGCCGGCGCTCTACCAGCACGAGAAGCGCGTCGTCGTACCCGTCCTGGTCGCGGCCGCCGCCCTCTTCCTGGGCGGGATCATGATCGCCTGGTTCTTCGTGCTTCCGTATACGCTCAAGTTCCTCCTCACCTTCCAGGCGAGCGCCTTCGACTCGTTCATAAGGGCCGAGGAGTACTTCAGCTTTGCCACCACGGTATCGCTCGCCTTCGGAGCGGTATTCGAGTTGCCCATCGCCATCCTCCTGCTGACGGCGCTGGGTATCATCACGCCCAAGTTCCTGCACACCTACCGGAAGCACGCCATCGTGCTCTGCGTGGTCGTGGCGGCATTCATCACGCCCGGTGGCGACCCGATGTCGTTGCTCGCCTTCTCGCTACCCCTCTACTTTCTGTTCGAGGTCAGCGTGCTGCTCTCCGAGGTGGTCTATCGGCGCCGCGTGAAGCGCGTGGCGAAGCGTGAGCGCGAGGAAGCCCTGGAACAGGAGCAGGAGCGCCAGCGCGAGCGGGCGGGAGAGACTGGCGCGTGACGGGAGAGTGGTCTGGCGGCAGTCGGCGGCTGGCTGACAGATGCGGATTGCAGTCAGGCGCCCGACTGCTGTCGATGGTCGTCCTGTTGCTGATCATCATGGCCGCTGGTTCGTCGGCCCAGGATCCCGTCAGGCGGCCGCCCGTGACCGCTGCAGACAGCGCGCTCCGCGACAGCCTCGCCCGCGACAGCCTGGCCCGTGATACCGTCGCCCTGGACAGTCTGGCTCGCCGGAACAGGGCCCTTGAAAGCCTCGTGCGCGACACGACGGACACGACGCAACGCGAACTGGTACAGTGGGCGCCAGGCGACTCCGTCTTCCAGGCATTGCTTCGGAGAGAAGGATACGCCATCACCCGCTACCAGGGCGATACAGTCACCTTCTTTGCCGGTTCCAAACGGATCGTCCTCGGAGGCGAGCCAGCGGCCGTGCAGCAGGGGGAGGCAGTGATCGTCGGCGAAGATATCGTCTTCGATGACTCGACCGGTATCATCACCGTGCGCCGCGGCGCCGGTGGCCCGGTGGTGTTGCGCGATCCGGCACAGGGCAAGGATATCGTCGCGAACACCATCCGCTACAACATCCGGACGCGCGAGGGCATCGTCACCGACATCTCCACCTCGACGGCGATCCAGGGGGGCGAGGAGTGGTTCGTGACCGCCCGGCGGGCTGCCGTCGCGGGCCAACCGGAGGGTGATAGCACCGCCGCCACGCGTTTCTACGGCCACGACGGGTCCATAACCAGTTGCAACCTGACCATACCGCACTACCACTTCGAAGCGCGGAACATGAAGGTGGTGAAGGGGAGCATCATGGTGGCCAGGCCTGCCATCCTGTACGTGGGCGAGGTACCGGTGCTCTGGCTGCCATTCATTCTTCAGGACATGCGCTCCGGTCGGCGTAGCGGGCTACTCTCGCCCAACATCAGTCCGGCCGAGCTCGTCCGGAACAGCACCGACTACCAGCGATCGGTCGAGAACCTGGGGTACTACTTCGCCATCAGTGACTACCTGGATGCGTCGGTATGGTTGGACTGGCACAGTGGCGCGCGCGAGACGAGTCGCGGTCCCGGCCTCATGCGCTACAACGGCAGCGTGAGCTACAAGTGGCTGGATCGTTTCATGACCGGGCAACTCACGACGTCATACGAAGCGTGGCGCGACGGCTTGAGAAACCTGGCCGTGAGCTGGAACCACAACCAACAGTTCTCACAGCGCACCTCATTCACGGCTAACGTCAATTACGCCCAGAGCACGAGGTTGCAGCAGCGCGGCGCCTTCAACCCGGCCGCCGCCATAGCCACCATCCGCTCGAGCGCCAACTACCAGACCAAGCGCGGGCCATTCTCATTCAGCCTTGGCGGCAGTCGGCTGCAGTACACCGGTCAGGACAAGGTGGACATGACCTTGCCGACACTCAACATCACCAGCAAGCCGCTGGGCGTCGGAGAGTGGCTGACCTGGACTCCCGGACTCAGTGTCTCGAACGCGCTCAACCAGAACCTTCCCGTGGCTGGTGAATTGGGCTTCAGTTTCCGCCAGGATGGCAGTGGCATCCTTCGTGACACCCTGAAGTACAACAGGCGCTCGACCAACATCACGTTCACGACGCCACTCAAGATCTTCGGCTTCGACTGGCAGAATTCCTTCACGGTGGAAGATCGTGACAGCGACGGCCCCGTGCGCGCGACGATCTTCAATTCTGCCCAGCCCGGCGACAGTTCTGTTCGCGTCTTCGCTCGCGAGTTCACCAGCAAGGTCAACTGGACGACGTCCATCAACCTGCCGTCAGCCTTCCAGGGCACCTGGAACCTCACCCCGTCGGTGGGGATCGAGGACGTCAACCCGGGGACCGGATTCCTCGTCCGCAGTTATCTCAGCGGCGGCGACTGGGTACGCCAGTCGAAGCGACTGCGCGGTTCGCTGAGCCTGTCACCGACCTTCTTCCGACAGTACGGCGGGGTAGGGCCATTCGGAGGCTTTCTGCACGCGGTGCAGACATCGCTCAGCTACGGCTTCGCCCCCAGAGCCAGGGTGAGCGACGAGTACCTGCAGGCGGTGGCGCTCAACCCCAGCACGTACGTCGGTGCGGACATGCAGAGTGCGATCACCCTTGGCGTGAATACCTATATCGAGGCCAAGATCCGGGACGATCGTCCAGCGTCGCGACCAACCGCGGCACCAGCGGCCTCCGTTCCGGGAGATTCCGCTGTCGGTTCGCGGGCCATCGGTGCGGCAGCGCCTCCGGCGAGCAGTGAACGGAAGATCAAGCTCCTCTCGCTCAACCTGAGCCCGCTCTCGTACGATTTCGTTCGTGCGGACACCCTGGGCGCCTCGCGCGGCTGGACGACCGAGACCTTCACCTATTCGGCGCAGTCCGACCTGCTTCCCGGCTTCACTTTCTCCAGCAACTACTCGCTCTTCAACGGGCCATCCAGCGACACACGGTCCGTCTTCAAGCCGTACCGGACGGGGGTAAGCGCCAGCTTCTCGGTGGGCCGCCAGACCGACGCGTTTGCCCTGCTCGGCCGGCTGTTCGGTTTCTCGGCGCCATCCGGCGGCACGAGCCTCCAGGAACAGATCGATGCTCGCGCCGACTCGCTGGCCGATCTGGCGGCTCGACCGCCCGTGACCGGCCAGCGGGCACGGATGCCGGTGCAGGGTGTGGAGGGTGGCCAGGGGTGGCGGGCCAGCCTCAGCTACAGCTCCAATCGGACCCGGCCCGACCTTCTGGGCACGGTGATCCAGTTCGATCCGGCGTCGCAGTGCGAGCAGTTGCGAAGCAATCCGCTGCAGTACGAACAGTGCGTGGACTACGTCCGCTTCAACCCACCGGCTCAGGATTCGCTCAACCGGCAGGGCAACATCCGGGTGATCATGCCAGGGCAGTCATCGGTGAATTCGGATATCTCCTTCGACCTCACGCCCCGGTGGGCGGCGAGCTGGCGGACGAGCTTCGACTTCACCCGCAACGAGTTCGCGTCGCAGTCGGTATCACTCCAGCGCGACATGCACGACTGGCGAGCGATCTTCGCCTTCACCCAGGCACAGAACGGCAATTTCTCCTTCAATTTCTTCATCTCATTGAAGGCCGAGCCGGATCTCAAGTTCGACTACAACCGACAGTCGTACCGCGGGCGAGGCGCCTTGCCCTGACACGTCAAATCCGCCGGGTTACATTCCCGGCATGCCCCAGACGATCCATCTAGACGGCCGCTCGCTGCGGCTGACCGACGTGCGCGCCGTCGCCGTCGACCGTGTGCAGGTTGCCCTCTCTGGCGCCGCCGGCACGAGAATGCAATCCACGCGCGCCGTGGTCGAGAGGCTTGCCGCTGCCGATGCGGCGGTTTACGGCGTGAATACCGGCTTCGGAAAGCTGTCGGATGTCGCCATCCCGCCCGACCGCCTGGCTGACCTGCAGGTGAACCTGGTACGCAGCCACGCCGCAGGCGTCGGGGCGCTGCTGCCGGAGGCAGAGGCGCGAGCGATGATGTTGCTGAGGGCGAATGTCCTCGCCAAGGGATATTCCGGTTCGCGGCCGGCGCTCGTCGAGCTTCTGCTCGGCATGCTCAATACGGGGCTCTATCCCAGGGTTCCGGAGCAGGGCAGCGTCGGCGCCAGCGGCGACCTTGCCCCACTCGCGGCGCTCGCCCTCACGCTGATAGGTGAGGGTGAACTGGTGCGCGGCGACCGAGCCGGGCCAGCGGCGGCGATGCTTGCCGAGGCGGGGCTGGAACCGGTGAAACTGGGTCCGAAGGAGGGCATCTCACTCATAAACGGTACCCAGGCGCATACGGGCATCGCCGCCCTCTCTGCCCTCGAAGCACGACGTCTGTGGATCACCGCCCATGTGGCCGGCGCCATGTCGCTTGAAGGATTGATGGGAACGCCGACCGCCTTCGACCCGCGCATCCAGGAGGCTCGCGGACAGGTCGGTCAGGCCACCTCCGCGGCGCTCCTGCGTGAGCTGCTGTCGGGCAGCGAGATCCGCGAGTCGCACCGGGTGGGCGACAGAAGAGTGCAGGATGCCTATGCCCTCCGTTGCATGCCACAGGTGCATGGTCCTGTGCTCGACGCGCTGCGCTTCTGCGAAGGGCTCATCGGTCGTGAATTGAACGCGGCGACCGACAATCCGCTCGTCTTCGACGATGGCACGATGCTCAGCGGCGGCAACTTCCACGGTCAGGCGGTAGCCACGGCACTCGACTTCATGGCGATAGTGCTCACCAACCTGGCTACCATCTCCGAGAGGCGTATAGACCGGTTGGTGCACCCCGACCTGAATGAGAGCCTCCCCCCCTTCCTGTCAGCGGACGCCGGGCTCAACTCGGGATTCATGATGGCGCAGGTGACCGCCGCGGCCCTGGCGAGCGAGTGCAAGACGCTCTCGCACCCGGCCAGCGTGGATACCATTCCAACCGACGGGAACAAGGAGGACGTGGTGCCGATGGCCATGGGGGCGGCCATCAAGCTGCGACGCGTGGTTCACAACGTGCGGCATGTGCTCGCCATCGAGTTGATGTGCGCCGCACAGGCCCTCGACTACCGACTACCCCTGCTTCCTGGCGCGGGCGCCGCCGCGGGCCACGCGCGCGTGCGCGCTCTCGTCCCGACGCTGGAACTGGACCGTGTACTGAGCCCCGACATCAGCGCACTGGCCGCCGCAGTAGCCAGCGGTACCTTCAGTGATGACATACTCGGCGCCACACGAGTCGCCGAACCGTTCGAGGAGAAGGCATGACAACCACGGCAGAACTGGAAGCGGGCACCGGGCTGGACGGCAAGGGACCGCGAACCCTGCGCGCGCCGCATGGCAACACCCTGCACTGCAAGGGATGGCAGCAGGAAGCGGCGTTACGCATGCTCATGAACAACCTGGACCCCGATGTCGCGGAGCGACCCGGGGATCTCGTCGTCTATGGCGGAACGGGGCGAGCGGCGCGGTCGTGGGAGGCGCTCGATGCCATCATCGCCTCCCTCACCAGACTGGAGAACGACGAGACCCTGGTCGTTCAGAGTGGCAAGCCGGTAGCCGTGTTCCGCACGCACGTGCACTCGCCTCGCGTCATCATAGCCAACAGCAACCTCGTGGGACGTTGGGCGACGTGGGAGAAGTTTCGTGAGCTGGAACAGGCTGGCCTGATGATGTACGGGCAGATGACGGCTGGCTCGTGGATCTACATCGGCTCGCAAGGCATAGTGCAGGGCACCTATGAGACTTTTGGCGAGGTCGCCAACAGGCACTTTGGCGGCACGCTTGCCGGACGGCTGGTGGTCACCGCTGGCCTGGGCGGGATGGGCGGTGCACAGCCGCTGGCAGCGACGATGCACGGTGCGGCGGTACTTGCCGTCGAGGTCGACCCGGAACGGGCCGCGAAACGCATATCCACTGGTTACTGCGACAGGGTGACCTCCGACCTGGACGAGGCGCTGCGCTGGCTGGGTGAGGCGACCAGCAGCCGCACGCCGCTCAGCGTGGCCCTCATCGGGAACGCCGCGGACGTGTTGCCCGACCTCGTGCGACGGGGCATCCGGGCCGACGTCGTCACCGACCAGACGAGCGCTCACGACATGCTGGTGGGCTACGTCCCGGCCGGCCTCTCGCTGGACGAGGCAGATGCGTTGCGAACAGCCGATCCGACGGAGTACGTGCGCCTGTCGACGGCGTCGGTTGTGCGGCACGTACAGGCCATGCTGGATCTGAAACGCGCCGGCGCGGTAGCGTTCGACTACGGCAACAACATCAGGACGGTCGCCCTGGACGCCGGCCTGGTAGACGCCTTCGAGATCCCGGGCTTCGTGCCCGAGTACGTTCGTCCGCTCTTCTGCGAGGGCAAGGGCCCGTTCCGTTGGGTAGCCCTGTCAGGCGATCCGGCAGACATCTACCGGACCGATGAACTGGTGCTGGAGCTCTTCCCCGAGGACGAGCATCTGCGGCGCTGGATCAATCACGCGCGGGACAAGATCCAGTTCCAGGGACTTCCCGCTCGAATCTGTTGGCTGGGTCAGGGTGAGCGCGCACGGTTCGGCGTCGCACTCAATGACCTGGTCGCCAGCGGCGAGCTCTCGGCACCAATCGCGATCGGGCGAGATCATCTGGACACGGGGAGCGTCGCCTCTCCATTCCGCGAGACGGAGGGGATGCGCGACGGATCGGACGCGGTTGCCGACTGGCCGATCCTCAACGCCATGCTGAACGTTGCCAGCGGTGCCACCTGGGTTTCATTCCATCACGGCGGCGGTGTGGGAATAGGCAACTCGCTGCACGCCGGCCAGGTGACGGTGGCTGACGGTACGCCGGAGATGCGTGTGCGTCTCCAGCGTGTGCTCACCAACGACCCTGGTATCGGCGTGGCTCGACACGCGGATGCGGGCTACGAAACCGCCATGGCGACAGCCGTCAAGGAGGGGCTGACGCTTCCCATGATCTGATGCTATCTGCCCGCTTCAAGCCATGGCATGTTCCGCTCTTCCTGGGTAAGTACGCCTGGCTCAGGATGCGTGGGCGCCCTCTGCTGGTTCACTTCGAGGTCACTCTTCGCTGCAACGCACACTGCAGTTTCTGCGACTACTGGAAGACGGACGCCAGCGAACGGGATCGAGAGTTGAAGAGCTTTGCCGATGCCGCACGCTACTTCAACCCGATGCTCGTCACCTTCACCGGCGGTGAGCCGACGCTGCGGCGAGACCTGGAGGATGTGGTGCGCACGGTCTGCGACGCTATCCATCTCAAGTACGTCACCCTCATCAGCCACGGCGGCATGCTCACCCCGGAACGAGCATCGTCGCTCTGGGATGCCGGGATCAACCAGTTCAATATCTCGCTCGACTACCTGGACGAACGCCACGACCAGGCGCGCGGCATCCCTGGCCTCACCGCCAAGATCTTCCGCAACGTGCCCACAATGCGTGGGCGCGGGATCGACAACATCCGCTTCAACACGGTGATCAAGGACGACAACCTCGATCAGATCATGCCGATCGTGAAGCGGGCGGAGGAACTGGGCTGCGGGGTGAATCTGAGCGTCTACACCGACTCCAAGAATGGCAACAAGGATCACCTCCTGCGGGAGGACCAGTTGCGCGAGGTGGACGAACTGGTGGCAACGCTACTCGCCTACAAGCGCCGGCGCCGTGGAGTCATCACCAACTCCGATTATTACCTCGAGCAGATCCCACGTTACGTGCGGGGAGAGATGACGGAGCCCTGTCAGAGCGGGATCAGCACCATCCACGTGGATCCGGCCGGTTTCGTCCGACGCTGCCCGGATTTTCCGACAGACTTCCACTGGCGTGACTTCGAGAAGTACAAACCGATCGACTGCAATGCGTGCTACTACGCCTGTCGTGGGGAGGCTCAGGCTCCCCTGCGGCTGTCGCGTGTCAGGGACGTGATGGCATGAGCAAACTTCTCTTCGTCAACGCATCCCAGATCGTGACCTGTGCCGGTCCCGCGCGCGCCCGTCACGGCAGCGAGATGGCCGAAGCGGAGGTTCTCAGCGGCGACGTCGCGGTGGCCGTCGCCGATGGCCGGATAGTGGCCGTCGGGCCCACGGCCTCCACGGCCGCTGCCGTGCCGGGGGCGTCGGAGGTCGATTGTGGCGGGCGAATCCTGACTCCGGGTCTCATCGATTCGCACACCCACGCGCTCTTCGGACGGCCCCGCTTCGAGGAACAGGAACTGCGCGCCACCGGCGTTCCGTACATGGAGATTGCCCGCCGCGGCGGCGGAATCCATGCCTCGGTGCGTGACCTGCGCGGGCGATCGGACGACGAACTCGTCGAGCTCACCCTGCCGCGGTTGCAGCGGCTGGCCAGCTATGGTGCCACGACGGTCGAGGTGAAGAGTGGCTACGGGCTCACCGTCCACGATGAACTCCGTAGCCTGGATGTGATAAGGCGCCTGCAGGCGCTCACGCCGCTCCGGCTCGTGCCGACCTGGCTGGGCGCGCACGAGATCCCCCTGGAGTACCGGGAAACGGCCGTTGCGCGTGCCGACTACGTGCGTCTCTTGACGGAGGAGATGCTCCCCGCGGTGGTGTCACAGGGTGTCGCCCGTTTCGCTGATATCTTCTGCGAGACGGGAGTGTTCACGATCGAGGAGAGCCGGCACCTGCTCAGCGCCGCTGCGGCCGCCGGGCTGGGGCTGAAGTTGCACGCTGACGAGTTGGAGACTTCCGGAGGAGCGGAGCTGGCCGCCGAGTTGGGTGCTGCGAGCGCCGATCACCTGGCAGCCATCTCGCCAGAAGGCGTCAGGCAACTGGCGGCCAGCGACACTGTGGCCACCCTGTTGCCGGGTACGATGTTCTTTCTTGGCAGGACCCGACAGGCTCCCGCCCGCGAACTGATTGCCGCGGGCGCGGCCGTAGCACTCGCCACCGATTTCAATCCGGGAACCTCACCCACCGTCAACCTTCCGCTCGTCCTCACACTCGGCGTCAGCCAGCTCCACATGTCCGTGGCCGAGGTAATGACAGCCGTCACCGTGAATGCGGCCGCGGCCCTTGGCCTGGTTTCGCGCACGGGGCAGTTGGCACCCGGCTTCTCGGCCGACCTGGCCCTGTTCGACGCCGCGGATGTGAGGGAACTCCCGTACTGGTACGGAGACCGTCTGTGCCACGCTACCTGGGCGCGTGGCCAACCTTGTCACCGGCCGTGAGGGCACGGTAAATTGTGCCCGCCGCGACCTCCGCCTCGCGGTCCGCGCGGCGCCCCCGCCATGGAGCCCGTTCCTGCAGATGTCCAAGCTCGCAAACCTCAAGAAGAAGGCCGCCGACCTCGAGCACAAGCGTCTCTTCGACAGGGCGCTCGTCGTGTACGAGGAGGTACTACAGGAACAGGAAGGCGCCGAGGAGGCCGATATCAGCCTCTTCAACCGTGTCGGTGACCTCCACCTCCGACAGGGGAATGTGGAGGCCGCCCTCAAGCGCTACGAGCAGGCCGTGGACCTCTACGTCGAGCGCGGATTCCACAACAATGCCGTAGCACTGTGCAACAAGATCCTCCGCCAGGATCCGCGTCGCGCCGAGATCCACTTCCGACTCGGCCAGATCAGTTGTGAGAAGGGCTTCCGTTCCGAAGCGCGTCGGCATTTCCAGGAGTATGCTGCCCAATTGATGCGCGGCGGTTCACTGGAGAGCGCGCTCACCACCATGCGCAACTTCGCCGACGAGAACGAGCACCTCGATGACGCTCGCCAGATTCTCGCCGATATACTGCTCGACCACAACCGGGTCGACGAGGCAGTCGTGCAATTGGGCCGGCTACACGAACAGTACGAGGCGCACCAGCGCCACGGTGACGCCCAGGCAGTACTGAGCCGTGTCCTCGAACTGGACCCTGACTTCGAGATTTCCCATTCCGTGGCCAGCGATGCCGACCGTGACGACGGTGGCGGCGCAGGCGGCAATGTCGAAGCGTCCTGGTCGCAACGCGTCTATGCCGCTCCCGAACTGGTGCTCTTTGATCCGGCAGACCTGTCCACGACATCCGGAGCGACGCCCTCGGGCACCACGTCCGGATCGGCAGCGACGGCGGTCCCGCCAGCGGATGACATCGTCCTCCTGGATCTCGAACCCGCCATTGAAGTGCGCGGTGCGGAAGAGATACCTGATGGTCTCAACCGCGGCAGTGGCCTGGAGCTGTCGGACGGTCCTGAGCCAGTGGGAATGGCGAGTGGCGAGGCAGCCCCGCTGGATTTCCAGTCGACATCGGTCGAGCTCGTTCCTCCATCCGTTGATGCGATGGAGGGACTGGACGACGTCGCCGGCCCGACAGCGCTGGAGATCGACGGCGAGATGGAGCCCATCGAACTGGCGACCATGTGGCATTCCGAGCCCGCTGGATGGGAGATTCCCGTAATCGGGCAGGAGGACGACGAGCACCGAGTGCTCGAGCTCACCCTTCCGGACGATGAGACCGACCTGGTGTTCATCACCGATGACGGGTCGGACGCCAGCAGTGGGCACCCGGACCAGTCGTTCGTCCTCCCGGACCTGGCGACGGACAAGGACGAGGAGGGTCAGGCTGAATCGACGTCCCCGGCAGGCGGCTGGGATCTGACCGCCCAGCAGGACTCTGATGCGGGTGCGACGAGCGTGCAGTTCGTCAGTGCGTCGAGTGATACGGAGTGGCTCGATGCCGCCGGTCAGTCTCCAGCAGCAGATGGGCGTGATGACGGCGACCACTCGGCATTCCACGAGCTATCGCATGACCCTGGTCAGGCCGCGATCACCCACGCTCGGAATGTGGATGCCGAAGCAGCGGTCGTGGCGCCGTCGGCTTTTCCGGAGCGATTGGACGACACTGACCACCCGGTCGAGATGATGCCTGCTGCCGCGACCCTGCCCCTGGTCGATGTCGAGTCACACGAGGACTGGGAAGAAGTGGGAACCGGCCAGGCGTCGGAGTCCGTTGGGACGTCCGACCTCAACGGGGATGGCGTGCTTCCAGAGTCCGCCGTAACTCCCCTGGCGTCCGAAGCCGTGGAGACTCCCGAGGTCATCGAGCAGGTCGACGCTGCCGAGCCGGCTGCGGCCCTTGAGGGCTGGACGCCCGCTGATACGCATGAAGTCGTCGAAACATCTGCGGCCATCGAGGCTTCCGGGCTCACCGAGCAGGACGATGGCATCGAGTGGACCAGCAGCGTCGAGTATGCCGGGTTTGTGGAGCCGCACGGCACCGTCGAGTCATCCGCGGTGATCCAGCCGTCCCAGGCAATCGAGTTCTCGGATACCATCGAGCTATCGGGTTATGGCACCGAGTCAGCGTCGAGTGAGTTCGACACGCAGGGCGCTGGTGTCGTACGGTCGGATTCCACGGCGCACACGGACCCGAGCGGAGAGGCGGAGCATCGGTCTGAGGCAGAGCTCGTCGAAGGCACGTCGACGACAACAGGGGCGCCAGTGCCGGCAGTCTCCGAACCGGCTGAGGAAGCGTTCGTCAACCTTGGTGACTGGCTTCGGGAGGAGGATGAGCCCCGGTCCACCCGTATGGTGGTGGAGGAACGTGCACCATCTGGCGACGAACAGGCTGACTTTGCGGAGATGTTGCGTAAGTTCAAGCAGGGCGTGGCCGACAACGTTGATGAGGACGACCACGCCAGTCACTACGATCTCGGCATAGCGTTCCGCGAGATGGGGCTGGTGGACGAAGCCATCGCGGCCTTCCAGAGGGCTCTCCGCGGCACGGCCCAACGCGTACGTTCATTCGAAGCGCTCGGACAGTGCTTCATCGACAAGGGACAATATGCGGTCGCGACGTCTGTGCTCCAGCGTTCCCTGCAGGAGCCCGATGCCGACGACGGCCGGCTGGTCGGCGTGCTCTACCTCCTCGGTCGCTCGGCCGAGGCTCAGAACCAGAGGACAGAGGCTTTGGGATACTATCAGCGTGTGTTTGCCGTGGACATAGAGTTTGGCGACGTGGCCGATCGCATCGGTGCGGTGGAACGGGTACCCCTGTGACCGTCGGCGGCGGGGCGCGGCTCGCTGCCGACGGCGCGCTGCTCGACATCCAGGCGCCGGTGCGCGACGAGATCGAACGCGTGCCGCAGGCCATGTGGCGGATCGTCACGTCCGACAATGAACTGATCGGGACAGTCACCGAACACCTGATGGGGATGCGTGGGAAGCTCTTCCGGCCCACGCTTCTGTTACTGGCGAGCGCCGTCGAGCAGCCGGTCAGCGACCGCGCCATACAGCTCGCCGCTATCGCCGAGCTGATACATCTGGGCACGCTGATTCATGACGACTCGGTGGATCACTCTGTCCTGCGTCGAGGTCAGCCAACGGTCAACGCGCTATTCAGCCACCAGTTGTCGGTACTGATGGGCGACTTTCTCTACGTACGCGCAATGGCCGAGCTGGTGCGCGATGGTGACCTCGCTGTACTCACGACCGTGACATCCGCCTCGAGCGAGATGACGCTGGGTGAGATCAGGCAGTTGGCGGCCGTGGATGCGCTCGCCTTCAGCGAGGCTGATTACGAGCAACTGATCCGGTCCAAGACGGCGTCCCTCTTCTCCGCCGTGTGCGAGGTGGGGGCAATCGTGGGCGGTGGCAGCCACCGTGAAGCATTGGCCAGGTATGGGGACCGGTTGGGACGTGCCTTCCAGATCGCGGACGATCTACTCGACTACACTGCCGACCAGGGCACGACCGGCAAGCCGCATGGCCTGGACCTGCGCGAACACAAGGTGACGCTTCCACTGATCGCAGCGTTGCGCGACATGGGAAGCGCCGAGCGGGCGCGCGTCGAGGATCTGTTTGCCGACGCCGAACCCAGCGATGAACTGATCGCCGAGGTGACCCAGATCGTCGCCGATTCAGGTGGCTTGGAGTATGCAAGGCGTCGTGGTGACAGTTATGCGGAGGAGGCTGAGCAGGCGCTATCCGGACTGCCCCGGGGTCCGGTGCGGAACGCGCTGGTCGACGCGATGAGCTACGTTCTCGACCGGAAGTCCTGATGGCTCGCGGCTCGTCAGGTTCCTCGCGTCGGCGACCGGCCTTCCACGCGACGGTGCTCGCGATCGGTTTCGTGGCCGGCGGCTTCATGACTGTACTGGCGCGGCGTTTCCTGCCCGTGGGCGCAGCGAAGGAGTTTCTGACTGCCGGGGTGACCCCCAGCATTGGCCCTTTGCATGTGGACCTGATTATCTTGAAGATGGCCATTGGCCCGGTCGCGTTGGACGTCTCTCTGTTGAGCCTCGTCGGGGTGGTCCTGGCCTATCTGATCGCGCGATCGTTGTTCTAGGAGATCCAATGGGAAACTTCAGCTTCTGGGAAATCTTCCTCATCTTCATCGTCGTACTGCTCCTCTTCGGCGCGAAGCGCATTCCGGAGATTGCGGGCTCGATGGGGAAGGGAATACGTGAGTTCAAGAAGAGCATCAACGAAGTGGAGCGCTCGATCCAGGAGCCTGACCGGCCGGTGAGTCGGCTGCCGAGGGAGGAGGCGAGGGAGCGCCCGGCAGCCGCCGCGAGCGATGCCGCCGAGGCGGAACATCCGGAGCCGAAGCGCCTGCTTAGCTGATCGGCCAAGGCTGGAAAGAAGAGCGGGGCTCGTTCCGATTGCACCAATCGGAGCGCGCCCCGCTCTTGCTTCCCTCACCTGGCATAGCTGACCTACATGGCCCCGGTCAGCGGAGCCAGGGGCGCGGGCCGTCACCGGCGCACAGTCACCAACCGGTGTGTGCGCCCCCCTGGCTCATGTCGTCTCAGCCCTGCAGTTCCACCCGTCGGCCGGCGGCCCTCACCTCGGCCCGGCGATCGGTGACCTTGGCGGCAGCACGCAGGTTGGACAGGAACTGCTGCACGCGCTGGCGCTGGAACCCGGACTCCACCTGCTGGCGCTGGAGGGGCTTCTGGACCAGCCAGGCGGAACTATCGGCGTTCACCCGGCGATCAACGCGCAACACTATCGCCGCGTCGTCGGTGGCCACCGGCGAACTGACGGCGCCGACGGGAAGACCGAATGCCGCGCCGACAGCCTTGCTGAATGTGCCGAGGCCCGGTGCACCCGAAACCCGTGTGAACATCGGCGTCTCGTTGACTGCCAGCCCCATCGAGGCAGCGGCACTCTCAAGCGAACTGCTGGCAGCCGCGACACTGACCTGCTCCGCCTTCGGCATCTGGAGCTTCACCTTCTGTTCCCGGGCCAGCTGCGTACGGATGAGATCCTGAACCGCGGCCAGCTCGGCCACACCGGCCTGCTGGAGGGTATCCAGACGCGCCACGTAATAACCGTCGTCGCTGGAGATGAGATCGCTCGATTCCCCGACCACCGCGCCCCCGAAGGCCCACGAGGAGACGTCCGGCACGTAACGACCGTCAACTACCAGCGAGTTGCCCTGAAGCACGGTTTCGTGGCTGACCTTGAGGCCCATCTGCTTTGCCACGCTATCGAACAGCGCAGGCTTGTCATTGTTGGCGATCGCGTTGGCCAGCGAGTCCGCGCGTCGGTCGGTGCGCACCGCCGAGGAGTCACTCTGCGTGATCGGGATCAGGATGTGTCGCAGGGTGAGCGTGTCACCTTTCCTCTCGTCCACCTTGATGATGTGGTAGCCGAAAGGCGAGGGCACGGGCTGCGATAGTTGGCCGACGGGAAGGTCGCGTGCCGCCTCAGTGAACTCGGGAATGAATCCGAAGCCGTCGAGCGTGTTGGTGCCGAGCAGGCCACCGTCGGCAGCCGACGCCTCGTCCGACGATTCGCGTGCGGCGACGTCCGCGAAGCTGGCACCATCGATGATCTCCTGACGTACCCGCTCGGCACGGGCCAGCGAGGCGGCGGTATCTGCCGGTCCTATGACCTTGGGTAGAGAGACCAGCGAGATGGCGGCGCGGCCTGGCCGGGTGAAACTGTCTCGATGCTTCTGATAGAACGCCTTCACCTCGGAGTCGGTAACCTTCACTGCCGAGTCTGGGATGCCGTCGGCTGGAAGGGCGACGAAAGCGACCTGGACGCTGTCGTGTGTATCCTGCCAGCCACGCCAGAGTTCGGCATCGGTGACATAGACATCGTTGGCGATCCGCTCGAACAGCTTCTGCCGTGGAATCTCCTGCCGGTAGTAGAGCTCGAGCTGATAGAGCAGGCCCTGCTGCCTGGCTGCCGGACTGGCGAGATATCTCTGGTACTTCTCGGGGTCGAAGCGACCCTCTGTCTGGAGTTCCGGCGACTGGAGGAGCTGCGGCGGCGGGCTGTACTGTGCCGCCTGACGGATCTCGTCGTCAGTGACCTTGATGCCGCGTCTTTTCAGCTCCTGCTTGAGCAGTATCTCGGTGACGAGCTGTTCGAAGGCCTGATCTTCAAGGCGTTGCAACTCATCAGGACTCACGGAGCGGCCGGTCCGCGCCTCCTCACCCTGGGCTAGTTGCTGGGTGGCGTTCTGCCACTCAAGATAGGTTATGTCTTCACCATTCACGCTGCCGACAGCCGTGCCGGTGGTTACCGTAGCGCGACCAAGCAGTCCGGAAGTCTCCACCAGCAGGAATCCGCCGACGAAGAAGATGATGAGCAGGATCCAGACATACTTGGCGGTGCTCCGCATGTTTTGCAGCACGGGGCGGGACTCCTCGGCAGATCGAAAGAGGGAAGGAGAAGGATGAGCCTTGCAGCCTGGAAAGTTACGGCGAGAACCGCTTTGAAATCAAGCCTAAGGTCATGCCTGCGTGACACTTCTGATTGACTTCGCGGAGCGGCGGGATGTATCTTGCCGCCCACCTGCTCCAGCCGCGCGGCGTATTCGAGGGCCCGGATGACCAGCTCTGTCCGTATCGACGATCTCCAGAAAAAGTACGAGCAGAACCCCCGCCGTTACTTCGCGCCACTCGCCAACGAGCTGCGCCGTGGCGGTGACGCGCGGCGTGCCGTGGCGCTCTGCGAAGCCGGCCTGACCGCTGATCCGACGCACCTCAGTGGCCATGTCGTCCTTGCCCTGGCACTGGGTGACCTTGGCGACAACGCCGGATCCGAGCGCTCATTCGTGCGGGCGGTCGAGCTCGACCCCGAGAATGTCATTGCTCTGCGGTCACTGGGCGACCTCGCGCGCGACCGCGGCGATCGGGAGGCCGCGCGAAGCTGGTATCAGCATGCGCTCGAAGCCGATCCGCGTGACCCTGAACTGGCTACCAGACTCGCCACACTGGACAGTGAATCGGCCGTGTCACCGCCTTCCGATACGGAGGCAGCATCTGACACGACAGGGCTCGGGACCAGCGACCCGCGTGCCGTTCATGCCGTGGACGCAACTGACGGCGGTGGAGTGCCCGTGGTCAGCGCGACAGGGGACAACGACGTACCCGTCGGCAGCGACGCTCCCGGGGCAACCGGAGGGGTCGCCGCGACGCGCGAAGCGGGCGACGTGGGCGACATGGGTGAGGACGCCGCCGTCGCGCCAGCGACCGACGTCGACAGTCCCGAGCCGCCATCCGTTTCCCTCCTTCCGAGCGAGGAGCTGGACCGCGAGTTCCAGCAACAGAGGGAGGCGGAGGAATTCACCGCCGGTTTCTTCGCTGCGGTGCTCCAGGCTGATAGCGCCGCGACTGTCCCCGCCACAGCCGGAACGTCAGCAGACGCTGCGGATACGATCGGCGAGATGGCGGAGAGTGCCTCCGAGTTGACTTCTCCGGCGGAGGTTGAACCGGCCACGGAATGGACGGTCGAATCTGCCTCCCCTTCGGAACAGGGCGAGGCTGCTGGACCAGACGCGGACGCATCGATTCCCGAGTGGGGCCCGGAGCCGACGGTCAGCGAGGTCCCGGGCACTGTCGTCGATGACGCGGACGCATCGATTCCCGAGTGGGGTCCGGAGCCGACGGCCAGCGAGGTCCCGGGCACTGTCGTCGATGACGCGGACGCATCGATTCCCGAGTGGGGCCCCGAACCGACGGCCAGCGAGGTCCCGGGCGCTGTCGTCGATGACGCGGACGCATCGATTCCCGAGTGGGGCCCGGAGCCGACGGTCAGCGAGGTCCCGGGCGCTGTCGTCGATGACGCTGATGCGTCGATTCCCGAGTGGGGCCCCGAACCGACGGCCAGCGAGGTCCCGGGCACTGTCGTCGATGACGCGGATGCGTCGATTCCCGAATGGGGCCTGGAGCCGACGGCCAGCGAGGTCCCGGGCGCTGTCGTCGATCCGACGCCCGCTGACCTGGACGCATCGATTCCCGAGTGGGGCCCCGAACCGACGGTCGACGCCATGCAGGCGTCCACCGGTGACCCTGCTGCTCACGCGGACCTCCCGCCTTCCGACGAATCGCATGTTGACCATGCGGTAGCTGAGTCACCGACGGCAGATGGCGATGTGGAGACCGCCGGGTCCGCGCTGTTCGAGTCACGGGAGTCCCTGCCGCCCGAGCCGGGCCTGGAAACTCACCTGGATCGGCCGGACGACTCGTCGGTCGGAGCGCAGTGGCGGGAAGAGATACCTTCAGCGCGGTCGCGCGTCGAGATATCCACTTCGATGACGGACTACCGGGAGTCTCCGGTCGTCACCCGGTGGAGCGAGACTGTCCCCGCCGAGAGTCGTGGCGAGCGCGACGTGCCTGCCGAGATCGAGCCGACTGAGCCGTCGTCTGCCGCGGCGTTCGACAGTGCTGGCCGGGTCCACGACTTCGCCACGGAGGAAGAATCGTCGCGACTGCCGTTCGTCACCGTGACGATGGCGAAGCTCCTTCTGCAGCAGGGATTTCGAAGTGACGCGCTGCAACTCTTCCGGCAACTGGCAGCGCAGCACCCTGAAGACAGCACAATTCGCGACCAGCTCTCGGAACTCGAAGAGGAACTCCATCCGTCAGGAGCGTCTGGGAGGGGCGTGACGGTAGGCAGTTGGCTGCGGGAGCTCGCACGGACACGACCGACTGCCGACCTGAAGGGAGGGGAGGACTCATCCCCGGAATCGATGGAGAGCGGTCAGGTCGAGCCTGGCGATGTTGCCTCGGTGCCCGCGGAGGGAGAGGCGGTGGGAGGGCGGGGACCGCATGCGGACGGTCACGCCGGACCGGCAAGGGACGTCGCGACGGCTGGCTCCGACATTGTAAGCGGTGCCGCTGCAGCAGCAGCGTCGGCGGTCAGTTGGGAGTCTGGCGTACCCGATCCGTCGATCGACGAGTTCCTGTTCAGCGACGACCCGTTGGAGTGGGGTGAGGTGATGTCCCCGCCTGCTGCCCCTGCGACGGCGCACCCGCCCGCCCCCGCGGAGCGCGCATCCGACCTCACACTGGATGAACTCCTGGGTCGCCCGGTTGCGGCAGAGGATGAGATGGCGGCAGGCGCATTGGCGTCGGCAACGCTGGCGATGCAGCGCGACCAGGAGACTGATGCGCAGTTGGCCGAAGCGGCGGCCGAGGATCCGGGGGCGCTGGAGCACCTGCTGGCTGGCCCGTCGACACCGGAGAGCCTGACGACACGCGAGACTGGTGGCTTCTCCTTCGAACAATTCTTCCAGGTCGAATCGACGGCCGGTGGTGTCTCCGAGCCGGGAGCGTCGCCGGCTGCCGTACCGACAGGCTTCGATGGTCCGCCCATCGAGCCACCGGCTGGTGCGCCTGCGGCCGACGAAGAAGCTGCGGCACGGGAAGCGGACCTGGCTGATTTTCACGCCTGGTTGGCCGGGCTGTCCAAGACGTGAGGATCGCACTGCTCAACGGGCCGAACCTGAATCTGCTCGGTCGTCGTGAACCCTCCCTTTACGGGATGACGACTCTGTCGGAGATAGAGGCTCGTCTCGTCGAGGTCGCCGCGGAACTGGGTGTCGAACTGGCAACAAGCCAGTACAACGGCGAGGGCCAGCTGGTGGACGCCATCCAGGCGCTGGACGGCAGGGCAGACGGTGCGATCATCAACGCCGGCGCGTACAGCCATACATCTCTCGCGCTGAGCGATGCCTTCGCCGCGGTAGAGGTACCATACGTGGAAGTTCACCTCACGAACATCTTCTCGCGTGAGCCCGAGCGCCGCCACTCCACGCTCGCCGCCGGCGCCCTGGCGCTGGTGTGCGGGTTTGGAGCGACGGGCTATGAGCTTGCACTTCGCGGGCTCGTGACGACGCTACGGGCACGTGACTGATCGCCGTGCGAAGCGTATCGCCGCTGTCGTGGCGAGCATGGATGGTCTGAACCTGGACGCCCTGTTGCTCACCGGGTCGGCCAATATCCGCTACCTCACGGGCTTCTCCGGCTCCAGCGCGCTGGCCCTGGTAACGATCCGCGAGGTCGTGCTCATCACCGATGCGCGCTACGAGACCCAGGCCGTCGATCAGGCGGGTGCAGTGGCCCGGATCGATATCCAGCCGCAGAGTCTCTGGGCGGGGCTATGGCCACGTATCGCTGCCGCCACCGGAGTCCACGTCATAGGTTTCGAGGCGTCGCACCTGATGCATCGCGATTTCCAACGGCTGCTGGAGTCCGGGTCGCGCTGGCAGTGGCGTCCGACGACGGATATTGTGGAAGTGCTCCGCGAGCGGAAGGATCCGGAGGAAGTGGCAGCGATCCGTCGCGCCGGCGAGATGGCCACGAAGGCGCTGGAGAGCGTACTTTCCAGGGTGGCGCCGGGCATGACGGAGTTGGCAGTGGCTGGAATGCTGGAAAAGGCCCTGCGTGACGAAGGGAGCGAAGCCTTCCCTTTTCCCACCATCGTTGCCTCAGGACCGCGCTCTGCTCTCCCCCATGCCGGCTCTTCCGTCAGAGCCATCGAGGCGGGCGATCTGGTCCTGATGGACTTCGGGGCGCAGGCTGGCGGCTATTGTTCGGATGTGACCAGGACGGTGGTCATCGGACGCGCCGATGCCCGTCAACGCGAGATCCACGATATTGTGCGGGAGGCCCAGGCGGAGGCACTGGCTGGTGTGAGGGCCGGAATCACAGGCCAGGCTGCCGACGCGCTCGCCCGTGACTACATTGATCGCCGCGGGTTCGGCGCTCGTTTCCAGCACAGCCTGGGTCATGGGTTGGGGCTGGAAGTGCACGAAGCTCCACGACTATCCAGGCAGGCCGACGCGATCCTGCCGACGGATGCCGTTGTTACGATCGAACCCGGTATCTACGAGCCGGGCTGGGGTGGAGTACGAATCGAAGACGATGTCCATCTCGGGCATGCTGGCTCCGAAGTGCTGACGCACTTCACTCGGGAGCTGCTCGAGGTGGCGTAACCTGCACGGCGGAAGAATCTTCACATGGACATGATCGACTTACGATACGTCAAGAAGCTGATCGACATGCTCGACGGCTCGACGGTGGACTCCATCGAGATCTCCTCCGACAAGGGGATGAGGCTGCGGCTCTCGAAGAGTGCGCCGCATCGCGGTGGCGTTGCCCTATCCGTGCCACAGGCAGCGGTGGCTCCCGCGCCTGTCCCGTCGGCGCAGGCGCCCGTGGAGAGCAGCGTGGCCACGCCCGCGGCCGTGTCGGCACCGGCGCAGCCGGAGCTGCTGGAGGTCAAGTCACCGATGGTCGGCACGTACTACAAGGCGCCGGAACCGGGTGCCAAGCCGTACGTGTCGGTTGGCGACCGTATCGCCACCGGCCAGGTACTGTGCATCATCGAGGCGATGAAGATCATGAACGAGATCGAATCGGAATTCGCCGGCGTGGTCGTGGAGATCCGGGCGGAGGATTCCCACCCGGTGGAGTATGGCCAGGTGCTCTTCCGAATAGATCCGAATGGCTGATGCCGGCGAGGCGTCAACGCCTGCTCCTGCTGCCCCGGTAGCGGCGACACTCAACTTCAAGGGGATTCTCCAGCAGATGGTGCAGCTGGGCGCCTCCGACCTTCATCTGAAGGTCGGGCGGCCGGCTACCCTGCGCGTGAATGGTGAACTGCAGGCGCTGGCTCTGCCGCCGCTGCGCCCCGACGAGCTCGCCGAGCTGGCCAGGGAGTTGATGACGCCACGGCAGATCAAGGAGTTCGCCGAGCAGCGAGAGGCTGATTTTGCCACCGGTATACCAGGGGTCGGTCGGTTTCGCGTCAACGTTTACCAGCAACGCGGAACGATCGCCTTCGCCTTCCGCACGGTGCCTCACCAGACTCCGCTGCTGGCCGAGTTGAACCTGCCACCGGCAGTGGGTGAGATCTGTCTCAGACCCCGTGGACTCGTCCTCGTGACTGGTGTGACCGGCTCCGGCAAGTCGACCGCGTTGGCGGGCATGATCCAGCACATCAACGAGCGTCGGCACGCGAACATCATCACGATCGAGGACCCGATCGAGTTCCTGCACCGCGACATCAACAGCCACATCAACCAGCGCGAAGTGGGCACCGATACGGGCAGCTTTGCGCAGGCGCTGCGACGTGTCCTGCGCCAGGATCCGGACATAATCCAGATCGGTGAGATTCGCGACCTCGAGACGCTGGATACCGCACTCAAGGCCGCCGACACAGGCCATCTCGTCTTCTCGACTCTCCATACGACGGATGCAACACAGACGATAAACCGCATCCTGTCCTTCTACCCTCCGCACCAGCAGGCGGAAGTCCGCTTCATGCTATCCAGCGCGCTGGCCGCGGTGGTCTCCCTCCGACTCGTGCCGCGTGCGGACCGCCCGGGCCGGGTGCCGGCGGCGGAGATCCTCATCAACACGGCCGCGGTGCGTGACAACATCCGCGACATGGAGAGCTCGCTCAACATACCCGAGCTCATCCGCGAGGGGACGGTTCAGTACGGCATGCAGAGCTTTGACCAGTCGTTGATGGGCTGGTACACGGAGGGCGTCATCTCCTACGACCACGCCGTCTTCAACGCCACCAATCCGAGTGAGTTCGCCCTGCGCGTGCAGGGAGTCGCCGGCTCCAGCGACACGAGCTGGGACGCTTTCCAGCAAGGCAGGAGTGGCGACGGTTCACCCGGCGCCTCCGGCCGACCGACATGATCGGCGGCTGAGCCTCTCCCGTATCCTCGTCTCGCATGCTTCAGATAGCTCGCAAATCGTTCCATGGCTGGCCGTCAAACTTTCATGAGATGCCTGCCCATGTTTAAGAAGGTCCTCATCGCCAACCGTGGCGAGATCGCCTTGCGCGTCATCCGGGCCTGCCGGGAGCTGGGCGTTCAGACGGTGGCCGTCTACTCGGAGGCGGACCGCGAGTCGCTGCACGTGCGTTTCGCCGACGATGATGTCTGCATCGGGCCGCCGCCGGCGCGAGACAGCTACCTCAAGATTCCCCGCATCATTGCCGCCGCTGAAATAACGGGCGCCGACGCCATCCACCCCGGCTACGGCTTCCTCGCCGAGAATGCCGAGTTCGCCGAGACCTGCCTGGCCTCCAACATCACCTTCATCGGACCCACGGCGGAACAGATCCGGGTGATGGGCGACAAGGCTTCGGCACGGAAGGCGATGGCCGCCGTGGGTGTGCCGATCGTGCCGGGTTCACCGGGACCGGTGGAGGATCCGGATGAGGCGCTGGGGTTTGCTCGCGAGATCGGATTCCCCGTCATCATCAAGGCCGCCGCCGGGGGAGGAGGGAAGGGCATGCGGGTGGCCAAGGATGCTGATGACTTTGCCCGCTCGTTCCAGCTCGCCCGCTCGGAGGCGCTTTCCGCCTTCGGTAACGGGGATGTGTACGTGGAGAAGTATCTCACGCGGCCCCGGCACGTGGAGTTCCAGATACTGGGCGATCAGCACGGGAAGGTCATCCATCTGGGTGAGCGCGACTGCTCCGTACAGCGTCGCCACCAGAAGCTCATCGAGGAAGCTCCGAGCCCGGCCATGACCCCCGAGTTGCGGGAGAGGATGGGCAATGACGCGGTCCGCGGAGCGCAGGCGATCAACTACGTGGGCGCTGGCACGATCGAGATGCTGCTCGATGAGGATGGCCAGTATTACTTCATGGAGATGAACACTCGCATACAGGTGGAGCATCCGGTGACCGAGATGCTGACCGGGGTCGATCTGGTGAAGGAGCAGATCCGGGTCGCCGCCGGCGAGCCGCTCACGGTCACGTCGTTGCCACCACTTCGCGGCCATGTGATCGAGTGCCGTATCAACGCGGAGAACCCGGCCCGGAACTTCCAGCCGTCGCCAGGCCACATCCACACCTTCCATCCGCCGGGCGGGCCCGGGGTGCGGGTGGACACCCACGCCTACGCCGGCTACACTGTGCCGCCGTACTACGACTCCCTGCTGGCGAAGCTGATAGTCCAGGGCCGCGATCGTCAGGAAGCTCTGCGGCGGATGCAGATCGCCCTCGAGAGTTTCATCATCGAGGGAGTCACCACGACGGCCCCGTTTCTCGCGCGGGTCATGGACAACCCGCGATTCCAGTCGGGCGACATCGACACGAAGTTTCTCGAGCGTGAGAGCGACCTGATGACGGAGCCGGTGTAAGTGCGCGTGGACGTTTTTTTCAGTGCCCAGGAGCTCAATGCGAGCGACGTGTCGAACCGCGTCGTCGCTGTCATTGACGTGCTGCGCGCCTCGACGACGATAGCTGTCGCCCTGGCCAACGGTGCCCGCAATATCATTCCGTTCGAGAGTAGTGACGAGGTGGTTCTGCGGTCCAAGTCCTACGAGCGCGGTGAGGTCCGGCTGGCGGGCGAGAGGAAGATGCTCGCCGTGCCCGGCTTCGACTTCGGCAACTCACCGCGCGAGTTCACTCCGGAGGCGGTGCAGGGAAAGACGGTCCTCTTTGCCACCACCAACGGTACGCCGGCGCTGGTTGCCGTGCAGGCTGCGCGCGATGTCGTGGTCGGTGCCTACGTCAACTTCTCCGCCGTCCTGACCCTGCTCCACACAGCCATCCGGGGTGGGGCTGACGTGACCATTGTCTGCGCCGGGCGCGAGCGCCAGTTCTCGCTGGAGGACGCCGCGTGTGCCGGACGCTTCGTGCGCCTGCTGTCCGATCGTCCGTCGCACCCGGTGACGCTCAACGACGGCGCGCGTGCCGCGCTGGAGTTGGAGCGCGGATTCGGCGACGAACTGGGACGGCTGTTCGAAGTGTCTGCACACGGGCAGGCACTGCGTGAGGCCGGGCTGGAAGAGGATCTGTCGATCTGCGGCGTTGTGGACAGCTATCCCGTGATCCCCATCTATAGCGATCGGCAGATCACCAGGCTGGGCCCTGACCGGGAGCGATAGGGCTGTGGGGCGGCAGCAACTGAAACGGGAGTTGGCGGGCATTGGCCTGCTCGTCATGGGGGCCTTCCTCCTCGGCTCGCTGATCGCCTCCACACCCACCCCCGAGGGTTGTCGCCAATCCAGTGGCCTCTTCGGCCCTGTCGGGGCCTGCGCCCGCTTCCTCGTCGTGTCCACCATCGGGTTGCCGGCGGCGCTGCTCGTTCCCGTGGCCGCCCTGGTTCATGGTCTGCGACTGATAGGGCGACTGGAGACACGGGCGGATCGATCCTGGCTCGTCTTCCTCGCCGGTACGATCGTCCTGCTCCCGGTTGCCCTGGGGTTGGCGACGACGGGCGCCCTGAGGGAAGTCACGGACTGGGGGGGCGTCTGGGGGCACATGATGGCCCACTACATGTCGCGTGGCTTTGGCGCGGTGGGCGCCTGGCTGATGGTCATACTGGCGTTGAGCGCGCTGGCGGTGGTGACCCTCGCCTGGAATCCCCTGCGCATGCTTTTCGGCCGCACCGCCACGCGCGGGGCCGCCGTCGCGGCACGGAGCCCGCTATTGCCGGTTCCTTCTTCGGCGCTGTTGGAGCCGCCCCCAGAGGAGATGCCAGCGCTGGACGCGAGTTATGTCGCCGAGGCCACGGCGGATGACGATGCCGGAACAGGGACGGTGTCGACCGAGCTGGGAGTGCGTGAACGGAAGGGGCGAGCGCCAAAGGCAGATCCCGCAGCTACCCGGGCTGAGCGCATGAACGCCGAGCTCGCGTCGGACGACCTGTCCGAAGCGGTGAAGGACGACGCTCGGCCGCCAATCGACCTGCTGAACGTGCCGTCACCACGCAACCTCGAGCAGGACCGGCGAGCCCTGGATGCCGCGGGTGTGAAGCTCATGGCGGCGTTACGCACGTTCAAGGTGGATGGTGAACTCGTCGGTAGGACCAGTGGCCCTACCGTCACCCAGTACGAGGTGGAACCGGCTGCCGGGGTCAAGGTGCGCCAGATAGCCACTCTCGCTGACGACCTGGCGCTGGCCATGCGTGCGGCCAGCATCCGGATCGTTGCGCCAATACCCGGTCGTGGCGCGGTCGGTGTGGAAGTGCCCAACCCGAATCCGGAGATGGTCGTACTTCGCGAGATCCTCGAGTCTCCCGAGTTCGAGCAGGCGCGAGCGGCCCTTCCCATAGCCCTGGGAAAGAACCTGGAAGGCAAGCCCGTGATCGCCGACCTGGCCAGGATGCCGCACCTGCTCATTGCCGGCGCGACCGGATCGGGCAAGTCAGTCTGTGTCAACACGATCATCACGAGCCTGATCTACCGGCACGCGCCTCGCACCCTGCGCTTCCTGATGGTGGACCCGAAGATGGTGGAGTTGTCGGTCTACAACGCGCTCCCGCACCTGCGGCACAAGGTGATCACTGACAACCGCGACGCTGCGTCGGTGCTCAAGTGGGCAGTGCTGGAGATGCAGGATCGCTACGCCCTGCTCGCCAGGAATGGCTGCCGCAACGTGCAGGATTTCAACAAGCGGGTGCTTGCTGGGATGTCGCTGAAGGCCGCGCCCACCACAGGCGCCGATTCCGAGGATCGCCCCTACAAGGGCACGATTCTACCCTACATCGTCGTCGTCATAGACGAGATGGCCGACCTGATGATGACGGTACAGGGCGAGGTGGAGACGCCGATAGCGATGCTCGCCCAGAAGGCACGGGCGATCGGGATCCATCTCATCCTGGCCACGCAACGTCCCAGCGTGAATGTCATCACCGGCCTGATAAAGGCCAATTTTCCCAGTCGCATTGCCTTCCGCGTCGCCTCACAGGTGGACAGCCGGACGATCATCGATGGCGCCGGCGCTGAGATGCTGCTCGGCAATGGAGACATGCTGTTCATTCCGCCGGGCAGAAGCGAGCCGTCGCGTCTGCAGGGTGCGTTCCTGTCGAGCGAGGAGACGGAACGGTTGATGACCTGGTACCAGACTCGCCTCGAGGCTGACCGGGCGCGCAGGGAGGCCGACGGAGTGATGGACCTCGACCATGACGACGAGGCAGACATCCTGGAGACGGTGCGCGCCCGCGAAGCGCTGGAGGCCGGTCAGGCTCGCGGGGACAGCAACGATGCGGACGACGATCGTGACAGGCTCTTCCGGGAGGCGGCCGAGGTGGTCATCCAGCACCAGGGCGGCTCCACTTCGCTGCTCCAGCGCAGGCTGAAGATCGGTTATGGGCGGGCTGCCCGGATCATAGACCAGTTGCACCTCGCCGGCGTCCTGGGCCCCCCCGATGCGTCCAAGGCGCGCGAGGTCCTGATGGGGCTCGAGGACCTGGATCGGATAGCCGGACCGAAGAGCTGATCTGCGGGTAGCATGCGCATGCGCCCCATACTCCCCCTTCTCCTCGCCGGGACAGTGCTGCTCCCGCCACTGGATCTCGTCGCGCAGGATCCCGTTGCGCTCCCGGCGGGCGCCGAACTCGACGTGGCGGAGCCACTGGTGGCACCGGCCGGAGCGCACCTCGCCTCCGGGAGCTGGAGCTACCGGGTCCTCCTCTCGAGAGGAGGCAACACGATCGAGCTCGCCCGCCGCACGCTCACGATCGGACCGTCCAGCGCCGATTCCACGACCACGCTCGTCGTCGATGAGACTGACTCCCATGGTCAGGTCATGGCCGACACCACCTTCCTGTCGACCATCGGCCTGAGTCCACGCCGTCGCTCGGCAAACATGGGGCCGCTACGCCTGATGCTCCGCTTCGGCGTCGACAGTGTGCGCGGCACGATGAGCGCGCCGGGAAGCGACACGGTGCAGGTCTCCCTCCCGGTGGTGCCCGGCCTGGTGGCCAGTGGCGGAGTGTTCGAATCACTCCTCACCGTGGCTCCGCTGGGCGAGGGATGGTCCGGGACGGCGGTGCAGGTCGCGCCCGGTCCGAATGGAACCTCACTGGTCCCGGCGACGATCCGCATCCTTGCCGCCGACAGCGTGACCGTACCGGCGGGCAGCTTCGCCGTCTGGAAGGCTGTTGTCACGACAGGCGGCGTCGAACAGTGGCTCTGGTTGGACAGGACATCGGGTCGGTTGGTGCGGAGCGAGATGAAGCCTCCTCAAGCGTCCGACGTCGTCTACGTCACCGAACTCACGGCCGCCGCTCCGGAGCCCTGACTGGCAATCAGGCGGCCAGCGCTGCGAACTCTGGTGGAGTGGCGTGAATTGGCTTCCACGGGCATGGATCGGGTGACGGCGCCGCCGACTGGCACCGCCATCATGTCGCGTGACCGACGCTCGGCAGGCGCTGGGGGAACTCGGCGAGAGGGTGGCGGCGGCCTGGCTCCGCCGCGATGGCTGGCTCATACTGGGTCGGCGGTTCCGGAATGGGCACCGGGATCTGGATCTGATTGTGGAACGGGACGGCATGGTCGCCTTCGTGGAAGTGAAGGCGAGACGGGATGCACGGTTCATCGACCCCGCCAACGCTGTTGGCTGGCGCAAGCGGCGTGAACTCACCCGGTCGGCCCAAGTCTGGATCGATCGCCACGGTAGTCCCAGGCAGAGCTACAGATTCGACGTCGTGGTGGTAGTGGTGGAGGGCGAGAGGATTCGAGTGCGACATCTGGCGGATGCGTTCCCCATGCATGACGCCGGGTGACGTCGATCGGAGAACGGCAGCACTGGCCGGGTCCGGCAGCACGGGCGTTCGTCCCTGGCTACCAGCCAACAGCAATTTCCCGGATTTTCGTCCTGGACTGGTTGCCTCGCTGGAGGAAGTTTCGTAGTTTGTTCGGGTGGCACGGGGAGACGACATCGGGTGGATCATCGCCCGTCGACGGCCGGCCCGGCTCACCTACTTCACGGCGCTCAACACGGGTGTGACGAATGGCGATTTCCATGCAGGATGACAAGAAGAAGGCGCTGAGCCTGGCCATTGCGCAGATCGAGAAGAACTGCGGAAAGGGCTCCATCATGAACATGGGTACCTCGACGAAGGTGAAGGTCGATGCCATCTCGACCGGTGCGATCAACCTCGACGCCGCCATCGGCGTGGGCGGCATCCCGCGCGGCCGGGTGACGGAGATCTACGGACCCGAGTCGAGTGGCAAGACGACGCTCTGCCTCCACGTCGTGGCCAACGCCCAGAAGAACGGCGGGGTGGCCGCTTACATCGACGCCGAGCACGCGCTGGACATCGATTATGCGCGCAAGGTCGGCGTGGATATGGACGCGCTGCTCGTCTCCCAGCCCGATACCGGCGAGCAGGCGTTGGAGATCTGCGAGATCCTCGTTCGCTCCGGCGCGGTGGATGTCGTCGTCATCGACTCCGTCGCGGCGCTGGTTCCCAAGGCCGAGATCGAGGGTGACATGGGCGATTCCCATGTCGGCCTGCAGGCGCGTCTGATGAGCCAGGCACTGCGCAAGCTCACCGGGTCCATTGCCCGGTCGAGGACCGCGGTCGTCTTCATCAACCAGCTACGCGAGCGAGTTGGAGTGATGTTCGGCAATCCGGAGACGACGACTGGCGGCAAGGCGCTCAAGTTCTACGCGTCGGTCCGGCTGGACATCCGGCGCACTGGTCCGGTGAAGGACAAGGACGAGGTGGTAGGCTCACACTGCCGCGTGAAGGTAGTGAAGAACAAGGTTGCGCCCCCATTCCGTCAGGCCGAGTTCGACATCATGTATTCTGAAGGGATCAGCCACGTCTCGCTGCTCGTGGACATCGGCTCCGAGGCAGGGATCATCGACAAGTCCGGCGCCTGGTACAGCTACAGTGGCCAGAAGATCGGGCAGGGTCGGGAGAACGCGAAGATGTTCCTCAAGGACAATCCGGTGATAATGGGCGAGGTGGAGGAGAAGGTGAAGGTCGTGCTCGGACTTGGAGGCGCTGACGCACCGACGCCGGAAGCCTCCGAGTCAGCGGTCGAGGATTGATGGACGACCAGGTGGGCGGGGAAGCTCGCCCATCTGTGTCCGGGCCGTCCACGGTAACGGCGCTCGTGGCTCGTGGACGGCGCGAAGGGCGGTATGACGTGGAAGTGGATGGCGAGGCAGTCGCCACGGTGAGCGCCGGATCGGTCACCTCGCTGAAGCTCGCCGTAGGCCGTCAGCTCGACGAGCGGGAGTTCTCGGCGCTGCTCGCCGAGGGCGCGATCATCGCGGCCTACGATCGGGCGCTGAATATCCTCGGCTTCCGGGATCGCTCGGCGACCGAGCTACGGCGCGCGTTGCTCCGGAAGGGCGTCGAGCCCGGGCCGGCCACCGTTGCAGTGGATCGCTTGCAGGAGTCAGGCCTGGTGGACGATGGCCGCTATGCGCGGGCGCTGGCCCGTTCCAGGGCACTGAATGCCGGCGTTTCCAGGCGTCGGATCGAGCAGGATCTCGCACGCCGAGGGGTCCGTCGCGACATTGCCGAGGAGGCGATCAGCGAGGTCTGGGAAGAGGAAGAGGTGGACCAGACAGCGGCCGCGATCGCGCTCGCACGCAAGCGGGCGCCATCACTCGCCGGTCTCGACCCGGCCAGCCGTCGGCGGCGCCTGTACGGTTTCCTCGCCCGACGCGGTTACAGCAGCGAGGAGATCAGGAAGGCACTGAGCGTCGCCCTGGAGGAGCTTGCCTCGGATGGGGATGTACTGGGTGGCAGCGCCGACGGTACGTGGTAGGATCGAGTGGAGCTCGGTGTTGTCGTGGAGCCCGGGCTCGTGTCGAGTTCAACTCGAAGTGCAGCGAGACCTGCGGTCCCCAGGCTATCGGGTGTGGCAAGCCGCTCGTCGCGTCCCGCTGATATTGGCGTGAACTGGCCTGCCGTCGTCGCCGCGCGTCCGGATCTGCACCACTACGGCTTCGCGTCACGCCAATCTGCTCCTATATTCCGCCCTCATGCGTGCTTCCGAGATCCGTGACCGATTCCTGGGTTACTTCGAGCGCGAGGGCCACCTCGTGCGACCCAGTGCCAGCCTCGTCCCAGCCGACGACCCCACCCTGCTCTTCGTCAACGCCGGGATGGTCCCCTTCAAGAGGATCTTCCTGGGACTGGAGGAGCCCGACGGCGGCCGTCGGGCGACCACGGCGCAGAAGTGCGTGCGCGCTGGCGGGAAGCACAACGACCTCGAACAGGTGGGGCATACGGCCCGTCACCACACCTTCTTCGAGATGCTCGGCAATTTCTCCTTCGGCGACTACTTCAAGCGCGACGCAATCCGCTTTGCCTGGGAGTTCGTGACCGTGGAGTTGGGGCTCGACCCTCGGCACCTGCGCGTCACCGTATTCCACGACGACGACGAGGCCCGCCAGCTCTGGCGTGAGGTTGCCGGCCTCCCGGACAGCCGGATCTACGGGCTTGGCGAGAAGGATAATTTCTGGCAGATGGCCGACACCGGTCCGTGCGGCCCCTGCTCGGAGATCTATGTCGACCTCGCAGCGGTTGCCTCCGACTGGCGCTTTCCGGAAGATGCTCGCGGGGAATGGACTGACGTGGACCGGGAGGAGTACTCCCAGGATGCGTTCGTCGAGGGCGCCGAGGCGGGACGTTTCCTGGAGCTCTGGAACCTGGTCTTCATGCAGTTCGATCGCTCGGCTGACGGGACCCTGACTCCACTTCCGCGACCATCGATTGACACCGGGGCTGGACTGGAGCGGATTGCTGCCGTGATGCAGGGCGTCACGAGCAATTTCCACACGGACGCCTTCGCGCCCCTGCTGGCGCGGGTGGAGGAGGTCGTGGGTATTGCTTATCGTGGTCGGGAGAGCGACGCGCCGCAGACCTTTCTCGTGAACGGTCGCAGCGTGAAGGTCGATCCGGCTTCCTTCCGTGTCATTGCCGATCATGCGCGGGCGGTCGCATTCCTTCTCGCCGACGGCGTATTTCCATCCAACGAGGGGCGCGGCTATGTCCTTCGCCGCATCCTGCGTCGTGCTGTCCGCCACGCCTGGCTGCTGGGACGGACGGAGCCCACCCTCGTCCACGTGGTCGAGCGCGTAGTGGACACGATGGGTGACGTCTATCCTGAACTGGCCGAGCATCGCTCTCACCTGCTGGAGACGACGCGGGCGGAGGAGGAGCGTTTCCTGGCCACCATAGGGGACGGCATGGCGCGTTTCGACCGGATCGCCCCCTCGGCCAGCACGCAGGGTTCATCGGCGTTGCGCGGTACCATAAGCGGCGAGGACGCCTTCCGCCTCTACGATACCTTCGGCTTCCCGATCGATCTCACCGAGTTGATGGCCCGGGAACGTGGGTACACCGTGGACATCTCCGGCTTCGAGTCGGCGCTCTCGGCGCAGCGCAGCCAGTCGCAGGCGGACAGGCGATCGCGGCAGTTGGGAGTCGAGGTGGATGAACTGGCCGACCTCACGCTCTGGGACGTCGCTCCGGAAGCGGAGCCCGATGCACGATTCGTCGGCTACGACGTGGTGGAGATCAACACCGAGGTCACCGCACTGCGCCGGCTGGCGGGAAACAGGGTCGCCATCCTGCTTCGCGAGTCACCCTTCTACGCCGAGTCCGGCGGTCAGGTGAGCGATCATGGCGAGATCGTTGGTGATGGCTGGCGGATGGATGTGGAGGACGTGAAGAAGGTATCGGGCAGACCCGCCGCGGTGGGTGTGCTGGAGGGTGATTTCCATTTCGGCACAGTGCTGGCCCGGGTACCCACCGACCAGCGTCGGGATACCGAGCGGAATCATACGGCTACCCATCTCCTCCACGCCGCGCTCCGTGAGGTGCTGGGTGATCATGTCCATCAGGCGGGTTCGCTGGTCTCGCCCGAGCGGCTGCGTTTCGACTTCACGCATCATGGTCCGCTCAAGCCCGAGCAACTGGCTGCCGTGGAACAGTGGGTGAACGACGGCATCTGGAAGGACGTGCCCGTCCGGTTGGACGAGAGGCCGTACAAGGAGGCGCTGAGCATGGGCGCGATGGCGCTGTTCGGCGAGAAGTACAGCGACGTCGTGCGGGTCGTCTCCATCCCCGGCCTGTCGGCGGAACTGTGCGGCGGCACCCATGTGCGGCACACCGGTCAGATCGGGCTCTTCAAGATCGTCATGGAGTCTGGCGTCGCGGCGGGCGTACGTCGGATCGAGGGATTGACCGGGCGCCGCGCCTTCGAGTACCTGCGTGACCGCAACCAGCTCGTCCTCGACCTGGCTGAGACCCTGAAGACGCCCGTGGACCAGGTACTGCGGCGAGTCCATGCGGTGCTCGATGATCGCCGCACGCTCGAGAAGAAGCTCGATGAGGCGCTGCGCGCCGGCGGCGGCGGTGACCAGGTACGCCGCATGATCGACGAATCGCAGGAGATAGATGACGTGCGCATCATCGCTCGCTACGTCGCATCCGCCGACGCGAAGATGTTGCAGGCGCTCGGTGACGCGCTGCGTGAGCAGATGAAGAATGGTGTGGCGGTGCTGGGTAGTGCAGGCGACGATCGAGGCACCTTGCTTGCTGTCGTGAGCGACAGCGTCCGGGATCGTGGGCTCCGAGCGGACGTCGTGGTACGCGCGGTGGCGGAGAGCGTGGGCGGGCGCGGAGGTGGCAAGCCTCACATGGCCCAGGCGGGCATCCCTGACGGCGCCCTGGTGTCGGTTGCACTGGAACACGCGCCGGCCATCGTGGAGCGTCTGCTGGACGAAATAAAGTGATTCAGGCACACACCGATGAGCGCACGATCCCCGCGTTGCTCCGGGATCGGCTGGCAGCGGCGCTGGCCGATCTGGAGAGCGACGGGCAGGCTTCCGGAGTTCATGTGAACCTGAGCGACGCACCAGATGAGGCGTTGGCGTGTCTGGCCGCAGGTGAAGCGATGCTGGTCCGTGTGCTTCGCGAGGATTGCGCCTCCCGCGACACCGCACTGGATCTGTTGACTGCGGATGCCCTGGTGACGCGAGCATTCGAGCGCGCGGCAGATTCGCCGGCGTCGCTCCCGGGGCTCGCCGAGGAGGCCATGCGTCGCATAGCCCGCCTTGGCGAAACCGTCGACTGAACGAGTCGCCGCGTCGTGATCGATCTTCACTCGCACGTCATCCCCGGAGTCGACGACGGCGCGCGCACTCTGGAGGCGGCGGTGCGGGTATTGACGCGCTTCGCTGCCCAGGGCGTCACCACAGTGGTCTGCACACCCCATCTCAAAGCCAGCGCGGCAGGGTCAGCACCGATCGCACTGGTCACGCAGAAGCTCGATGAGCTACGTCAGCATGCCGGCCGTGCCGCGCCGGCGCTGCGCCTGGGATGGGAGATCCTCCTGGATGAACCTGGCATACCGCTCAGCAGGCCGGCATTGCGCCTGGGCGGGTCGCCGGCGGTGCTCGTGGAGTTCCCGCGATCGGGTATTCCGCCTCGAGCCACCCACGAGTTGGCGCGCATACGCGAGAGCGGGGTCGTGCCCGTGCTCGCTCACCCTGAGCGATATTGGGGTGTGAGCGTGGCGCATGTACTCGAATGGCGAGCAGTGGGTGCAGTGATGCAGGTGGACGTTGCTCCGCTCCTCTCCGAAGGAGATCGCGGGCGGATCGCACGGCTGCTCATCGAGCAGGGGTTGGTGCACCTGCTGGCGAGCGACAACCATGGCGATGCCCGCGCGCTGGGGCCTGCCCGCGACTGGCTCATTGAACTCGGCGCGACGGAGCATGCCGAATTGCTGACGGCGCGTAACGCCGCCCATGTGCTGGCTGGCGAATCGCCCGAGGATGTGCCGCCGCTGCAGCTTCCGCGAGGTGTCCTGGCACGGTTCCGGGAGTTGCTGCTGGGTGTTCGACGTCCGACCTGACATGCCACGAACAGATGCTGGACGACAGCCCACCCTCACCGGAGTCTTTCATGTCGCAACCGATAGCGCGCGAAGCCGTCACCGGCGGACTGCGTGAGCTAGCTGAGCTCGCACTCCGCACGGCCAACGAGATCGGTCCCGAGCTGGAGCGCGCGGCGGAGATGATCAGCGGGACCGTTGATCGCGGCGGTACACTCTTCTTCTGCGGAAATGGCGGTAGCGCCGCGGATGCCCAGCACATGGCCACCGAATACGTAGTACGCTACATGCGAAACCGACGGGCGCTCGCGGCCATCGCGCTCACCACCGACACCTCCCTCCTCACCGCTGCCGGCAATGACCTGGGGTTCGACATGATCTTCTCGCGGCAGGTGGAAGCACTCTGCCGTGCCGGGGACCTTCTCATCATCCACTCCACCAGCGGTCAGTCGCCGAACGTGCTGCGGGCCGCAGAAGCCGCCCGTGCTCGCGGTGTCCAGGTGCTGGCCTTCTCCGCTCGGGACGGAGGCCTCCTGCGTGCTCTCGCTGATCACAGCGTGATAGTTCCCACCCAGCGCACCGATCGCGCACAGGAGATTCATCTGTGCATCGAGCACATGATCTGCGACCTCGTGGAGGGTGGCCTCAGTTGAGCCGGCGTGCGCCGCGGAGGTGCGCCGCGCTGCTGCCCAGCTATCGGCGTGAACGATCGGCATTGCCGTGCCCGAACGGTATCGCCGGTCGACGCGCCGGACGACAACTCCGACGGAGCTTCCTCCGAGCAGGAACGTCGGATCGGCGCGCCCGTGTAGACTTGAATCCAGGATGCGAGCGTTGGCGGCAGGCCAGCTCGCCAGTCGATTCCCCAGACACCGTAAGTCATGATTGATCTACAGGGAAGGCGCGCCCTCGTCACAGGGGGTTCGCGCGGTATCGGACGGTCGACGGCGCTATTGCTCGGCCGCTGTGGCGCCGATGTTTTCGTGGGCTACAACCGCCGTGCCGATGAGGCAGCGACCGCTGTGGAGGAGTTGCGGGCGCTTGGAGTCCGGGCCGGTGCTCATGGGGCCGATCTGGGCACCGTGGAGGGCGCCGTCGCACTGTTCGACGCCACCGAGGAGGCGTTGGGAGGCGTGGATATCTTCGTCGGCAACGCAGGGATCTGGCCGCCGGATGATGTACCGCTGGCGCGGATGACGGACGAGCAGTGGTCCTCGACCATGCGCGCCAACCTGGACGCTATCTTCTACACTTCCCGGCTGGCCGCGCAGCGTATCGGTGATGGAGGGCGGATAGTGCTCGTCACGAGTACCGCCGCGCAGCGCGGCGAGGCATTCCACGCCGACTACGCGGCGAGCAAGGGGGCAGTCGTGGCGCTCGTGAAATCGCTGGCCGTCGAGCTGGGGCCGCGCGACATCACCGTCAACAGCGTGGCGCCGGGCTGGGTGGAGACGGAGATGTCGGCCGGACCGCTGGGCGGCGCCGGCCGGGCTGCAATAGATGCCGCCATACCATTGCGGCGGGTGGCCACGGCAGACGACATCGCCGGCCCCATCGTCTTTCTCTGCTCGTCGCTGGGGCGCCACGTCACGGGCGAGATTCTGAATGTGAATGGCGGCAGCGTACTCTGCGGATGACTACTCGATGATTCCCATCCTCTTCGCCGGCGGCACGATCGGCATGCGACACGACGCTGCTGCCGGTGGCGCCGTGCCGACACTCTCCGGCAGTGATATCCTGCGGGCAACCCGGGGCGTGGAGGACGTGGCCGAGCTGGCACCCGAAGACTGGGGCGCATTCCCGGGTCCACACATGACATCCGAGCGTCAGTGGGCATTACGGGGCCGGGTGGCTGAGCTGCTGGAGCGCGACGAGGTGGAAGCGATCGTGGTGGCCCATGGCACCGACACCTTGGAGGAGACGGCCTACCTGATGGCACGCTCCATTCCGTCCAGGAAGCCGGTGGTCGTCACTGGCGCGATGCGTTCTGGGAGCGAACTGGGTTGGGACGGGCCGGCAAACCTCATGGACTCCGTGCGCGTCGCGGCCAGTGCCGATAGCTTGGGCTACGGCACCCTCGTTGTGATGGGCGGCCGGATCATATCGGCGCTCGAGGCTACCAAATCCGATACCCATGCCATGGATGCGTTCGAGAGCCCGGGGTTGGGGCCACTGGGCACGGTGGACGACGGACGGGTGATCTTCCGACGTGAGGCTGGCACCATGCCGGCTCCGCTGTCACCGCTCGCCCTGGGCGTCCCTGTGGACATAGTCATGGCCTGGGCCGGAGCCGATGCGCGCCTGCTCGATGCCTCCCGCGAGGTCTCCCGAGGCGTCGTCGTGGCGGCCTTCGGTCGCGGCAACATACCGCCGGCCATGGCTGAGGGGGTGGAGCGGTGGATCCTGGGCGACAAGCCCGTCGTCATTGCTTCCCGTGCCCCGCACGGCCTTGTCGGCCCCACTTACGGCTACCCGGGTGGCGGGCGCCGTCTGATGGAGATGGGAGCGATCCTGGCCGGAAGTCGACGTCCACAGCAGGCCCGCTTGGAACTCCTGCTCGCGCTCGGTGCCGGACTTGACCGGGCAGCTATCGCCGCGCTCTTCGCCGGATGACCGGGAATCGACCTGCACCGGACGGTGGCGCCAGCCCCGGCGATGGAGATCTGCTCTCACGCCTCCGACCGCCAGTGCCAGTGCTCCGGATCGCCGCCAGGCTGGAAGAGGCTGGCCATGAGACGTGGTGCGTCGGCGGCGCGGTGCGCGATGCGTTGCTCGGCATCACGCACCTGGACTGGGATCTGGCAACTGCGGCCACGCCGCAGCAGGTGCAGCGTCTCTTCCGGCGCACCGTCGCGGTCGGTATCGAGTTCGGGACCGTCGGCGTGCTGGATGACGCTGGCCGCATGCATGAGGTGACGACCTTTCGGCGCGACGTACAGACAGACGGTCGTCATGCAGTGGTTCAGTTCGGGGCGTCGCTCGACGAGGACCTGGCCAGACGCGACCTCACCATCAACGCGATCGCCTTCTCCCCTCGGCACCGCACCCTGCACGACCCCTACGACGGCCGTGGCGACCTGGCCGGTCGGGTGATTCGGGCGGTCGGCAACCCGGAGGCCCGGATGGCCGAGGATCGCCTGCGAGCCCTCAGGGCGATCCGCTTCGCGGCACGTTTCGGCTTCCGCATAGAAGATTCCACCTGGACGGCGATCGTCGCCAGCGCGCCGTGGATGGGACGACTCTCCGCCGAGCGAGTGAAGCAGGAACTGGACAAGACGTTCGAGCAGGTGGATCGAGCGGGCGGCGCGTTGGCGCTGTGGCGTGACAGCGGCGCGCTCGAGGCGCTCATACCAGCCCTCGCCGATGCTCCGGACTCCCTCTTTGCCGCCCTGGACTGCCTGCCCATGGCAGTTGGACCACGCGCCCAGGCGCGGCGCCTTCTGCGCCACACGATACTTCTGGGTCATGTCCCATCTGCCGACCTGCCCGACCTGCTCCGGGCGCTGCGTTTCTCACGTGCTGAGGCACGCATGGTCAGCAAGCTTGCCGGGCTCTGGCGGGAGTTGGGAGACGAGATGGGCACCCTGCTCTCGTCATCCGTGCGGCCCGACGATATCACCGTTCGCCGCTGGGTAGCTCGGGCGACCAGGCTGGACGTCGGGCTCCTGCTCCGTGTTGCGGAGGCCCACTGGGCAGCTCGTCGCGCTGACGGGGACTCCGCCCCGTCATCCGCGTCGGTGCGCTCGCTCCATCGACGGGCACTCAGGGCCGCGTACCGCGATCCGGTGGCCATCAGTGACCTGGCGATCGGTGGTGAGGAATTGCGCCAATTGGGTGTCCCGGCGGGCCCTGAAATGGCGCGCATACTGCAGGGGCTGCTGAACGTCGTCCTCGTTGATCCCACCCGTAACACTGTCCACTGCCTGAGGTCCGTCGCCGTCGAACTGGCCAGCAGGGAACTCCCCTCCGCGGCTCAGGATCTCACCGAGCGAACCGGGTCATGATCTTTCGCGGTCGACAACCTGCGAGCGTGGTCTGGCGTCGCTTTCGCTCCGGCCTCGATGGTTTCTCCTTCAGCCGCGAGGGTGAGATCCACTGCGCTCACGTGGTTGCCAACGCAGAGCGCGTGATGGACCTGCTGCACGCCCTGAGCAGTCACCTTCCGCCAGCGGTCGACATGTCCCTGACCGACGTGAGAAGGGGGAGCGAGTGGCGGGTGGAGAACGCCGCGCTGCCCGATGTCCGGGATGCCGTGGCGCGCCTGAAGGTGCCCATGGCCACCTACGGCGGCGTGGAGCTGGCCATCTACACTCCCGACGACCAGCTTACCGTCACGCCGTCGCTGGAGCTCTATCTCTACTCGCGCTCCGATCGCTGGCTCTACATCTTGCTCGGCAAGGGACTGATCGAGCAGCAGCGGGTGGCCGTCACGCGGTGGGAAGGTGACGGCGCGCTGGGGCCGGCCCCCGAACTTCAGAGCGCGATCGACCAGATCGTCGAGCGTCTCTCGCTCGAGCCAGCCTGATCCACATAATTGTCGCCCGTGCAACCTGTCGTCATACTATACGCCGTACTAGCCGGAGCGGCCAACCTGTTGGGTGCGGTTGCAGTTACGGCACGTCGCCGGTGGAGCCCGCGCGCCCTGCAGAAAATCGTCGCCCTGAGCGCCGGCTTTCTCATCGCTGTCGCCTTTGTCGGTCTGCTGCCGGAGGCCCTTGCGCGGCATGGCGAGAGTGCCGCACTAACCGTGCTGGCAGGTTACCTCCTCGTCCATCTCACCCAGCACGTTCTGGGTCGACACTTCCACTTCGGTGAGGAGACACACGAGGTCAGTCCGCTCATTGGCGTCTCGGCTCTGGTTGGCCTCATGCTCCACACCTTCGTGGACGGGGTCGCCATCGCCAGCAGTTTCATGGTGAGTTCAGAGCTCGGCTTCTTCGTCTTCGTGGCGATCTTCCTCCACAAGGTGCCAGAGGGGTTGGCGATATCCAGTCTCTTCCTCGCGGCAGGATCCTCGCGCGGTAGAGCCTTCGGAGCGGCTGGCGTCCTGGCGCTCTCCACCGTCGCTGGCGCCTTCGTCACCCAGTTGGTGGCGCCAGTTGCCGAGTATGGACTCGCCCTGTCTGCCGGTGTGGCGCTTTACGTTGGGGCCTCCAACCTGGTGCCGGAGTTCCAGCAGGAGCGCGGCTGGCGTCTACCGCTCAGCTTTCTGACTGGCTGCGCGCTCTATCTCGCCGCGCACGCACTGGTGCGCGCATGATTAGTCGCGCGCGAGCTGCTGTGTGCCGGCCTGCCGGAGCCGGAACGGGGAGGGGGAGACAACACTCATGAGCCGGTCCCGGAAGAAGGTCGATCGCGGTGCGACGCCCTCGCTCTTCGCCACGGCGGCTGGTGCGACGGCGCCACTGGCCGCACGGATGCGCCCACGCAACCTGCACGAATTCGTGGGACAGCAGGCGCTCCTGGCACCCGGCAAGCCGCTCCGCGAGATGATCGAACGTGGCCGCTTCGGGTCGCTCGTCTTCTGGGGGCCGCCGGGCACCGGAAAGACGACCCTTGCCCGTCTGATGGCAGGGTACACCAACCGCGTTTTCGTGCCCTTCAGCGCGGTCACCGAGGGTGTGCCGCGGGTACGCGAGATCGTGGCCGAGGCCGGGGAGCGCCTGGAGATGGGGCAAGGGACGATTCTCTTCGTGGATGAGATCCATCGTTTCAACCGCGGTCAGCAGGATGCCTTTCTGCCTCACGTGGAGGCGGGTACGGTGACGCTGATCGGAGCCACGACGGAGAATCCGTCGTTCGAGATCAACAGCGCGCTCCTCTCGCGGATGCGGGTTTTTGTGCTCCAGTCGCTGGACGAGCAGGAGTTGGCTGGGCTGGTGCGTCGCGCCCTGGCGGACGAGGAGCGTGGTCTGGCATCACTGGGCCTGACAGCGGATGAGGATGCCATAGCATTTCTCGCCCGTGGCGCCGACGGCGATGCGCGGCGCGTGCTGACTGTCCTCGAGGCAGCCGCCGAGCATGCCGGTCCCGGCGGAAGGTTGACGGTGGAGGCGATGCGTGACGCGCTGCAGCGTCGTGTACCCCGCTACGACAAGGGCGGTGAGGAGCATTTCAACATCATGAGCGCCTACCACAAGGCGCTCCGCGGCAGCGACCCCCAGGGCGCCCTCTACTGGCTGGCAAGGATGCTCGACGGTGGGGAGGACCCGATGTACGTCGCCCGCCGCATGGTGCGCTTCGCCTCCGAGGACGTGGGGCTCGCGGACCCGGACGCCCTCCGGCTGACCATTGCCGCCCGTGACGCCTACCATTTCCTGGGGTCGCCGGAAGGCGAACTGGCGCTCGCCGAGGCGGCCGTCTTCCTGGCCACCGCGCCCAAGTCGAACAGAGTTTATGAGGCGTGGAAGCGGGCTCGGGCGCTGGCATCCGAGTTCCCGGCCGCGCCCGTGCCGCTCCACATCCGGAACGCACCCACCGCTCTCATGAAGGACCTCGGCTACGGCAAGGGGTACAAGTACGCCCACTCTGTTCCCGAGGCATACATCCCGCAAGAGTATCTACCCGAGGAACTGGAGGGACAGGTTCTCTACGAACCGGGAAAGTTCGGTTTCGAGAGGGAGATCGGGAAGCGCCTGGCGTGGTGGGAGGAGTTGCGGGCGCGCAGCAGAGGTGAGGGTCCGTCCGCACAGGGGGACGAAAATTCCAGAGGAGAGGGGACAGGTGAGTGACCTGAAGCACGGCCAACTCATGGCGCGAAGCACGAGAGTGATCGACATCAGTCGCGGCTGGACCGCTGGGAGGTATTCATGAAGGAGCATTCCCGAGTCAGCCGGCGCGGATCATGGCGTGGTCGGGTAACCGGTCGTGCGCCCGGGCGGCTGGCGCTCGTGGGTGCGCTGTGCCTGGCGGCCATGGTATCCGCATGCGCCACTCTGGGCCGTAGCGTGTTCAAGGAGCCTGTGGTGGACTTTCGTGAGCTGCGATTGAACGGGCTGGGCCTCACGGGCGGGTCGCTGGATGTCGTGCTCAGCGTCTACAACCCGAACAGTTTCAAGCTGGACGCGACGAGCTTCACCTACAACCTGCTCATGGATAGCGTCCCGATCGCCAATGGCGCCCTGGAGAGACAGTTCGTGGTCCAGCGGGGCGACTCGAGTGTCGTGACGATTCCGGTGAACTTCACCTATGCGGGCATTGGACGTGCCGGCCAGGAGTTGCTCCGCTCGGGTATCGTGAACTACCGGGTGAAGGGAGACATGACCGTCGCAACGCCCCTGGGTAGCTTTACCAGGCCCTACAACCAGACCGGACGTTTCTCGCCACTTGGTGGCTCGTCCAGGCCTTGAGGCGCATGAACCCGCGCACGCCACTTTCCACGGAGAATTCGACATCGCTCGCGAAATCATCTCGCTGACACCACCGACGGAGCGCGCGATCCTGGTTGGCGCGCCCGTGAAGCGCTCCAGCGCGCGCCACCACATGGACGAGCACCTGGACGAGTTGGAGCGTCTGGCGGATACTGCCGGTGCTGTCACGGTCGGTCGTCTCACCCAGCAGTTGGATCGGCCAATACCGGGCACCTACCTGGGCAAGGGAAAGCTGGAGGAGTTGCGCGACCTTGTGCAGTCAGCGGACGCCACGCTGGTCCTGTTCGATGACGAGCTGTCACCGGCGCAGGGCAAGAACATCGAGGATGCCGTTGGTACGCGTGTCATGGACCGGGCCGAATTGATCCTGGATATCTTTGCCACCAGAGCGCGCAGTAGCGAGGCGAAGATGCAGGTGGAGTTGGCGCAATTGAGCTACATGCTGCCGCGACTCACCCGCATGTGGACGCACCTCGAGAAGATCCGCGGCGGCATCGGTATGCGTGGCCCCGGCGAGACGCAGTTGGAGACGGACCGCAGGTTGATCAATCACCGCATCCGCGTGCTGAAGGAGCGGCTGGTCGACGTGCAGCGCTCGCGTGAGGTGCAGCGTCAGGGTCGTCGCCACGTGTTCCGCGCGGCGCTGGTGGGCTACACGAACGCTGGCAAGTCCTCCATCCTGCGTGGCATGTCGGGCGCGCGCGACATCTTCGTCGAGGACCGCCTGTTCGCGACCCTGGACCCGCTGACACGAGAGGTGGGGCTGGATGACAGCTACAAGGTGTTGCTGACGGACACCGTGGGATTCATTCGCAAGTTGCCCCACCATCTCGTCGCATCGTTCCGGGCGACGCTGGAGGAGGTGACCCAGGCGGACCTGTTGCTGCATGTGATCGACGTGAGCCACCCGAGTTGGGAGGAGCAGCGCACCGTCGTGGATCAGGTCCTGGGAGAACTGGGCGCGCACGACCGGCCGCTCAAGTATGTGTTCAACAAGTCGGACCTGTTGGAGCCGGAGACCCTGGCGGCGGTGAAGGAGCGTATTCACAACCTGCTGCCCGACGCGATCTTCGTCTCGGCCGTGCAGCCGGACGGGCTGGAGCCGCTGCGCGAGGCGATCCTGAGGCGGGTGAAGGAATCTCGCCCGCTGTCCGAGGTCCGGATCGCGGCGGCCGATGGCAGATTGCTGGCCGAGGTACACCGCGAGGCCGAGGTGATGGAGCAGCACGCGGAGGGCGGCACGGTGGTGGTGCTGGCACGATTGGACGAGGTGCTGGCTGGGCGGCTGCGGCGTGGCGGGGCGGAGGTGATGGCACGGTGAGTGGTGCCAGCTGTGCCTCCGGTCACGATCACCGGAGACAGCGAGGCACGTACCCGGGGAGTGCCAGCATCATCTGTAGTGTAGCCACCAGGGCAGGAGTATCTTCCGCAAAGCTATCGACGACGACAGCTCCCACCGCCGGGCGAATCCCGGCTACTGTTCCCACGCATTCGGGAACGGCTGAACGATGTACGGAACCCAAATGACAAAGATACTCGTGACCGGTGCCGCCGGCTTCATAGGTTACCATACCGCAGAAAGGCTACTGGCGCGTGGCGACGAGGTGATCGGCCTCGACAATGTCAACGATTACTACGACGTGAGCCTCAAGGAGGCGCGGCTGGCGCGACTCGGGGTTCATGAGAACTTCCGCCTCACGCGCATGGGGCTGGAAGATCGGGATGGTATGGCGCGCTTCTTTCGGGAGGAGCGCCCGGAACTGGTGATTCACCTGGCAGCGCAGGCGGGAGTGCGCTACTCGCTGACCCACCCGCACGCCTATGTCGACAGCAACCTCGTGGGCTTCATGAACGTCCTGGAGGGATGCAGGCACAACGGGGTGCGACACCTGACCTATGCCTCATCGAGCTCGGTCTACGGTGCGAACACGGACATGCCCTTCTCGGTTCACGACAACGTGGACCATCCGCTGAGCCTCTACGCGGCGACGAAGAAGGCCAATGAGCTGATGGCGCACACCTACAGCCATCTCTATGATCTGCCGACGACGGGCCTGCGCTTCTTCACCGTCTATGGTCCGTGGGGACGTCCGGACATGGCTCTCTTCCTGTTCACGAAGGCGATCCTGGAAGGGCGGCCGATCGACGTCTTCAACAATGGGCAGATGCAGCGCGACTTCACGTACGTGGATGACATCGTCGAAGGGGTGGTGCGGGTCTCAGACCGCACGGCTTCGCGCAATGAGTCCTGGTCCGGCAAGGCGCCTGATCCGGGAACGAGCAAGGCGCCCTACCGGATCTACAACATCGGCAACAATCAGCCGGTGGAGTTGATGAGGCTGATCGAGGTGCTGGAGAGCTGTCTGGGGAGGACGGCGGAGAAGAACATGCTGCCGATGCAGCCGGGCGACGTACCGGCGACGTACGCGGACGTGGACGGTCTGAGCGAGGCGGTGGGGTTCGCTCCGAGTACTCCGATCGAACTCGGGGTGAGGCGGTTCGTGGAGTGGTACCGGGAGTTTTACGGGACCGTGGACTGAGCCGCTGCGCGGCCCGGGTCGGAGTCCAGCCATCGGGACGGGAGGCATGGCGAACGACCTGATGCCCCGGAGGGAAGGGAATGGACGCGCAGGGACTCGAACCCCGGACCTCTGCTGTGTGAAAGCAGCGCTCTAACCAGCTGAGCTACGCGTCCCCAGAAACCCCTCCCGGAGGGCGTCCTGATGCGGACATTCAGCACCGGTTCGCACCGCCCGTTGGAAGACCACAATTCTAACCGCGGCGCCGATGGAACGGAAGTGTTTGCCGCCCCATGCTTTCGGCTGCGTCCGTGGACCATGGGACCTGAGCCTGCGTCAGTCGGACCGAATGCCCCGGGTAGCGCAGGCATCATCCAACGTCGCCGGGAGATACCACCGTACGACGGCCGGGAACGCGAAGGAGCGCGGGCTACTCTGGCCGGTGATCGACCGGGTGTGCACGCGCTCCCTTCCCTGGTGTGGCGTCTGATCCCTCCATGGGCCCTGCAGGACTTGAACCTGCGACCGTCGGATTATGAGTCCGCTGCTCTAACCAACTGAGCTAAGGGCCCGCTTGGCGAGCAGTCTACGCCGGGACCGGGCGGGTCGCAAGCGCCGCCAGCTCATCCTGTCGCCGCCTCCTTCCTCCTCGTCACCCTCCGCCTCCCCCGGTGCGGAGCCAGCGAGGGGTCCAGGGAAGCCTCACCGGGCCCGCACCCCGCCCTTGATCCACGTCGTCAGGCCGTCAGGACTCGGCACCACCGCACCAGCGCGCAACGACGGCGAGACAGCAGCGTGCGCAGCGCGACGCGGCTCGCTCGTCGGGTAGGCGTCGCAGCTGGCCCATCATCCTGACGTTGCGGGAAGGGCAACGTAATGGTCGTAGGCCTCCACGACCTCCTCGGCCGTCACAGTCGCCGCACCCAGTTTACCAACCTCCACCCCGGCCGCGAAGTTGGCGATCACCGCGGCGTCGCGCATCGGTGCGCCGGCGGCCAGCATCACCGCCAGGTAGGCCGTGACCGTGTCGCCGGCGCCCACCACGTCGTACACCTCGCGGGCGGTGGTCGGTATGCGCGTCACGTTGCCGTCGGGCGACATGAAGGCCATCCCGCGCTCGCCGAGGGTGAGCAGGAGCTGTTCCACTCCCAGCCGATCCAGTGCCTCCTTGAGCGCCACCGGGTGATCGACCTCCACGTCTGCGCCCAGCGCCGACTCCAGTTCCCGGCGGTTGGGCTTGAACACCGTGGCACCCCGATAGGCGAAGAAGTTCCGGTACTTCGGGTCCACGACGACCGGTACCCCGCGGCGCCGGGCCAGCGCTATGACCTCGCTGATCACGTCCGGCACGAGCACGCCCTTGTTGTAGTCCTGGAGCACCACCGCGTCCGCACCCTCGATCGCGCGCCGGGCGGCGTCCAGAAGCCGTGCACCCTCCTCACCGACGAGATCGCCGTCCTCCTCCTCGTCGAATCGCACCAGTTGCTGGGCCCGCGCGACGAGACGGGTCTTGGTCGTCGTCGGACGCCCCACTTCCACCAGTGATCCGGGCTCGGCACCGATCTCGACGAGCATCTGGCGTATGCGCTCGCCCGCTGCATCCCGCCCGATCATGGCCACGAGCTCCGCGTGTGCACCAAGGGCGGCGACGTTCTGGGCTACGTTGGCCGCCCCACCGAGGGCGTGCCGCCGCTCGCGCACACGAACCACCGGCACCGGCGCTTCGGGACTGATGCGGTCGACTTCGCCTCTCAGGTAGACGTCGAGCATGGCGTCGCCAATGATGGCAACACGCTTGCTGCCGCCGGCGGCGAGCAGCGCCAGGAGTCGCTCCCTGTCCAGAAGGTGTGGCATGGGGCGGGAAGCTACCGGAGGCGCGGCGGCGGGTCAACGAGTCGGGCTGCAGTCAGCCGAGGAAGGATCCATCCACAGTCGAGGGCGCAATGGTGGCTCACAGGCATGAATCCACGTGCACCGCAGGGGTGTTGGTGTATGTCCGGCATGAATCCCGGGAGTTTCGCCACCGGGGCCGGGCACAGCCCTTGCCCTGCCTCAGTCTGCCATGCTCGAGATTGCATGCGCCGGAATCCTTCCGCCTCCCTCCCGTAGACCTGACCTCCCCACGTGGCAACACTAGTCGGCCGGCTGGATCGCGTAACGCGCTCAACCGTGTGGAGTGTGCAGGAGTACTTCCTGCTGGCCTGGCAGGCTGTACGCTTCACCTTTGCCCGTCCTTTCTACGCGACTGACCTGGCGCAGCAGATGGACGCCATTGGTGTGCAGTCGCTGGGCATCGTGTTGCTCACCGGCCTCTTCACGGGGATGGTGCTGGCCCTCCAGTCGTCGGTGCAATTGGAGACGTTCGGGGCGACTCAATATATCGGCCGGCTGGTGGCCGGCTCGATGATCCGTGAGCTGGGACCGGTGCTCGCCGGCCTCATGGTGGCTGGCCGGGTCGGCTCGGGCATCGCCGCACAGCTCGGATCCATGAAGGTGACCGAGCAGATCGATGCCCTGAATACCATGGGTACCGACCCGATCAAGAAGCTGGTGACGCCGCGGCTTCTCGCCGCCCTCATCATGCTGCCCGTCCTCACCGTGATCAACGACTTCGTCGGGATCATTGGCGGCAATATCATCGCCTCCGCCTACATCGGCCTTCCCACCGAGCTCTACTGGCGAACCGTATGGGAACAGATCGCATCGGGCGGCTTCACGCTGCGCTACATCCCGAATGACTTCATCCAGGGACTGGTGAAGCCGTTCGTCTTTGGTGGAGTGATCGCGATCACGGCCTGCTTCTTTGGCCTGCGTACCACTGGCGGCACCGAGGGCGTGGGGCAGAGCGCGACGCGCACGGTGGTCACCTCCAGCGTCCTCATCCTGGTGACCGATTACTTCCTCACGCAGATCCTGCTCGCGGTCTTCACGCCATGACACGTCATGCCGAGGATGGCCCGCGCACAGCGCGTCTGACCGACACCGCAGCGACCGTCCCGAGTGCTGCTGCCCACGTCGCAGCGTCTCCCGCTGCTGCTCTGGAAGTGGACGGCCGAACTACCGGCCCGGAGGCTTCCGATCGCCGGGATGAAGACAGACGGGAAGGAGGTAGACGCGCTGAAGACGATACCGGGGCCGGCGAGGACGACGAACTCACGGCACGGGAGGAGCGGCAGGGTGCGCGTGTGCGCGAGGCGATCCGCGACGAGCTGGAACCCGCCGTTCAAGGCGAGGACCGATCTGCGATCATCTCCCTCCGCAACGTCTCGCTCGCCTTCGACCGGCCCATTCTGCAGGACGTGTCGTTCGTCGCGAGAAAAGGGGAGACGATTGTCGTTGTGGGTGAGTCGGGGACGGGCAAGTCCACCATCCTGAAGCTGATCCTCCGGCTCCTCGTTCCCGACACTGGCCAGGTTTGCATCGAGGGACGGGACATAAGCCGCCTCTCCTTTGCCGACGCACTCAAGGTGCGCCAGCGGATGGGAATGGTGTTCCAGGGTGCGGCACTGTTCGACTCCATGTCAGTCTTCGAGAACGTCGCCTACCCGTTGCGCGAGCAGACTGACATGAGCGAGGAGGAGATCGATACTCGCGTCCGTGAGAAGCTGAAGTTCGTGGATCTCGAGCCCGACCAGATTCTGGACCAGTTGCCTTCACAGCTTTCCGGTGGCATGCGCAAGCGCGTCGGAATTGCGCGAGGTATGGCTGCCGACCCCCCAATCATGCTCTACGACGAACCCACTTCCGGTCTGGATCCGCTCACGACCGGCACCGTCACCCGCCTCATCATGAAGCTCCAGCGCGAACTCGGCGTCACGAGTGTGGTTGTCTCGCATGACATCCGCTCGACATTCCGCATGGCAACCAGAGTGGCGCTGCTCGCCGAGCGACGCATTGTCTTCTCCGGCACGCCAGAGGAGATGACGGGCAGCGACGACGAGTACATACGCGATTTCCTCGGCGGGCTCTGAGGCTCTCATGAAGCGACCATCATTCATCTCATGGGAGCAGATCCGCGTCGGTGCGGTGCTCCTCCTTGGCCTGGCCATCCTTGCCATCGCGATCATCCGTCTTGGCGCGGCGACGAGTCTCTTTTCCAGTCGGTATCCGCTCACCACCTTCCTCGCCAACGCCAACGGCCTGCGCGTGGGCGGATCGGTGATGGTGGCTGGGAAGCTGGCCGGCACGGTGCGCTCGATCGAGTTCCTGCCGGTCGATCCCGACACGACCCGCAACCTCCGCCTGGTCCTGGAACTGGATGAGGCTGTCCGGGACCAGGTACGCGGAGATTCAAGAGCCAAACTGCGTACGGTCGGCCTGCTCGGCGACAAGGTGATCGACATCAACCCGGGCACGCTCGAATATCAGGTGCTGGCAGCCGGCGATACGATTCCCTCCGAGCCCAGCGTGGATTACGACCTGGTCATAGAGCGCGCGTCGGGGGCAATCGATGAACTGGTGACGCTCACCGGCGACCTGCGGACCATCACCGGCGGCCTGGTACGCGGTGAAGGCACCTTCGGCCAACTGCTCACGAACCGCGACCTGTACGACGAGCTGACAGGCACCCTGCAGAGCACGAATCATCTCGTTGCCCGACTCCAGAATCCCAACGGGACCATGGGTCGGCTGCTCGACGACCCGTCGCTCTACCAGAATCTCGTAGCCGTCACTGGCTCGCTGGATTCCCTCACCGTCAGACTGCAGTCCACCGACGGGACCCTGGGTAGGCTCATGCGCGACGACACGCTGTATACCAGGATGGTGAGCGTGGTGGGGCAGGCCGACTCGCTGCTGCATCTCATGCACGATGGCAATGGCACAGTCTCCAGGCTCCTGACCGACCAGCAGCTCTATGACCGGCTGAACAAGACTGTCACGGACCTGAACGCGCTGCTGGAAGCGGTGCACAAGGATCCCCGGAGGTACCTGAAGGGGCTGATAAAGATCGGCTTCTGACCACCATGGACCAGCCTGGTGCCCCCCTGACTATCTTTCTGAGCGGCCGCACCCGTGACCGAACGGCGAGGGGAGCGGTGTCGCGCCGGCCCACTGGCCGGAGCTCACCTTCTGATCGATGTCATGCAGGAGCTCAACCTGGACGTGGTAGTCACTCGCGGGGACCACGTCGAGTCCAGGCATCAGGTGCTGGCGGCCGTGGTCGATGGTTCCGGACGGGTCGTCGCGGCGTCTGGTGACGTCCACCAGACCACCTTCTGGCGCTCGTGCGCCAAACCGTTCCAGGTCATGCCACTTCTGGAGGCCGGCGGTTTCGACGAGCTTCCCTGGGAGTTCGATGAACTGACTCTAGCCTGCGCCTCGCATGGCGGTGAGCCGGAGCATGTGGCTGTGGTCGAATCGATGCTTCAGGACCTCGGTCGGGAGGAAGGTGACCTGGTCTGCGGTCCGCACGAGCCCCTGGCTCCACGCGGTGCCCGGATAGCTCGGGAGAGCGGCATCCGCCTCAGTCGCCTCCACAACAATTGCTCCGGCAAGCACGCCGCCATGCTCGCCCTCGCCCACACCCAGGGCTGGCCGATGGATGGTTATGAACGGATGGGCCACCCTGTTCAACGGGCGGCTGCAGGAAGTGTGGCAAGATGGGCGGAGGTCGGCCCGGACTCGATGCTGCGGGCCACCGATGGCTGTGGCGTCGTGGTATTCGGCATGCCCCTCCGCAACATGGCTGGAGCCTACGCGCGTCTTGCGCACGCAATCCGCCGTCGGGAGGAAGTCCCGACCAGGATCATCGAGGCTATCCGCTCCCGGCCGCATCTCTTTGCCGGCACCGACCGCTTCGACACGATACTGCTCGAGGAGACCGACGGCCGGGTGCTGGCCAAGATCGGTGCCGAGGGTGTGCACTCCGTGGCCGTGATCGACGCCGGTCTGGGCGTCGCCATCAAGGTTGTCGACGGTGGCACGCGCGCGCAGTTACCGGCCGTCCTGCGGGCGCTGCAGTTGCTCGGTGTTCTGCCCGAATCTCTTCCCACCCGGCTCGCAGACATTCTGGTCCGTCCCGTGCGCAACTCGCGCGGAGAGATAGTCGGCGCGGTCGGTCCAGCCGCGTGAGCGACTGTCGCGAAACCGCTATCGACGGTTCCGGGTCAGCCACGTCCTCCCCCAACGAGCGGGTTGCGGCACTGGACGGCAGGGTTGCCCGTGCCAACGGTCAGCCCGCCTCCAGCCCGGCAGGGCGGAGCCGGAACGATGTGACAATCGACGAAATGATGCCGCCGCTACAGGATACCGACCCCATCATGACCGCGCTGGATGTGGAGACGTCGATGCTCGTCGCCGTCGCAGCCGTGATTTCCGGAGGAAGTGAATCGGCGCAGCGAGGCATTCTGCGTCGCGTACTGCCGGTTGTGCGAGCCGAATGGGTCGAGGAGGTGATCCTGCAGACGTATCTGTTCGCGGGCTTCCCGCGTGCCCTCAACGCAATGCGCCTGTGGCGGGCGGTCAGCGGGCTGCCCGCCCCGCAAACTGATCAGGACACCGATGAGAACTCCTGCGCCGACTGGAAGGAGCGCGGCCTGGCCACCTGCTCGGCGGTCTACGGCCACTTCTATGACAGACTTCGCCTGAACATCGCGGCGCTCCATCCGGCGCTGGATGGCTGGATGGTGACTGAAGGATACGGGATCGTGCTCGGACGTCCGACGCTGGACCTCGCGAGACGTGAGCTCTGCGTGGTGGCTGCCTGTGTTGCGTCACAACAGGACCGTCAACTCCATTCACATCTTCACGGAGCTCTCCATGTGGGAGCAGCGCCAGCGGCGGTCGCTGAAGCGGTGGAAGTAGCCATCAAGGCCATGGGCAGCATGCTCGACGACGACGCTCCATCCCGGTATCGCCAACTCTGGAACAAGGTGCTGACACGGCACCTGGCTCGGCTGGCGGAGCATGGTGGCGCTGCTGAGTCGGCCGCCATCGAGGCTTCGCCGGGAACGTCGTCCCCGGCTCGTCCTTCCACTTAACGTTCAGCGCATGTTCATCGATCGCGTCATCGTACGGGTTGAAGCCGGCACCGGTGGTTCGGGTGTCAGCTCCTTTCGCAGAGAGAAGTACATCCCGCTCGGTGGCCCCGACGGCGGCGACGGGGGCGCGGGTGGAGACGTCATCATTCGAGCTGACGCGAACCTGAGCACACTGCTCGACTACACCTACCGCGACCGTTGGGTGGCCGAGCGTGGCATGCACGGGCAGGGGAACAACAGGACGGGCGCATCCGGAAGCGACATAGTGCTTCCGGTCCCGCCGGGAACGGTGATTCGTGACACCGAATCAGGCCGACTCATAGGCGAGGTGATGCAGGACGGCGACCAGTTGATAGTCGCGCGCGGTGGCCGTGGGGGGAAGGGCAACGCCTTCTTCGTCAGCCCAACGCACCAGAGTCCGAGGGAGTGGCAGCCGGGCGAGGAAGGCGAGAGTCTGGCCCTCGAACTCGAGCTGAAGCTCATCGCTGACATCGGTCTCGTGGGACAACCAAACGCCGGCAAGTCCACACTCCTCTCGGTGATCTCTGCCGCGCGACCGAAGATCGGGGACTATCCATTCACCACGCTCTCGCCCAACCTGGGCGTCGTGCCGATGAGCGGCTCTCGCACGTTCGTGGTGGCTGACATACCGGGGATCATCGAAGGCGCGCATGAGGGACGAGGGCTGGGGCTACAGTTCCTCCGCCATATTGAGCGGACCCGGATCCTGGCCTTCCTCATCCCCATCGACGCGATGGACTGGCAGGAAGAGTACGACCAGCTTCGCAACGAGGTTCGTTCTCATTCCGCTGGCCTGGCCGCCAAGCCTCACTGCGTGGTTTTCACCAAGCTCGACCTCCTCGGCGACGACTGGCTGCCGCCCATCCATGCGCCGCAGGCGTTCGGGATCTTCGGCGTCAGCGCCGCTGCTCGGATCGGCCTGGAAGAGCTGCTCAGCGCCTGGTGGAGCCAACTGTTGCTGCTCCGCAAGACCGCGGAGACTGAGCAGCATATCCCCCTGCCCTAAGGTGGACAGATACATGTCTTCCGATCGGGATGCGGCGGCGGCGATCGAGGATGGCTGGCTTGACGCCGGGAGCGAAGGAAGGTTCGAGGCGGGGCTGGCGCTGTCGCTGATGGCGGGAGTCGGAAGCGTGCACTACGGCGAACTTCTGGCTTCGCATGGTTCGGCAGAAGCGGCGCTGTCGGCGATGCCGCGAGCCGCTGTCGATGCTGCCCGTTCGTTGGCTCAACGGCATCTCGTGCGCCTCACGGCCATCGGTGGTCAACTCCTCGTGCGCGGGCTTCCCGGCTATCCCGCGCTGTTGCTCGATCTCGCCGACCCACCGCCAGTGCTGTTTTCCCTGGGTTCCCTGGAGCTGCTCACACGCACCCAGGTAGCCATCGTTGGCACCCGATCCGCTACTTCGTACGGACTCGCTGTGGCGCGTGACCTGGCGCGTGCAGTGGCGGCCAGCGGGCTGGTAGTGACCAGCGGCATGGCCCGCGGCGTTGACGCGGCGGCGCATCTTGGTGCGTTGAGCACCGGTGGCGGGACAATTGCCGTTCTGGGTACGGGCGTCGATGTGCCCTACCCGCGCAGCAACACCAGCCTCCACCGAGCGATCGTCCGACAGGGACTGGTGCTCTCGGAAATCCCGCCAGGCGATCGCGCGGACGCCGGTTCGTTCCCTCGTCGCAACAGGATCATCGCAGCCCTGTCCGGCGTGACCGTCGTGGTCCAGGCAGGCTACCGAAGTGGTTCCCTCATAACTGCCGGCAGGGCCCTGGAACTCGGACGGTCGGTCGCCGCGGTCCCGGGACCGATCGACATGGCCTCCCACGCTGGCAGCAACGAATTGTTGCGCGACGGGGCGCAGGTGGTGACCGGTGCTGCCGACCTGCTCCAACTGGCTGGTGCATCGTTGCGCCCGGTCTTCGTGCCCGAGCTTCACGGCCCGGAGGCGGCCGTGTGGAGCGCCCTCGCGGATGGCCCGGCGGACCTCGACACGTTGTTGGCCCGTACTGGCCTTCCGGCACGCGAGGCCGCCGTGGCGGTAGGGTCCCTGGAGTTGGCCGGATTGGTCTCGGCGGGTTTCTCCGGCGAGTTCCGTCGGTTGGCGTGACCACCACCCCTGGCCCGACTGCCGACGTGACGGGCATGCGCGCCGACGAGGCGGAGCGATTCCGGCCGCGGCACGCGTACGTTCATGTCCCCTTCTGCGCACGTCGCTGCAGCTACTGCGATTTCTCCATCGCCGTCCGCCGGGATGTGCCCGTGGCCGAGTATCTCCGTGCACTGGACACGGAACTGTCACTGCGCTACTCCGGTGCCAGTCGGGACGGCATGGCCGACGAATGGACGCTGGATACGCTGTACTTCGGCGGGGGAACCCCGTCCCGGCTGGGCGGCGGCGGACTGGCCGCCGCGGTCGACGTGATCCGTCGGTACGCGCAGCTGGCCCCGGACGCCGAGGTGACCGCCGAGGTGAATCCGGAAGACATCCTCCCAGGTGTGGTCCGGAAGCTCGTGGACGCCGGGATAAACCGTCTCTCCATCGGAGCGCAGTCGTTCGACGATCAGGCACTGGCCTGGATGCACCGCGTCCACGATGCCGGGAAGGTTTCCGAGGCAGTGTCCCTGGCGCGCGCGGAAGGAATCCTGAACATCTCGCTCGACCTGATATTCGCACTCCCCACGGTCATCCGTCGATCCTGGGACCGCGACGTGGAGACGGCTCTTGCCCTTGAACCTCAACACCTCTCGCTCTATGGGCTCACGGTGGAACCGGCCACACCGCTGGGTCGATGGGCCGCTCGGGGCGAGGTCGAGGAGGCCCCGGACGATCGTTACGAGTCCGAGTTCCTGCGGGCCAATGCACTACTCGGCGCGGCTGGCTTCGAACATTATGAGGTATCCAGTTTCGCCCGGGCCAACGCTCGATCTCGGCACAACAGCGTGTACTGGAAGGGCGTGCCCTACGCCGGTCTCGGTCCGTCGGCCCACGAATTTGATGGCCAGGTACGACGCTGGAACGTCGCCGCCTACGTGTCGTGGAACAGCCGACTGCGCGAAGGGATCGACCCGTTGGGCGGCCAGGAACTGCTGACGGAAGCGAACCGGACTGCGGAAACGGTGTATCTAGGATTACGGACCGCGGACGGTCTCGCGCTCGAACCCGGAGAGGAAGTCGATCTCGTGGCTCCGTGGGTCGCGGCCGGCTGGGCAGAGGTGGCCGGAGGCCGCTTGCGCCTCTCACCCCTTGGATGGCTGCGACTCGATGCTCTCGCCACGTCCTTGACGGCGTGGAGAAGTCGTTAGTATTAATGTACTTATGACGTTGCTAGATCTGACAGAGCGCGAGCGTTCGGTGCTCGAGGCCGTCATTCAGATGTACGTGGAGACCGCTGAACCCGCGGGGTCCCGCGCTCTCTCGCGCCGGTCGGGCCTTGGCGTGTCCGCGGCCACCATTCGCAACACCATGAGCGACCTGGAAGAGAAGGGCCTTCTCTTTCATCCGCATACGTCGGCTGGCCGTGTTCCCACCGATCTCGCCTACCGGGCCTACGTCGACTCGCTACTCCAGCAGCCCTCTGTTTCGGGAAGCGAGTTTGATCGGCACAGCACCGCCGATTACGACCGCCTCGCGGAGGGCATCTCGCTTGGCAGTTCGGCCGTGGAGGGCATCCTGCGTCGGGCCACGCAGAGCCTGGGTATGCTCACGCAGGAACTCGGAGTGGCGCTCGGGCCGCAGCTCGACCGCACCGTGCTCCAGCGAGTGGACCTGGTGCAACTGTCATCCGAGCGCCTTCTGGTCGTGCTGACGCTGAAGGGCGGTGCGGTTCGGACCATCTTCCTCGAAGCTCGTGGCGAGCTGCCTGATTTCGCCGTCACGGAGGTGGCCCGGTTGCTCAACGAGCGTCTGGCCGGGCACACCCTGGGCGAGATCCGCGCGACCCTGGGGGCCCGCCTGCGCGACAGCTCGGACCGGGCCGCTGATGTCGGCGACCTCCTCAATATCTTCATCGAGGAGGGCGATCAGCTGTTCGACGTGTCCCTCGGCTCGGAGAGCGAGTCGGTGCTGCTGGGTCAGGCCTCGGTACTGGCCGACCAGCCCGAGTTTGCCAGCGGCGAGCATCTGCGAAAGCTGCTCTCCCTCACCGACACACGGGACCAACTGGCGGACCTCCTGCGCCGGCGTTCCAGCCCGGCAGGTCACGTTACGCCGGGAATAACGATCACGATCGGAATAGAGAACGCCGATCCGCGGCTCGACCGCTTCACGCTGGTCACCGGTGAGTACAGGGCCGGCCCATGCACGGGCGTGATTGGAGTGATCGGACCCACGCGCATGCCTTACGAGAAGGTCATCGCCATGGTCAGCCACACTGCCCGCCTGCTCACCGAGCTGCTCGACTGAAGACCCCCAAAAACCATATGGCTGATTTCTATTCCGTGCTCGAAGTCGAACGGACCGCGTCCGACGACGAGATAAAGAAGGCATACCGCAAGCTTGCCATGCAGTATCACCCCGACCGCAACAACGGCTCGAAGGACGCCGAGGAGCGGTTCAAGGCCATTACCGAGGCGTATGATGTGCTCCGTGATCCACAGAAGCGCTCCGCCTACGATCGCTACGGTGAGGCGGGCTTGCGTGGAGGTGCTGGCGGTGCCGGTGGCTTCCAGCACGTGGACCTGTCAGAAGCGCTGAATATCTTCATGCGCGATTTTGGCGGCATGGGTGGCCTCGGCGATCTGTTCGGCGGTGGCGGTCGTCGGCAGACTGGACCGCGGCCGGGCGCGGACGTGAAGGTCACGGCCGAGCTGACGCTGGCCGAAGTGGCCTCAGGGACTCAGAAGACATTCAAGGTCCGGTTGCTGGATCCCTGTGAGTCCTGTCAGGGAAGCGGCGCCGAGGCCGGAACGTCGCCCACACGTTGCACCACCTGTGAGGGGTCGGGTGAAGTCCGTCGCGCCCAGCGCTCATTCTTCGGGCAGTTCGTGAGTGTCGCGCCATGTCCCACCTGCTCCGGCGAGGGAGTCATGATCTCCCAGCCGTGCCGCAAGTGTCGTGGGGAAGGAAGGACGAGGGGCGAGCACTCCGTCGTCGTGGACATTCCGCCCGGTGTTGCCACCGGCCAGTACATGACCCTCCGCGGCAAGGGAAATATCGGCCCACGGGGGGGACCGCGCGGCGACATCCTCGTGGTCTTCGAGGTGGAGGATGATCAGCGTTTCGAGCGTGACGGCGAGGATCTCTACTGCGAGGTGCTCGTGAACTATTCGCAGCTCGTGCTCGGAGCTGATCTGGAGGTGCCCGGGGTGACCGGAACGCTGTCGCTGCGGGTCCCCCCAGGTACCTCGAGTGGACAGCTCTTCCATCTGCGAGGCCGTGGCCTTCCGCGGGTCAATTCGAGTGGTGTCGGTGACCTGCACGTTCGACTCCAGCTCTGGACGCCGTCCGACCTGGGCGAGCGCGAGCGGGAGTTGATCACCGAACTGGGTGAGATACAGGGTGCGCCGTCGCAGGAACGTCAGTCCCGCGGCTTCTGGTCCAAGATGAAGGAGGCGCTGGGAGCGTGAGCTGGATCTCCGTGAGTGTGCGGCCCACCGTCGACGCCGCCTCGGTGGTGTCAGTTGCTCTCTTTGCCGCCGGCGCCATGGGGCTGGAAGAGGTGGGCGATCGCCTGGTGACCCAGTTCGAGACCGAGAAGGAGGTGGATGACGCAGTGGTCGCAGTGCTCGCCGTGGATCCTGACGCGGAAGTGGAGACTCACGAGCTTGCCGATGTGGATTGGAGTGTTGCCTGGCGACAGGGGGTGACCGCCCACCGGCTCGGGTCGCTGGTCGTCACGCCACCGTGGCTGGCTGATGATTTTCCGGCCGAGTCCCGCATCACGATCAATCCGGGAATGGCCTTCGGCACGGGCGAGCATGCAACCACGCGCGGTGTCGTGAGGCTCCTCCCGCATGCCCTCAAGGCTGGCGATCGGGTGGCAGACCTTGGTGCGGGAAGTGGTGTGCTCGCCATCGCGGCGGCCCGCCTCGGAGCCGGCTGGGTCGCGGCGATAGAGCTCGATCCGGATGCCATTCAGGACGCCGAGGAGAATGTCCGCGTGAATGGCGTTGAGGATCGTGTGCGGGTGATAGAGGGTGACGCCGCCATCCTCCTTCCGCTTGTCGCGCCGGTACGAGTCATCCTCGCGAACATAATCTCCTCGGTCCTCATCGAACTGCTCCCGGTCATGGCGTCCGCCCTCACCGGGGACGGACGTGCCATCCTTGGCGGCATCCTGTGTGACGAGCGCGAGCTGATGCTCGGCGCGCTCGCCGAGGGAGGGTGGAGAGTGGAGGCGGAAGATGAGGAGGACAGTTGGTGGAGCGTGCTGATCGCGCGAGCCTGATCGCGTTACCGGGCGCATACACGCCCACGGCGCTTCAATCGACGGGCCCGAGACTGCTGGACGAGGAGACGGCGCACCACTTCCGCGTCCGGCGCCTTGTCGTCGGTGACATGGTACGCGTCACGGACGGATCGGGCGTCATAGGCACCGGCCCACTCACCACCCTCGGCAAACGATCAGCGACGGTCGAGGTGATCGAGATTCGCCATGAACCGGAGCCACCGCCGGTAAGGCTGCTGGTGCCCGTGGCCGATCGGGATCGCACGCTCTGGCTGGCCGAGAAGAGTGCCGAAATGGGCGTGCGCGAATGGACGCCCCTGAGCTGGCACCGCTCGCGAAGCGTCTCGCCGCGCGGCGAGGGGGAGTCGTTCCGGGCCAGGGTGCGCGCGCGCATGGTGGCTGCGCTCATCCAGTCGGGTGGCGCCTGGTTGCCGCATCTGTACGAGGACATGGCGGGCGAGAAGTTCGTCGCTGATCAGGGCGGGAATGACGACGGGATCGCTCTCCTGCTCGACGCCAACGGACCGCCATTGCTGGCTGTCCTCGCGCCGCTCCTGGACAGGCCGTCGCCGGACGGCGAGCAGCCGCGTATAGCGCTCGCCCTCGGGCCGGAGGGCGGACTCACCGAGGCGGAGGTTGCGGCGCTTGTCGGAGCGGGATTCAGGTCTTGCTCGCTCGGCCCGCGAGTACTCCGCTTCGAGACGGCGGCGATAGCTGCGCTGGCGGTCATCGGCGCCGCGCACACCAAGGACGAACCGGCTTGCTCGCCGGTATCGCAAGCTTGACGCTGCTGGCAGAAGCGCCGTACATTTTACTGGTTGGCCTCTCTGCAGTCGACGCCGTCAGCGTCAACCCGTGTCAGCACAACGGACCCCCGTCCGAACCCATCATCATGCACCATGACGTGACTCCCCGCCGCGCTGTCCGTAGCTGCCCGGCTGAGGTATGAGCGATCTCCTGGATCGGCTGGAGCAGGAGCTCAACAGCGCCCGGAAGGCCCAGGCCAGGGCTCGTACGCTACTGCTCGGTACCATCCTCTCCGACGTACGCAACAGGCAGATCGAACTACGTCGTCCCGTGACAGACGACGAGGTGCTGGAGGTGATGCGACGCGGCATCAAGCGACGGCGGGAGTCGATCGAGATGTACACCCGGGCGGGACGCGAGGATCTTGCCGCTCGTGAGCGTGCCGAGGTCGTGGAACTGGAGCAGTTCCTGCCACCGCAGGTCGGTGACGATGAACTTCGCGCCGCCGTGCGCCAGGCGATCGAGGGCGGCGCTACGACACTCGGGGCAGTCATGGGACAGGTGCTGCCTCGCTTCAAGGGACGGGCGGAAGGCGGCAAGGTCAGTGCCCTGGCTCGAGAGGAGCTTGGCAGCGGCACCTGATCGCGTGGTTCGCGCTAGTTTGCGGTGGAGATGAACGCACACGCACTTGCCATTCTGGAACTCGACCGCGCCCTGGACGTGGTCGCACAGCGCGCTGCCTCGGCGCTTGGCGCGGAGCGCATCCGGCAGTTGGAGCCGGTCACGGATCGCGACTGGATCTCCAGCGAACTGACCCGCGTGGCGGCGGTACGCGGTCTCCTTGGTGGCGAGGAGGGCTGGACACCCGAGTCGATCCCGGACATCCGCGCTGCACTACGTCGATTGCGCATAGAGGGTGTGAGTTGGAGCGGCCACGAACTGCTGGACGCAGCACGCCTCCTGCGCAGCGCACGCCTCACTGTTCAGGCACTGCGCGATCCCAGGCGGCCGGCCGTCGTGGTGGCCGTCCTCGGCCCGCTCATCTCGCGGCTCTTCGAATCGGTCGAGCTGGAGCGATTGATTGGCGGTGTGATCGATGATGACGCCACCGTGCGCGACGATGCCTCGCCAACACTGCGTCGTGTCCGCCGCGAGCTGCGTGGCGCGCACGGCGAACTCGTCAAGCTGCTCGAGCGGATCATGCGTCGCCTGGATGCGCACCAGGCCGTTCCGGACATGTCGGTGACCGTGCGGAACGGTCGCTACGTCATCCCTCTCCGGCGAGAGGCGCGTGGCGAGATCGGTGGCATCGTACACGACAGTTCGGGCACCGGAGCAACGCTCTTCGTGGAACCACCGGAAGCGGTGGAATTCGGCAACCGGATTCGCGAACTGGAGTCCGAGGAGCAGCGCGAGGTGGAACGCATACTCGCCGAGCTCACGCTCCGGCTGCGGCCGCATCGTGACGCGCTCGGCGAGACGCTGGAGGCGCTCATAGAGCTGGATTCGTTGTATGGCCGGGCGCGCTTCGGACGCGAGTTCGAGTGTGGCGCGGTGAACCTCTGTCGCCCCCACGAGGGCTTCGAGATTCGTCGCGGTCGACACCCGTTGCTCCTTGCCCAGGGTGTTCCAGTCGTTCCGTTCGACCTGACGATGAACCCCGATGAGCACACACTTCTCGTCTCCGGCCCGAATACCGGCGGCAAGACCGTCCTGCTGAAGGCGCTCGGGCTCATCTCCGCGCTCACGCAGTGCGCCGTACCGGTAACGGTTGACGAGGGCAGCCGTGTCGCCGTCTTCGACGATTTCTTTGCCGACGTCGGCGACGAACAGTCCATCCAGGCCAGCCTGTCGACGTTCAGCGCACACCTCAGGAACCTGGCCGAGATCCTCGAAGCGGCCACCAGCGCCTCACTCGTGCTCGTGGATGAGTTGGGCTCGGGCACGGATCCGCTGGAGGGGGCTGCCCTTGGCGGTGCGATTCTGGAGGACCTCACCCGGCGACGCACGACGACCATTGCCACGACCCACCTGGGGGCGCTGAAGGAGTTGGCCACCGAGGTACCGGGCGTCGTGAATGCATCGCTGCAGTTCGATTCCGTTGCCCTCGCCCCCACCTACCGCCTGATAAAGGGGATCCCGGGTCGGTCCTACGGCATCAGCATCGCCCGCCGGTTGGCACTCCCCGAACGGGTGCTGGCGAGGGCGGAGGAGCGCGTTCCCAGGGTGGAGCGCGATGTCGACGCATTACTGGCCGACCTGGAGCGGCGTGACCAGCTCCTGGCCACCAGGGAGGCTGAGATTACCGAGCGCGAATCGGACGCGACGCAACGTACCACGCGGCTGGGCGAGCGGGAGAAGGCGGTGCGCCAGCGCGAGCGTGAGGTGGAACGCCAGGCACGCCAGGAAGCACGCCAGTACGTGCTGCAGGCGCGCCAGGAGATCGAACGCACGATCAGGTCCTTGCGCTCGGCGGGTGCCGAGTCGATGGAGGAAGCAGCGCGGGCGGCCCGGCAGGGTGCCGAGCAGATGATCGGCAAGCAGAACGCGCAGTTGGAGCGGCTGGAGCGAGAGGCTCGCAATGCCAATCGCCGCGCCGGGCATGGTACAGCCGCAGCTGCCGCCGGTGGTGGCCCGCTGCAGCCCGGCGATCATGTCGCGGTCGACACGCTTTCCGGCAGGCCGGGGCGCATCCTTGCCCTGCGCGACAGCTCAGCCACGGTGGTCGTCGGGCAGGTGAAGATGCAGGTGCCGGTGGACAGGCTGAGACGCATCGCGGCACCCACCGCGCCGGAGGAGACCGTGACGCTGCGCGGTGATGAGCCGGAGATGGAGGTGGCGAGCGAGGTCGACCTGCGCGGGCTGCGTTATCACGAACTGGATGAACTCCTGATGCATGCGCTCGACTCTGCCGTGCGAGCCGACCTCAAGACGCTGAGGATCATTCACGGCAAGGGAACCGGCGCATTGCGAGGGCGTGTGGACGAGATGCTGCGAAAGGACACGCGCGTCAGGGAGCATCGATTGGGAGCGTGGAATGAGGGTGGCACCGGAGTGACGGTGGTGGAGTTCACGTGACCGGGAGCCGCCGATGATACCCGATGAGGTCGTGGAGCGCGTGCGCGAGGCCGCGGACATCGTGGAGGTCATTGGGGAGCATGTTCGCCTCAGGCGAGTCGGAACCGACTTCCGTGGCCCGTGCCCTTTCCACCATGGTACCAACCCCAATTTCTCCGTGTCGTCGCGGAAGGGGATCTACCACTGTTACAAGTGCGGCGTTGGTGGTGACGTCTTCACCTTCATGCGTGCACAGCTCGGCCTCGATTTCGTGGAGTCGGTGAAACAGTTGGGCGAGCGGTACGGAGTCGCCGTGCAGGAGGTTGACACGCGTGGCCCGCGAGTGCGTGACGAACGTGAGCCGCTGTGGGAGGTGCTGGGTGCCGCCACCGAATTCTTCCGTGAGACGCTCTGGAACCATGTCTCGGCGGAACCAGCGAGGAACTACCTGCACGAGCGCGGGATAAGCCGCGAGACCGCCGACGCCTTTGATCTGGGATTCGCGCCTCGCGATGGTGAGGCGCTCCGCCAGCACCTGTCAGGCCTCGGTTTCACTGATGAACGCCAGATCGAGGTAGGACTACTCGTGAGGCGCGATGACGGCGATATCTATCCGCGCTTCCGCGGTCGCCTCATGATCCCGATCGCCGATACCGGTCGACACACGGTCGGTTTCGGGGGCCGCATCATCGGGCCAGGAGAACCCAAGTACCTCAACTCCCCCGAGACCAGGGTATTCCTCAAGGGACGCCTGCTCTACAACCTGGATCGGGCCAAGCAGAGCCTTCGCAAGGAAGACCGGGTACTGGTGGTGGAAGGGTACTTCGACGTGTTGCGGCTCGTCGCCGGTGGGATCGACCCCGTCGTGGCGCCAATGGGAACCGCGCTCGCCGAGGCCCAGGCGGCCCTGCTTGCGCGTTACACCAAGAATGCCTTCCTGCTCTACGACAGCGACGAGGCAGGCCTCAAGGCCACCTTCCGATCGGGGCTGGAGTTGCTGCGTCATGGCGTGGCCGTGCGGGTGGTCTCGCTGCCCGACGGCGAGGACCCGGACACCTTCGTTGCCCGACACGGCGTCGAGCTGCTGGAGCGCCACATCGCCTCGGCGATGGATGTCTTCGAGCGGCAGGTGCAGATCCTGGAGCGACATGGCTGGTTCGCCGAGCTGCATCGCAAGCGGCGCGCAGTCGACAAGCTCCTGCCCACCATCCGGGCCACCGCCGATCCAGTCACGCGGGAGTTGTACCTGGCCCGACTGGGTGAGTTGACCGGGGTCGACAGGGCGGCGCTGCAACGCGAGGTGGATGCGTCCCCGGACATTCGCGACCGCGCGACCAATGCCGACAGTGGATCGTCGCAGCGGTCTTCGGATCAGCGAGCGGGTCATGCTCGCGAAGTACCCGATCCGCCGTCCTCGGCAGGCAGGCCGGGGAAGTGGGGCGGACGCGGTACAAACCGCGGCAGATTCGGCCGTGGTCGAGGTGGACGACGTTGGTGGCAGGATGCACCGGAGGAGTTCATGGATTCCTCTACGCCGCGCCCCGGTAACATGCCAATGCGTGGCGCTGAGCGGTCGCTTGTGCTCGCCATGCTTCACCGGGAGGGGCTGATAGCCACGATCGCCGAGCAGGCGCGGCCGGAGAGCTTTCGTGATCCGCTCTACGCCGAGATCTTCGCTCTCCTGGTGGAGCGAGGGGAGGCTGGCGATCCGGCAGAGATGGCCGAAGCCCTCTCCCCGGAAGCGGTCGTCGAGTTGCAGTCGCTGCTCGGCGCTGGCGGAGAATTGACGGCTCCGCACGTCATCGTGCACGACAGCCTGGCCAAGCTGCGCTACTTCGAGCTGTCCGAGCAGATTGACGAGGTGCAGCAACTTCTCGAACGGGCCGGCGGAGACAGGCGCGTGGCGCTGGAGGCCGAACGAGCGCAGCTCACCGAGGAACGAAAAGCGTTGGGCGTGCGGGGTAACTGGGCTCGCACCCTGGGAAGCTGACGGGTTGGGCAGGCTACCCGACTCCCTTACACGAACTGGAGGATGAGAGATGGTTAACAAGGACCTTGAAGCGCTACTCACTGTGCAGTCGCAGGACATCGAACTTCGCTTGCTGGAACAGCGCGCTGCCGAGTTGGCCGATCGCCAGCGAGTGCTGGACGAGGAGCGCGCCGCGGAAGTCGCCGCCACCGAGCGGGCGCGGCAGGCGTTGGAGCGGGAGAGCGCCAGACATGGCGGACTTCAGGCCAAGGTGACCGAGCACCGCGAGCTGCAGCGGCGCAACATGGCGCAACTCGATCAGGTCCGTCGGATGCGCGAGGCGGCGGCGGCGCAGGCCCAGGTGGAGATGGCGGGGCAGATGCTGGACGAGGAGGAGCGCGAACTGGATCACCTCAATGGCCGCTTGCGCGACCTGCGTGCCTCCGTGACCGCACACGAGGATGCCATAGCTGCACTGGATGAGCGGCAGCTCGAGGCGCGAAGCGAACTCGATGCGGAACGGGCCGCTCTCGATGCCGAGGTCGCCACGGTACGGAGCCAGCGTGACGCGCGAGCCGTCGGCGTACCCAGGTCGCTTCTGAGCCGCTACCAGAGAATCCGCGATCGTCGTCAGGGCGAGGCCATATTCGCGCTGCGGGGCACCGCGTGCAGCAGCTGTGACACGGCCATCCCGATCCAGCGCCGGCACGAGATAGCCGAGGGAGGCAAGATAGAGGTGTGCGAGGAATGCGGAGTACTGCTCTACGCGCTGCCGGAGTGATGCTTGTTGCTCACGTAGCGAGCCGGTAAGTTGCGGGCGTGATAGCCCCAGCCATTCGCTCCCGACCCCGCAGCCGTTGGATTCCACCGTCAGCGCTGGACCAGACGGTGGTGGCGAAGCTTGCCGCACATCTGAACCTTCCGCCGGCCATCTGCACGCTCCTGATACGCCGGGGCTACGACGAGGGGGACGCCGCGCGTCGCTTTCTGCGTCCCCGCCTGGAGCAACTCCACTCGCCCGATTCCATGCTCGGCCTGGTGGAGGCCGTGGAGCGACTGGAGAGGGCCATACACGCCGGCGAGACCATAATGGTCCACGGCGACTATGACGTGGACGGGATGTGCAGCACGGCGCTCATGACGCGAGTGCTGCGTGGACTTGGCGGGCTGGTTGTGCCGTTCATCCCCCATAGGGTGGAAGATGGCTATGACCTCACGAGCGCCGGCGTGCAGGCAGCAGTGGCAGCCGGCGCGAGCGTCGTCCTGACGTGCGATTGCGGTACCAGCGCGCGCGAACCAGTGGCCGAGCTGGGTGCGATGGGAATCGACGTCATAATCTCGGATCACCACCTGCCCTCGGGCGCACTGCCCGACTGCCTGGCCGTTCTCAACCCCCGACGACCGGGGTGTGAATACCCGGACAAGGACCTCGCAGCCGTTGGCGTGGCCTTCAAGCTCGCCCTGGCGCTCACGCGAAGGATGGGCGGGAATGAGAACGCGGTCTATCGGTTGCTCGACCTGGTAGCGCTGGCTACGGTGGCCGACATCGCGCCGCTCAGGGGAGAGAACCGGGTACTGGTGCGGTACGGACTCAAGCTGCTCGGCGAGACCTCCAATGTGGGACTGCGCTCACTCATCCGGTCGTCGGGGCTGGAGGGAAAGCCGCTGACCGCTGGCCGTATCGGCTTCATACTGGCACCCCGACTGAACGCAGTCGGCAGGCTGGGTCATGCCCTCAGGGGCGTCGAGCTTCTCATGTGCGAGAGCGAGCACGAGGCGAACGGCATTGCCCGGGAACTGGAGGAATTCAACCGCCGTCGCCAGGAGATGGATCGTCGCACACTCGACGAGGCGAGGTCGATGCTGGCTCTCCTGGATCTCGATGGGACTTACGGTATCGTCCTCTCCTCCGGGAACTGGCACCCTGGAGTGATAGGCATAGTCGCATCGCGGATCGTGGAGGAAACCGGCAGGCCGACCGTGCTGATCGCCATCCAGGATGGCGTGGGCAAGGGCTCCGGGCGCTCCATTCCTGCCTTCGACCTGCATGGAGGGCTGGGCGAGTGCAGCGACCTGCTGGTCCGCTACGGAGGCCACAGAGTCGCCGCTGGCGTTACCGTGAACAGCGATGACGTGTCCGCATTCGCCGACCGTTTCAACGAGGTCGCACGAGCGCGACTGACCGGGGATGACCTGGTGCGTGAGCTGAAGGTGGATCTCGAGTTGCCGATCGAGAACGCATCGGAGGACATGCTGGCATTCCTGCGCCATTTCGAGCCGTTCGGCATCGGGAATGCCGCACCACTCCTCGTCTCGAGAGGCGTCCAGCTCGTCGGTCGTGCACGCACGGTCGGCAAGGATGGGCTCAAGCTGCGGTTGCGCTCGGGAGATGGTGAGCTGGAAGCCCTGGGCTGGGGGATGGCGTCCCGGGCTGCCACGCTCGGCGACGGCAGCGTGGTGGACATCGCCTATCGCCTGGAGCGCGAGGAATTTCGTGGCAACTCGCACCTGCAGGCCAGGCTCGTGGACATCCTCGAGCCGTGATCGTCCACCCATGAAACGCGGCCAGATGCGCATCATCGCCGGCCGCTGGCGCGGGCGCCAGATTCGTACACCCGCCGGTGTGCTGGTGCGCCCCACCGCCGACCGCGTGCGCGAAGCGTGGCTGAGCATCGTGCACCTGGATCTGCCAGACGCCCGGGTTCTGGATCTCTATTCCGGCTCCGGCGCGCTGGGGCTCGAGGCACTCTCGCGCGGCGCTCGGCATGTCGACTTCGTGGATTCGCATCCATTGCCGCTTCGCACGCTCGCCCTGAACATAGAGACTCTGGATGCGGCGGACCGGGTAACGGTATACCGCGACGATGTGGCGCGCTTCGTTGGTGCGCTTGACGCGGAGCAGTACGACGTGGCATTTGCCGATCCGCCGTATCTGGCGGGTCAGGCCGTACGCCTGGCTGAACAGTGGCTGACGAGACCCTTCGCGCGCTTGCTGGGAGTGGAGCATGAGTCGTCCGAGAAGATGCCCGACGGCGGAAGTACGCGTCGCTACGGAGCCACTTCCATCACCTTCTACCGCCTTCCCGAGCCGGACTGAACCCATGCTTCTCGCGCCCCCCCAACCGTCACCTGAAGAGCATGGGTGCATGGCAAGTGCCGATCTGCGCAGGCCATGCGACCGGTGACGAGGAAGGCCGTTTACGCCGGCAGCTTCGACCCGATCACGCTCGGTCACCGCGACGTGATCCTGCGCAGCCTTCGCTTCGTGGACCGCCTGATCGTGGCAATCGCCGTGAATGTCGCCAAGGAACCGCTCTTCTCGGTGGAGGAGCGGCTCGAGTTCATCCGACTCTCCGTTGAGGGCGACCCCCGCGTCGAGGTCCGCTTCTTTGAAGGGTTGCTGGTGGACTTCGTGCGGCAGAACGAGGCGAACCTCATCATTCGGGGCATCCGGGCCGTGAGCGACTTCGAGTACGAATTCCAGATGGCGCTCATGAACCGTTACCTCGCCGAGAATATCGAGACGGTATTCATGGTGCCGTCAGTGGAGACGACGTACATCAGTTCCAGCCTGGTGCGGCAGGTCGCGCGATTCCGTGGTGACGTCAGTGGACTCGTTCATCCCCGCGTGGCCAGGGAACTGGCCCGCAAGTACGGCGTGTCCGAGTGAACGATCAGGCAGCGGCTGGCAACTCCACCTTCACGAGTGAGCTTCGCCGACGCGCGGCGGCGCATGGTCGGCGGATTGTGCTGGTCGAGAGCTGGGACGGACGCGTCCTCGCGGCCGCCGCCGAACTGGCCACGGCGGGCACGGTTCACCCGGTACTGGTCCTGGACCCGGAGCGACCGCAGTCGCACGAGGCGGCACGGGCCGTCGGCGTCGAGGTCGTGAACCCGGCCGCCGACGGACGTCATGAGATGGTGGCCCGACTGCTTCTCGAGCGCCGCGCCGACCGCGGCCTGTCGTCCGCCGAGGCCACGAAGCTGGCCCGCACCCCACTCTACTTTGCGGCAGGCCTGGTGGCTGCCGCGCATGCCGATGGCAGCGTGGCCGGCGCGGTCCACACCACCGCTGAGGTCCTGCGTGCTGCCCTCTGGACGGTTGGTGTCGCTTCAGGGTGCCGGACGGTCTCCAGCGCCTTCTACATGGTTGTGCCCCCCTTTCGAAGCGACCGGGAAGAAGTGCTGACGTTCAGCGACTGCGCAGTGGTGCGTTATCCCACCGCCGAGCAACTGGCGGACATTGCCCTCGCGGCGGCCGCCGATCGATCGCGGGTGGTGGGGGACGAGCCTCGGGTCGCGCTGCTCTCCTTCAGCACCAGGGGAAGTGCCGGCGGGGAGTCGGTGGAGCTCGTGCGGGAGGCGCTGGCGCGCGTGAGGGAACGGGCGCCCACGCTCGCCGTGGATGGAGAATTGCAGAGCGATGCAGCGCTGATCAGCAGTATCGCGGACCGGAAGGCGCCTGGCAGTCCGGTCGCGGGGAGGGCCAACGTGCTGGTCTTTCCGTCGCTCGACGCTGGAAATATCGCCTACAAGCTGGTGGAGCGGGTGGGCGGCGCCGAGGCCGTCGGGCCGATCATCCAGGGGCTGGCCCGACCCTGTTCCGACCTGTCGCGCGGGGCGTCCGTGGGCGACATTACAAATGTGGCGGCGATCACGGCCCTTCAGGCCGGCGAACCGCCAGGCAAGTGAACGGACTTACTAATTGGAGATCGGGACATGAGCTTCGCCATCGACAAGCAGGGAGATATTGTGGTGGTTGATGTGGAAGGCCAGTTGATCGTCGGGAATCGGCAGGAATTGAAGCAGAAGGTGCTCGACGAGCTCGAGAAGGGCGGGCGCAAGTTCCTGGTCGACTTCACGCAGACTGGCTACATCGACAGTTCGGGCCTCGGTGTCCTGGTATCGCTGTCCAAGAAGATCCGTGAACAGGGTGGGGAACTCCGGCTGGCCAACCTGAACGACGACCTCAAGACGCTCTTCGAGCTCACCAAGCTCGACACGCTCTTCCAGATTGCCGATACGCGCGAACGCGCGCTGGAAAGCTTCTGAGAGTGACGCGCGGCCCGGATGGCCGGCGCGAGGTCGTCGACCAGTCCGCGCCTGCGCCCCCTGTCGGTCTTCAGTTGCGCATGTCGATCGAGGTGCCGAACGACGTGCGCTACATCGAGTCCGTGATCGGATTGATCCAGTACGAGTGCCGTCTGCTGGATTTCCCTTCCAGGTACTGCGCACTCAATCTGCCTGTGGCACTGAGCGAGGCGCTCTCCAACGCCATCCTCCGGGGCAACGATGACGACCCGGAGAAGGCCGTGAATGTGAGCCTGAGCGCCACCACGCAATCGATCGTCATAGAAGTTCGGGACGAGGGCCCAGGCTTCGATCTGGAAGCCTCGACGCACGACCCCGCCGATCCCGCCAACCTGGAGCGTGAAGACGGCCGCGGCGTCTTCCTGATGCGCGCCCTCATGGACCGCGTGGAACAGTTCGACGACGATGGCAACGTGGTCAGACTCACCATCGGTCGCCCGTGAAGGAACTCGTCGCGATTCTCCGTGCTTTCCACCAGACGATGCGTTGCGGCGTCTCGGTCTGGACCGAACCAGCAGGAGGTGGCGCGCTACGCGTTGTTGCCGCCGCGCCGGCGCTGGACGGGTTGCCTCCCCGCCAATCCCTTCCCGACGGAGAAGGAGAGCAGCTGCGTGTGCGCTGTGGTGATAGCGAGATGCTGGTCGCACGCGTGCCGGGCCCATGGCACAACTGGGTTGGCCTCGGTCCCATGGCCGCGTGCGCGGCCGACGACCCTGAGCGCCTGCTTGCCTTCATGGTGCCCGTGGTCGCCCAGCAGTTGCAGGCAGCCATGGAGGTCGAGGCAGCTGCCAACGAACTCGCCGAACGCTACGAGGAGATCAATCTCCTGTATACCACCAGCGAGATCCTCGGGCGCACTGTCTCGCTCGGTGAGGCGGCCAGGACCATCCTCAAGGAGATCTCCGAGACGGTCGGTGCGCGGCGCGGCGCGATCCTTGTCCACGACCGTGTCACCGATACGCTTCAGGCGGTAGCCGCGTTGGGAGCCGCCTCGGAAGAGATTCCACCCATTGCCACCGACGATCCGCACAGCGTCTCGGCGCGCGTATTCCGAACGCAGCAACTGGTGCAATTGGAAGCCGATGAGCCGACCTATGCCCCCGAGAGTGACTACAGGGATGGGGCCATGCTCTCCGTCCCCATTCTCTGGACCGCGCCCGACATCGGACTGCCCCTGGGAGTGGTCAACCTCTCCGGCCGGCGGTCGACACAGTCCTTCACGGCGGGCGACCACAAGCTGGTCGCCGCCATAGCCACCCAGATCGGGACGGCGATCCAGAACGCCAGGCTGGTGCGCGAGTCGCTCAGTCAGCAACGGCTGCTGCAGGAGATGCAACTCGCTCACGACCTCCAGATGAGGCTCCTGCCGCGCGTCACGGTCGTCGCGCCCGACGCCGTGGTCGCGGCCCGCGTGGTACCCGCAGAGAGCGTGGGTGGGGATTTCTATCATCTCTTCCCGCTCGCTGCCGGACGGACCGGCGTGATGATCGGCGACGTATCGGGTCACGGGTATCGGGCCGCCCTGATCATGGCGCTGGCGATGAGCGCGGCGGCTATCCATGCCCAGGCCACCGACGATCCGGGGCAGATGTTGCGGGCCATGCTCGCGTCACTGCGCGAGGAACTCGAGTTGACCGAGATGTACATCTCGGGCTTCTACGCCGTCCTGGACTGCAATTCTCGAGTACTTCAATACGCCAACACGGGCCATCCGCACGCCTTCGTCGTCAGTGTCGACGGCGCGGTGGACCGGCTGCATGCCCTGGATCCACCCCTCGGCATGGTCGAGGACCCGCCTTCGGCTGCCTCCCGCGAATGGAATTCCGGAGGCGACCTGCTGGTCCTCTTCACCGACGGCATAAGTGACGCTCGTGACCGACGAGGTCGCCGGCTGGGCGAGAAGGCGGTGCTGGACACGATCATCGAGAACCGCGCCGCCACTCCCGCGGAGATCGTCGAACGCGTATTCGACATGCTCTCCCTGCACACCGGAGACACTCCACGACGGGATGACCTGACGCTCGTCATCACGCGTAGCTGAGGCCGAGATGCGATCCCCACATGGTGGCCGGCGCACCGGCGGCTTTCCCCCCACCCTCAAGAGGCTGGGTCAACACTTCCTCACCGATCGTTCCGTCCTCCAGGCCATCGCCGACGCTCTCGACCTGACAGGCGTCGAGACCGTTGTGGAAATCGGCCCGGGTCGCGGCGCCCTCACCGACCTGCTGGCCGAGAGGGCCGCCCGAGTCGTCGCGATCGAGCTCGACCGGGCCCTGGCCGCAATGCTCCGGGAGAGGTACGCCGATCGCCCTCAGGTCGAAGTGCTGGAAGCCGACGTGCTGGAGGTGGAACTGGCGGCAGTTGCCGGAGGGCCGTACGTCCTGGTCGGTAACGTCCCCTATTACATCACCACGCCCATTCTCTTCCATGCCCTCCGACCGCCGCCTCCATCGAGGTCGGTCTTCCTTGTCCAGCGTGAGGTGGCCGAGCGCATGGCGGCGAGTCCGGGTGAGGAAGGGTACGGTGCGCTCTCCGTGAATCTGCAGGCAGTCTCATTCACCGAGCTGCTCCTGGCCGTGCCACCTACCGCATTCCGTCCGCCTCCAAAGGTGGACTCGGCCGTGGTGCGCGTGACGCCGCTGGACACGCCACTCATAGGGCCCTCCGATGCCGACGCCTATCGCAAGCTGGTCCAGGCCAGTTTCGGACTTCGTCGCAAGCAGATGCGCCGTGTCCTGCGAACGGTGCGTGGACTGGATGCGGAAGGCGCCGAAGCCTTCCTGAAGACAGCGGGAATCGATCCCGACGTCCGGCCGGAGACTCTCACTCCGGAGGCGTTCAAGCGGCTGCTCGGCGCGCTCCGCGCCGGCTGATTCCTCTCGCTGGACGGTGCCCCGGCGGCGGTCGTCTACTCCCGGTTGGTGAGAGCGAACGAGAGTCCTTCCAGTTCCATCGCCATGCTCACCGTCCTGACCGTGACATCGGGAGGCACCTGGAGCGAGACTGGAGCGAAGTTGAGCACTGCCTGAATTCCCGCAGCAACCACGTCGTCCACGGCTGACTGGGCGTCATCGGCCGGGACGGTGAGGACGGCGATGTCGGGCATGTCGACGGCAGCGTCATCATGAAGGTTGGCAACGTCCCTCACGACAACGCCGCGCCAGCGCTGCTGGACCCGCGCGGGATCGTTGTCATAGACGGCGACGACGCGGAAACCGCGCTGCTGGAAGCCTCGATACTGGGCGAGCGCGGTGCCGATGTTGCCGGCACCGATGATGACCACCTTCCACTCTCGCTCCAGGCCGAGGATGCTTCTCAGGCTGGTGGAGAGTTCGTGCACGGAATAGCCGAGTCCCCGTTTGCCAAAGGATCCGAAGGAGGAGAGATCCTTTCGCACCTGAGCCGACGTCGTGCCGCCTCGGCGAGCGAGCTCGTCGCTGGAGACGGTGAGTTGCCCTCCCTGCTCGAACTCCTCAAGGAATCTCAGATAGAGCGAGAGTCGGCGGACAGTGGAGTCGGCTATTCGCTTCACGGTAGGCGGGTAGCTTGTGAATTCTTTCACAAGATAGCCCGCACAATCTGTCGCCGCCAGACGAGCCTGTAGAGCCCGGCCGGCCTCGATCCCGGCAACCGGCATGTCGTCATGCGCCAATGGCCGCGATCCCCAACCAAGCCGCGCGCTGCTATCTTGCGATCCATGCCAGTTCAAGTCAGTTCCGAGATCGGGCGGCTGCGAGCCGTCCTTGTGCACACTCCGGGCACGGAACTCCTCGCCGTCACTCCTGATACGCGTGAGGACTACCTCTACGACGACATCATTGATGTCGAGGCCGCCCAGCGCGAGCACCGGCGATTCGTCGCCATCCTCGAGCGATTCACACAGGTTCACCATGTGCGTGACCTGCTGGCCGAGGTGCTCACCGAGCCAGAGGCGCGCGAACTGGTGGTCCGGGAGGCACTCGACGCCGTACCGTCGATCCCGCTCGAGCGCGAACTGGTGGAGTTGCCGGTGGACCAGCTCATCAAGCGCCTGATCGAGGGACGCGAAGCCGAGCCCGGACCCCTTGCCAGAGCGCTGAACGAATGCGGTTTTGCCCTCCCGCCGCTACCGAACATGTTCTTCACCCGCGATACGGCGATGGTGCTGGGTGACCATGTCCTTATCGGTTCCATGCGCTATGACGTGAGATGGACGGAAGAGCTGCTCATGAAGGCGCTCTTCCGTTATCACCCGTCGCTGGCGAACCAGGGCATCCTCTACGACGGCTCGCTGGAGCGACGGATCAACCACACTCTGGAGGGCGGTGACGTCCACGTGCTGCGTCGCGACACGGTCATGATCGGCTTCAGCCAACGCTCCAGTCCCTCAGCGATCGACGGCCTGGTGGAGTTGCTCTTCGATCATACCGCCATCACCAATGTCATCGTCGTCGTGATGCCCAAGGAGAACACGGCCATACACCTGGACATGATCTTCTCCCAGGTCGATCGCGACCTGGCAATTGTCCACGCGCCTCACTTCATCGGTCCCGAGCGCCTGTCTACCCTGCTCTGGCGAAAGGGGGAGTCCCGGCTGCGTGAGATGCCTGACGTGTTCACTGCCCTGAAGGCCTGTGACATGCCAATCGAGCCGATCATTTGCGGCGGACCTCGGCGCATCTTCCAGGAGCGTGAGCAGTGGGCTTCGGGTTGCAACTTCGTCGCCCTCCGGCCGGGTCTCGTGCTCTCCTATGCCCGCAACGAGCACACGTTGCGCGAGATGGAAAAGATGGGCTTCGCCGTCGTCCCCGCCGTTGCTTTCCTCACCGGCCAGCAGCGTATAGGGGACAGCGAACGGGCGGTCATCACCTTCGAGGGTGCCGAGCTGGTGCGCGGCGGCGGCGGTCCACGTTGCATGAGCTGCCCAATCCTGCGAGAGGACCCCTGGGCGTGAGTGCAGGATCCCGCGGGGATGCCCCGGTTCGCCAGGGTCACGGTGTGGTGGCAGCCGAGCAGGACACCCTGCTCGTGCAGCGGGCGCGCGATTTCCTGACCGCTGGTCCGGCCGACTCGGCGGCGCTCATGAGCCGCGTCTGTCAGCTCCCCGGAACTCCGGCGCCGGTCGCTGAACACCTTGCCCGGACGTTGCTTGGCGGTCGACCGGAGTTCGTCATCGACGAGGTGGGACGATGGGCCCTGCGACCGGCAGCGGCCATGGTGTCGGGTGAGGGCGGCCATGCCGATCGCCCTCTATCAGAGGAGCGCTTCGTCGTCGTGGACGTGGAAACCACCGGTGGCCGGGCGCTTCACGGCGACCGCGTGACCGAGATTGCGGCAGTGGCGGTGGAGAACGGCGACGTCGGCGAAATCTACTCCACCCTCATCAATCCACAGCGATCCATCCCGCCGTGGATAACGTCCATCACCAACATAAACTGGGAGATGGTTCGCGACGCACCTCCGTTCGCCGACGTCTGTGCCCGGATCACGGCGATGCTCGACGGTCGGGTTTTCGTGGCCCACAACGCACCTTTTGACTGGGGCTTCGTGGGCGCCGAGGTGGCTCGCGCCTCAGGTCTCAAACTCGAGGGCCGGCGCTTGTGCACGGTCAGGCTTGCCCGAAAGCTTCTTCCCCAGCTTCCCAGGCGTTCGCTCGACATGGTCGCCAACCATTACGGCGTGGAGATCACCGCGCGCCATCGCGCAGCCGGCGACGCGGTGGCGACGGCCCACATCCTTCTGCGCCTCCTCGGCGACGCTGCGGACCGCGGTTACGAGACATGGGCACAGATCGACGCCCTTCTATCCACTTCCACCACATCGCGTCGTCGTCGGCGTCCATCTGGTTTTCCCCAGTCTGCCCGTGACGCGGAGGGATCATGACCGCCCCCACACCCCTTCACCGATCGTACCGCTTCGGGCGGTGGAACGTGCACGAACTTCAGGCCGGCGGCCAGTTGCTGGACGGCGGCGCGATGTTCGGAGTCGTGCCCAAGGTGCTCTGGGAGCGCCGCATCGCCGCTGACGAGCGCAACCGCATCCCGATGGGGATGCGCTGCCTGCTTGTCGAGCACGAGGATGGCCTGGTGCTGGTGGATACAGGCGCCGGCTCCAAGGAGACGCCCAGGTTCCATGACATCTATGGCGTCGAGAACAGCCCGCCGGAAGGGGATCCGGGGCCGACCGCGCTGGAGGCGGCCATCCGTATTGCCGGGTTCACTCCGGAGGATGTCTCACTGGTGGTGAACACCCATCTCCATTTTGACCATGCTGGCGGGAACACCGTGCGGGATGAGGACGGCACGGTGCGGGCGGCGTTCCCGAATGCACGGTACGTGGTGCAGAAGGGAGAGCATCGCTACGCCAGCAACGCCAACGAGCGGACGACGGCGAGCTACTTCCCGGCCAACTACGATCCGTTGCTGGCGAGTGGAGCGATGGAGTTGATCGAGGGTCCGATGGAGTTGCGACCGGGACTGAGCGTACTACCCACGCCAGGTCACACGCCCCACCACCAGAGCGTGATCCTGGACGGGGGTGGGGGCGATGTCCTCTGTTTCCTGGGCGACATCGTACCCACCCAGTGGCACCTTCCCTTGCCCTGGATAATGGGCTACGACGTGGAGCCGCTGGTCTCGCTGGAGACGAAGCGCTGGCTGCTGGCGCGGGCGGTCCAGGAGGAATGGCTGGTGATGTTCGAACACGACGCCCACACGGCAACGGGACGGGTAGGACGGGACGGGAAGGGATATCATCTTCTGCGTGAAGGGGAGTCGCAGTAGCTCTTCCGCCCGGGCAGGAGGCGAGGGGGTTCCATCTGCCTCGAGGGCAGGCGAAGTGGTTCCTCCGTCTTCTGCAGTTCGGTCAGCGTAGCGACGTTGGTGAACGACGGAGCAGCGTGTCGGTCTTGACGGCGGGCGCTGGGCGCTCTAGTTTTCGTCCAAAATACGTGCAAGCAGGTCGACGGAGACGTCGCCCTCACCCTCTGGCCGCCGGTGCGTGTCTCCGGTTCGTGCTGCAGGAGTTCCGGATCGTCGTCCCACTCATGCCCTGTCGGGCGCGGGTGGGTGTGTCGTGCGGACTCCGCCAGGAGGCCGCACGTTCTGCATTCTGCTGCCCCTACTAGAGGATTAAGCCTATCCAGGACCCGACGAAGCGTGTCCGTGTCAATCGCCAGATTCGTATCAGCCCACTGCGCGTCATAGCGCCCGACGGCGAGCAGATGGGCATTCTCGATCTGGAGAGTGCGCTGGCGGCGGCGCAGGAACAGGGACTAGATCTGGTCGAGGTGGCTCCGCTGGCGCGGCCGCCAGTGGTCCGCATCATGGACTATGGCAAGTACAAGTTCGAGCAGGCGAAGCAGGCTCGGGCGGCCAAGAAGAAGCAGCACGTTATCCAGTTGAAGGAAGTGAAGTACCGACCGGGCATCGATGAACACGATTTCGAGACGAAGACACGTCACGCCCGCCGGTTCCTCGAGGAGGGGAACAAGGTAAAGGTCACCCTGATGTTTCGCGGACGACAGATCGCTCACCCAGAGCTTGGCCGACAGGTTGTACAGCGCGTCGCGACCGAACTCGCGGCGATCGCCAAGGTCGAGACTGATGCCAGGCTCGAGGGGAAGTCGATGACGATGATCCTCGCGCCGAAATAAGGAATAATTGCGATGCCGAAGATGAAGACGCACAAGGGCGCCAAGAAGCGCTTCTCCATTACCGGGACGGGGAAGGTGCGGCGCATGCGAGCCTACAAGAGCCACATCCTCACGAAGAAGAGCGCGAAGCGGAAGCGCCGCCTGCGCCAGGCCACCATCGTCACGACAAATGGCGAGATCAAGAACATCAAGCGCCTGCTCGTGGTCTAACGGCCTACCGCCTAAAAGGGAGCGATAAATGCCTCGCGTCAAATCGAACGTTGTCCGCCTGAAGCGGAAGAAGCAGGTAATGAAGGCCGCCCGCGGCGCCTTCGGCGGCCGCAGCAAGCTCTGGAAGGCAGCCAAGGAGAATGTCGAACGCGGCTGGCGCTATGCCTACCGCGATCGCAAGAACAAGAAGCGGGAGTTCCGTCGCCTGTGGATCGTCCGCATCAACGCGGCCGCCCATCAGAACGACATGTCCTACTCGGTCTTCATGAACGGCCTCAACAAGGCCGGGATCGAAGTGGATCGGAAGATCCTGGCCGATCTCGCGGTCTCCGATCCTCAGGCATTCGCGTCGCTGGCCGATCAGGCTCGCGCCGCCCTCTCCGCTGCCTGAGCACGACTACCCCGGCAAGACCGATGTCGCCGCGTCATCCGGCGCGGCAACGTTGAATCCCGACGACGGCGGTGCGACTATTCGTCCACCGCCGTCGTCGTTTTGTCTGGCCTGGCGTTCCTCCCTGCCTGGTAGCGGGGATCAAATCCAGTCAGCCGCGCCACGCAACATGGCAGTCGGCGCAAGCTTGGCCCGAATACGTCCCGTACCCCGTCCGCCTTCATGGACCTGAACGAGTTCCTGCGTCGCGCCGATGCCCTCGAGGCGAGCGCCCGTACCCTTGTCGCCTCCCTCCAGCCAGGGACCAGGCTGGATGACGCCAAGGGCCGTCTCAACGCCGTTGCCGCCGAGGAGGTGGCCGCCCTTCGAGCCGCCCTGCGTACACTTCCGCCCGAGGATCGCCCTGCCGCCGGACAGGCCTTCAACCGCCTCTCACAGGCACTCACGCGGGTCGTCGAGAACTACGCCGCGAGCCTCCGTTCGGCCAACTCCGGCGTCGGTGCAACAGATCTGTCCATGCCCGCCCGCACCCAGTGGCGTGGCGCCCGACACCCGGTGACGATGGTCATCGACGAGATCGCCGGGATCTTCCGTGAGCTGGGCTTCACCATCGCCCTCGGACCGGAGGCGGAGACCGCGTGGTACAATTTCGGCGCGCTCAATTTCCCGCCCGATCATCCGGCAATGGAGTTGCACGACACGTTGTATCTGCGCGACGACGTGCTGCTCCGGACTCATACCTCTCCGGTCCAGGTGCGCACACTGCAGAGCTATCGACCGCCTGTCCGCGTCCTCATTCCCGGCAATGTCTATCGCCGGGATTTCTTCGACGCCACACACGCGCCCGCATTCGCGCAACTGGAAGGGCTGGCCGTGGACGAGGGAATCTCCTTCGTCGACCTGAAGGCAACGTTGGCCGAGTTCGCCCGACGCTTCTATGGCGGGACGCGGCGCGTCCGTTTCGGACCGTCCTACTTCCCCTTCACCGAACCTTCGGCACAGATGGACGTGGAGGTCGACCTGCAGGATGGCCGTGGGCTGCGCTGGGTGGAGATAATGGGATGCGGACTGGTGCATCCCGCCGTACTGGAGTCGGCCGGACTGGACAGCGAGCGCTACACGGGCTGGGCGTTCGGAATGGGGCCGGCACGCATTGCCATGAGCCGTCACGACATCAACGACATCCGCCTGCTCTACGATTCCGACGTTCGCTTCCTGGAGCAGTTCACCTCATGACCATCGCACCCATGCCGAACGCGGGGCGCCTCTCCAACCGGTGGGCGTCTCGATGATAGTCTCCTATGACTGGCTGCGCGCCTTCGCTCCCGTCTCCATTCCAGCGGAGGAGCTCGGCGAACTTCTCGGCGCGCATGTCGCGACGTTGGACGGGATCGAACGGACCCGGCTCGATCTCGAACCGTTCGTCGTCGGCCGCGTGGTGGAGAGCGAGCGCATTCCCGACACCAAGCTCTCGTTCAACAAGGTGGACGACGGAACAGGGACACTTCATGAGGTGGTCTGCGGGGCTCCCAATGTCCGCGTTGGTGGCCGCTATCCATTTGCCAGGGTGGGAACGGAGATGCCCGGCGGCGCATTCACCATCCAGCGAAAGAAGATCCGCGGCTTCACGTCGGCAGGAATGCTCTGCTCGGCCGCTGAACTGGGGCTCGGCACCGACCAGGCCGGCATTCTGGAACTGGAAACGGAGGCGCTGCCTGGGACTCCATTGCTCGCGGTCCTGCCAGCGGGCGACGTACGGCTGGAGTTGGACGTGCTTCCCAACCGCCCGGACCTCTTCTGTCAGCGCGGCATTGCTCGCGAGGCCGCAGCGCTTGTCGGACTAAAGCTCCAGCAACCTCCCGAGTTGAGCGATCTGCCGGAGACTCCTGCCGCTGTCCTCGGCGACGCCCGGGCGACCGCTGATGGACTCACTGTCCAGATCGTTGACGAGGAAGGTTGCCCTCGCTACTGCGCCGCGGTCGTCCGTGGCGTCAAGGTCGGGCCGAGTCCGGAATGGCTGGCCGAGCGGCTGGAGAGCGTTGGCGCACGGTCCATCAACAACGTCGTCGACGCCACCAATTACTGCCTGCACGCGCTCGGCCAGCCGATGCACGCCTTCGACGTCGCGAGGTTGGGTGCGAACATCGTCGTCCGGGCGGCACGTTCGGGCGAGCGACTCACGACGCTGGACGGTGTCGAGCGGGTGCTGCAAGGCGGCACACTGGTCATCGCCGACGATCTGAAGCCGGTCGCCATTGCCGGTGTCATGGGAGGTCGCGACAGCGAGGTGGACCAGTCCACCACCGACATAATACTCGAGGTGGCTTACTTCGCTCCTGGACGGGTTCGCGCGTCACGCCTGGCTGCAGGACTCTCCACCGATGCCAGCTATCGCTTCGAGCGGGGCGTGGACCGCGAGGCAACGCTGGAAATGCTCAGGACGGGCGCCGGTCTCGTGGCGTCGCTGGGAGGCGGACGCGTGACAGCCGTTCTGGATGTGGGCACCGCTCCTGGCGCCATGCCGCCGGTTACCCTGCGGGCAGAACGACTGAACCGGCTGCTTGGCATCGTCGTGCCGGTGGAAAGGGTCGAGGCGCTGCTGCGCTCGATCGGTTTCGGCGTCACCAGGATTGGCGAGGAAGCGTGGTTGGTCCAGCCGCCATCGTGGCGCCACGACGTGAGTCGCGACGTCGACCTGGTGGAGGAGGTTGCCCGTCTCGTGGGCTTTGACAGCTTGCCCGACGAGTTGCGTCCATTCCGGCCCGGCACGGTGCCTGACCACCCGCTCCACGTGCGAAGCACGCGTGTTCGCGATGCGCTGATCAGCCAGGGGTTGCTGGAGGCACGCCCACTCCCCTTCGTCGCTGGCGACGACCGTACGCATGTGAGAGTGTCCAACCCTCTGGCCGAGGATGAGCCTCACCTGCGGACGCGGATACTGGACACACTTGCACACCGGGCCGAGCACAACCTGGCGCGGATGCAGGCGAATGTGCGGTTGTTCGAGATCGGTCACGTCTTCGCGCCAGGGAAGGGCAGTGCGCTGCCGTTGGAACGGATGATGTCGGCGGCGCTGGTCATGGGCGAACGACGGCCACCGCATTTCACCGAGCCGCGTCCACCAGCCGTCGATCTCTGGGACGCCAAGGCATTGGGCGAGAGTATGACGCGGGCTGCCTTTCCGGGCGCCGACGTGCAACTCTCGCCGTCCGGTGAGGGAGAATTGCTCTGGCTGATAACGGTGGATGGGCGAGAGGTTGGGGGTGTCTGGCGCGTGTTGCTCGACGCGCCGCCCTGGGCGTCGCCTGCCTTTGGTGTGGAGATCGAACTCGGCACGGTTGAATCGGCACAGGTCGCCGAGCCCGGGGCGCACGCGCACCGGGTGCGCGAGGATATCGCCTCGACAGTCGAACCGGTTCGCTACCGGGCGCTCCCGACGACGCCGGCTGCGGTCTTTGACCTCGCCCTCCTCGTTCCCGACGAACTGCCCGCCGCCCGAGTGGCCGGCGTGGTTCGCGATGCGATGGGTGAGTTGCTCGAACATCTCTCCCTCTTCGACGAATACAGGGGACAGGGCGTGCCTGCTGGAATGCGAAGCCTGGCCTGGAGGCTCACCCTGCGGCACCCGGAGCGCACGCTCCGCGACAAGGAGATCGAAGGCCGGCGCGGAAAGTTGCTGAGAGCGCTGGAAGTGGAACTGGGGGTGAAGCCACGTGCGTGAATCGGTGTCGTCAGCCAATGGGGCCAGGAGTGTCGAGGAGGAGGTCGCGCTCGCTCAGGCAGAACTCCGGTCGTTGATCCATAGCCTGGCCGATGAGATATCCTCGTTTCGCCAGCGTGCCCTGGCCGCTGAGGCGCGCCAGCGAGAGCTGGAGCATGTCCTTTCGATCGTCGATCCGGCGGTCACGCCGGTGGCCACCTCGACCGAGCCCGTGATCGGCGTGACGAATGTCGTTGGCCTGGCGGCCCGGGTCGCCGAGCTGGAGGTCGAGAATGCCGGACTGAGGGAACGACTTGCCATGGCTGCGGAGCGTACCAGGCGGCTACTGGACCGAGCCCGCTTCCTGCGACAGCAACAGGCACAGGGCGAGGAGGTCGGATGAGCGTGAAAAGGGAAGTTGTCAGGGTCGATATCCTGGGCGAGGAGTATGCGCTACGCAGCGCTGCCACACCCGAGCACACGCGAGCGGTCGCAGCCTACGTCGACGAGGCCGTGCGCAAGGTGATGGCTAGCGGAACCGTGGTGGAGACGCACAAGATGGCCATTCTCGCCGCCCTCCAGATTGCCGACGACCTCTTCCGGGCGAGAGAGGCGCTGGGTGAGGCCGCCGGAGGGATGCGTCAGATGGGGGATGAAGTGCGTCGGTTGCTACCACCCACAAAGCGCGCCGTGCCCATGTCCGGATGATTTGCCTTTCCTGAACCCGGCAGGTAGTTTTTGCGGGAGTGATGCTGGCCGCGTAGGTCAGTGTGCTGTCTCGCTTTAGCACGCTCCACCTCATTCCGCGACGGCCTCTGGCCGTAGCGGGCTTGGGTGCACACTCTTCCACTGAGCCGCCGCTTCGCCGCATCCGGCGCCGTCTGCGGTGCCGATAACGCGCCTCGGCGCTCGATCATAGATTCCATGCCTTCTCTGGCGATTCTCATCGCGTTCGGCGTGCTGCTCGTCGCCGCCGCCGCGGTTTTTCATCTATTGGGGAGACGAACTGGCCGGGCGGCTGAGTTGCGCCGTCTGGAGGCGAACAACGCCACGGTAGAACAGACCACGACGCGGCTGCTTGCTGAAGCCGAACAGACTGCCCGCCGGCTCGTGAGTGACGCCGATCGGGAGGCTAAGTCGCTGCGCAAATCGGCCATTCTGTCTGGCAAGGAAGAGCTGATCGGACTCCGGGCGGGTTGGGAGGAGGAGGTCAGGCGCCGCCGTGAGGAGGTGGAGCTGGAGGAGCGGCGTCTCAAGGAGCGTGAGGTCGGCATAGACCGACGGAGTGAGATGGTCGACCAGCGCGACAAGGAAATCTCCGTTCGCGCTACTGATCTCGGTCGACGCGAGAAGCTGGTGGTGGAGCGGGAGGACGAGCTCGACAAGTTGGCCGTGGATTATCAGCACCGACTGGAGTCATTGGCTGGGATGTCGACTGCCGATGCTCGACGCGACCTCGTTCAGCGCATCGAGGAGGAGGCTCGAGCTGACGCCGCCAGCCGCGTTCGCGAGATCCGTGAAGCGGCCAAACGCAACGCCGAGCGCGAGGCCCGACGGATTGTCGCGCTGGCCGTCCAGCGCATTGCCGCGGAGCACACGGCGGAGATCACGGTCTCCGCCGTCTCACTTCCCAATGACGAGATGAAGGGGCGCATCATCGGTCGAGAGGGACGCAATATCCGGGCATTCGAACTGGCGACGGGCGTCGACGTCATCATCGATGACACCCCGGACACCGTCGTGGTCTCCTGTTTCGAGCCTGTAAGGCGCGAGGTGGCACGGCTGGCTCTCGAGAAACTCGTCTCTGACGGCCGCATCCATCCCGGCCGGATCGAGGAGGTAGTGACCAAAGCCAGGAAGGAAGTGGACGTTGGTATCGTCGAGACTGGCGAGGAGGCCGCGTACGAGGTGGGTGTGCACGGCCTGCACCCTGAACTCATCCGCCTCATTGGCCGGATGAAGTGGCGGACGAGCTACGGTCAGAACATCCTGCAGCACTCGAAGGAAGTTGCCTGGCTAGCCGGGATCATGGCGGCAGAGTTGGGGCTGGACGTGAACCTGGCCAAGCGAGGCGCGCTGCTGCATGACGTGGGCAAGGTGCTGACCCACGAGCACGAGGGCACGCACGTCCAGCTTGGTGTCGAGGTTGCCACGAAGTACGGCGAGAGTCCGCTGGTCGTCAACTGCATCGCCGCCCATCACGACGATGTCCCTCACGAGAGTGAGGTGTCGGTCCTCGTGCAGGCGGCCGATGCGATCTCCGGCGCCCGACCCGGCGCACGCCGCGAGGCGTTCGAGACCTACGTGAAACGGCTGGAAGGGCTGGAGCGCATTGCCGCCAGTTACCGGGGCGTCGAGAAGGTCTACGCGATCCAGGCCGGGCGTGAGATCCGCGTTGTCGTGACGCCGGACGAGGTCGATGATACGGGCATGTCGTCGCTGACCGAGGAGATCGCGCGGCGCATCGAATCCGAACTCCAGTACCCAGGGCAGATCAAGGTGGTCATGATACGAGAGACGAGGACGGTGGATTTTGCTCGCTGAGCGTGCCGCGTCCAGCGATGCTGGCGAAGCGGGCGCCAGGCTGATCGATGGCAAGGCGCTGGCGATGGGGGTTCGGGCCGGGGTGGCGCGCGACGCGGCGCTGCTGGCTGCCAGGGGAGTGACGCCCGGGCTCACCGTGGTCCTCGTGGGCGACGACCCGGCGAGCGCGGTCTATGTCGGTGCCAAGGAACGTGCTTGCCGCGAGGCCGGGATGAACGGCGAGACTATCCGCCTGTCGGCGGATACGAGTGAGGCAGAGCTGCTCGCCGTCATCGACCGTCTGAATGCCGACCCTTCCATTCATGGCATTCTTGTCCAGATGCCCCTTCCATCGCAGATCGACGCGGACAGGGTGATCCGTCGCATCCGCCCGGACAAGGACGTGGACGGGTTCCATCCCGTGAATGTCGGCAAGCTATTGATCGGCGAGAAGGACGGCTTCGTGCCCTGCACGCCGGCTGGCATAATGGTGATGCTGGAGGCGCACGACGTTCAGCTACGGGGTGCTGAAGTGGTGGTGGTGGGACGTAGCAACATCGTGGGCAAGCCCATGGCCGCGCTTCTCATGCAGCATGGTGTCGACGCTACGGTGACCATCTGCCACAGCCGGACGCGGGACCTCGCCGAACACACCCGCCGAGCCGACGTGCTGATCGCCGCCGTTGGACGCGCCCGGCTCATCACTGCTGACATGGTCAGGTCGGGCGCTGTCGTGATCGACGTGGGCATGAATCGCATCCCCGATGCTTCGCGGTCAAGCGGCACGCGACTGGTCGGTGATGTGGACTTCGATGCCGTTCGCCAGGTAGCGTCGCTCATCACTCCCGTGCCTGGCGGCGTCGGGCCAATGACGATCGCCATGCTTCTGCGCAGCACGGTTCGGGCAGCCGGACGGACGGTGACGCCGGAGGGAGCTGGGGAGGGGGGAGCTCGTTGACGAGGCGCCGTTCGGCGGCCGACGGGCGGGCAGTGCCTCCCGTCGAGGAGTTGGCGCTGGATCTCTTCGAGAGTGCCGGCCCTGGCCGTGGCTCGTCCGGGGACGTCCGCACGGCCGACCGGGACGATGTTCGCCGGGTGGATGGGGCCGACGCGCGTCCCGGACAGCCTCCCAGCCTGCGTGAACTCACCGAGGAGGTGATCGCGAGCGGGCGCCTCGAGGCTGATGAGGAGTCCGCTTCCGGCCCGCTCCAATCGGCGGCTGCCGAGCTGCTCCAGGAGATCCCTGGCAGCAGCGCGCGGAGCGCCGTTCCCATAAGCCTTCTCACGACAACGGCGAAGGAGGTGCTGGAAGGAGCGTTCCTGCCGCTCTGGGTGCGCGGTGAGGTGAGCGACTTCAAACGCCACCGGAACGGCCACTGGTACTTCTCGCTCCGTGATGCCAGCTCGCAGATCCGCTGCGTGGTCTGGTCGCGCGACCAGCGCTCCATACCCGCCTCACCCGATGACGGAATGCAGGTGACCGCGCTGGGGCAGGTGACCGTATACGCGGCCCGCGGCGATCTCCAGTTCACCGTGAAGGCTATGGAGGCGGCCGGCGACGGGCTCTGGCGGAAGGCACTCGAGCAGGCCCGACAGGCCCTGGAGCGGGACGGCTTGCTCGCGCCGGAGCGGCGGCGCCCGTTACCTCGTTATCCACGCAGGGTGGCGGTCATCACCAGCCCCAGCGGCGCAGCGCTTCACGACGTCGTCGCCGTCGCCCGACGGCGCTGGGCGGCGGTCGAATTGGTGGTGGTACCGGCGAAGGTGCAGGGCGAGGGGGCACCGGAGGAACTCTGCGCGGCACTCGATCGAGTGGCGCGGTGGAGCGAGGTAGACGTCGTGATAATCGGTCGCGGTGGCGGGGCACGCGAGGATCTGTGGGCATTCAACGATGAACGCGTGGCGCGTGCGGTTGCCGCCTGTCCGGTGCCGGTGATATCTGCTGTGGGTCACGAGGTGGATGTCACGCTCTGCGATCTCGTCGCCGACTTCCGTGCCGCAACGCCTTCGGCGGCGGCCGAGGCGGCAGTGCCGGTGCATGCCGAGGCGGCAGCACGAGTCGGGCGTCTCGACGCCGAACTCCGCTCGGCGATGAAGTCGCGACTGGATCGTGCCGAGGCACTGCGGGTGCAACTCGCCGCCACGCTGGCCGCGCGCGCCGGTCGTCTGTTGGACAGGCGGCGCAATCGCTGGCAGCAACTGGGCGGGCAACTTCACGCGTTGAGCCCCCTCGCCACACTGGCTCGCGGCTATGCAGTCGCGCGCGGCGAGGACGGGAGGACGCTGGCTTCCGTTGCCCGGTTCACTCCCGGCAGCGACTTCGAACTCCTGCTCCGTGACGGTAGCGTGAGAGCGACCACGAAGTCGGTGGAATCGAGCTCTCCACTCCAATCGCCCTCCGGGTCGATGCCCACCGAACATCCTTCCGACTCGAGCACCGCCGCGTCATGACATTCGAGCAGAGCATCAACAGGCTGGAGGAGATTGTCGAGGCGCTGGATGGCGACGAACTCGAGCTTGCCGCCGCCCTCGACCTCTTTCGTGAGGGAATCGAACAGTTGCGCCTGGCGGGAGCGGAGTTGGAGCGCGCCGACGCACAGGTGCGTCGGTTGGTGGAGCAGGAGGACGGCACCTTTGTCCTTGTCGATCACGATGGCTGACACGCTGGACTCGCTCTTCGCCGAGGACCGGCGGGCCGTCGAGCAGGCCCTCGCAGATTGCTGTGACAGCCGATTGACCGAACTGCCGCGGTCGGTGGCCGACGCGGTTCGCTACTCCCTTCTTGGCGGTGGGAAGCGGCTGCGCGCGGCGCTCGTATGCAGCGCTTATCAGGCCGCGAGCGGGACTGGCGACGCGAGTGCACTGGCTGCGGCGGTGGAGATCGTGCACGCCTATTCGCTGGTTCACGACGACCTCCCGTGCATGGATGACGATGATATGCGTCGGGGTCGTAGCACGGTCCACCGGGTGTTCGGCGTGCCGGCGGCCACCGCAGCCGGCCTGGCAATGGTGCCGCTTGCCGCCGGAGCGGCGTACGATGCCGTTCGTGCGCTCTGCCTGCCCGATGCCGAGGCCGGCGAGGTGGTACGTACGTTGATGGTGGCATCGGGCGCTGCCGGGATGATCGGCGGCCAGTTGCTGGACCTGGAGGGAGAGGGCCACGCGCTCTCGCTGGCACAGTTGGAACGGATCCACCGTTGCAAGACAGGCGCGTTGATCACCGCCGCGGTGCGCCTGGGTGGCCTGGCCGCGCGCGCCGGCGACGAGGCCCTGGACGCCTTCACCGCTTACGGCGAGGCGATCGGATTGGCCTTCCAGATTGCTGACGACGTGCTGGACGTGACCGCGACCACAGACGAACTTGGAAAGACTGCCGGGCGCGACATTGCTCTGGGAAAGAGCACATATCCTGCGCTTCTGGGTATAGTGGGTGCGCGGGAGCGTGCCCGTGATCTGGTTGCTGAAGGGTGTCAGGCATTGGCCGATCATGACCTCCTCACACCCAAACTGCGGGCCATTGCGCTGTTCACGATAGACCGACGATCCTGAGAAGAGGCTTGACTGGCAGTGCCCTGCTCCGGTCATGAGGGGCGCAGGCCAGTAACTTCCATTATTGTACGACCGTCAGCGCCCGGTGGTTGCTGGGCCGGCGGAATCTCCAGCTCGTGTCAGCATGTCCGACCCTGTCCTTCCCCGAATCAGTTCGCCGGCCGACCTCAAGCGTTGCTCGCGTGACGAGCTCCGCCAGCTTGCCGACGAGATGCGTGCCTTCCTAATCGACAGTTGCTCGCGCACCGGAGGCCATATTGGCGCCGGCCTTGGCGTGGTGGAACTGACGATCGCGATGCACTACGTCTTCGATACCCCTCGTGACCAGCTCGTCTGGGATGTGGGGCATCAGGCCTATCCGCATAAACTGCTGACTGGCCGGGCCGACAGGTTCGAGACGCTGCGGCAGTGCGATGGACTCTCGGGCTTCCTCAAACGGGCCGAGAGTCCCTACGACGCATTCGGCGCCGGTCATGCCGGCACGGCGATCTCGGCTGCCTTCGGCATGGCGGCAGCCCGCGACATCAACGGCGATGACTTCAAGGTCGCCGCCATACTCGGCGACGGCGCGCTGAGTTGCGGACTCGCCTACGAAGGGCTGAACAATGCCGGTGCGTCGGACAGCGATTTCATCGTCATCCTCAACGACAACGAGATGTCCATCGCGCCCAACGTGGGCGCGATGCACAAGTACCTCGTCTCAGTCCAGCGGAATCCGCTGTACAACCGCCTCCGCAGCCGGATCGGCGAGCTCGTCGACGGTGCTCCTGGCCCGCTCGCCGCAGCGGGAGCACTGGTGCGGAAGTGGGAGGAAAGCGTCAAGAACTTCCTCACTCCCGGCGTTCTCTTCGAGGAGATGGGATTCCGCTACTTCGGCCCGATAGACGGCCATGATATCGACGCGCTGGCTGATACCCTGACGGCCGTGCGTGCCCTCAAGGGTCCACGCTTCGTCCACGTCATCACGCAGAAGGGGAAGGGGTTCCCGGCTGGTGAGCACGGCGAGAAGTGGCATGCCCTGCCGCCGGGGCACGACCCGGCGACCGGCAAGTTGCGTCTCGGCACCAAGACCCCAGCGTACACGGACGTCATCAGCCAGGGGTTGGTCGAACTCGGGGCGATGGTTCCGGAGTTGGCTGTGATCACCGCGGCGATGCCGTCGGGGACGGGAACCAGCGCATTCGGCAAGGCATACCCGCGGCGCTTCTTCGACGTGGGGATCGCCGAGGGGCACGCGGTCACCTTCGCCGCCGGTCTCGCCACCCAGGGAATCCGGCCGGTCTGCGCGATCTACTCCACCTTCCTCCAGCGTGGATATGACAATGTCATCCACGATTGTGCGATCCAGCATCTGCCGGTGGTCTTCGCGATGGATCGCGCCGGCATGGTGGGCGAGGACGGCCCCACCCACATGGGCCTGTACGACATCGCCTACATGCTGGCAGTGCCCGGGATGACGGTCGCTGCGCCGAGCAGCGCGACGGAGATGTTGGCCGTACTGCGCGCCAGCATGACGCACGAGGGCGGTCCGTTCTCACTGCGCTACCCCCGCGCGGCCGCTCCCGACCATCCGCCAACGATCACCGAGGTCGAACCGGCTCCGGTCGGAACGTGGACGGTGCCACGTCATGGCAGCGAGGTTGCCATCCTCGCCGTCGGAACGATGGTTGCCGCTGCCCTGGAGGCCGCCGAGGCGCTGGCGGTGGAGGGCCTCTCGGTCACGGTGGTGAACGCCCGCTATCTGAAGCCGTACGACGCCGCGACCCTCGACGCACTGCTCGCCGAGCATCGTCAGTTCCTGGTCGTCGAGGAGGGCTCGGTGGTCAACGGATTCGGCGCCATGATGTCAGCGGTGATCGGAAAGCTCGACCCGGCGGTGAAGGTGGTGGCGCATGGCGTGCCCGACTCCTTCGTGGAACATGCGCCGCGCGCCGTGCAACTGGCCCGTTGCGGTCTCGACGCCGTCGGAATCGCCGAGCGAGTGCGAGCGCTGCACAGCACGGAGGCGGTGGCCGGGTGATCCAGGTCGGCGTCGTCGGGCATTCCGGCTACGTCGGTCTCCGCGAGGTCCTGCACGACCTCCTGCGACTTGCTGCGGAACTCAACCTCAGGCTCTATCTCGAGGATGAGCTGTTCGCGGTAGCGGGGATCGGTGAGCGGCTCACCGATCCCGATGTTGTCGATGTGCTGCTCACGCTCGGTGGCGACGGCACGCTGCTCCGCGGCGCGCGTATCCTGGCTGGACGGCCCGCACCGATCCTGGGCGTCAACCTCGGGCGGGTCGGGTTCCTCACCGCGTGTGCCGGCAATGAACTCGAAGAGGCATTGCGACGGCTCTCCAGCGGCGACTACGTGGCCGAGTCGAGGATGGCTCTCGAGGCAAGGACGATGGACCGCGACGACGTGGAGCGTCGACGTCTCTTCGCGCTCAACGACGTGGTGTTGCATAAAGGCGGCTTTGCGCGCGTCCTCAGCCTTGAAGTCCACGCCGGCGATGAACCGGTTGCGCGCTTCTCGGCCGACGGCCTCGTCGTCTCGACACCGACAGGTTCAACCGGCTACAGCCTGTCGGCGGGCGGGCCCGTCGTCGTGCCGACGCTGGAATCGATCATCCTCACTCCCATCTCGGCTCACACTCTTTCCCTTCGAGCCCTCGTACTTCCGCCAACCGTTCAGCTTCGAGTCCGCGCGAATGATGGTCCGGAGCAACTTCTGGTAACGGTGGACGGTCAGGCTGGTACGACGTTCGCTCCGGGCGAGACCCTCCTCGTTCAACGGGCGGAACGACCTGTACTCATCGTCCGATTCCCTGGGACCTCATTCTTCGCTCGTCTCACCCGGAAATTGGGTTGGGGCGGCCTGCCAGATCGTGACGAGGACCGTCGGTGCTGATCGAGCTTCGCATCCGCAACTTCGCCATCATCGAGACGCTCACCCTCCCGCTGGCACCGGGTTTCAACGTCCTGTCCGGTGAGACCGGTGCCGGCAAGTCCATCATCGTGGGCGCTCTGGGCCTGCTTCTGGGTGAGCGGGCCAGCGCCGATCTGGTACGCACGGGAACCGATCGGGCGTCGGTGGAGGGTGTCTTCGAGGTCGACCCGGAGCATCCCCTGCTCGCGATGCTCGATGAGCGGGGATTGGAGGTGGATGACGGCTTGCTGGTGCTGCGCCGTGAGGTGGCTGCGACGGGTCGGGCGCGGGCTTGGGTCAACGGGTCCAGCGTCACCGCCGGAGTGTTGGCCGACATCGGTCGCCAACTCGTGAGCCTGCATGGGCAGCACGAGGCCCAGAGCCTACTCGATGCCGAATCACAACGCCGCATCCTGGATGCCTTCGGCGGCGCCGATGCGGCTGCCGCCGAGGTCCGGGAAGCGCATTCCCGGTTGGCCAACGTACGCCGACAGATCACGGAGCTGGCGCACCGGCGCGATCAGGCCGAGCGACGTGCGGACTACCTCCGTCACGTCGTCCGGGAAATCGACGAAGCTCGGCTGGTCGAGGGCGAGGACGGACGGCTGGATGAGGAGGCGCGACGACTTGAGCATTCCGAGGAACTGCGCACCACCTCCTCCAGCGCCGTCCAGTTGCTCCAGGATGGAGACGAGGGTGTACTTGCCAGGCTCGCCCAGTTGCAGCGAGCCCTGGCGGCCGTGCGACGTATAGACACATCGCTGGACCGTCTTCAGGAGCTTTTTGATACGGGCTACTATGCCGTGGAGGAGCTGGCCCGGGAACTCGAGGCTTACGAGGCAACGATCGATCTGGACCCGTCGCGGCTGGCTCAGGTGCAGCAACGGCGCGAGCTGCTCTTCCTGTTGATGAAGAAGTACGGACCTACGTTGATGGACGTCCTGGAAACAGGGCGTCAGTCGCGCGGCGAGTTGGATCTCATCGACTCCGCCGCGCTCGATCTGCGCCATCTACAGGCGGTCGAGGCCTCAGCCGGTGAGCGGCTTGTCGAGGCGGCAACGGCACTGACCGCGCTGCGCGAGTCGGCCGCGCGGCGTCTGGCTTCGGAAGTGGACGAGCTCCTCCCTCAGCTCGGCATGCCTGACGGACATCTGACCGTGGCGCTGGTACCGACCGCCGAGATCGGGTCGCATGGAGCTGAGGACGTCGAATTCCGCGTCGCGCTCAACGCCGGGCACGAGGCGAGGCTCCTGGGCCGTGTCGCGTCGGGCGGCGAGCTGTCCCGTGTAATGCTGGCCCTGAAGACGATTCTCGCCCGCCTGGATGCCGTCCCCACCCTCGTATTCGACGAGGTGGACGCCGGAATCGGTGGCCGCGTGGGGCTTCAGGTCGGGGACACCATGCGTCGCGTCGCCGAACATCACCAGCTCTTCGCCATCTCGCACCTGCCTCAGCTCGCTGCGCGGGCCCATCACCACATCCTCGTGGCGAAGGGAGCCCGTGGCGGTGTCACGACTGCCGACGTGAGCGTGCTGGACGGGGACGACCGCGTGTACGAACTGGCCCGGATGCTGGGCGGCGACGCGGAGAGTGATGTCAGCCGCGCCCACGCGAGGGAACTACTGGCCACGGCAGCCGCGAGCACACCAGTGCCACGGCGTCGTCGTTCGGGCAGAGCTGGCTGACGGGCAGGCGCTGAGAACAGCCTGGATGCTCAGCGCCCGAATGCGCTCAGGTATATGCGCAGGAGCACCTCGTCCCGGGTCAGCTTGGGTGTCCCCATCCCTGACCCGGCTACTGACCGGCTGTGCACGTAGCTGATATCCAGTGGCAGACCAATGCGCCCGGCAGCGTAGGCCGAGATGGTGGAGACGGTGAGGCCGAGGCCGACGCGGTGCTCCGTTCCCTCGCCGCGACGCGCGATCAGGTCGAGCGATTGGGGAATCACGTCGGGCTGGCCTGAGATCACTTCCAGCACGTCGCTACCCTGACTGCGGAAGCGATACGATCCGGAGAGCGAAACGAAGTCGCCCAGCGAGACCCTGGGGATCAGTGCCAGCTCCACATAGTCGCCCGGATCCCGTCGGAGTCGAGTCACATTCTCGTCGCTGACGTAGCTCTCCTCGGCCGTCTGTGGCACCCGGATGTCCTGCTCGCCGGCCATCTGGATGCCGTATCGCACTGCCGCCGAGGCCCAGAACCGGCGTCCGAAGATCAGGTCGGCGACAGCTCCGATTTCGACGTCCATCTGGCCGTCGCCGGTTCCCACGCTCAGCAGATCGTCTGCACGGGCTGGCTTACCGGTGCCCAATCGCACCAGGCCATCCAGGCTCGCCCGCGCCGTGAAGCCTGTCGGTTTGGTGGCTCGCTCCAGGTCGCCCTGGAATCCGTCGAAGAGCAGCACTCTCGCGCCGAGCTCGATGTCACCTATTCCGTAGCTGGTGGAGTTGCCTGGCCGGGTAACGCCGAGCGCGTCGAGCGCGGTTCCGAAGGTGGCGCCAGTCAGCGGCTGTGACGCGTTGTTGGGCCCAACATCTGCGCCTATGCCACCGATTCCCAGCGCGTCATAGGAGTCGCGCAGCGCCGCTATACGGTCAGCGACCGCCTTCGCCGCCTCGCTGCCGACGCGCGGCACGAGAGGAGCGCCGCCTTCATCTGGCAGGCCGTAGATGGCCGCGACCTCGTCGGCGAAGGCACGAGCCGCGGCGTTGGTGGCCCGTGCAACGTCGGGATTGGCGCAGGCCGGCGCATCGGGTGCTGCAGCGCAGGCGCCCAGAGCCGTGTCCAGCGCATCCGCCGAAGCTCGCAACTGATTCACCAACGTGGCATTGCCAGTCGCCAGCGACGGATCACTGCCCACCGGATTGAGACCCACGTTGCCGTTCATCCCCGTCCGATTCACGACCGCTGCCATCTCCACCTTCGTCTGCACGTAGGGCACCATCGCGGAGAGTTGCAGCCGGCGGCCCACACCGAGTTCGAAGCGCACCGGAATGGAGGACCTCCGCGCCTCCATCCGCAGGCGCACGTCGCCGAGGGACAGCTTCAGGGCATCGAGCCCGGTGAGCGCACGCAAGCGCGTCTCCAATTGCGACAGGCCGCCCACCTGCTCCGCGCCCAGGTTGTCGCTGCTGAAGGGCGCTCCGAGGGGAATCGTGGTCGCCAGGGGTGCACCGGACAAGTCACTCCCAAAGGTGGAGTTCCATGCATCCATCTGGCCCTCCACAGTCATCCGGAGCACTCCTCCCGGCAACAGGATCGCGTCCGGCCCTGTACCCATCACTCTCTGCCCCGGCAGGGCGAGGAAGGGTATGGCAAGAAACGAGAGGACGCCCATGGCGGCCCGAACAACTCGAGCTGAAGCAGCAGACGATGCCTTGAGCACTGATTGACGAGGTGGTTGCAGGTGGACCGGGCGAACGATAACCCGGCTAGATTACGGCCACGACGAACCGGATAAAACTTACACCCGCGCTCCGTGAGAACAGCATCGCTCCCGACTGTCCCCTGGCAGTTTACCGGCAATCACTGGCTCGCCCTACCCTGTATCCATCCCGCGGACGGGAGCATCCGTGCCGTCGGAGCGCTGCATCGTGGAGCCAGGGCGACGGTGGAATTCGCCGGTGGTGCGGACTTCCTGGCCGGTTCCGCCCCGGGCCTGTTGCGTCCGGTATTCGAGGTGGAGGGTGAGCGACATGACCTCGGCGGCGGTGGAATGGCCTGGGAGCGCGCACTGGAATGGCTTCCGGCGTTCGCCACCAGCGTCGGGCCCCTGGCGGTCCGCGGTACCATCTTCGCACCCTATGGCCGCGACGCGGATATGGCCGGCGCCGTCTACGCGCTGTCGCTGGAAAACCGCACGGAGCGGGTGCTCGCCGTTCGTTGCGGAGTCGAGGGAACGCTCGGCCACCGCCAGTTGCGGGTGCGCTCGGAGCGTCCGTTTCACGACCATCATCGCGCGCGGGTAGCTGACCGTGAGGTTGTCGTGCTCGACGGATCGGCGTTGCCGGGCATCGTCGCCCTCGCCATTGCGGCGGAGGAAGCGTCGTCGGCGGTGGTCGAGGAGGGCGCTGCTCCGTCGTACCAGATCTGGCGTTCGCTCACCCTGCAACCCGGGGAGCGCGCCGAGATCGCGTTCTATCTTGCCGCCGGCCCGGAAAGGGACGGGGCGGAGGCAGCGGTGGCGGCGCTGCGCCGACGTGGCTGGCGTTCGCTCCTCTCGGCGACGCGCGATGCTCTGATCTCGATGGAACAGACCACGAGCCACGACGGGACCGATCGGCTCGTGAACCGGAACCTGCTGTTCGCCTATTTCTACGGCGTCGGGCGGGCCCTCGATGACGCCCACTTCTATCTCGTGCGCAGTCGGGCTCCCTGGAACGGACATGGCGCAACGTACCGCGACTGGGAGGCACTCATGTGGACACTCCCAGCGGTACAGCTCGCCGATCCGTCACTCGCTCGCGAGTTGCTCCTGCGAGCCTGTGAGCTTCACGGCTACGCGCCGGGTCGTGGCGAGAACTACCTGGACGGGACGCTGTTCTCGCCTGGATTCTCCTTGGAGGGCGCGGCTGCCTACCCCCTCGCCGTGGATCGCTACATCCGCGGGACTGGCGATGACGAGGTCGTGGAGGAACCGGCGCTGGCCGACGCGCTGTACCTGGCCGCCGATGACATCGGTGCTCGTCGGGATGTGCGGCTTCCGCTCTATGCGACGGAGGTCGATCCTGCCGGGAATCCGGTGCCACACCCCTTCACGCTGCATGGCAACGCCGTCGTCGCCCTCGCATTCGACGTGCTGCGGCGGACACTGGACGAGGAGGCGGCGCGCGAGGTGGAGGATCCGGACGCGGTTCGCGCGGCACTGCTGCGGAATTTCGTGGTCGATCGGGAGGGGAAGCCCGTCTTCGTCACCTCAGCGACGCTGACCGGGGAACGGTCCGAACCCACCGTCGAGTCACCTGCTGCCTCGACGCTCTGGCTGCCGCTCTATGACGCTGTTTCGCGCGATGACTCCACCTTCCGGCGAACTGTCCGCGATGCCGTGGAGGATCCGGGTTCGCTGCTCCAGCGCTGTGCCCGCCTGTTCGGTCCCGACGCACCGGCGGCGCTGAAGTGGCTGCGGCATGCACCCCTGGATAGCGGCGTGGCAGCGGAACTGGTGGACGAGGACGGTCGCGCGACTGGAAATGGCGGAGATGCTGCGTTGTCCGGGCTGGTGGCCTACACCGTCTGGTACGCGGTACATGCACTGGGCGTGAAGCCATGATGAGGAGTCGTCGAACGGGGCCCGCCATCCGGCTGGGTGCCAGGCGGCGAAACCGGATGCTTGTCTGGTGCACGGGCGGCCGCTATGTTGATGGACGCGCGGGAATAGCTCAGTTGGTAGAGCACAACCTTGCCAAGGTTGGGGTCGCGGGTTCGAGTCCCGTTTCCCGCTCTTGAAAGATGCGGACGCGGGAGCGGCATGTGCCGCTCCCGCTCGCGTTAAGGGGAGTGGGGGGGAGAGGGGAGAGGGATGCTTCGGCGTCGAAACGCGCTCAGGTGGCGAAACTGGTAGCCGCGGCGGGCTTAAACCCCGCTCCCGATTCGGGGTCCGGGTTCGAATCCCGGCCTGAGCATGACCAGGGCTGCAGCCGGAGCCGTCACCAGTTGCGTCGACGCACGGTCCGCGGGGCTGGGTGAGATTGTCCCCGCTCGGTCCGCTACCGTTCGATGGCGCTTGCTTGCTACCTGCGTAGCTTCCGGGATTGGGCAACGAAGCGACGCGCGTCAGCCACGGCGATGCAATCGCGGCCGTGTTCGCAATACCAGCCGTGGTGGTCGAGGAAGACCAGGTGCCAGTGCCTGCGACCCTTCACCAACTCGTCGACGCGATAGAGCTGTTCGACCGATGTGTCCGGTCCGCACTTCGCCACCGGATCGAGTGGACGAATCCGGACCTTGCGGTCGACCGCCTCGAGCGTCCGGGCCCTCCCCGGGGCCGGCACGGTGGTTCGCCTGGCCGTGGCCTTCGGCTTCCCCCTGACCGTCGACTTCACAGTTCGCGTGGCCGCCGTTCTGGGCTTTGCCCTGACTGTGGTCTTCGGCTTCGCTCTGACGGCCGTCTTCGCCTTCTCTCTGGCGGCCGGCTTCGGCCTGGCTGCCGGCTTCGCGGCTCGCGTGGCTGCCGTCTTCGCCTTCGGCCTGGCAACCGGCTTCGCAGCTCGCGTGGCTGCCGTCTTCGCCTTCGGCCTGGCTACCGGCTTCGCAGCTCGCGTGGCTGCTGACTTCGGCGTGACTGCCGTCTTCGACCTGGCTGTCGTCTTCGGCCTGGCTGCCGTCTTCGGCCTGGCTGCCGTCTTCGGCCTGGCGGCCGTCTTCGGCCTGGCTGCTGTTTTCGGCCTGGCTGCCGTCTTCGGCCTGGCTGCCGTCTTCGGCCTGGCTGCTGTCTTCGACCTGGCTGCTGTCTTCGACCTGGCTGCCGTCTTCGGCCTGGACGCCGCCTTCGGCCTGGACGCCGCCTTCGGCCTGGACGCCGCCTTCGGCCTGGCCGTCGGCTCCAGGCCGGCTGTCGTCGTCGATCTCGACCTCTGCCGCGCTGACGACCTGGATGCGGTGTCGGTCAGTTGACGCTCGCCGCCGTCGGTCTCGCCCCTCCTCGCCGCGAGGCCGGGGAGCGCAGTCGCTCCCGATTTCCGGCCGGCCCGCGTACCCGCCTCCGCTGTTCGGGCAGCGACACCAGCGGAGTGGTTACCAGTTCCCCGGGATTGCTTCGGAGAGTTGCGAGCCGAGGCGCTGGCGCCTCGACGTACGATTCGAGCGCTCACGGCGCCAGACGGTGTCCGCGGTGAAGCAGGCAGGTCGGCTGGGAATGGTGGCCGCCGCACCCTGTCCACCACACTGGGTGACCCTTCTGCTTTCACCTCGCCACCCCGTTCTGTTCGCTGATCGGCCAAGCCTGACTCGCCCCATGGATCGCGGTTTCGGTTGATGTTCGGTGCTCAGGTTAACCGCCCGGTCCTGCACTGTCAATAGTCGGAAGCAAGTTGGGCAAGCCGCGCTAACACATTGCGGGACAAGACTATGAAGGCCTGCATATGAGACAGATTGTGCGTTCCTCGAGTTCCGCACACACATTTCCTCCCCAGCCTGGCCCGCTCCTGTGCTCACAGTCCGCTGCAGACTGGAGTATGCCATCCAGGCTGAGCCGGAATGAGGTCTCGCCAGGTCCTCGCGCCGGCAGAGGTTCCTCGGCTGCCAATCAGGGACTCCGCCGCGCCGCTGAATGCTGTATCTTTGGCTTCATGACGACCGCCCAGAGTCGAGCGGCGGCCAGTGCCCGCCAGCGCTGTCGCCGCTCTGTCCGTTCCGCCTCCACACCGCCCGACGAGGTCCCACTGCCCGATTCCAGACCTGCCTGGAGAGTTTCGTGAGGGTCGATGGTGAGGTTGCAGTGCCTGGTGACAAGAGCATCTCCCACCGCGCACTCATCCTGTCGGCGGTCGCGCGGGGCCCATCGCGTGTCACGAACATCCTGCAATCAGCGGACATCGGTTCCACCGCCGGCGTCCTTCGGGCTCTCGGTGTAGCCGTCCCGAGCCTGAGCAGTGACATGGTGGTGCGTGGTGTCGGCTTGCGCGGGCTGAAGTCTCCGGAGGCGGTTCTGGACTGTGGAAACAGCGGCACCACCGCCCGCTTGATGGCCGGCGTGGTAGCTGGAGCTGGCGTCACTGCCCGGTTCGAGGGAGACAGGAGCCTGAGCAGTCGGCCCATGGGTCGAGTTGCCGTTCCGCTGCGGAAGATGGGCGCAGCGGTGCTTCTCCCGCCTGGCGGCGGCCTTCCCATGGATGTGGTCGGCGCCCCTCTACATCAGATCGACTACGTGAGCGAGGCGGCGAGCGCACAGATCAAGAGCGCCGTCCTTCTCGCCGCCGTCATGGCGGGCATCTCCTCGCGTGTCCGTGAGCCGGCACCGTCAAGGGACCACACCGAACGGATGCTGGCCGCCCGCGGCGTTCCGGTGCGCTTCCACGGGGACGGAGCCGAGGTGCTACCGGTCGATGAGTTGGCACCATTCGACACTCGCGTGCCTGGCGATCCGTCCTCGGCCGCCTTTCTGGCGGCGTTGGCGGCGCTCGCCGACTCTGGCACCCTGCGGCTGACAGGGGTCTGTCTGAACCCCACGCGTGCTGGCTTCTTCCGACTGCTCGAGCGGATGGGAGCGAAGGTTCGGATCGAGGCAGCCGAGGAGGGCGGGGAACTGGTCGGCAGTATCGACGTCGCCCCGGGGACGCTCAGCGGCACTGTGGTGAAGGAGGAAGAAGTTCCTTCCATGATCGACGAACTACCGCTCGTCGCCTGCCTGGCCGCCAGGGCCACCGGAGTGACGGAGATCCGCGGTGCCGCGGAACTGCGTGTCAAGGAGAGCGACCGTATAGCTGCCGTCGTCACCAACCTGCGCCGACTGGGCGTGGATGCGGAGGAACTTCCCGATGGGCTGCGCGTGCGGGGCGGCACGAGCCCGCTCCTCGGCCGGATCAGCACCCACGGCGATCATCGGCTGGCGATGGCCTTCGGGGTGCTCGGAGCCCTCCCTGGAAGCGCTGTCGAGATCGATGATCGCGACTGCGTAGCTGTCTCCTACCCGTCGTTCTGGAGCGACCTTGCCAGGGTGGTCTCTTGAGCGGCCATCGGCTGGTAGTGGCAATCGACGGACCCGCGGCATCCGGAAAATCGTCGACAGCGCAGTGGGTGGCTCGCGAACTGGGACTGCTCCACGCCGACTCCGGAGCGCTCTATCGTGCTGCTACCGCCGCCAGGTTGCGCCGCAACGGCCCGGCGGATGACTGGAGTGAGGATTCGGTCCTCGAAGCGGCCAACCGGACGTGCACCATAGCGCCGAGCGGTACCACCTTTCGTTGCCTTCTGGACGGCGAGGAGGCCGAGGAGGAGTTGCGTGGCGAGGCAGTGACTGCCGCCGTCTCCAGAGTGGCGCGCATGCCGGGCGTGCGGCAGTGGGTGGACGCTCAACTGCGGGAACTGGCGAAGCACCATGATCTGGTTGTCGATGGTCGCGACATTGGCACCGCTGTCTTTCCCGACGCTACCCTCAAGATCTTCCTCGTGGCCGACCCGTGGGAGCGAGCGCGGCGTCGCCTTGTACAGAGGCTCGAGCGGGCTCCCAGTGACGCGGAGATCGCCGCCGAGACGGAACAGCTCGTGCGTCGGGACGTGATGGACTCCACCCAGACGGTGAAAGCGGTGGACGCGGTGCTCATCGATAGCACCTACCTCACACAGCGCGAGCAGGTGGAGCGTATCGTGGCGCTGGCCCGTGCCGTGCAGGGGGGTCCCTGAGAGTTCCTGATGTTGACGCTGTCGCTTCATTGTTCTATTATTCCAGGCTCCCGTGGACTGTCGCGGGAGTCCTGCGTCCCGACCCGCGAAATTCGCGGATCAGGGCGCCAAACCCCAGACTCGTCGCGGCGAGCCTAAACCTCCGCGTTTCCAGGAGATCCCCTTCTGTATGGCCGAGCTCGAACAGGAAACCCCCACAACCGGCACGCCCCTGACGCCGCGCGAGAAGCGCGACCTGCAGAAGTCGCAGTTGCGTCCGCTTGCCAACCGCCGCCCCGAACTCTACGAGGAGGACGAGTACTCGTCCGAAGAGTTCGAGGCGATGATCGAGATGTACCAGGGCACGATGGCCTCCATTGAAGAAGGAGAGATCGTCAAGGCCACGGTCATGGAGATCCGCGACAACCTCGTCGTGCTCGATATCGGGTTCAAGTCCGAAGGGACGATCCCGATGGAGGAGTTCAAGGACATGCCCGACCTCAAGGAAGGAGACGAGGTCGAGGTACTCCTCGAGCATCTCGAGGACCAGGAAGGCTCGGTCGTCCTCTCCAAGAAGAAGGCCGACTTCATGCGGGTCTGGGAGAAGATCCGTCTCGCCTATGAGAACGACGAGCCCGTCGAGGGCACGCTCGTCAAGAAGATCAAGGGCGGTGTCGTCGTCGACCTCATGGGCGTTGACGCATTCCTCCCGGGCTCCCAGATCGCCCTCCGTCGGGTTCCCAACATCGACGAACTGCTTGGCCAGAAGTACGAGTTCAAGATCATCAAGCTCAACAAGCGCCGCCGTAATATCGTCGTCTCGCGTCGAGTGATCCTCGAGGCCGAGCGCGCCGGCAAGCGTGAGAAGCTCATGAAGGAGCTCCAGAAGGACCAGGTGCGGAAGGGCGTCGTCAAGAACATCACCGACTTCGGTGCCTTCATCGATCTGGGCGGTGTCGACGGCCTGCTTCACATCACCGACATGTCGTGGGGACGCATCTCCCACCCGTCGGAGATGGTCCAGATCGGTCAGGAGCTGGAGATCAAGGTCCTGGACATCGATTGGGAGCGCGAGCGCATCTCGCTCGGCCTCAAGCAGCTCCAGGCCTATCCGTGGAAGGACGTGGCCGAGAAGTACCCGGTCGGTACGCGTGTCACCGGCAAGGTGGTCTCGATCACCAACTATGGCGCCTTCATCGAGCTCGAGCCGGGCATCGAGGGCCTCGTCCACATCAGCGAGATGAGCTGGACGCGCAACGTCCGCCATCCGTCCAAGCTCGTCTCCATCGGTGAGGCGATCGAGGCAGTGGTGCTGAAGGTGGATCAGGAAGAGGAGAAGATCTCCCTCGGCATGAAGCAGACGGAACAGGATCCGTGGATGGTCCTGCCGGTGAAGTACCCGGTGGGCACCCGCATCTCCGGCAAGGTTCGCAACCTCACCAGCTTCGGCGCCTTCGTGGAGATCGAGCCGGGTATTGACGGACTCATCCATATCTCCGACATGTCCTGGACCAAGCGCGTCCAGCACCCGTCGGAAGTCGTGAAGAAGGGTGACACGGTCGACGTCGTGATCCTCAACATCGACGCCGACAACAAGCGCATCTCACTCGGCCTCAAGCAGGCCGACGAGGATCCGTGGCTGCACATCGGGGAGACCCTCCCGGTGGGCACCGAGCTGCGCGGATCGGTCGTGCGACTGATGGACAAGGGTGTCGTGGTCGACATGGGCAACGACATCGAGGGCTTCGTCCCGGTCAGCCAGCTCGCCCAGGGTGGGCAGGTGGCGAGCCCGGCCGATGTCGTGTACGAGGGGATGAACCTCGACATGCGCGTGCTCGAGGTGGATCCGATCCACCGCCGCATTGTCCTCACGGTCACGAGCATCCCGGAAGAGCAGCCGCCGCGGCCGGAGACCCCGCCCACGGTGCACCCGTCGGACGACATGGACGGCGAGGATGATGTCGCCGCACCATCCGCCGAAGCTGCCGTCAAGGCGGAAAGCGCACCGGCCGGCGAGGCCGCTGCGGCGACGACGGATGATACAGTTGTCGCCGAAGCCGCCTCGACAACGAAGGTCGATGACGCTTCCGAGCCGGAGTACGCCCCGGATGCTGGAGAGGCCGCTTCGCAGGGTGACGAGGAGAAGCCTGTAGCGAGTGAAGCGGAAACGCCCTGAGCGTAGCCGCAGCCCGAATACAACACCGCCCGGTCGACGTGAAGTCGACCGGGCGGTGTTGCGTCGTGGCCTCACGCGCCGCCAGGTGCAGTTTTCATGAAAAGGAGTTGCTCTGCTCCTCGGAGTCTGTAGGATGAATCGGTGCGGTCCCCGGATCGCGCACGGTGGATTGCATGGCGAGTCACGGTCGCAGCGGTCGATCTGGAGTGAATGGCGCCTCGTGCGGCGGGCGTCTCTCCGCCCGCCGCCGGTTTGCTAGTAGAGCTATTGATAGGTCTGCGGTCGTGCATTCGCTTGTCCGGCGGGGCGCAGAGATCTACGGCGTCGAGCACCGCCGCCGTCACGTTCGCCGCGCTGACGTAGCCTGCGTTGGCAGTGGCGACCGTCGGCCACTGCCCGATGTTCGCGTGCACGCGCTCGAACTTCGGCACCAACTGCCGCACGTCGATCAGCGCCTGCGTCACGCCTGTGGCCACTATCGCCTTGTGCTCACCGTAACACCGCCGCATGCGCGTCGTAGCCCTGCGCAAACTCTTCGTCGCCCCATCGCGCATGATCCGCGACTTCGGGTCGGTGAAATTCCGCTGCGCCTTGCCTCAGGCTGGCTGGCGCCGGCGGACTGCTATCGCAGTGATCCCGTCGCGCGGCGGACGGGTCGAGCGGACAAGCTGGATCGAGCGCGCGTCAATCTGCGGGGACTGAACCGCCCCGGGATTCCAGGCGGCTCAACACTGTGAGAAATTCGAGTCATACTAAAGTCGTCAAGGCATGATTCGATGACTCGCGACTCACTATCAGCTTCTATTCCGGTACCAAACGTGGGTGCTCTATGAAGCGGATCCGTGTTGCGACAGAGGGTTTCAGAAAGGACCAGTCACGTCGGGCGCCAGCCACAGTCGCGCGTCGCTCCGATAGCGCTCCAGGCAGAGCATGGCATACCTGGCGGTGTACGGTGACCGCTGTCCTGGCATTCGGCGCGGTCGCATGCGAGTCGCAGAACACCGAGTGGGATAACTTCGCGGTAGCGCCACGAGAGGCCCAGCAACGGGCGCTCGCCTTTCCAGATCGGAACAACGCGTACATAGAGCGCGTCGCGATGATAGGTAGCGCCACTGGCTCCGGCGACCAACAGTTGGGATCCGTCGGTGGAGCCGCGTTCGGTGCTGACACATCCGTCTACATCGTGGATAGGTTCGAGCGGCGTATCGCCCACTACGACATCGATGGAAGCCTCATCCGCCATTTCGGCCAGAAGGGAGCTGGCCCCGGTGAGTTCCTTGCGCCGGCACAGATCGCGGTGCACGAGTCGGAGGTAGCCGTCCTCGATCAGTCGCTCGGTCGAATAGTGGTATTCGATACGGCTGGCCGGTACCTTCGGAGCGTGTCTGCTCCGGAGGGAGTGATGATCGGTGACATCGCTATTCTTCGTCCGCAGCTCATGGCCATCACTCTCTCCCAACAGGCGGGGCCGCCATTGGTGCTGCTAGACTCATCAGGTGGTCGGACTGCAGCGGGGCTGCGGACAATTCCGAAGGATGAGACATTCCTTCCCAACTCGGCTCACCCTGGTGGAAAGCTGTGTACCGTAGGCGCTGATCATCTGATCTACGCTAACCCCTGGATCTATGAGTTGGTGGCGTTCGGTCCCGAGGGCGCCGTCGCCTGGTCGCAGAGATTGTTGTCGGAACTCAGGAAGCCGGCCTGGGTGCGCCATGAGGCCGATGAGAGTCAGAAGGCTGCGTCGGGACTCCAGCAGAACACCGGGTTGATGGGCCTGGCCTGTGGCGACATGGGCATCGTGGTCGCATACCTTCAGCTTCAGGACCGCGAGATCTACTACGATATTCTCGATTCACGTGGCGAACCGCGCGCGCACCTGATGTATCCGCTGAGCGACGATCTCGATCAGCCGGGGTTTCTGACAGACATGTTAGGTGATCTACTTCTGACCTATCGTGGCACGCCGTACCCGCACGTGACAGTTTCCCGCGTAGTCGAAGAAGGGACATGAGCAGGCGGCTTGCGACCTGGCGCGACCAATGGTCGAACTTCGTCTTCGGGGCTGCGGCCGTGCTGGTGTCAGGCCTATGGCTTCATTCGAGGGAGAGAGATCGGCGGTTGCTTTCAAGTGTGGTTCACTCTCGCGATTCGTTGCGACTGGACGTGAGAGCCCCGAGTACCGAGGTGCGTCGATATCGCAGCATTTCGCGCCATAGCATGTTTTTCTGCGCCAGTGGTGCTCGAAGGCGCGTATCGCGAGGATTCGATCGTCAGCTTTCGGCTAGATCGGCTGGAGCGACCATTGCTGGTGTATACCTTCGACCCCAGCTGCCCGGCGTGACTGGTGCCATCGATGCTACATGTGGCAGCCGTGAACAGCGTGACACAGAGATGTGAGATGAGGACTATATTCCGGATCCCGACGTTGGTGCTGCTGATGTCCACTGGCTGCGCGAGCGCCCAGGGCGTACGCGCCCTAACGGATGAGTTCGACGATAAATTACCGACAGAAGTGGCGTCGTTATGCCTCGATCCAGAAGAGGTAATCGCAGGCGAATTGCAATGCGTTCTGCGTGATCAGGGCCTCAGGTCGTACGCCTTTCCGCCTCAACGATCATCACCGCCAGAGCTCTGGTGACGCGCCGAGGCGTGCTGCTCGGCGCGATCACGGGTTGCTTCAGTGTCTGATCGGGCCGCCGAGGTCGTATCGGTGTCTCCGTCCGTTCGTCTGCGCGCCTCTACTCGCCGGTCGGGGAGGGGAAGCGTAGTCCGCTCAGACTGAGCGTTACAGCACTCTGAACGCCAACACCGCCCGGTCGACTTCACGTTGATCGGGCGGTGTTGCGTTAGGCCTTCGCGCCCATCCGGAATCACCTGCAGATGAGCGCTCCCGCTGAAATCGATCCAGGCCCCGGACTCCCATCGCCAGCCGGCGCCATATAGCTTCCCGCCCATGTCCATGACCGATAAACTGGCGCTCCTCGAGCGCCGACGCGCCGAGGCGGAGCTGGGCGGCGGCGCCGCACGCCTCAAGGCACAGCACGAAAAGGGGAAGCTCTCCGCTCGCGAGCGCCTCGACATCCTGCTCGACGAGGGTTCCTTCGTCGAGATCGACCGCTTCGTTGTCAGCCGGAGTCTGGAGGAGGGACAGGCTCCCATCTATGGCGACGGGGTGGTGACGGGCTACGGGCGTATAGAGGGACGCATAGTCTACGTATTCTCCCAGGACTTCACCGTCTACGGCGGCTCGCTCTCCGAGTCGTTCGCCGCCAAGATCTGCAAGGTGATGGATCTGGCGGTGCGCAATGGCGCGCCCGTCATCGGGCTGAACGACTCCGGTGGCGCCCGGATCCAGGAGGGAGTGGTCTCGCTGGGCGGCTACGCGGACATCTTCCTGCGGAACGTCATGGCCTCCGGCGTCGTGCCGCAGATCTCGGCCATCCTGGGCCCGTGTGCGGGTGGCGCGGTGTACTCTCCAGCGATAACCGACTTCACCTACATGGTTCGCGGCACGAGCTACATGTTCGTCACCGGCCCCAACGTGGTGAAGACGGTGACCCACGAGGACGTGACGATGGAGCAGTTGGGCGGAGCGGATACCCACGCATCGGTTTCCGGCGTCTCCCACTTCACCCACGACTCCGAACTGGGCTGTCTGCAGGCCATCCGGGATCTCTTCCGCTACGTACCGTCCAACAACATCGACTCGCCGCCACGAGGTGCCGGTACCGACCCTCGCGACCGGCGCGACGACTCGCTGCGCGACGTCGTGCCCGAGAATCCGAACAAGCCCTACGACATGCGCGATGTCCTGCGGCTGGTGGTCGACGACGGGGAACTCTACGAAGTACAGCCCGATTTCGGCGGGAACATTCTGTGTGGTTTCGCGCACCTGGGCGGCTACAGTGTCGGCATCGTGGCCAACCAGCCGGCTGTCCTGGCCGGAGTGCTGGACATCAATGCATCGGTGAAGGCAGCTCGCTTCATCCGCTTCTGCGATGCCTTCAACATCCCGCTCGTCACCTTCGAGGATGTGCCGGGCTTCCTGCCAGGGGTCGCGCAGGAGCATGGCGGGATCATCAAGCATGGAGCGAAGCTGCTCTTCGCGTACGCCGAGGCCACGGTACCCAAGCTCACCGTGATCACTCGCAAGGCGTATGGCGGCGCATACGACGTGATGAGCTCCAAGCACATCCGCGGCGACTACAACGTCGCCTGGCCAAGCGCGGAGATCGCCGTCATGGGGCCCAAGGGAGCGGTCGAGATCCTGTATCGGAAAGAGATCGCCGAGTCGGATGACCCGGTGGCGGCGACCGACGCTCGGATCGAGGAGTACAGGTTGAAGTTTGCCCATCCATACATCGCCGCGGGGCGCGGCTACCTGGACGACATTATCGATCCGTCCGACACCCGTCCCCGGCTTATTGATGCGCTGGATACGCTGCAGGGCAAGCGCGATCAGAACCCTCCGCGCAAGCACGGCAATATCCCTCTCTGACGGCGCATGCCTCATATCGTACTGGTCGCATCCCACGGAGTTGGAGATGTTTGACAAGATTCTTATCGCCAATCGAGGCGAGATTGCCCTCCGCATCGTGCGCGCCTGCCGCGAGCTGGGCGTGCGCTCGGTCGCCGTCTATTCCGAGGCCGACGCCGCGGCGCCGCATGTGCGCGAGGCTGACGAAGCGGTGTGCATCGGCCCCGCTCCGTCGGCGGAGAGCTACCTGCTGGGGGATCGCCTGATCGAGGTCGCCCTCCGTCTGGGTGCGCAGGCCATCCATCCCGGTTACGGCTTCCTGGCCGAGCGGGAGTGGTTTGCCCAGGCCGTCACGGATGCCGGCCTCGTGTTCATCGGACCACCGGCCAGTGCAATTGCGGCCATGGGCAGCAAGACTGCCGCGCGACAGCTCGCGTTGGACGCTGGGGTGCCCGTGGTTCCGGGCACCCAGGAGGCGCTCACCGACGCCGACGAGGCGCGCTCGATAGCCGATCGCTTCGGCTACCCGGTGCTGCTCAAGGCTGCTGCCGGAGGCGGCGGCAAGGGAATGCGAGTGGTCCGCGAGGCCGCCGAGATGGCCGACGCCCTGGATTCCGCCAGGCGTGAGGCTCGCAACGCGTTCGGGGATGATGCGGTCTACGTAGAGAAGTACATCGAGGGACCGCGACACGTCGAGATCCAGCTCCTGGCCGATCAGCACGGTACCGTCCTTCACCTTGGTGAGCGGGAGTGCTCCATACAGCGCCGTCACCAGAAGATGATCGAGGAAGCGCCCAGCGTAGCGGTGGGTCCTGAACTGAGAGCGCGCATGGGTGAGACGGCCGTCGCCGCGGCGCGAGCTGCCGGCTACGTGAACGCCGGAACCTGCGAGTTCCTGCTCGACCGCGACGGCAACTTCTATTTCCTGGAGATGAACACGCGAATCCAGGTGGAGCACCCGGTCACCGAGCTGGTGATGGGGGTGGACCTGGTGCAGTGGCAGATCCGTATTGCCGCCGGTGAGCGTCTGCCGTTCTCTCAGGATCAGCTCACCCCGAATGGCTGGGCCATAGAGTGTCGTATCACGAGCGAGGACCCGGCCAATGGCTTCCTGCCCAGCACCGGCCGGGTCACCTACCTCCATCTTCCCAGCGGTCCCGGCGTGCGATGGGACGGTGGCATCGAGACTGGAAGCGAGGTTGGGCTGTTCTACGATCCGATGCTCGCGAAGTTGATCGTTCACGCGCGCACTCGGGAGCAGGCAATCGCACGGATGCACCGTGCCCTTCTGGAACTCACGATCGAGGGAGTGGACACCTCGCGTGACTTCCACCTGCGTGTCATGGAGAATCCCGACTATCGCTCGGGCGACATCTCGATCCAGTGGCTGGAACGGAACCTCGAGGCTCTCACCCAGGCTCCGCCTCCGGCGGAAGGGATGCGCATCGCCGCCATAGCCGCAGCACTGCTGGCCGACGCCGAGCGCGTGCGGCCTGCAGTCGCCATTCGCAGTGATGCAGCCTCGCCCGCTGTCGCCAACGATGCCTCAGCCCCCAGCGAGTGGGCGCGCGCAGCCCGACTGGCAGGACTGCGGCGCTGATGGCCGAGCGCGCGCGTGTCGAGATCGACTCCATAGCCGCCGGAGGCGATGGCGTCGCGCGGACCGATGGCCTGGTTGTATTCGTGCCGCGCACCGCTCCCGGCGACATCGCCGAGATCGAGTATACGCTTCACGGTCGCCTTGCCCGCGGCCAGATGCTCTCGCTCGACCAACCATCCCTGTCTCGCGTCGAGCCCCCCTGTCCTCACTACGTCGAGGACAACTGTGGAGGCTGTCAGCTCCAGCACCTGGACTATGAGGCGCAGCTCCTGTCCAAGTCGCGCCTGGTGGCCGATGCGATGAGTCGCATCGGCCGTCGCGAGACTGCCCCACCCGAGATAGTGCCGGCGCCGCTGCAGTGGCGCTACCGGCGCAAGCTGACGCTGGCGCTCCGCCGCCGGCCACAGGGATGGGTGGCAGGCCTGCATCCATACGACGCGCCGGGCCGGGTCTTCCCGCTCGCCGATTGCCCAATCACCGACCTCCGGGTCGTTGAGATCTGGCGCGAGATACTCGTCCAGGCCCCACTGTTCCCCGCCGTGCCCTCGTTACGCGGGGCAGTACGCCTGCTCGATAGCGGTGCGTCGTTCGTGCTCGAGGGTGGTCGCAAGTGGCCAGGGGCCAAGCGCTTCTTCGACTCCCTGCCGTCGCTCGCCGCTCTCTGGTGGAAGCCTGAGAACTCGTCGCGCAGATTGTTGCATGACCGTCGCGACTCTGCCGAGCCCGGCGCCAGCTTCGCCCAGGTGAACCCGGCGATGGCGGGCGAGGTGGATGAGTATCTGCGCGGTCGCGTGCTCAGCCATGAGCCCGCTACGGTGGTGGATGCCTACGCCGGGGCGGGCGATCATGGGGTCGCGCTGGCAGCCTCAGGGGTGCAGGTCACGGCTATAGAGATGGATCCCGAGGCCAGCGCCTGGGCGGCCAGCCGTCTCCCTGCACCATCGCAGGTAGTCACCGGCCGGGTGGAGGACCTGCTGGCCGCGCAGCTGCCGGCCGACGTCGTAATCCTCAATCCGCCGCGGGGCGGAGTGGATGAGCGAGTGACCGGGGCGCTCACCGACCAGCCACCGCGGGCCATCCTGTACGTGAGCTGCAACCCGGCCACGCTGGCTCGTGACGTCGCGCGGCTCCCGGGGTATCGGGTGGCCGGTCTGCGCTGTTTCGACATGTTCCCGCAAACGGCGCACGTGGAGAGCGTGTGCGAACTGATACCGGAGGAGAGTTGAAGTACATCGTGGATCTGAGCGCGGAGCGGGTGGAAGTCGAGCTGGCTGGCGGCCGGGCAGTGGTGGACGGCGCAGATGCCGAAGCGCGGCTGGTTGAGGTCGCTGGCACTCCGGTGCGTCTGGTGACGATCGGTGACAGGGTGCACCGGGTGATTGCCCGGCGCACCGGCGAGCGTGGAGCGTACACCCTCTGGGTGGACGGCTGGCGCTACGACGCCGAGGCCCTGGATGAGCGCCGTCGGGCGATTCGCGACCTGAGCGCGGCCAGGGCGGAGGCGGGCGGACCGGCTCCGCTGGTGGCGCCCATGCCGGGGTTGATAGTGCGCATCGGCGTGGCCGTGGGCGACGAGGTGGCGGCAGGGCAGAGTATAGTCGTGATGGAGGCCATGAAGATGGAGAATGAACTCCGCGCCACGTCCGCCGGCACCGTGACCAGGATAAATGCCGAGGTGGGCAGTGCGGTGGAGCGCGGCGCTGTCATCGTGGAGCTCGCCTGAGGGCTGATCGAAGTGGTATTTCGGGCCACGCGACCACTCGCGCAAGTTGACAGGGCGCAAGGTGTTGTCTAGACTTCCGGGTCTGTCCAAAACTGCCTTGACCGGCGGCCGAGACCCGGGTTGCACTACGCACCGGTGAGGCGTACGACCCATCCGAAGTTGGGCCCCTGGAACTTCATGAAAACCTACAGCGCGACTCCCGCGGACATCGAGCACAAGTGGTACGTGGTCGATGCCGAGGGCATGGTCCTCGGTCGACTCGCAACGCAGATCGCAATGGTCCTGCGCGGCAAGCACAAGCCGATGTTCACGCCCCACATGGACACCGGTGACCACGTCATCGTCATCAATGCGTCCAAGGTGAAGGTCACCGGCCGCAAGGCCGAGCAGAAGCAGTACTTCCGTCACACGGGCTACATGGGACACGAGCGGTTCACGCCCTACGCCACGATGATGGCCAAGCACCCCGAGAGGATCATCGAGAAGGCCGTCTTCGGCATGCTTCCCAAGACGGCTCTCGCCCGTACGACTCTGCGCCGGAAGCTCCGCGTCTACGCTGGCAGCGAGCATCCGCACACCGCGCAGCAGCCCCAGGTCATGACCTTCCCGAAGAGCGAGGCCAGGTAACATGGCGGAAAATGGCACCACGCATACGGTCGGACGCCGCAAGGAAGCGGTCTGCCGCGTCTACCTGAAGCCGGGCAGCGGCAAGTGGGACATCAACGGGCGCACGCTCGGCGATTACTTCCCACGCCCCACCCTGGTCTCAGCTATTCAGCAGCCCTTCCAGGCCACCGATACACTGGGACAGTTCGACGTCATGGCTCACATCTCCGGCGGTGGCGTTTCTGGCCAGGCCGGCGCACTCCGTCTGGCAGTCGCCCGTGCTCTCGTCAAGCTGGACGAGGGTCAGCGTCGCAGGCTACGCGAACTCGGGCTCCTCACGCGCGATGCACGCGCCGTGGAGCGCAAGAAGCCGGGCCGTCCCAAGGCTCGCAAGCGCTTCCAGTTCTCCAAGCGCTAGGCCGTCGTCGGCTGGCGCGCTGTTCCGGAGAGCGATGCGCCTCCGGAACAGCACACCACCGAACGGTCTCACATCACTCACGTATCCCGAGCTCGCGCGCGGGTGCCGGCCCAGATGGTCGGTAGCGCCGGGCGGCGACGGATACGGCAGATCCAACCCTCTGTCACGGTACCAAGAATAAATGTCACAGCCCGATATCGACGATCTGCTCAAGGCTGGAGTCCACTTCGGACACCAGACCCGTCGCTGGAACCCCAAGATGCGCCGCTTCATCTTTGCCGAGCGCAATGGGATCCACATCATCGACCTCAACAAGACGCTCCGTCAACTGGAACTGGCGCAGAAGCTGGTCCGCGAGGTCGTCCTGCGAGGTGAGAGCGTGCTCTTCGTCTGCACCAAGCGCCAGCTCGCGGCGATCGTGCAGGAGGAGGCCGAGCGCTGCGGCGCCATGTTCATCACGGAGCGCTGGCTGGGTGGTCTGATGACCAACTTCCAGACCGTGAAGAAGCAGCTCCGGCGGCTCAAGGAGCTGGAGAGCGGCAGCGAGGAAGGCGGCGACTTCTCGAATTACACCAAGAAGGAGCGGCTGATGCTCGGCCGTCAGCGCGACAAGCTGTCAAAGAACCTCTCCGGTATCAAGAACCTCACGCGCCTGCCCGGCCTGATGATCGTGGTCGACTCCAAGAAGGAGCGGATCGCCGTCAGCGAGGCCAACAAGCTTGGCATTCCGATCGTCGCCATTGTCGATACCAACGCTGATCCTGACCTGATCACGGTGCCGATCGCCGGCAACGATGACGCCATCCGGTCGGTGGAGCTGATCACGCACGCACTCGCCGATACCATCATCGAGGCGCGTCTCGAGGCTCCCACCCGTGAGGATGCCGAGGAGGGGGAGTCGTACACCTACAGCTCCGATCGTGGCGCCGCCGAGGTGGAAGGTGACGACAAGAAGCGTCGTCGTCGCCCGCGTCGCCGTCGTGCCAAGCCGGAGGCGATCGCTGCCCTGCGCCGTGGTGCGGACGGGAGTGAGGTTGCCGAGGGCGCTGAAGCGCCCGCCGGCGCTGCGGTCGAGGCGGCGACATCGGCTGCCGCTGGCGACAGCACAGCTTCAGGCGCCACTCCGGCACCGGAAGCAAGCGTGCCATCCGACACTCCACCGACCACGCCGCCGGCTGAGGCCAGCGCTCCGGCGACGCCTCCGGTCGCCACTCCGGCCAGCGACGCTTCCGAGTGATCATCGGGGCGGCCTGGCCGCCCCGGCTAGTGCCCGCCCGTCGGGCACTGTACACTTGATACGCCGCCGGCGCCCACCGCCGGCGGCGTTCTTACGCAACTGAACCGACGGAACGATACGATGAGCTTTACGGCAAAGGACGTCCAGGAGCTGCGCCAGCGCACTGGCGCCGGCATGATGGATTGCAAGCGAGCCCTTCAGGAAAACGACGGCAACATCGAGAAGGCGATCGATTACCTGCGCACGAAGGGGATCGCGAAGGCGGAGAAGCGGGCCGGGAAGGAGACCACAGAGGGAATCATCGGCAGCTATGTCCACCACAACAACAAGATCGCCGTCCTGGTGGAACTGGCCTGCGAGACTGATTTCGTCGCTCGTACCGACGACTTCAAGGAACTCGGACGCCTGATCGCCGAACACATCGCCGCGGCCGCCCCGCTCGGCGTGGACAAGGACAGCGTGCCCTCCGACCGGGTTGAGCAGGAGAGGGCGATCTTCAGCGAGCAGGCACGCGCTGCCGGCAAGCCCGAAAACCTCATCGACAAGATCGTGGAGGGCAAGGTCGAGGCCTACTACAAGGACGTGGCGCTGATGCACCAGGCCTGGGTCCGCGAGCCGAAGAAGAGCGTGGGCGATCTGGTCAAGGAGACCTCGGCGCGTCTCGGTGAGCACATCCACGTCAGGCGCTTCATTCGCTACCAGCTCGGTGAGGCGTGAGCAGCGCCGTGCCGGCGTTGACGTATCGTCGCATTCTCCTCAAGCTCTCCGGTGAAGCGCTGGCCGGAGAGAAGGGGCACGTATTCGACTTCGATACCATCAGCCGACTGGCGCGGGAGATTGGCGACGTCGTGGCGATGGGCGCCGAGGTGGGTCTGGTGATCGGTGGTGGCAACATCGTCCGCGGCTCCCAGATCTCACTTCTCGGAATGGATCGCGTGGCGGCCGACTACATGGGCATGCTGGGCACGGTGATCAATGCCCTCGCCGTCCAGGATATGCTCGAGCGCCAGGGCGTGGACACCCGCGTCATGACGGCGATAAGGATGGAGGAGGTGGCGGAGCCCTATATCCGTCGTCGGGCACTCCGCCACTTCGAGAAGGGCCGCACGGTCATCTTTGCGGCGGGCACCGGAAATCCGTACTTTTCCACCGATACCGCCGCCGCCCTGAGAGCGATCCAGATCAAGGCTGACGTCATCATCAAGGCGACGAGCGTGGACGGGGTTTACTCGGCGGATCCGAAGAAGAACCCCGATGCGGTCTTCTACCCGCAGGTCAGTTATCGGGACGTGATGCTGGAGGAGTTGGGCGTCATGGACCAGACGGCCATCACGCTGTGCAAGGAGAACAAGCTCCCCCTTGTGGTTCTGAACATCAATAGACCTGGCGCCGTCGCGAGCGCGTTGCGCGGAGAGCGGGTCGGTACCCTGGTCCAGTGAGCATGATTCCGCAGATATTGCAGAACGCTCGTACGAGCATGGAGAAGGCGCTGGATGGCGCCCGCCGCGAGTTCGCCACGGTGCGCGCCGGCAAGGCGTCCGCAGGCATGCTGGACTCTGTTCGCGTGGAGATGTACGGTCAGCAGATGCAGCTCAATCAGGTCGCCAGCGTGGCGGCGCCGGAGCCGCGGTTGATCATTGTCACGCCCTACGACAAGGGGCAGGCGAAGGCGGTGGAGAAGGCGATCCGCGACGCCGACCTCGGGCTCGAACCGTCCAACATGGGAGGCGTGATCCGGGTTCCCCTGCCTTCGCTCAACGAGGAGCGACGCAAGGAACTCGTCAAGCAGGCGCACAAGTACGCCGAGGACGGCCGAATCGCCATCCGTCAGGTGCGCGCCGATGGCCGCGACCGGCTGAAGAAGCTGGAGGGTGTATCCGAGGACGAGAAGAAGAACGCGGAGAAGGATCTCCAGAAGGCACATGACGACTTCATTGCCCGGCTCGACGAGCTCCTGAAGGGGAAGGAAGCCGAGATCATGGAAGTCTAGGAATATCCTGTTGCCTCTGCCGACGCTCCTGGCCCCACCCGCACCGCTGCACGTGGATACCACTCCCGATCACGTCGCGATCATCATGGACGGCAACGGGAGATGGGCGCGCGAGCGCCACCTTCCACGCACCTTCGGTCATCGGGCAGGGATGAAGGCCGTCCGTGAGGTGGTTGAGGGTGCCATCGAGGCCGGCGTGAAGGTGCTCTCTCTCTTTGCGTTCTCCCAGGAGAACTGGCAGCGTCCGCCGGCAGAGGTGTCGGCTCTCATGCAGTTGTTGGAGGAATACATCGCCCGCGAGACCAGCGAGCTTGCCGGGCGAGGAGTGCGGGTGCGAGTTCTCGGCGACCTCCAGCGACTCTCCCCGACCGCGGCGGCGGCAGTGGCTCACGTGGTGGAGCGCACGGCGGACAATGATCGACTGGTACTCAACCTCTTCATCTCCTACGGTGGACGTGCCGAGTTGGTGGAGGCGGCGAGGCGAGTTGCCCGCGACGTCGTCGAGGGGCGCCTGTCGGCCGATGCGATCGACGAGGATGCGATAGGAGCACGACTCTACACTGCCGGCTGCCCCGATCCGGATCTCCTCATCCGGACATCCGGCGAGCAGCGTATCAGCAACTTTCTCCTCTGGCAACTGGCGTACACCGAGCTCGTGATATCCCCTGTCCTCTGGCCCGAGTTCGGGCGTCAGCAGCTCTTTGATGCGCTGCGCGAGTACCAGCGACGCGACCGGCGTTTCGGTCGCGTGCCGGCCTGAGCGCGCCCGTGGGAGAACTCTCGAAGCGGGTACTGGTATCGGTCGTCGCCATACCACTGGTGCTCGGGGCCGTCTACATCGGGGGAGGCGCGCTGGGTGGCCTCCTCGGTATCGTCTCGGCGCTGGCCGCGTGGGAACTCCATCGGATGGCCCAGGCTGGTGGTACGCGTCCACTGGCGGTCGGCATCGGGCTCGCGGCTGCCTTCCCGCTCGCAGTGCAGGCGTGGTACGAGGGACTCTTCGCCGTCCCGCTCAGTGTGCTGGCGGTGATCATGATCGCGCTCGTGGTCCTGTCCATCTGGCAGCGTGGCGTGGACGGCCGACCTCTGGCAGCAGTCTCGATCACCGTCTTCGGCGTACTGTACACGGCGGGAGCGCTCAGCTTTGCCTACGGGCTGCGCTACCATCGGTGGACTGTGGATGCCGCCGCCGGCACGGCATTGCTGCTCCTGCCGATGGTGCTTACCTGGGCGTCGGACATCGGCGCGTATTTCGTGGGCCGGGCGATCGGTCGGCACAAGCTCATCCCGTCGGTGAGTCCTGGCAAGACGGTCGAAGGTGCCCTGGGAGGACTGGCGGCCACCGTGCTGGTCACCTGGCTCTATGTCGTGTTCATCCTGCGGCCTGTCGCCCACCTGTCCCTCAGCCCTCTCGCCATGGTATTGTTCGGATTGGCGATCAGTGTGGCGGCGCAACTGGGCGACCTCGCCGAATCGCTGTTCAAGCGTGAGGCCGGTGTGAAGGACAGTTCGAAGCTCATACCCGGACACGGTGGCGTGCTGGACCGGATCGACAGCTTGCTCTTCGTGCTGCCGGTTGCTTTCCTGCTGCTCGATCAATTGCGCCTACTGGACGCGGTTCCGCGATGACGGGTGGTCGTCTCGGCGTCGCGATTCTGGGCTCGACGGGTTCGGTGGGGACGACGGCTTTGAAGGTGCTGGACCGCCATCGTGAACGTTTCCGCGTGGTTGCCATCACGGCCAACAGCAACGCCGCTCTCCTCCGCGAGCAGGCTGGCCAGTTCGGTCCGGCCTTCGTGGGTTGTGTGGCGCACGATCCGTGTATCCCGTCACCTACAGGCTCGGGGAAGGCGTCCCATGAATCATGGGGTAACGGAAGCGCGTGCCTGGTAGATGCCGCCACGCGAGAAGATGTGGATATCGTCATCAACGCAGTCGTGGGTGCGGCCGGCCTGGATGCCACGCTCGCCGCGCTGGAAGCCGGGAAGCGGGTGGCGCTGGCCAACAAGGAGACTCTCGTCATGGCCGGTCAGTTGGCCGCCGAGGCGGCCGCGCGTGGTGGCGGCCAGATCGTCCCCGTGGACAGCGAACACTCAGCGATTCTACAGTGCATTGCCGGGCGACCCACACAGGAGGTGCGACGGGTCATCCTCACGGCGTCCGGCGGACCATTCCGCGATTGGCCGACCGAACGTGTCGAACGGGCGACGGTTACCGATGCACTACAGCACCCGACATGGCGAATGGGTCGCAAGATCACGATAGACAGCGCGACACTCGCCAACAAGGCACTCGAAGTCATCGAGGCACACTTTCTCTTCGGTCTCTCATTCGACCAGATCGAGGTCGTGGTGCATCCACAGAGCGTCGTCCACTCCTTCGTCGAGTTCGTCGACGGCAGTGTGCTGGCGCAGATGGGCGTGCCGAGCATGGAGTTGCCCGTCCTTTATGCGCTCACCCATCCTGATCGTGTTCACGACACCGGCATGCCACCGTTCAATCCCGTGGAAGTGTCGCCGCTGACCTTCGAGCCGGTGCGCTCGGATGCCTTTCCGGCGCTGGCGCTGGGAGTGCAGGCAGGCCGCCGGGCCGGCGCTGCTCCGGCCGTGTTCAACGCGGCCAACGAGGAGGCTGTCGCGCACTTTCTGGCCGGTCGTCTCGGTTTCGCGGACATACCCCGAGCGATCGAGAGCGCGCTCGCCAGCCTTGCCGATTCACCCGGCGACACCCGAGAGGCGCTCCTGACCGCTGATGCGGCTGCGCGGCGCCACGTGAGCGATCTGCACCCATGCTGACCTGGCTCGCCCCGATCATTGTTTTCGGGCTCGTCGTCTTCGTCCACGAGCTCGGACATTTCCTGGCCGCCAAGGCTGTCGGGGTGTATGCGCCACGTTTCTCGATCGGCTTTGGACCGGCCCTGTTCAGGAAGCGGTGGGGAGAAACGGAGTACGTCATCGCCGCGCTTCCGCTGGGTGGATATGTGAGGATGGCGTCGCGCGAGGATGAAGCGATGGCCCTGCTGGAGGGCGGTGGAGAGGTTCCACCTGACGTGGCGACGATCGGTGCGAACGCCAGTCCGGGGCTAGCCGAGGAGCAGATCGCAGCCGGGCTGCGGCCGGAGGACTATGACCCGGAGGCGATGTATCCCTTCGGCCCGAAGCCCGTACCTCCGCATCGCTGGTTCGAGTCGAAGCCGCTACCGGCCCGGCTGCTCATCCTCATCGCCGGCGTCACCATGAACGCCCTTCTCACCCTCGTCGTCGCCACCGGCACGGTCGCCTATTACGGCACCGGATATCGGCCTGCGGTGATCGACTCCGTACTGACTGATCGCCCCGCGCAGCTCGCCGGCCTGCAGGCCGGCGACAGCATCGTGGCGGTGGACGGCTCACAGGTGAGCAGGTGGAACGAGGTCGTCGAGTTGGTGGGGGCCGCACCCAACCGCACCATCACCCTCGATATCAGTCGAGGCGGCACAGCCATGCGCATCGACGTGCGGCCGGAACCCACCGCCGAACCCAACCCGGTCTCCGGGGCGATCGACACCGTCGGTCGTATCGGAGCGGCACCGACAGGCACCATTGTCCGCACTCCCGTCGCCCTCGGCGAGGCCATCAGTCGTGGCTGGGAGGTGAGCTGGGGGATGGCGGTGGCCGTCGTCGGCATCGTCAAGGGATTGTTCAGCGGCGCCGTCTCGGTCAACAACCTTGGCGGTCCGATCGCCATTGCCCAGGTATCGGTGGAGGCAGCGCGCGGCGGTCTCGAGCCGCTGTTCGGATTGCTCGCCTTCCTCAGCATCAACATCGCGATCCTGAATCTGCTGCCGATCCCGATACTGGACGGCGGACAGATCCTGATGAACGTGGCCGAATCGGTGAAGGGAAGCCCCTTCAGCGCACGCACTCGCGACTCGATCATGAAGGTGGGGCTGGTTGCCATCGGACTGCTCTTCGCCCTCGTCATGTTCAACGATATCAAGCGACTCCTGCTCTCGTTCTTCAGCTGAGATGTCTGCCCACGCCGTTCGGCGGCATGGCCGCGCACTCCTCATCGCTGCCATCAGTACGCTCATCGTCATCGCCACGGGCGCCACTCCCGCTGCAGCACAGCAGCGAACCGCGCGCTTCTTCGTCGATAGCGTGGCCGACAGCACCTTCGTATTTCGTGTCGGGGACGTACGCTGGATCCGCCCCGGCCAGACCGGGATCGCCGTCGATCCGCGTCAGCGCGATGCACTGGTGGCTCGTTTTCGCGTGGTCGACGTCACGCGCGATCGCGCGACGGCCCTCATCACCGGACAGACCACCTTCATCACCGGCGATCACGTGGTGCTGGTGGAGGAGCCGCGCCGTCCCTTCTGGCGCCGGGACATGTTCTGGAAGGGGTCCGCGGTCGGGCTCCTGCTCGGCATTGTCGCGGGGCTGTCCTTCTAGCCCGGCAAGCGTGCTGTCGTGGCAGTGACGTCAGCGCTCGCAGAGGAGGACTATCCGAGGGCTCACGGTGCTGTCCGCGGTCACGTCGACCATGCCGCTGAATTGCGTACAGAGCGATACGTTGTCCACCCGCAGGTCGTAGCGTCCAACTGGCAGGACCAGCGGTGAGGATACCGGCAATCGACCGGAGCGGGTGGCGCCGCTGACGTCGACCAGGGTGTAGCGCCCACCGGCGTCAGCAGGCAGCGGCTTGCCGCCAACCTGCGGGCGGATGATCAGCATACCGCAGGGACGAGGCGCCAGTTGCACCCGCTCGGTGCGGCCGGCCACCAGCGTTACCCGCTTCTCATCGCGCGCCACTTCGCAGCCCGGCACGGTGGTTACCTCGGCCGCCACGGTGTGCGGGCCGGCGGTCAATCCCGAGCTGCTCCAGCTCCCCTCACCCACCTGTCGACCGTCCACGGTCAACCGTGCTCCAGCCGGAGCGCTGATGCGGAGCGTCGGCGGCGGGACGACCTTCTCGGGCACCGGTTCGACGGCCATCTGCGGCGCGAGGACGGTCACTGCCGACAGTGTCGGAATCGCGCTCGTGTCTCCGGGATCCACTCCGGCCGGGCCCAGGCTGTCGGAAGCAGTGGTGAAGGCGGGACCTGGTAACACGTCACCGGCATCACCGGTCGCTGCCGTGTTGCGCACCGCGGCGAACACCGCTGCAGCAAGGATGGCAGCCACCGCACCGCCGGAAATCCAGAGCACCCGTCGCCGCAGGCGGCGTCGACGCACCGTTATCCCGGTTGAGGTCCATAACCTGTCCAGTGCCGGCACCGAGACAGTGCGCATCGTGCTCGTGCTCGGCTCTCCGCGCTCGGGCGTCAGCATCAGCGCCGCGCAGAGTTCCTCGGCGTCCTGAAAGCGATCTTCCGGATCCTTCTCCAACAGTCGGTGGATGATGGTCGCCATCTCGATCGAGACGGGTGCGCCGTGGCTACGCACGTCCGCCGGCTCCTCTTCCACGTGTGCCCTCGCCACTGCGTACCAGTCCTCGCCGGGAAAGGGCAGGACGCCGGAAGCGGCGCGGTAAAGCGTGACGCCCAGGGAATAGAGGTCTGCACGTCCATCCAGGGTGCGACCCCGGGCCTGTTCAGGGGCGAAGTAGTGCGGCGTACCGACGACCATCTGTGTGGCCGTCTGGTTCGCGCTCCCGGCCAGGGCGCGGGCGATTCCGAAGTCGGCGACGATGGCGTTGCCATGCTCGTCGAACAGGATGTTGTCCGGCTTGATATCCCGGTGCACGACCCCCTGTCGGTGGGCGAAGCCGAGCGCGCTGCCGACGTCGATCCCGAGCCGGGCCAGGGCAGGGCCGGGTAGTGTCGGCGTGACCTCCAGGCGCCCGTGGAGCCCCTGTGGCAGGTAGTCCATCGCGAAGTAGACCGCCTCGTCGGCGGTCCCTACCGCGTAGATGGTGATGATGTTGGGGTGGCGCAGCCGCGCAGCCGTTGAGGCCTCGCGACGGAAGCGGGCTACGAACTCAGGATCGCCGGCGAACTGCGGCTTGAGGACCTTGAGCGCGACCGTTACGTCCAGGTCTGGATCGTGGGCGCTGTATACCCAGGCAAACCCGCCGGTACCGAGCAGGGCCGCGACGCGATATTTGCCCAGGGAGCGGCCGAGATAGCGTTCCGGCAATCGGCGAGCCTTTACAGGAGAGGTCGAGTCCAGTAACTTTCGCAGCTTGAAGCGATTGGCGCGTGTGCGCCGCCGGACGTGCGGAGAATATACAACATGGCTTTCGAAAAATCAGCGACCATCGAGAAGTACCGCGCCCACGAGGCCGACACCGGTTCGACGCGCGTGCAGGTAGCCGTGCTCACCGAGCGCATCAACTATCTGACGGAGCACTTCCGGACGCATCGGAAGGATCACCATGGTCGTCGCGGCTTGCTCAAGATGGTCGGCAAGCGTCGGCGGCTTCTGGATTACCTGAAGCGCACGGATCTCGAGGGGTACCGTCAGCTCATCCAGGAGCTTGGTCTCCGGTATTAATCCGGGCACGTCACGTACCGCGCGGGCGCCCAAAGGGGCCCCGCGCGTTTTGTGTTAAACCCAAGCTCATCGGAAATGATGCAACGCGTTGAAGTGACTTTCGCCGGACGACCGCTCACCATCGAGACGGGCCGGATGGCAAAGCAGGCCGCCGGCTCGGCGATCGTTCGCTATGGCGACACCATGGTGCTGGCCGCCGTTACGGTTGGCGACAACATCAGCCCGCTCCCGTTCTTCCCACTCACGGTCGAGTACCGGGAGAAGGCATATGCTGGGGGCAAGATCCCCGGCGGCTTCATAAAGCGGGAGGGCCGGCCGCACGACAACGAGATCGTCTCGGCGCGGATCATCGACCGCTCCATCCGTCCGCTCTTCCCCGACGGATTCAAGAATGAGGTCCAGGTCTTCGTCTACGTCATCTCCGCCGACCAGGAGAATGCCGCCGACGTGCTGGCGCTCGTTGCCACCTCCTTCGCCCTCAACGCGTCCAAGGTCCCGTTCATGGGTCCGATCGCCGGCGTGCGTGTGGGACGGATCCAGGACAAGTGGGTGCTCAACCCCACGTTCCAGCAACTGGCTTACAGCGACATGGAGCTGGTCGTCACGGGCTCCGCGGACTCCATCGTGATGGTCGAGGGCGGAGCGCTGGAAGTCTCGGAGAAGGATGTCGTCGATGCGCTGGGCGTTGCCCACACGGGCGTGCGTGAGCTGATCAGCATCCAGGAGGAGCTGTTCGCCAAGGTCGATCGACCGGAGAAGATGAGCTGGACGAAGGCCACGCCGCCCGAGGGCATGGAGACCCGTGTCCGCGCCCTTGCCGAGGGCAGGATCGCCGAGGCGATCAACCAGAAGGACAAGCACACGCGCATGGAGTCGGTCGGGCGTGTCAAGCGCGAGATCGCCGAGCTGCTGCTCGCCGAGTTCCCCGACAACCCGAAGGACATCCACACGCTGGTCGGCGATGTGGAGTACGACAAGCTGCGCGCACAGGTGCTCGACACCGGCCTCCGCGTGGACGGCCGGCGTCCCGACGAGGTCCGTGAGATCTCGATCGATACCGGACTCCTGCCGCGCACCCATGGTTCCTCGCTCTTCACGCGTGGACAGACGCAGGCTCTTGTCGTCGCGACGCTGGGAACGGCGAGTGACGTACAGCGTCTCGATTCGGTCAACGACTCCGCCGAGACGACGAAGTCGTTCATGTTGCACTACAACTTCCCGCCGTTCTGCACTGGCGAGGTGCGCCCGGTGCGCGGCACGAGCCGTCGCGAGATCGGCCACGGCAATCTCGCCGAGCGGGCACTTCAGGCGGTATTGCCCCCGTTCGAGGACTTCCCGTATACGATCCGCATCGTGTCCGATGTGCTCGAGTCCAATGGCTCGTCGTCCATGGCTTCCGTGTGCGGTGGTTCGCTGGCCATGTACGACGCCGGGGTGCCGGTCCGCGCCGCTGTGGCTGGCGTGGCAATGGGACTGATCAAGGAAGGGAAGAAGTACGCCATACTGACCGACATCCTCGGTACGGAGGACCATCTGGGCGACATGGACTTCAAGGTCGCCGGTACGAAGGATGGCATCACGTCCATCCAGATGGACATCAAGATCGAGGGACTCGATCTGTCCATCATGGCCGAGGCACTGGAGCAGGCACGGGTTGGTCGCCTGCACATCCTGGGTGAGATGGGGAAGGCGCTCGCGGCGCCGCGCGAGGAGCTCTCGGAATACGCTCCGCGCATTGTCACGGTGCAGATCAGCCCCGAGAAGATCGGCGACCTGATCGGTCCCAAGGGCAAGACGATTCGCGGTATCCAGGAAGAGACTGGCGCCGAGATATCGGTGGACGACGCCGGCATGGTGACCATTGCCGCCGTGGGCGGCGACGCGATGGAGCGGGCTCGCCAGATGGTACGCGCGATCACCGCCGAGCCGATCGTGGGCGACGTCTACGAGGGCACGGTCAAGAGTACGACGGCCTTCGGCGCGTTCATCGAGATCATGCCGGGCACGGAGGCGTTGCTGCACATCTCCGAATTGCGCCACGGTCGCACCGAGAAGACCGAGGACGTGGTCAAGAAGGGCGATCACGTTCGCGTGAAGCTCATCGATCGGGACGAGCGAGGTCGCCTGCGGTTGTCGATGAAGGCCCTCGAGACGCCGTCGGAAGGCGCCGCGGCACCGAATGATCGTGGCAATGGTGAGGATGCCGCCGCGGCAAGCGCCGAGGGCGACGATTCCCACTCCGACGATGGCAAGGAAGGCTCGAGCCGTCGGCCGCGACGTGGCAGCGGTCGCAGCGGCGGCAGCCGCTGATGTCCGGCGCCCGCCCCGCCGTCATTGCTGACGGCGGGATGCGGCGCACCGTTCTACCCAACGGACTGACCGTACTCTCGGAGCACATGCCGGGAGTGCGGTCGGTTGCATTGGGGGCATGGGTTCGCGCCGCGTCGCTTCACGAGCCACCCGAAAAGATGGGTGTCTCGCACATGTTGGAGCACATGGTCTTCAAGGGGACGGCCAACCGGTCTGCCCACGAGCTGGCGCTCTCCCTCGAGGTGCTGGGCGGCTCGCTGGATGCGTATACTGCCCGCGAACACACCTCCTACCAGGCGCGCGTTCTCGACCAGCACCTGTCAGAGGCCTCCGATGTCATCGCTGACCTCGTCTTCAGGCCGTCGCTCCGCAACGCCGATCTTGCGCTGGAGCGGAAGGTGGTGCTGGAGGAGATCAGCATGGTGGAGGACACGCCGGACGACCTCGTGTTCGAGTTGCACAACGACGTCCTGTGGGGCGATCAACCCCATGGCTACGCCATCCTCGGCACGCGCGACACGGTGCGCTCGTTGGGTGTGCGCGACCTGAGGGCGCTCCACGAGCGCGCGTATCACCCAGGCCAGATGGTCGTCGCCGCTGCCGGCAACGTGGGTCACGATCAGCTCCTTGAAGTGCTCGAGCGCACGGGCTGGATGGATGTCGCTGGCGGTGACCGGACGGCGCTGCCGACAGTGACGCCGGTGCCACGGTCGGCCGAATCACGACACGTCACGCGGGACCTGAGTCAGACCCACATCGTCTTCGGCAGCGCCACCGTGCCGTATGCCGATCCACGCCGTTACACGCTCTCGCTTGTCGGCATGATGCTGGGCGGGGGGATGAGTTCCAGGCTGTTCCAGCGAGTTCGCGAGGAACTGGGCCTGGCGTATTCCGTGTACACCTTCCAGTCGTTCCATCTCGACGCCGGAGTCCACGGCGTCTACGTGGCGACGGCACCGGGCACTGCCCGAGCCGCCGCTGACGCAATCCGGGAAGAGCTGGCCGTACTGGCGCGCGACGGACTGGACGAGTCCGCGCTCGCCGCTGCCAAGAGCCAGTACAAGGGGCAGGTGGTGCTGTCGCTGGAAGGTGTCTCGTCGCGCATGTACAGGGCCGCCGCGGTGGACCTCTATGGCGTCCCATACAGGGCGATGGATGAGGTGCTCGCACTTGTCGAAGCCATCACCCTGGATGACGTCGCGGCGGTCTGTGGTGAGTTCTTCGGGCCTGACAGACAGACGGTGGTCAGTCTTGGCCCGGGCACCGAAGGAGCGGGCTGACGACCACCGGTGTTCGATCGCGGATGATTCGTGGCATGGCATTCCGGCCCGAACATCTTACCTTATCAGGCGCGCGTCGCACGAGCTCGCGTGCGCGCCACTCCTACTGACACGGCGCTCCGGACATGAAAATCGGCGTTCCCAGAGAGATCAAGACCAACGAGAATCGTATCGCCCTCGTGCCTGCGGGCGCCGAGGCGCTCATCGCGGCCGGCCATCAGGTGATGGTGGAGGCGGGTGCGGGTGAGGGTAGTGGATTCGATGACGCGGCATACATCGCCGTCGGCGCCTCCATCGGCCCCGATGCCGCCACCGTCTGGGGCCAGGCGGACATGGTGCTCAAGGTGAAGGAGCCGATCGCCTCCGAATGGAAGCACCTTCGCTCGGACCTGATCGTCTTCACCTTCTTCCACTTCGCCGCCGATGAGGAGCTGAGTCGCGCTCATCTGGAGAGCGGTGCCACCTGTATCGCGTACGAGACGGTCGAACTCCCGTCCCGCGAGCTTCCGCTGCTCACACCGATGTCCGAGGTGGCGGGACGGATGGCCGTGCAGCAGGGTGCCAAGTATCTCGAGAAGCTGTACGGCGGTCGCGGCATGCTGCTGGGCGGCGTGCCTGGCGTACCACCAGCTCGCGTGGTCATCCTGGGTGGTGGGATCGTCGGCATCAACGCCGCGAAGATGGCTGCCGGCCTGGGCGCGCAGGTAACCATCATGGATGTGTCGCTCGAGCGCCTGCGCTACCTCTCCGACGTGATGCCGGCGAATGTGCAGCTCGTCTTCTCCAACCGCCACAATATCCTGGAGCAGATCAGCACCGCGGACGTGGTCGTGGGAGGCGTGCTCATCCCCGGGGCGAAAGCTCCCAAGCTGGTGCGCAAGGAGGATCTGGCGACCATGCCCAGGGGCGCGGTGATCGTGGACGTGGCGGTGGACCAGGGTGGTTGCTTCGAGACGACCCGCCCGACCACGCATGAAGACCCGACGTTCATGGTCGACGGCGTGCTGCATTACTGCGTCGCGAACATGCCCGGAGGAGTGCCCCGCACGTCCACCCTGGCGCTTACCAACGCAACCCTGCCATACGTCCTCCAGATTGCCCAGAAGGGCTGGCGGAAGGCGCTCCAGGAGAACAAGGCGTTGCGTCGGGGGCTCAACATGACGGGGGGCAAGGTCACCTACAAGGCCGTCGCCGACACCTTCGGGCTCCCGTTCGTGGACGCTTCAACGCTCGTCGACTGAGCCAGTTGGCCGGACGGGTGCGGTTGCCCGTCCGGTCCTGGGCTTCCGTCGTAGGTCGTGACGTCGCAATGCCTTGCTCGCCTCCGAGACGACGAGTAGTTTTACCGTGATCCTCACCCGTTGGTTGTCACCCAGCGCCCCCTTCGCCGCGGGCGTGCTTCGAGTATTGCATGCGTTTCCCTTTCTTCAAGAAGGGGTCGTTGTTCCCCGCGAACGCGATCGCCGTTGACCTCGGCACCGCCAACACCCTGATATACGTCAAAGGCGAGGGGATCGTACTCAACGAGCCCTCGGTGGTTGCCATAGACCGCGATACGAAGCGGATCAAGGGCGTGGGACTGGAAGCAAAGCGCATGCTCGGCAGGACACCCGAGGGTGTCATCGCGGTGCGTCCCATGAAGGACGGCGTGATCGCCGACTTCGACGTGACCGAGAAGATGCTCCGCTACTTCCTCACCCTGATCATCGAGAATCACTTCTTCAGGGTGAAGCCGAGGGTCATAGTCTGCGTCCCTTCGGGGATCACGGAGGTGGAGAAGCGTGCAGTGCGCGACTCCGCGCTCGGTGCCGGCGCGAAGGAAGTCTTCATGGTCGCCGAGCCGATGGCGGCGGCGATCGGCGTCGGCCTGCCGGTAGACACGCCCACCGGTAACATGGTGATCGACATCGGTGGCGGAACCACGGAGATCGCCGTCATCGCACTCTCCGGCCTGGTCAGCGACACCTCCATTCGAACCGGCGGCGACGAGCTCGATATCTCGATCGTGCAGTTCATGCGCAAGAACTACAACCTCCTCATTGGCGACCAGACGGCCGAGCAGATCAAGATCCAGATCGGCTCGGCGCATCCGGTGGGTGAGGAGCGTGAGATGGAGGTCAAGGGACGGGATCTGGTATCGGGTATCCCGAAGACCGTCAGGGTCCATTCGGCGGAGATCCGGGAGGCCATCCAGGAGCCCATCCAGCAGATCGTGGATGCTGTCAGGCGGGCGCTCGAGATCACTCCACCCGAGCTGGCCAGCGATATCGTTGATCGCGGCATCGTGATGACCGGGGGAGGCGCGCTCATCCGCGGTCTCGATCTCCTGCTCAGCCAGGAGACCGGCCTTCCCATCCACGTCGATGAGGATCCGCTCACCTGCGTCGTTCGCGGCACCGGCAAGATCCTCGACGATGAGGAGAAGTACTGGTCGGTTCTCAGTAGCTGACGCGGGGAGCCGTGCGACGGAGTTCGGTCTCCCAGGGTAGTCGCGCCGACGTCATCGTGACGTTGGCGCTTGTCGTTCTATCCCTGCTCGCGCTCATCCTCCCACCCGCCGTCCGTGATCCAGTGGCGTCGGCTGTACGGCAGACCGCAGGCGTGCCGCTGATCGAGTTGCAGGAACGGGCAGAGAACACTCGTGCCGCCTTTCTCGCCCACGATTCCACCAGCCGCGTAGTGGACAGTCTGGCGCTGGAGTCGATGGATGTCCTGGCGTTGCGCTCGGAGAATGAGCACCTGCGCGAGCTGCTGGGCCTGGCCGCGAGGTTGCGTTGGGGCTTCCTCGTCTCGTCGGCCGATTTCCTTCCCGCCAACGCGCTCGGGGACCGCAGCCTCGGGCGTGAGGTGATGCTCACACTCAACGTCGGCAGCCGCTCAGGGGTGGCGCCCTACTCCCCCGTTGTAGCGCCCCAGGGCGTGGTTGGCCGGGTCCGATCGGTCGACCCGACATCCAGCCTGGTGGAGCTCTATTCGCATGAGAACTTTCGTCTGAGTGCGATGACGGCGGACCAGCGTGTGCTCGGAATAGTCCGGCCCCACCTGGGTGACTCCAAGGACGAGTACATGCTGGAAATGGGTGGTGTGCAGTTCCGCGATACGCTGGATGCCGGCACGGTCATATACACGTCGGGCCTGGGCGGAACGTTCCCGGCCTACGTTCCGGTGGGCACTGTCGTGCGCGAGCTCGGCACGGCGGAGATGTGGGCCCGTACCTATCTCCTCAGTCCGGTCGTTCGACCTGGTGACATCCGTACGGTGATCGTTCTGACGCCCCAGCGTGCCGTAGCCGGCGTGGAAGGTGTGTGGGTGTCGGCACCCGACTCGGCAGCGCGCGCGACGGCTGCCGTGGGCGACTCCATCCGCGCTGACTCCCTGGCGCGGGCGATGAGTGCGATAGCGGCGGCGACCCGCCAACGCCTGCTGGATTCCCTCAAGGCAGCCGGCGTCCTTGTCGAGCCTCCCCGGCCGGCCAGCCCTGCCGGCCCTCCAGCGAATCCCGCTCCTCCGTCTCCCTCGCCGGCCCCGGCCGCGAGCCCCGCCGCACCGGTGGACGACAGCGCGACCCGGCGTCCGCCGCCGGCGCTGCCGCCGACCGTGCCAGGGCAATCCGGCTCGTTGCTCCGGGCGCCATGAACATGGCGCGCGCGCTCCGTACGATCGTCCTGTTCGCGGTCCTCATCGCGTTACATTACAGTGTGAGGCCCCTGTTCGCGGCCCGTGCATCGGTCGACTTCCTGGTCATCGCGCTGCTTCTGGCCGCGGTGCGGGTAAGGCCGGGCGCGGCGGCACTGGTCGGCTTCCTGCTCGGCCTGCTGATGGATTCGCTGCGACCAGGCACGTTCGGCGCTGCCTCGCTCGCCATGACTGTCATCGGCTATTCCGCATCGTGGTTGAAGCCGGTTTTCTTCGCCGACAACCTGCCACTCAATGCGTTCTTCTTCTTCGTTGGCAAGTGGGGTTTCGACGCCATCTACCTGATCGTCGGCCAGCGCCTTCAGGGACGTGAGCTGGTGATTCAGTTGCTCCTCTGGTCTCCGTTGGCGGCGGCCATAACCGCGGCCGTCGGAGTGTTCCTCCTCGTATTCGCGCGGCCACTCACGGAGTCGCGCTCCTCATGAGCTTTCATCCGAACGACATCACGCGCCGGTCGCGGGTCGCATCGGTGCTTCTCATCCTCGCTTTCGTCTGGCTGGGAGGCGCGTTCTTCCGCGCCCAGGTGCTGGACGGCGAGCGTTTCGCGCTCCAGTCCACCCAGAACCGGTTGCGCGAGGTACCCATGCCGGCGCCCCGCGCCGCGATCCTGGACCGCCACGGCCGCATCATCGCCGAGAGCGTCCCCGGCTATGCGGTGCTCCTGACGCTGGATCGCACCAAGAGCCGGCCGGCGGCGGAGGACTCCCTCAGGAGCACCCTGGGTCGATTGGGCGACTTCATCCCCTACACGGATGAACAGATCGAGGCCGCGGTGCGTCGCTACCGCCGCGACCCCTATCGGCCCGTCGTCGTGCTGTCTGACGCCCCATTCGACGTGGTGTCGGTACTCGAGGAGCGCGTGGCCGACTTTCCGGGACTGATCATCCAGGCGTCGCCCAAGCGTTACTACCCCGATGGTGCCGTGGTCAGCTCGTTCGTCGGTTATACCGGCGAGATCAGCGATGCCGAGTTGTCGCAGGCAGATTCCACGTACAAGGCTGGCCAGCAGATCGGCAAGCAGGGACTGGAGGCTCAGTACGAGAGCCTGTTGCGAGGCAAGGAAGGGAAGAGCTTCATCGAGGTGGATGCCCTGAATCGCGTCGTGAAGCGTGAGAACGTGCGTCCCGACCTGTTGCCGGAGGCACAACCGCCGCTACGGACCAACATTGACATGGACCTCCAGCACTTTGTCTACAAGATGCTGGAGGGAGATACGTCCATGACGGGTGCCATAATCGCGCTCGACCCGAAGACGGGCGGCGTGCTGGCGATGCACAGTAACCCGGGCTTCGATCCCAACCGCTTCATTGGCGGGGTGAGCAAGGCGTACTACGACTCGCTCAGCAACGACCCACGGCGGCCGATGTACAACAAGGTCATCCAGGGACGCTATCCACCCGCCTCCACATTCAAGCTGGTGACCGCCGCAATTGCCATGGAACGCGGCCTGGTGACGCTCGACACTCACATGCCAGTGCCCTGTCGGGGTGGATACCAGTACGGTAGTCGCTGGTTCCGTTGCTGGAATCACCGCGGCCATGGCAACCTCTCGCTGCGTCAGGCCATAGCGCTTTCCTGCGACGTATACTTCTACCAGTTGGGTCAGCTCATCGGCCTGGAGGAGTTTCTCAAGGGTGGCATTGCCGTCGGGATGAATGACCGTAGCGGCATCGATCTTCCGAACGAGACAAGGTCGCGGTGGCCCGCTGACGTCAAGTACTACGATGAGACTTACGGTCCGCGGAACTGGTCGCGAGCGGTCACGCTCAACCTGGCAATCGGGCAGGGGGAGAACGACCAGACGGTCGTGAACATGGCGCGGATCTTCACGGCGCTGGCCACCGACGGCACCTCGAAGAATCCGGAGATAGTGGCCAGGGAACCCGTGGTCCGCCGCTCTTTCAATCTTTCTGCCGAGCAGATGGCGGGGCTTCGGTCAGCGCTCGTGGATGTGGTATCGTCACGAGGTACCGCCGGCGGCTCGGCAATCCAGGGCGTCCAGATTGCCGGCAAGACCGGGACGGCCCAGAACTCCCAGGACCCCGATCGCGACCACGGCTGGTTCGTCGGCTTCGCACCGGCCGACGATCCGAAGATTGTCGTGGCGGTGTTCATCCAGTTCGGAGAGAGCGGTTCGACAGTGGCCCGTTACGCATCGGCCATCATCGGACACTATCTCAAGTCGGCGACGGCTCCCATCCCCGTCACCGAAGAGGGCCAGTGATCCGACGGACGGTCCGCGACGTACCGTTGGTGACGATCGCGCTCCTCCTCTCGCTGTACGGCATCGCCATCGTCTTCTCGGCGGGTCAGACAGACGTGCCAACCCTGGCGCACCACGTCTGGCGCAACCAGATCGTCTGGTTCGCGCTGGGTCTGATCGGCGCCTACATCGTGAGCCGGGCTTCCGTGCGCCTGCTGGAGTGGGCGGCCTGGCCGGCCTACCTGTTCACGATCGTCCTGCTCGTCGTCACCCTGGTCATCGGCCAGGGCTTCGGGACGGGAGCGAGTTCCAAGAGCTGGCTCGTGATCGGCGGAGTGAGGCTCGGGCAGCCGGCAGAACTGGCAAAGCTCACCGTGGTGCTGATGCTGGCGCGCGTCCTGGCCAGTCGCCGCGAAGCTCCTCAGTCCCTCCTGCAACTATGGCTCCCCGCGCTGGTGGTCGCCGTGCCGTGGCTGCTCATCATGGCGCAGCCGGATCTTGGCACGGGCCTGGTCTTCATCGGCATCTTCTTCGCCATGCTCTTCTGGGCTGGCGTGCCGTGGCCGCTGCTCATTCTCATTGCCAGCCCCGGCGTGAGCCTGATCCTCTCCTTCAGCACCTTCTGGTGGGGCGGCTGGTTCCTCCTCCTGCTCGCCCTCGTGCTCTGGTACAGGCCGTTCCTGGCGGAGGGCATCACGCTCGTCGTCGCCAACGTGACGACGGGAGTGCTCGCACCCATTCTCTGGGACAGCATGGCGCCGTACCAGCAGAAGCGGCTCCTCGTCTTCCTCAACCCCAACATCGATCCCCGCGATGCCGGCTATCACGTCATCCAGTCTCGCGTGGCCATCGGGTCTGGCGGGTGGTTCGGGAACGGGTACCTGGAGGGCACGCAGAAACGGCTCGCCTTCCTTCCTGAGCAGCACACGGACTTCATCTTCGCCGTCGTTGGTGAGGAACTGGGCTTCATCGGCGTATCCGTCGCCCTCGTCCTCTTCCTTCTTCTCTTCCTGCGAATAGTTCGCGTGGCGCAGCGGTCCAACGAGCCGTTCAGCGGGCTGGTCGCTTTCGGCCTGTTGGCCAGTTGGCTGGTGCACGTCATCGTGAACGTGGGCATGACGCTGAACCTCATGCCCATCACCGGCATCCCGCTGCCGTTCTTCAGCTACGGCGGGTCGTTCATGATGGCCAGTTGGCTGGCCATCGGGATCCTCCTGCGCATCTCGAGCGAGGGTCGCGGTCAGCCTGGTCAACTGGGCATCTGAGCCCATCGGGTGCTCTCGCCGCCTGATGCCAGGCGGACATTCCTGCATGGCACGGCGTCAGCGAACCCGTCAGTCCCTTGCCGGGGCCCCCTCAGACAGTCACATTTCGCGCCATGGCATGGTTCCGTAAAGAGAAGAAGCCGCGCACCCCGCGCCGGGAGCGTCTCGAAATTCCCGCCGACGCGTGGGAGAAGTGCGAGGCGTGTGGCCACACGGACATCCGCGAGAAGTTCGTGCGGAATCTCAACGTCTGTCCGGAGTGCGACTTCCACCGCCGAATCAGGGCTACCGAGTACGTCGGCATCCTCCTCGACGATGGCACCGCGGAGGAGACCGAAGCCGACATGCACTCGGCCGATCCACTCGGATTCCCGGAGTACCCCCAGCGGCTCAAACGTGCACGGGCGAACGCTGGAGATTCTGATGCGATTCTGACCTCGTCGGGGCAATTGCACGGCCTGCCGGTCAATCTGGGCGTGATGGATTTCGCCTTCATGGGCGGCTCGATGGGTTCGGTGGTGGGCGAGAAGATCGCCCGTCTCGGCCAGCGCTCGCTCGAGCGCAAGCATCCGCTCATCCTGGTCTCGGCCTCCGGCGGGGCACGGATGCAGGAGGGCGTGCTGTCGCTCATGCAGATGGCCAAGGCGTCCGTGATGCTGTCGCAACTGGCCGAACGCCGGATTCCCTACGTTTCCATCCTCACCAACCCGACCACTGGCGGCGTGAGCGCCAGCTATGCGATGCTGGGAGATGCGATCCTCGCCGAGCCTGGTGCGGTAATCGGCTTTGCCGGGCCACGCGTGATCAAGCAGACCATTGGCCAGGATCTGCCGGAAGGCTTCCAGACCGCTGAATTCCTGCTCGAGCACGGCATGCTCGACGGCGTCGTGCACCGTAGCGATCTCAAGGCGACGGTGGGCCGGCTGCTGCGACACATGACTGGAAAGCCGGCTGCTACCGGCTGGGTCTCGTCCTGACGTCAGACCAGGCAGAGTACGAGCAGGCGCTCGAGTTTCTGTTCCAGCGTACGACCGGGGCGGTGCGCCTCGGGCTGGAGCATACGCGCGCATTCCTCGCCTACCTTGGCGACCCGCAACGCTCGCTGCGGAACGTGGTGCATCTGGCCGGCACGAACGGCAAGGGGAGCACGGCAGCGACACTGGAGGCGCTGCTGCGCGCCTCCGGGCTCCGGGTAGGCAAGTACACCTCCCCGCACCTGATCGACTTCCGCGAACGCATAGTGGTGGATGGTGAGCCCATCCCTGCCGCACGGGTATCGAGCTTCATTGCCCAGGAACTGGCGGCAATCGAGCGGATGGAGATCACCTTCTTTGAAGCCACGACTGCACTTGCCATGCTGTACTTCGCGGAGATGCAGGTGGACGCGGCAGTCGTGGAGACCGGCCTTGGGGGACGGCTCGATTCCACCAACGTGATCGTGCCGGACGTCGCCGTGGTGACCAGTATCGGGATAGATCACGTCGAGTACCTGGGCAGCACCCTCGAGTCCATTGCCGGCGAGAAGGCGGGGATCTTCAAGGCCGGCGCGGCCGCGGCGATCGGCGACGGGAATCCGGCCATCGCCGCCCTGCTTCGTGGCCGCGCACTGGCCGCTGGCTCCAGCCCGGTAGTCACCTTGCTCGAGCGAGGGTGGCCATCGGATGTCGTGGTATCGGCAGAGGGCACCAGCTTCACGGCTCGCGACGCGGAAGGCGTGGAGCGTCGTTGGCGCACACCACTCGTGGGGCGACATCAGGCGGCCAATGCAGCGGTCGCGCTCCTCGCTCACGACCTCCTCGGAGCTGAGACGGCGCTGACAGCCGCCGCCTGCCAGGATGCCCTGGATGGCGTGCGTCTCACGGGGCGCTTCGAGCGCCGGGGAGCGTTCATCCTTGACGTCGCGCACAACCCGGCCGGGTCGGGCGTACTGGCAGCCACCCTCGAGCAGGTGCAGCCACCGCGGCCCGTGGTGACCGTGCTGTCGGTGCTATCGGACAAGGACTGGCAGGGGATGATGCAGCAGTTGGCACCCTACACGGACCTCTTCGTGCTCACCATCGCGCCGTCCGCGCCCGACAATCGTCTCTGGGACCCTCAGGTGGCCCACGCGTATGCGGCGGCAGCGGGCTGGGCGTCAGTTGTGGAGACCGATCTGGGCGTCGCCCTGGAGCGTGCCCGTGGCGCCGGCGAGACGGTGCTGGTTACGGGCTCGTTCCATACCGTGGGCGACGCGTTGTTGCGCCTGCCGGTCTCTGTCCACGCCTGATAGACGTCCAGCCCGCGCGCGCGCCGGGCGGCCCACTTCGTCCGCGACGTCGACGAGGACCGCGACGTCCAGCCCGGGCGCGCGTCGGGCGGCCTGCTACCGCGTGGTCACGCAGCCAGTGCCAGCGCCCTGCCGTCCCGCTCGGTCGGTCAGCTTCTGCGAGGTGCGCGGCGACCGACGCAGTCAGCGGCTGAGCGTGCGCCTGGAGCCGGCACGCGTCCGCCTACCGTCCGCTGCAGCGGGCCGCGTATATTGCTGGGATGGCCCGTAATCCGTTACCTGGTTTTCGCGATTTCTATCCTGCCGAATTCTCCCATCGAGCGCATGTCATGGGAGCCTGGCGCTCGGTTGCCCACAGGTTCGGCTTCGTCGAGTACGACGGGCCGCCACTGGAGCCGCTGGATCTGTACACCCGGAAGAGCGGCGCAGAGATAGTTGGGCAGTTATACAACTTCGAGGACAAGGGCGGTCGTGAGGTCGCGCTCCGACCCGAGATGACGCCTACATTCGCCCGTATGGCTGGCGCTCGCGCCAACGCCCTTCGCAAGCCCGTTCGCTGGTTCAGCGTCCCGCAACTCTTTCGTTACGAGCGCCAGCAGCGTGGCCGGCTGAGGGAGCACTTCCAGCTCAACGTGGATATCGTGGGCGAGACCGACGTGGCCGCCGACGCCGAGCTGCTGGCCGTGGCCATAGAGGTCATGCGCGAGCTGGGACTGAGCTCGGACGACGTCCAGGCTCGCGTGTCTGACAGGCGGCTGCTCACCGCACTGCTCATCGGGATAGGAGTTACCGAGGATCAGTTGGGCGTTGCCTACGCAGTGATAGACAAGATCGAGCGGGAGCCGCGCGAGGTCAGCACGGGGCGTCTCGTCGAGGCCGGAATGGACCGTGCGATAGCCGATGCGCTCCACGAGCTGGTCGCGCCTCGCGCCTACGCGGAGCTGCGTGCGGCACACGCCCACCGGGCGGCAGCGGCGGAGCATTTCGCGCGCCTGGATCGCTACCTGGAGACTTTGGCGGCGTTGGGTGTGGCGGACTGGGTGCGCGTGGACCTGACGATAGTGCGTGGCCTGGACTATTACACCGGCATCGTCTTCGAGCTGTTCGACGCGAAGGGCGAGCTCCGCGCCATCTGCGGCGGTGGACGGTACGATACGCTGCTCGCCGCCCTCGGCGACGCCGACCTGCCGGCGCTGGGTTTCGGCATGGGCGACGTCGTTCTCACCGAGCTGCTGCGGGACCGTGGTCTGCTCCCCGATCCTTCGCCCTCGCTGGATTACTGGGTCGCTCCCGCCGATGACTCGCAGAGACTGGCCGCCACGCATGTCGCCAGTGTGCTGCGTCGTGAATGGTCGCGCTCCGTGGAGTATCCGCTGCGCGCACAGAGTCTGGGCAAGCAGCTCAAGTCCGCCACCGCTGCCGGCGCCCGGTTGGCGGTGATAGTCCACGACGCAGTCCACGCCACCGTGCGTGACCTGACCCGGCGTGCTCAATGTGACGTCGAACTTCCTCGCTGGCTTGCCGGCGAGATGAGCGTCACGACGGCCGACGGATCCGAACTTCCATTCCGACCCGACGCGGCGGACAGCGTCTTCGACGCACTGCCCGATCCCTCCCTTCCCGATAATGGCTGACGACAAGAAGCTCACACCGCGCGCCGAGGACTTCAGCGCGTGGTACAACGAGGTGGTCCTGCGCGCCGAGCTCGCCGACTACTCGCCCGTTCGCGGCTGCATGGTCATCCGCCCCGAAGGGTATGGAATCTGGGAGCGCATGCAGCGCGCCCTGGACGACATGTTCAAGGCGACAGGTCATCGTAACGCATACTTTCCCCTGTTCATTCCGGAGAGTTTCCTCCAGAAGGAGGCGGAGCACGTGGAAGGGTTCGCTCCGGAAGTTGCGGTCGTCACCCACGGCGGCGGCAGGAAGTTGGAGGAACCACTGGTCATCCGACCGACATCCGAGACGATCATCTACGCGATGTTCGCCAAGTGGGTGCAGAGCTACCGCGACCTCCCGCTGCTCTACAACCAGTGGGCGAACGTGGTCCGTTGGGAGATGCGCACGCGCCTCTTCCTGCGAACCATGGAGTTCCTCTGGCAGGAGGGTCACACGGCCCACGCTACCCATGAGGAGGCGAAGGAGGAGACGTTGCGGATGCTCGGCGTCTATCGCGACTTCATGGAAGGCTGGATGGCGATGCCGGTGGTCACCGGCCGCAAGAGCGACTCCGAACGGTTCGCCGGCGCGTTGCGCACCTATTCGTGCGAGGCGATGATGCAGGACAATCGCGCCCTTCAGGCCGGTACATCGCACGACCTCGGTCAGAATTTCTCGAGGGCTTTCGACCTCAAGTTCCAGTCAGAGGAGGGCACGGAGGAGTATGCCTGGAACACCAGTTGGGGTGTATCCACGCGTCTCATCGGTGCCCTCGTCATGACCCACGGCGACGACATCGGCCTTCGTACACCACCGCTGCTCGCGCCGACGGAACTGGTCATCGTCCCCATCTACCGCAAGGATGAGGAACGCGACCGTGTGCTCCAGGCAGCCCGCGGAATCGTTGACCGTCTTGCCGAGTGGGATCGTCGCAACCCGGCGCGCCTGCGCGTCCACCTCGACGCGCGCGAGGGGATCAAGCCGGGCGCCAAGTACTACGAGTGGGAGTTGCGCGGCGTGCCACTGCGCCTGGAGGTCGGGCCCCGGGATCTGGAGCAGAACCAGGGAGTCCTCGTGCGCCGCGACACGCGGGAGAAGCGCGCCGTATCACTCGATTCCCTGGGTGAGGAAGTGGCCGAGGTACTGCAGCTCATGCAGGCCGACATGCTCGAAGCCGCCCGTGAGCGGAGGGAGGCGAACAGCGTGCGCGGACCGATCAGTTACGACCAGTTCAGGGAACTGATGGCCGGCGCCGGAGCATTCGTGTACGCGGGCTGGTGCGGCAGCGCAGCCTGCGAGGCCGAGGTCAAGGCAGAGACGAAGGCGACGATCCGCTGTCTCCCCGATGAGGAATTCCGATCGGCCGAGACGCCGACGCATTGCCTCAGGTGCGGTGGTCCTTCCACCGATGAGGCGCTGTGGGCTCGAGCGTACTGACCGCCTCGTTTCGTCGATCCGGAGAGAACAACGCCCTCCATTGCGAGGGCGTGCCTCTGGCGCGGATTGCCGAGACCGTGGGAACACCGGTATTCGTCTACAGCAGCGCCGAGATCCGCCTGCAATACGAGAAGCTGAAGGGAGCCCTGGAAGGTATCCCGCACCGCATTCACTACAGCGTGAAGGCCAACTCCAGCCTTGGCGTACTGGCCGTGCTGCGGGAGCTGGGGGCGGGTGTCGACATCGTGAGCGGGGGAGAACTCCACCGCGCCCTGCTGGCCGGTTTCACCGGTGACGACGTGGTCTTCAGCGGGGTGGGGAAGACCGCTCCGGAGATTCGCGAGGCACTCCGGGCCGGGGTGCGCTTCTTCAACGTGGAGTCGGAGGGTGAGCTGCGAGCGATCGACGCGCTGGCAAGCGAGGACGGCCTGATCGCACCGGTGGCGATCCGGGTAAATCCCGAAGTCGATGTGGACACGCCGCACGAGTACACGCGGACCGGAGGCCGCGGCCACAAGTTCGGAATTCCGTACGACGAAGCCGAGGCTGTCGCTCTCCTGGCGACGGAGCTTGCCAACGTGCGCCTGGTGGGCCTGGACATGCACGTCGGATCGCAGTTGACGCGGATGGAGCCCTACGAGCGCGGTGTGGCGCGCCTGCTGGACCTTGTCGAGCTTCTGCCGTCACGAGCCAGGGCCGACCTGCGCTGGCTGGACCTTGGCGGAGGCCTGGCGGTGCCTTACGACGTTGATGATGACAAGGTGGACCTGGGCGCGTTCGCGGCTGTAGCGCGCCGGGCTGCCCGGTCTTCGGGGTTGGAGCTGGTCATAGAACCGGGTCGCTTCCTGGTGGCCAATGCGGGTGTACTCGTCACCCGCGTCCTCTATCGGAAGCGCAGCGGTGGCAAGGACTACGTGATTGCCGACGCCGGGATGACAGAGTTGCTGCGGCCGTCACACTACCATGCACATCATGGCGTGGAGCGGGTGGAGGAGCCCCACCGGGCAGAGATCGAGACTGCCGATGTGGTGGACGTCGTGGGCCCCGTCTGCGAGAGTGGCGACTTCCTTGCGCTGGACCGCAAGCTGGCGTCGGTCGAGCCGGGCGATCTCCTGGCAATACTGTCGGCCGGTGCTTATGCCTACGTGATGGCCTCCAACTACAACTCGCGCCAGAAGCCGCCTGAAGTGCTCGTGGATGGCAATCGGTTCGGCGTCGTGACGGATCGCGAGACCCGAGATGACCTCACGCGCCTCGAGCGCACTGTGCCAGCCTGGAGGGAGTGATGCAACTGGGCCTCATAGCCGATAGCCACGACCGCCTGCCGGCCATTGCCGCTCTGGTCGCCCAGTTCCAGGAACGGGGCGTGGAGATGGTGCTGCATGCAGGCGACTTCTGTTCACCGTTTGCCCTCGCGCCGCTGCACGCCCTTACCGTGCCGGTGGTCGGAGTCTTCGGACGAAACGACGGCGACCATCCCGGGCTCTCCGCGGAGGCCTCCCGTGGCCTGGCCACGGAGCTTTTCGAATCGCCTCACAGCCTCGAGGTGGGCGAGCGGAGGGTGTTGCTCGTGCACGACGTGGGCGAGATGTCCGAACATTCCCTGGCCGGCCACGACGTCGTGATCCATGGCTCGCAGCACCGCCAGGAGATGAAGACTCGTGGCAGTACGCTGCTCGTCTGCCCGGGCGAGGCCTGCGGTTGGCTGTATGGGTCGCCCGGCGCAGCCATCATCGACCTCGCCACCTACGAGGTCGAGTTCCTGAAGCTCAGTGGACCCGAATGGAAGACCTGACGTGAGCAGCCGCATACTCATCATCGATTACGGTTCGCAGTACACACAGCTCATCGCGCGACGGGTTCGCGAGGCACGGGTGTACTCCGAGATCCATCCGCCCACGCGCTCCCTCGAGTGGATCCGCGAGTGGGCACCCACGGGTATCATCCTGAGCGGCGGGCCCAACTCCGTCTACGACGAGGGTGCGCCAACGCTCGACCGCGGGGTGCTGGACCTGGCTCCTGTGCTCGGCGTGTGCTACGGCATGAACCTCATCGCCCACCTGGAAGGTGGGACGATAGAGCCGGCGGACAGGCGTGAGTACGGCCGCGCCGAGATCGAGGTGGTGGAGCCAGGCGGCCTGTTCGAAGGGTTCGAGGTTGGCGAGAAGACCACGGTCTGGATGAGCCATGGCGACCAGGTGCGAACCCTGCCCGCGGGCTACATCCCCATCGCCCGAACCGGGAACAGTCCGGTGGCTGGCTTCCGCCACGAATCGCGACCCATCTATGCAGTGCAGTTCCACCTGGAGGTAGCTCACTCGCCGCGCGGCGGTGAGCTGCTGGCAAACTTCCTCTTCGATGTGTGCCATGCGACTCCGAGCTGGACACCCGGCGCGTTCATCGAGGAGGAGTCGCGGAAGATCGCCGACCTGGTGGGGAAGTCGCGGGTGATCTGCGGCCTGTCGGGCGGCGTCGATTCGTCCGTGGCCGCGACGCTGGTGCATCGCGCAATAGGCGACCAGTTGACCTGCATCTTCGTGGACACCGGCTTGCTGAGACTGCACGAACGGGAACAGGTGGAGCGCACCTTCCGCGCCCATCAGGGGCTGCGATTGATCACCGTGGACGCCTCTGAACGGTTCCTGTCTGAACTGGCCGGCATCGAGGAACCCGAGGAGAAGCGGCGCCGCATTGGCCACACCTTCATCGATGTCTTCGAGGAGGCCGCGGCTGAGGTGGGCGACGACGTCGACTTCCTGGTTCAGGGCACGCTCTACCCGGACGTCATAGAGTCGTTCTCTCCCACGGGCGGCCCGTCGGTCACGATCAAGACCCACCACAACGTGGGCGGACTCAAGCCGGGGATGAAGTTCAAGCTCATCGAGCCGCTGCGCGAGCTGTTCAAGGATGAGGTACGCAATGTCGGGCGGGAGTTGGGACTGCCGGAGGAGATGGTAGGCAGGCATCCGTTCCCGGGCCCGGGACTGGCCATCCGCATTCTCAGCGACGTTACCGAGGAGAAGCTGGATGTGCTCCGCCGCGCCGACGCCATCTACATCGAGGAGATCCGTGAGGCCGGGCTCTACGACGAGATCTGGCAGGCGTTCGCGGTATTGCTCCCGGTACGCAGCGTGGGCGTCATGGGCGATTACCGGACGTACGAGAACGTCGTCGGGATCCGCGCGGTAACGAGCACGGATGGGATGACGGCGGACTGGTACCCGTTCCCGCACGAAGTCCTGGCGCGTATCTCGAACCGCATCATCAACGAGGTTCGCGGCGTGAACCGCGTGGTCTACGACGTCAGCTCCAAGCCGCCGGCGACTATCGAGTGGGAGTGAGCGCTGGACCGATTCTGGCTATCGCCGTGAATCGCCCGGGCAGAGGCAAGTCATCGTGAGAAGGATCATCCTGCACGGTGCACGCTGCACCTCAGCGATCCTGACCGCCTGGACGACTCCGTCTCAGAGGACACAGGTGAATGGCCGACAGCCTGCTGAACAGCTTTGAGCGCGTGCATGCGGCGACGCGCCGCAACCGCCTTGCTGATGTCGCGACACGCAGGCGGCGGTTGGCCGCGCTCAGACGGCTGGTGGTCGAGAACCGCGCGGAGATCGCGCGCGCCATCGACGCCGACTTTGGTGGGCGGGCGCAGGTGGAATCCGAGCTACTGGAGATCGTACCGCTGTTGTTGGCGGTCCGTCACGCCACGCGGCATCTGGGGCGCTGGATGCGTGACGAGCGTCGCCCCGTTGCGCTGCCCTTCCAGCCGGCGCGGGCCTGGGTGCGCTACGAGCCACTGGGTGTCATCGGCATCGTATCGCCCTGGAATTACCCACTACTCCTGTCCCTGGGCCCGCTGGTCGACGCCCTGGCGGCCGGCAATCGTGCAATGCTCAAGCCGTCCGAGCTGACACCCGCCTTCTCGGAGCTGCTCGAGCGGCTGGTGGCAGCGGCCTTCGAGGATGACGAGGTCCTCGTCGTGACAGGTGGTGTGGACGTCGCCGAGGCCTTCACCGCCTTGCCCTTCGACCATCTGGTCTTCACCGGTTCGACCGCCGTCGGGCACAGGGTGATGGAGGCGGCGGCGCGGAACCTGACTCCGGTCACGCTCGAACTTGGCGGCAAGTCGCCCGCCATAGTGGCGGCGGATTTCCCGCTCCCGGAGGCAGCTCGTTCAATAGTCCTGGGCAAGTTCACGAACGCGGGCCAGACCTGCATCGCCCCGGATTACGTCCTGGCTCCCGCCGCCCGGGTCGAGGCTCTCGCGCGGGAGATTCTGGCCGGCGTTGAACGGGCGTATCCGGACCTGCAACAGAACACGCAGTACAGCAGCATCATCACCCAGCGCCACCGCGACCGACTCGAGGCAGCGCTCGACGAGGCGCGACTTGGTGGCGCCCGGATTCTGCGGCCAGAGGGAGCAGGAGAGGGCCCGAAGTTCCCTCCCGCAATCGTGCTCGATGCGCCTGAGGATTCGCTTCTTCTGACCGAGGAGATCTTCGGGCCAGTCCTGCCCATCGTGCCATACCGCGACCTGGACGAGGCGCTGGACTTCATCAACGCTCGCCCCCGGCCGCTAGCGCTCTATGCGTTCACGAATGATCGGGCGGCGCAGGCGAAGGTTCTCGATGGCGCCATCTCGGGCGGGGTGACGCTGAATGGGACTCTTCTCCACATCGCGCAGAGCACTCTGCCGTTCGGCGGCATTGGCGCCAGCGGCATCGGTGCATACCACGGCTGGCATGGCTTCCGTCGATTCAGCCATGTCCGAGCAGTTTACAAGCCGGGGCGATTCAGCGCGCTCGAGCATCTGGGACCGCCGTTCGGCCGGCTGGCGAGGCTCGCCATTCGCTTTCTGGGTCGGTAAGCGTCAGACAGCAACGGGCATGTTCGCGTCAGTCGTCGCGCAACGTGATCGCCGGATCCACGCGTATCGCCTGCAGAGCGGGCACCGATGTCGCCGCCACAGCCACCAGCATCATGGTGAGAGCCGCCGAGGCGAACACTGTGATGTCGGCAGGGCTCACCGCGAAGAGCATGGCGGAGACGACGCGGCCCAGCATCACCGAGGCTACGATTCCCGCCAGCAGACCCCAGGCCAGCAGGGCCCCCGCCTGCGCGGCGATGACCCGTAGCACGTTGGCTGGACGGGCCCCGAGCGCGATGCGCACGCCGATCTCCCTGGTGCGCTGGGCGACGGAGTAAGCGATCACGCCATACAGACCGATCGCGGCGAGGAACTGTGCGACGCCGGCCAGCAGACCCAGCATCTGCGCCGCGGCCTGCTGCACGCGAAGCGGTACCTCGATGTAGGCCTCCAACGGCATCGTATTGAACACCGGCACCGTCGGATCGACTGCATTCACGGCGCGCCGGATGTCGGCGGCTGCCTGGTCGACCGGAAGCGTCGATCGCACGACGAACGTGTATCCGTACTCAGGGCGATAAACCTGCCGCATCGGAACGTAGAAATAGGGCGTCGGAGGATCTGTGAGCCTGTAATTCTTCACATTTTCCACGACACCGACGATCGTGAACCATCGGCCCCAGCCGTTCACCTTCATTCCGATCGACGCACGACCGCCGAGAAAGCGTGCGACGAATTCCCGGTTCACGATCATCACCGGCGCATGCGCGGAATCGTCGTCGATCCGGAATTCGCGGCCGGAGACAAACGGGATCTGCATTGTCTTGAAGAAGTCCGGCCCAACCGCGGCCCGGTACACCTTCATGCTCTCTCCAGCCTGCGGCGCGTAGCCTTCCACGCGCAGAGGTTCCCACGATCCCTCGCTCACACTCATTGGCACGTAATCGGTGTAGCTCACGGCCGTCACACCTGGCTGCTGCCGGAGGTTATCGGATACGCGGCTCATGAACCCGTACGCCCTGGCCGAATCGTACCCGGCAAGGGCCAGACTCACCGAGCCCATCGCCACCTGGTTGGCGGAGAACCCCGGAGAAACGGTGCTGGCCTGTCGGAAGCTCGCGTGGAAGAGTCCGGCACCAACCAGCGCTACGACGGCGAGGGCCATCTCACCCCCCACGAGAAGGCCACGTAGCCGGGCCACCTGGGCGCCAGCGCCGACCGCTCCCCGACTTCCCCCGTCGTTCAGAGCTTCGCCCACCCGTCCGCTCGTACCGTGCAGAGCAGGGGCGATGCCGGCCAGTATCGTTACCGCCACCGCCAGTCCGCCGGTGAACATCAGGACCCCGGCGTCAAACCGGGGTGCGGTGAACGTTGGTGAGGCGAACGTCGGGATCATCCAGGGGAGCGCCTCCGCCAGCCAGACACTGCACACCAGGCCCAGTGCCGACCCGGCCACTACCAGCAACGACGTTTCGGTGAGCAGTTGCCGCACCAGCCGCCGGCGCGGAGCACCCAGCGCCAGCCGCAGTCCAAACTCCCGCCGGCGGCCCATGGCGCGGGCCAGCAGCAGATTCGCCATGTTCGCGCAGACAATCAGCAGTACCAGCCCGCAAGCGCCGAGGAGCACCAGAAGGGGTGCTCGCAGGCTGTCCTGCGCTCCGAGATGCGAACGCCAGAGCGGGAGCAACACTCCGCCGACTCCCTCACTCTCGACAGGGTTGGCCCTGGCCATCAAGGCGCCGAATCTCTGTACTTCCTGGCGGGCCACGGCGGGGTCCACACCGGGTGCGATGCGTGCCAGCACGCGGAACATGCGTGTAGCACGATCCTGCAGCATCCAGCCGCCGGTCGGCACGATCTGGCCGAGTGTCGTCGCGGGGATCCAGAGCTGGAGGTCCAGACCTGGCATCGAGCCGTGAAAACCCCGTGGCGCGACGCCGATGATGGTGAACGGATACCGGTTTATTTCCATGCTCGTGCCGATCGCCGACTGTTCACCCCGAAACCGGCTCTTCCACAAGTCGTAGCTGATCACCACCACCGGTGTCGGTACGCTGTCCAGCCGGGCGGGAAAGAATCGGCCGAGCGCGGGACGCACTTCCAGGACGTCAAAGAAGTTGGCGGAGACGAGTTCCCCCCAGCGGAGCGTGCTCTGTTTCGCGTCGCCCACTGCCAGCGAAGTGGGATACGTGGCGGTCAGCCCGCTGAACGATGTGAGGTATTTTCCGTAGTCCCGGAAATCGAGCCATGAAGTGCCGATCGGCCGTCCCGATTCCGTCGTCGATTCGAGCGCCTCCACGCGCTCCGGGTGGCCGGCCCCCGGCAACGGGTCCAGCAGGATGGTGCGGGTCCAGCTGAATACCGTGGTCGTGGACGCGATACCCACGGCCAGCGTGAGCACGATGATCGTGGTGAATGCCGGCGATCGCCGGAGCTGCCGGAGGGCGAAGCGCAGGTCCATGAGGAACGACTCGATCATGGGCCACTGCCATGGGTCACGCGCTTCCTCCGTGAGGCGCGTGACGTTGCCGAACGCGCGGCGTGCGGCTGCCGAGGCGTCGTCGTGCGACATACCCTGCGCTACCAGATCGTCGATCCTTTCCTCGAGGTGGGCCTGCATCTCGCTCGACAGGTCGTCGTAGATCCGACGGCGGCGGAGCAACCGATCGATCAGGGTCACGCGTCCCCCATCTCGAGTACGAGGTTGATGCCCTGGAACATGCGGGCGAAGCTCGACAGTTGCCGCGTCAGGTGTCTTGCGCCGGCCGGGGTGAGACGGTAGATGCGCACGCGGCGATTGGTGGCCGACACGCCCCACTCGGCGTCCACCAGTCCTTCCTTGAGGAGTCTCTGCAGCGCGGGATAGAGCGACCCCTCCTCCACCTGGAGCAGGTTGTTGGATGCCTGTTGTATGCGCTGCACGAGTGCGTAACCGTGCATCTGTTCCTGCTTGAGCAGGCGCAGGATCATCATCTCGAGCGCGCCGGGAAAGAGGTCGCGTGATTTCGAATCGGGCATGCTGGTCCGGGCGGTGGTCCTGGCGGAAGGGAGACACCATGTTGGTCAATGCCTAGACCAAACTAGTGTAGGTTCGACGACGATGTCAAGAACTGCAGGCTCTATGGGTGGCCCTGGCGACAACTGTCGCTGGATCGCCTGGCGCGATGGTTACCGGCGGCCGATATCCCGTGCCACGTGGTGGGACGGTACTGCCGCCGCCAGGCATCCATGGGACCGGATGCACTGTCGCATGCCTGCTGCTACGGACATTCGTTGCCACCTGGTGTGGTGGTTGTCCGACAGGTCAGCCGATTCGCTGCTGCCCAACCCAGGATACGGACGAGAAGAAGGGGGAGGATCCGACGTTCCGGATCCTCCCCCGTTCTCGCTCCCGGATAGGCTGGTTCAGCCCTCGCCCATCCCCTCGGCTGGCCGCGGTGCGCTACCCGCGCGCACCTTGTCCTCGATCCGCTGGCCGGTGGTCGCGTCCACGTTCTTCCAGTAGGCGATCGCCTTGCTCAGCACGGGCTCACGGACCCCACCCAGCAGGCTTCCAGCGACCTGGTCGACGAAGCGATCGCGCTCCTCGTCGCTGAAGACGTCGCGAACCAACGTGCCGGGCTGACTGAAGTCATCGTCGTCGGCGCGCAGCGTGTACGCATCGCGCACCATGTCGCCATCCGATTCCCAGCCGTCGGCTACCGGACCAGTCTCGTCGGCCCAGCTTCGACCACCATCGTTCGGGGCATGCACCGGCGCGTTACCACTGTGGTGATAGGCCATCTGGCCGTCGAACATGTACGTGTTGACGGGCACCCTGGGCTGGTTCACCGGTAGCTGGTGGAAATTGGTGCCGATCCGGTTACGCTGCGCATCGTTGTAGGCGAAGGCGCGGCCCAGCAACATCTTGTCGGGTGACAGACCGATCCCCGGCACTGTGTTGCCAGGCGAGAAGGCGGCCTGCTCGATCTGGGCGAAGAAGTTCTCGGGATTCCGGTTGAGCGTCATCGTCCCCACACGGATGAGCGGATAGTCCGCGTGCGGCCACGTCTTTGTGAGGTCGAATGGATTGAAACGGTAGTCCCGAGCCTCGGCGTAGGGCATGATCTGTACGGACAGCGTCCAGCTCGGATACTCGCCACGAGCGATGGCCTCGAACAGGTCGCGGCGATGGATGTCGGCGTCCTTTCCGGCCATCTCCGCGGCTTCGGCGTTGGTGTAGAACTCCATTCCCTGGTTGGTATGGAAATGGTATTTCACCCAGAACTTCTCGCCGGACGCATTGATCCACATGTACGTGTGCGAGCCGTACCCGTTCATGTGGCGCCAGGTACGCGGCAAGCCTCGATCACCCATGAGGTAGGTGACCTGATGGGCGCTCTCCGGAGTGTTCGCCCAGAAGTCCCACTGCATGTGATTGTCACGGAGCCCTGAGTCGGGCAGTCGCTTCTGGCTCCGGATGAAGTGCGGAAACTTCATCGGGTCGCGGACGAAGAAGATCGGCGTGTTGTTGCCGACCAGGTCGTAGTTCCCCTCGTCGGTGTAGAACTTGAGCGAGAAGCCCCGCACGTCGCGCCAGGTATCGGGGCTGCCCGATTCGCCGGCCACGGTGGAGAACCGCGCGAGCATCTCGGTGGAGCGGCCCTTCTGGAAGAGAGATGCCCGGGTGTATGCGGAGACATCCTCCGTCGTCTCGAAGACGCCGAATGCGCCGGCGCCCTTGGCGTGGGGCTGGCGCTCGGGAACCTTCTCCCGGTTGAAATGCGCCATCTGCTCCAGGAAGTGGACATCGTGGAGCAGGATCGGGCCGTCGGCGCCAACCGAGAGCGAGTTGATGTCGCTCGGAGCGGGAGCTCCGGCTCCCGTCGTGGACCCCGTTCCGTGCTTCTTCTCTGACTCACCCATCTTCAACTCTCCTCGCAGGTTACTGATTCAACTATTCTGATGCCGGACAGGCGTCATCCGGCACCGAGGTAGCGCGCGCCCACGACGGCGAGCGTCGGTCAGACTCCCTTTTCCTCCAGCAACTGCATGAACTGACGCGGCTCCGTGAGCCCCACCAGACGTTGCGGTACGTCGGGCTCCTTGCTGAACTGCGCGATCTTGCCGAGCACCGGGAGGTACTGGTTGGAGACCTCGAGCGGCGGCGCGACGATGAGGAAGAAGAAGTGCACTGGCTTCTCGTCGATTGCCTTGAAGTCGACGCCTTCGGTCTTCCGACCGAAGGCCACTCGCAGCTTGTTGACGACGAGCGAGCGGCAGTGTGGAATCGCGATGCCGCGTCCGATTCCGGTGGAGCCGAGGTTCTCCCGGCGCTTGAGCATCTTGAACAGCATTCCCTCGGACTTCTCGTCCAGCCGGAGCAGGGCGATGAGCTCCTTGAGCACCTCGTCCTTGGTGGTTCCCTCTAGCTCCAGCTTTACGGCGTCTTCGGAGAAGAACTCGCGCAGTTCCATCTAGTCCTCTAATTGTCGTGTGGCTGGACAGCCGCCGGCCGGGCGGAACCCCCGAAGCTACGCGGGCCGGCAAGTGGTGTCAAATCGTTGCGTTGCACGCCATTCGCGGCGGCATTAGCTTCAATATATGCGGTTTCCCTACCCGATCGGACCCCACGCGGTACCCCTTTTCCTGGCTCCCATGGCTGGAGTCTCCGAGTCGCCATTCCGGCGGCTCTGCCGGGAGCACGGTGCCGACGTCGTCGTGACCGAGTTCCTCTCCGCCGAGGGTATCAGGCGCGAGAATGAGGCCACGATTGCGAAACTCCGCTTCAGCGAGAGCGAGCATCCTATCGGCGTCCAGATATTCGGCGCCGATCCGGCTGCCATGGGTGAGGCGGCGGCATTCGTCACCGATGTCTTCCAGCCGGATTTCGTGGACATCAACTTCGGCTGCCCGGTCAAGAAGGTGGTGCGTCGCAATGGTGGCTCGGGATGTCTGCGCGATCTCGACCTGGTGCAGAAGGTGATTCGCGCCGTTGCCAGCGCCACCAGCCTGCCGGTCACGGTCAAGGTGCGTAGCGGCTGGAACGAGGAGATGCGCGATCCCGTCGCCATCGGCCTCCGCTGCCAGGACGCTGGCGCTCGTGCGCTGGCGCTCCACGCCCGCACGCGCACCCAGATGTATTCCGGCAGCGCCCGCTGGGACGAGATCGCGGCAATGGCCGACGCGCTGGAGATCCCGGTAATCGGCAATGGCGACATCAAGACGCCGCATGACGCGCTCCGCCTTCATGAGCAGACCGGTTGTGCCGGCGTCATGGTCGGCCGCGGTTCGTTCGGCCAGCCCTGGATGTTCAACCAGGCCAGGGCGCTGTTTTCCGGCCTCCCCATGCCGCCAGCGCCATCCGTCGAGACGAGGTTCGCGATCGCCATCCAGCATGCGCGCATGGCGCAGTCATACGAGGCCGACGTACGGGGTGCCGCGATCGAGTTCCGGAAGCATCTCGGCTGGTACGTCAAGGGACTTCCGAACTCCGCCGACCTGCGCCGGCAGTTGCATGCCGTCAACAGCTTCGACGAGGTGGAGGATATCTTCGGCAGCTACCTGCAGAGCGGTATCCACCTCGGTGATCCTGGCCCGTCGCCGACGGAGACGCTGGAAGTGGCCGCCGCGTGAGGCGCGAACGGGTCGCCTCGTTGCTCACCGAGGTGGCCTCAGGAGCAGTCTCCATAGAGGCAGCCCTCGACCAACTCAGCTCGGCTCCCTTCGAGCGGCTGGAGTTCGCGACGCTGGACCATCACCGGGCCCTTCGCCAGGGCTTTCCGGAGGTGGTACTGGCGGAGGGCAAGACCGCCGATCAGGTGGTGGCCATATCGATGGCGCTCGCCGCCCGGGGCGACGGTCTACTGGTCACGAGGGCAGGCCCGGATGTCCGGTCGGGCCTGGCGGCCGTCCTGCCGGGGGCAGAGACGAGTGAACTCGGACGCACCGTGTACCTTGCCGCATCCACGCCGCCAGCGGCGCTGGGCCGGGTACTGGTGGTGACGGCAGGGACGAGTGACCTGCCAGTGGCCGAGGAGGCGGCAGTGACGGCCCGCGCGGCGGGGTGCGAGGTCGATCGCCTGACCGATGTCGGTGTGGCCGGTATCCACCGGCTCCTCGACCAGTCGGCCGCGCTCCGCGACGCCGACGTCATAATCGTCGCGGCGGGTATGGACGGCGCGCTTCCTTCTGTAGTGGGCGGCCTGGTGCGTCAGCCAGTGATCGCCGTCCCCACCAGCGTTGGCTACGGCGCAAGTCTTGGCGGGGTGGCGGCGCTGCTGAGCATGCTCAACAGCTGTGCTTCGGGCGTCGTGGTCGTGAACATCGACAACGGCTTCGGGGCAGCGATGGCGGCAGCCAGGATACTACGTGACAGAGATTGACAAGAGACATCAACGGGCAGCATCCAAGTGATGGTCTGGCATGCTGTTATAACACACGACATGCAGCACTGAATAGACACTCCCGATTGACTCTGTCGACGTTTCTTTGTAGATTGGGGGGTACTTCAGGGGGCGACCGGTTTCGACGGGGTTGGTGAATCCGTAGCTGCGTGCCCAGGTCCTCGGGTTCCTGGTAAAACACTCGGGAAAATTCCAACTGCCAACAACAACTTGGCCCTTGCCGCGTAACTCGTAGTACTGAGTTCTGCCGGCGGTGCCCAAAGGGAAGCTCGCCCGAGGCGGCTCTCTGGGTAACGCAAATTCGGGATAGCCTGTAGGCGCGTCTTCCGTCGCCGGGTGAAACAATAGAAGACTTGTCCAGCCGTGGGCTGCTCACTGGCCAGCGTCTGGAGACCTCAATCAGAGAGATACGCACGTAGACGCTGTGGTTGATCTAGTCTCGGACCGGGGTTCGAATCCCCGCGCCTCCACTACCTGAGCACGAAGGGCCGGACCGCCATGAGCGGTGCCGGCCCTTCGTGTCTTCTGCGACGACTTCAATCCCGTTCTGTCCAGCGCCTCTCCACTCAACGGGTAGCAGCTGACAGGACGGATGATCGGACCCACGACGGAGCCTTCGTGAAGCAGTGCCCGACGTCGCGCTCCGCAGGTTCGACAGGATCGCTCAGTCGTCGAGAGCGGCCTGCGCTGCCGACAGCCTGGCAACTGGTACCCGGTAGGGAGAGCAGGACACATAGTCCAGCCCCGTTCGGTGGCAGAAGGTTATCGAACTCGGCTCCCCTCCGTGCTCGCCGCAGATTCCGACCTTGAGAGAGGAGCGAACGGCCCGTCCCGCAACCGTGCCCATCGTGATGAGCTGGCCCACGCCTTCCTGATCGAGCACCTGGAAGGGGTCGTTGGGAAATATGCCAAGGTCGATGTATTGAGGCAGGAAGCGACCCGCGTCATCGCGGCTGAGCCCCAGGGTCGTCTGGGTGAGGTCGTTGGTACCGAAGCTGAAGAAATCGGCCTCGGCGGCTATTGCCCCTGCCGTAAGTGCGGCTCGGGGCAGCTCTATCATGGTGCCGACCATGTAGGGTACGGCTCCGTTGGCACCGAAGGTCTCGACCGCTACCGCATCCACGATCGTCCGCTGATTCCGGAATTCCTCGACCGATGCGATGAGTGGGATCATGACTTCGGGGTGAACGGCAATTCCCCGTCGGGATGCGGCGAGGGCGGCCCGGAAGATCGCTCGCGCCTGCATCTCGGTGATCTCAGGGAATGTGATCCCGAGCCGGCAGCCGCGATGACCCAACATCGGGTTGGTTTCGCGGAGACCCTCCACGATGCGGTTGAGTTCGGCGCGCTGCATACCGAGGGTCCGGGCGAGCAGCTTGGTCTCCTCTCCGCCGTGCGGCAGGAACTCATGAAGCGGCGGGTCCAGGAGCCGGATGGTGACCGGGAGGCCGTCCATCACCTCGAAAATATCCTCGAAGTCTGCCTGCTGCATCGGGAGAAGCCTGGCCAGAGCACGCCGTCGGCCCGCTTCGTCCCTGGCGACAATCATCTCACGGACGGCGTGGATCCGGTCTCCCTCGAAGAACATGTGCTCGGTGCGGCACAGCCCGATGCCTTCGGCGCCGAAACCCCGAGCGATCCGCGCATCGTGTGGTGTGTCGGCGTTGGCCCGGACACCCAGCCGGCGTTCGCGGTCGGCCCAACCGAGCAGGTCGTCGAAGCCGCGAAATACCGGCGCGTCCTCGCGGTCGAGTGTCCCTTCCACCACCCTGACCACCTCGCTGGGATGCGTGGGCAGGTTGCCCAGGTACACCTGTCCGGTGGCGCCGTCCAGAGTGATCCAATCGCCCTCCGAGACCGCTGTGTCGCCCACCCGAAACCGGCGGTGCTGGACGTCGATCTCCATCTCACTGGCGCCAACCACGGCGCACTTGCCCATCCCACGGGCGACCACGGCGGCGTGGCTGGTCATGCCGCCGCGGGCGGTCAGGATGGCCCGCGCCAGTACCATTCCGTGAAAATCCTCGGGAGTGGTTTCAGCCCGTACGAGGACGACTGCCTCGCCAGCGTTGGCGCGGCTCTCTGCTACATCGGCGTCGAAGACCGCCTGCCCGCTGGCCGCGCCCGGACTCGCCGGAAGGCCGCGACAGATTGGAGTTCCGGCTGCCTCCACGTCCAGCACGGGATGCAGCAGTTGGTCCAGTTGCTCTGGTCTCACCCTACGCAGGGCGACGAGCTCATCGATCAGCCCCTCGGCCACCATCTCGCGGGCGATCCGCACGGCCGCTGCGGCGGTCCGCTTGCCGGTTCGGGTCTGGAGCAGGTAGAGGCGCCCGTTCTCGACGGTGAACTCGAGGTCCTGCATGTCGCGGTAGTGCCGCTCCAATCGATCCTGGATCGCCATCAATTCTTCAAAGGCGGCCGGCAGGAGTCTGGCCATGTCCGCTATCGGAAGCGGTGTCCTGGTTCCGGCCACGACATCCTCGCCCTGGGCATTGACGAGAAACTCACCGTAGAACCTGCGTTCTCCGGTGGAGGGATTCCGCGTGAATGCGACGCCGGTCCCGGAATCCTCGCCCATATTGCCGAAGACCATGGTGACGACGTTCACCGCGGTGCCCAGCTGATCCGAGATCCTGTTCACGCGGCGGTAGTCCACGGCCTTCTTGATCGTCCACGAACGCCAGATGGCCTCGATCGCCCCCCACAATTGCTCCTGGGGGTCCATGGGGAATGGGGCGCCGGTAGTCTTGAGGACGAGGCTCTTGTATTCCTCGACGAGGTTGCGCAGCGATTCCTCATCGAGCTCGGCGTCGCTGCGCGCGCCGGTGGTGAGCCGCTTGGCGGTGAGCAGATGCTCGAAGTCATCCAGGTTCACGCCGAGAACCACGTCGCCATACATCTGGATGAGGCGGCGGTAGGAATCGTAGGCAAAACGGGCGTTCCCGCTCTTCCGCGCCAGCCCCAGCACGGTCCGATCGTTCAGGCCGAGGTTGAGGACGGTCTCCATCATGCCAGGCATGCTCACGGCAGCGCCGGAGCGCACCGAGAGGAGCAGGGGGGCGGCCGCGTCGCCGAGCTTCCTGCCCGAGACTTCCTCCAGGCGGGTCAGGTTCCGGGCGACCTCCTCGCGGATGTCGTCGGGAATGGCCTGGTTCTCCAGGTAGCGGAGACAGAGCTGGGCGGCGATGGTGAACCCGGGTGGTACCGGCACGCCCAGGTTCGTCATCTCCGCCAGGTTGGCGCCCTTGCCCCCCAACGTCTCATTCTGCTCGCGGTTGCCGTCTGCCTTGCCATCACCGAAGAAGAAGACCTGTTGGGATTTCAAGGGCGCCTCACGCGCTCAGGGTTTGCTCAGCAGCCGCACCCGAACCGGAGTTTGTCCGGGTCTGTGGGAGGCGGCGTGGGATAGTCTCCCGAGAAGCAGGCATGACAGAAGCCGCCGGGACCGTCAGGCACTGCACCGAGCATGCCGTCCAGCGACAGGTAGGCCAGCGAGTCGACACCGATGATCCGCGCTATGCCTTCGGTGTCCTCGTGCGCGGCAATCAACTCCTCGCGGTTGGGAGTGTCGATGCCGTAATAGCACGGCCCGGTCACCGGCGGCGAGGAGACGCGAATGTGGACCTCCCGCGCCCCCGCCGCACGAATCATGGCCACCAGTCCGCGGGTCGTGGTACCGCGCACTATCGAGTCATCCACCATGACGACGCTCATTCCCTCGAGCACCTCGCGCACCGCGTTGTACTTGATCTTGACCTTGGCGTTCCTTCCGCCCTGGGTGGGTTGGATGAAGGTGCGTCCGATGTAGTGGTTGCGAATGAGCGCCAGTTCGTACGACAGGCCTGAGACTTCGGCATATCCGAGGGCCGCCGAGTTGGACGAGTCGGGGACGCTGAAGACGAGGTCGGCGCCGGGCGCCGGTGCCTCGAGCGCCAGACGGCGGCCAAGACTGCGACGGGCGCGATCCACCGAGCCGCCGAAGATACGGCTATCCGGTCGGGCGAAGTAGACGTACTCGAAGACGCAGCGGCGTGAGTCCATCCGCTCCCCGAAGCGGCTCGAGTGTATGCCGTCGCCGTCGATGCGGAGGATCTCGCCAGGTTCGACGTCGCGCTCGTAGGCTGCGCCCACTATGTCCAGCGCGCAGGTCTCCGAGGCCACCACGGGTGCCCCGTCCGGCATCCGGCCCAGCGCCAGCGGTCGCCAGCCGCGCGAGTCGCGAGCGGCAAGGAGAACGTCGTCGATGAGGACCAGCACACAGAAGGCGCCTTCAACCCCCTGGAGGGCGTCGGCCATCTTGTCCTCGAGACGATCGGCGCGGGAGCGGGCCAACCGGTGCACGAGTACCTCGGAGTCCATTGTGGAGCCAAAGATCGCTCCATCGGCCTCCAGTTCACGCCTGAGCTCGGTAGCGTTCGTGATGTTGCCGTTATGCGCGAGCGAGATGTGTCCGCCGCGGTAACGGGCCAGCACCGGTTGCGCGTTCTCGATGGTGGATGAGCCGGAAGTGCTGTAGCGGGTATGCCCTATTGCCACGTGACCCGAGAGTGGCGCCAGCTCGGCGGCGCCGAATCCCTCGGACACGAGCCCCAGGGTGCGTGCGGCGTGGGCCGCCCCGCTCTCGTCGACGGCAACGATACCGGCCGACTCCTGTCCACGATGCTGCAACGAGTAGAGTCCCAGATGGACGAGCGAAGCGGCGTCAGGCGCGCCTCGAACGCCGAATATGCCACACATTGGGTCCTTGTATATGCAGGTTCAGGCGCCGGTAGCCACCGGCTGCGCTGTGGGCGGTTGTGCGGAGCGATCCATCACCGACGGGATGGCTCCGTGGTAGGCCGCGGCGAGATCGGAGAGCGGCGCGACAAACCGTCTGTTGCCCGCGCTCACGCTGAGCGGAGCATCAGGGCCATCGACGGTTCCTATCACTCGCGCCGGCACCGAATGTCGTGCTGCTGCTGCGAGCACTGCGTCAGCGTCGGCGGTGGAGACGATGATCCGACCCTGCGCCTCACCAAAGAGCAGCGCGCGCCAGGAGAGGTCGCTCCATGCTCCAAGGTCGATCGTGGCGCCGTGAGGCCGCTCCCGATCGGCCATCGCACACTCGGCGAGCGCCACTGCCAGGCCGCCGTCGCTACAGTCGTGCGCCGAGGTCACCGAGCCGCTTCCGATCGCCTCCAGCAAGGCCTCCACGAGAGCCCGTTCGGCCTCCAGGTCACAGGCCGGTGGCGCGCCGGCCACGACACCGTGGATCCACGCGAGATACTCGCTGCCGCCCAGTTCGTCGGTAGGGTCGCCGAGGAGAACCACGGTATCGCCGGTGCGCTGGAAACCGCTGGGCGTCACGTATGAGACATCGTCAATCAGGCCGACCATGCCGACCACGGGCGTGGGGTACACCGCACCGGTGGGGCTCTCGTTGTAGAACGAGACATTGCCGCCTGTGACCGGTGTCTGGAGCACGGTGCAGGCTTCGCCCATGCCGGCCACGGCCTCGCGGAACTGGTAGAACACCGACGGACGCTTCGGATTGCCGAAGTTCAGGCAATTGGTGATGGCCATCGGTCGGGCACCACTGCAGGCGACGTTCCGAGCCGATTCGGCGACGGCTATACGGCCGCCAACTCGCGGATCCAGGTGCACATAACGACCATTGCCGTCGGTGGACAGTGAGATCGCCTTCCGGGTGTCGCGCAACCGGATCACCGCGGCGTCGCCACCTGGTCCGACGACGGTACTCGTTCCCACCGTCGTGTCATACTGCCGGTAGACCCACTCCTTGCTGGCAATCGTGGGGGAAGAGAGAAGTCGCGCCAGGGTCCAGGCCGGATCGCTCTCCTCCGCGCGAGGCGGGATTGCGTGGACATCGCGCTCGCGCAACCCGGCAATGGCCGGATCCTCGGCCGCCTCAGGGTAGTACACGGGGCAGTCGGTCACGAGGCGGGAGCCGGGAAACTCGGCCACCACCCGCTCGCCCTCCATGACGCGATAGACCGGTTCGGCGATCACCTCGCCAACCACTTCGGCCGCCAGGTCCCACCGCGTGAGGATCTCGCGCACCTGCTCCTCACGGCCACGGATGGCGACGACGAGCATCCGCTCCTGTGACTCGCTGAGGAGAATCTCGTAAGGAGTCATCCCCTCTTCCCGGACCGGCACGCGAGAGGTATCGATGACGATTCCCACATCTCCACGCGCCGCCATCTCAGCGGACGAGGACGTGAGGCCGGCAGCACCCATGTCCTGGATGGCGACGATGTGTCCGCTGTTGATCAACTCCAGGCTCGCCTCCAGGAGGAGCTTCCCGGTGAACGGATCGCCCACCTGCACGCGCGGTCGTTTGGCCTCGCTGGCCTCGGTGAGGTCTTCCGAGGCGAAGGATGCGCCATGGATGCCGTCGCGTCCCGTGCGGGCTCCCACGGCGAGGATCGGGTTACCGATCCCCTGCGCCTCCGCCCGAATGAGTTCGTCCTCACGGAGAAGACCGACGCACATGGCGTTGACGAGCGGATTGCCCTCGTAAGCCGGATCGAAGACCACCTCACCGCCGACCGTCGGCACGCCCATGCAATTGCCGTAGTCCCCGATTCCCTTGACCGCACCGGCGAACAGGTAACGCACGCGAGGTGAGTCCAGTGCGCCGAAGCGGAGCGAATTGAGGAGCGCGATCGGGCGCGCACCCATCGTGAACACGTCACGCAGGATTCCGCCCACGCCGGTCGCCGCGCCCTGGTACGGCTCGACGGCTGTCGGATGGTTATGCGATTCGATCTTGAACGCCACCGCCCAACCGTCGCCCACGCTTATCACGCCAGCATTCTCACCTGGTCCCTGGAGTACCCAGGGCGCCCTGGTCGGGAGCGTCTTGAGGACGGGGCGTGAATGCTTGTACGAGCAGTGCTCGTTCCACAGCGCGCTGACGATCCCCAGCTCGGTGAAGGTCGGTTCCCGACCCAGAAGAGTCAGGAGGCGATCGTATTCATCTGCGGTGAGGCCATGCTCGGCGACCAGTGCCGGTGTGATGGCCGGGTCGCCGGGGCGGGGCACGACTGACACTAGCGCTCCACGCCGAAGAGGTCGTCGACGAAGCGCGCCACGCCCGAGCGGCGTGCGTCGCGCACCAGGTCCAGTTCGCCGGCGTCCAGCCAGACCCCGCCACAGTTGGTGCAGACATCCACCTTGACCTGGTGCATGGTGCGTTCGGCCAACTCACTGCTGCACTTGGGGCACTTCATGAAACAGGCAGCGCGCTCGGCGGCTTCGCGGGCGGCGTCCAGTTCCAGGCGACGCTGCTTCATCAACTCCGCATCCAGCCTCACGAAGTACTCGTCCTCGTTCCTGCTTGGCTTCTCGTCGTTTGCCATGCTGATGATCTCCGTCGCGGCCGGCGGATTGTCAGTGAGTCGGGTGAGCGTCAGGCGTTGACGCGGTCCAGAAGGCCCTGGAAGAGGGCCAGTCCATCTGTGGAGCCGAGAAGCGGGTCTACCGCGCGCTCGGGATGCGGCATCATGCCCAGCACGTTGCCGCCGGCGTTGATGATGCCGGCAATGTTGCGTGCCGATCCATTCGGGTTGCCTGATTCGGTCGGATCGCCATTCTCGTCCACATACCTGAAGATAACATGCCCCTCGCCTTCCAGGCGCTCCAGGACGTCCTCGTCGGCCACGTACCGTCCTTCGCCGTGGGCGATCGGGATGTCGAGGAGCTGGGCGACGCGATAGCGATGACTGAAGATGGAACTCGCGTTCTCCACCCGCAGTCGTACACGCCTGGAGACGAACCGGAGAGTATCGTTGCGCATCAGCGCACCGGGAAGAAGTCCGGCCTCGCAAGCTATCTGGAAGCCGTTGCATATGCCGAGGACAATGCCACCGCGCTCGGCGTGAGCAGTGACCTCGCGCATGATCGGGCTGAAACGCGCGATGGCTCCGGCGCGCAGGTAGTCGCCGTAGCTGAACCCGCCGGGGAGGACGACGATGTCGACCCCTTCCAGGTCGTGGGATTTGTGCCAGAGTCGCACAGCCTGCTCGCCCAGCGTCTCGGCGACGGCGTGGTAGGCATCGGCGTCGCAGTTGGACCCCGGAAATGTGACGATTCCGAACTTCATGCGGCTCACGAGGTAGCGCCGGCCGCGAGCGGCCTGGCGTTCTCCAGCTCGAAGTCCTCGGTGACGGGGTTGGCGAGCAGTTGCTCGCACATCCGCCGGACATCCGCTTCCGCAGCTTCGGCGTTGTCAGCGCGCAGGGACACGACGATGTAGCGACCAACACGCACGTCCTGGACGCCGGCGAAATCCAACGAATGCAGGGCATCGGCGACGGCCTTGCCCTGCGGATCGAGCAGGCCGCGGCGCGGCACGATACGGACAGCGACAGTGAAACTGGTCATGACGAGGAATCCTCGGGGGGAATATCTCTGGTGGCGGGACTGCGTCGGCGCTTCCGGCGCCGCCGGCGCGGCGCATCTTCGGTGCCTTGCTGTGGACGGCTTCGCGGTTCCGGATCGCCCAGTGGAACCGAACGAATGCCACCCACGTCGTCCTCCTCCTCCATCAACACGTCATCCCCGGATTCCTGCTCCATGACTCCGACGATGAAGTACTTGATGACTCCGTAGGCGACGTAGCTGAGGAGTACGGGGAAGAAGAAGTGAGTAGGCAGGAAGATCAATCCGAGCACCGCGCCGAGGATGATCAACGCGCCCAACCTGCCGCGATTCGAGCGGAAGTTCACCGTCGGTACAGCGGGATACGGCACGTCGCTGATCATGAGCAAGCCCAGAAGCGCCATGACGAATCGGAGCACGACGTGCCAGGGCAGGTCACCTATCGCCGTCTCGGTATACCACGGCGTCTGGCTGAACATGTAATACGTGGCCAGCGTGAGTCCGGCCGCCGGAGTGGGCAGACCGTGGAAGTGCGTCTTCTTGGTTCCCGCCTGCTCCACGTTGAATCGCGCCAGCCTGATCACGGCGCAGGCGGCGAAGAGGAATACCCAGATCCAGTCCCAGCCGGCGCGATTGAGCACGGCGAAGTACATGATCAACCCGGGAGCCAGGCCGAACGAAATCGCGTCCACGAGCGAGTCGAGTTCCTCGCCGAAACGGCTGCCGGTATGTGTGGCCCTGGCTATCCGTCCGTCCAGCGCGTCCCACACACCGCCCAGCACGACGTACCATCCGGCCTGGAACAGGTCGCCTCGCGAGGCTGCAACGATGGCGTAGACGCCGAAGAACAGGTTGCCCAGCGTGAATGCGTTCGGCAGGACCACGATCGCCCGACGAACGTCGCGGTTTCCCCGATCCGGGCTCACGGTGCCGCGGGAAGTTCGGCCATCACCGTCTCACCGGCCACTACTGAATCGCCCACACGAACCCTGAGTGAGCTGCCAGAGGGCACGAACACGTCCAGCCGTGAACCGAATTGCATGAGCCCCATCCGCGCACCCTGTTCCACCGATTCGCCCTCGCGGCTGTAGGTCACGAGTCGCCGGGCTATGAGTCCGGCTATCTGGCGGACGAGAACTGTCTGACTTCCCGTATTTATCCCGACCGACATCTGTTCGTTCTCCATGCTAGCCCGGGGATTCCTGGCGTCGAAGAACCGTCCAGGTGAATACTGGACATATTCCACGACACCGCCCACAGGATAGCGGTTGACATGGACGTTGAAGATGTTGAGGAAGGTCGATATGCGCAGGGCGGGGCCGTGGATGTACGTCGGTTCGTCCACTTCCGTGATCATGACCACCTTCCCATCGGCGCCCGCTATCACCAGGTTCTGGCCGCGCTCACCCGTTCGTTCCGGGTCGCGGAAGAAATAGGCGACCCATAACGCGACCACCGTGAGGACGACCGCCAGCAGCCAGAGTGGCCACGAGCCCCTCTTCACGGCGCCGGCAAATGCAGCGGCGGCGAGCAGGGCCGCAACGGAGATCAGCAACGTCCCTTCTCGCGCGAAGTTCATGTCGGATGCGGCTTGAGGAGATCGGAGCCAGTCAGACGGCGGAAGACATCGAGGTAGCGAGCACTGGTCGAGGCAACCACATCATCTGGCAGGGCAGGGGCTGGTGCGTTGCCGTCCCAACGTCCGGCGGCTCGCTGGACGTCGAGCCAGTCGCGCAGTGGCTGCTTGTCGAAGCTGGGCTGCGGTGCGCCCGGCGCATAGCCCTCCACTGGCCAGAAACGTGAGCTGTCCGGAGTGAGCACCTCATCCACCAGCAGAAGCTCGCCCCCGCTCCGGCCAAACTCGAACTTGGTGTCGGCTATGATGATACCGCGCCGCCTGGCGATCTCATGGCCGCGCTCGTAGACCAGGCGGGCAAAACGTTCCAGCCGGGCTGTCTCCTCCGCGCCCAGGATCTCGATCATCCGGCTGACAGGGATATTCTCGTCGTGGCCGGTCACAGCCTTCGTCGCCGGGCTGAATATGGGCGGATCGAGCCGATCACTTTCCCTCAGTCCGGGCGGCAGAGGTTCTCCGGCAAGGGTGCCGTGTGCCCTGTATTCCTTCCAGGCAGAGCCAGCAATATAGCCCCTGACCACGCATTCGATGGGTACCACCGCGGCCCGGCGGCAGAGCATCGCACGGCCCTCCAGCGCTTCCTGGTGACCGCTCAGAACCGGAACGGCAGCGATGATCTTCCGGGCATCGGCGGTGATCATGTGGTGCGGGATCTCACCTTCCAACTGACGCAGCCACCACGCCGTCAACTGGGTCAGCACGGCGCCCTTGTACGGAACAGGCTCTGTGCAGACGACATCGAAGGCGCTCACGCGGTCGGTGGCCAGCAGCAGGATCCGCTCACTGTCCACCGCATAGACGTCACGGACCTTCCCTCGATTCAGGATGGGGAGTGGTAGCGAGCTGTCGACGACCGTTCTCATACGCGCAGTGCTTCCTGCGCTGGGTGCAGGTCGATTCCGGCCAGCAACGGCTCGACGACCTCGGCCAGGAACTCGTCCACCTGCTGGGCGGATCGGCCGACGAAGCGCGACGGATCCGCGACTTCCTGCAGGTTGTCAATGCCCACGCCAAAGGCTGGATCGGCAGCCAGCCTGGTGAGCATGTCGTTCCTGGCGCCCTCGTGCTTCATGGCGCGCGCAGCCTCCAGGCTGTGCCGCCGGATGACCTCATGCACCTCCTGGCGGTCCCCACCGGCATTCACCGCGCGAACGATGAGCTCCTCTGTCGCCATGAACGGCAACTCCTCGTTCAGGCGTTGGCGGATGCGTGCCGGGTGCACCTCCAACCCGCTCGCCACGTTGGCACAGAGGACAAGAATGGCGTCGGTGGCGAGGAAGGACTCGGGGATCGCCAACCGGCGATTGGCACTGTCGTCCAGCGTCCGCTCGAAGTACTGGACGCTGTGGGTGAGGTTCGCGTTGGGCTCGAGCGTGAGGACGAAGCGGGCGAGGGCGGCAACACGTTCGGAGCGCATCGGGTTGCGCTTGTAGGCCATTGCCGACGAGCCGATCTGCTCCGCCTCGAACGGCTCCTCCATCTCGCCGAACGCCTGCAGCAGCCGGATATCACCACTGAACTTGGAGGCGCTGCTGGCCACCCCGGCCACCACGCCCAGGATCTGCGCGTCGAGCTTCCGGGTGTAGGTCTGACCTGTTACGGGCAGGGAGGTACCGAAACCCATGGCCGCCGTGACCAGCGCGTCCAGCCGTCGCACCTTGCCATGGTCCCCCTCCAGCAACTGGAGGAAGCTGGCCTGGGTGCCCGTCGTTCCCTTGACCCCACGGAAGGGGAGGGTGTCGATGCGATGGGTGAGATCCTCATAGTCGAGCACGAAGTCCTGCATCCACAGGGTGGCTCGCTTGCCGACCGTGGTCAGTTGCGCAGGCTGGATGTGGGTGTAGCCGAGGGTCGGCTCGGCACGCCACTCACGGGCAAAGACGGCGAGCGCCTGGATGACGCTGCCCACCTTGGCTCGCAGCAACTCCAGCCCTCGCCTCATGAGTATGAGGTCGGCGTTGTCGGTCACGTAGGCACTGGTCGCGCCGAGGTGCAGATACGGACGGGCAGCGGGGGCGACGTCTCCGAAGGCGTGCACGTGCGCCATCACGTCGTGGCGGAACCGCCTTTCATAGGCCGCCACTGCCGTGAAGTCTATGTCATCCAGGTGTGAACGCATCTGCGCTATGGCCTCCGCCGGGATGTCGACCCCCAACTCGCGCTCTGCCTCGGCGAGCGCCAGCCAGAGCCGGCGCCAGAGTCCGTAACGGTGGCTGGACGACCACAGCTGGAGCATGGCCTGCGAGGCATACCGCTCGGCGAGCGGAGACGAATAGCGGTCGTTGGCGGGCATCGTATACCGAGGGCAGTGCGTTGGCGGCGGAAGGGCTCGTCCAATCCTTCAATAAAGCCCCGGTTACAGCAGAATTCCATGCCCTGTCGAGCCGCGCTCGCCCGTCAGCGCAGCCGCTGGCCGCCGACCGTCAGCCGTTCGTGAGCCTCCCCTTGGGCAGCCGGCTGAGGCTACCGAGCCAGCGATCCAACCCACGATCGGTGAGCGGGTGGATGAGGAGTGAGCGCAGGACGTCAGGCGTGACCGCCACACCGTCCGCCCCGGCGCGAATCATCGTCGCGAACTCTGACGCATCGGTCGCCTCGGCGGCCAGAACGTCGCATTCCATGCCCGCGATGTCGAGCACAGCTCGTAGCTCCTCTATCACGCTCACCGCGTGTCGACCGTCGGCTCCCAGTTGGGCCACGAGGCAGGTCACCATCGACGCCCCGACCTTGGCCGCCAGGAGCGCCTGCGCCGGGCTGAAGACCAGGCTGGCCGCGACACGGACACCGTCGGCGCTCAGCCGGCCGATCGTCCCGACCCCGTCGTCCACCAGAGGTACCTCGACCATGACCTGATCGCTCAGTCGGGCCAGTTCGCGCCCGTCCCGGTACATCTCATCGGCCCCCATCGACTCCACGGAAGCGATGACAGGTCCTCGAACTGCGCGGCAGAGATCCTGTATGAGGCCGCGGGGGTCAGTGACGGCGCCGGCGCCGTGGAGAGCCTGAGGGCTGGTCAGAACTCCGTCGACGAGTCCGTTGCCAGCAGCCCAGGCCACCTGGTCCAATTCCGCCGTGGCGAGGAAGATCTTCATGTGCCGGAAAGATAGAGGTGAGCCGGATAGCTGACGTGCTCCAGGAAGAGCGCATGCGCCGGCGCGGGAGGGGAGACGCTGCTGTTGTCCCGTGCCTCAAGCAGCGCCGCGATGTCCTCGCTGTCGCGACGGCCGGTGGCTACGTCGAGCATGGTGCCGACCAGGAAACGGATCATGTGGTGGAGAAACCTGTTCGCCTCGACATGGAATACCAGTCGACAACCATCGGTCAGAGTCCATCGCGCATCGGAGATGACGCAACGATGGTCGTCCGTGGCGGGAGCGGTGCCGCGGACGGCGAAGGCGAGAAAGGAGTGATCCCCAACGAGAACAGCCGCTGACGAGTCCAGCGATGCCCTGTCGATCGGGCGTCGGAAGGCCCACTCGTAACGTCGGCGGAAGGGGGACGCTGCAGCATCATCGAGCCCCACGTGATAACTGTAGCGACGGGCGACGGCGCTGAAGCGGGCGTGAAAATCGGCGCGCATCTCGTGCGCCTCGGCTACCCATGTATCGTCGGGCAGGACGGCATTCAGTGCCTTCCTCAGGGTCTCAGGCGTCCATCGTTGGGGCACCTTCACTCCCACGGCAAGTCCACGGGAGTGGACCCCTGCATCGGTCCGACCGGCTCCCTGGGCGGCGACCGGGAGATTGCAAAGCTTGCGCAACGCCGATTCCATCTCACCCTGGACAGTGCGTTGCAAGGGTTGCCGTTGCCAGCCGGCAAAGGCGGAGCCGTCGTAGTGCAGGACGAGCTTTACGTTGCGCGACGACATGGCGGGCAACTTACCGGAGCCGTCAATGCTGTCAAGGAGTTCGTGGACGCTCTCGCCGCGTGGCGGAAGCGATTGACTTAGCAGCACGCACGACTAAACATTCGCCTTCCTCCGGCCAGACCGGCCCGCTTAGCGCCACGGCCCAAATGAGCACCAGAACGCTCGCCAATCTGTCGCATTCGCTGAACGTCGCGCCTTCGCTCGACGGTGCGCTCGTTGCTCTCAACGAGGCACTGCTGGAGGTCGACCGCACGGCCACCGTGACCCTCTTCCGCTACGACGGCCGTCGCGGATTGCTTCGCGACCGGCTCACTCCGCGTGGTAACGCGATAGTCCGTCAGCTCCTCGAGGCGCGGCTGGACCACCTGCCGCCAGCCGTCTGCGCGGCCGTGGGAGCTGCTGGAGACTTCGTCGACCTTGGCGACCACTCGCTGGACTCGCTCCGACTGCTGGGGTGGACGCTGCCCGATCCGGATTCCCTGCTGGCCCTGCGCGGCCTGCGTGTGGATGGGCAGTTGAATGCCGTCGTGGCACTCTGCGAGTCACGAAAGGTCTTCGGCACGCGTACCATGGAGAGTTTCAGCCCTGCCGTCGCCCTCTTCGAACTCGCCTTCAGCCGCTTTGCCGACCGGGAGGCACGCGAGGAAGCGGTGCGCACACTGGAGGATGTCACCCAGCGCGTCCACGGCGAATACGTGCGCCGCCTGGGTGAGCTGGAGCGCGCCCTGCTCGAGGCACGTGATCAGGCGGAACGTGCGCCAGAACTGCGGTCTCCCGCCGAGCTGGCGGCGGAACGGGCCACCGCTGCGGCGGCTGAGGAGGTGCGTCGGGCGACGCGTCGATCGCAACAGTTCGAGGAGCAACTCACCGCTGCCATCGGCCAGCTCGAGCAGGCGCACATGGAACTCCACCGGCGGAGCGAGGCGCTCCGTCAGCGCACACGCACGCTCTACCTTCTGGACAAGGTTCTCACCCTTGACGCCGAGAGCCTGGACCCGCGCCAGTTGGTGGACGGCCTGCTGGCACTGGTAGGGGACGACATGCAGGCGCAGCGATGCTCTCTCGTCCTCCGGGCGCCGGAGCCCGGCTCACTGTACCTCGCTGCAGCGAGGGGAATCGCCCCCCATGTCATCCACGGAGTCAGAATCATGCTTGGCGAGGGGGTGGCCGGACGGGTGGCAGAGTCCCGGGAACCACTTCTGGTTCAGGACGTGGATGAAGCACAGGCCCACCCCCTCCTCCGGGATCAGTATTTCACTACCGGGAGCTTCATCAGCTTCCCTCTCCAGTACCACGGAGAGTTGATAGGAGTGCTCAACCTCACCAATCGCGCCCAGCGCGGCATCTTTGGTGAGGCGGACGTGGAGCGGGTGCGCCTGCTGGCGCTGGTCATATCGCTCGTGGCCTGTCACGCTCGATTGCCCGAACGGTTGCTGGATTCGCTGCATGCAGCCTGAGCGCCAGGGTGGCGATGGAGCCTCTCGTGGCTGCTGATGCATTGCGGGACGCGATCCGAAGGCTGGCTGGTGGCGACTCGCTGAGCCAGAGGCAGACCGCTGCTGCCTTCACCGACGTGATGGAAGGCAGCGCGAGCCCGGCACAGATTGCCGCGCTCCTCATCGGCCTGCGCGTGAAGGGTGAGACGGCCGATGAAGTGGCCGGAGCGGCGATGGCGATGCGTGCCGCGATGATCGCGCTGCCGGCACGTGATCCGGCGAGCCTCGTGGACACCTGCGGTACGGGCGGTGGCGCTCTCTCCACCTTCAATATCAGTACGGCGGCGGCCCTCGTCGCTGCCGGAGCCGGGGCGCGGGTCGCCAAGCACGGCAATCGTTCCTTCACCTCCAGGTGCGGAAGCGCCGACGTGCTGGAGGCGCTGGGCGTGGACATCGAGGCGTCGGTGGTCGTAGCCTCGGACGTGCTGGAGGAGGCAGGAATCGTCTTCATGTACGCGCCACTCATGCATCCGGCCATGCGACACGTGGGACCGGTCAGGCGCGAACTCTCGGTTCCAACGGTGATGAACATCGTGGGACCGCTGGCCAACCCGGCCTCTGCCGGTCGACAGGTCATTGGCGTGGCTGATGCCGACAGGGTGGAACTGCTGGCCGGCGCACTCGCCGCGTTGGGCTCGGTGCACGCGCTGGTCGTGCACGGTCAGCCGGGGCTGGACGAGATATCTCCTCTGGGCAGGACGCTCGTCCTGGAGGTGCGTGAGGGAGTCATCAGCCAATGGTTCATAGATCCAGCCAGCCTCGGCCTCCCGGATGTCACACCCGCCGAACTCGCCGGCGGCTCGCCGGCCGAGAACGCCGCCCTGGTAGCGGAGGTGCTGGCTGGTGGAGGGCCCGCCGGCGCGCGCGCCGCGGTGGCGCTGAATGCGGCCGCGGCACTGTATGCGGCCGCTGTCGTGGAGGACTTCCCAGCCGGCCTCAGGCTGGCGAACGAGGCGCTTCACGACGGTGCGGGCGCCACGGCCCTGGACCGCATGCGCACCGCCTATTCTGCCGCCGCCGCTCGCCACCGCTGGACGAAGTAGGAGCGGCTGGAACAGACGGGTTGACGGTGGGCCACGGACGACCGATGGTTCCACTCAGGATCCTTCCAGCGTCAATACCGGCGGAGCACCCCGACAACGATACCCTGAATGGTTATGTCGTTCTCGTGGAGATAGATGGGCGCCATCGTCTCGTTCGCCGGCTGAAGACGTATTCGCCCATCCCGCTCCCGATAGAACTTCTTCACCGTTGCCGAACTGCCGTGCGTCAGCGCGATCACCATCTCGCCGTTGTCAGCGCTCTGGCGTTCATGCACCACCACGAAATCGCCATCCAGGATCTGTTCGTCGACCATCGAGTTGCCACGAACGCGGAGGGCGAAGTGATTACCCGATCGGCGCACGAAGCTGTCCGGAACCGCGATGCTCTCGCCAGTAGCCAGCTCCTCGATGGGCAGTCCGGCCGCCACCGTACCCAGTAGCGGCAACTCGACTGCCTGCCGGGAGTGCCGGCTGGGCAGGATCTCGATCGCCCGGCTCTCGTTGTAGCTCCGACGAATGTAGCCCTTGCGTTCGAGGTTGCTCAGGTGCTCATGAACAGTGGCGAGTGAGCTATAGTCAAACTTGTGCGCGATCTCCTCGAAGCTGGGCGCGTAGCCGCGGTCAGCCACATAGTCAGAAAGGAAGTCGAGAATCTCGCGCTGGCGCTTCGTCAGCGGCATGGCACGCCCCGTAGGAAGAGAATAGCTTCAGTTCTGGACGGTTGACGTTCCCGAACACCGGCCGAAGTCCACGTTAACCGAAGAATGACCGAAGTGCAAGCACTCACAAGCTGGAAGCCACCTGAAGGGATGTTGGGCGTATTGATCGCCGACGCGGAAAAGCGAGCCGGACTGCTCGGCTCCCGCGCCTCCCTTCTGCGCCGTCATGCCGCTGCCTCGCCGGCACCGCCAGCATTCGGCGCTGCCCTGGCGAGCGGGAAGTCCGTGGCCGTCATTGCCGAGCTGAAACGTCGGTCTCCATCCAGGGGCGACATCAACGCGGCGCTCGACCTCGAGACGCGTGCCCGGGCCTACGTCGACGGTGGAGCCGCGGCGCTGTCGGTGCTCACCCAGACGTCGCATTTCGGCGGAACCGCGGCGGACCTTGCCGACGTGGCCGCAGTCGTCGACAGGCCGCTGCTGCGGAAGGACTTCATCGTCTCTCCACTACAGATCGTGGAGGCGCGGGGTCTCGGAGCGTCAGCGGTGCTGCTCATTGCCCGCGGACTCTCTCCGACGCTTCTCCGGTCGCTGGCAGTGGCAGCCGGTGACGAAGGCCTGGAGACGCTCATCGAGGTGCGAGACGAGGCGGAACTGGAGCGGGCCCTGGAGTCCCGCGCCAACGTTGTCGGCGTCAACAACCGGAATCTGGAAACACTGGCGATCGACGCCGCGGTGAGCGAGCGGCTCATTCCGCTGATTCCGCCCGGGGTGCCCGCCGTCTATGAAAGTGGCATCTCCGACAGGAGCGGGGTGGATCACGCGGCCCGCTGTGGCGCCGATGCCGTGCTGGTGGGTTCGAGTCTCTCCGCGGCCCCTGAAGGCGTCGCGGCCGTGCGCGCCCTCGTCGGCGTCACCCGACTGGGCCGTGGCGAGCGTTAAGTTCTGCGGCCTCACCCGCGGCCGGGACGCCGAGCTCGCAGTCGAGCTCGGCGCGGACTACGTGGGTGTGATCCTTGCGAGCGGGCCGCGTCTGCTCGACACAGGACGGGCGCGTGAAGTGCTCGCCGCCGTACCCGGCCATGTGAAGCGGGTGGGTGTTTTTGGCAGTCAGGAGCTCGGCCGGATCGCAGCCCAGGTGGAATCGATCGAGCTGGACGTCGTGCAGCTCCATACTGCGCGTGGCCGCGACGAGATCGAGAAACTTCGCAGTCTCCAGGCGGTCGAGCTGTGGGCCGTCATGCGGGTAGCCGATGGGGTCCTTCCGATTGACTACGAGGATCTCGCAGCCTGCGCTGACGCCGTGGTCATTGACTCCCTGGTCCACGGCGCACTGGGCGGCACCGGAGTCGCGACGGACTGGCCGGCCCTTGCGGCCTCACTCGAAGCCCGGGGTCGCCCTCGCCGGCTCGTCCTGGCCGGCGGACTACGTCCCGGGAATGTTGCGCGCGCGATGAGAATTCTCCGGCCCGATATCGTCGACGTGTCATCAGGCGTTGAAGTCAGCCCTGGCGTCAAGGATCCGCGGCTCATGCGCGCCTTTGCCCGATCCGTCCTCTCCACCGACATCACTACATGACCTCCCTCGACCTCCTGACAAGCACGGCGAGCGATCGCTTCGGCGCCTTCGGCGGCCGCTACGTTCCGGAGACCCTCATCCCCGCGCTCGAGCAGCTCACGGCGGCATACAGGGAGGCAATGGCCGACCCTGCCTTTCGCGATCGTCTGGACACCGAGCTGCGCGACTATGTGGGTCGTCCGTCGCCGTTGAGCACGGCGCCCCGGTTCTCCGAACTGGTCGGTGCGCCGGTCTTTCTCAAGCGAGAAGACCTCAACCACACCGGCGCACACAAGATCAACAACACGGTGGCGCAGGTCATGTTGGCCATGCGCATGGGCAAGCGACGCATCATTGCCGAAACCGGCGCCGGCCAGCATGGTGTGGCAACCGCAACGGTGTGCGCGCGTTACGGCCTGGAGTGCGTCGTGTACATGGGCGAGGAGGACATGCGGCGGCAGGAACTCAACGTCTTCCGCATGCGCCTGTTGGGGGCCACGGTGCGGCCGGTGAGCAGCGGCACTCGTACGCTGAAGGATGCCACGACCGAGGCTATCCGCGACTGGGTAACCACCGTCTCCGACACCCATTACATCATCGGCTCGGTGGTCGGTCCCGCTCCCTATCCACGAATGGTACGCGACTTCCAGTCGGTGATCGGTCAGGAGGCACGTCAGCAGATGCTCGCGTCGGTTGGTCGCCTGCCGCGGACGGTGGTGGCCTGTGTGGGCGGCGGCAGCAACGCCATGGGCATATTCCATCCGTTCGTCGATGACGCCGAGGTCCAACTGGTAGGTGTGGAAGCTGCGGGCGAGGGGCTGGATACTGGACGTCACAGCGCCTCGCTGAGCCGTGGGCGTCCCGGAGTTCTTCACGGTGCCATGAGTTACCTGCTTCAGGACGACGCTGGTCAGATACATCCCGCGCACTCCATCTCCGCCGGACTCGACTATCCCGGTGTGGGTCCGGAGCACTCCCACCTGCTGGAAACCGGGCGCGCCGAGTATGTCGCCGTCGATGACCGGTCCGCTCTGGACGGGGTGCTCATGCTCAGTCGGCTGGAGGGCATCATCCCGGCGCTGGAGACGGCACACGCGGTTGCCTGGATAGCCCAGCAGCGCGGCCGCTGGACCTCCGAGGAGCCGGTGCTTCTCTGTGTGAGCGGTCGCGGTGACAAGGACGTCGCCCAACTCAGCACCATGGGGCTTGCTGACGGATGAATGCGCCGCGCGTGTCGGGCGCCTATGGCTGGCTCGCCGCTGACGACCGCGGCGCGCCGGCTAGCGTCGAGGACATGCTCAGGCACCTCGGCAAGGCATCCCGCGCGCACCAGCTCTACCTCGCCAACAACCCCACCTATCAGCGGGCGCTGGGTCTGCTTCGGAGATCCATGGAATCGGTGTGGAAGCTTCTGCCCGAGCTCACCCTTGCCGTGACCGAGCGGGCGCTACTACTCGATGACCGTCCCGTGTTCGTGGAAGCCGAGCGAACGGCCGACACGCTTCCATGGCTGTTGTACAAGGACGGGGTCCGCGAGCTCAGACTTCTACCCGGCTTCGAGGGAGCCGAGGTGGAGGATTTCCTGGCCGTGCTCGGCCAGTTGCGGCGTGCGGCAGCGAACGACGACGACGCCATAAGCCTGCTCTGGGAACGCGATTTCTCATTTCTGCGCTACCGCTATGTGGAGCAGGCCGACGACGACGAGGTCCCCAGCTTCACGACAGGAGAGTCGACGGGCCGGTTGGGCGGAACGGACGACGGCGAATCGGATAGGACCACCGCGGGTCCGGCGGCTGTCGTCAGGCTGGAGGAATTCGACGGCTCGCTGCACTTTCTGGCGGAGCACGAGCTGACCTATCTGCAGGAGCAACTGGCGGCGGAATATGCCCACGACCTCAGAGCTGACGTGGCGAACCAATTGCTCGACGTACTGGAATTGGTGCCGGCACGGCAGGCGCGGGACGAGGTCTGCGCGGCGCTCGAGGAACTGCTCATCCAGTCTCTCGTCGCCGGCGAGTACCGGGCAGTGGCACACCTGCTCCGCGAGACAGCAGTGACTTGCTCGCGCGCGCCAGCTCTGGAACCCGTTCACCTGGAGCGACTCCGCGGGCTCGCCACGGAACTCAGCACGCCGGCGGCGCTGGGACAGCTCCTGGAGGCTCTGGATTCCGGCTCCGCACCGTCGTCCGAGAATGACCTTCAGGAACTGTTCGGGCAGCTTCGACCGCAGGCGTTGGAGACGGTCTTCCGCTGGCTGGAACGGGTGCGGAGCGCGCGATTGCGGACGGCACTTCGCGCAGCCGCCGACCGGCTGGCGCAGGAGAGTTCGGCCGAGCTGGTGCGATTGATTGCCAGTGACGAGCTGTCAGTTGCCAGCGAGGCAGTACGCCGGAGCGCCCAGCTCAGGGCGCAGAGCGCGGTACCGGCTCTCAGGGGCCTCCTCGAACGCGATGACCGAGCGCTTCGTGTACTGGCTGCGCAGGCGCTTGCCGAGATTGCGACACCGGCCGCACTGCAGGCGCTGGCTGGCCTGGTGGAAGCTGACAGTCGCGACCTGAGGTTGGTGGCCCTGAGGGCGATGAGTGCTCGGGGCTATCGCGGAGCTCTTCCTCAGCTGGAGGCGCTGGTGCGCGGCAAACGGCTACGTGATCGTGACCTCACCGAGCAGATGGCTGTGTTCGACGCTTATGGCGCGCTCTGCGGTGATGAGGGTGTGGCACTTCTCGACAGCCTGCTGAACGGTAAATCGCTCATTGGCCGCCGGGCTGAATCCACGGTTCGCGCTTGTGCCGCGATTGCCCTTGGCCGGGTGGGCAGCGGGCGTGCACAGGCGGTGCTCCGGCGGGCAACGGGGGAGAGGGAAGCGGTGGTGCGCACAGCGATCCAGCGTGCCATGCGCGGAGTTCGCTGAACGGTGCCCGGGAGCCCATCCAACCCGGCGTCAGAGGTGCCACGTCGAGGTACCGGGGGTGAAGACCGGCCACCGGCCGGGTTGCGAGAGGGCTTGCCGGGCGCTGACAGCTTCGTTCGTCGGACCGGAAAGACGCTCATCGTCGCGCTTCACGGCGCCGTGAGGGCGATCCGGCTGTACCCGGTGGAGAATGCGGTTGTCCAGCGGGCTCTAGCCGAGCTCGTGCGGGCGGCCGACGACCTCGTCGCCCGCGACCACGAGGTCACACTCCGCGCCTCGGGTCAGGTGCTGTTCGTCAACGACGTTCGACTGCGACTGGAACTGGACAGCTACGCCGCTTTCACGCAGGTGCTCGCCCTGCTCCACGAGAGTGGTGTCGGTCGGGTCACGGCGAGCGGCGAGGCCCGTGTTCGCGAGTGGCTCGCCCTGCTGCTACAACTCCGGCGCGCTGCCGATGCCGCGAATGAGGGTCGCTTCGAGGAACTGGTCGAACGGCTGCAACTCGCCGGCCTGCGTTGCTTCGAGCTCGGACCGGTAGTGGAGGAACCAGCGGACGCGGGTCAGTTGGTGGAGGTCAAGGTGGTATCGAAGCGGTTGTACGCGCGATCTGTTGCCGTAACCCGTGATGTACTGCAGTCGATGCGCGTTGGCCGCCCGCCCAGCCTCCGTCGCCTGAAGCGCGCCATACAGGGCATTGTCGACCAGATACTGAGCGATGAGACCCCACTCATGGGACTCACGACACTGCGCGACTTCGATGACTATACGTTCACCCACAGCGTCAACGTGGCGATATTCTCGGTCGCGATCGGCAAACGATTGGGGCTGTCCAAGATGCAGCTCTACGACCTGGGACTGGCCGCTGTGCTGCACGACCTGGGCAAGACACGGCTACCACTGGAACTCATCTCCAGACGAGGTGGCCTGAAAGCGGACGATTGGGCGCTGATACAGGCTCATCCCTGGCTGGGAGTGCTGGCCATGTTCGAATTGCAGCACGGCGCCGGCGAATTACCGCTGCGGGCGATGCGCGTTTCCTTTGAACATCACCTGAAGGTGGACGGTTCCGGGTACCCTCGGGTGGTGCGGGCACGCCAGCAGGGCCTCTTCAGTCGGATAGTCGCGGTCGCCGACGGGTTCGACGCGGCGACATCGCAGCGAAGTTATCAGGATGTGCCGCATACACCTGCCGAGGTACTGCGCGAGATGAGCCGGAATCCGGCGCGCGGCGTCGATTCCATAGTGGTCAAGGCGCTCGTGAATACACTCGGTATCTATCCGATCGGTTCGCTGGTCGTGCTTGACTCGCTCGAATTGGCGATCGTGCACGCAGCGCCGCCTGGTCCCGAAGTGCTCTCCCGACCGATGGTCCGTGTCGTCTCGGATGCGCTGGGGAACCCGATGTTCCCCGGTTATCTTCTGGATCTGGCCGCACGAGACAGCGCAGGCAATTTCGCCCGCACGATCATCAATTCGGCAGACCCCGCTCGCTACGGTATTCGCATCAGTGACTATTTCGTCTGACGTTCCCGGTCATCCGCCGGTCGCCCTCCCGCCCTTGGCCTCCGCACCCGCTGTGACTGGCAGGCTCTCGAAACGCTTTGCCTCGCTGCGCCAGGAGGGCCGGACTGCCCTCGTCTGCTACGTGACGGCCGGGCACCCTGACGTCGAGCAATCACTGGCCCTGATCCAGGGCATCGCCGAGGCCGGCGCCGACGTGATCGAGGTGGGCGTCCCGTTTTCCGACCCGATGGCCGACGGCCCCGTCATCCAGGCCAGTTCCCAGACAGCCCTTGAAGGTGGGATGACCCTTGCTGGCGCACTCGAGCTTGTGCGTCGGGCCAGCGTGAGCGTGCCCGTGGTGCTCTTCAGTTACCTGAATCCGGTACTTTCTGCCGGTCCCGAGCTGCTGGAGCGTGCCGCCGACTCGGGCGTGGATGGCATACTCGTGACCGACCTCCCGGTGGGCGCCGACGGCGACGTGGAGCACTGGTTGGCCAATGGTCCACTGGACTTCGTACACCTCGTAGCACCGACTACATCCGATCTGCGGATGCGCGAGATCGCCCAGCACGGTCGCGGATTCGTCTACCTCATCAGCCGCCTCGGCGTCACCGGGGCACGCGACGATCTGCCCGAGGGACTGGATGACATCATCACCCGTCTGCGCGCAGCCACTGACCTTCCGGTGTGCGTCGGCTTCGGCATCGCGACTCCCGCGCAGGCGGCGGCCGTCGCCCGTCTGGCCGATGGCGTCGTGGTTGGCAGCGCGATAGTTCGTGCTGCCGGAGAGAGTGTGGAGGCGGCGGTGTCGCTTGTCCGTTCGCTGAGAGAAGCCATCGACGAAACCGTCACGACTGCCTGAGCAGGCCCGCGGGAGTTGCCGTTCGCCAAATTGACACCTCTTTGATCCCATCCTACGTTTTGCCCGTGTCGACCACCCGGATTGCCGTCTCGCTCCGAGGAATGCGTTTCCACACGCTCATCGGAATCCTGCCACACGAGCGCGAGCTGCCACAGCCGCTCGAGGTGGACCTGACGGTGTGGACCATGGGGAACGCCCGGTTGGACTACCGCGTGCTCCATGACCTGACCGCCAATGTCGTTGCCCGCGGTGCCGGCTACCTCGAGGATCTGGTCGAGGAGCTGGCCAGTGACGTGTTCGCGCTCGGCGGCGTCTCCAGGGTGGAAATCGTGGCCCGGAAACCGCATGTCGCGCTCCCGGGCCCTCTGGAATGCGCCGAGATACGGCTGGAGCGTACCGCCGTGGTCCTGGACTCGCACACATGAACGGACGGGGGGACGCTTCGTCGTCACTCAGTGAAGTCATCGCCTACGTCGCTCTTGGGTCCAACCTTGGCGATCGTGAGCGCATGCTCGGCACCGCGCGGGCGGACATCGAAGCTCTTCCCGGAACGCGAATACTCGCCTGCTCGGTAGTGGAGGAGACGGAACCAATCGGGCCGGTTGAACAGCCATCATACCTGAATCAGATGCTCGCAGTGGCCACCACTCTCACGCCCCATTCCCTGCTCGACGCGTTGCTCGAGATCGAGCGTCGGGCCGGCCGCGTGCGTGAGTCACAACGGTGGACGGCGCGCACGCTGGATTGCGACATCGTGCGCTATGGCGAGGTGGAGATCGACGACGACAGGTTGACCATCCCGCATCCTGAACTGCGGAACCGTGACTTCTGGCAGAGAGAACTGGGTGAGATCGAGGCATCCTTGCGTTCAGGCGCGGAGGCAACGTGCGAGCGCAACTGGGTGTCGAGCGAGCGGTCCACATGACATGGCGCGGCGTCGTCGCCGCCCTCGATGAAGGGGAGGCCTTCCGCTCACGGGTGAGTCTCTATCTGCACCCTCTCGCCGGGCGACCGATGCTGTGGCATGTCGTCTCCTCCCTGCTCGGAGCGAGTACTCCGCCCAGCGAGGTGTTGGTACTCCACCGGGCCGAGTTCACCGGTCGGCCGCCGGACCTGCCGGCCCAGGTTCGTTTCAAGGCAGTGAAGAGGGGCGATGAGCGACGCGCCATGCGTGCCGCCATCACCGCTCCGGGATCCACTGTACTCGTGGACGGCTCTGCCGCGCTCCTGACGTCGCCAGCCATAGACAGCTTGCTGCAGATGGCACGGTCGGAGCTGGCGGCACTCTTCTCACGGGAGGAGGAGGCTGTGGCCGTCGCCGTGGCGGGGGAGGGCCCCGCCGTGGCCTCGTCCCAGGACCCATTCCGGCCGGCGGCGGCCGTACGGGTGCCGCTGGACGACCCATACGAGGTGCTCTGCGTTACCGATCGGCACGCCCTGGCGACAGCGGGCGAGGTCATACGGGATCGCCTGGTGCGGTGGCACGAGGCGCGTGGGGTGAGCTTCCTTCTCCCCTCCACGACGCTGGTCGAGGTGGATGTGCGGATCGGTGCCGACACCGTCATCTACCCCAACGTTGCTCTCGAGGGTGCGACGGTGATCGGGAGCGAATGTGTCATCGGTCCGTACTCCCGTGTGGTGGAGTCGACAGTCGGGCGTGGCAGTGAGCTCACCGGATGGAACTATGTCCTCCGCACCCAGGTGCGGAACCACGCCGTGCTGGAAGCCTACGCGCGCAGGGGGACCGAATGAGCGCCGGCGGCGAGTCGACGCATGCAACCGCGGCGTTGCACAGCCCGGGCACGCCGGCATGGCTACCGTCCTGGGCTGTGGTGACGGCGTCGAGGTTGGCCCACATGGAGCGAGTTGCGACGTTGCTGGAGGGATGGGCCGGAGCAATGAAACTGGACGAACGGGAGCGCCACATGTGGCGTGATGCTGGTCGCTGGCACGACGCGCTGCGGGATGCTCCCGAGAGTCTGCTTCGCGCTGCCACGCAGGACTTCGAATCTCCAGTCGCGCTGCTCCACGGTCCTGCGACCGCCAACCTCCTGGTTGCCGACGGTGAACGACGTGGGCCACTTCTGGATGCCATAAGATGGCACACGACAGGCGCGCCTGAATGGGACAGACCAGGAAAGGCGCTGTTCATGGCCGACTACCTCGAGCCTGGGCGGCGGTTCGATGTCGAGCAACGCGCATTCCTGGCCCGGCAGCTGCCCAACGACTTCGAAGGCGTCTTCCGGGAGGTACTGCGTCTCCGACTGGAGTGGTCGATCAGGGACGGAAAGCCCCTGATGGCGCCGACCGTGGAGCTATGGAATCGCTGTCGATGAGCGGCCGCTGGCGATTCTGGGTAGCCGTCATCGGCGTGGTGGCCGCGATGGGCGGTACCTACCTGCTGACGCGTTCACCAGTGGGCGCGGCGGCGGCCGTCCTGCCGGACAGCGGCGCCGTTCCCGGTGCAGCAGCCGACGACAGTTCACGCGCTCCTCACGGCGTGCGGGTGCGGGTGGAAGTCCTGAACGCGAGTAGAGTCAGGGGCCTGGCCAGGAGGGCCACCATGGAGTTGCGCGATCGCGGCTTCGACGTTGTCGCCATCGGCAATTCCGGCGAGTTGCGCGACAGCACGCTGGTTCTTCATCGAAGCGGCGACGAGGAATGGGCGTACAGGGTGGCGAGAGCCGTCGGCGGTGCTACCGTCGAGCTGAGACCGGACAGTTCACGCTACGTCGACGTCAGCGTGCTCCTCGGCGCTACGTGGCGCCCTCCGCCGGGTCCGTTCCGTCCTTAACTGCCCACAGGCCGCGGCGATATCCATCCCGCGGCTCTTGCGCACGGCGACCTCCACCGAGCCGGCGCGCAGTTCGCGCGCGAAGCCAGCTATTCGTGCCTCGCTGGTCGGCGTGAAGTTGCCGGCACCGCCCGGATGCAGCGGGATCAGATTCACGAAGGCGCGACACTCCCGTGCCAATGCGGCAAGCTCCCTGGAGTGATCCGGGCTGTCGTTGACTCCTCCCAGCATCACGTACTCGAACGTCACACGGCGGTCGAACGCCTTCGCAGCATCGATTACGGAGGCCAGCGGGTACCTGGTGTTCACAGGCATCAGTTCGCGGCGAAGCTCGTCCGATGGCGCATGCACGGAGATGGCGAGCCGGAACTGCTCCGGTCGCTCGGCGAGGGCGTTTATGCCCGGCAGGATTCCGACCGTGGAGACGGTGATGTGCCGAGCTCCAATGCCCAGAGCGCGCGGGTCGTTGAGGATGGTCAGGGCCGGACCGACGGCGCGCCAGTTCATGAGCGGCTCACCCATGCCCATGAAGACGATGTTCGTCGGCCTGAGAGGCGGATCGAGAAGAGCGAGCTCACGGACCTGTCCGGCAATTTCAGACGGAGAGAGATTCCGCGAGAAACCCATGAGACCCGTCGCGCAGAACGAGCACTGCAACGCGCAACCAGCCTGGGACGAGATGCAGAAGGTGAGCCGGTTACCGTCGGGGATGGCCACCGTCTCTATGGTCTGGCCGTCGTGGAGCCGGAAGAGGAACTTCTGCGTACCGTCAGTGGAGCGCTGGTGAGCGGCAAGCTTCAGACGGGGTAATACGAAGTGAGCGTCGAGTTGCGCGCGGAAGGTGACTGGCAGGTCGGTCATCTCGGCGAAGCTGTCCACCGGGTTGAGCCAGAGTCGACGAACCACCTGCGCAGCGCGGTAGGCCGGCTCGCCGGACTCGGCCGCGAAACTCTGCAGGCGCGCCTCGGCATCAGCCGGAACCAGGTCGAGAAGGTTCTCGCGAACCTCGTCAGACGCGGTTCCCAGGCTGCGTTGGGGCGCCTGGCTGACACCGGCTGCCATCGAGGGAGAGTCCGCTCCCGGTCGCATCTGATCCATATCCATGGAAAGATATCCTGTTATCGTCCATCGTGTGCCGACTTCCCGCCTTCCCATTGGTGGGTTAGCTTCCTCCGATCATGTCCGCCAAGCCCCGTCGTGTTGCTCACTGACCTCCTGTCACCGTCGCGGGTGAGAGTTCCGCTGATCGCGACCACGAAGGAGGGCGTGATGCGCGAGCTTCTGGCCGCCGCGCTCCCCGACCTCGATGCCGACACCCAGGACGCGGTGATGGCGGCGTTGCGGGCGCGCGAGAGCGTGCTCAGTACCGGGATCGGCGGAGGCGTCGCCATCCCACACGCCAAGACCCCACTGGTCGGTGAACTCATGATGGCCGCCGGTGTGGCCGCCAAACCGGTGGATTACGATTCCCTGGACGGAGAGCCGGCCGACCTCTTCTTCCTGCTCCTCGGTCCGGAGACCGCTGCCAGCGCCCATGTACGTGCGCTGGGTCGCATCTCCCGGCTCCTCCGTCGTGAACCACTTCGGGAAGCTCTTCGCCAGGCAGACGACGAGGAGGCGTTCCTGCGGGTCGTGGCCGAATCGGAGGCGGGGTGAGTGTTCCACGCTGGCTCCCCGTGGTTGCCTGGGCCGCAGTGGTTTTCACCCTCACATCCGTTCCCAACCCACGCGTTCCGCAGGTTCCAGGCGGCGACAAGGTTGCGCACGCCATCATGTACGGAGTGCTGGCAGTGCTCGCCCATCACGCCTGGCCACCCGAGAAGCGACCCATGGCTGCCCGCCTGCTGGTGTTGTTGGGGATCATGGCGCTGGCTGCGGTGGATGAGTGGCATCAGCTCTTCATACCGGGCCGCTCGGCCGATGTGGCCGACTGGCTGGCTGACAGTGTAGGTGCCTCGATCGGCCTGGCGGCCTCATCCCTCATCATGGCGCTCCGGCGCCGGGAGTCTCACTAGTTGACGCAGTCCGCTCACTTCGCCACCACATTGCGTACCGACCTCGCTGGCGCGTTGCGCCTGTCCGACGTCGGACGCAAGGTACGCCTTGGAGGCTGGGTTCATCGCTCGCGCGACCTGGGAGGCCTCCTCTTTCTCGACCTCCGCGACCGGGGTGGTCTGGTCCAGGTGTCGTTCGATCCACGCCATGTAGACGCGGAGACGCTGGCGGCTGCCGCCGGGGTTGGCGTGGAGAGTGTGGTCTGGATCGAGGGCGAGGTAGTCGCGCGTCCGCCAGACGGCGTGAACCCGGAGATGGTGAGCGGAGAGATCGAGGTACGGGGTGCGACCATTTCGGTGGTTGGACCAGCAGCAACGCCAGCACTTCCGGTGGCTCGTGGAAGGGGCGAGAAGCTGCCGGCGGAGGAACTCCGGCTGCGGCACCGTTACCTGGACCTTCGACGTCCCGAACTGCAGGCCAACCTGATTCTCCGACACAGACTCCTGCAGGCGACACGCAACTTTCTCGCAGACATCGGGTTCCTGGAGGTCGAGACGCCGATCCTCACCAAGCCGACCCCTGAGGGAGCCCGTGACTACCTGGTCCCCAGCCGTGTCCACGAGGGTGAGTTCTTTGCGCTGCCGCAGTCGCCGCAACTCTACAAGCAGCTACTGATGGTCTCCGGCTTCGACCGCTACTTCCAGATCGCTCGTTGCTTCCGGGACGAGGACCTGCGGGCGGATCGGCAGCCGGAGTTCTCCCAGATCGACATCGAGGCCTCCTTCGTGGCGCCGGAAGACATCCTCGCGCTTACCGAAGCCCTGCTGGGAAGGCTCTGGAGCGTTGCCGGCGTCCAGATCCCGGCGACATTTCCGCGAATGACGTACGCCGAGGCAATGGAGAACTACGGTTCGGATCGGCCGGACCTGCGCTATGACCTGACCATAAGAGACGTGAGCGCGTCGTTCGCCGCCTCGGACTTTGCCATTACGCGATCGGCACTCGATGCGGGCGGTCGCGTGCGTGGACTGCGCCTGCCTGGCGGTGCGGTGCTGTCGCGAAAGCAAGTGGATGAACTGGAGGTCCTGGCCAGGGGAGCCGGCGTGGGCGGTCTGCTCCGCATCAAGCGCGTTGGTGGAAAGCTGGAAGGTCCCATCGCGCGGTTTCTCGACGAGGAGGGTGGCGCCCGGCTGGGTCTGGCTGAGGGAGAGCTGGGCCTGTACGTCGCGGCTCCGGATCATCTTGCCAATCCTGCCCTGGACCGCGTTCGTCAGGCGGCCGCTGAGCTGTTGGGGCTGGTGGACAGTGACAGGCTCGCCTTCCTCTGGGTCACCGACTTCCCCATGTTCGAGCGTGATCCGGGCCGGGGTGCGCTGTCCGCCATGCACCACCCGTTCACGGCGCCGAGACCCGAGGACGCAGCAACGCTGGAGAGCGAGCCGACGTCGGCCCGTGCGCTCGCCTACGATGTGGTTCTGAACGGCACCGAACTCGGCGGAGGAAGCATCAGAATTCATGATCCGCAACTGCAGAATCGCGTATTCGCGCTGCTGGGCATGGACGAGGCGACGGCCAGCAGCCGATTCGGCTTCCTTCTCGAGGCTCTGCGCGCGGGTGCCCCCCCCCACGGCGGCATCGCCCTCGGTTTCGATCGGATAACCATGCTCCTGGCGGGCGCGAGCTCGTTGCGCGACGTGATCGCCTTCCCCAAGACGACTGCCGCGCGCGCTCTCTTCGAGGGTGCTCCGTCAAGGGTGCCGGAGGCCGATCTCATCGATCTGCACCTGGCTCTACGTGAGGTGGCGCATGACTGATGATGACACCAGCTCACGGCTGAACGTGGAGGGTGCCGACCTGCTGACGCTGGCCGGCGTGAATGACGCCAACCTGGTCGAACTCGCCCGGCAGACAGGGGTGCGTGTTTCGCTGCGCGGTGACGCACTCACCCTGACGGGGAGCGCGGAGAGCATCGTACGCGCGGAGTCCGTGGCCCAGCGCATGATAGACACGTCGCGCCAACGCCTGCCGCTGGAGCCTGACGATGTCCTTCGCATGGCGCTGGATCCGATTCCGTCAGCCGGCTCGGCCTCGGGCATGGACAGTGCCCCCAGGATAGCCCTCCCGGGTGTACGGAAGCTCATCCAGCCCAAGACCGTTGGCCAGGCTGCCTACCTGCAGGGCATCCTGGATCACGATATCGTGGTCGGCATCGGACCGGCCGGAACGGGCAAGACATATCTCGCGGTAGCCGCTGCTGTCGACGCATTGACCCGGAAACGGGTCAGGCGAATCATCCTCGCTCGCCCGGCGGTGGAGGCGGGAGAGAGCCTCGGCTTCCTTCCTGGTGACATGCAGGCGAAGGTGGACCCATATCTCCGCCCACTCTACGATGCGCTGGAGGACATGATGCCCGATGACCGTGTCCAGAAGGCGCTCGAGACACGAACCATAGAGATTGCACCTCTGGCCTACATGCGCGGTCGCACCCTGGCCGACGCCTTTGTCATCCTGGACGAGGCGCAGAACGCCACCGGCGCCCAGATGAAGATGTTCCTCACGCGCCTGGGTGTTAACTCGAAGGTCGTCGTCACTGGTGACAAGACGCAGATCGATCTCCCCAATCGCGAGGATAGCGGCCTGATACAGATCGAACGCATCCTTCCGGGCATCGAAGGCATAGCTTTCCACTACCTCAGCGACGCCGACGTCGTGCGACATCGCCTTGTGCGTGAAATCATCCGCGCTTACGCTCACGACGCAGGAGATTGATGTCTGCACCCGCGCGGTGGTCGTTGCCACAGCTACTGGCCAGACTGGACGAGCAGCGCCCGCTCATCGTCCATGGTTCCAGGGTGGTGGTGGCCATTGCTCTCGCAATGGTGACCTACCTTCTCTTCCCGGCGTCACCGGCAGTGAACTTCCCGGTGCTCGAAGTGGGGGCGGTCGCACCGGAGAACGTCATCGCACCGTTCGAGTTCCGCGTCCCCAAGAGTGAACTCGAGCTCTCGTTGGAGCGTGACGAGGCGGCGCGTTCAGTGGTTCCCACATTCGTCTATGTGCCGGCGGCGCTGGACAGTGCCCGTGCGGACCTGAAGCTCTTTTCCGAACGAATCCGGGCCGTTTCCGGAGCGGCGCCGAGCGATGGCGATCGCGCTGCCGCGGTCCAGCAGAGTGCGGCCGCCCAGGGAATACGCCTCACTGCAGCCGAGGCCGCGTACCTGGCAACTCCGAGCCAGCGGCGTGCTGTCGTCGACGCCATCAGTACCGTGCTGGATCGTTGGTTGAGCCAGGGTGTGGCGCCAGCCGGCGCGCTGGATAGCGTGCGGGGAAACCTCCTCCTCCGTCGGGATGGAAGCGAGCGCACGGTGTCCGCCGACAGCATACTCAATTTCGCCAGCCTCCTCTCTCGTGCGCGACTGGTTCATCCGGCATCGGCAGACGACCCCGTCGCCGACGGACTCTTCCTGAAACTCCTGGGCAGCTTCTTCCATCCCACTGTGGTACCCGATCGGGCAGGTACCGAGCGGATGCGCCAGGAACTTCGCCGCGCCGTCAGCCCGGACAAGTACATCGTCCGTCAGGGCGAGAAGATCGTCGGTGCGCATGAGGTCATTGGCCGGGAGGACTATGAGAAGATGCGCGCCCTGCGCGACCAGTTGCGGGCGGCGCCGGACGGACAGCGGCAGCCAGGCAGGGTTGCCGGCGCCATGCTTCTCAATCTGCTGCTGATCAGCATACTCGGCGTCACCCTCCGGCTATTCCGCCCACAGCTCTATTCGTCGTCGCGTGTGGTGCTGGTGATAGCCGGAGTGGTACTCATCGTCCTTCTCGCCGCGGCAGGTGTTGGCAGCGATCCGGTGGCGGTGCGAGCGGAGCTTATTCCGATCGCCTTCGCGGCCGTTCTCTTCAGCGTGCTCTTCGATTCCCGTTTCAGCCTCATTGCGGCAATGACCGTGGCGCTTCTCATAGGCGCCCAGAACGTGTTCCGGGGAACCAACGCGCTCTACTTCGCCGTCCTTGGTGGCGTGGCCGCAGCCTTCAGCGTGCGCATCATCAGACGTCGCAATCAGTCCTACTATTCAATCCTGACGATAGCGGGAGCGTACCTGCTGGCCGCTGTTGCACTCGGTCTCACCCTGGACCGTGACGTGAGCGAGATTGCCCTGTCGGCGGGCTGGGGCGCTTTGAACGCCGTCGTCTCCGTCTCACTCGCCATGATCCTGCTTCCGCCGGCCGAGGATCTCACGGGCATCGACACGTATCTCAAGCTGCTCGAATGGTCGGACCTGAACCGACCGCTGATGCAGCGGCTCAGCCTGGAGGCGCCAGGGACATACGCACACACGGTGGCAATGGCCAACCTCGTGGAGGCCGCAGCGAACGCGATCGGCGCCAACGGACTGCTCGCACGAGTTGGAACCTACTACCACGATATCGGCAAACTGAGAAAGCCCCAGTACTTCGTGGAGAACCAGTCGAAGGGTCGCAACCCTCACGACAAGTTGAAGCCGCAGCAGAGCGCATCGATCATCCGCCACCATATCCGTGACGGCCTCGAGCTTGCCGAGGAGCATGGCGTACCGAAGGCCGTCAGGGCCTTCATCACGGAACACCACGGCACCGGACAGATCACATACTTCATGGAGAAGGCTCGCGAACGCGATGGCGCTGCTCCCAATCCCCTGGAGTACACGTATCCCGGCCCGGTACCCCAGAGTGCCGAGACGGCCATCTGCATGCTTGCCGACGGAGTGGAGGCATCGATGCGAGTCCTCAGCGATCCGACGGCACAGAAGATCCGCGACCTGGTGGATCACATCGTCCGCCAGCGGATGGAGCAGGGTCAACTTCGGGACGCCCCGCTGACCCTGCGCCAGATCGAGCTCATCAAGCAGGAGTTCGTCCGCGTGCTCACGGGCATGTATCACAGCCGCATCGACTACCCCTCCTCGAGCGGCGGCGTGACGGCGGAGTTCGCGTCGAAATGACGGCTCTCCCTGTAGACAGTCCCCCTCCACCTGCAAGGGGTCAACGGGAGCCGTTGGCTATCGACGTCTCCACAGAAGGCGTGCGAATCGCCCTCTCGCGTGAACGGGTCGCCACGATAGCGCGCACGGTGCTGCGCGCCGAGCGAGTCCGGAACGCGCTGCTGTCCATCACGTTCCTCGACGAGCAGGCCATAGCCAGACTCAACTGGGAGCATCTTCGGCACCGTGGACCCACCGATGTGATCTCGTTCGGGCTCACGCGCGAGGTGGATGGAGCTCCTGTGGTGGGTGACATCTATATCGCGCCAGCAATCGTCCGGAAGAATGCCCGCGAGCATGGGGAGGCCGGCCGTGCCGAGCTGACGCGTGTCGTGGTACACGGAGTACTGCACGTGCTCGGTCATGAACACCCTGAGGAAGGCGATCGGGTGAACTCGCCGATGTGGCGTCGCCAGGAATCCCTGGTCCGCCGCCTTCTCGCGTCCCCCAAGCCGTGACGCTCCTGGCAGTAGTAGCAATCGCCTCTGTCGCGCTGATCGCTGCCCTGGCCGCCGTCGCCGATGGCGCGTTGATGGCCCTGCAGCGCAATTCCGCCCGCCCTGCAGAGTCGACCGCGTCAGCTGCTGAACACGACCGTGCCCGTCGTACGCTCGGCTTCACCCGGTTACTCTCCCAACTGGCTGTCGGCGTCCTGGCCGGATTGCTGGTTCGCGACGAGGGTGTGAGAACGGCCGAGATCGCGTTCGTGATTATGGGTGCACTCGCCCTCGTCCTCGTCACCGAGACGGCGGCAAGGGCATGGGGCGACTCGCACGCTGAAGCGGTCAGCGCTCGCCTGGGACCGCTGGTGAGGCTGCTTGAACTGTTGCTCGCTCCTGTCACCGCCCTCGCTTCGGCGCTCGACCGGGGGACGGCGAGCGCGCTCCCTGCTCCCGCGATCGACGATGAGAGCAGGGAGGTCGCCGCGGCGCAGTTCCGTCAGGTCGTGGCCACCGAGGCAGACGTCACGCACGATGAGGCCGCACTCCTGCACGGCGTCTTCTCACTCGGTGACACCGAGGTGCATCAGGTGATGGTGCCCAGGGTGGACATCGTTGGCATAGAGGCAGCCATGCCCTGGTCCCAGGTGGTAGATCGGGTGCGCAGCTCGGAGCACTCACGCTTCCCGGTTTACGAGGAGGAGCTGGACGATATCCTGGGTGTTCTTTACGCGAAGGACCTGCTTCCGGCGATCCTGGCCGACGAGGAACCTGAGGCGGGCTGGGCATCGCTCATGCGACAGGCGTCATTCGTCCCGCGTACCAAGACGATCGGCGACCAATTGCGCGACTTCCGTGCGGAACGACAGCATATTGCCCTCGTCGCCGACGAATTCGGGGGCATCGCTGGCCTGGTGACGATCGAGGATGTGCTGGAGGAGATAGTCGGCGAGATTCGCGACGAATACGATGAGGAAGAACCGGAAATCGTCTGCGAGGAAGGGCGCAACTACTGGGTCGGGGGGCGTGTGACCCTGGAGGAACTCAGCGAGGAACTGGGCCACGATTTCGAGCGGGAGGGAATAACCACCGTCGGTGGACTGGTATACAACCAGCTCGGTCGGGTCCCGCGTCCCGGCGAGAGTTTTTCCATCGACGGCTTCCGCGTCGTCGTCGAGCGCGTCGTGCGGCGCAAGATCGAGCGCATCTATTTCGAGCGCATGGCGTCGGGAACGGACGGGGAAGACACATGACGACGACTCTCCTTCTCATCCTTTCCGTGCTCGTGATCGGCTGGTTGACCGCGGCCTCCACCGCGGTTCGTTCAGTCAGCAGGATCTGGCTCCGGCACTGGGCGGAGCAGGGTGCTCGCGGTAGCGTGGCGATCGAGCGGTATCTGGAAGGTCCGCAGCGATTGGTCCTCTCCGCGGGCACCGCCATCGCCCTCGCTTCGGTGCTTACCGGTCTGACACTGGGGATGGTCACCACTGGCAGTTTCTGGCGCGACTCCGGCCGCGTGGTTCTGGCGGCGGTGGTCCTGCTGATCTTCGGACAGATCGTGCCTCGCGCCGTTGGCCGACGGTGGGCGGTGTCGCTGTTGCCATATCTCGTTCCAGCGCTCCAGTTGACCGATTTCGTGCTCGGTCCGCTCTCCCTTGCCGTCCGGCGGGTCGCGGTGCGTTCCTCCGGCTCCGACGTCGAGGCGGTGCAGGAACCACGTGACGCGCTCGAGGATCTTCTTCGTGAGGGAGAGCTGGAGGGCGTGAGTGCCGGCGACGAAGCGGCGATCATCAGCGGCGTCGTCCAGTTTGGCGACAAGACTGCCGGGGACGTCATGACGCCGCGCGAGGAAATCTTCGCCGTTGACGGCACGCTCTCACGCGATGCGCTCTCCCAGGAGGTCGCCCAGTCAGGCTACAGTCGCGTACCCGTCTATGAAGGCAGCCTGGACAATCCAGTCGGAATGGTTCACGTATTCGACCTGATCAAGGCCTTTGCCGACGATCGCCCGCTGACATGGCGCCGACTGGCCTTTGCCGCACCTGACACGCATTGCAACGAGTTGCTTTCAAGAATGCTTCGCGGGCAGCTTCACCTGGCGCTGGTGCGCGACGCCGACGGCCGCACCCTCGGGCTCGTTACTCTCGAGGACCTTCTGGAGGAGCTGGTGGGAGACATTCGCGACGAGCATGACGATCCCCATCCGTCCACCGAACCGTCAGCCGGCTGACCGGCAGGAATGTCCCGCCGAGGGCCAGAGACCAACGAACGCATCGCCTCGCGTTCCCCATCCGCCAATGCATGACCACTGCCTCTTCCCGTTCGTCCATGCTCGACCGCCTGCTGGCTGATTTCGACGAACGAAAGCCGGCGGCCCTGGCTCGCGCAGTCTCCATCGTCGAGAATCATCGCGACGGCTTCGAAACGCTTCTCGGGTCGTTCCAGCCCAGACTGGGTCGAGCGCGTAGAATAGGCATGACCGGTCCGCCAGGCGCCGGCAAGAGCACGCTCACCACCGCCCTTGCGGAAGCCTTCCGGGCCCGCGGCCTTACCGTCGGCATCATCGCCGTGGATCCGACCTCGCCGTTCACGGGTGGCGCGCTTCTGGGCGACAGGATCAGGATGGAACGGGTCGCGCTCGACGATGGCGTGTACATCCGCTCCCTCGCCACCCGTGGGTCGCTGGGCGGCCTCTCGAGGGCGACCCGGGAGACGGCCGACGTCCTGGATGCGTACGGATTCGACCGCATACTGATCGAGACTGTGGGCGTTGGACAGAGCGAGCTGGACGTTGCCCGCACCGCCGACACGACGCTGGTCGTGCTCGTGCCGGAATCCGGGGACGCCATCCAGACGCTCAAGGCAGGCCTGATGGAGATCGCCGATATCTTCGCCGTCAACAAGGCCGACCGGCCCGGCGCCGACCGGATGCTGAACGACATCGAGGTGATGCTGGGAATGCGCTCGGGGATGACGCGGGGCGAACTGCCGGCGCACCATGGCGTGGACCTGAAGAGCGCCGAGCTCAAGCGCAAGCTGAATCCGTCGCGCGTGGCTCGCGAGGCCGCCGCCGATGACAGCGCCGACCAATGGACGCCGCCAGTCCTGCGCACCATAGCCACCCAGGGCGAGGGAATACCGAAGCTGTACGAGGCACTGGACCGTCATCACCGTTATCTTGAGCGTAGCGGGGTGCTGCATGAGCGCCGGCTACAGCGGATGCGCGAGCGGGTAATCGAGACGACGGAGCACCGTATCAGCCGGCGTCTCTGGCAGGACCCGGAGACCAATAGCTGGCTGGATGCGCAGCTACCCGCGCTCGAACGGGGCGAGCTCACGCCGTTCAACGTGGCCGATGCCCTACTCGCCCGTAGTGGCGACCTTATCACCCGGATCGACCGATGACGATGTCCACCGACCTCACCAGCGAGACCGCGACCGACAGCCGGGCAACGCTCGCCCAGCAAGAGGAACTCGAGCGACTACGCTCCGAAGTAGCCATGTGGCGCGAGCGATACGAGCGCGGAACCAAGCGCGAGATCGATTTTGCCAACTCGGCTTTCGAGCCGGCTCCTCTGTACACGGCGCTGGATACCCTCACCACCTCGGCGGCGACCGAGGTCCCGGGTACTCACCCATTCACTCGCGGTGTCCACCCCACCGGCTACCGCGGGCGGCTGTGGACGATGCGCCAGTTCGCCGGCTTTGGAAGTGCCAGCGATACGAACCAGCGGTTCAAGTTCCTTCTCTCGCAGGGTCAGACAGGATTGTCGGTGGCCTTCGACTTCCCGACGCTCATGGGCTACGACTCGGACCACCCGAGGTCTGAAGGTGAGGTGGGCAAGACCGGCGTTGCGATCTCCAGCCTGGCCGACATGGAGCTCCTCTTCGACGGCATCCCGCTCGATGAGGTGTCGACGTCGATGACCATCAATGGTCCGGCAGTGATCCTGTACGCGTTCTACGTGGCGGCCGCGGAGAAGCAGGGTGTTTCGGCAGAGAAGCTGCGCGGTACGGTTCAGAACGACATCCTGAAGGAGTACATGGCGCAGCATGCCTGGTGCTTCCCGATCGAGCCCGCGCTCCGCCTGATCGTGGACTCCTTCGAGTGGTCGGCCAGCCACGCGCCGCAGTGGAATACCATCTCGATCTCCGGCTACCACATTCGTGAAGCCGGTGCCACTGCCGCCCAGGAACTGGCCTTCACCCTTGCTGACGGATTCACCTATGTGGAACGCGGCGTCGAGCGTGGCCTCGCCGTGGACGACTTCGCTCCGCGTCTGTCCTTCTTCTGGGACATCCACAACGACTTCTTCGAGGAGATCGCAAAGCTCCGTGCGGCGCGCCGGATCTGGGCTCGTCACATGCGCGACCGCTTCCAGGCACGCGACCCCCGTTCCTGGATGATGCGCTTCCACTCGCAGACGGCCGGGGTGACGCTAACCGCCCAGCAACCCGTCAACAACGTCATACGGGTGGCCTATCAGGCGATGGCCGCCGTACTCGGCGGGACCCAGAGCCTGCACACCAACTCGATGGACGAGACGCTGGCATTGCCCACCGAGCACGCGGTGCAGGTGGCCCTGCGTACACAGCAGGTGCTGGCTTTCGAGAGTGGTGTCCCGAACGTGGTGGATCCCCTGGGCGGTTCCTACTACGTGGAGGCCCTGACCGACGAACTCGAGCGCCAGGCGGAGGAGATCTTCACCCGGATCAACGAGTTCGGCGGCGTCGTCGCCGGCCTGGAGCAGGGTTGGTTCCAGCGTGAGATCGCCCGTTCGGCTTCGCGCCAGCAGTGGGAGATCGAGCAACACCGCAAGGTGATCGTGGGGGTCAACGAGTTCATCACTGAGGAGGATGAACTCTCGATCCCCGTCCTGAAGGTCGGTGCCGAGGCCGAGCGCGATCAGCGTGAAAGGCTGGCAGCGCTCCGCTCCACTCGCGACAACGCGCTCTGTGCCACCCGACTGGAAGCCCTGCGCGTTGCCTGCCGTGGCAGTGAGAACACCATGCCGTACATCCTGAACTGCGCTCGTGCCTACTGCACCCTGTTCGAGATCCGGGCAGCCATGGAGGACGTCTTCGGCGCGTACCGCGAACCGGTGTTCTTCTGAGCGCGTCGGGCAGGTCGAAGGCGGTCAAGCGCCCCGATGCGTCGGACGGATCGAAGGCGAGCAAGCGCACAAGCGCCTCGGGCAGGTCTGCATCGGGCAAGCGCTCCGGCGCCGCCGCTCCGGCGCCATCTCTCACCAACTGGTGGGCGAACTACTTCGATGCGCAGTACCTGCTCGAGTACGAGCCCCTGTTCAACCTCGAGAGCGACCGCAGTGAGGTCGCCCGACTGACCGAGCTGCTCGGCCTGCCAGTGGGGTCGAGGGTGCTGGATTGTCCGTGCGGACAGGGGCGACATTCGCACCTGCTTGCCGAGAATGGCTTCGATGTCGACGGGCTGGATTACTCGGCGGACCTCCTGGACATCGCCAGGGCTCGCGGCACCGGTCGCAATCTTCGCTATACCCGCGGTGACATGCGTCGCCTGCCCGCCAGATGGACCGGTCGGTTCGATGCCGTGTTGAACCTGTTCACGTCGTTCGGCTTCTTCGCTTCGGCCGACGACGACCAACAGGTGATCAACGAGTTTGCCCGCGTGCTCAAGCCCGGCGGGATGCTCGTCTGGAATGGCGGGAGTCGGGACGGCGTGATGGCACGCTTTCTCGCCCGTGATTGGTGGAAGTCGGATGACGGCACCATGATCGGCCATGAGCGCGAGTTCGACCCGCTCTCCGGTTTCCTCGAGATCCGTTCGACCTGGCATGGCCCGAATGGTGCCGGCGAGCGGTCACACCGCATACGACTGTACACAGCGAGCCGGCTCGCAGCCCTCTGTGCCTCGGCAGGACTCGTCGTGCTGGAAGCGTACGATGGCTGGCATGACCGGCCACTCCATCGTCGCTCCACCCAGATGACGCTCGTCGCCCGGAAGGAATGAGTTGCCGTCCCCCGGTGATGCTGCGTAACTTTGCAGGTTGACAGCAACCGCCTCCGCCTGGAACTGCGCAGCCTCACCCAACCGGCCCCTCGCTGGTGGCCGAATGCCAATCAGGAAATCGTCATGACCCGTCCCATCCGTGTGCTCGTCGCGAAGCCTGGCCTGGATGGCCACGATCGCGGTGCCAAGGTGGTCGCCGCAGCGCTGCGCGATGCCGGAATGGAGGTCATCTATACTGGCCTTCACCAGACGCCGGAGATGATTGCCACGGCCGCGGTCCAGGAGGATGTCGACGTTGTCGGCCTGTCCATCCTCTCGGGAGCGCACATGACGCTCTTCCCTCGCGTCCTCGAATTGCTCCGCGAGCAGGGACGGGATGACATCCTTCTCACCGGAGGCGGCATCATTCCCCAGGAGGACATGGAGGAACTGGAGAAGCTGGGGACCGGCAGGCTGTTCGGCCCGGGAACCTCCACCGGCCAGTTGGTGGAATTCATCCAGCAGTGGTTCGCCGCCCGGAATGAGCAACAGGCGTGAGTAGCAGACTGGCGGAGCTTGCCGCGGAATCGAGGGAGCTGGAGTCACGGCTTCGCGAGGGTGGCGGCGCGGCGCGCATCGCGAAGCAGCACGCACAGGGCAAGCTCACGGCCCGCGAACGCGTCGCCGGGCTGTGCGACAGCGACTCGCGGTTCCTTGAGGTTGGATTGCTCGTCGCTCACGATCGTTATGACGGGCAGGCACCATCGGCGGGGGTGGTGACCGGCATCGGGATGGTGCACGGGCGTGAGGTGGTGATCGTTGCCAACGACGCCACGGTCAAGGCGGGATCGTGGTGGCCCGAGACAATCACCAAGATCCTCCGCGCCCAGGAGATCGCCATGCGCTGCCGTATCCCCATCATCTACCTGGTGGATTCGGCGGGCGTGAACCTCCCCTACCAGGGCGGCGTCTTCCCGGGGCAGTACGGTGCAGCGCGCATCTTCTACTACAACTCCATCATGCGGCGGTACCTCCGGATCCCGCAACTGGCTGCAGTGATGGGGCAGTGCATAGCCGGCGGCGCATACCTGCCGGCGCTATCCGACACCATAGTCATGGTGGAAGGCAGTTCCTTCATGGGGCTCGGCGGGCCCAACCTGGTGAAGGGTGCCACGGGCGAGGTAGTGGACGGGGAGACGCTGGGAGGCGCGGCCACGCATACGAAAGTGAGCGGCGTCGCTCACTACATGGTACCCGACGACGAAGCCTGCCTCGCCCGGCTTCGTGAATTGGTGGAGCTCCTCCCGCGGGTGGTGCGCGAGACGCGGCTGGCCGGACTCGCGGCCACTCCTGCGGCCCCGGCCATGGTCGACCTGTACGAGCTGTTGCCGTCGGACCATCGCATGTCCTACGACATGAGTGCGGTGCTGAGCAGCCTCGTGGACGGAGGCGAACTGCGTGAGTTTCAGGGTGAACTGGCGCGCGAGATGATCTGCGCTGACGCCCGCCTCGACGGCCTGCCGATTGGCGTCATCGCCAACCAACGCGGGCTCATCAAGGGTCGGCCGGGAGAGAAGCCGAGGTTCGGAGGCATCATCTACGCCGAGAGTGCAGAGAAGGTCGCCTACTTCATCGATCGTTGCGACCGGCAGGGTATCCCCATTCTCTTCGTCCAGGACGTCTCCGGCTTTATGGTCGGAGCCGAGGCGGAACACGAGGGAATCATTCGTGCCGGCGCTCGTTTCGTCGAGGCCATGGCGACGGCGCGTGTGCCCAAGCTGGTGCTCACCGTGAATCACGCTTCCGGGGCTGGCTATTATGCCATGGCGGGCCAGGGTTTCGATCCGGATTTCATCTTCTCGTGGCCCACGGGGCGGATGGGTGTGATGGAAGGCGAGGCAGCGGTCAACGCCGTCCACGGCCCGGCGCTGGATGCCGCGCGCCGTGGCAACGGCCAGGCCAGCGCCGCAGTGATGGAGGCGGTGGAAACGATGCGCGCCGACTACGAGCAACAGCTGGATGCCCGGTATGCAGGCGCGCGCGGATACATCGACGCCATTGTCTATCCCGAGGATACACGTGAGGTGCTTGCCATGGCCCTTCGTGCCTCGCTTCAGAATCCTGGCCCACATATCGGGCCGTTTCAACTTCCCGCAGGACTCAGCGAGGTGCTGTGAGCACGATGTCAGGGCGCGAAACGCGAACGGGACGAGCGACGGTACGAGTCGCCAGCGGCCAGGGCTTCTGGGGCGATTCCCTCGATGCCCCACGTCGGCAGGTGGAAGGCGGTGAGGTGGATTACCTCATGCTCGACTACCTGGCCGAGGTCACCATGTCGATCCTCCAGAAGCAGCGAGAGCGCGACCCGGATATGGGCTATGCGCGCGACTTCATCGGTGCGGTGGAGAGCATGCTGCCGGCCATCACCGAGCGCGGCGTGCGGGTGATCGCCAATGCTGGTGGTGTCAATCCGCCGGCCTGTGCCGAAGCTCTGCTGAAGATGGCCGCCTCTCATGGCGCCACGCTTCGCGTGGGCGTCGTGACCGGCGACGACCTGCTGCCGCGACTGGATGAGTTGATCAGACAGGGTCACACGTTGACCCACATGGAGACGGGTGAATCGCTGGATACTGTTCGCGACCGTGTACTCTCGGCGAACGCCTACATCGGCTCCGAGCCGATCGTGGAAGCGCTCGAGAAGGGTGCGCAGGTCGTCATCACCGGCCGCTCCACCGACACGGCGCTCACCATGGCTCCGCTCCGGCATGAATTCCGCTGGGCTGCCGATGACTGGGACCGTCTGGCCGCAGGCATCGTGGCCGGCCACATCCTGGAGTGCGGAGCACAGGCAAGCGGCGGCAACTGCCTGTACGACTGGCGCAACATTCCCGACCTGGCCAACGTGGGCTACCCGATAGTGGAGGCCGGCGCCGATGGCAGCTTCGTCGTCTACAAGCATCCCGGCACGGGCGGCCGCATCTCGGTGCAGACAGTCACCGAGCAGCTTGTTTACGAGATGGGCGATCCGACGTCGTACATCACCCCTGACGTCGTCGCCGACTTCACGAGCATCCGGCTCGAACCGGCCGGTCCCGATCGTGTCCGGGTGCATGGTATTGGCGGCACTCCGGCGACGGACAAGCTCAAGGTGTCGATCGCCTATCGTGCCGGCTACAAGGCCGTCGGTACGCTGGTCTACGCCTGGCCGGACGCGCTCGACAAGGCCGAGGCGGCCGCCACCGTCCTCCGCGAACGGCTGGATCGGCTGGGCCTGTCCTTCGACAGCGTTCTGGTGGAGTACGTGGGGGCGTCGGCCACACACGGCCCCCTGTCAGGCATCGATACTGCGCCCTGGCGCGCTGACCTCCCCGAAGTGCAACTCCGCTTCGGCGTTCGCGGACCCGACCGCGCCGCCGTCGAGCGATTCACCCGCGAGCTGGCGCCGCTCGTGCTCAATGGTCCGCCCAGTGTGACTGGCTTTGCCGGCGGCCGACCGAAGGTCGAGGAAATTGTCGCTTACTGGCCGGCCCTCATCGACAAGGATGTCGTGGAGACGATAGTGGAGGTGACCTCGTGAAGGTGCGACTGCTCGACCTCGCCCACGCCCGATCCGGCGACAAGGGTGACATGGCCAACGTTGGCGTCATCGCGCTGCGGCCGGAGTGGTATCCACTACTCGCCCGCCTGCTGACCAGCGACCGCGTCGCCGCCCATTTTTCCGGCGTGATCAGCGGCGGGGTCGACCGTTTCGAACTTCCCAATCTCCACGCCCTCAATTTTCTGCTCCACGGCGCGCTGGATGGTGGCGGAACGATCTCGCTGAAGACCGATGCCCAGGGGAAGGTGTTCTCCACCGCGCTCCTTCGCCTGGAGCTGGATGTTCCCGCCGACGAGGCACGCCGACTCGGACTGCCCGGTTCTGCCTGACGGTGGCCCCGCTCGCATGACCCGGCTTACCCGCGTCAAGCTGATTGTCGCCGCCGCAGGCGTGAGCATCTGGGCGGTGGGGGTGCGGGTGGGGGACGAGCGCCTGAAGTGGGCGGGCATTGCGATACTGGTCGCGGCCTTCCTGCTCCGCCTGCTGAATGACAGACCCGGTGCCTCCTCCGACGACGCCTCCGGGCCGGATGATGGATCGCCCTGAAGCCGGCGTCAGTTGACGATCAGGCTTGCATTTCCTCCACTCTCGCGCCCTCCGACATCCACCGCCTGGCGGGTACCTGGCCGCTTCAGGCGGCTGACGAGGGTACGGCTCCGGTCCACCACGAAAACGTCGTTGACGACGCCTGCAAGCTCCTGACGCACAGGCCGCTAAAGCGTTAGGTTGCAATGCTTATGTCCTCCAACCCCGTTCCTGAACTTCTCGCTCCCGCAGGCAGCCTGGACGCAGTCCGGGCGGCCATTGCCAACGGCGCCGACGCTGTCTACCTCGGCGCCGAGCGATTCAATGCGCGCGATGATGGAGCCCAACTCACAATGGACGAGGTCGGGGAGGCCTGCGCCCTGGCCCACGAGCGGGGGCGCCGCATCTACCTGACGCTGAACGTCCTGATCAAGCCTGCCGAGCTCACCGACGCCCTCCGGTTCCTGGGCCAGGCCGTGGATCGTGGCATCGATGCCGCGATCGTACAGGATGTCGGCCTGGTGCGTCTCATCCAACGCGTATACCCCGGGTTGGAGATCCACGGCTCCACCCAGATGACGGTGCACGACGCGAGTGGCGCCCGCCTCATGCAGAGCCTGGGCGTGGAGCGCGTGGTGCTGGCGCGGGAGAACACCCTGCAGGACATAAAGGCGATCCACGATGCCGTACCTGGCATCGGCCTCGAGACCTTCGTTCACGGCGCTCTGTGCATCAGCTATTCGGGCCAGTGTTACATGTCCGGCATGATCTCCGAGCGGAGCGCCAACCGAGGCTCCTGCGCGCAGTCGTGTCGCAAGGACTACGTGCTGCGCGACAGCGCTTCCGGCGATGAACTGGATCGCGGTTACCTCATCTCGGCGAAGGACCTGGGTGCGTACGATCACCTGCCGGAAATTGCTGCGGCAGGCGTTGGTTGCCTCAAGGTGGAGGGGAGGAAGAAGAAGCCCGAGTACGTTGCGACCGTCACTCACGGCTACCGTACCTTTCTCGACCGACTCGCCGACGGCACGTGGACCGCACCGGTCGAGGAAGAGGTGCAACCGCTCGTCCAGATCTTCAGCCGTGGCTTCACCGGCGGCATGTACGGTGGCCGCGCCGGCCGTGACTACATCACGCGTACCCAGCCGGACAATTACGGTGCTCTGCTGGGCCGGGTCATAGGCCGGGAGGGTGGTTCGCTGATCCTCGAGCTGAATCGCCCGGTTGTCGAGGGCGATGGACTGGGCTTCGAGCCGCCGTCCGGAGGGGCAGGGCAGTCGACGGGCTTCACCGTCACCAGCGTCCGGACCCTGGAGGAGCGCGACGGACTCGTTCGTCAGGCCATCACGGCGCGGTCTCCGGTGCCAACGGGGTGGAGCGTCGTGCGGACCGCTGACATCGATCTGCTGACGCGCGCGCGGGAGAGTTACGCGGCACTCAGCGCCACGGCCCGTCAGCGCAAGACGAGCCTGGACGTGCGACTCTTCGGCAGCGCCGGAACGCCGCTCAAGCTCATTGCCTCGGCAGACGGAGAGGATGTCACCGTCCGGACGGAGCTACCGCTTGCACCAGCCCGGAAGCGCGCCCTGGCGAGGGAACAGCTTCGCGAACAGTTGGGACGGCTGGGTGAGACCCCGTTCGTACTGGCCGCGCTCGACGACGCGGCGCTCGCACCCGGGCTGTTCATCCCGGTCAGCGAACTCAATCACCTTCGGCAGCACGCGGTCGACGAGTTGCTGCTGCGTCGGGACTGGGCGGAGCAAGCGCGGCTGGGCCAGCGCGACGAGGAGATCGAGGCAGCAGTCGCCGGGATCGAACTGGCCGCTACGACCGTCGCGACGCATGGCATGGAGCCTCCCGGGTTGGAGCATTCCTCCGCGAGTGAACGCTCACGGGCGAACGATTGGCAGCGCGCGGTCATCCTCGCCGCCAGCGTCCACACAATCGACGATGCGCGACTGGCTGCCGAAGGTGGGGCCACCGAGATCATCCTCGATCCATTCCTGCGCCATCCATTGCCCCCCGTGACGCGGGTGCTGGCGCTCCGCGACGAACTCGAATCGCGCCGAATCGCCTTCCGGTTGCGGATGCCGACCATCGTCCGGCCGGCGGAACTTCGTCCGCTCCGGAAGTGGCTCGCCCTGGATCTGCCGCTACTCACCGGACACACCGGACTGCTTGCCGAGTGGGCTGCCGAAGGACGCGATGTGGTGGCGGACTACGCCGTGAACTGCTTCAACGCTCACTCCGCCGCCGAGTACTTCCGGCTTGGCGCGAGGCGGATAGTGCTCTCCGTGGAGTTGACGACGCAGGAGATGGTCGATGTGACCGGTCCCTGGGAAGGGCGGGGTTTCGACGTCATGCTCTATGGCCGCCCCGAGGGAATGACGATCGAACATTGCGTACTCTCGGCCGCTTACGACCGGGTCCCAACCACCTGTCGTGACCTCTGTGTGCAACGGCACCCCAGGGTCGAGCTGACAGATCCGGCAGGCTATACCTTTGCAGTTGCCACGGACTCGGCGTGCCGCAACAGGCTGCTCCATTCCAGACCGGTGGACGGTTCCACATACCTGCCGCGCCTCTGGGGCGCCGGGCTGCGCAACTATCAGCTCATCTTCAACGTGCCCGGCGACAACGTGACAGGCATCACGGCAGCCGTGCGCGGGCAGCTCGACGCCCTGGAGACGGGGATGCGTCCTGATGCGGGATCCGTCCGCGAATTGCTCGGCTCCGAGTTCACGCGGGGTCACTTCGCTCGTGCGGTCTGACGTGCCGGCGTGCGCCAGGATGGTGAGCGGCCTGGTCGTGTCAGTGTCAGGGTAGGACATGACTGATCCCACCCTGGACGATGCGCGCCGGGTTCTGCGCCGTTCATTCGGCTATGATGCGTTCCGCGCCGGACAGGAGCTGGCCGTCACGGCCGTGCTCGAGCGACGCGACACCCTCGTGATCCTTCCCACCGGCGGTGGCAAGTCGGTCTGCTACCAGGTGCCGGCATTGCTCCTGCCGGGGCTCACGGTCGTCGTCAGTCCGCTCATCTCGCTGATGAAGGACCAGGTGGACGCGCTGAATGCTCGCGGACTGCCAGCGGCCTTCATCAACAGCACGCTCAGTTCCGGCCAGGTCTCGGACCGGCTGGCGGCCGCGCAGCGAGGGGAGCTGAAGCTGCTCTACGTGGCGCCCGAGCGCTTTGACCAGGGAAGTACCGCCGAGCGCTTGCGGAAGATGGGTGTCTCACTACTTGCCGTGGACGAGGCGCACTGCGTGAGCGAGTGGGGACATGATTTCCGACCCAGCTACCTTCGCATCCACGATGTCCGGCAGCAGCTCGGCAACCCGCCGGCTGTCGCCTTGACGGCGACGGCGACGCCGGAGGTGCGTCAGGATATCGCTCGCCAGTTGCGTCTGGTGAATCCGGTGACCGTCATAACCGGTTTCGACCGGCAGAACCTGCACTATCACGTCATTCCCACCCGCAACGACGACGAGAAGCGGACGGCGATGATCCGCGCCCTGTCCGACCGCGACGGGGTGGCCGTAGTCTACGCATCGACCCGTCGAGCGGTGGAGCAGATCACGGGAGTCCTGGAACGTGCGCATCTGCCGGTTGTAGGCTATCACGCTGGCCTCGACGACGCCCGGCGGCATGAGGTTCAGGAAGCATTCATGCAGGAGAGGGTGCGCGTCATAGTCGCCACCAACGCCTTCGGCATGGGTATCGACAAGGCCAACGTCCGGTTGGTGATCCACTACTCGATGCCGGGCACTCTCGAGGCCTACTATCAGGAGGCCGGGCGGGCGGGCAGGGACGGTGCAAGATCGGATTGCATCCTGCTTCATTCCTTTCCTGACCGCTTCACCCACGAGTTCTTCATCAGGAGCGCCTATCCTGAGCGTTCCCTGGTCGAACAGGTTTACGCCAGGCTGCGCCACGAAGCTGATCGTACCGGGCTGGTGACGACGAGCGCCCGCGACCTGCTGCCGGTCCTGTCGGGCAAGGTGAGCGAGCGCGAGGTGGAATCGGCGCTACGCCTGCTCGCCCAGTCCGGTGCGCTGGCTACCGAGTCTGAAGCGGCCACGCGCGTTCATGTGAGACTGCTGGCGACCCCTGACCGGATCCGCCGGGAACTGCGTCCCGATCAGGGGATGGAACTCGAGCTGTTGCGGGCGCTCTGGCGCGGAGTCGGCAAGTCCATCTCCCAGGGCGCACTGGTGGATGTGGACGGGCTGCCTCCAGGGTTCGGCGGCGCCCAGGGCGTCTTCCCGCTTCTCGACTCCCTCCAGGCGCGTCAGTTCGTGGCCTGGGAGCGGACCGGCGGGGGCAATCGGTTGACACGTCCAGCGAGCGCACTTTCGGTCTTCCGGGTGGACTGGGCGGGGATCGACAGACGGCGACGGGCAGAACTCTCGAAGCTGGACGCCGTCCAGCGCTACGCTTACACCGATGGTTGCCGGCGAGCGTTCGTACTCCGATATTTTGGGGATGCTGCTGCGGGCAGTCGTTGCACTGGCTGCGACAACTGTCTGGGGATTCGTCACAAGGTGGAAGGCACGGGTACCGCCGCGCGCCGCCGCAAGGACGAACGGCGGCGAGTATCACGCACGGCGAGGTCGGCTACCGCTACCTCGGTTTCCTCCGATCCCGTGGTTGGACCCGATGAGGCGCCGCTGTTCTCCGCTCTGAAGACGTTGCGATCCGAGCTGGCGCGCGCCCAGAAGGTGCCGGCCTACGTCGTGTTTTCCGATCGGACCCTGGCCGAGATGGCTCTCCGTCGCCCGCGTACATTGACAGGAATGGGCGACATAAGCGGCGTCGGCCCCACAAAACTAGATAGATACGGCGAGCGATTCCTCGACGTCATTCGCGCTGCCTCGGATATCGAGGCTGCCTGACACCGGCCCGATCGCCATCTCCAGCTTCCTCAGCCTCACCTAATGGACGACTCCTTCTACTTCTCAGAGCAGCATCACGCGGTGCGAGACATGGTTCGTGCCTTTGCCCGGGAGGCCGTCTCCCCGGTCGCTCGCGAGCTCGATGACTCTGCCACCTTCCCCTGGGATAACGTGGCCCGGATGGCTGAACTGGGCCTTCTGGGAATCCCGTGGCCAGAGGAGTTGGGGGGAGCCGGGTTGGACCTCACGAGCTACATCCTGGCCATCCATGAGATGGCCAAGGTGGATGCCTCTCACGCCATAACGATTTCCGCGCACACGACGCTGGGCACGTCACCGATCGTCAACTTCGGCACGACGGCACAGAAGGAAAGGTATGTGCCGCTGCTCGCCACGGGCTCCGTGCTCGGTGGTTTCGGGCTGACCGAACCTGGTGCCGGCAGTGACGCTGGCGGCACCCAGACAACGGCCGTCCGCAAGAACGGCCACTACCTGCTCAACGGATCCAAGATCTTCATCACCCACGGTGGCGTGGGAGAGATCTTCGTGGTCACCGCCGTCACCGATCCATCCAGAGGGACCAAGGGAATCAGTTCGTTCATCCTGACCAAGGAGACGACCGACCTCGAGGCGGCGCGGCGGGTCGGGATGGGCCATGATCCGAACCTTCCGGCGATGCCGGGCTTCAGGGCCGGCAAGAAGGAAGACAAGCTCGGCTGGCGCGCCTCCGACACCCGCGAACTCATCTTCGAGGATGTGGAGGTTCCCGCTGAGAACCTGCTCGGTGAGGAGGGGATGGGTTTCGTCAACTTCATGCGAACCCTCGACTCGGGGCGTATCGGCATCGCCGCCCTCTCCCTGGGACTGGCCGAGGGGGCATTCGAGGCGGCACTGGCCTATGCCGGCGAGCGGAAGCAGTTTGGCCAGGCGATATTGAGCTTTCAGGGCGTCCAGTTCCAGCTCTCCGACATGGCCACCGAGATCGAGGCAGGGAAACATCTGGTATATCACGCCACCTGGCTGGCTCAGCAGGGGCGACCGTTCGGCAAGGAGGCTGCCATGGCCAAGCTCTTCTGCTCGGAACTGGCCATGCGCGCGACGATCAAGTCGGTGCAGATCCTGGGCGGTTACGGTTATACGAAGGACTATCCGGTCGAGCGCATGATGAGAGATGCGAAGATCTGTGAGATTGGAGAGGGGACGTCGGAGATCCAGCGAGTCGTGATCGCTCGTCACCTGGCCAGGGAAGTGGACGCGTGACATGGGGACGGGTAGTTCGCCGACTTCGACTGCCGCTGGGCTTTCTGCTGGGCGGACTGTATCTCGCGTTCGCCCACCCCACTGCCGGCTCGCTGCTGCTGGGCGCTGTCGTGGCCCTGGTGGGAGTCATCATACGTGGCTGGGCGTCGGGACACATAGTGAAGAACGATCGCCTGGCCATGACCGGCCCCTACGCGCACACACGGAACCCGCTTTACCTGGGCAGCTTTCTCATCGCTGCCGGGTTCGCCATTGCCGCTCACTGGTCACTGCTCCTGCTCGTCGTCGCTTTCTTCGCACTCGTCTACGGCCCCACTATCCAGCAGGAGCGTGACTTCGTGCGCTCCAGGTTTCCGGACGATTATGCCGTCTACGAACAGAACGTGCCCGTCTTCTTCCCGCGCTCATCACCCTGGCGCGATGGTTCCATGGAGTCCTCCACTCCCTTCAGCTATGCGCTCTACCTGCGTCACAGCGAGTGGCAGGTGGCGCTGGTCTACATACTCGCCCTACTCTGGTTGTCCTTCCGTATGCGGCCGTCACCGTGAGTGAGATGCTCGCGCGCGGTAGCGTCGGCGTTACGGATGTCGCGGTTCCCGCTGCCGATCCGGTCTTCCTGATCGGCGCGGACGCGACCGGCCTATGAGCAACCCAAACGGCGCCGCAGCAGATGGACTCTCCGGCGCATCTCGTGCCGCCCCTGGGCGGCCTACAATGAAACGTGAGATACTGATCAACGCGGCCCCCCGCGAGACCCGCGTCGCCATCCTCGAGGATGGCGAACTGGTCGAATTGCTGGTGGACCGACCGGAAGCCCGGCGGATGGTTGGCGACGTCTACCTGGGAAAGGTGGAGGCGGTGTTGCCCGGTATCCAGGCCGCCTTCGTCGACATTGGCACCGAGAAGAGCGCCTTCCTGCATGCCAGCGACCTCGTGGTACCGGAGGCGGATGCGGACGACGACGATGATGATGATGAGGAGGAGGAATCGGACGAGACGGAGGCGCCGACGCAGCGCGGCCGTTCAAAGGGTCCGCCCATCCAGGACGTCCTCAAGCGTGGTCAGGAACTTCTCGTCCAGATCTCCAAGGAGCCCATCTCCACCAAGGGTCCGCGCGTCACCGCCCAGATATCACTGGCCGGTCGCTTCATCGTCTTCATGCCCCATGGCTCGAAGGTGGGCGTCAGTCGCAAGATTGGTGAGCGTGCCGAGCGGCTGCGGCTGCGTCAGCTGGTAAGGGAGGTGAAGGGAGACAGCTCGGGCGGCGTCATCGTGCGCACGGTGGGCGAGGACGTGACACAGGAGACCTTCGCACGTGAGCTGGCGACGCTTCGGAATCAGTGGAAGCGGATCACCCGGAAGGTGCAGTTCATGCGCGCGCCGGCAATGATCCACCGCGAGACGTCACTCACTCGCGGCATCATCCGCGACGTCTTCAGCACGAAGGTCGACGCCCTGACGGTGGACTCGAAGGCCGTCCACCAGGAGATCGTCGAGTACCTCAAGGGCATCGCTCCGGAATTGATGGACAGGGTGAAGCTGTACGAGGAAGCCGTGCCCCTCTTCGATACGGCCGACGTGGAAGCCGAGATTCGCGACATCTTCAAGAGGCGTTGCGACCTGCCGTCCGGCGGCTACCTGATCATCGAGCCCACCGAGGCGCTGGTCTCCATAGACGTCAACTCGGGGCGGTACACGGGAAAGAAGGATCCGGAGAAGACGGTCCTGCGGACGAACATGGAGGCGGCACGCGAGATCGCCCGCCAGCTCCGACTGCGCGACGTGGGTGGAATAATCGTATGCGACTTCATCGACATGGAGATCAAGGGGAATCGGGAGAAGGTGCTGCAGGAACTGCGTACCTACCTCTCCCGCGACCGCGCGCGGACGAAGGCGTTCGCCGTGAGCGACCTCGGTCTCATCGAGATGACCCGCCAGCGGGTACGTCAGAGTCACCTGCAGAGCATGACCACGCCCTGTCCCACTTGCCGGGGCACCGGGCGCATCTTCACCCCGGAGACGATCATACGCCGGGTGGAGCGCTCGGTACGGCGGATGGGGCTGGAGGGGAAGCGCGACGCGCTGGTCGTTCGACTCCACCCGGACGTGGCCTACTATGTACTGGAGCAGGAGCCGGAGTTCACCCGCAAGCTGGGGAAGACGTTGCCGTTCAGCTTCGAATTGCGCGACGATCCGTTGCTCATGCCCGACGATTTCCGGCTGGTCGTCAAGAGCGCCGGCCGCGACGTGACCCAGCAGTACGCGGTGGCCTAGGCGGCGGCCACGGCATCCCGTTGAGGGCGCCTGCGGCCGTTGACAGTCGAGCGGTGGGTCGGTAACTTAACAGGCTTACGTCCATATTCGACTCTGGTTCCTCCCATGACTTACGCTATCATCCGCACCGGCGGCAAGCAGTTCCGCGTTCGACCGGGTCAGACGCTGCGCATGCCGACGTTGCTCGGTGAAGCCGGCGCCCAGGTCACCTTCAACGAGGTGCTGCTCGGCTCCGACGGCTCGAACGTCCGCACCGGTGTGCCCATGCTCGACGGCGCGAAGGTGACCGGCGAGATCGTGCGGCATGGCCTGGGCGAGAAGATCGTCGTCTTCAAGTTCAAGCGACGGAAGAACTACGCCAGGAAGCAGGGCCATCGCCAGGGCTTCACCGAAGTCAGGATCAACGACATCAACCTCGGCTGAGGCGGAGGATTCAATGGCTCACAAGAAAGGCGGCGGATCCACACGGAACGGCCGCGATTCCAACGCGCAGTATCGTGGCATCAAGAAGTACGGTGGCGAGGTCGTGCGGGCGGGCAACATCATCGTGCGCCAGTGCGGTACCAAGTGGCACCCCGGTCGGGGGGTCGGCCTGGGCTCCGACTACACGATCTTTGCCCTCATCGATGGAGTGGTGAAGTTCGAGCACAAGGACAAGCGCCGCCTCAAGGTCAGCGTCTATCCAGCCACCGCCGATGCTCCGGCGGCAGCTACTGGAACTGCCGCGTAACTGCACCGAACGGCATGACGTGGAGAGCGCGCCTGTCCCTGAGGGACGGGCGCGCTTTTCGCATCATATCGTGTTCTACCGCCCTCCACGGCTCGACCGACTCGGCAGGACGGTAGTCGCGAAACAAACCAGCGGCGGCGCCGTATGGTCGTTGACGAACCTTCCCGACCGGAGATGTTGCTCATGGCGCTTTGGGACAAGCTGAAGACGGAACTCGATCGTGCTGGGCGCGTGGCACAGACCGCCATAGACGGCGGCAAGGTACGCATCGACCTGATGCGCGTGCGGCAACTGGCCGACAAGACGGCCGAAGCACTGGGTTACGCGATCTTCAATGCGCGGCAGCAGGGCCACGAGATGGACCCTGACAGCTTCTCCCGCCTCAGCTCCACGCTGGCCACTCACCTGGCCGAGGTGGAACGGCTGGAAGGTCAACTGGCACGAGCCGATGCCGACGAGGCCGACAAGGCCAGCCAGAGTGGAGCCAGTACGACCGGGGCGCCCGTGCAGGACACCCATGCCCCCCAGGCCGGGTCGGCAGGTGCAACGGCGCCGATGCCCGCCGCTGCGCCGCCCGAGCCAATTTCGAGCGTGGATCCAGCGATGGGCGACAGTCCCGACCGCACAACGCCCGACGCTCCCTGAAGCGGCCGCCCCCAACGTCCCTCGACGACGGTGGGGGGTGAACCTCGCAGCCGGATCCAGGGGGGACGTGGTTCGTGGCCCACAGGCAGCAGTTGCTCGACCGCGCCTTCCCAGCGTCTCAATGAGGAGGCGGGTAATAGCTGGGTGGCAGCTTCCGGTAACGTTCCTCCAGTTCCTCCTGTCGCGTTTCCTCGGCTATCTCGCGCCCTCTTACGAACACGTGTTCGGCCGAGGTCGTGAACTCGAATGGGTCGCCCGTCCAGACGACGACATTGGCCACTCCACCTGCCTGTAGAGCGCCGTATCGGTCGCCCAGCCCGAAGGCCTCGGCCGGCGCCAGAGTGATGGCCCGCAGCGCCTCGTCCCACGACATCCCGTAGGCAACCGCGTTGCCGGCGGCATAGCGCAGGTTGCGGACGTTGAAGGCCGTGGGATCGGCACCTCCGTCTCCCGTAATGAGCACCGTGACGCCGGCGCGCCGAAGCAGTGCGGCGTTGTCCTGGCGACTGCCAAGGCTGGCAAAGCTGGTCGGGATGTTGGTCAGCGCGCCCGTGAGCACCGGGACCCTGGCCTCAGCCAACTCACCGGCCACCTCCCACGCCTCGGCGCCACCCGAGATCATCAGTTTCACCCCGTAGTCGCGCGCCAGCCGGATGGCCGCCTGGATGTCACTTGCCCGGTTCACGCTTACCAGCAGTGGAAGCTTGCCATCGAGCACCGGCTGGAGGGCTTCGAGGTCGGAACGACTGGCGACGAGGCTACGCGAGGAGCCCGCGTCGTAGGCACGGCGGTTCTGACCGAATACGCGGGCATCCTCGAGCAGCTCGCGCATGCGGAGCAGCAGTTCACCGCGCGCGCCAGCGCCGGCACTGCCAGCGTTCTCCAACTGGGCTACCATCGCCAGCGGCGCGCGCACCGTCATATCCGTTGCGGAATTGGCCTGCAGCAGATCCACGAAAGCCGCCTGCCCTGACACCATCCCGCCGGCCGGCGCTACGACGACGCTCGTCACGCCATCCTCACGCGCGGGAGCGACGTATACGGAGCGCGGGTTCAGCCCGTCCACGGCACGGAACGCCGCGGCGACTCCATCCCGTCCGCGCGCCGCATAGTCGCGCGTCTCAGGGACGGCTCCGATGTCCACGAGACCGAGGTGCGTGCTCGAGTTGATGAGGCCAGGTGTCACCCACTTGCCCGTCGCGTCGACGCGTCGGGCATCGGCGGGCACCGGGACGTTGGCCCCGACCGCAACGATCCGTCCGTCCCGGATTAGTACCGTGCCATTCTCGATCGCCGGTCCGCTGACCGGATACACCTTGCCGCCGGTGATGGCTATCGTCTGCGCACGCGACGTGGCGGGAACGGAGGTGAGAGCTGCCGCGAGCAGGAATGCGAGGGAAGTGGCCGTGCTCGCACGGGGGCGCAAGGAAGTGAGGATGCCCATCAGCGCGTCCCTCCGGCGGGAACGAAACCGAGCTCGAAGTCGGTTCGCCATTGCCTGTTCGGATCGTGCCTGTCGTACATCAGTGCTCCGTCAACCCACACCCGCTCGGCTCGGGCGTAGACGCTGAGCGGATCGGACGACCAGAGCACCAGGTCGGCGTTCTTTCCGGGCTCGAGCGATCCAATTCGGTCATCCAGGTCGAGCGCCCAGGCGGCGTCCAGCGTGATCCACCTTATGGCATCCTCGTCGGTGAGCGCGATTCCCATTCGCCGACCCTCAGCCAATGCCTTCGCTGCCTCCTGATTGAGACGCTGCGAGCCCGAGGGATCGTCGCTGTGGATGATCGTGCGAACTCCGGCCTGTTGCAGCATGGCGGCGTTTCCAACCACGCCATCCATGGCTTCCATCTTGAAACCGCCCCAGTCGGCCCATACGGACGCCGCAATGCTGTCGCGAGCCAGCAGGTCGGCGACCTTGTAGCCTTCCACGGCGTGATGGAAGGAGCGGATGCTGTAACCGAACTCCTTCGCGATATCGATCATCTGTGCCATCTCGTCGGCGCGATAGCAGTGATTGTGGACGAGGATGTGGCCGCGTAGCACCTCGGCCAGCGTCTCCAGACCCAGGTCGCGGGCCGGCGGTTCGCCGGCATGGTCAGCGTTCCACCTGTCCCACTTGCGGCGGTACTGCTCCGCAGCGATCCACGCGGCGCGATACCCAGCGACGTTACCCATTCGGGTGGAAGGGCCCCGACTGGCGTAGACGCGCTTGGGATTCTCACCGCACGCCATCTTCAGCCCGTACTTCGCACCAGGGAACTTCATTCCCTGAACCGTCCTGGACGGCACCACCTTGAGCACCACACTGCGCCCCCCTATGAGGTTGGCCGATCCTGGCAGCACCTGCAGCGTCGTCACCCCCCCGGCGAGATCTCGCGGGAACTGCGGATCCTGTGGCCATACGGAGTGTTCGGCCCACACCTGGGCAGTTACGGGGTTGGTCGCCTCGTTTCCGTCGCTCAGTGCCTCCACGCCTGGAGCGGCATATACGCCGAGGTGTGAGTGGGTGTCTATGATTCCGGGGGTGACATATTTGCCCTGACCATCGATCACGTCAGCGTCCGGCGGCGCACTCACCGACTGTCCCACTTCCACGACCTTGCCATCGCGAATATAGATGGCGCCGTTGCGGATGAGTGGGCCGGCAGCGGTGTAGATGTTGACATTCGTCAGCACTGTCGGCCGCGAGGGCCGCGGACGGTAAGTGCTGGGGAACGGGTTGTCGTCGGGCGTGGACAGGGCGCCGGCACCGGCTCCCTGACCGCCCTCACGCCCGGTCGTCGGGGTGGCCGCGCGCGGGGAGGGCGTGCCAGGCGCGTGCGGGGGCGCACAGGCTATGACGAACAGCGCGAAGATCACAGCTCGCATCGCTTGAATCATCCTCGGTCAGGGCAATTTCGAAAACGGAACTGACGTCGAGACTCCTTCCCCCACGCCCCTAATGGGGTAGGAAGTCACGAAGCTACGGCGAAATGGCCCCGACAGCCAGTGTGCAGGCGGGCTCATCCAGGGCGCCTGTATGCACCTAATCGATGCCGCGGAGGGCTGCGTGCATGCGGGCCGGCCGGTCGGTACATATCGCGTCCACACCCATCACGTTCAGCGCACCGGCAACCTCGAGGTCATTGACCGTCCATGCGATCACCTCGCCTCCGGTAGCGTGGATGTCGCGAACCAGGCCCTCATCCATCAACGTCCACTCCTGCCAGAGGGTGGTCGCGCCGGCCGCCCGGAGCACGGCCACGGGATCCACCGGTCTTGAAACCAGCAGCACACCGTACGGAATCTCCGGTGCCAGCTCACGAGCACGACGGATGGCACGGTGGTCGAACGCGTGGATGGCACACGCGGAATGGCCGGCGCGAACGACCGCCACCACTTCACGTTCGATTCGCTGCCCTTTCAGTTCCACCCATACCCGCGCCTTGTGTCCGACGAGTTCCAGCACCTGGGCCAACGTGGGCAACTCCTTCTCGCTGGCCAGGCGCAGGTCGGCCAGCGAGTGCTCGGCAATCTTGATGGCGCTGCTGGTCGCGCCGGGTCGACGTAGCGCATCATCGTGGTGCACCACCACCTGCCCATCGGCGCTCAGGTGGACGTCGAGCTCGATTCCGTCGGCGCCCTCCTGGATGGCACGGGCAAAGCCGGCCAGGGTGTTTTCAGGGAACTGCTCGGGCACACCGCGGTGCGCGATGATGGCCGGCTGGCCACGATGCAGGGGATCGCTTTCTGGGGGCATGCTGGACTGGCCGGTATCAGGGGATGACGCGATCTTAACGTAACGCGCCCCCGCACGTCTACCTCAAGCACATGGACGACGGCAATTGATCGTACCGGCCCTGGCCAGGGAGGAGCCTGGCGATGATGAGCTCATTGAACGGTGGCAGGCAGGAGACGAGCGAGCGGCGGCAGCGATCGTCGCACGCCACGCGCCCGCGTTGTCGCGGTTCGCGGCCAGTCGCGGCGAGTGGGAGCACGTTGAGGAACTCGTCCAGGACACCTTTGTCCGCGCCTTCGAGTCACTGGCCACCTTTCGCAGTGAATCGTCGCTGCGAACCTGGTTGTTCACGATCCTGCGCCGGCTCGCGCTGGACCGGAGGCGAAGTGAACGTGCTCGTCGACAGCTCGCCGACGCCCTGCCTGAGCGCTCGGCCAGCGGCTTCAATGCGCTCGATGAGCTGGTCGCCGACGAGACTCAGGCACGTGTCGACTCCGCAGTGCGGACGATGACCCGCATGCAACGGGAAGTATTCACGCTCAGGGTGGGCGAAGGTCTGTCGTACAGGGAGATAGCGAGCGTGATCGGATCCACTGAAGGGGCCGCGCGGGTGCACTACCACAACGCGTTACGCGCCGTGAAGGAGGCGCTGGATGATGAATGATTGCGCCGGAAAATGGGTTCGTGAGTGCCTGCCGGACTACCTGCACGGGACGCTCGGGCAGCGGGAGCGCCTGCTGGTACAGGCGCACCTCGCGCTATGCGAGGAGTGCGGGCACGAGCTCGCCCTGCTGGAGAGATGCCGCGCGACCATGTCAGTTGCGCCGGCGATCGATGTAGCTCGGGTGGTAGCAATGCTACCCCAGCCGCCAGTCCGCCCGCGCGATGCAGGTCAGGCGGAAACGAATCCTGCAGTCCCGAGAGCTGTGCCCATCCGTTCGTCGGGGCAGGGCGGCTGGCGTGGCGTCGGGGTCGCGAGCGGCTGGCGCATTGCCGCCGCAGCGCTCCTCATGGTCGGCACGGCCGGCGTGCTCGTCACTCGCGGCGGACACTGGCCCGCCGCTGAAGCAGTCAGGCCCCCCAGCGCATACGTGGTGTCGTCGGCCAACGACCGCGCCACCGATACCGTGTCAGGCGTCGGCGACTCCGCACTGCTGGCTGGCCACTCGGGCTCCAGGTCGATCACGGGGCGTCCGGCATTCTCCCTGACCGGCGGACTGTCGGACCTGAGCGATGATGCGCTCAACGCACTCCTCCTGGAGGTGGATGCGGTCGAGGCGCTACCGCTAATAGATCCGCCCGGAATGGGCGCCTTCAGCGTAACGGAACAGACGGGTGCGGAATGAACACTCATACCCTCGGCATGAATAGCGAACGACCGGTATCCTCACGACGTTGGCTGCTGATGGCAGTCCTGCTCGTCGCGTGGGGCCTGTTCTCACCGATGGACCTCGCGGCGCAGCAGCGAGACCGGCATCCAACGCCCGCCGAGCGCGACGTGATGGAGCGTCAACTTCGTGATCGGCTGGCTGCGCGTGTGCAGCGCGAGTTGCAGCTCAGCGATGCGCAGGCGTCCAGATTGATGGCTACCAACGCCCGTATCGACCGGCAGCGGAGGCCACTCCTTCAGCGGGAGAGAACTCTACGGACGCAGCTCCGCGCGGAGCTGGGACGAGGAGCCGCCGCTCAGGATCGGACAGTCGGACCACTGCTCGACGGCCTGCTCGAGGTGCATCGGAAGCGGTTGGAGCTGGTCGAGACGGAACAACGGGAGCTGGCGCAGTTCCTCACTCCGGTGCAGCGTGCACGCTACTTCTCACTGCAGGAGAACTGGCGCCGACAGGTGGAGCACCAGGCCGAGCAGGATCGTGACCGCATGAGGGGCCGACGCCCCGGTAGCGGGAACGAACGTAATCCGCCCGCTGGCGGATCGCGCTCTCCCTAGTGGATCACCCGACCACTGCCAACAGGCGCCTGATCGCTGGTGGCCGACCCGTGAGGATCCGTTGCCGGACGCGAGGAACCCGCCACGCATGACCGGTGAATCTGTCACGGCTTGCTGGCAGTCGCCTTACGGGCTACTAATTCCGTGGACGAGGCAATGCCCGGATGGCGGAACGGTAGACGCGGCGGACTCAAAATCCGCTGGCCGCAAGGTCTTGTGGGTTCGATTCCCACTCCGGGTACTCAGGCCGCAGCGGCCGGTTGGCAGGACAGACAATGTGGCGGTGCGCCAGCCGGTGCGCCGCCACATTGTCCTGTCATGGCACCGCATCGAGCGCTTCTGCAGCATGTAGGGGCGACCACAGCTTGCCCGTCTCCAGCGGATCGCGGTAGCTTCCGCGCACATCGCGGTCGCACCTGGCGGCCGCCGGTTCCAGTGCCCAGTCCCTCTCATGCCTCCTCCATCGATCTCCGTCATTCCGTTCGACCTCGGTGCCCTCCAGGCACCGCTGTTGGCCGTACTTCTGCGCCAGGGCAGTTCGCTGCATCCCAGTCTTGGGCCGCTGGACAATGCCGTTGGCGGCACGATCAAACTCGCGCTGGTCGAGGGGGATTTTCGAGGAGCCAGAGACGAGACGCTGCAGTTGAGCGGACCCGGCGGCGGACCGCGACGTGTCCTGCTCGTCGGTATGGGTACTCCCAGCGAGGAGGGGCCCGCGTTCAAGCGGGCGGCGGCGTTGGCTGCCCGCCAGGCCTCCAAGCTGGGAGTGGGGCGAATCGCCATCGTTGCTCCCGACGCCGATGCCGAGCACCTGGAGGACGTAGCTGTCGGAGTGCACGCTGGCGCCTGGCGCTATGACGACCTGCGCACCCCACCCCCCGCCGAGGAGCGGCGTTCACCCGTCAGCGAGGTCGACATCCTGGCCGCCGAGGTAACCGCGGCCAGGGCGGCGGCAACACGCGGTGACGCGATCGGCCGAGGGCAATCGCTGGCTCGTCGACTGCAGATGATGCCCGGCAACCTCTGCACGCCTGAGTTTCTCGTCGCCACGGCCCGTGACATTGCCGAACGTCACGGCATGAAAGCCACCGTTCTCGGACGTGAGGAGATGGAAGGGGAAGGGATGGGTGCCTTCCTCGCCGTCGCCCAGGGCACACCGCAGGAGCCGCAACTCGTCGCGCTGGAATATGGTGGCGGTAGCGGCCGGCCAGTGGTACTTGTCGGCAAGGGGCTCTGCTTCGACTCGGGCGGAATATCCATCAAGCCAGCCGCGAACATGGAGGACATGAAGTTCGACATGTCCGGTGCGGCCGGCGTTCTGGGAGCACTGGAAGCGATCGCCCTGATGGAACTCGAGGTGAACGTCGTGGGCATCATCGGCGCTACCATCAACATGCCGTCGGGGACGGCCGTGAAGCCAGGCGACGTCGTACGCAGCTCCCTCGGGAAGACGATCGAGGTGATCAACACCGATGCCGAGGGACGGCTGGTGCTGGCCGACCTTCTGACCTTTGCCCGACGCTACGATCCGGCTGCGGTACTCGACGCGGCCACCCTCACCGGCGCCTGCGTCGTTGCGCTCGGGCATACGGCGACCGGTGTCTTTGGCAGCGATGACCTGCTCATCGATGAGGTCCTGGCCGCCGGTCGGCGGGCGGGGGAACCAGGTTGGTCCCTGCCGCTCTGGGACGACTACAAGGAGCTCATCAAGTCGGATGTCGCCGACATCAGGAACTCGGGAGGCAGGGCGGCTGGTGCCATCACGGCCGCACTCTTCCTCCAGGCGTTCGCCAGCGAATATCCGTGGGTGCATCTGGACATTGCCGGGACCGCCTATTCGGACACCGACATGGTGGCGATCCCGAAGGGCCCCACAGGAGTCCCGGTGGCCACTTTCGTCGAGTTCGTGCGCGGTCGCGCCGGATGACCAACGCTGGTGCGATCCGCGTACGGCGGCTCGCGCTCGTCGGGTTCGGCATGGTGATCGCCGCTCTCGCTGGAGCGGTGCGCCCGTTGGAACTCCAGGCGCAGGTGATACCACCACCGGACACCATTCCGGTGCGGGATTCCCTGCGTCGTCTCGACAGTCTCAGGACGACGCGAGACACGGTGGCCATTGCAATCCCGCCGCGCGCCGACCCACTCGGCACGGATTCGAGCGGGAGAGCGGACATCCGGTTGCGGGACAGCGTCGCGGCGTTGGCAGACTCGATCAAGCCGGCGCTGGCCACGGCGCCGTCACCCACGCAGCACGAGATTGGCTCCGCTCTCGTGTGGGATCGGGACGCGCTGTTCGCCAGCGGTGCACACACACTGCTGGACCTTCTGGATCAGGTGCCAGGCGTGAGCGGGTTGCGAGTCGGTTGGCTGCTGCCGCCCGAGACAGCTACCTACAATGGTGCTTTCGGTAGAATCCGCGTCTTCCTTGACGGGGTGGAACTGCTTGCCAACAACCCGCGAACGGGTGGCCTGTACGATCTTTCGTCGATAGATCTGTGGCCGCTGGAGCGGGTGCAGGTGGAACGTGGCGCCGGAGAGCTCCGGGTGCGCCTGCGTAGCTGGCGTGTACAGCGGACCACTCCCGACACACGCACAGACGTCGCGACGGGCCAGTACCGCACCAACATATTCCGCGGCTACTTTGGCCGGCGACTCGCGCACGGTGAATCGATCCAGTTCGGCTTCCAGCAATTCAGCACCGGAGACCCGCAGCGCGGCGGGGATGGCGACCAGCTATCGCTCATGGGACGGCTGGGCTGGACCACCGGCAATTGGAGCTTCGACGTATACGGCACCCGTCGCCGGCGTTCGGTAACGCAACTGAAGCGTCGCGATCAATTGACGCCACTGCCAGCGATGGATGGGGTGCAGCAGTTCGGCTACCTGCGAGCCGGATATCGACAGCCTGATACTGTCGGCATCTGGTTTCAGGCCATCGTGTCGAATGACGCGTTCGTGGAGACCACCGAGTTCAGTCCCGCAACGCCCAACATTCCGGCCGATTCCGCAGATACCACGCGTTCGCGCGCTCAGTACGTCGTTAGCGGCGGCTGGAACCGTGGGCCGTTTCGCCTCACCGCCATCGGCCGCTACTCGTCGCTGGATGGCGAGGGCTACTTCTCGCCCGTGCTCCGCGGCGAGCTGGACAGCCGGTGGGCCAGCATCTCGGCACGTGCCGAACGGAGGGCGGAGGACTCGACCACGAGAGCTGAGGTAGTGGTCGATACGCGGCCGCTGCCCTGGCTCAGCGCCATCGGTTCGGTAGGCCACATGCGCAGCGACAACAGCGATGCTGGCGGCGGCGTGACAGCCGCGAGAGGCGAGATCGGGGTCCGCGTCGGCCGGATCTGGCTGACGGGTGGGGCCCTCCGGGGGGGTGACGTCTCGACGGGCGCGCCGATTGTCCTGGACCGGACCTTTCAACCAGCCTTCACGGCCGACGCGATCGCGGTATACGGTGGGCTGCGAGGGCCGGTCTGGCGTGATGTGAGCGCGGACGTGCTCGTCACGACCTGGACCGGCGGCGGAGGGGGAATTTACCGGCCCCAGCATCAGGCACATGGCAACTTGCTTCTGGACACCCGCTGGCTGAGCCGCTTCCCGAGCGGGCAGTTCGGTCTCCGGGCGTCGGCGGGAGTGGCATACCGCTCGGATGTGTTCTTCCCGGTCGGCCCGGAAGTCTCCCTGCAGGCCGTCGGCAGTACCGTGGTCTCGATGCGCCTGGAGATCACGATCCAGCAGGTGGCCGCATTCATCGAATCGCGGAACACGATGGCCGCGGAATACGAACTGGCACCCGGTTACGTGATGCCGCGGAACGTGCTCCTGTACGGCGTGCGGTGGCAGTTCTGGAACTGAGCCGAATTGACAACCCTGTTGTGCCATCGTAACTTGCATGGCTAATCATGATCCATAGCATGACCGGATTCGGGGCGGCTGATGGGCCGTGGGGAACGGGACACCTCCTGGTTGAGGTGCGTTCAGTGAACCATCGGTTCTTCAACCCCAACCTGAAGCTTCCCACCCGCCTGCAACGCTGGGAAGCCGACGCCCGCGAGACGCTGAGGACTCGCATCGCCCGCGGGCATGTCACCCTCTCGGCGCGTATCGACGAGCCGACATCGGCCGGGATGGCGGTGGACGAGGAGAGAGTGGCGGCCTACGCCGAGCAACTCCGGCAGCTCACTGTCCGCCTCGGGCTCACTGGTGGCGTGGACATAGCCACCATCCTCCGTCTGCCGGAGGTCATACGGCCGGCTGACGAACTGGGTAACGCAGCTGACGGTACGCTCGAGGAGTTCATGGCGGTGGTCGAGGCGGCCACTTCCGGCCTGCTGGAGATGCGCCGCGCCGAGGGTGACCGCCTGGCCACGGAGCTGCGTGGTCGCCTCTCGGTGCTGGAGGCAGCCCAGCAACGGATCGTGGAGAGAGCGCCCCAGCGGCTCGTGGACCATCGTGACCGGCTGCGGACCGCGGTGAACGAACTGCTGGATGGGGTCGTGCTGGACGAGCAGCGATTGGCCCAGGAAATCGCGCTGTTGGCCGAACGACTCGACATTCAGGAGGAAATGGCGCGGTTCAGCGGGCACCTCGTAGCCTTTCGCGACGCGCTGGATACATCGCCCGACGAGGCCGTTGGAAAGCGTCTCGGCTTTGTGTTGCAGGAGATGCTTCGCGAGACCAATACGACCGGCAGCAAGGCGAACGACCCAGAGTTGCTGCGAGACGTGCTGATCATGAAGGAGGAACTCGAACGGCTGCGGGAGCAGGTGGAGAACGTCGAGTGATGCCATTCCCGATCATCCTGTCAGCGCCGTCCGGGGGTGGAAAAACGACCATAGCCCACGCACTGCTACGGCAGCGCAGCGACCTGGGCTACTCGATCTCCTGCACGACCCGTCCGGCACGACCCAACGAGGTGGACGGGAAGGACTATTTCTTCCTCACCGCGGATGAGTTCGATGGACGGCAGGCGGCCGGCGAGTTTGCCGAATGGGCTCACGTCCACGGCCGGAGGTATGGTACATTACGTGGAGAGGTGGACCGGCTGCTGGCCAGCGGACGCCACGTACTGATGGACATAGACGTCCAGGGAGCAGCTCAGTTCGCCGCTTCCTTCCCTGAGTCAGTGCTTATCTTTCTCGTTCCACCCTCGGCGGAGGTTCTTCGCCAGCGACTCTCCGGTCGCATGACGGAAAGTGCCGAGGCGCTCCGCTGTCGGCTGCAGACTTCGCGCGACGAACTCCGTGCGGTGAGTGCTTACCAGTACGTGGTTGTGAACGACAGGTTGGACGAGGCGGTGCGACAGGTGTCGGCCATCATAGATGCCGAAGCGTTGCGCCGCGTCAGACAGCCCGACATATCTTCGCGAGTCGAGGCCCTGGTGGCCGAGCTCGATCGCATTCTCGTCGAGGTGTGACCTCGACGTCGTACAGTCATCCCAGAGAGCCTTCATGCAGGTCTTCACCCCGAACGAACTCGCAAAGCACGCTGCGAACAAGTATCTGTCAGTGCTCGTCGCGGCGCAGTACGCGCGGGCGATGAATGAATTCCCGCGCCTGGGCGGTACCGGTCGTGAGAAGAAGCTGACCACGCGGGCACTGGAGGAGCTTGCCGCAGGCAACATCTCCTTCCGCATCGTGCCCCGCCGACGCCCGGCGTAGTCCCTGATCTTCCGAATCCAGGGTCCTGCGGCACTCATCCCGGCAGGAACCCGCCAGTCTGCCGTCCCCAGCGGTACGCGCTGACAGAGACGCGGTTGCTCCGTTCGTTTCGACACCCTCCGACCCCCTGATCGTGCGCCCCTTCCACGGCCGCCGCATCCTGCTCGGGGTGACGGGCGGAATTGCCTGCTACAAGTCGCTCATCCTTGCCCGGTTGCTCACCCAGGCCGGCGCCGAGGTTGAGGTGGTGATGACTGCCGCGGCCCAGGAGTTCGTGGGCCGGATCACCTTCGAGGCTCTCACCGGCCGCCCCACGTACAGTTCGCTCCTCGACGCCGGCCACGCACTCGACCACGTGCGCCTGGCTCGTGCGGCCGACCTGATTGTCGTTGCGCCGGCGACCGCGGACTTCCTCGCCCGCGCCGCCCAGGGGAGGGCCGACGACCTCCTCTCCGCGTGCCTGCTCGCCGCTGACGCCCCGGTGCTGATCGTGCCAGCGATGAACGACCGCATGTGGGCGCACCGGCAGACCGCTCTCAACGCCGGCCATCTGCGGGAACTGGGCTACGTGGTCATCGAACCCGCCGACGGGCCGCTAGCGGTCGGGGAAGGGAGCGGGCCAGGCAGGATGCCGGAGCCGGAGAGCATCATGGCGCATATCGGCCGTCTGCTCGAGACTCGGGGAACGCTGGAGGGTCGTCGCGTGGTCGTGACCGCCGGGCCTACACGTGAGGCCATGGACCCCGTCCGCTACATCTCCAACCACAGTAGCGGACTGATGGGCGTGTCCATCGCTGCGGCTGCCTGGCGCCGCGGCGCGGATGTGCTGCTCGTGCACGGCCCTCTCATGGTCCCGCTACCGGAGGGCGTTCAATCGGTCGCTGTCCAGACGACACAGCAGATGCGCGACGTCGTCGCCGCGGCGCTGGGTTCATCCGACGCGCTCATCATGGCCGCCGCCCCGGCCGACTTCGCGCCGCGCGACCCCAGCAAGACGAAGATCAGAAAGGGCGACCTGCCGGCGCCGATCGAACTCTCGCCCACTCCCGACATACTGCTCACGACACGGCGGGACCGAAAGCCGGGGAGCATCATCGTGGGATTCGCCCTGGAGACGGGCGATCCGCGGGCAAGCGCCCGGGAGAAGTTGATCAGAAAGGGGCTGGACATGATAGTTGCCAACGACGCCACCGAAGCCGGTGCCGGCTTTGGCGTGCCCACCAACCGCGTCGTCTTCATCCATGCGGACGAGCGTGAAGAGGCACTTCCGCTCCTCCCCAAGGAAGAAGTGGCGGACGAGTTGCTGGACCGGGTGGAGATGCTTCTGGAGCGGTCCAGTGGACGCTAGGGAGCGCCTGCGCCAGTACCTCGAGCAACGGCGCGAACTGGGCGAGCAGGATCTCCTGCTCGACAGGTTGGAAGTCGATGACGTGCTGCGGATGGTCGGCGCGCTCGCTGCGGGCGACAGCCGCGAAGCTGCATCCGGGCCGGCGGAGGAACGTGTTGGTGGCCCCGCTGCGAAGCACCCCGGGCAACCTCCAGTTGCTGGACGGGAGTCACCTTCACCCGAGCTGTCGCCACCAGCCCACGCCGCACCTGACCAGCCCGAATCATCTGGCCCTGCAACTCCGACTGCGCCTGCCGACTCACTCGGCGATTGGCGAGAGACGCTGCGCGCCGCCGGCGGCGGGCCACCAGGGCCGGCGACCACTCCGGCAATGCGGAGCGCGGCCGGGTTGGGTGAAGGGGACGCGCTGACGCGTACTGGACGGTCCGGGATAACGGGAGCGGCCAGGTCCGGCAACGCGGACGATGGCGCGCGATTGCCGTCCTGGATAGCCGAGGTTGGCGTTCCGGCGGGGCTGTCGGTGGGCACGTCATCGCTCAGGGACGACACCTTCACCCGGCTCACTTCGATGAGCGACGTGGCCCGCTCGGTGGCGAAGTGCACCCGCTGCGCACTCTACAGGACGGCGACCCACTCCGTACCAGGCGACGGGAATCCCGCCGCCGACTTCGTCTGCGTGGGTGAAGCACCGGGGGCCAATGAGGACGCCACCGGCCACGCTTTCGTGGGCACCGCCGGCGAACTCCTGACGAAGATCCTCGCGGCGATTAACTTGAGCCGTGAGGACGTCTTCATCTGCAACGTTCTCAAGCACCGTCCCCCCGCCAACCGGGATCCCGCTCCCGACGAGGTAGAGGCATGCCGTCCGTACCTCCTTCGTCAGTTGGAGTTGGTGAAGCCGAAGGTGATCCTCACCCTCGGTGCCTTCGCTGCCCAGACGCTCCTGGAGACGAAGACGCCGATCGGCAAGCTTCGCGGGCAGGTGCACCTCTTCCACGGCACACCGCTCGTGGTCACGTACCATCCAGCCGCTCTGCTGCGTAACCCCGCCTGGAGGCGACCCACCTGGGAAGATGTCCAGCTTGCCCGTCGACTTCTCGATAGCGCCACCCGCTCCGGCGCGTGACCCGTACCGCGACCGTCAACCACCCTATGCGGCGGAGGCGGAGCAGGCGGTAATCGCGGCCATGCTGCTCGATCCGGACGCGATCATGCGGGCGGCCGAGCATGTGGACGACACGATGTTCTATCGTGAGGGCCACCGGCGAATATTCCGCTCGATGATCGCCCTCACCGAGCGCGGCGATGTCGTGGATCCGCTCACCCTGGCCGACGAGCTGGACCGGCGGGGCGAGCTGGAGGCGAGTGGGGGCCGGGAGTACATAGGCTGGTTGATGGACGCGGTGCCCACGGCAGCCAATGTGGAGTACCACGCGAAGATCGTGCGCGAGAAGGCCACCATGCGGCGGCTGATCGAGGTCTCCACAGGTATCGTCTCGGAGGCGTTCGACGGCAGCTCGACAGCCATCCAGTTGCTGGACGAGGCGGAGAGCCGGATCTTCCAGATCGGGCAGTCACAGGGCGGCCGTGGTTTCACCCGCGTGAAGGAGTTGCTCTGGCCAGCGATGGAGCGCATCGAGGCGCTCCAGAGGGGCGGCCAGTCCATCACCGGCGTGCCGAGCGGCTTCCACGATCTGGACGAGATGACCTCCGGCTTCCAGCCGGCCGACCTGGTCATCATCGCCGCCAGGCCGTCCATGGGGAAGACGGCCTTCGTGCTGAACATCGCGCAGAATGCGGCCATCACGCACAATGTTCCGGTTGCGTTCTTCTCGCTCGAGATGAGTAAGGAGTCTCTCGTGCAGCGAATGCTGACGAGCGAGGCGCGAATCGACGCGCAGGACCTCCGACGCGCCCGCCTGCGCGATGACGACTTCCCACGCCTGGCCCGCGCCGCCGGCATCCTCAGCGCGGCGCCCGTCTACATAGACGACCAGCCCGGCATCACCCTGCTCGAGATGCGCTCCAAGGCACGCCGACTGAAGTCCGAGAGTGGGGTGGGGATGGTGGTCGTGGACTACCTGCAACTCATCGCCGGCCCGGCCAATTCGGAGAACCGTCAGCAGGAGATCAGCCAGATCTCCCGCGGGCTGAAGGCGCTCGCGAAGGAACTCAGCGTGCCGGTGCTGGCGCTGTCGCAGCTCTCCCGCGCCCCCGAGCAGCGCGCCGGCGACCAGAAGCGTCCCCAGATGTCGGACCTTCGTGAATCAGGGGCAATCGAGCAGGACGCTGACCTCATCATGGCCATCTACCGCCCCGAAGTCTACGCCGAGAAGGAGGAGGGGCGGTTGATGAACCCGGAGTTGGAGGGCGTGGCCGAGATCATCATCCTGAAGCAGCGGAATGGTCCGATCGGTACCGTCGGTCTGCACTTCCACAAGCAGTACACGAGGTTCGAGAACCGGTCCAACCGGCACCAGAGTTGATGGCCCGCGCACGCACTCTCTACCGGTGCTCCGAGTGTGCGGCGGAGTCGCCGAAGTGGGCAGGGCGCTGCGACGCCTGCGGAGAGTGGAACTCGCTGGTCGAGGAAGTGGTCGCGGCGAAGCCATCCGGTCGTGCCGCTGCCCGTCGTGCCGCTGGTTCGCCGACGGCCAACGTCGGTGGCGGCAACGTCGGCATAACGGCGCGCCTGTCGGACATCCGCGGGACCGAGCGTGAGCGGTGGCGCAGTGGCCTCAACGAACTCGATTTCGTCCTCGGCGGCGGCGTCGTGCCGGGCTCGATGATACTCGTCGGTGGTGAGCCGGGCATCGGCAAGTCGACCCTCCTGCTCCAGGCTGCGGCGCGATTGCAGGAGAACGGCCAGACGACGCTCTACGTGTCGGGGGAGGAGTCGCCGCTGCAGGTGAAGTTGCGCGCTGATCGGCTCACGGAGAATGCCGGCGGTGTCACGTTGCTGAGCGAGACACAACTGGAGACCATCCTCGCCACCGCTGCCGCACAACGACCGACGGTGCTGATCGTGGACTCCATCCAGACGGTCTTCACGGCGGACCTGGAGGGCGCGCCCGGCAACGTCGGCCAGGTGCGTGAATGCGCAGCGCGATTGATGCGCTTCGCCAAGGAGAGCGGAACGGCGATCTTCGTCGTTGGCCATGTCACGAAGGGTGGCGGGATTGCCGGCCCGAAGACGCTGGAGCATATCGTGGACACCGTTCTCTACTTCGAAGGGGAGAACACGCTCGACCACCGGGTGTTGCGGGCGACCAAGAACCGTTTCGGCAGCGTCGACGAGATTGGCGTGTTCCGCATGACGGCGTCAGGGCTCATCCCGGTGGACAATCCGTCCGAGTTGTTTCTCGGCGATCGAGGACTGAGTGCCTCGGGCAGCGCCGTGACAGCGTTGATGGAGGGATCACGGCCGCTACTGGTGGAGATCCAGGCACTGGCCGCAAAAGCCGGGTTCGGCACGCCGCAGCGTGTGGCGACGGGTTACGACGGTCGGCGACTGGCGCTCCTGCTGGCAGTGCTGGAAAAGCGGGCAGGGCTTTCATTCGCCCAACTCGATGCCTTCGTCAACGTCGTCGGCGGCCTGCGACTGCAGGAGCCCACCGGCGACCTGGCGGTTGCCGCGGCGCTCGCCTCCAGCGTCCATGATCGGGCCCTCGCACCAGAGGCACTGTTCATGGGCGAGGTGGGGCTGGGCGGCGAGATCCGACCCGTATCGCAGATGGAACGGCGGCTGTCGGAGGCCGCCAACCTGGGAATGCGGCACGCGTATGTGGCCGAGCGTGCAGTTCCGCGGCGGGCCCCGAAGGAGATACGGGTGATAGGTGTGCGTACCATCGATGAACTGTTCCGCCTGCTCTTTGCCTGAGGAAGCCCCGTAACAGATGGCAATCGCGCCGATGTAGGTTAGGGCGAGCCCGCCCACGCCGGAGCCGCATCCGTCGACCGATACTGATCCACCAGACAACCCCTGCACCGATGTCCGAGCAGCCAGCCACCACCCCTTCTCCGCCCGAGTTTCAACCCGACGTGGGAGTGATCCTGGTAGCCGCCGGAACAGGGAGTCGGGCTGGGGGAGCCGAACTCAAGCAGTTCCGCTGGGTAGCCGGAAAGCCGATGTTGCTCCATGGACTGCAGCTCTTCCAGTCGCGTCCCGACGTCGCGATGGTGGTGTGCGTGTTGCCACGTTCACACGCTGGCGATCCGCCGCCATGGATCTTCCAGAGCGACCTGGAGCGGCTGGGCGTGACCGTGGGAGGACGTACGCGAGGCGAGTCTGTGATAGCCGGACTGCAGGAACTTCCCGATGAGGTCAGGGTGGTGCTCGTGCACGATGCCGCGCGTCCACTTCTCACGATGGATGTCGTGGATCGGGTGATTCATGCTGTGCGGGGTGGGACGGGCGCGGTTGCCGCACTCCCGGTGGTGGACACGCTGAAGGAGGTGGACGAGGAGGGGCGAGTGGTCCGGACGGTGGAACGGGCAAACCTCTGGCGCGCGCAGACGCCGCAAGGATTCCCTCGTGAGATGATAGACCAGGCATACGTCACGGCCCGCCGCGACCGGCTGGAGGCTACCGACGATGCCACTCTCTGCGAGCGACTCGGCTACCCGGTGGTGATCGTCCGGGGCAGTGAACGGGCCATGAAGATCACGGAAGCTGCTGACTTCGACCGTGCTGAGGCGCTTGCCGCTCTGGACGCCTGATGCCGGCTTCTCTACCTTCTCTACCGTTCTGGTCGATTGACGAGGTCGAGGCGTCCCGCTCGCGCATCATCGCACATCTGCTCGGCGGTCGCATACTCGCCTATCCTACCGAGACCGTTTACGGATTTGGCGGGGCGGTGGACGAGCAATCGGTGGAGCGTATCGTCGCTCTCAAACGCCGTCCACCCGGCAAGCCGTTCCTGCTGCTGATATCGGAGAGTGACATGCTCGACCGACTGGATCTGCATCTGTCGGCTTCGGCCTCGCGCCTGGCGGCACGTCACTGGCCCGGCCCGCTGACGCTCGTGCTCCCGGGAGGGGAGCGTCGGGTTCCGGATCGACTACGTGGTCCCGAAGGTGGGGTGGCGGTTCGCTGGACGTCCCACGCCGGGCTGGATCGCCTCATCCGTGCGTTCGGGCAGCCCATCACCTCCACAAGCGCCAATCGACCTCGTCAGCCGCCGGCAGCCTCGGCCGCCGAGGTCCTGAGCGATTGGTCTTCGGAGGTGGCTTCTGGCGACATCATGGTGCTCGACGGCGGAACACTCGCGCCATCGGAGGCGAGCACGGTCGTGGACTGTACGGGTGCACGGCCGCGCGTCATCCGGCCCGGCGCGATACCGGCATCCGTGCTACGCCAGGCCGTACCTGATCTCCTGGGGGATACCTAGGATCCCGCCACTCACGGAACAACCGCGGCTACCGCGGAAGTAGTCGCGGGTTGGTGCCCCGTCCCTCCAGAGCTCGATTCCGTTTCATCCAGGCCAGCCGAATTTCATGCGTCTTCTCTTCGTCTGTACAGGAAACACCTGCCGGAGCCCGTTGGCCGAGGCGATCGCCAATCGACTGGCCGCGGAGCGCGGACTCAAGTCACTGGTGATCGGCAGCGCAGGAGTCAGCGCCATCCCGGGTGCGCCGGCCTCTGATGGTTCCCTGCTGGTGGCACTCGAGCAGGGCCTCGACCTGGCCTCACACCGTGCCCGGTTGGCCACGCCGGAGCTGATCGCCGATTCCGATGTCGTGCTCACGATGGGCGCCGGTCACGCCCGGCGGATCGAGCAACTGGGTGGGGCAGGACGGACGTACGTACTTCCGGACTTTGCCACGGCGGGCGTGGAGCGAGGCGACGTCAGCGACCCCTTCGGTTCCGATCTCGATGTCTATCGGCTTACGTTTGCAGAGCTGGAACGATACGTAGGACAGGCACTGGTGCGACTGGCTGGCGAGAACACCTCCCACTGAGGCCCGAAATGTCCCGACCGTCACGGCTGGTCCTGCTCGGCGCCCCGGTGGCGCACTCGCTGTCACCGCGGATGCAGGGGGCGGCACTGGCAGCGGCGGGTATGCACGTAACCTATGACGCCGTCCATGTCGAACCGGCGGAGCTCCCTCGCGTGATGCGTGCTCTGGCAGCCGAGGGCGCCGGTGGCAACGTGACGGTCCCGCACAAGGAAGCTGCTGCGGCGATCTGCGACGAGCTCACGCCGATGGCACGACGCGTGGGCGCCGTGAACACGTTCTGGAGTGAGGACGGCAGGCTGATCGGGGATAACACCGACGTCGGCGGTTTCGATGCGCTCGCCCGGGTGACACTTGGACTTCTGCCTTATGATGCCCGGATCGCTGTCCTGGGGGCGGGGGGAGCGGCAGCTGCGGTGCTGATCGCCGCATCGAACTGGCCCGGCGCGTCGGTTCGGGTGCATGCGCGTCGCTCGGCACGGGCGCAGGCGTTGACCAGCCGACTCGGAGTGGGTGTCGCCGTCCATTCGCTGGCCGATGTCGTTGCCGGAGCTGACATCATCGTCAATGCAACGCCACTCGGACTTCGCGACGGAGACCCGTTCCCGGTGCCACTACGGCTCGTGGAGCGTGAATCAGTTCTGCTCGACCTCGTGTACCGGGTGGGAAGGAGCACTGACTGGGTGTGCGCGGCCCGCGCTGATGGTCGCCGAGCGGCTGATGGAGCAGGGATGCTCGTCGAGCAGGGCGCTCTGGCGTTTCTCCGCTGGTTCGGCGTCGAGCCCGACCGGGAGGTCATGTGCCGCGCGTTGTCCTGAGCGGATCCACGGCGGACCGGACGGTGGCCTCGCGAGCCACCGATGGTAGACGACCTGGCGCCCGTCAGCTTGTCGAAGACCTGCTCCAGTTCCTCCTGCCCCGGGTGTGCAGCGCCTGTCAGCGAGTAATGGATGAAGGCGAGCAGGGTATCGTCTGCGGCCGATGCTGGGTGAGGCTGGCTCCGCTTCCAGCACCGCGCTGCGATCGGTGTGGTCACCCCGTGGGGGCGCAGCGTTGCCGCTGGTGCGAGCTGCTCCCGCCATTCGTTCGCTGCGTGCGCAGCGTCTGCTGGACCCATGCTGGCACTGCTCGTGCAATACTACACGCGTTGAAGTACGACGGCTGGAGCGCCGTGGCGCCGGGTATGGGGGAACGGATGGCACGGCTGGCCTGGCCGGAGGACGTGCTCGCGGAGTGTGCGGCACTGGTACCGGTACCTCTGGCCAGGGTGCGCGAGCGCGAAAGAGGTTACAATCAGAGTACGTTGCTGGCCCTTGCCATGACGCCGCGTCTGGGAGTGCCGGTGTGGACAGATGTGCTGGTGCGCGAACGGACCACACGGAGTCAGACGCGGTTGACACCGACAGACCGTTCGCGCAACGTTTCCCGCGCGTTCGAGGTGCCTGCTTCAGCATCCGGCAAGCTCCGTGGAGCGCACATCATGCTCGTGGACGACGTCGTCACGACGGCCTCCACGCTCAACGCCTGCGCCACGGTACTGTTCGCTGCCGGAGCCAGGATCATCAGCTACGTCACGTTCGGTCGCGCGCCCACCAGCGCGGACCGCACTTGACCCAGGGAGGATATAGCAGCATGGCCATACGGGTCGGTATCAACGGGTTCGGGCGGATCGGTCGCCAGGTTGTGCGCGCCGCCAAGGAGCAGGGAATTGCTGACCTGGATTTCGTGGCGGTCAACGATCTTACTGACACGACTACACTGGCCCACCTCTTCAAGTACGACTCGGTACACGGCACCTATGGTGGAGACGTGTCGGCTGGTGATGGGTCCATCACGATCGATGGCGACGAGATGCGTGTCCTCTCCGAGCGTGATCCGGCGAAGTTGCCGTGGAAGGAGCTGGGAGTGGAGATCGTCCTCGAGGCCACCGGCCATTTCACGAAGGCAGACGACGCCCGCAAGCACATCGACGCGGGTGCCCGCAAGGTTATCATCTCGGCGCCGGCCAAGGGTGAGGACATCACCATCGTGATGGGCGTCAACAGCGACAAGTACGACCATGCCAGCCATGACATCATCTCCAACGCATCGTGCACCACCAACTGCCTGGTGCCAATGGTGAAGGTGGTAAGGGACGCTTTCGGCTTCAAGCACGGCTCCATGGTCACCATCCACGCCTACACCAACGACCAGCAGATCCTCGACCTTCCGCACAAGGATCTGCGCCGCGCGCGTGCGGCCGCTGTCTCCATGATCCCGACGACGACCGGCGCCGCCAAGGCGACCTCGCTCGTCATTCCGGAGGTCAAGGGATTGATCGATGGCATGGCCATCCGGGTGCCGACGCCTGATGGCTCGCTCACCAACCTGACGGTGGAGGTGGAGCGCCGGACCACCATCGAGGAGGTCAACGCTGCATTCCGGGCCGCCGCCGAGGGGCCGCTGGAGGGAATACTCGCCTACAGCGACGAGCCGCTGGTATCGGTGGACTACATCGGGAACCCGGCATCGTGCATTCTGGATTCGCTGTGCACCGACGTGGTCGACGGCACGCTGGTCAATATTTCCGGTTGGTACGACAACGAGTGGGGATACTCCAGCCGCTGCGTGGACCTGCTACGCATGGTCGGCGCCCGTCTTGCCAACTGAGTCGGCCGCGCGATGATTCGCCGGACGATCCGGGACCTCCACGACGACGAGGTGCGCGGCAAGCGCGCCCTCGTCCGGGTGGACTTCAACGTGCCTCTCGACGACGACCTCGAGATAACCGACGACACACGCATCCGCGCCGCGCTCCCCACCATCGAGTACCTGCTGGAGCGCGGCGCGTCGGTCGTGCTCCTGTCCCACCTTGGACGCCCCAAGGGGAAGCCCGAGCTACGCTATTCCCTCCAGCCGGTCTCACGTCGACTGGCCGAGCTGCTGCCCAGCCGGAGCGTGCAGTTCGTGGAGAGCACCGACTCGGATGAGGCCGTCCAGGCAACTCACCGCCTGAAGCCAGGCCAACTCCTGGTACTGGAGAACACCCGGTTTCTGGGGGGCGAGGAGACGAACGACGAACGTCTGTCACGCTCACTCGCAGAGCTGGGAGACCTGTTCGTGAACGATGCGTTCGGCGCCGCCCACCGCGCCCATGCCTCCACAGCCGGCGTCGCGGAATACCTGCACCCCGCCGTAGCCGGGCTGCTCATGGAGCGCGAACTGCAATACCTGGCCGGCGCCCTGGACGCTCCGACGCGACCTTTCATTGCGGTGCTGGGCGGCTCCAAGATCTCCGGCAAGATAGACGTGATGGAAGCGCTGCTGCCAAAGGTGGATCAGCTTCTCGTTGGCGGCGCAATGGCCTGCACCTTCTTCAGAGCGATGGGCCTGGAGACGGGTCGGTCGCTGGTGGAGGAGGATCGGGTGAAGATGGCTGCCGACCTGATGGAGAAGGCCGGCGGCAAGATCATTCTGCCGGTCGATGCCATGGTGGCGCCATCGATGGACGCGGCGGCCGTGACGCAGGCGCACGTGGTGGTCCGGGAGGCGATTCCCGCCGATCAGGCAATGCTTGACATCGGACCAGCCAGCATGGCTCAGTACGCGGCGCTCCTGGCCGACGCGCGGACTGTCCTCTGGAACGGCCCCATGGGTGTGTTCGAACAACCGCCGTATGACGCGGGGACGCTGGGAGTGGCCCGCGCCATGGCCGAGGCGACTCGTCGTGGCGCGGTGACCATCGTGGGGGGTGGCGATTCGGCGGCGGCCATCACTCAGGCCGGGTTGGCGGATCGGGTCAGCCACGTCTCCACGGGTGGCGGTGCCAGCCTGGAGTTTCTGGAGGGGAAACCACTTCCTGGTGTGGAGGCGCTGGACATGGCGGAGGTAGGATGAAGAGCCCGATCTTTGCAGCCAACTGGAAGATGCATCATGGGCCGTCCGACGCGACGACGTTCATGCGCAGCTTTCTGGCCCACTCCCCCCGGCGTTCCGACCGGACCGTCCTGATCTTCCCGCCCGCACTCTCGGTGGCGGCGGTCGTGGCCTCGCTCCACGAGCGACAGGACGTGCTGGTCGGCGTCCAGAACATCCACTGGGAGGACAAGGGAGCGTTCACCGGCGAGGTATCAGCGGGCATTGCCCGCGATGCCGGTGCCCGGGTGGCGCTGGTCGGGCATTCGGAGCGTCGTCATGTCTTCGGTGAGACCGACGAAGAGACGGCGCTCAAGTGCGCAGCGGCTGCCCGCGCCGGTCTCACACCCATGCTCTGCGTGGGCGAGTTGCTCTCCGAACGGGAGGCAGGCGAGACCGCCGCAGTGGTGTTGCGCCAGCTTCACGCCGGGCTCTCCAGGCTGGAACCCGGTCAACTGACTTCCCTCGCCATTGCCTATGAGCCGGTGTGGGCAATAGGTACCGGCAAGACCGCCACGCCAGACGACGCCGCGACTGTCCATGCCGTACTGCGCAAGGCTCTCCGGGAATTGGCGGGCGAGAGGGGTGCGAAGGTTCCCATCCTTTATGGGGGGAGCGTGAACCGCGGCAACGTGAGTGAACTGCTCGCTGCCAGGGACGTGGACGGCGTGCTTGTTGGCGGCGCCAGCCTCGATGCGACCGGATGGTCGGCCATCGTAGGGAGCTGACCTACCACAAACCGGCAGTATCGAGCAAGGCGGACACGGTGGAACGTGGTGCGCCGCGCTTGACGCGGGGACGTAAGTCCGCGCATATTTGATGTTTAGCCACTGAATGTCAGTCCATCACTCCGTACCCGCGTCACGATGTACACCTTCCTGCTGATCCTGCTGATCCTGATCAGCCTTGTTCTAATCGGCGCCATCCTGATGCAGAGCGGGAAAGGCGGCGGTCTCGCTGCCAGCTTTGGCGGGGCGAGCTCGTCCTCGAACTCGTTCATCGGCACGCGCCAGGCAGGCAACCTGCTGACGCGCCTGAGCTGGTGGGGCGGCGGCATCTTTCTGGGTCTCGCGTTCATCCTCCAGTTGATGTCACTGCGCAGTCGCGTGCCCAGCTCCGTGCTGGACCAGACGGTGGCCCCACAGGCTACCCCAACGGTGCCTGTCGGCCCGGCTCCCGTGAGCCCTCTGCAGCCGCAGGGGACAGCCGTACCCGCGGTGCCCGTGCCACCACAGTGAGCGAATCAGTTCTCCGAAACGGTAGTGTGGACGGGTTCCTCCTCCTCGAGGACGGAACCCTTTTTCACGGCCAGTTGCCGGCAGCGTATCCACCTACCGTAGCCGAGGTCGTCTTCACGACGAACATGACGGGCTACCAGGAGGTCTTCACGGACCCGTCATTCCGCGGACAGATAGTGGTCATGACGGCGCCGCAGATAGGCAACTACGGCATTAACGAGGAGGATACGGAATCCTCGCGTCCGCAGGTGGCAGGCGTGGTGACGCGCGAACTCTCACGCACCTACTCCAACTGGCGAGCGACTGGAGGTCTGCCGGAATGGCTGGCGGCGGCGGGCGTGCCCGTCCTGGACGGTGTGGACACCCGGCGTCTGACGCGGCATCTCCGCTCTGGTGGTGTGATGAGCGGTGTCATGGCAGTTGGAAGCACACCCACCGTTGAAGCCATCACCGCGCTCGACGCCTGCCCGCCCATGGAAGGGCTGGACCTGGCCTCGGTGATCTCGACCGAAGTGCGCTATTCCTGGGGCGATCCAGCCGCCGCCCTGCACGTCGTGGCCTACGACTTCGGGATCAAGCGGAACAGCCTCCGACTCCTGGAATCAGCAGGCTGTCGGGTAACCGTGGTGCCGGCGGCCACGCCGGCGCAGGAGGTGCTGGCGCTGAAACCGGATGGAGTCTTCCTCTCCAACGGCCCGGGCGACCCGGCAGCGGTCGGTTACGCACCGGCAGCCGTGAGGATGCTCGCCGAGAGCGGCGTACCCATATTTGGCATCTGCCTGGGCCACCAGTTGCTGGCGATTGCGTACGGTGGACGCACGGAGAAGATGCCCTTCGGCCATCGCGGTGGCAACCAGCCGGTGCGTGATCTCTCCACGGGCAGGGTGTTGATCACGGCCCAGAACCACGGGTTTGCCGTCGCCGGTTCGGACGGAGCGATCGAAGGGTCAGACGAGCTTGAAGTCACGCACCTGAACCTCAACGATGGCACGGTCGAGGGACTCCGGCACCGCAGTCTGCCGCTCTTCGGGGTGCAGTACCATCCCGAGGCTTCACCGGGCCCGCACGACGCCCGTGGACACTTCGAGGAGTTCCTCGAGGCGGTCCGCGAACGGGCCACGCAAGATGAGCCAAGCGCTTGACACACAACGGTTAAGCTCATAAGTTCGAGGCTCTTCAAGTCGTCTGTTCAAGCGTTCCCTCGGGGCATCTTCATGACCAAAGCCGATCTGGTCGAGCGAGTCACGTCGCAGATTTCTCGCACTGCCGGTCCTACGATCTCCAAGAAGGACTGTGCGAGGGTCGTGGACGCCTTTCTCGACGCGATCAAGGAAGCTCTGCAGCAGCAGCAGAATATCGAAGTGCGGGGCTTCGGCACGTTCAAGATCCGCCAGCGCAAGACGCGCATGGCGCGCAATCCACGCACCGGTGAACCGGTGGAAGTCTCGGCCCGCCCGGTCCCTGTCTTCAAGCCCTCCAAGGAATTGCGGCAGATGGTTGCCGAACTCGACGACCTGGCAGATGCGCTACAGGGCGAAGCTGCCGAGACCGAGGAATTCCTGGGCGCCTGAGTTCGCGCCACCAGGCATCTCCAATGGCGAACGCGCCGGCTGCCCCTGGGCAGCCGGCGCGTTCGCTGTCCAGCGCCGTCTCGAGGCGCGATGTCCAAAGGCCGGAAGTGGAATCCGGCACGGATCTCACATCGAGACCGTGCCGGGGGCTACAGTCGCGTCGGAACGGAGCATAGGTTTGCAGGTATGCTCCACTTCATGCCTTCCCAGTCGGCTGCAGCTGCCTCCGTCCTGCTCCGGACGTTCGGAGCCGGTGACGGTGGGGTGGAGCGATCTTGACTGTGGCCGTGCTGCTCTTTGCGTCGCTCGCCGAATCGGCCGAGCGCGAACGGTTCCTGGTGGAGCTGGAAGCGCCGACGACCGCTGGCGAGCTGCGCGATCGCGTGCTCTCTGAAGTAGGCACGAGAGGAATCCGGGGGGCCGTCAGGGTGGCCGTCAACGAGAGCTTCGTGGATGACAGCTTCGTCCTGAGCGAGGGCGACGAGGTTGCCCTCATACCACCGGTAGCTGGCGGCTGACATGACCCACCTTGTCCGACGGCCGATCTCCGCCGACGCTCTCCTGAGCGCTGTTGCCGACGATGCCCAGGGCGCGCTGACGCTCTTCCTCGGCACGGTGCGGGAATTCAACGACGGGCGCCAGGTGTCAGGGATCGACTACTCGGCCTACGAACCGATGGCTGAGCGCGAACTCCAGCGGATCGTCGAGAGCGCGCGGCAGCGGCACCCTGGTCTCCGCGTTGCGGTGGAGCACCGGCTCGGTACTCTCCGGGTTGGCGAGACGAGCGTGGGCATCGCGACCGCACACGCCCATCGAGCCCCGACGCTGGACGCTGTGCGGGAGATCATCGACGCGATCAAGCTGGACGTGCCCATCTGGAAGCGGGAGCACTACGTGGACGGAAGCCGCGAGTGGGTCGCGGCCGTACCGGTGCCGCCATGACCTCCGGCCTGCACGACCAGTTCGGGCGTCGAATCGAGTACCTGCGCATCTCGGTCACCGACCGCTGCAACTTCCGCTGCGTTTATTGCATGCCGCTGGAAGGGCTGCCGTGGCTGCCCAAGTCGGACATTCTCAGTTATGAGGAGATCACCGAGGTAGTTCGTCAACTGGCGCCGCTGGGCCTGCGCAGGTTGCGGATCACCGGCGGCGAGCCGACGATCCGCCCCCAGTTGGATCGGCTTGTCGCCCAGTTGCGATCCGTGGAAGCGGTTGAGGATATCGCGCTTTCCACCAACGGCGTGCGACTGCCGGAGCTTGCCGGGCCGCTGCGAGCGGCAGGCCTGGATCGGGTGAACATGAGTGCCGACAGTCTCCGACCCGATCGCATCGCTGCGATAGCAAGGCGCTCGACTCACCTTGATCCGCTGGTCTCGGCGACGGCAGCCGAGGAGGCCGGGCTGGAGCCTGTGAAGATCAATGTCGTCGTCGTGCGCGGCGTCAACGACGATGAGGTGGAGGATTTCGCACGGCTCACTCTGGTACATCCCTGGCACGTGCGTTTCATCGAGTTGATGCCGGTTGGCGAACTCGGCGCCAGTGGCATGGACAGGGTGGTACCGGGAGGCGAGATTCTGCGCCGGATCGGCACTGTCGGTGTGCTGGAACCGAGCACCGGACCGCGACTGGGGAACGGACCCGCCGTGTATCATCAGTTCCGTGGCGCCGTTGGCACGGTTGGCGTGATCACGCCGATGAGTCATACATATTGCGCAGATTGCAACCGCGTCCGGCTCACCGCCGATGGCCGGTTGCGCACGTGCCTGTTCGGCGATCACGAGGTGGATCTTCGCACACCGCTTCGCGCGGGCGAGCAGCTCGCCCCCTTCGTGCACAGGGCGCTGGCCGAGAAGCCGGCGGCGCATGAGCTGCTGCAATTGCGCGTTGGAGGACTGTCGGCACTGTCCCAGTTGGGTGGCTGAGTTGCAGTCGAGTGGGTAGCCGAAGTTCACCCGCGCCGGCACATCATTGCCGGGGCCGTCAGGCTCCGGTATGTTCCGCTGAGTACCACTCACATCTCACTTCACGAGCCTCATGGTCAACAAGATTACCGTCGTAGGTGCCGGGAACGTAGGCGCCACGACTGCCCAGCGCATCGCGGAGAAGGAGCTGGCACGCCGGGTCGTCATGGTCGATGTCGCCGAGGGGATCCCGCAGGGAAAGGCGCTGGATCAGTGGCAGTCGGCGCCTATCGAGGGCTTCGACTCGCGTGTCATCGGCACGAACGGCTATGACGAGACGGCGGGGTCTGACGTCGTCGTCATCACTGCGGGTATCGCCCGCAAGCCCGGGATGTCGCGCGACGACCTTCTGAACACGAATGCCGGCATCGTCAGGCAGGTCTCCGAGCAGATCCGGGCGACTTCTCCGGAAGCGATCGTGATCGTGGTATCCAATCCGCTCGACGTGATGTGCTGGGTGGCGAAGGAAGTCACGGGCTTCCCGCGCGAGCGTGTCATCGGGATGGCGGGCGTGCTGGACACGGCGCGCTACCGGGCATTCCTGGCCGAGGCGATGGATGTGTCGGTGCGTGACATCCAGGCGATGGTGCTGGGAGGCCACGGCGACACGATGGTGCCGCTGATCAGCTACACGTCGGTGAGCGGCATCCCGGTGACGCAGTTGCTGGACAGTGAGAAGCTGGAAGCCATTGTAGCCCGCACGCGGTCTGGCGGGGCCGAGATAGTGAAGCACCTGAAGACCGGGTCGGCGTACTATGCGCCGTCGGCCGGAGCCGTGCAGATGGTGGAGGCGATCGTCAACGACCAGAAGCGCATACTTCCGTGCGCCGCGTGGCTCGAGGGCGAGTATGGCATGAAGGGCCACTTCCTCGGGGTGCCCTGCAAGCTGGGTCGGGGCGGTATCGAGGCCGTGCTCGAGGTGGAGTTGACGGCCGATGAGCGCAGCGCGCTCGAGCGCAGTGCGGCGGCGGTGCTCGAGCCGATGCAGGCGATCAAGCTCTGAGCCCTACCCGCACCGGCATTCGCCCGTGCGTATCCGCCTTCGGCTTCCGTCATACTCACAGGAACCCGCCATGAACTGGTTGCGCTCATTCTGGAACTCGACGATCGGCAAGAAGATCGTCATGGCTGTAACGGGACTTGTCGGCATCGGATTCGTGATCGGCCACATGGTTGGAAATCTCCAGGCCTTCGAGGGCGCGGAGAAGATCAACGCTTATGGTCGGTTCCTGCACCACACGATAGGGACCGAGTTGTGGATCATCCGCGTCATCCTGATCGTCGCCGTGATACTGCATGTTGTCGCGGCCGTACAGTTGACGCGCCTCAGCAACGCTGCCCGCCCCCGTGACTACGTGCGCGGCCGGGTTCCCCAGGTCTCGACGCTGGCATCCAGAACGATGCGCTGGGGCGGCCTGCTGCTGCTCGTCTTCATCATCGTGCACGTGATGCACTTCACCACGCGCACGTTCCCGGGCTACGATCGGCTGGACGCGACGGGCAGTGTGGACATCTACCACAACCTCGTGACCGCCTTCAGCAACCCGTGGTGGGTGCTCTTCTACCTCGTGTCGATGGCCGCGCTGGCGCTGCACCTGTACCACGGCGCGTGGAGTTCCATGCGCACCATTGGCGCCAGCAAGCCAAGCGCGCATCCGCTCAAGCGGGTGCTGCCGCTGCTGATTGCCATCGTTGTTGCAGGCGGGTTCGTCGTGATCCCGCTCGCCGTGCTGTCCGGCGTCCTGCGTTGACGCCGCCGCTCCGTCACAGAGGCTCTGATTCAATGGAACTGCGCTCCCAGGTACCAGAGGGTCCGCTGGAGAAGAAGTGGGACCAGCATCTGTTCGACATGAAGCTGGTCAATCCGGCGAACAAGCGGAAATACAACGTGATCGTGGTGGGTTCGGGGCTGGCCGGCGCTTCGGCAGCGGCCACGATGTCCGAGCTCGGCTACAACGTCAAGTGTTTCTGCTACCAGGACTCACCGCGCCGCGCCCACTCCATCGCCGCGCAGGGCGGCATCAACGCGGCCAAGAACTACCAGAACGACGGGGACAGCGTCTACCGCCTGTTCTACGACACTGTCAAGGGCGGGGACTTCCGGTCGCGTGAGGCCAACGTCTACAGGCTGGCGCAGATCAGCGTCAACATCATCGACCAGTGCGTGGCCCAGGGGGTACCCTTCGCTCGTGAATATGGCGGGCTGCTGGCCAACCGTTCGTTTGGCGGCGCCCAGGTATCGCGCACCTTCTACGCTCGCGGTCAGACGGGACAGCAACTCCTGCTGGGTGCCTACCAGGCGCTGGAGAAGGAGATCGCCGTGGGTTCGGTCAGGATGTACCCGCGGACCGAGATGCTGGACCTCGTCGTGGTGGACGGCCGGGCGCGAGGGATCGTGGTGCGAGACCTGCGAACGGGGGCCATCTCGTCGCATCTCGCCGACGCCGTCGTGCTCGCCACAGGCGGATATGGCAATGTCTTCTATCTCTCCACCAACGCTCGAGGCTGCAATACCACGGCGATCTGGCGGGCACACAAGCGCGGTGCGGCCTTCGCCAACCCCTGTTTCACGCAGATCCATCCCACGTGCATCCCGGTCAGCGGGGACTATCAGTCCAAGCTGACCCTGATGTCGGAATCGCTGCGCAATGACGGCCGGGTCTGGGTACCCAGGAAGGCTGGCGACAATCGCCCGCCGAACCAGATCCCGAAGGAGGACAGGGACTACTACCTGGAGCGGAAGTACCCGAGCTTCGGGAACCTCTCACCACGCGACATCTCGTCGCGCGCCGCCAAGCAGGTGTGCGACGAGGGACGTGGTGTGGGCCCCGGTGGGAGAGGGGTCTACCTGGATTTCCACGATGCGATCCAGCGCCTTGGCGAGGACAAGATCCGCGAGCGTTACGGGAACCTCTTCGAGATGTACGAGCGCATCACCGACGAGAATCCATACAAGGTTCCGATGCGCATCTATCCCGCCTCGCACTACACCATGGGTGGGCTCTGGGTCGACTACAACCTCATGAGCACGATCCCGGGATGCTTCGTGCTGGGTGAGGCGAACTACTCCGACCACGGCGCCAACAGGCTGGGAGCGAGCGCCCTGATGCAGGGACTGGCCGATGGCTACTTCGTCATCCCCAGCACCATCAGCAACTACCTCGCGTCGAACAAGCTGGACGCCGTGACGGATGACGCGGATGCGGTGCGCAGCACGGTGCAGGACGTGGAGGAGCGGACGCGTCGCCTGCTGTCGATCAACGGCACGCGTACACCGGCATCGCTCCATCGGGAGCTGGGGCACATCATGTGGGAGTACTGCGGCATGGGCCGCACGGCGGAGGGACTCCAGACCGCCCTGACGCTGATCCCGAAACTGCGGGAGGAGTTCTGGCAGAACCTTCGAGTTCCGGGCTCCGGCGAGCAACTCAACCAGACGCTGGAACATGCCGGCCGCCTTGCCGACTTCCTCGAGTTGGGCGAACTGATGTGTGTGGATGCACTCCATCGTGAGGAGTCGTGCGGCGGCCACTTCCGGGAGGAGTACCAGACTCCGGACGGCGAGGCGTTACGCAATGACGATGATTTCGCCTACGTAGCAGCCTGGGAGTACGTCGGAGAGAACGTTCCGCCGGTTCTGCACAAGGAGCCGCTCACCTTCGAGTCAGTCCAGCTTTCGCAGCGGAGCTACAAGTGATGAATCTTACCCTCCACGTCTGGCGGCAGGCAGGACCCACTGCCGAAGGCAAGCTGGTGAAATATGAAGCGCACGACGTCGAACCGGAGATGTCCTTCCTGGAGATGCTCGACGTCGTCAACGAACGACTGATCGAGTCGGGCGACGAACCGATCGTCTTCGACCACGATTGTCGTGAGGGGATCTGCGGCGCCTGTGGCGTGATGATCAATGGCGTCGCCCACGGTCCGGAGATCGGCACCGCGACCTGCCAGCTCCACATGCGCAGTTTCCGTGACGGAGACGTGGTCTACGTGGAGCCGTGGCGCTCGCGTGGCTTTCCGGTGGTGCGGGACCTGATGGTGGACCGGAGCGCGCTGGACCGGATAATTGCTTCCGGTGGTTATGTATCCGTGCGCACTGGTGGCACGCCCGACGGCAATGACATTCCGGTGCCCAAGGTCGATGCCGACATGTCGATGGATGCTGCAGCCTGCATCGGCTGCGGAGCCTGTGTCGCGGCCTGCCCCAACGGTTCGGCGTCACTCTTCACGGCGGCCAAGATCTCGCACCTGGGGCTGCTGCCGCAGGGTCAGGCAGAACGTGATGGTCGGGCCCTCAGCATGGTGGCCCGGATGGACGAGGAGCAGTTCGGGCATTGTACCTTCTTTGGCGAGTGCCAGGAGGCCTGCCCGAAGGAGATCAGCATCGACACCATCGTGCGCATGAATCGGGACTTCCTGCGAGCATCGCTCAAGCGGGGTTCGCACGCTGGCGACGCCGGCGCCGATTGATGGTCGTCGCGGCAGGACCGGATGCTCGGTCCTGCCGCGTTGACCCGGGACGGGGCGTCAATCCGGGTACGTGCCCTCAGAGCCTCGGCAACGTGACGCCCAATTGCTTCTGGTACTTGCCCTTCCGGTCGGCGTAGGAGATCTCAGGCTCCTCCTCACCGCGGAAGAAGAGCACCTGGGCTATGCCTTCGTTGGCGTAGATCCTGGCCGGCAGCGGAGTGGTGTTGGATATCTCCAGTGTCACGTGACCTTCCCACTCCGGTTCGAACGGAGTGACGTTGGTGATGATGCCGCAGCGGGCGTAGGTCGACTTGCCGACCGTTATCGTGAGAACGTCGCGCGGGATGCGGAAGTACTCGACGGATCGGGCGAGGGCAAAGGAGTTTGGAGGCACGATACAGACGTCGCCCTCGAACGAGACGAGGGAGTTGGAGTCGAACTCCTTCGGATCCACGACCGAGTTGAGCACATTGGTGAAGATGCGAAACTCGGTGGCCACGCGCATGTCATAGCCGTAGGAGCTCACGCCATAGGAGATCACGCCGTCACGGACCTGGCGGTGCTCGAACGGCGTGATCATGCCGTGCTCCAGCGCCATCTTGGTGATCCAGCGGTCATTCTGGATGGACATTCGGGGCGGGTCAGGATGGATTGCTCTGGCCGGCGCGGATGCACGAGCGCAGGCGGGATGAGATCGACGACGTTCGGTACCGGTTCGGCGCGGAATGTATCAGACCCGCTGTCCACTCGCCACCGCGAGCGGACGACTCCGAGGATCGGGCAGGGTCAGCATCGTCGAGCGTCCGGCCCCGTCAGATTGCCTGTCGCTTGACGTGGACGCGTTTTCGCGATCGGCGGGGGCTTGCCTGGAGCGACTTTGGTGGTAGCATCGGAGTCATCAGCGCACACTGGCCGCCTTGCGCCGTTGACCCCTCTCAGGGCTTCGCGTAGCTTACGGAAATTCGGCTAGTGAAATTTTTCACGAAGTCAGGACAGTGATGGCCCGCACCTATCTGCCAGTCCTTCTGCTCACAGCGTTCGTCGTCTTCAACGCGGCGGCGATAATCGTCCTCTCGACGCTGCTGGTGCGGCGTCGGCCGACGCCCGAGAAGTCGGCGCCTTACGAGTCGGGTATTCCCGTGATAGGGCTCTCCCGACAGCGCTTCTCGGTGAAGTTCTACATGGTCGCGATGCTCTTCATCATCTTCGACATCGAGACCATCTTCATGATTCCGTGGGGGGTCCACTTCAGGCAGTTGTCCTGTTCCGCCCCTCTCCTCGCCACCGGCGGTTGCCCCGCGGGCCAGACCAGCTTCTTCGGCCTCGGCGAGATGCTCGTCTTCATGCTCATCCTCCTCGTAGGTTACATCTACGTCTGGAAGAAGGGAGCGCTGCAATGGGACTGATGTCAAAGCCGGATGGCTCGACGCCAACCGGCACCGTGCGACAGCCGGGCGTCGACGTTACCGGCCAGGATGGTTGGGTGGCGACGCGTCTCGATTTCCTTGTCAACTGGGGCCGCGCCAACTCCCTCTGGCCCATGCCGTTCGGCACCGCGTGCTGCGCGATCGAGTTCATGGCCACCGCCGCCGCCCGCTTCGATCTCGCCCGCTTCGGTATGGAGCGCATGAGCTACTCGCCGCGACAGGCGGACGTGCTCATCTGTGCCGGCCGGGTTCCGTTCAAGCTCGCCCCGATCATCAGGCGCATCTGGCAGCAGATGCCGCAGCCCAAGTGGGCCATTTCCATGGGCGCCTGCGCCTCCACGGGCGGCATGTTCGACAACTACGCCGTTGTCCAGGGCATCGACACCATCATCCCGGTCGACGTCTACGTCCCTGGCTGCCCTCCGCGGCCCGAGGCGCTCATCTACGGGATCATGATGCTGCAGGACAAGGTGATGCGCGAGGCGATGGCCAACCCGTCCATCCGCCGGGAGATGGAGCCGGATCCAACGAGCCAGCTCTATATTCCGCCGCCGCTCATCGACGAGCTCTCCGAGCCGTTCGGCAACAGCGTTCACCAGACCCGCTCCGGATTGTGACCAACTTCTCCGCGGCCCCCGTCGGCAGCCGCGCGCCGCGTGACGTCGTACCAGCGTCACCGCGAGACGTCCCTCGACTGGGTGGACCACAGAACCCCAGCGCTGACGCATTGCGCGAGCAATTCGGCGACGTCGTGCGCCGTGTGGACGTCTGCTGGGGCGAGACAACCGTCCTCATCGACGCCACTCGCGTGCTGGATGTGGTTCGCTGGCTGCACGATGACGAGGGCCAGAGCTACGATTACCTGGTCGATATCACGGCGGTGGAGTACCGCGACATGGAGCGCCCGATCGAGATGGTGTGGCACCTCCGATCTCTTCCATACCGGCGCTTCCTGCGCCTGAAGGCTGAGATGCAGAAGGATCAGCCGCTGGTGGTGTCCAGCATCTGGCCCGTCTACAAGGGTGCCGACTGGCTCGAGCGCGAGTGCTGGGACATGTTCGGCATCCGCTTCGAGGGACATCCCGATCTGCGCCGGATCCTCATGTGGGAGGACTACAAGGAGGGCTTCCCGCTGCGAAAGGACTTCCCGCTACGGGGGCGTTTCAGCCGCTCGGAACAACTGAGTCAGGCGCTGGCAGCGAACCCCGAAGCACGTTACTCGATGGAGGAACTCTCCATCGTCGATGCATTCCAGGACCTGCCTGCCGATGTCCGTGAGCGGCTCGCCGGCGGCGAGCAGCCGGGGGAATGATGGCAACGAAGAAGCGTACGGTTGAAGTGGAGCTCTCCACCAGCGGGATCGACAGTCAGGGTCGACCGACCCGCGTTCCACTCGTCGTGGACGAGCAGGGACGTCCGGTTCCCATGGAGCCCACTCTAACCCTTGAGCCGGACATGAAGGATGAGCACATGCTCATCAACATCGGCCCTCAGCATCCCGCCACCCACGGCGTGCTTCGTCTTGTCCTCGAGCTGGACGGGGAGACGGTGGTCCGTTGCGTACCGCACATCGGCTACCTGCATTGCGGCTTCGAGAAGATTGGCGAGTACCGGCAGTACAACCAGATCATCCCGTGGACCGACCGCGAGGATTACCTCAACTCGATCGGCAACAACGTCGCCTTCGCCCTGGGCGCGGAGAGGCTGTTCGGGATCGAGATTACCGAGCGCTGCAAGGTGCTGCGGGTGATCGCGATGGAGCTCTCGCGCATAATCTCGCACCTGGTCTGGGCAGGAACGACGTCCATAGATATCGGCGCCTTCACGCCCTTCCTGTGGATGTTCCAGGAGCGGGAGAACGTGTACAACCTGCTCGAGGGCTGGGTCGGAGCGCGTCTCACGACCACGGCTACGCGAGTCGGTGGCATGGCCGCGGACATTCCCGCCGGCTGGACTGACGGGCTGAGCAACTTCCTCCGCACCTTTCCCCGCACCCTCGACGAGGTGGACCGCATCCTGACGCGCAACGCGATCTGGGTCGGCCGCACCGTGGGGCTTGGGGTGATGACCGCCGAGGAAGCGACCAACCATGGCCTCTCGGGCGCGATGATCAGGGCCTCCGGCGTGGACTACGACGTCCGCAAGGACTTTCCGTACCTTGACTACGAGACCTACGACTTCGACGTGCCTGTCGGTACCGCGGGCGACGTTTACGATCGATACCTGGTGAGGCTGGAGGAGATGCGACAGTCGGTTCGCATCCTGGAACAGGCCCTGGCTCGCCTTCCCGATGGCCCCGTGAACATTGACGATCCGAGGGTCATCCTGCCGCCGAAGTCCAAGGCCATGAGCGGCATCGAGTCCATGATCCACCACTTCAAGCTTGTCATGGAGGGCCCGCGGCCACCGGTCGGCGAGTGTTACGTTGCCGTCGAGAGCCCGAAGGGGGAGAAGGGCTACTACATGGTCTCCGATGGCACATCCAAGCCGGTGCGCTGGCGTATCCGTCCGCCGTCATTCGTGAACCTGTCGGCGATTCCTCGCATGGTGGAGGGCCACCTCCTCGCCGACGTCATCGCCATCAACGCGAGCATCGACATCGTCATGGGAGAGATCGACAGGTGACCGGCCCCGGTGGATCCGACATGCCAGCGTCCGCGGACCTCACGACGTCCGGTCCGCAGGCCCACGACGCGCCATACGAACCGGTGTTCGTGCCGGGCAGCGAGCGGCGGGCGGAACTCGATGTCCTGCTGGCTCGCTACCCGACGAAGATGGCCGCCCTTCTGCCCGCTCTCTGGATCATCCAGCACGAGCGCGGCTGGGTGAGCGATGCCGGTATGGCCGAGGTGGCCGAGGTGCTGGAGTTGACGCCTGCCTACGTGAAGGGTGTCGTCACCTTCTATACCATGTATCATCAGCATCCGGTGGGCCGTAACTTCATCCAGGTGTGTACCACCACACCCTGCAACATCTGCGGCGCCGAGGACATAGTTCGCGCCCTGCTCGAACAGACCGGTTGCGCGGAACTCGGCGCGACATCCCCGGACGGCCGGTTCACCGTTGTCGAGTCAGAGTGTCTCGGAGCGTGTGGATTCGCCACACCGCTCATGATCAACGAGCGATTCGTCGAGAGCGTGACGCTGGAGAAGATTCCGGCGCTGCTCGCGGAGTGTGACTGATGGGCTTTCCAGATCCGACTCACGAGCGTGAGACGCCCGTGCTTTCCCGGTACTTCGGCGACGCGGGTGCGCGCACCCTCGATGGTTGGCGCAGCCGCGGCGGCTACGAAGCGTTGCGGACAGCGCTGGCCACCGATCCCGTGGAGATCCAGAACATCGTGAAGCAGTCCGGTCTTCGCGGTCGCGGCGGTGCTGGTTTCCCGACTGGTATCAAGTGGTCGTTCATGAAGGACGACGGCAAGCAGCACTATCTGTGCTGCAACGCGGATGAGTCGGAGCCGGGAACGTTCAAGGACCGCGAGATCATGCGCTGGACTCCCCACGCGCTGGTGGAGGGCGTGGCGATAGGTGCCCACGCCATATTCGCCGACATCGCCTACATCTACGTACGCGGCGAATTCACGGAGCCGATCCGCTGGCTTACCCGGGCGGTCGAGGACGCCTACGCTGCCGGCATCCTTGGTGCCAATGCGATGGGAAGCGGACGGCGGGTGGACGTCCATATCCATCGAGGCGCGGGCGCGTACATCTGCGGCGAGGAGACTGCGCTGATGAATTCGCTGGAGGGGCGTCGCGGGAATCCGCGCATCAAGCCGCCCTTCCCGGCAGTGGCCGGCCTCTTCGGCAAGCCGACGACGATCAACAATGTGGAGACTCTCGCCGCCGTACCGCACATCATCAACAACGGTGCGTCCTGGTACAAGGCGATGTCGCTCTCCAATGAGAGGAGTACGGGCACCAAGCTGTTCTCGGTCTGCGGCAACATCCGCCGGCCGGGCAACTACGAGGTGACGATGGGTTTCCCGTTCGGCGAGTTCCTCCATGAGCTGTGTGGTGGCCCGCCCGAAGGACGGGAGTTCAAGGCGATCATCCCGGGCGGATCCTCCGTGCCGCTCATGACGCCGGAAGAGGCAGACGGCGCCCTGATGGATTACGAGGGTTTCGTGGCCGCTGGCTCCATGCTCGGCTCGGGCGGAGTCATCTGCATCGACAACTCGCAGAACCTCGTGCGCCAGATTGCCCGGCTCACCCGCTTCTATGCCCACGAGAGTTGTGCGCAGTGCACCCAGTGCCGGGAGGGTACGGCATGGACGACGCGAATCCTCGAACGCATGGTGGCCGGCGAGGGAAGGGCCGATGATATCGAGGTGCTCCTGCGGCTGGCCGACAACATGACCGGCAAGACGATCTGCGTCCTCTCCGACTCATGCGCCACACCGGTGGTATCCGGAATCAAGAAGTTCCCGGCCGACTTCGAGGCGCTCATCCCCAGCACGCGATCGCAGGTCACGGTCGCGATGGCGGTCTGATGTCTGACACACCCATGGTCACGATCACGGTCGAAGGGCGGCCGGTGAGCGTGCCCGCCGGCTCCTCGATACTCGAGGCTGCCAAGCGGGCGGGCGTGCTCATCCCGCACTACTGCTATCATCCCACGCTTCCCATCGCCGGCAACTGCCGGATGTGCCTGGTGGAGGTGGAGAAGATGCCCAAGCTGGCTCCTGCCTGTGCCACGTCGGTCTCCGATGGGCAGGTGATCCATGTTCACACCGAGCAGGCGCGCGAAGCCCGCAAGGGGGTGCTGGAACTGCTGCTCATCAACCACCCGCTGGACTGTCCCATCTGTGACGCTTCGGGGGAATGCGAGCTGCAGGACTACACGTTCATGGAAGGGCCGAAGGAGACCAGTCTCCTTCATGATCCGAAACGATTCAATCCCATGGAGGACTTCGGCGGCGACGTCCTCTACGTCACCAACAGGTGCATCCTCTGCACCCGCTGCGTGCGCTTCATGGATTCCGTCGCGCATGACCCGGTACTGAACGTGAGCGAGCGCGGGGACCGCGCCCTCATCGGCAAGTTCGAGGGGCATGACCTCACGCACCCGTGGGCGGCAAACGTCATCGACCTCTGCCCGGTTGGCGCCCTGGTATCCAAGGACTTCCTGAACAAGGCTCGTACCTGGGACCTGGATCGCACCGCTTCCATCTGCCCCAATTGCAGTCAGGGGTGCAACACCATGCTCGAGACGCGCGACAACATGGTCGTGCGAATGAGGCCGCGCGTCAACGACGACGTCAACCAGCACTTCCTCTGCGACCATGGCCGCCTCAAGTACCGCTGGATGAATCGTCAGGATCGCGTCGAGGCACCGCTGGTGCGCCGCGCCAACGGTGCACTGCAAGCCTCCGACTGGGACGTCACCCTTCCGGCCACCGCTGCTCTACTGACCAACAGGCGAGCCACTGTCGTGGCGTCGCCGATGCTGTCGAATGAGGCTCTCTTCCTTCTCCAGCGACTGGTGGACGCCGGTGGCGGTAGGGGTGTCTTCCAGGTCGAGACCGGTCCGGAAGCGCCGCTACCGGGCGTCGAGGACCTGGCTCTCCGGGCCGATCGGGCCGCCAATGTCACGGGAGCCGAGTTGTTCGGCTTCACCCGCACGGAGAATCCGCTGGACGCACTCAACGACGGCGACGTGCTGGTGGTCGCCGACGACGAACTGGTCGGCGTCGAGGCAGAGGCAATAGCCCGTGCCGGTGCCGTGATCGTGATTGGCACGACGCTGCCCGAGGCGCTCCGCGCCGTCGTGTCGGTGGTGCTGCCGATAACCAATTTTGCCGAGGAGGAGGGAACATTCACCAACCTTCGTGGTCGCGTCCAGCGTTTCCAGCAAGCCAAGGCTGGACCCGGACTGGCGCGACCGAGCTGGTGGGTGATTGGCGACCTGCTCGCCGCACTGGGAGATGGTGAGGGCTACTTCGTGGCCGCTGACGTGTTCGCCACGTTGGCATCCTCTCACCCCGAGTTCGCCGGACTCAGCTACGCATCGATCGGGTTGCGTGGCGGGTTCATTGCCGGCGCAGCGGCAGCCGCCGGGGTGAAGAGCTGATGACGCCGCTTGCTGTCCAGGCGTTGCTGCAGGTGGCCAACGCGCAGCACGAACTCTCCACGGGGCACGCGATCATCGCCTCGATCATCAAGCTCCTGATCATCTTCACGGTCTGGATGGTCACGGTGGCACTGCTCACGCTCGCCGAGCGGCGGATCGCCGGCTGGATCCAGGATCGTCAGGGTCCGAACCGTGTCGGTCCGCAGGGAATCCTGCAGCCGGCCGCCGACGGTCTCAAGAACCTGATGAAGGAGGAGACGGAACCGGCGAACGCCTACATGCCGATCTTCCGGCTTGCTCCGGCGATCAGCTTCATTCCCGCGCTCATCGCCTGGGCAGTGATCCCGTTCGCCGCACCCTGGCCCTCGCCGTGGGGACTGGTCCCCATGGTCCTCACCGACCTGCCGATCGGCTATCTGTACATTCTGGCCGTCTCGTCGCTGGGCGCTTACGGGCTCATCCTGGCTGGATGGTCATCCGCCAACAAGTACGCGCTCCTGGGCGGTCTCAGGGCGAGTGCCCAGTTGATCTCCTACGAGGTCGCGCTCGGCATGTCCGTCATACCTGTCTTGCTACTCACCGGGAATGTGACACTGTCCAGCTTCGTCGAGACCCAGGCGGCTGGTGGATTCAACTGGAACATCCTGAACCTCACGATGGGCTTCTTCATCTTCATCGTGGCGGCGTTCGCCGAGACGAATCGGCTGCCGTTCGATATGCCGGAGGCCGAGTCGGAGTTGATAGCCGGGTATCACACCGAGTACTCGTCGATGAAGTTCTCGATGTTCATGATCAGTGAGTTCGCCGCGATGTTGACCATCAGCTCTCTGATGGTGACGCTCTTCTTCGGCGGCTGGGACATCCCGTTCACGTCGTGGGACAACGTGGCGCCATGGTCGACGGCGAAGACGCTGGCGACCCTGGCGGTGTTCGTGTTGAAGACCGGTTTCTTCATCTTCACCTTCATGTGGGTGCGCTGGACGCTACCGCGTTTCCGCTACGACCAGTTGATGGCGCTGGGATGGAGGGTCATGATCCCGCTGGCCATGGCTTACATGGTCATCATCGCGGTGGCGGTACTGGTGCTGGACCGGGTGGGTCTCAGCGCTGGCCCGGGGCAGGCGGTGGCCCTGTTCGGGCTCAATCTGGTGCTCCTCGTGGGCATGTTCTTCATCTTCGATCGCGGTCGTCTGATAAGCCCGGCGGCTGCTCGCGTGAGTCCCAGCGAGCTGGCCCGCCTGCGCAGTGTGGCGCTACGGCCGCCGACGACAGCGGAGGCACGAGACTGATGGCAATCGGCGTGAAGGTGCTCGATCGACCGATCGAGCAGGTGAGCTACGTGCGTGCCGCGCTGTCCGGCCTCGGACAGACCTTCCGGCACCTCGTGGATCCGCACAAGGTCACCATGCAGTATCCCGAAGAGCGCTGGGATCTCTCGCCGCGCTGGCGGGGGACACACCGGATGCTCACCACGGAGACGGGGAAGGCGAAGTGTGTCGCCTGTGGTCTCTGTCCCACCGTCTGCCCGGCCAACTGCATCAAGCTTGTGCCAGGTGAGGACGAGGAAGGGAACCGCTATCCGCTGATCTTCGAGATCGATGAGTTCCGGTGCATCTTCTGTGGCTACTGCCAGGAGGTGTGCCCGGAGGAGGCGATCCATGTCGGGCGCCACTACGAGAACTCGGAGTATGATCGTGCGGGCTTCGTCTACGATCTCCAGCGGCTGATGGAGCAGACGCACCCCGTCTGTGAGATGTGGGACCCGGCCGACCCGAGAGGCGAATGACGTTCTTCTACCAGTTCACGTTCTACTTCTTCGGGCTGGTCGCCGTGGCCTCGGCGCTGCTCTTCGTGACGCGGAGGAATCCGGTCGCGGCGGCACTCTGGCTGGTGAACGTGATGATCTGCCTTGCCGCGCTCTACATCATGCTCGGCGCTGAGTTTGTCGGGGTGGTACAGGTGATCATCTACGCCGGCGCGATAATGGTGGTCTTCCTGTTCGTGGTGATGCTCCTGAATCTTGGCCATGCCGGATCGATCGCCGACGTGCGGTCGTTCCGCTGGCAACTGGCGGCCGGCGCGGCGGGACTCATCATGCTCGCCCAACTGCTCGCCATCGTGCGGCCAGGCGAGGCACTGCTGGCGGGAATCACGCCCGTGCGACCGGCGATCGCTGTCGCCGCAGCACCAGGTGAGAACGTGGTGGCTCCGCTGGCCGAGGTCCTCTTCCGCAACAACCTGTTGGCCTTCGAGGCCGCCAGTGTCCTGCTGCTGGCAGCGATCATCGGCGCTGTCGTCCTGGCCAAGAGCCGGGAGGGCGCATGATCGTCGAATCGCTCTTCTTCTCGGCGCTGCTCTTCGTGGTGGGCATGGTGGGTGTCCTCACCCGTCGGAACGTGCTCATCATCTTCATGAGCGTCGAATTGATGCTCAACGCGGTCAACCTGAGCCTGGTGGCCTTCTCCACGCTGCACGGTCTGTCCGGCCAGGTGTTTGCCATCCTTGTCATGACCGTCGCAGCCGCCGAGGCTGCGGTAGGGCTGGCCATCGTGATCGCAGTCTTCCGACACTTCCAGACCGCGGACCTCATGAACGTCAACCTTCTGAAGGGCTAGATGCTCCTCCAAGAAGCGGCGGCTGCTGGCGCGCATCCCCTTGCCGGGACAGCAGCCGAATGGCTCTGGCTGGTTATCCTGCTACCCCTGCTGGGTGCGGCGATCAACGGATTCCTGTCCACCATCACCGGCTGGCGCCCAGGTCCATTCGACCCCGATTTCCACCGGACCGGAGAGTTCCCCGCGGCGCCAGCATCCACTCTCGTTGAGCGTGCATCCCGCCTCGTGGGCGGTGGTGACGTGGCCACTGGTACCAGTGGGCCGGCGACCCTGGTCACGGGCACCCATTCGGTGGCCGATGGAACCGATAGCCAGTACGTCGAGGACGTCTACGAAGATTCGCTGATCGAGGCTTACGACGAGAAGCTGGAGGCGCCACCACGACACCGATTCCTGCCGCTCGTGAGTGTGGTGGGCGTGGGGACGATGGCGATCGCCTTCGTCATCGCCGTTCTCGCCTTCCTCGCGATGGTCCGCGTCTCTCCGGAGACGCCGCTCATCCGGAACTACTGGACATGGATGGCGGCGGGTGGACTCGACGTGGCCGTGTCGCTGCACGTCGACCAGCTATCGATCGTGATGACGCTGGTCATCACGGGGGTGGGCACGCTGATCCACCTCTTCAGCACTGGATACATGCGGGACGATCGTTCGTACGCGCGTTTCTTCGCGTACATGAACCTGTTCGTCTTCTTCATGCTCGTCCTGGTGCTCGGTTCCAGCTACCTGATCATGTTCATCGGCTGGGAGGGAGTGGGAGTCTGTTCCTACCTCCTGATCGGGTTCTGGTTCACGGAGGAGGCGAACGCCGATGCCGGCAAGAAGGCGTTCATCGTGAACCGCATCGGCGACGTGGGCTTCCTCGTCGCGATGTTCATGATGTTCTGGAACTTCCATACGTTGGATTTCATGGGCGTGAACGCTGCTGCGGCTGCGCTTCCCATCGGCACCGCACTGGTGACGACGATCGCCCTCTTCCTGTTCATGGCCTGCGCCGGCAAGAGCGCCCAGCTCCCTCTATACGTCTGGCTTCCGGACGCCATGGCCGGCCCCACGCCAGTTTCCGCACTCATCCACGCGGCAACGATGGTGACCGCCGGCGTCTACCTCGTAGTCCGGAGTGGGGCAGTGTTCGCCGCCGCCCCGTCGGCATCGCTGGTGGTGGCGATGATCGGCACGCTGACAGCCCTCTTCGCCGCCCTGATAGGGCTCAAGCAGTGGGACATCAAGAAGGTGCTCGCCTATTCGACCATCTCCCAACTCGGCTACATGTTCATGGCCGTCGGGGTGGGAGCGTACACCGCGGGTGTCTTCCATCTCGTCACGCACGCATTCTTCAAGGCACTTCTCTTCCTCGGCGCCGGCTCGGTGATCTTCGCGATGCACCGCGCTTACCATGTGACGGGGAATCACGATGACGCCCAGGACATGCGGAACATGGGCGGATTCCGTCGGTTCATGCCCGTGACATGGGCCATGATGTGGATTGCCACGCTGGCCATTTCCGGTATCCCCCCGTTCGCCGGCTTCTTCTCGAAGGATGAGATCCTCGGTTCGGTCTTCGCTCACGCGACGGGCTCGACACTGGCCGAGGCCAGCCTGCTGGGAGTGGGAGGATCTTCCTGGCTCTACCTGTTCTATGCGCTCGGCTTGCTGACAGCACTCATAACCGCCGTCTACATGACGCGGATGATGCTCTACACCTTCCACGGTCCGACGCGGACGGGGGAGGTGGAGAGTCGTCACCTGCGCGAGGCGCCGTGGACCATGACGGTGCCGGTCGTGGTGCTCGGTCTGCTGAGCGTCGGCGGCGGTTGGCTCAACATTCCCGAGTTGCTGGGCATGCTCGGGCCGGTGGGAAGGCTGGAACACTGGCTGGACCCGGTCGTTGCCTCGGCAGCGGAGAGACTCGGTGGCGGAGCAGCGCTGGAGCACGCGCTCGAGTTGACATTGATCGCCATCGCCATTGCGATAGCTGTCGTCGGGATCGTCGGCGCGGTGGTGCTCCTCAGACCAGCCAGGCTCCTACCCAAGGCAGAGTCTCCGCGTGAGGTCGGTATCCAGGCGTTGTTGGCCGACAAGTTCCGCGTGGACGAATTGTACGATCGGTTCATCGTCCAGCCGCTGCTTACGGCCTCCCGGCGAGTGCTCTATCGCGGACTCGACATCGGCATCATCGACCGTATCATGGTGGTCGGTTTCGGCTGGTCGCTGCCGCGCTTTCTGGCGTATCTCGGCTCGCGCCTGCAGTCCGGCCTGGTGAGCGACTACGCGTGGGTCATGGTCGTGGGCGTGATACTCGTCCTCGGCGTCTTCACTCTCCGCTAGGGCGATGCGCGAATTCCTATTCTCCGTCGGCTACGATCGGTGGATCCTGCCGACTCTGCTCTTCCTGCCTGCCATCGGCGCGTTGCTCACGTGGTTCCACGGAATCTACGAGTATCGTGCCGGTCACGTGGGTCGTAGCTACGAGGGCTTCGCCCGCTGGCTGCCCTTCTCGATCTTCATCGTGGAGTTCGTGCTCTCGCTCGGACTCTGGTGGGCGTACGATCCCTCCGGCGCGGTTTTCCAGTTGACCAGCACGTGGGACTGGATTCCTGACTGGGGCGTTCACATGTCGCTCGGCATAGACGGGATCTCGCTCTTTCTCGTCATGATGGTGACATTCCTTCTCCCCATCGCCGTCCTCAGCGGCTGGACCAGCATCGATCGCGCGGTGCACAGCTATCACGCCCTCTTCCTCGTGCTCACGACGGGAATGCTCGGTGTGTTCATGGCTCGCGACCTGATCATGTTCTACTTCTTCTGGGAGTTGGTGCTGGTTCCGATGTACCTCATCATCGGTGTCTGGGGAGGACCGCGACGATTGTACGCGGCGACCAAGTTCTTCCTGTATACGTTCCTGGGTTCGCTGTTCATGCTGGTGGCGATCCTCTACATAGGCTTCATGGTGGGCGACGCGATGTATGCCGCCGGTCTCACCCCCACCGACCGCCCGAACTTCCTGTTCGAGAATGCCATGGCGTATTTCACGCCTTCCGGGACTGAGGCGTTCTGGCTCTTCCTGGCATTCTTTGCTGCCTTCGCGGTCAAGGTGCCGCTGATCCCCTTCCATACCTGGCTGCCCGACGCCCACGTCGAGGCGCCCACGGAGGGCTCGGTGGACCTTGCCGCGATCCTGCTCAAGATGGGCACCTACGGCTTCATCAGGATCACGCTGCCGCTCTTTCCCGGGGTCGTGCTCCATTCGTGGGTGGGCAAGGTCGTGATCGTCCTGGGCGTGGTGGGTATCATCTACACGGCCCTGATCGCGCTCGTCCAGGAGGATTGGAAGAAGCTCGTCGCCTATTCCTCGGTGAGCCACATGGGCTTCGCCATCCTCGGTATCTTCACCGTGACTACTGTGGGGTTGCAGGGCGCGATGATGGTGCAGCTAGCCCACGGCCTTTCGTCCGCGGCGCTCTTCCTGATGATCGGCATGCTCTACGAACGCAGGCACACGCGCATGCTCTCCGACTTCGGCGGGCTGGCGCGTGTGATGCCGCTCTACGCCGGCTTTCTGATGATCGCCACGCTGAGCAGCATCGGTGTGCCGGGCACCTTCGGCTTCGTCGGTGAGTTCCTCACCTTGATGGGCGGCTTCGGACCGGTGCCGATGCTCACGGTCGTCGCCACGACGGGCGTTATCCTGTCGGCGGGGTACATGCTCTGGTCCGTCCAGCGCATCATCTTCAATCCGCTCGACAAGGCCGAGAACAAGCGTCTGCCCGACGTGAACTGGCGAGAGGCAGGGATGCTCATCCCGATCTGCGCCATGATCATCTGGATCGGCATCTATCCGGCACCGCTGTTGCGCCGCATGGAGCCGTCCCTGAGCCGGCTGGTGGAGCAGGTCCATGGTGTGCCGACATCGGCGGCCGTGAGCCGCGTACGAGAGGCACGCTGACATGCAGCTAGACCTGAGTGTGCCGGCCGAGCTCATGATCGCGCTCCTGCCGGAAATAGTGCTCACTGTCGGCATCCTGTTCCTGGTACTCTGGTCCGCCTGGCGCCCGGCGAGCGCTGCCCATCAGCGTCAGGTGGGTATCCTGTCGTTGGCTGTCAGCGTGATCACACTCGGGGTGGTCATCTGGTGCGCAGTTCGCAGCAACAGCGCCGGACCGGGCCCGCTCGCCGTCGACGGCTTTCGTTGGGCGACCGACGTGATCCTGCTCATCGGCGCGATCTGTACCATCGCCATGAGCCTGGATTACCAGGAGCGTGAGGGGATAACGGCACCGGAAGGGCACGTCCTGGTACTGCTCTCGCTGGTCGGCATGATGCTCATCGCCGGCGCTCGCGATCTCGTGGTGGCCTTCCTCGGCATCGAGATCATGTCCGTGGCCGTCTACGTCCTCACGGGCCTGAATCGGCGCAGCCCGCGTTCTGCCGAGGGATCCCTGAAGTACTTCCTGCTCGGGGCCTTCTCGACAGCCTTCCTGCTCTACGGCATCACGCTGGTCTACGGCGCCACCGGCACGACGGAGTTCGCCGGTATCGCAGCCCAGACGGGGCGCTCGGCTGTGCTGGCGAGCCCGCTGTTCCGTCTGGGGATGGGGCTACTCGTTGTCGGGTTCGGCTTCAAGGTGGCGGCGGTACCATTCCACATGTGGGCACCGGATGCCTACGAGGGCGCCCCGACACCAATCACGGGCTTCATGGCAGCGTCAGTGAAGGCGGCGGCATTCGCCGGCTTCCTCCGTCTCTTCATCGAGGGCTTCCCGGCTGCACTTGCCGAGTGGCACCTGGCTCTCTGGTGGCTGGCGGCGGTGACCATGGTTGCCGGAAACGTGATCGCGTTGGCGCAGCGCAACATGAAGCGAATGCTCGCTTATTCCAGCATCGCCCATGCTGGCTACATCCTGATCGCCGTGGCGATCGGAGCGAAGACAGGCGTGGACGTCGGAGTGACCGGTTCGAGCGCCTTCGTCGTGTACCTCTTCGCGTATACGCTCTCCACAATGGGCGCCTTTGCCGTCGTCACGGTGCTGGCTGGTCCCGGGGAGCCGTACCTGGACATGCGCGACTACAGCGGACTCTGGACGGTGCGACCGGGGATCACGCTCGCCATGAGTGTCTTCATGTTCGCCCTGCTGGGTTTCCCGGTATTCGGCGGGATCGGGTTCTTCGCCAAGTGGTACATGCTCCAGGCCGCCCTGCGCGGTGGCGCCGAACCCCAGGTGTTGCTCGCCTTCACCCTCGTCTTCACGAGTGTATTGTCGGCGGGCTACTATCTGTATGTGGTGACGCTCATGTTCGTCGCCGCGCGCAATGAGGAGATCCCGGTGCCCGATCACCCACGACGCTTCACCGGCGGTGTGATCGTTGCCATGGCCATCCTCATCCTCTTCTTCGGCTTCGCGCCCAGCCAGGTATTACGCACCGCCAACCGAAGCATGCTCTATCCGACGCAGGTGGTGCCAGTGGCGGAACCGACCGTCGAGCCAGTGGCCGCGGCAACTCGACAGTCCATGCCGCGACGCTGACAACTGGTGCCGCCGGCGGCGGCGCCCTCCCCAGGTGACAGTATTTCACGGACAGGCATGGCGACGAGTGCTGGCAATGTGAGCAGGGAGATCTTCCGCGAGTACGATATTCGCGGCATCGTTGGCAGGGACCTCACTGTCCAGGCGGCAGGGGGAATCGGTCGAGCCTATGCCGCCTATCTGACGCGTGACGGCCGCCACGGCGCGATTGCAGTGGGGCGCGACAATCGTCCCAGCGGCAACATGTTGCGCGATGCCCTGGTGGCTGGCCTCACGGCCGGCGGCCTTGACGTCATCGATGTGGGCATCGTCCCGACGCCGCTCGTCTACTGGAGCCTGCATCACCTCGATGTGATTGGCGGGATCCAGATCACCGGCTCGCACAATCCACCGGAGTACAACGGGTTCAAGCTGTGCGTCGGAACGCAGTCCCTGCACGGAAGCGGGATCCAGGCGCTCTACGGGCTTCTGGATGCGCCACCGGCCGCGAGGCCGGGAACCGTCAGTCACGAAGAGATCATCGACCGGTACGTGGACGACGTCGTGTCCCGTACGGTGCCGCTGGACCGCACCCTGCGCGTGGTTGTGGACTGTGGAAACGGCGCCGGCGCGTTGGTGGCTGAGAAACTCTTCAGCCGCCTGGGCGTGGACGCCACCTACCTGTTCTGCGAGAGCGACGGGACGTTCCCCAATCACCATCCCGATCCGTCGGTGGTGGAGAACATGGAGGACCTGATCCGGACCGTCCGCGAGAGCGCGGCCGACATCGGCATCGCCTTCGATGGCGATGCCGACCGGATAGGCATCGTGGATGATGCTGGCGGGATCATCTGGGGGGACCATATCCTCATCCTGTACGCACGCGACGTGCTGGAGCGGACAGGGACCGGCCAGTCCATCATCTTCGATGTGAAGTGCTCCCAGGCCTTGCCATGGGCTATCGAGAAGGCTGGTGGGGTACCCGTGATGTGGAAGACCGGGCACTCCCTGATCAAGGAGAAGATGCTCGAGACGGGCGCGCCGGTAGCGGGCGAGATGTCTGGCCACATGTTCTTCAGGGAGGGGTTCTACGGCCACGACGACGCGCTGTACGGGGCCGCCCGGCTGCTTCGGATAATCGCCAGCGGTCCCGGTGGTATCTCCGAACGACTCGCCGACGTCCCCGTCTTCGTCTCCACACCGGAGATTCGCGTGGACGTCCCTGAGGAGCGCAAATTCGCCATCGTGGATGCCGCGGTGACCCACTTCCGCGCAATCCATGATGTAGTGGACGTGGACGGCGTGCGGGTGTTGTTCGGAGATGGCTGGGGCCTCATCCGCGCTTCCAACACACAGCCGGTGCTCGTCATGCGCTTCGAGGCCAACAGCACCGAGCGACTGGATGCGATCAGGAGCGAGATGGAGGAATGGCTGCGGGAAGAGGGTGTGGACGTCTGACCCCGGACGCCAGCCGTGAGGGTTGACCGGCGGCGTGTCCTGATCGCGGGGGCGATCCTCGCCCTCCTGCTGGTCTCAGCGCGCCTGGCAGCGATCACCTACGTCGATCATGCCTGGTTCGACGAGCAGGGAGCGAGCGCGATCTGGTGGGCCAAGCTGTGGAACAGCGTCCTTCTCATTGGCTCCACCTGGGCCGCTGGCAGCATCTTCGTCTTCCTGAACATTGTCGCGGTGCTCCGCTCGGTTCGTCACCTGATCGTGGCTCGTCAGGTCGCGAACATCGAGATCGAGTCGGCAGTCCCGGGACGACTCATCCTTGCCGCCGCCACGATGGCGTCGCTCGTGCTAGGCGGGTTGCTCACACTCGTGCAGGACGGCTGGACCACACTGGCTCGCGCCCGCTATCTCCCACCTTTCGGGGTGCGTGAGCCGTCACTCGGCGCCGATGTCGCGTTCTGGGTGGGTCGCCTCCCGCTGGAAAGGGCGTGGTACACGTGGGCCCAGACGTCACTGGTCGCCGTCGCGACGCTCGTAGTGCTCCTCTATGCCGTCACCAGGAGCCTCCGCTGGACACCGAGAGGGTTGCACACCACCAGCCACGTGCGGCGCCACCTGTCCACCCTCGGAGCGCTGCTCCTGCTCCTCCTCGCCTGGAACTACCGGCTGGAGAGGCTGCTGCTGCCAGTGAACCTGGGGCCACAGGGGTACTTCGGTATCGTGGAGCAGCGGATGCTGGGGGTGCTCCTCGTGCTCACTCTCTTCACCGCTGCCTGCGCCCTGATCGTCCTCTGGGCCGGCTACGTGGGCCACACCCGCGTCGCCTTCGCCAGCGTGACAGCGATCATCGTGGTCGCCCTCCTCCTCCAGCAGGGTGGTCCATCACTCGTCCGTTGGGCTTCCGGCGCGGACCTCGAGGCTCCGCAGCGAATCTGGCCATTCCTGGGTACGCAGGCATCGTTCACCCGGCTCGCCTACGGCGTACCACGCACCCTCGGGAGCGATTCGTCCACGCTGGTGACCGACCTCGATCGCCTGGACCGAGCCGTCGCAGTCTGGGATCCAGCCGCTGTAGTTGCCGCGGTGGAACGAAGTGGTCGTCGCCGTGAGGTGATGGGCGGTGTGAGCTGGTGGGTTGACTCCCTGGGACTGGAAGCAGTGACTGCCGCACGGGAAGGTGCGACTGATTCGTTGCGCCGCACCGACAGTTGGGTGGTCGCAACGGTGAGAGCCACGCCGCCGCCCGACGAGGTGGTCCCGGTACCGCGAGCAGTACCGATCCGAACGGCTCTCATCTATCCAGGGGCGCGGAGCGACCTCCTGGTCTCCGACTCCGCGGCTTCGGTACGGGCACCGTTTCTGGGACGGGGCATCCGTCGCTTTGCCTTTGCCCTCGCCGAACAGGATCTGCGCCTCTTCTTCGAGCCTGCGCAGGATCCCAACCTGCGCCTGCTCAGTCGTCGCGACGTACGTGAGCGTGTCCTCTCGCTCGCTCCCATCTTCGAGGCTGCTGCCAACGTGGTACCCCTGCACGTCGCCGATTCCCTCTACTGGGCATTGCCGCTGTTCGTCACTGTGCGTTCCTTCCCTCTCAGTCACCCGTGGGTCAACAACGGCCGCGCGACAAAGTACTTCCAGCACGCAGCAACAGCCGTCGTGAACGCCCATACCGGCAGAGTGCGACTGGTGCGTTCGGAACGCATGGAGCCAGTTGCGACGGCGTGGGCCCGGCGGTTCCCCGAGCTCTTCGTCAGCGCCGATTCGCTGGACCGGGAGATCGCCAACGCGCTTCCGCTACCCGAGGACGCCCTGCTCGCCCAGGCCTTCGCCTACGGAGCCACCGGCGGCGACAGCGAGCGGCGAGTACCGTTGATGCTGCCGGATATGGCGAACAGTGACTCGCTGGACGGCGGAGTCGCCGCCGTACCTTATCTGCCCACTGGCGCCAGGACCGTTGCCCGCGCCATCCCGCTACTCGATACGACCAACGATCGGCTACGCGAAATCGTGGCCTTCACCGGCGGGACAGATCCGCGTATGAGCGTGATCGCCGTCGATTCCGCTCCTGAAACCTGGTCCGAGCAGCTCGAGCAACTCCAACAACGGCTCGGACGTGATGGCGCCCTCACGACGTCGGACGCTCCCACAGTCCACACCAGGGCAAGACTCCTTCCCTCACCGAGCGGCGCCATTCTCATCCGACCAGTGTACAGCTGGCGCGCCGACGGTGTACCAGCGCTTGCCAGGGTTGCCGTGCTGCACCGCGACTCCGTCCGCGCCGCTTCGTCGCTGAGCGGTCTCGGACAACTGGAGGGCAGACCTCCTGGAAGCGCGCCCCTCGACGCCGCCGCTGCTGCGCTATACGAGCGGATGCGGGACGCGCTGCGTCGCGCGGACTGGGGTGCATTTGGCCAGGCCTTCGAAGCCCTGGGCAGGGCCCTCGGCGTCGGCGCGAGCGATGGGGACGACCGATGACCCGGAGGAGCCGCGACAGGCAGAGGAGAGCACGGCGCGCTTGCCCGCCTCTCCCGAACCGGGTAGCTTGCCGACCTTGCCAGAGGATAGTGCCAGGGGGCACGATTCGTGAGGGCAGTATGGCACCGAAGGTGCGCGCCGTCATAGACTTCGTGCGGTGCACCGGCAGCCGTGCGATCATTACCGAACCGGGTCGCGAATGCGAAGCTGGGCGCGGCCAGGCCGGGACGACCATAACAGCGGAGAGTGCGTGAACATCCACGAATATCAGGCGAAGGAGATCTTCCGGGCCCACGGCGTGCCGATTCCGCCCGGCGAGGTGGCCCGCACGCCAGAACAGGCAGAGGAGATCGCCGCGCGATACGGCAAGGCAGTGATGGTCAAGGCGCAGGTGCATGCCGGTGGGCGCGGCAAGGCCGGTGGCGTGAAGTTCTGCAAGACGCCGGCAGAGGCCAGGGAGAAGGCCGCGGCGATCCTCGGCATGCAGATCAAGGGCCTGACGGTCGAGCAGGTGCTGGTCACCGAAGCTGCCGACATCGCCAGCGAGGCGTACGTGGGCATCATCGTGGACCGTGCGACCAAGAAGCCCGTCTTCATGGTGAGCGCCGCCGGCGGTATCGACATCGAGGAGGTTGCCGCGACCACGCCCGAGAAGATCCTCTACGTGCCGGTGGATGTGCGTTACGGGTTGCGTAGCTATCAGGCAATGCAGATGGGGTTCTTCCTCCACGAGGACGTGAAGCGCGCCCGCGCCGCTGCCAGGATCATGGGGCAGCTCTATGAGGCCTTCATGGCCAGCGGAGCCTCGCTCGCCGAGATCAACCCGCTCGTCCTCACGCCGGAAGGCGAGCTCATCGCCGTCGATGGCAAGATGGTAATCGACGACAACGAGCTCGACCGGCGTCCCGAGATCGAGGCCCTGCGCGACGATTCGTCGGAGGAGCCGAGCGAGGTGGAAGCCCGACTCGCCAACCTCACCTTCATCAAGCTGGAAGGGAACGTAGGCTGTGTGGTCAACGGCGCCGGACTGGCCATGGCGACGATGGATCTGGTGAAGTATTACGGAGGCGAACCGGCCAACTTCCTCGACATCGGCGGCTCATCCAACCCGGAGAAGGTCGTCAACGCCCTCCGGATCATCACTTCGGACCCGAGCGTGAAGGCCATCCTGTTCAACATTTTCGGCGGTATCACGCGCACCGACGACGTTGCCAACGGCATCGTCACGGCCACGAAACAGAATCCGCTCAAGGTGCCGATCGTCATCCGCCTCACCGGCACCAATGAGGAGATCGCGGTGAAGATTCTCGAGGACAACGGTTTCGCAGCGATGACAGACATGGACGCCGCGGTGCAGAAGGCCGTGCAACTCGCCACGACGGGAGGTGCCAGGTGAGCGTCTTCATCGACAACGGTACGCGGCTCATAATCCAGGGCATCACCGGGCGCGATGGTTCCTTCCACGCCCGCCAGATGATGGAGTACGGCACCCAGGTCGTGGGCGGTGTCACCCCGGGCAAGGGCGGCCAGCGGTTCGACGATACGGTGCCTATCTTCAACACGATGGCCGAAGCGGTTCGCGAGACCGGCGCCAACACGAGCGTCATCTACGTGCCGCCACCGTTCGCCGCCGATGCCATGTTGGAGGCAGCGGATTCCGGGGTGAAGCTCATAGTCTGCATCACCGAGGGCGTGCCGGTCCTCGACATGACGCTGGTCTATCCGTTCGTGAGGGAGAAGGGAGCGCGCCTAATCGGCCCCAACTGTCCAGGCCTGATTACCCCCGGGCAGTCCAAGGTCGGCATCATCCCTGGCCGTATCTGCACGCCGGGCAAAATCGGCGTGGTGAGCCGTTCGGGCACCCTCACCTACGAGATCGTCTACCAACTCACCCGCGCCGGCTTGGGCCAGAGCACCTGCGTCGGCATCGGGGGTGACCCGATCAATGGCACCAGCTTCATCGATGTGCTGCGCGCCTTCGAGGCGGACCCGGACACGAAGGCCGTGGCGCTGATGGGAGAGATCGGAGGCACCGACGAGCAGGAGGCAGCAGAGTTCGTGAAGGAGCAGATGACCAAGCCGGTGGTCGGTTTCATTGCCGGTCAGACGGCTCCTCCGGGTCGCCGGATGGGTCACGCTGGCGCCATCATCTCGGGCTCCTCGGGTACCGCAGCCGAGAAGATCCAGTCATTCAAGGACGCCGGCATGGGCGTCGCGCAGCGGCCGATCGATTTCGTGACGCTTCTGCAAGAGCGCATGTGAGACTGACCGACTGCCTGACGGCCGACCTCACGGTCGTGCCGCTCCAGGCGGCGACGGTCGCCGCGGCGGCGGAGGTGCTCCTCAAGCGCCTCGCCGCCGTTGGCGCGGTCGGCGACCCGGCCAAACTTCGCGACCGGGTCGCCGAGGACAGGCCGGAGGATATCGTTGCGATGGGGGACCGTGCCTTCCTCCTGCATTATCGCACCGATGCCGCCGCTGACCTCGTGGTGGCCCTCGGTACATCGCCTCAACCAATCTGCCGCGGTACGGACGTTGGGGAAGGGCAGTGCGCTCGCGTCATCCTGCTCATAGTTGCCCCGCCTCGACTTGCTGCGCGCTACCTGCAGGTCGTCGGTGCGTTCGCTCGCCTGCTCTCACGAACAGAGGTCGTGGAGAGCATCATCGCCCAGCCCGACGCCGCGTCCCTGTTGGCGCTGCCCGCGTTCGCCGACGCCGTGCTCCCGGAGCAGTTGCTTGTGCGCGACGTCATGAACCCGCGGCCCCTGTCGGTGGTGGCCGATGCGCCTCTGCGCGATGCGGCGATGATACTCGTGAGGCGGAGTCTCACGGCTCTGCCGGTGCTCGATGCCGATGGCCACGTGATAGGCTTGCTGAGCGACCGCGAATTGATGCGCCACCTGCTGACACTCCAGCTCCAAGGGGGAGGCGCGAGCCGGGCGACGGGCGAGCATGCCGTGCCGCCGCGACTCGTGCGCGACGTGATGACGCGTCAGGTGCTCTGTGTCTCACCCGAGCAGCCGCTATCGGACGTGGCCTCCCTGATGGTCAACAAGGACGTGGATCGACTCCCGGTGGTGGGCGAGGGCCGATTGGTGGGCTTCCTCACCCGGGGCGACATCGTTCGCAAGCTACTCGGCACCTGAGAGTGCGGCGCACATGAGGTCGACTCTCGCCGCGACTCCGGAACTCCATCACCAGCTTCACCTTACAGTCTCCCAATGACCGGTAACCGCACCCTGACCATCATCAAGCCGGACGCCTTCGAGTCCGGGAAGGCCGGCCAGATCCTGGCCCTCCTCGAGCAGGAGGGCTTCCGGATCCTGGCTGCTCGCGTCCTCCATCTCTCCCGGGCACAGGCAGAAGAGTTCTACGCCGTGCATCGGGAGCGGCCATTCTACGGCTCGCTGGTCCAGTTCATGACCTCCGGGCGGTGCATGCCCCTCGTACTGGAACGCGACGCTGCCGTGGCCACCCTGCGGCGCGTGATCGGCGCGACCGATCCGGCGGAGGCTGCCGAGGGAACAGTGCGCCGCCTCCACGCGGAGTCCAAGGAGCGAAACGCCATCCATGCCTCCGACTCCGATGAGAACGCCGAACGGGAAGCCCGCTTCTTCTTCGCCGAGGCCGACATCGGCTGATTGCTCGCGGGGAACTCCCGCACCCGGGTAGCTTGATCCGACAGAATCGAATGGGTAGATTGATAGGTTATGCTGTCCTTTGACCTGGGTACTCTCGAGGCGCACGCCGTTCAGGTGGATGCCGTACTGACGGATGGCGACCCCGTGTGGGAGTCCGAAGATCCGCGTGCTGTGGACGGTGTCACCGTTCACGGTCGTCTTTCCAGCGCGGGCTCCGGTCGCTTCTACTTCAGCGGCCATCTGGAGGGACAGGTCATGACGGAATGTCGCCGCTGTCTTGCACCCTCCTCGGCGCACGTGGCCGAGGAGATTTCTCTCGTCTATGCCGAGGCCGATGACGCCGAGGTGGACGACGATCCCGACGTGTACCACCTGGACCCGAGGGCTCGCGAACTCGACCTGCGACCGGCGTTGCGTGAGCAATGGTTGCTGGCGGTTCCGGCGTTTGTGGAATGCCGCCCAGATTGTGCGGGGCTCTGTCCGGTATGTGGCACTGATCTCAACGCTGGACCGTGCTCCTGTCGACCGGCAACCGATCCGCGCTGGGACGCGCTGCGGTCGCCGCGCGGTCAGCGCTCCTGAGCAGACTCACCCTTTCTCGCTCGATACTCTCATGGCTGTACCAAAGCGCCGCACATCCAAGCGGAAGAAGCGCGCCCGCAACACGCACACGAAGGCTCCCGCGATCAACATCCAGAAGTGCCCGCAGTGCCAGAGCATGAAGCGACCGCATCACGTCTGCGACGAATGCGGTTACTACGCGGGTGAGCAGCGAGTAGCCGCGCAGGAAGCGTAGCTTTGGCGCGGATCGCGTTGGACGCGATGGGGGGCGATTTCGCCCCCCACGCCCCGGTCGCCGGCGCGCTGCACGCACTGAAGGAGTTGGGGCCCGAGCACACGATCCAGCTCGTTGGCCGCACGGAGGTCGTTCGCGCCCAGCTCGACGAGCTGATGGCCGGCGACCTCGCGCACCTTCGCGGCGTCTCTGATCGGCTGGAGGTGGTGGAAGCGCCAGAGGTGATCGGCATGACCGACAAGCCCTCGGCGGGTCTCCGCGGCAAGCCGGACAGCTCCATGATCGTCGGTATCCGCATGCATGCCGAAGGAAGATCCGACGCTTTCGTCTCCGCCGGCAATACCGGTGCGCAGATGGCGGCGTCCACACTCCTTCTGCGTCTTCATGCCGGACTCACCCGGCCGGCCATCGCGACACTCTTCCCGACCGCTCGCGAACCAATAGTCGTGCTCGACTCCGGCGCCAACGTGGACTGCTCCTCCCAGGAACTGGTTCAGTTCGCGCGGCTGGGCTCGGTCTACGCCGAGTACATGCTGGGTCGCGAGCATCCGGTGGTCGGTCTCCTGAGCATCGGTGAGGAGGCCGGGAAGGGAAATATCGCGGTGAAGGAAGCCAATCAACTCCTGCGAAATGGCGCGGCCGGAATCAACTTCCAGGGCAACGTCGAAGGACGTGACCTGCCACTCGGGGAGAGCGGCCGCGGAAGCTTTGACGTCGTGGTCTGCGACGGCTTCGTGGGTAACGTACTACTCAAGTTCTACGAGGGGATCGCGCCGATGGTAGTCGGGATGATTGGCGAGCACACGGGGCTCGATCGGGCGCAGTTGGACAGCGCCATCAAGCGGCTCGATTACTCCGAGTACGGTGGCGCGCCACTTCTCGGCGTGCGCGGTGTGAGCATCATCTCCCACGGCAGTTCCTCGGCGCGGGCGATCAAGAACGCTGTCCACGTTGCCGTGCGTGCCGTGGAGTCGCGGCTAAGCGATCACGTGGGCCAGCGGCTCGCCTCGGCCATGCCGACGACGACGCCCGGCATCGTCCCGGCAGCCGGACCACAGGCCGCTGGGGGCGCAGCATGAGCGCTCGCCCCATCGCCTACCTGGCCGGAATAGGCAGTGGCATACCGGCGGAGGTGATGACCAATCACGACTTCGCCGCCGTGGGCATCGAGACGTCCCACGAATGGATCGTCGAGCGCACCGGGATCGTGGAGCGTCGCATTGCCCGTGGCGCCGGTGAGAGCACGGCCGGCATGGCCGCCACCGCCTCCCGTATCGCCATGGAACGGGCGGGCGTTCACGCCGGCGAGATCGACATCATAGTTCTCAGTACTGCAAGCCCGGACAGGCTCCTTCCGTCGACGGCAGTGGACCTCCAGGCTGAACTCGGGGCCTCTCGTGCTGCCGCCTTCGACCTTTCCGCTGCCTGCTCCGGATGGCTCTACGGCCTCACGGTCGCCGAGGGGATGATCATGTCGGGCGTCGCCGAGACTGCGCTCGTGGTAGGGTCGGAGAAGATGAGCTCGATCATAGACTGGTCGGACCGTGCGACCTGCGTCCTCTTCGGCGACGGAGCAGGGGCGGCCATCCTCAAGCGTTCCACCGATGGTCGTGGAATTCTCTCCACCTACCTGCGCAGTGACGGTACCCTCGCCGATCTGCTCTACCGGCCGGACGGCGGGGCACGTCGCCCGTTCGACGCGGACGTGCTGGCCGAGCGCGGTCAGTATGTACACATGGCGGGCCGGGAGGTGTTCAAGCATGCCGTCCGTTCGATGGCCGACGCCGTCGACCGGGCCCTGGATGGCGCTCAACTGGCAGCCAGCGATATCGATCTGCTCATTCCACACCAGGCCAACCTGCGAATCATAGACGCGACGGCGAAGCACGCGAGGATGCCGATGGATCGCGTCTACGTCAACGTGGACCGCTATGGCAACACTTCGAGTGCCTCCATCCCGATAGCCCTCGATGAGGCGATCGCCGCCGGCAGGGTGGGGAAGGACAGCACGGTGCTGATGGTAGCGTTCGGCGCCGGCTTCACCTGGGCCTCGATGGTCGCGAGGCTCTGATTCGCGCCCCATGAACATGGACCTAGTACTGCTCTTCCCCGGCCAGGGGTCGCAGAAGCCGGGAATGGGTGCCGACCTGGCCGTCGCCTTTCCGGCCGCTCGCGCCGTCTTCGAGCGGGTGGACGAGGCGCTCGGAGCGCCGCTCAGCGAACTCTGCTTCAGCGGATCGCCTGACGAACTCACCCTCACCCACAACGCCCAGCCCGCCCTGTTCGCGCACGGCGCGGCGGCGTGGGCGGTGATCGCCGGGACGGTCGGGGGCAGAGTGAAGGCGGCCGCCGGGCATTCGTTGGGCGAGTTCACCGCCTATCACGCCGCCGGCGCCCTTACCCTCGAGGCTGGTGCGCGTCTGGTTCGGCGGCGTGGTGAGCTGATGCTCGAGGCGGGGCAGACATCGCCCGGTACGATGGCCGCGCTGCTCGGGGACCTTGCCACGCCCATCGAAGAGCTTGCCAGGCAGGCCAGCGCTGAGGCGGGCATCGTGGTACCTGCCAACTACAATGCTCCCGGACAGGTGGTCGTATCCGGGGAACGGGCGGCGGTGGAGCGGTTGATGGAGTTGGCGCGAGACCGAGGGGCTCGTCGCGCAGTACAACTGAACGTGAGTGGCGCCTTCCACTCGCCCCTCATGGAGAGCGCCGCCCAGGGCCTGGCGAGCGCCCTCGTCGATGCCGCCATGGTCGACCCGAACTTCCCGATCGTCTCCAACGTAACGGCGCTCCCGGTCGGGTCGGCCGACGAGGCACGAGCGCAGCTCTCACGACAGTTGACCGCTCCGGTGCGCTGGACCGAGGTGATCCAGGAGTTGGCGCGTCGCCATCCGTCCGCGCTCTTCGTCGAACTTGGACCCGGGAACGTCCTGACCGGGTTGCTCAAGCGCATCGAGCCGTCGGTCGCTTCCGCTCCTGGCGGCACGGCCGCCGACCTGGCCAACCTTCTCGAAATGGTCGCCTGATGCACATTGACCTATCTTCTCGCGTGGCCGTCGTCACCGGGAGCACACGCGGTATCGGCCGAGCCATTGCTGTTGCGCTTGCCTCGGCCGGAGCAACCGTTGCCGTCGTGGGCCGCGACCTCGAACGCGCACGGGCCAGTGCGGCTGATATAGAAGGCGCCCACGGTTTCGCCTGTGATGTAGGCGATGTCTCCCAGGCCGCGAAGCTCATAAGCGACGTCGAGGCATCGCTGGATCGTGTCGACATCCTGGTCAACAATGCCGGTCTCACTCGCGACAACCTGCTCATTCGCATGCGCGACGACGATTGGGATGCAGTACTCGACGCCAACCTCCGCGGCGCATTCGCGACCACTCGCGCGGCGGCCCGCGGCATGATGAAGCGGCGCTGGGGGCGGGTGATCAATATTGCCAGTGTCGTCGGAATGACAGGCAACAAGGGGCAGGCAAATTACGCCGCGAGCAAGGCGGGCCTCATCGGCCTCACGAAGTCCGTGGCCAAGGAACTCGGCTCACGCAACGTGCTGGTCAACGTGGTGGCTCCTGGCCTCATTGACACGGACATGACATCGGCGATGCCCGAAGAAGCGCGGGCCGCCATGAGCCAGCAGATTCCGCTGGACCGCATTGGCAACCCGGGCGACGTGGCCGGGGCTGTACTCTTCCTCGCGTCCGACCTTGCCTCGTACATCACCGGCCAGGTGCTGGTGGTGGACGGCGGCATGGTCATGTGACCGGTCGCTCGGGGCGTACCCCCGGGCGCCGATGGCATTATCTTACCGCGGTTCTCCATCTCACCCTATCAGTCGAGGAACCACATGGCCGATAACACGGCGAAGGTCAAGGACATCATCGAGAAGGAGCTTGGCGTCGAGCGCGACAAGCTCACGGACGAGGCAAGTTTCATCGAGGATCTGGGAGCTGATAGCCTGGACATCGTGGAGCTGGTCATGGAGTTCGAGAAGGAATTCAACATCGACATTCCCGATGAGGAGGCCGAGAAACTCCGCACGGTGGGTGACGCCATCGGGTATCTCAACGAGAAGGTCAGCGGCTGATGAAGCAGCGGGTCGTCGTCACCGGGCTCGGTGCAATCTCGCCGGTCGGCAATGACGTGGCGACGACCTGGCGTGCCCTTCTGGACGGCCAGTCGGGCGCCGGTCCAATCACCAAGTTCGACGCCGAGCTCTTCTCGGTTCGCTTTGCCTGTGAGGTGAAGGGATTCGACCCGTTGCTTCACATGGACCGGAAGGTCGCCAAGCGGGCCGATCTCTACACCCAGTACGCGGTCGCCGCAGCGGTGCAGGCAATGGCTGACGCAGGCTTCGGCGACGGCACAGGCTACGACCCCAATGAGACGGGCGTCATTGTCGGGAGTGGCATCGGTGGGCTCAGCACATTCGAGGACCAGCATCAGACCTACCTCGAACAGGGGCCTCGACGCATCTCGCCGTTCTTCGTTCCCATGTACATAGCCGACATAGCGGCCGGCGTCGTGTCCATGCAGTTCAATGCACGGGGACCGAACTACGCCACCGTATCAGCCTGTTCGACCAGCGCCCACGCCATCGGCGAAGCTTTCCGTACGATCCAGTACGGCGACGCCCAGGTGATGATCGCAGGCGGTTCGGAGGCGGCCGTGACGCCGATGTCGATCGGGGGCTTCGCCAGCATGACGGCGCTCTCGACCCGGAACGAGTCGCCCGAGACCGCCTCGCGGCCATTCGACCTGACACGTGACGGTTTCGTGCTGGGGGAGGGCGCGGGCGTGGTCATCCTGGAGCGTCTGGAGCACGCACAGGCGCGTGGAGCGCGCATCTACGCCGAGGTACTGGGGTACGGCGCGACTGGAGACGCGCACCATCTCACCGGGCAGCTTCCGGATCACGAGGGACTCCAGCGGGCAATGCGCAGGGCGCTCCGCGACTCCGAGTTGGCACCGGAGGACATCGATTACGTCAACGCACACGGGACCTCGACGCCGCTCAACGACTCCAATGAGACGCGTGCCATCCGCGCCGTTTTCGGCGACGCGGCCGATGCACTCAGTGTGAGTTCCACGAAGAGTGCCACCGGTCACATGCTCGGCGCCGCGGGAGGAATGGAGTTCATAGCCTGCACACTTGCCATCCGTGACGGCATCGTCCCGCCAACCATCAACTACAGCACTCCCGACCCGGAATGCGACCTGGACGTGACGCCGAACAGCGCACGAGAGCGCGAGGTCAGGGCTGCCATCACGAACAGTTCCGGCTTCGGCGGACACAACGCCACTCTGGTCCTGCGACGGCCGGACACCATTTGAATACGGCTCCCTCAGGTAGCGTGCGTGCGGCCGGCCGACCGGTCGGCAACGCATGAGAAGCGACACGCGCAGGAGTCGGTCGGGCGGCGTCGCATGAAAACGCCTCCCGGTCCGTTGCCTCTGGCCTCGCGCACAGGCCTCGGATACGATTCTCACCGATTCGGCCCTGGCGGCCCGCTCATCCTGGGTGGTGTCTCCATCCCCGCCGACGAGCACCTGGTCGGTCACTCCGACGGCGATGCCGTCGCGCACGCCCTCACCGACGCAATTCTGGGCGCCGCGGGTGCCGGCGACATCGGGGAGATGTTCCCGGACACCGACCCGGCCAACCGGCACCGCGACTCCATGCTGATGCTCCGCGCCGCCGTGGAACGCCTGGCATCGCTCGGCTGGCGCGTAGCGCAGGCCGACATCACAGTCATCGCCGAGCGACCGCGAATCCTGCCTCACCGGCGGGCGATGATCGAGCGGCTGTCTGCTGTCATCGGCGTTGACGGGGACGCACTCAGCCTTAAGGGCAAGACGAACGAGGGGATGGGCTGGATTGGCCGCGGTGAGGGAATCGCGTGCCTCGCTGTTGCCACCCTCGTACCTCGTCCCCTGGTAGACGACCAACCCGACGCACACTCCGGCCACGGGGGGTGAGCGGTGCTCCAGAGCGTTCTTCAATGGCTCTCCGCTCTCCCGGCCCTTCTCCTCTACCTGGTGTTGTTCGCCAGCGCCTGGATGGAGAACGTCTTCCCACCATTGCCGGCAGACACCATCGTCGCCTTTGGCGCCTTCCTCGCCGCGCACGGCGACGCTTCGCTGTTCGGCGCCTTCCTGGCTACCTGGCTCGGCAATGTGGGCGGGGCCCTCACCATGCTCATGCTCGGTCGCAGGTATGGTACGAGCAGGTTCAATCGACGATTCCCAGGCCTGAGCGGTGACGGCGGCGGGGTAAGCGATAGGATCAGGCTGCTCTACGTTCGTTACGGCGTGCCGGCGCTCTTCCTCAGCAGATTCCTTCCGGGAGCGAGGGCACTGGTTCCCCCCCTCGCCGGTGCCATGCACGTTCCGATGGTGAGGGCCTCGCTCGCCATCGCGCTCGCATCGGCAATCTGGTACGGCGCGATCGCCTGGCTTGCCTATAGCGTGGGTGAGCGGTGGAGCGATCTTTCAGCCAGGGTCGTCGCCATGGGACGATGGAGCGCGATAGCTGCGGCTGCGATCCTCCTGATCGGCGTGGGCATCTGGTTCGCGCGTCGTCGACGGAAACGTGAGAGGTCATGACACGTGACAGGTAGTACAGGGGACCTGGTATCCAGGGCCTACCTCCTGGAGCGCTACGCAGACTTCCTGAGCATTGAACAGGGAGCATCGCCCCGCACACTCGAGGCGTACGGACGGGACGTGGCGCGCATGGCGCAGTTCCTCCATGACCACTCCGCTCCCTGCCCGGCGGATGTGACGCCGCTTCTGCTGCGGGACTTCATCTACCACCTGAAGGACCTCGGGCTCGCCCCGGCGTCCATCCGGCGGACAGTCTCGGCCGTGCGTACCTTCTTCCGTTTCCTGATTTCGGAGGGCGTACTGGTTCGTGACCCGAGTGAGAGGCTCGAGAGCCCGAGCCGCTGGCGCACCCTGCCCGACGTGCTCACTGCCGACGAGGTCTCGTTGCTGCTCGCGACGCCGTCGCTGGATGAACCGCTCGCCTTCCGAGACCGCGCGATGCTTGAACTCGCCTATGGGGCCGGGCTCAGGGTCTCGGAGTGGATCTCGATCGGGGTGCGCGACCTCATGCTCGAGGACGGGCTGCTACGAGTGTTCGGCAAGGGTTCCAGGGAGCGCCTGGTGCCCATAGGGCGGTCGGCCATCGGTGCTGTGGCGATCTACCTGCGCGAACTGCGGCCAGGGCTGGAGCGCGGTTCGGGCCAGGGGGTACTCTTCCTGAATGCGCGTGGTACACCACTCAGCCGGATGGGCGCCTGGAAGATTCTGCGGAAGTATGTCGACCTGGCCGGGATCTCGAAGACAGTCTCACCGCACACCCTGCGACACAGCTTCGCCACGCACCTCCTGGAGGGAGGTGCGGATCTCCGCGCCGTCCAGGAGATGCTGGGCCACGCCGACATCTCCACCACCCAGATCTACACACATGTGGACAGGGAGTACCTGCGCACGGTCCACAGGCAGTATCATCCGAGAAGCTGATCCGATACAGCCACCCGAAACTCCTCTGCGGCCACGAGCATGATACTCGTCATCGACAACTACGATTCGTTCACGTACAACCTCGTACAGTACCTCGGTGAACTGGGCACCGACCCGCTGGTCAGGCGAAACGACGAGGTTACGGTGGCGGAGATAGGGGAGCTGGATCCGACCGCGATCGTATTCTCGCCCGGGCCATGCACTCCGTCGCAGGCTGGAGTGACCATCCCGGTCATCAGGCGCTGGGCCGGTCATTACCCGATGCTCGGCGTCTGTCTGGGGCATCAGGCCATTGGCGAGACGTTCGGCGGCCGGGTGGTGCGAGCACCACAGGTCATGCACGGAAAGACGTCAGCGATCGTTCATGACGGGCGCGACATCTTCGCCGGCATACCGTCGCCCCTGAACGTGATGCGTTACCACTCACTGGTGGTCGAGGCGTCCTCTCTTCCCGAGGAGCTCGAGGTATCGGCAACGGCCCAGGATGCGCCTGGCGAGATCCACGCTCTGCGCCATCGTACCTATCCTGTCTGGGGCGTACAGTTCCACCCGGAATCCATCCTCACGGAGCACGGTCGGCAGATCCTGGAGAACTTCGTCCGCTGCGCCGCCGCGCAGGCAGTATGAGAACTGCGCCATCGTGGCTGCTGAAGATGCTGGTGGCAGCTTCGGTACTCATGGGACATCCCAGCCTCGATGCGAACGCGCAGTCGCGGTTGGAGATCATCGAACCGGGCCCGGGCAGGGCAGGGTCGCTTCTCACTGAACTTCTGACTGCACCATACACCGTCCGTCTGCCCGACGTCAGGCAACTGGAGATCCCCGCCGACAGCAGCTTCGACCGTACGCTCGTCGTGCTCGGCTCCGACCTGATGTTCGCCGGCACCGTGAACGGCGACCTGGTGGTCGTGGGCGGAGACCTCTACCTGCGCCCCGGCGCGTCGGTGAGCGGCCGTGCGGTGGCTTTTGGCGGAGGAGTGTACCCGGCACGGGTCGGAGATTCACTGCCCGAGATGCTCGCCTTCCGGAACGTGACATATGATCTGCGCCTCGGGGACCGTGATGCGATCGGTCTGGTCTATCGTTCTCTGGCGCGTGACTACACCAATGTCTTCTCGCTTCCGGGCCTGTATGGGCTTCGAATACCAGTGTACGACCGTGTGAACGGGCTCAGCGTGTCAGTTGGCCCCCGGCTCCGGCTCCTGGACGAACGGCTCACTCTCGATCCGACGCTGGCCTATCGCAGCGACCTCGGCGAGGTGGACCCGGCGCTCACGGCAGCATTCGTGGTTGGCGGCAATGCAGTCACGGCACAGGCCGGACGGGGCACATTTTCCAATGATGGCTGGTCGCGACCCGACGTGCTCAACAGTTTCGCAAGCCTCTCCTTTGGCGGTGATACGCGGAACTACTGGCGAGCCTGGCGGCTGGAAGGGATGGTCAGCAGGGATCACATGCTCGCAATCGGCCAGTTGAGCACGACGGCGGGGGTTCGTTGGGAGGATGCGCGCTCGGTTGGACCCGAGTCGGGCACTCGGAGCGGACCCTGGTCGCTCATCCGTTCCAATGATGAGATCGATGGGATGTTGCGACCCAACCCGCCCGTGATGCGTGGTTCGATCACGTCGGCCCTGGTGGAGGGAACGTTGAGCACATTCCTGGGCGACATGACCAGTCGGAGCACGCTGCGGCTGGAGGCTCCGCTCTCGGCGGCGGACGACTCGCGCTGGGTCCAGGGAACGCTGGACGCGGAACTCACCATGCCGACGTTCGGTAACCAACTGCTGTTGATCACCACGCACGCGATGGCTACGGCGGGCGACACCCCACCTCCACAGCGTTGGGCCTACCTGGGTGGTGGCGCCACACTGGCCACCATGGATCTGCTGCAGCAGGGCGGGGACGTGCTCCTCTACATCGACGCCGCATACGTGGTGCCTCTGCCGCAACCGCTGTTGCCGATGGTGGGTCCGCCTGTATTCGCACTCCGCTACGCGGTAGGCGGAGCTGGCGTGGGGTCACTTCCATCCCTCACGCAGAATGTCGGCGGCGGGATCGGCTTCAGCATGCTGCGGTTGGACCTCCTCGTCGATCCATCCACCGGCCGCACCTCGTTTGGCCTTTCGGTGTCACCATTCCGGTGACCACGACCACGCCCCAGTCCACTCCATTGGCATTCTCGCCCTGACCAGCTCGCTGGAGGTCTTTTCTGTTTGCGTAATCGCCATAGCGGGAGTAACTTAGCTGGCGTGAATATTGCGTATGCCGCCGCCCCTGACAACGGATGAAAACCCTCGCATGAGTGTTCTGGCCGTCATACCTGCGAGGCTCGCGGCGACCCGTTTACCCGGCAAGCCGCTTCGCCTTGTCGGAGGCATCCCGCTCGTCGTCCGCGTCTGGGAGCGAGTGCGCGATCTGGGCATTGCCGACCGGATCGTCGTCGCCACCGACTCTGCGCAGATTGTGAGTGTCGCCAGGGCCGCCGGCGCCGAGGCCGCGCTCACGAGGGACGATCACCCGTCGGGAACCGACCGTGTTGCCGAGGTCGCTGCTCAGGACGCGTATGGCGACGCCACCATCGTCCTGAACGTCCAGGGGGACGAGCCGTTCGTGAGTGAGGCCGCACTCCGCGGTGCGCTGGGAATGGTGCGGGAGCGCGGCTTCGACCTGGGGACGTCGGCCGTCCCGGCCGCGCCCGGTAGCCGAGAGCGACCGGAGATCGTGAAGGTGGTCACTGCGGACGACGGGCGGGCGCTGTATTTTTCCAGGGCGGGCATCCCGTTCGTCCGCGACGACAGCGGGGTCGGCGCCGATGCGGACCTCCTGCTCCAGCACGTCGGTGTGTACGCTTACACTCCGACTGCCCTCGCCCGTTGGGTATCACTTCCCGAGCATCGCCTGGAACGTATCGAGCGCCTGGAGCAGCTTCGCCCGCTGGCCGCTGGCATGGCCATGGGCGTTGCGATCGTGCACGAGGTGCCCATCCGCGGCATCGACACCGAAGAAGACCTCATCGCCGCCAACGCCCACTGGGCCGACTTTCTGGTAGGACGGAGCTGATGCAGACCAAACAGGGCGCGTTGCCCACCAAGTACATCTTCGTCACCGGCGGTGTGGTATCCTCGCTGGGCAAGGGGATCGCCGCCGCCTCGCTCGGCCGCCTGCTCGTGGAACACGGCCTGCGCGTGACGATGATGAAGTTCGATCCCTACCTGAACGTGGACCCGGGGACGATGTCTCCCTTCCAGCACGGGGAGGTCTTCGTCACCGACGACGGCGCCGAGACTGACATGGATCTCGGTCACTACGAACGGTTCATAGACCGGGAACTGTCCCAGGCGAACAACGTCACCACGGGCCGGATCTACTCGAACGTCATCAACAAGGAGCGGCGAGGCGAGTACCTGGGCTCCACGGTCCAGGTGATTCCGCACATCACCGACGAGATCAAGGCAGCCATCAAGCGGCTCGCGCCAGACAACAACGTGGTGATCGTCGAGATCGGGGGAACTGTCGGCGACATCGAGTCGTTGCCGTTCCTCGAGGCTATCCGGCAGTTCCGGCACGAGGTGGGGAAGGAGAACGCCCTGTTCATTCACCTCACCCTCGTGCCGTACATCGCCGCCGCCGGTGAGGTCAAGACCAAGCCCACCCAGCACTCGGTCCGTGAGTTGATGGAGATCGGGATCCAGCCGGATGTCCTGATCTGCCGCACCGAGCGTCCGTTGGCGGAGGATGTGAAGCGCAAGATCGCTCTCTTCTGTAACGTCGAATTCGGAAGCGTGATCGAGAGCCGCGACGTACCCACCATCTACCAGATTCCCCTCAGCTTTCAGGAGCAGGGGCTGGACCGTCGGGTGTTGGCGCGGCTTCAACTGCCGGAGAAGGTCATCGACCTGTCCTACTGGCGCGACCTCGTGCATCGCATCATCGAGCCGCGTTCCCTGGTGCGCATAGCCGTTGTCGGCAAGTACACGGATTACGTGGATAGCTACAAGAGCGTCCATGAGGCGCTCATCCATGGCGGCGTGGCCAACGACGTCGGCGTCGACATCGCCTGGCTCAGCAGCGACCGGTTCACTGACGCCGCTGCCGCCAGTGCGCTCCTGGATGGCTTCGACGGACTGCTGGTGCCCGGCGGATTCGGGGTGCGAGGTGTGGACGGGATGCTGGAAGCCATTCGCTACGCTCGAGAGAACGGGCTGCCGTTCTTCGGCATCTGCCTTGGGATGCAGACGGCAATAGTCGAGTTCGCGCGCAACGTCGTCGGCCTCAGCGATAGTGACTCCAGCGAGTTCAAGCCGGATTGCGACAATCCTGTGATCTCGCTGATGGAGTCGCAGCAACACGTCACCGACATGGGCGGCACGATGCGTCTTGGCGCCTATCCCTGCCGTCTCCAGCCGGGCACGTTGGCCGGCGACGCGTACGGCGTTCCCGAGGTCAGCGAACGGCACCGGCACCGCTACGAGGTGTCCAACCGCTACCGCGACGCCTTCGTGGAACACGGGCTCAGGCTGAGCGGACTGTCGCCAGACGGATCGCTGGTCGAGATCGTCGAGCTTACCGGTCATCCGTGGTTCCTGGGTTGCCAGTTCCATCCCGAGCTCAAGTCACGTCCCAATCGTCCCCACCCGCTATTCGCCGCATTCGTCGCCGCCGCCAGGACCCACAACGCCCGGAACGGCTCGGTGAACGCGGACGGATCATTCTCTTCCGGCGCTCTGGCCAGCGCCGGCCGCTGACATGGCCAACGCGTTGCTGCCGCGTGATCGATTCTTCCTCATCGCGGGCCCCTGTGTGGTGGAGAACGACGAGTTGCACCTGCGCATAGCCGAGCGACTGGCGCGACTGGCCGAGCAGGTGCCCGGCGGCATCCTGTTCAAGGCCAGCTTCGACAAGGCCAACCGCTCCAACCCGGGTGCCGCTCGCGGCCCCGGACTGGATGAGGGGCTGGCCTCGCTCGCGCGTGTGCGCGCGGAGTCCGGCCTCCCCGTGCTCACCGACGTCCACCTGCCGGATCAGTGCGCCACGGTCGCCGAGGTAGTGGACGTGCTCCAGATTCCTGCCTTCCTCTGTCGACAGACCGACCTGCTGGAGGCCGCTGGTGCGACGGGGAAGCCGGTGAATGTGAAGAAGGGACAATGGATGCATCCGGAGGGCATGACCGGCGCTGTTGCCAAGGTGCGCCGGATGCGTTTAGGCGGCGAGGTGGCGGTAACCGAACGCGGCACCTTCTTTGGCTATGGCGACCTGGTAGTGGACATGCGCAGCTTCGGCCGTCTGCGCGAGGCCTGTGACGCGGCAGTGGTTTTCGACGGCACACACAGCGTTCAGCGGCCTGGCCAGGGAGTCGGCGGCGCCAGCGGTGGCGCTCGTGAGTTCATCCCGTCGCTCACACTTGCTGCCGTCGCGGCCGGTGCTGACGGTCTCTTTCTCGAGACGCATCCGAAGCCGGATACGGCACCCAGTGACGGCCCGAACATGCTGCCGCTGGATGAGCTGGACGACCTGGTGCTGCGCTCTGTCGACCTGTGGACGCGGCTACGCAGATGATGGACGTCGAGCAGGCGCGGCGCATCCGCATGGTGGGGCTGGACGTGGATGGAGTGTTGACCGACGGCGGTATCTACCTGGGCTCGGTGGACGGCACGCCGCTGGAATTCAAGCGGTACGATATCCAGGACGGGCTGGGCGTTCGCTTCCTGATGGACGCTGGCCTCAGGGTCGTCGTCATCACCGGTCGGATGTCTGACAGCGTGCGGATGCGTGGCGAGGAACTGGGCATGGACGCGGTGGTGCAGGGTACGGGTCCGCGCAAACTGCCGGCGCTGCGAGAGCTGGCTGCACAGTTCGACGTGGCAATGGAGGAGATTGCCTTTCTTGGCGACGACCTGCCCGACCTGGGTGTAATGCGTGTCGTGGGCATGCCGGTGGCTGTTGCCAATGCGTCGTCCGAGGTGAAGGCCATCTCCGCCGTGACACTCCAGCGGAATGGAGGTCATGGCGCCGTGAGGGAGTTCGCTGAGCGGCTGCTTGGTGCGCGAGGAGAGTGGGATGCGGTGGTCGAGCGCTACGTCTCTGGCCTGGTGTTGGCTGGAGCGACCAGATGAGCGGGCCGCCGGTGCTCGATCTGGCATCCGCGTCAGTGGTGATCGAACGGGGTCGCCGTGTGATCCGGATGGAGCGCGAGGCGCTCGCCGAGGCCGAGGCCCGGTTGGGAGAGGACTTCGCGCGAGCCGTGGCCCTCATTGCGTTGTCCACGGGGCGAGTCATAGTGTCGGGTGTTGGGAAGTCGGGGCTCGTTGGCCGGAAGATTGCCGCCACGCTCACCTCCACAGGCACGCCAGCCACCTTCCTCCATCCGGTGGAGGGGGTGCATGGCGATCTCGGGCTGGTTGGCCCGCAGGATGTGGCGCTCCTCCTGTCGAAGAGCGGCGGAACGGAGGAAGTGCTCGCCCTGCTGCAGCATCTGCAGCGACTGGGAGCGCGTACAGTGGCGATAACCGGTAACGCCGACTCGGCGCTCGCACGCCATGCCGATGTGGCGTTGGACGGCTGGGTGCGCGAGGAAGCCTGTCCGCACGACCTCGCACCCACGACCAGCACCACCGTGGCGCTCGCCCTGGGCGACGCGCTCGCCGTAGCCCTGCTGGAAGAGAAGGGCTTCAGGCGCGAGGACTTTGCACGACTGCATCCCGGCGGGGCCCTGGGACGCCAGTTGCTGACACGGGTGAGCGACGTGATGTTGGTGGAGGACCTGCCCATCCTCTCGATCACGGCGACCATGCGGCAGGCCGTGGTGGAGCTGGCCGAACGACGGGGTATCGCCATCGTCTGCGACGATGCTCGTCGGGTGCTGGGGGTGATCACCAGCGGCGACTTTGCCCGGCTGCTGGAGCGCGAGGAGGATTGTTTTCCGGTTCCCGTTACCCAGGTCATGAATCGTGAGCCCAAGTTGGCGCTTGCCGGCGAACTGGGGAGCGCCGTCGTGTACAGGATGCAGAAGCACGGCATCATGGCCATGCCCGTTGCGGATGAGGAGGGACGACTCGCGGGAGTGGTCCACCTCCATGACCTGATGAGAGCAGGCGTCATCTGATGGCCGGACCCGTTCACTCCTCCGGTCGGAGCTCCCGCCGCCTGGGCGCCTTGCCGGCGATGCTGCTCGTGGCCGCGGCCGCCATCACGGTTGGCTGCAACGAGATCAAGCCGCCGCCAGTTGCCGTGGCTGATGCGACACTCGCCGATTCGGCGGATCAGGTGATGTTCCGCGTTCGGTTCGCGCTCATCCGCGACGGCATCCGGAGGGGCGAGCTCTTCGCCGACACGGCCTTCGTCTTCGACCAGAACGCGCGGATGGAATTGCGCAATGTGCGGGCCAATTTCTACACCGTGGAGGGCGCCCTGCAGGGTACCCTGGTTGCACGCGAGGGTACCTACGACAGCCGACAGGGGCTACTCGAGGCCCGCGGTGATGCCGATGTGACCACCACCGACGGGCGGGAACTCCGATCGCCGGAGCTGCGCTACCACGTCGGCCAGGATCAGGTGGTCAGCGACTCCTCGTTCGTGCTCACGGAGCCCGGTCGACGAGTGGAGGGAATCGGATTCAGCTCCGATCCTGCCCTGCGCAGCGTCATCATCCGCAAGACCACTGGTGGCGCTGCCGGTGCCGTCTCCATTCCCGGCCAATGATGGCCACCTCGCGTCGCAATCGGGCCGTTCATTCGCTCATCCTGGCGGGCGCGCTGCTGCTCGCCTCCACGGCCGATGGGCAGCCGGCGTCCGGTCGGACCTGCGAGCTGGAGTTCCTTCCACTGCGCGATTCCACCAGTTCCGTGCTCGAACGACAGATGTCGGGCAAGTACAACGCCTTCCAGGGCGGCGGTGTGCGGTACTCGTGCAAGGGACAGGACGTGACGATGGACGCCGACAGCGCGGCGTACTACGGCGATCTCTCCATCCTCTACCTGGTGGGCCAGGTTCACTATCGCGATGAGGACGTCACTCTGGATGCCGACCGCCTGACATACTACCAGAACGAGGAATGGGTCATCGCCGAGGGCAACGTTCTCGCGAACATGAAGAGCGGGTCGACCATGCGAGGTCCGTCGGCGGAATATTTCCGCGCCCTGCCCGGTGTGCGCCCGACGGAGCGACTCATCGCTACCGGTCGGCCGACATTCAGTCTTCGCCAGCCCGATTCCGCAGGCGTGGCTCGCCCGGCGACCGGTGTCATTGCAGACCGCGTCACGGCCGAGGGTGACAGTCTGGTCTACGCTGGGGGAGCGGTGGAGATAACGCGACCGGATCTGACGGCGAACGCCGATTCCGCAATGCTCGACGAAGGCCGTGAGTATGGCCAGTTGTTGCGCAATGCCCGGGTTCTGGGACGCGGCGAGCAAGGGTTCACCCTCACGGGACTGACGATCGACCTGTACTCGAGCGCGAAGCAACTGGAACGCGTCGTCTCGCTCGGCGACGCCCAGGTGCAGAGCGATGACATAACGGTGACCAGCGACACCCTGGACCTGCGCGTCACAGGCGGAAAGCTTACGCGGGCATTCGCCTGGGGGCCTGGCCGGGCGCATGCAACGGCGCCCGGACGGGATATGAGGGCCGATTCGCTGGATGTCCGGTTGGTGGACTCGAAGCTGCGCGAATTGTACGCGGTGGGCGAGGCGCGTCTGGAATCGGTGCCCGACACGACGAACATTCGCAGTAACGAGCGCGATTGGCTGGTTGGGGACACCGTGATCGCCAGCTTCGACACCGTCGCCGTGGATGATTCGACGACGAGCCCGCCTCTTCGCGAAGTCCGCGCTCTGGGTGCGGCTCGCTCATTTCAGCAGATCCCGCCGGATAGTGGAATCACCGAGAAACCGTCACTCCACTATGTGTCGGGCAAGACGATCACCATCGCTTTCGACAGCGGCCAGGTGCGGCAGGTGATGGTGACGTCGCCAGACAGTGGCCAGACCGTGGGCCTCTACCTCGATGCCACGGGTCAGACCGCCCCGCCTGACGAGCCCGGCGAGCAACCACGGCAGACGCCATCGGTCACCGTGCCTCCTTCGCTGCCAGCCACGACGCCGGTCAGGACGCCACCGCCAGGGGCGCCAGTGCGCCAGCCACCATCTCGTCCAGAGCAGTTCCATGAGTGACGACTTCTCATCCACGAACGGTACGGACGATTCCCATCGTGGCGACGGGGGTCTGCGGCATGACGGCGACGCTCTCCAGCATGCCGGCGACGGCGTCCGGAATGCCGGCGAGGAAACAGGGAATGAACTACTTCCCCGGTCGATTCGTGACCTGCTCGCGCACCTGGGAGCCGGCGACAGTTCGGTGGTACTGGCCCTCTCGTCCCTGCTGGATGTTGCCGACGACGACGGTACCGCAGGCCTGGACGCTGTAGCGGAGGCCTATCGGATCCGATATCTCACGAGCCTGAGGACAGCCGGCAAGGACGCCGAGGGAGAGGCGGGCCGTCTGGGGATGGACGCCGTACGTTCGTACCTGACCGGCGTCGTGCTGCCCAAGCTCGTGGACGCTGGCATGGTGGAGCCGGCTGAAGATCTTGCCGAGCCGACGGCGCGTATCAGCATCCAGCCGCGACTCTGGCCCGAACTCGCTGGCCGACGGTCGACCCTCGCCGAGATGCTCCGTGTGACCGGGGAGCACGCCGTCATGGAACCGGGAGCAGTGCCCGCCGTGGCCGGGGCGTCGACGGCGGAGCCAGCGCTCTCGGTTGCTCCCATCCCGGGCGGTAGCGTGCTGGAAGCGACCGGACTCGTGAAGATGTACAGGCGACGGAAGGTGGTGAATGATGTGGCCCTGCGATTGCAACAGGGCGAGATTGTCGGATTGCTGGGCCCGAATGGCGCCGGGAAGACGACAGTCTTCTACATGATCGTAGGGCTCATACAACCCATGGCCGGCCGTATCCTGCTGGACGGCAACGACGTTACGGGTATGGCGATGTATCGTCGCGCCAGGAGGGGGATAGGCTACCTTTCACAGGAGCCATCCATCTTCCGCAAGTTGACGGTCGAGGAGAATATCCTGGCCATCCTCGAGACCCTTCCCCTTCCCAGGGCCGAGCGACACGAAAGGCTGGAATCACTGCTCGACGAGTTGAGCATAAAGCACCTGCGTGACAGCAAGGCATACGCCCTCTCGGGCGGCGAACGGCGGCGACTGGAAATCACTCGTGCGCTGGTCACCCGTCCCAAGTTCATGATGCTCGACGAGCCATTCGCCGGAGTCGACCCGATCGCAGTCCACGACATCCAGACAATTGTGGCCGGACTGCGCCATCGGGGCATCGGCGTCCTGATCAGCGACCATAACGTGGAGCAGACGCTGGACATCGTGGATCGGGCATACATCATGTTTGACGGCCAGGTAAAGGTTTCCGGGACCGTCCGCGAGCTCATATTCGACGACACTGTGGCCGACATATATCTCGGGCCCACGCTCACAGCGCGCCTGCGCGCCAGGTTCTCGGCAAACGCGAACGGGGGAACCGAGCCATGAAGACCGGCCTTCATCAGAGCACCCAACTCCGCCAGGAGCTGAAGATCAATCCACGCCTCTACCAGGCGATGGATCTGCTCTACATGCCCCTTCTCGATCTTCAGCAACACCTCAAGCAGGAGCTGCTGAACAACCCGTTCCTCGAGCTCGTGGAACTGGACGACGATGAGGACGAGGACGAGGACACGGAAACCGAGGGGGCCGAGGCCACGCCCGAGGAGGAGTCGAAGAAGGACGAGATCGACTGGGAGGAGATCCTTCTCGATGGATTCGACACGGGGGGGCATCGAGAGGAGCATGAGGAGCGCGAGTACTACGAGCCCGTAACCGTGGCCACGCGCGACCTGAGCGATCACCTGCGCGACCAGATTCGCCTGCTCGACCTCACACCCCGTGAACAACTGCTTGCCGATGAGTTCATCGGCAACATCAACGAGGAGGGGTATCTCTCCTGTTCCCTGGCCGAGATACGCGCCGGCATCAATGACGTGGTGCGAGCGGCCGCCGCTGATGCAGGCATGGAGGACGCGGAAGACGACGAACTGCCGCTCTACACCACCGATGAGGTGGACGCCATGCTGACGGTGGTACAGGGACTTGACCCCGCAGGCGTCTGCGCCCGCGACCTGCGCGAGTGCCTCATGCTGCAGCTACGGGAGGCCGGGCTCGAGCAATCCGTCCCGTACAGGTTGGTCCGGGACTGCTTCGAGGAACTGATCAACCACCGCTGGAGCGAGATCTCCAAGCGGTTCGGTATCAGCCCGATCGACGTCCAGGCGGCTGCCGATGAGATTGCGAAGCTGGACCCGAAGCCGGGCCTGGTCTACAGTGACGCGGGCGACAACTACATCATTCCGGACCTGGTGGTGGACAAGATCGACGGGCACTATCACGTCTTTCTCAATGACGCGAACCTGCCGCGCCTGAAGCTCAGCCGCACGTACCAGGAAATCGCGCGCGACAAGAAGAAGTTCGAGGGCGAGAACAAGGAATTCATCTCCAACAAGCTGAATTCCGCCAACTGGATGATCCAGGCGATCGAGCAACGACGACAGACCATGCTCAAGGTGATGAACTACATTGTCGATCGTCAGCGCGAGTTCTTCGAGAAGGGCGTCCAGTACCTCAAGCCTCTGACACTGCGTGAGGTCGCCGAGGTCATCAACATGCATGAATCGACCGTCAGCCGGGTGACCAACGAGAAGTTCGTTCAGACTCCTCGCGGCGTCCTGCCCCTCAAGTTCTTCTTCAGCTCCGGTCTCTCCACCACCGGTGGCGAGGACGTCTCGGCGCGCGGCATCAAGGCCCAGATCGAGAAGCTGGTGGCGGATGAGGATCCCAAGGATCCACTCACTGACCAGGCGATCGTGAACATCCTTCGTGAGACGGGTGTCCAGATTGCGCGACGCACGGTTGCCAAGTATCGCGATCAACTGGGAGTACTGTCGGCGCGCATGCGCAAGCGAGTATGAGCGCGAGGCTATCTCCCCAGAATTCGCAGGTTGAAGGCCGCCCGGGGCAGCAGTCCAGTCGCTCCCACGTCCCGATCCCGGACTCCATAGACGCCGTCGATGTCTCGGTTCTCGTGCCGGCAAAGGACGAGGCTGAGAACCTTCCGCTGTTCATGGAGTTGGCGGAGGCGGCCTTCGCCGGCTCCGGCGCGCGTTATGAGGTCATCGTCGTGGACGACGGTTCGGAGGACGGCACCTGGCGCGTGCTGCAGGAGCTGGCGGATCGCTACTCATTCCTTCGTCCCGTCCGGCATCGCACGCGTCGCGGTATAGCCGACGCGTTGCGTACCGGCTACCTGCATGCGCGGGGCGGAGTGCTGGTCTTCTATCCGGCAGACCTGCAATACCGTCCGGAAGATATCCCGCGTATCGTCGACCCGATCCTCCAGGGAAACGCGGACATGGTGACCGGCTACAAGGTGGGACAGTACGAGAAGGCGCTCGTCTCGAACATCTACAACTGGTTGAGCCGTCGGCTGTTCAACGTACGCGTGCGCGACCTGAACAGCGTCAAGGCCTACCGACGCGAGATCATGGACGTACTCCCGCTGCGGCCGGACTGGCACCGCTACATGATCGTCATGGCGGCGGCCGAGGGCTTCACGGTGGCCGAGATCCCCGTTCCACTTTATGCCCGGCACGCCGGCCGCTCCAAGTTCGGAATCAGTCGGATTCCCGTGGGTGTGCTGGACATGCTCAGCGTCTGGTTCGAGCTGCGTTTCGGGAAGAAGCCGCTCCTCCTCTTCGGCATGCTGGGAGCGCTGCTCTTCCTCATCGGTCTGGTTACGGGGGTGGTCGCCATCCTCTGGCGAATCTTTGCGGGCGCCGGATTCCGTCCCCTCATCAACCTGATCGAGACCTGCCTCATCCTGGGCAGCGTGTTCTTCGCCACCGGATTGCTTGGCGAGCAGATTGCCGTGCAGCGCGCCGAACTGCGTGAGTTGCGGCGTCAGGTCGAGACGATGCGGGCGCGCCGCGAGTTCTAGCGTCCAGGCCGACTCGATGGATATACTCTTCCTCGCACACTCCTACCCGCGCGAAGTCGGTGACGCTGCCGGATCGTTCCTCCTCCGGCTCGCTCAGGCGCTGCACGAGGAGGATGTGCGGGTGCGCGTGGTGGCGCCGGCAGCGCCGGGCCTTGCCGCGTACGAGGAGCTGGGAGGCATACCCGTCCATCGTTACCGCTACGCGCCTTCGGCATACGAGACGCTGGCCTACGGTGGCAACATGGCGCAACTGGTGCGGACTTCGTGGAGCTCGCGAGTAGCGCTCCTGTCGTTCCTGGGCGCCGGCTTCCGCTGCGCCGTCAGCGTGCGACGCAGGTACCAGCCGCAGCTCATCCACGCTCACTGGTGGTTTCCCGGCGGACTTGTCGGGTCGTGGCTGGGCGGCCTCTCTCACCTGCCGTTGGTCACGACGCTCCATGGCACTGACCTCCGCATCGCCCGTGACGTGTCCGTCGCCCGACCAGCGTTCAGGCGGGTAATGAACTCGTCGGCCGCAGTGACCACGGTGTCGCGCTGGCTCGCCGACGAGGTCACCACGCTCGCTCCTGCGGTTCAGCCGATTGTTGCCCCCATGCCGGTGGCGACGGAGCTGTTCAGCGCTGGGGGCGAGCGCGACCCTCGACGACTGCTTTTCGTCGGACGGCTCACCGCCCAGAAGGGCGTGGACCATCTCCTTCGCGCGCTGGGCGCGCATCTGCCAGCAGTGACCCTTGACGTTGTCGGCGACGGGCCGGAACGAGCTGCGTTGGAGAGCCTGGCCAGCGAGCTCGGCATCAGCGCACGCGTCCGCTGGCTTGGAACGCTCCCGCAGCCCGCTCTGGCCGATCACTATCGCGGTGCAGCCGCTCTCGTCGTCCCGTCACACGAGGAGGGGCTGGGGTTGGTTGCCGTGGAGGCGATGTTGTCGGAGACGCCAGTCGTCGCCTTCGACTCAGGGGGACTGCGAGACATCGTCCAGCATGGCCGCACCGGCATACTGGTGGGCGCCAATGACTCCGACGCCCTTGGCGTGGCCCTCGCCGAATTGCTCGCTGACGGAGCGGCTGAGCGCCGAGCCGCGATCGGCGCGGCGGCGCGGTTATACGCGCTCGGCTCGTTCGCGCCGGAATCGGTCGCGCGCCGCTACGCGACGCTCTACCGGACCGTCGTCGAACGGAGTGCGCGTGAGCACCACGATACGTAGGCTTCTACTCCGTGCGCTACAGACCGTCTTCATCGTTGCCGTATTCGTCTACGGTGGCGAGAAGGTAGCCAGCGCCTGGACGGACGCCCGCGTCCACGGCGGCTCCGATCTCCTCGCGCGAATTCGTTGGAGTTACCTTTGCGCGGCCACCGGTGTCGTCCTGCTGACCTACCTGCTGCTCATCCAGCTCTGGCGCCACATCCTCCGTAGCTGGGGAGAGCGGCTGGGAGCCGTGGATGCCATGGCGATCTGGAGCATTTCATCCCTTGGTCGCTACGTACCGGGGCGCGTCTGGCAGATGGCCGCGATGATGACCCTGTCGCGACGGCGCGGTGTTTCGCCGGCCGCAGCCACGGGCTCTGCCCTCCTGAACACGTTGCTGAACATGGGCGCAGGCCTCGTCGTGGCCCTCGCGCTCGCAGGGAGCACGCTGGACCGGATCCAACCGGGTGCCTCCGGCGTGGGCGCAATAGCCATAGCTCTGGCCGTGCTCGGCATGCTCGTGCTGCCGTGGTTGCTTCCGACCCTGGTGCGGATTGTCGGCCGCGTGCTCGGACGCGAGATAGCGGAACCCAGAATGACCGCGGCGGCGATCTGGCTCACGGCGGGCGGAAATGTCGTCGCCTGGCTACTCTACGGGATCGCTTTCCATCTATTTGCCATCGGCGTGCTCGCCGACGCGGCCGCTGGCGCCACGTCGGCGTACATCGCAGTTTACACGGGCTCGTATGTGGTGGGCTACCTGACGATATTCACCCCCGGCGGACTGGGCGCCCGCGAGGCCACGATGGCCGCCATGCTGATCGCGTTCGGGCTGACTTCCGAACCGCAAGCCTGGCTGCTCGCCTTCGGTTCGCGGTTGTGGCTCCTCGTGGTAGAGGTGCTGCCCGGCATTCTATTCCTGGCGTACTCCACACTACGCCCTCCCTCCAAGCTCAACTCCGGCGATGCCACTCCCTGACGCCTCCACACCGGCGCCAATGTCACCGCGTCGTGCGCTAGCCTGGGCCGCCCTGGTCTATGCCGCCTTCACCATGCTGCTGGCCTACCCGGCACTCAGCGGCGGATTCCTCGTCAGCTCGGTCAGCGACCAGTACATCGCCGGTTTCCCGTTCCGCGAGTTCGCTGCCGAGTCGCTCCGGGCAGGCAAGGGCTTCCCGCTCTGGAACCCGTACCAGTTCGGCGGTATGCCGTACATCGCAGCGATGCACGGTGACATCTTCTATCCGACCTTCCTGCTGAGGATGGTGCTGCCGACGGACGTCGCCATGACATGGTCGTTCGTGGTGCACATCTTCCTGGCGGGCCTCTTCTCCTACCTCTTCCTGCGCGCCGTCAACTTCGCCTTCTTCCCAGCCCTGCTGGGTGGACTGACGTACATGATGAGTGGAGGGATCTCGTCGTACGTGTCGCCGGGGCACGATGGCAAGCTCTATGTGAGTGCGCTGCTCCCCCTCTTCCTGTGGGCGCTGCACCGGGGGATCCGCGATGGCAAGCGCTGGGCCTGGGGGGCAGTGGCGATCATAGTCGGGCTGGGCGTGCTGAGTCCGCATCCCCAGTTGCTGCAGTACATGCTTCTCTGCGGAGGCGCTTATGCCATCTATGCGGCCTTCGCTGCCGGGGATGCCAATGCGGATCAGGACAAGCTGGAGCGTCCGGTAGCCATCCGCCGCCTCGCCTTCGCCTTTGGCGCCGTGGCGCTCGGAATGCTGATGGGCGCCATCCAGTTCCTGCCCGTGCTGGGGTACGTCGACTGGTCGCCGCGAGCGGGAGGGGCCGGGTGGGAGCATGCCATCTCCTATTCCTTCCCGCCGGAGGAGTTGATCAATACCTATCTCCCGCAGTTCAGCGGGATCCTGGAGCATTATTGGGGACGTAACGGCATCCACCTGCACAGCGAGTATCTCGGCGCCGCAGTCCTGATCCTGGCCCTGGCGGGTTTCGGCAGAGCTGGTGGGGTTCGGCGAGGTTTCGTGTACTTCTGGGCTGGTACGCTCGTCATCTCACTTCTCTGGGCGCTGGGTGGTTTCACGCCGTTCTACCACCTGGTATACGCCATAGTGCCCGGGACCAAGTTCTTCCGGGCACCCAGCACCATCTACTTCATAGTCTGTTTCTCGATCGCCGTGTTCGCAGCCGCCGGCACCCAGCGGGCGCTGGCCCGCAAGATCTCCCCGCGCTACCTGGGAGGGTGGGTCGCCATCGGGGTGTTGACGTTGTTGTTGGCTGTCGGTGGTGGCTTCACCAACCTGGGACTCGCCCTCGTCGACCCGCGATTTGCCGGATATGTGACGGAGAACCAGCAGGCGGTGGTGATGGGCGCCTTCCGCTCACTCCTTTTCGTCGTCCTTGCGGCAGCCGTACTGATGTCAGAGCGACGGGGTACCCTCCGCGCCTCGGCCGCCGGCTGGGCGCTCGTGGGCGTTGTGGGCATCGACCTCTGGACCGTCGACCGGGAGTACTGGCGATTCTCGCCACCCGCCGACGAACTCTATGCCAGCGATCCGGCCATCGATTACCTGAAGGCCCAGACAGAGCCTGGTCGGGTTCTGGCTGTATCCGGTCCACCGTCGGCAGGCGTCACCGGCCGGGATCCGTACTTTGGCCGGGCCGGCGGCCTCATGCACCACAAGGTAAGGAACGTCCTCGGCTACCATGGCAACGAGATTGGCCGCTACGACATCCTGCTCGGGGCAGATCAGGGAATGAATCAGCTGGCCAACCCTAACCTATGGCAGCTACTCAATATACGTTTCCTGATGACCAACTTCCCTGAGGCTCCATTCGACGGTGTTGAGCGCCTCGTCGGGCCAGTCAGGAATGTCGTGGGAGACAGCGTCTACCTCTTCCGGATGCCCGGCGACAACCCGCTCGCCTGGGTAACGCCTGCCATCGTGAAAGCGGCCGACAACGCAGTCCTGGCAACGGTCCGCGAGCCGGCTTACGACGTGCGTAGTGCGGCCCTCTTCGACAGTTCGGCGGCCGTGCAGGCGCAGGAGCTGACGCGAGCGCCGGATCCGATCGACCTGCCGGTCGCCGTCGTCAGCTACGCGCCGGGCCAGATGGATTTCCGGCTCTCACGACCAGCCCCAGCCGGCTCGGCGCTGATGGTCTCCGAGAATTACTACCCCGGCTGGACGGCGACCGCGGACGGCCAGCCTGCCCCGGTCGGTCGGGCAGACTTCACCCTCATAGGAATCGCCCTGCCGGAAGGGGCGCAGGAAATATCGCTGCGCTTCCGCAGCCCGACCTACGAGCGCGGCAAGCTCATCACTCTCGCCGCGCTGGCCCTGGCCACCCTGCTGGTGGGGGCGGGCATTGTCATGGAGCGCCGCCAAAGTGTCTGAGCGCGCACTCGTCATCGTCCCTACCTATAACGAGAGGGAGAACATAGTCCGGCTCATCCAGAGTGTCCTTGCCCAGGATGCCAGGCTGGACATTCTCGTAGTGGACGATGGTTCTCCGGATGGTACCGGGGCCATCGTGGACGAAGTGGCCGACAGGGAACCCAGGGTATTCGCTCTCCACCGGGCGAAGAAACTCGGGTTGGGCACGGCATACCTGGCCGGCTTTCGCTGGGCGCTGGAGCGTAGCTATGCCTACGTTTTCGAGATGGACGCCGACTTCTCGCACGACCCCGGACACCTGCCGCAGTTCCTGGCCGCGATCGAGAGTGCCGACCTCGTGCTCGGCTCCCGTTACCTCCACGGCAAGGTAACCGTGGTCAACTGGCCGATCGCGCGCCTCATGCTCAGCTACGGCGCCAACATCTACGCTCGGTTCGTAACCGGGCTACCCCTCTACGACGCCACCGGAGGATTCAAGTGCTTCCGTCGTGCGGTGCTCGAGGCAATAGACCTCGATGATGTGAGGTCGAACGGTTACGGCTTCCAGATCGAGATGAGTTTCCGAGCATGGCGGAAGGGCTTCCGCATCGTCGAGATCCCGATCGTATTCCACGACCGCACGGAGGGTGAGAGCAAGATGTCCGGCGGTATCGTGCGTGAAGCAGTGCTCATGGTGTGGCGACTGCGATGGTGGGCCATCCGCGGAAAGTTGTGACCGGCGAAGTCGGAACTGGTGTCAGGTCAATGGTGACTCGGCGGTCTGGCCGCTCGCAGATACATGCCGCGGAGGATCAGGTGGATGGTCGTAAATTACTCAGGGCGAGTGTTTTACATGCCGGGTGAAGATCTATTCTACAAGATGAGCGGATCGGGCAACGACTTCGTCGCCTTTGACCGCCTGGGGCGGGGAAGCGGCTTCGCTCTTCCCGATCCGACGGCGATTCGTGCTCTCTGCCGCCGACGCGAGGGGGTGGGTGCGGACGGGGTGCTGGTGCTCATCGATGCGGACGACCCGGCAATCGATTATCAACTGGTGTACTTCAACGCCGATGGTTCGCGTGCCGGGCTCTGCGGTAACGCTTCGCTGTGCGGCGTACGGTTGGCACTGGAACTCGGTCGGGGAGCGGCCAATGAGGTCGTCTTCCTCACCGACGCGGGAATGGCAAGAGGGCGTCTGCGAGGAGGGACGCCGGAGATCGACCTGCCCGCCCCAACGGAATCGTCACCGGATAGCTCATGGCTCTGGGATGCGGTGGGTGGATTAGAGGACGGTGACAGGCGCCTGGGTTTCGTCCGGGTTGGAGTCCCTCATCTCGTGATCCTCTGTGCGTCGGCCGACGACGTGGACCTGGAACGGCGCGGTCCGCCTCTGCGTCGACACCCATCGCTGGTCGACGGCGCGAATGTCAACTTCGTGAGCCCATGGCCGGACGGAAGCTGGCGAATGCGGACGTTTGAGCGCGGGGTGGAGGCGGAGACACTCGCCTGCGGCACAGGCTCGGTCGCCACGGCGCTCATGCTCACGGCCTGGGGCGAGGCGGCCGACGACGAGTACGGCACAGCAGCCCTTCCGGCGGCGGCATCGACACCGGGCACCGGGAGGAGAACTGGCGTGGAGGTGCGCACCAGCTCGGGCCGGCTGCACCGGGTGGAACTCCGGCATGAAGGTGGTGGCATCATCCTGCCGTCGCTGGCCGGCGAGGGTCGCATCGTGTACCGGGGCGAGCTGGTCGAACCGGCCTGACGCGGCTCGGAACGGCCCGGTTGCCGGACTCGGGGCGCCCCGGCCGCCAGGCTATCGAGGCGGCGCTGACGTGTCGCCTGGCGCACCCGGGCCCACGCCGGAGAGCGCGATCGCGCGCAGGTGGTCCGGCGGGGTCGGGAAGACAGCGACTCGCTTCCAGCCTGAGCCGCCGTCGCTCGAGTGGTGGACGCCGCGCTCGTCGGCCGCCCAGAGCTCTCCCCCCATCCGGCCGGCGAGCAGGAGTGGTGCGATCGTGTCCGGTGGATCGGGCCAGCCGTCCATCACGCGCTCCCAGGCCCGTCCACCTACCCGCCGATAGAGGCGTCCATCGGACCGACCCGCCCCGTACGCGGTGCGGGCGCGAGAGGAGGCAGAGACCACGACGACATCGGGCCGTCCCGGATCGATGACGACGCTGCGGAGATAGCCCACCTCCAACCCTTGCCGCGGCGTCTCCCAGGTCGCGCCGCCGTCCGGGCTCTCGAAGTAGCCATCACCAGCCGAGATGCGCAGCAGCTCGGGAGCCTCGGGATGTATGGCGATCTCGTGCGTGTCCCACGGCCCGCCCGGGACGCGGTCGCGCCACGTGCGCCCGCCGTCGTGCGTGGATACCAGAGCCCCGGCCTCGATCGCGACCCAGAGGCGCCCCGGCTCGCGCGGATGGCAGGCGATCCAGCGGACGTGGTGGGTGTCGGGCCTGGGCGGGAACGCCCACTCGGGGGAGGACGGCAACTCGTCCAGCGCTCGCGTTGGCTGCCAGCTCTGCCCGCCGCTCTCCGAGCGCCACACCGCGCTCGGCTCGGTCCCGGCCCAGAGCACGTCCTCGGCCGGACTGGCCGTGAGTGCGGTGATCGCCTTCCCTCGGAGCCCGGCCGCCTTCCAGGAGGCACCGCCGTCGTCGCTCCGAAACACCCCGTCGCGGGCGGTGCCGAGCCATGCCCGGCCCGCGCTCCGCGGATCCGCTGCGAGGCAGGTGGGACGGGCCCCATCCAACCCGGGCGCGGGGCGCATAGTCCCGCCCGACTCGTCAACGACCAGGAGTTCATTCTGCGTGGCTACGAGGAGCGGCATATCGGTCCTGTGCGGACAAGGGGTAAAGGGCCCGCTCCGGCTCTCGCCGACGGTTACCAGCGCACGAGTAGGTGCAATTTTCACACGAGCGGGCCGGTTCGGGTCTGCTCGAACACGGCGCGAGCGGTATCGCAGCTCTTGCTCGGCGACACATCCCACTGCCTTGCGCGGCTCGTGGTCGCGCCGGGGTGCGACGTCGCGGGGATGTGGCCGCAACCGGACCGATGTCGGCGGTCCAGGGCATACGATCAGGCCCAGCGGGAGCGTTGCATAACAATTCATCCGCCCTTGCTATCGCGACACTATCGCGACAGTAGCGCGATGAATCCGACGCGCCATACTGACAGTGCGCCAGAACGGCAGGCGGCGACTCCGCGACGATTCGATCAGGACGGGCAAGCGGGCGCCTTGCCAGGCCTCCGGGGAATGGTGCGGCGCCAACAGCGGGGAAGAGGTTGTCCACACTTGTCCACGGATCGAGTTTACATAACACCTATTATACGCACCTTCGGCGAGTCGCCTGGGTGGCTGATCGGATCGTGCCCTTGCATGTCCGTGGTCGCCGCGAAGACATGGAGTGCGTCGGCGACGTTCGACAGCTTCAGGCGCATCACGACAGGCGCGCCTCGGAGTCGTCCGGTGGTCGGCGCAGCACAACTGGACCACCCGCGGACAGGCCGTCACCACGCCTGTTTCCATCCCGCAGTTTCGCGTGCCGCTCGCCGACCATTGCTGGAAGCCCAGACTGTCACGATAGGCAGCCACGTCGAATGTCCGCCTTGCTACCCTTGCCAGGATTGAGAGATGAAGCGATACCCGGACAATCGGTGCTCTCACATCTACAGCGAGTCTTCATCGGACATGTCCGGCTCGTGGCATGGCGAATGCCTATCCGCGACCTGCCGCGAGCTTCGCGACGTCGCGGTCTGTCTCGAACAAGGAGTGTTGAGATGAGGAACATGCTGAGAGGACTGGTAGCGACAGTCGCCTTGACAGCCAGCGCCTCATTGGTCGGCGGTAGCGCGGCCCGGGCCCAGAGTGCCGCTACTGTCACGCTGGATAACACGCGGGCCGTGCCAGTGGTGGTCTATTTCGAAGGTGAGCTTTTCGATACCCGCATCGGGACCGTTCCGGCCCATTCCACCGAGGTGCTGAAGCTCCCTACCTATCTGGACGACGGACAGACTATCCGGCTGTTCGTTCACCCGGAGGGAGGCTTCGATCTGGCCAGTCAGGAACTGGTCGTGACACGAGGAAAGAACTTCAATGTGCTCGTACCGACCAGCGACAACGGGTACGTCGCCCCGCCACCCCGGCCGACGATTCCCAACCCTGGCCCCGGCACCACAACGGTTACCGTGAAGAACGAGCGCACCGAGCCGGCGGTGGTCTTTGTCGAGCAAGGCGACTTCGACCTACGCATAGGAACGGTTCCGCCGAATCAGGAGTCCACCCTGTACATCCCGAAATCGGTCGTCAATGACGGGCAGGAAGTGAGCATCTTCATCCACCCCGAACGGGGGTTCGACCTGGCTAGCCAGAGCTATAACGTGGCCAGCGAACCCCACATACTGATCACTGTGCCGAAGGGTTGACCTGGCGAGCGCGAGGGCAAGCCGGCGGATGAGGCGATGACAACTTCTCGTGCAGGGTGCGGCCTGCTTGCCCGCCGGAGCAGCCGTCTTCGGTGGCCTCCGCCACGCATGCCCAGGATAGCGCCAAGCATCCTCCTCGGACGGCAGGCTGTTCTGGTCAGCTAGCGGTTCGGTGGCAGCGGAAGCACCCGCACGGGCTGGTTGCGATCGGTCTTCGAGCCGTCGCCCAGTTGTCCATGCTTGTTCCACCCCCAGCACCAGGGCGTGCCCGACGTCGCCAGGGCACAGGTGTGGTAGCTCACCCCGGAGGTGGCGAGCTGCATGAACTGAACGCCACCGACGACGGGCATGGGCGTATTTCGATCGGTGAATGTGCTGTCCCCCACCTGTCCGTCCTCATTGTAACCCCAGCACTTGATCTGGTTGCCGGCAAGGAGTCCACAACTGTGCTCGTACCCGACCTGCAACGCCAGGAAGAGGTTGTTGCCGGCAACCTTCACGGGTGTCGGACGCCTGACGAAGCCACCATCGCCGAGTTCGCCAGATGCCCCGTCACCCCAGCACCACGCTTCCCCGGTCAACGTCAGGCCGCAGGCATGAAGGCCACCGGCCACGATCTCCTTGAAGGTGTGCCCACCGACCACGGCGACCGGAGTCGACCTCGAAACGCCGGATCCATCGCCGAGGTTCTTGAAGTATCCCCAACAATACGCTGCGCCGGCCTGAGTGAGCGCGCAGGTGAATATGTCACCGGCCGCGATCGTCCTGAAGCTCAGCCCTCCGACCACGGCCGTCGGGACTGCGCGTTGTGTGTTGGTGCCATCCCCGATTTCTCCATAACCATTGGATCCCCAGCAGAGGGCAGCCCCACCGGCGATCAGCCCGCAGGCGTGGTAGCGCCCGGCGGTCATGGTGGTGAAGACGTGGCCGCCAGACACGGCAGTCGGCTCCGCTCGATCCTGTCTGGCGCCATCACCGAGTGCGTTGCTGTAGCTGTCGCCCCAGCAGTAAGCCATGCCTGCCGCCGTACGGGCGCAGGAGAATTCCCCACCCGCGACGATCTGCGAGAACACGTGCCCACCGGCCACCCGCACCGGTCGAGGGCTGTCGTCGGTGTTGGCGGTACCCGTCCCTAGCTGTCCGTCCCCGTTCTGGCCCCAGCAGAGTGCTTCGCCAGCGGGTGTCAGTCCACAGCTATGCTTCCAGCCGGACGCAATACTGGCCAGTACGATGGTCGAAACCACGTTTACCTGAGCGCTCCCCGTGACGCCTTCGCTACTGGCCGTGATGGTCACCGGACCACCTGCCGACACCCCCGTCACTACTCCGGTGGTCGACACCTTTGCCATGGCCGGGTTGCCAGATGCCCACTCGATCGCCGGCCCCGTGACCACCGTACCCTGAGCATTGCGCAGGACCGCCGTAAGGGTCACCGTCCCGCCCACATCCACCTGAGGCGTGGCCGGCGACACGGTCACCGACGACACCAACGGCGGCACCGAGAGAATGGCGTACTGGCCGAGCGAACTGGTCGTCCCCGTCACTACCCGTGTGGTGGTGTTCACGGTGCTGCCGGCTACCGGCATCCACGCGTCACTGGCGTAGCGATGCAACCGGAAATTGGCCGGCGCTGCGCTGCCCACATTCGCCGCCTCGTAGCTGAGGCTCACCGCGACCGGCTGCGCGAATGTGGTGCCCGAGGGCCCGAGATCATGGGCGGTGCCGGGAACCAGGTGAGGATTGGCCGGTGGCATTGCGAGCGGAGTCACGGTGATCGCCATTCCGGTCGCGACGGCTCCGGCTCCCACGGTCATCGCCACATGACCGCCGGCCGCCCTCACTGTCCCTCCCGCTGCGGTCACCCAGCCACCGTCGACCACGGTAACAGTCGCCTGAGCGGACTTGCCGTCCACCGTGGCGGTGAGCTTCACCGATCCCGGCGCCAGGGCGGTCACCGCCCCGCTGGCGCTGATGGTGGCCACCGCCTCGTCGGCTGAGCTCCAGGTCACGCTACGTCCGGTGATCAGCGCACCCTGGCTATCCTTGAGCGTCACACTCAACATGAGCGGCTGACTGGGCACCAGCGTCGCCGTCATGGGTGACAGTGTCACCGTGGCTACCTGAACCGGTGTCACCGTGATCGTCGCCAGACCCGTCACACCCCCAGTGGCAGCTCGAATCTGCGTCGAACCAGGTGCTCTACTGCAGTGACCACACCGGCGCTGCTCACCGTGGCAATGGCGTCCGACGCCGAGCTCCATGTCAAGGTGCGCCCCGACAGTGTCGCCCCGTCCCCATCACGCGCCTGGGCAGTCAGTTGCGCCGTCGCGCCTGTCCTCAACGTCGTGGCTGCCGGCGTGACGATCACCGACGCGACGCGCGCTGACGGGCCGACGGCGCCACCACCGTCGTCGCCGCCGCCCCCGCAGGCAGCGAGCGCCACCAGCGGAATAGTCAGCAACGTCAGCAGCAAGGGCTTCAGCAACGTCGACAGCAGGGGCGTCGAAGGGTGAGCGATGCGCCGGGTCATCATGACATCCTCGGTATTGGGTATATCATACCAAGCGCAGGAATCGCCGAGGGTGGCTCACCGCTCCCGGCGCCCCGCGGCGTTCTCCGTCGCCGTTCCACGGCACCCCGACCTCCCACCGGACGGCGAAGGCGCGGGTGTCTCGCTCAGGCACCGGGCAGGCACCGGGCAGGCACCGCGGCAGCTGTTCGGCGTTCGGTGTCCTGAGTGAGCGCGCGGAACCTCCGCACGCACTTCCATCGCCCTCGCTCGACGAGGCAGCACGGCGACGGCCTGGAGAGTGATCGCTTGTCGGCGAATCCCTCACAATCAATAGGTGAACTGCAGGAGTGTGCGGACCAGGCTCCCGCTGTAGTCTTCCCGACATGATCCGCCCTTCCCTCCTCCATCGGTTCGTCTCACTGCTGTGCGGGGTATCGTTCGCCCTGCTCAGCCTGATGACGAACGTCGAGCGCCCGTGCCCGATGCACAGCCTGGGCGACCACGACGCAACCATGATGATGGTGGGAGTGGAAGGCGAGCATGGTGCGCATACCGCTCCTGAAGTGCCTCGCTCGGCGCCGGACCATCAGTGCAGGTGCGGAATGATCTGCTGTGGCGCGCCTGCGGTAGCGATACTCGCCATGGCTCCGGACCTGGTGAGCAACGTCCTCCGGATGCCGATTGCCACGCCGCTTCCACTGCCGATTACGTGGGCTGCCGCGCGTGAGCATGTCCTGCCCTTCGCAATCGGCCCGCCGCTCGTCATGCGCGGCTAACGGCATCCGCGTTGGCCGCGCCATCCATGCACTCCCTGCAATGGAAGCCAACGCTGATGTCATTCATCCGATTTCGTGGCGCACGTGCGACGACTGTCCTCGTGGGCGCCATCGCTCTCACGCTGGGATGCGGGCCCGACCCATCTCACGTGTCCGTCGAACGGGCGGCCATCACGCTTGATGTGCTGGCCGCCCCAGCCGCCGCGTACTTTACCCTCGTCGATGGAAGCAGTTCTGAAGACTCGGTAGTCGCCATCCGGGCCGACATGGCGCAGAGCGTGTCCATGCAGGTCCCGCAATCGCACCGCGTGCCGGGCAGCCAGGGATCGTCGACCATGCTCATGGTCCCGGTCGCCTCCGTACCCATTGGCCGCAGCGGATCTGTCCGATTCGCCCCCGGTGGCAACACTGCGATCCTGCTCGACCTGAAAGGGCCGCTCGTCATCGGTGATTCGGTACGGCTCACCGTCATCCTGGCCAGTGGTCGTTCGGCAATCACCACGGCCCCGGTAGTGACGTTCGAGATGCTCGAACAGGTCCTCGGCGGCGTCGGCACATCCGCGCCGCGTGCTGAAGCGCCATCGCTCTCCGACGGCACAGCTCTCTATCGCTCGAACGGCTGCGCCAGTTGCCACGGCCCACTCGGATTCGGCGACGGGCCGGTCGGCGTAACCCTTGATCCTCCACCACGCGACTTTCGCGACACGCTCGCGTTCAAGACGGGACGGGACGTCGCACAGATCGCGCGCATGCTTGCGGTGGGGATGCCGAGCGGCGGCAACATGCCGCTCTACCCGCATCTCACCAATCAGGAACGCGCCTCGTTGGCGCTCCACGTAATTTCACTTCGGGCGTCATCACGCCCAGGGAGCAACACCCCATGATCCCCAATCTGATACTCCGCCACGCGTCACGTGCGATCGCCATCTTCACGGTAGCCATCGTCGCCACCCCCCTCGCCACGTCCCAACTGGCAGCACAACAATCGTCCGTCCTGGTACGGGACGCCTGGGTTCGCGAAGCGGCCGCCGGCCGGGCTGTTACCGGTGCCTTCATGATCCTGGAAAATGCGGGCTCTGCCGCACGGGCCCTCGTGAGCGCGACTGCCAGCGTCGGCGACACGCTCGAGCTGCACGAGATGAAGCGCACCGACGGCATGATGAGCATGGCGCCGGTCAAGCGTATCGAGGTGCCGGCGAAGGGCGAGACGGCACTGCGTCCCGGCGGCTATCACCTGATGCTCTTCGGTCTCAGGAAGCCATTGGTGGCCAACGACACCGTTCAGTTCACCCTCACCTTTGACGACGGATCAACCACGCAGGTGGCAGCTACTGTGCGCTCGATGCAGGGGAGGATGCCGTGAGGGGTACGGTCCGTCGCGGATTCATTGGCGCCGCTGTGCTCGGTAGCGTGCTGGCCGGAGCCATGCTCTGGTCAGCCCGGCCGTCCGGTATGAGCGACACGACGCACGACTTCATCCTCACCGATCACCATGGTGAACAGTTTGACGTTGCGTCCCAGCGTGGGAAGGTCGTTCTGGTATTCTTCGGCTACAGCCAGTGTCCCGACGTATGTCCAACCACGCTGTCGAAGCTCTCTTCGGTGGCTCGCCGGCTGGGAGAGCAGGGCGAGGATATGGTCGTGCTCTATGTAACGGTGGATCCGGAGCGTGACACTCCGGAGGCGTTGAAGGCAGATCTTGGCAACTTCGCGATCAATGCCGTCGGGCTCACCGGCTCGCGAGAGGCGATCGACCGCGTCGTGCAACAGTACGGTGCGGAGTATGCCATCGTCCTGACACCCGAGTCGGCCGCCAGGTACACTGTGAACCACTCGACCACCTTGTATGTGCTCGACAAGCGTGGACGACTGAGCACCGAATTCCCCTACGAAGCGACCGCCGATGAGATCACGGAGGCCGTACGCGCTCTGATGTGAGCCACGTGCAGCTCTTCCATCCGACCCTGTCTCGGTATGCTTGCGGGGCCTCCCTGCTGCCGGACGGCGTCAGGCGGCGAGTGGTCCCGAATGATACCAGCCGCCCGGACGCTGCCAGACCAGGTAGGCACCCGCGAGCAGCACCGCCAGGGCATTGGCCACGACTATGGACCACAATGGAAGGACTGGACGGATCCCGGTGGTGAGCATCCCGACGCCCAGAATGGTCACGATGAAACCAGCGAGGAGCACGAAGAGCACGCCATACCTTCGCGACTGGTGTCGCTGCGCGTAGCCGATCAGGCCCGTGACAACCAGGCCGATCATCAGCGCGATCAGGAGATGCAGGCCGTTGTACAACATGATTGCTCCGCTATCGAGCGACACCGGGAACATCAGCACGCTGGGATCGCGCAAGCCTCTGAATACTGCCCTGCCGAGCAGGTTGACGGTGTAGAACGCTCCGCGGGCGGCGAGAAGGTCGAATGCGGTATAGAAGATTGCCACTGCTGCGTAGCCGATGAGCCCGACGACGATTCCATCACGTATGCTGCTGCGACTGGTGGACGGCATGGCGAACTCCTGGTGAAGTTCTGCTCGAATGGGGTGGCTCGTCGTCCACCCAGCGTCAGCTCTTACCGGCCGGTGTCACTGTCAGCTCACCCAGCCGCACTCGCGCCTCGTCGGCCAGCGGCGAGGTAGGATCGTCGGCGATCGACTGCCACAGCTTCACTGCCTCGGCCACCTGACCACCAGCGGCCAGCACCCTCGCCGCGTCAGCCCTGTAGCTCATCCTGTCAGCTTCGAAACGGGCCTTCCCGGCGGCCGACTGATAGGCCGCCGCGGCCTCGGCAAACTTTCCCTGTCCTTCATAGCCAGCGGCAATGAGCGCCTCCACCGACGCCGCGAATTCGTCGCTCACGCCGCCCTTGCGCAGTTCCTCCAGCGCCTTGAGCCCCTCGTCGTACTTGCCGGCGTCGTAGCGCAGTTGCGCAACCACCATTGCCGCCTGGGTGCCTCCGGCCGTGCCGCGGTACTGGGAAGCCACCTTCGCCAACTCCGCTTCGGCCTGGGTCGGGTCGGCCCCCTGCCTCAAGGCCTGGGCGCCGAAGAACGCCTGTTCGGCATTGCGTTCCGTGGCCGCAGACATTCTCAGGTACGCGAACACTCCTCCGGCGAGTACGACCACGACGGTGGCGATTATGGCCACCTCGCGCACATGCTCCTGGAGCCATGCAGCAATGGATTCGGTGCGTTCGTCAAGTGTCGGGCTGAACTGAGCCATTGTGGTCCGGATGGGTGATTGGGAACGCTTGTCCGCGCGCCGCCACGCTTGAGGGGATCGGCGCACAAGGAAGTGTCGGGTCGAACAGGCCAGGCAGGACGCATCCCGGTCCGGCACGCAGCGCTGGCATCGTCGCCACGAGCGAGGCGACAGTGCCCCTGGGGTGACTCGAACACCCGGCCAACGGTTTAGGAAACCGCTGCTCTATCCACCTGAGCTACAGGGGCAATATCCTATCATAGAACGACTTAGCTCTCACTGCAACTTCCTTTTCGAGAGCCCGGCACTGGTCTCGTGAGCATCGTGGGCTCACGACCGGGGTCGGCCCCACCAACGGGTAACGCCGCGGTGGTGCATCGCGAGGCGTAATGTATGCCGACCAGTGGCTGAGGGGTAGCGCACCGCTCACGAGTTACCCCGGCTGGTATCGAACCAGGGTCTCCACCCGCCTGCCTCGAAGGAGATCTTCGCCCGTCAGGTATCTGAGCGAGAGCAGGAAGGCCAACCCTGCAACCCGCGCCCCCATCCGTTCCACCAACTTGCATGCGGCGTCTGCCGTGCCCCCAGTGGCAAGCACGTCATCCACGATGAGGACGGAATCCCCCGGCCCCCACGCGTCCGCGTGCACCTCGATTCCGGCCGTCCCGTACTCCAGGGCGTAGTCCACACGCTCGGTCAGATGGGGGAGCTTGCCCACTTTCCTCACCGGCACGAGACCCACTTCCAGCAACTGTGCCACCGGCGCACCGAAGAGGAATCCACGACTCTCTATGGCGGCCACGTGCGAGACGCCACTGCCAGCGAACTGCCGTGCGAACTCATCCGTTACGGACCGGAAGAGCAGACTGTTGGCGAGCACGGGCGTGATGTCCTTGAAGCTGATACCGGGGAGCGGAAAGTCCGGCACCTCCCGGATGGTTCGCCGGAGCCGGGTCTCCAGGGACTCGTCCACGTCGCTCCCAGAAGAGTGATCCATTACTTGAGGATACTGAACGGATATGGCACGGAGCCAACGACTTCCGAGTCCGAGATGACAACTTCCGTGACATCGGCGGCATCGGGTCCGACGCGTACATGCTGGAGCAGACGATCCACTGCGGTTTCCTCACCCGCTGTCTCCAACTCGACCGATCCGTCGGTGCGATTGCGAACCCAGCCAGCCACTCCCAGCCTGCGGGCTTCCTGACGAACGAACCAGCGGAACCCAACGCCCTGTACGCGGCCCAGGACGACGGCGCGGATCTGCTTCATCGCTCGCGCTCGCCAATTGCATCAGCCAGCGGATCCGTTGGATCCGAACGCCACTCCGCCCCCGATCGGAGTTGTGCAGGAGCGAGCAGTGCCGACAGCGCCGACGCCAGTATCGCCGCGTCCGTCTCACCTCCGGAAAGAGTCGGCAGGCTCAGCTCGCCGCTTCTGATAGCCGCCGCAACACGCTCCAGCGTGGCTGCCGCCACCATGGCAGACTCATCATGACTGACGGTCGAGCCCGCCTCGAATAGGCTTCCCTCCCCTGCCGCGCTGTCAGCTCCAGCGCTCGCTACCTCGGACGTCATTGCTGACGCCCTGATCGCCGATTCACGCGCTCCAGCCTCCCATTCGTCATCGCTTCCAGTCCAGCCGAAAACGGCGTCGGGAGGCCACGGCGAATCAGCAGGATAGTCCGAGGTGGAGTCGTCGGACTCCAACGCAACCTCGGGATTGACCGGAACGCCGGTGGCGTGGGCGTGATCCCCAGGGACCTCGCGCAACGAGGCTGTCCGCCGCCGGGGCGGCGTCGCCGGGCCGGCCACGACCTCCTCGTCCACGTCACCGCCCGGCAGAACCTGCTCCGCAGCACTGGTGGCCGCCATCAGGTGCGGGATTACCGCGCTGGCATATGGCGTCGGGCGCAATGGACGACCAGCCTCACTTGAAGGCGAGATGACCGTCACGAGCCCCGGCTGAGTGGGTCGAGAGAATGGTGGAGCCAACGTTCGGCGTGGCCTCGGGTCCTGCGGCATGCGTGTCGTCCTCCTTCATCAGCAACGGCCGTCCCGGTCGAGTGTGCACCGTCGGCGGCAGCGCGCTCTCAAATCTCCCAACCGTGAGCACCGAGCAATGGCACGAAACGGACGGGCGCGATCTCCTCTCGATCGTACTCATCTCCGCGCCGGGTGTACAGCACCAGTTGCTGATCCTCACGGCTTCCCACCGGAATCAGCATTCTGCCGCCCTCTGCCAACTGCTCGAGCAGCGGCTGCGGCGGCTCTGGCGCGGCCGCGCTGACCAGTATCGCATCGTAGGGCGCGAACTCGCGCCAGCCGAGCGTACCGTCGCCGAGCAACAGTGAAACGTTACGAAGCTGCAGTGATTGGAGCAACTCCCTCGCCCGGTCCAGGAGGGCGGGTACGCGCTCTATCGAGAATACCTGTTGCGTCAGGTGCGACAGGAGTGCGGTCTGGAAGCCGGTCCCCGTGCCCACCTCGAGCACTCGTTCGTCGCCGGTCAGCCTCAGTAGCTGGAGGTAGCGCGCATGGATGCTCGGTTGAGAGATCGTCTGGCCCATACCGATCGGCAGCGGAGCATCCTCATAGGCGCGGTGCCGTACGCCGGTCGGGACGAACAGATGCCTGCCCACCTCATCGAAGGCACGGAGGACCCTGGGATCGTCTATTCCCGAGGCGCGCAGCGTCTCGATCAGCCGCCGCCGCGGACCGCGTGGATCGGGGCCTAGATCTCCTGCCACCAATTCTCCGCCGCGTCCAGCACGTCGCGATTTGTAAGGTCGAGCTGCAGCGGCGTGACGGAGATGAAACCGTCGGCGATCGCCCGGAAGTCGGAGTCCTCGGGCCCTGTCCAGCTAGCCGACCCGCCACCTATCCAGTAGATCGGTCGATCCCAGGGATCGCGCATGGGCGTGATGGATTGCGAGTACACACGACGGCCGAGGCGCGTCAGTCTCACCCCCTCAACCTTCCCGCCGCTGACGGGCGGCAGGTTGATGTTGAGCAGTGCGCCTGGCGGCAGTTTGGGCAGCGATGTGATGTGCTGCAGAAGCTCGGTGACTGTCGGGACCAGTTCGTCGATGAGGCGCGGATCGGAACGCAGGTCGCCCCCGGCGAACGAGATGGCGAGCGATGGGATGCCCAGGGTCATCGCCTCCATCGCCGCCGCCACCGTCCCCGAATAGAGCACGTCCTCACCCATGTTCTGCCCATGGTTGATGCCGCTCAGGACGAAGTCCGGACGTTCGGGCATCAGCGCTTCCACGGCGAGCATGACGCAGTCGGTGGGTGTACCATCCACCTGATAGGCGCCATCGGGCCGGCGCACCGGGCGCAGCGGATGATGTAGCGTCAGGGAGTGGCTCGTGGCGCTCTGTTCACGGTCTGGCGCTACTATGGTTATCTCACCCAGCGGTTCGGCAGCCTTCACCAGGCAGGCCAACCCGTGAGCGAGAATTCCGTCGTCGTTGGTGCAGAGGATTCGCATCTACTGTGCTGGAGTGTGAGGGGAGGTCAATCCGTTCCGGCCGTGAGCTTTCGGGTCGGTGTCAATCCGTGCGGCCTGTTGATTCCTCGTCGGTCAGAATGCGCAGGATGGCCTCGAGTTCGCGCTCGATGGCGGCCGATGTCTCGGCCTCGAGGGCACGTCGCGCCACGGTGCGTACGGTGTGTCCACGGCGTTCGGCGTCGATCTTCTGCCGCGCGCCGTCAATGGTGTACTTCTCAACGTAGAGCAGCTGCTTGACGAGAAGGACCAGTTCCACCTCGCGACGCGAGTAGACGCGATTGCCCGACCTGTTCTTGGCCGGCCGGAGGGCACGGAACTGCCCCTCCCAGTAGCGGAGGACGTGCGGCTTCAACTCGGTGAGAGCGCACACCTCACCGATGGAGAAGTACTCCTGTACGGGATCAGCATCACCTCGTCCGAACACCGATCAATCCTGTTCAGGGCGCAGTTCGCGCCTCATCATTTCCTCAATCGCCAGTCGCGGCGGAGACCCCTCGAAGAGTATCCGGTTGACGGCGAAGACTATCGGCATCTCGACGCCCTCGCGCTGGGCAAGGGCGTGCGCGCTGGCTGCCGTCGCAACCCCTTCGGCTACAGTCTCCCTGGTGGCCAGCACCTCGTCCAACGTCTTCCCCTGCCCTATCTCCAGTCCGACTGATCGGTTGCGGCTGAGGGAGCCGGTGCAGGTCAGTACCAGGTCTCCCATTCCCGCCAGGCCGGCGAAGGTCTGCGGCTGCGCACCCAGCGCGAGCCCCAGCCTGGTCATCTCGGCCAGTCCACGTGTAATGAGCGCAGCCCGGGAATTGAAACCCAGCCCCAGCCCCTCGGCCATTCCCGTCGCCACTGCCATGACGTTCTTGAGGGCACCACCCAGCTCCACGCCCACCACGTCGTCGTTGGCATAGACGCGGAAGTTGTCCGTCGAGAAGACGCGCTGGACTCCCTCGGCAACGACCAGTCGCGATGACGCGGCGACGACCGCCGTGGGCTGCCGGGCGGCCACCTCGGCGGCGAAGCTGGGGCCGGAGAGGGCGACGATATCGCGACCCGGGAGCTCCTCACTCACGACGTCGGTCATGATGGCGAGCGAGTCTCGCTCGATTCCCTTGGTGGCGACGACGAGCGTGGCCTCTGGCGGCACTGCCGCCGCGTGCCCTTGCACCACCTGTCGAAGCACGTGCGATGGGGCGACGTAGGTCACCATCTCGGCGCCGTGGACGGCTTCGACCAGGTCGGTCGTCGCGCGGACCGATGACGCCAGCAGGGGCCCGGCGAGAAAACGGTCGTTCCGGTGATGGAGATTCACGCTCTCCGCGACATCGGCTTCGCGAGCCCACAGCACGACCTCGTGTCCGCCACGAGCCAGAAGGTCGGCCAGCGCGGTTCCCCATGCACCGGCTCCGATTACCGCACAGCGCGTCATCCTGCTCCCTCCCCTCGCGGTCTGCGGCTGAAGCGGCTCTCCTCGCCACGACGCAGCCGTCCTATGTTCGCTCGATGTGTCCAGAAGACGAAACCTCCGACGACGATGGCCACCGCCAACACCGGCGTGCGGGGACCGACCATGACAAGGATGGTGAGCGGCAGCAACAGTGCCGCGCTCAACGAGGCGAGCGAGACGTAACCCGTGCCCCAGATGATCGCCACCCAGGCCAGGAAGGTGACGAGCATCGGCAATGGCACGAGAGCGGCAAAGACGCCACTGGATGTCGCCACTCCCTTTCCGCCACCCTTCCAGCGGAGGAAGATTGGACGGACATGACCAACTATCGCGGCGACTCCGTAGGCGATTGCCCAGAGCACGGGGTCACCACCAGTTATCAGGCGCGGCAACACGAGGACGGGTAGTGCACCCTTGGCCGCGTCAAACAACATCACCGCTACGGCAACCGTCCGACCGAGTTCGCGATAGACGTTGGTCGCCCCAAGGTTACCCGAGCCATATTCCCGCAGGTCTATCCCCCGCACCAGGCGACCAGCGATGTAGGCGGCCGGGATGGAGCCAGCCACGTAAGCGACAATCAGACCCAGGAGGTGCTGGAGCGTCATCGGTTGGGCGCGGGGAGCGGGTCAGCTACTCTTTCTGCGGAGGACGATGCGGAGCGGTGAGCCGGTGAAGCCCCACGCCTCGCGAAAGCCGTTGTGCAGGTAGCGCACGTAGTGCTCGGCAAGGGCGGAAGGATCGTTGCCGAAGACCGCTATGGTAGGAGGTTCAATCTCAACCTGGGTGGCATAGTTGATCTTTATCTCGCGACCCGCGGCCTGTGGCGGCTGCAGGCGACCGATCAGCCCCTGAAGCACCTCATTCACCTCGCTCGTGGGGATTCGCGTGCTGCGCGCCTTGTCCACCTGCAGGATGACATCCAGCAACCGGGTGACCCGTTGGCCGGTCAGCGCCGACGTGAAGATGAATGGCACCCATCGAAGGAAGTCGACCCTTTCCCGGACCTCCTTCTCGAACTTCGCCGCAGTCTTGTCGTCCTTCTCCTTCAGGTCCCATTTGTTGACGACGACGATGAGGCCGCGACCGGCGTCCCATGCCAGCGACGCTATCTTGAGGTCCTGCTTCTCCACGCCCAGCGTGGCATCCACCAGCAGCACGCAGACCTCAGCGCGCTCGATCGCCCGTCGCGTACGCAGGGCCGAGTAGAACTCCACGCCATCATCCACCTTGCTCTGGCGACGGAGACCGGCCGTATCGACGAAGATCAGTTCGCGCCCGTGGTAGGTCAGCGGAGCGTCAATGGCATCGCGCGTCGTTCCCGGCACGTCACTCACGACGAGCCGATCCTCGCCCAACAGGCGGTTGACGAGCGACGACTTGCCGACATTCGGCCGTCCTATCACGGCCACCCGGAGCCCCTCTCCGACCTCTTCCTCGTTGGCAGGGAGCTTCTCCACGACTGAGTCCAGGAGGTCTCCCGACTGCCGACCGTTCGTCGCCGATACGGGGAGCGGGTCACCCGCACCGAGGGCATAGAACTCGTAATAATCGGAGCTCGCCGGGTCGTCGACCTTGTTGGCGACGAGCAGCCAGGGTCGACCGATTTCCCGCAGGATGTCCACGATGCGTGAATCGCTCGGATGGAGCCCCGCCTTCGCATCGACGACGAGCAACATGAGGTCCGCCTCGTCGATCGCCTGCATCACCTGGCGACGGATCTCCAGATCCATCGGCAGGTGGGGGTCATCGGCGAGACCTCCGGTATCGACCAGCCAGAACTGCTTTCCGGCCCACTCCACGCGCCCGAAGTGCCGGTCACGGGTAGTACCTGCTTCGTCGCTGACGATTGCGGCGTGGCCGCCCACCAGGCGATTGAAGAGCGCGGACTTCCCGACGTTCGGGCGCCCGATCAGGGCGACTACAGGAACCTTCAAGCGGCGCTCATGGAAACACGGTTAGCGAAATTCGGTTCCTCAGGCTCGAGGACATGGATGCAATGGCGCCGGACCAACCCCGCTCTCGCAGATGCCGAATGCTTCGGCGCGATCCGTGAGCTTCTTCCTCCCGGGAGGCAGGCATCGGCTACACCTACACTAAACCCGGAATCCCTGCCGGAGAAATGGGGGAAGGCCGGCCGCGAGCCGGGCTCCCCCCACGGGACGCCATGCCAGACAGCGACATGGCTCAGGTAAAGTAACAGGCCAGCGCATGGAACAGAAGCGCTGGCCTGCACTTACCACGACTCACTTGGTCAGCGGCGCGTAGCGATAGGCAACCACTCCCGGCTGATCAACGGTGATACTGAAGGACTTGCTGGAGCTGGGACCGACTCCGGACACGACCTCCGTCTTCGTGGCCAGCACTGTCCCGTTCACGTCCAGGAATTCCACCGTCATCGTGTAGTCGGCGGGTGCGTCGGAGAGGTTCTCGATCGTACCATTGAGGATGCGCTGAGAGTCCGACGGCTGGGCGAAGTCGGTCACCGTCACCTTCACCGGCATTGCACTGGCTGCGCGATTGGCGGTGATCATGGAGTCGGTGTAGGCCTTCTGCGCCTTCTTGTCCTTGGTCTCGGACAGCAATTCCTGGTAGATGGCAGCCCGGAGGTGGTAGTTGTCCGGGTTACTCGGATCCACCGCAATCAACCGGGTCGCGGCGTCCGAAGCCTTCGTCAACTCGCCAGCCTGGAGGGCTACCTGACCGAGGACGAACAACCCGTCACGGAAGTACGGGTTACCTCTCACGCCCGCCTCCAGAAGCTGCATCGCCTCTGCCGGCTTGTTGGCATTGGCGGCACCCACGCCGGCATTGAGGAGGTCCATCGACGAGTACTTTGACGGATCGGCGAGCATCGTCGAGTACATGCTGCTCGCGGCCAGCGTATCCCCAGCCGACACGAGAGTGCGGGCGAGCGCAGACTTGGCCGAGGCATCGTCAGGATGGGTCTCGATGTAGCCGCGGAAGTATCGCGCGGCCTTCTCGGCCAGCGTCTTGGACGCGTCTGTCTGATCTGCGTCAGCAAGATTCTGCAGCAGGTAAGCTGCGCTGATCATGGCATTGTCGTGCACTTCCGTCATCGAGGAATCCGAAGCCGTAGCCGCGATCACCTTGTCGAAGAGGTCCACAGCGGCCTGGTAGTTCTGCTTCTTGACCTCGATATTCGCGAGCAGGTGCCATGCATGTGGCGAAGCCGGCTCCAACGCCAGGAGTCGGTCCGACAACACCTTGGCCGAGTCGATGTTGCCAGCGTTGAACTGCTGCGTGGCAGCGTTTGTCGCAGCAACCACCGACATGCGATGCATCGGCTCGATCTGCGTTGCACAACCCGGCTCGGCGGCGGCAACTACCTTGAATGCGCTGTCGGCCGCCAGCAGGATATCGATCGGTGCGTCGGGGTCGGTAGTGTAGCCATAGCTGCCACGGGGGCCGGCGGTCGGCTTGTCATCCACCAGCGTCCAGGCGACCAGTGTCTGGCCGAGCACCCACTGGCGAGCGATCTCGACGTTGGGCTTGTCGGACGGGTTGCTCAGCTCCTTCACCGCCGCCGTCAGGAACTTCGCCTGCTCATCTGGCGTCGTGGTGGCATTGAACTTGGCGAGCGCGTCGTAGGCGGTCGAGACCTGCACCGAACCGCCGCTCTGGATATTGCACTTGGGGGCCGCGGCTGTGCTGCCCTGCGCGGGCGGACGGGCCTGCGCGCCGGCCGTGGAGGCGACAAGCACTGCTCCGAGCAGCGCCGCCGTGGTCTTGACCGTCATCAGCATACTCCCTGAAGAAAGAGGCCCAATTGGACGGGCCTGAAGAGCCCGAAACAGTTAAATCAACAATCCGATACTACCCTCCGCAACTACGGGCGTTCCCCGGCAAGCGTTGCGATACTCTCCACCTCGCCGACCGTGCGTCCCGTCACACTTGCCACGTGACTCAGGTCATCCATCTCCGCTTTCGTGCGCTCGGAACCGTCCGGCAGCGTCGATATCTTGAGCCGGACGGGATGTCCCAGCACGTCCACGATCCGCTCGCGACGTCGCAGGGCCCGGCGGCTGACGATCGAGCTGCGTACGCCGATGGTGCTGCCGTGACGCAGCAACCAGTCTTCCAGTTCGGGCGCCCGCAGCGGGCGAGTCAATACCTCCACGCGCGTACCCGGACGACCCTTCTTCATCATCGTCGCCGTCAGCACGACATCCAGCGCACCGGCAGCCCGCAATCCGTCGGAGAGTACGGCCAGCTCTTCCCCGGTCATGTCGTCGATGTCAGCCGCGAGATGGAGCAGTTCCTCGCGACCTTCGCCGGCGGTGGTAGATGGTTCCGCAAGAATGATTCGCAGCGCGTTCGGCCGATCAGCGGGATCACGGGTGCCGGCCCCGAAACCGCTTCGCACCGGCAGGTATTCCCCCGGTGTGCTGCCCTCGGCAAGGACCTTCACCAGTGCCGCACCGGTGGGGGTCACGAGTTCTCCCGACCCTTCCGGGCCAGCCTTGACCCGCAGCCCTTCCAGCAACTTCAGTGTCGCGGGAGCCGGCACCGGGAGCACTCCGTGAGCAGCCTTCACGAAACCATCTCCCAGTGACAGCGTGCCACAGAAGATGCGCTCCACGCCCAGCAGTTGGAATCCCCAGACAGAACCGACAACGTCCAGGATGGCGTCGACCGCTCCCACTTCATGAAGGTGAACCTCGTCGGGGCTGACCCCGTGTATCTCCCCTTCAGCCACGGCGATCGCCGTGAATACCTCGCCAGCACGCTGGGCCACGGCCGCTGGCACGTCGGCAGCTTCGACCAGCCGTCGTATCTCCCTGATGTGGCGCCCGTGCGGCTGAGGTGGAATATCGAAGTCCACCTTCTGGCATACGATCCCGCTCCTCTCAACTTCCTCGATGCTCACTGTCACGCCCGGTAACGCGAGCCGCTCGGGAAGGGCACGCAGCCAATCCGGATCCAGGCCGACGGCAACGAGCGCGCCCAGGGTCATGTCACCAGCGATACCACTGAAGGGGTCGAGAATGGCAATCATGGCTTCACGTCCGCGGTCAGGGAGGAGAGATGCAGGACTCAGGCGCCCGGAGTGCGGTAGGAAGCGCCGCTGCCCGTATTGTAGACGACCACGTCAGAGTCTGCCGCCACGCGACCGTCGCGTACCAGCGAAGCGAGCACAGCAAGAGCGCACCCGCCTTCCGGCGCTGCGTCAATGCCGCTCGACTCGGCAAGCCATTTCGTGCCGGCGCGAATTGCCTCCTCGTCGACGGCCGCGGCAATGCCATCCGTTTCCCCGAGCGCGCGGAGGAGAATCCGGTCACCCAGCGGGCCGGGTACCCGCAGTCCGGCGGCGTGCGTCACAGGATTCTCCCACGGATCGGCATGATCGGCACCACTCTCGAATGCGCGCACCAGGGGAGCACAGCCGGCCGCCTGGGCAACTATGATGCGCGGCATGGGCGAGTCCTTGTCGAGCCAGCCCCACTGCTTCATCTCGTTGAACGCCTTCCACATGCCGATGACGCCCTCGCCCCCTCCGGTGGGATAGACGACCACGTCTGGCAGGGACCAGCCGCGTTGCTCGGCCAGTTCCAGCCCCAACGAACGATTACCCTCGGCGCGATACGGTTCGCGAAGCGTCGACACGTCCAGGTAGCCGTTCTCGGCGGCAAAGGCGCGCGCCATCCGGCCGGCGTCGCCGATGTGTCCGTCCACCAACTGCAGATCTGCACCGAGGACCCTTATCGTCGCGAGAATGCCAGCCGGCGTGCTCGCTGGTGCATAGACACGCGCCGGTATTCCGGCTGCCGCGGCGTAAGCGGCGAGGGCCGCCCCAGCGTTGCCAGCGGTCGGAACCACGACGCCCGGAGCGCCGCGGCCGCGCGCCCGCGTAACGGCCGCGCTCAGTCCACGCGCCTTGAACGACGCGGTGGGATTGATCCCCTCGTCCTTGATCGACAGCCGCCGAACACCCACCGCACTCGCCAATCCTGGCAGGTCGACGATCGGCGTCATGCCCTCCCCGAGCGCGACCGGCTCCTCGCCGTCAGCCAATGGCATCACGGCCCCGTAACGCCACATGTCCCACCGTGGCATCAGGGCGTCGCGATCCGGGATGGGCGACGTGTAAGTGGCGAAGAGTGGCTGGCCGCAGGCGGTACAGACGGTTGCGGTGGCGAGATCGGCTGGGGTGGCACAGCCCGAGCAGGCGAGAGTCCAGGTGCTCACGGGTGGGTTTCCGGGATAGGGGAGAGGTCGTTGTCAGGTGACTTGCAGCCGCCGTCATTACCAGCGGGCCTGAAGAAGGAAGCAACATCCGGCACGGCCGACGCGACTGACGTCGAGGGCGCGGTGGGGGCCGACGCGGCGAGCGCGACGAGGAGGCGTCGGGCCGTCGCGAGACTGAATCCGGGAAGCTCCGCGATCTCCTCTTCCGTAGCTTCGCGCACTCCCTGCACACTGCCAAAATGGGAGAGTAGTGCACGCCGTCTCGTCGGGCCGACTCCGGGAATCTGAAGTAGTTCGGAGGTGACGGTGCGCATGGTCCGTCGCTTCCGATTGTATGTGATTGCGAACCGATGCGCCTCATCCCGCGCCTGCTGCAGCATGCGCAGCGCCGGCGACCGTCGCGGCAGGCGGAGCGATTCACTCCGGCCCGGGATGAAGATCTCCTCCTCGCGCTTGGCCAGGCTGATGATGGGCAATGTATCGAGGGCGAGCGCACGGAGGGCGTCCTGCGCGACACCGAGTTGTCCCTTGCCGCCGTCCACCACGACGAGGTCGGGGAGCGGCTTGCCCTCCTCCACCCGACGCGTGAAGTAGCGGGTGACGACCTCGTTCATCGAAGCGAAATCGTCGGTGCCTTCCACCGTCTTCACGCGGAACTTGCGATACTCCGCACGTTTCGGGCGGCCGTTCTCGAACCAGACACAGGAGCCCACGGTGTCGGTTCCCTGGGAAGTGGAGATGTCGAAGCAGACAAAGCTGCGCGGCAGTCGCTGCAGCTCCAGCGCGCGACCCAGTTCGTACACCGGATCCACGGCGCGCTGCTCGGTCTCGGCGCTCGCCAGCTTGGATTCCTCCAGCAGGTGCCTGGCGTTCTGCTGTGCGAGGTCCACCAACTCGCGCCGAGTTCCACGCTGCGGCACGACGACGCGGGTCCGACCCATGGACTCCTCGAGCAGTTCCCGGTCGTCGAAGTCGAACGGCACGAGGAGCTCGCCGGCGCGCTCCTCCACCGTGAGGTAGGTACGGGAGAGGTACGCAGCGAGCACCTCCGCGTCGGGACTGTCGGCGATGTTCTCCAGGAAACGATGTTCGCGTGCCAGCAGTCGCCCGCCGCGGACGCGGAGCAGGGCCACGCAGGCGTCGTCTCCATCACGGGCATAACCGACCACGTCCCGATCCCCTCCCTCCACCTGCACCACGACAGTCGGTTCCTCCATCTGCTCCAGGTGCCGGAGGGCATCGCGCAGTTCGGCCGCACGCTCGAAATCGAGGTTGGCCGCTGCCTCTTCCATGCGCTCGCGCACCCGTCGCACGACGTCCGACGTGCGACCCTCCAGGAAGGCGACCAGTTCGGCAATCATCAACTGGTAGTCGGCCTCGCTCTGGAGGCCGATACAGGGTGCCTTGCAACGCCCGATGGCGTGGTCCAGACAGGCACGTTCGGGCATTTCCCGGGGCATGTCGTAGCTGCAGGAGCGCACGGTGAACAGACGTCTCACGACGTTCAGCGCCCGGCGCATTGCTCCCACGTCGGTGTACGGCCCGAAGTAGCGCGCGCCATCGTCCTCCAGTCGCCGTGTTACCCAGACGCGCGGGAACGGCTCCTGAACGGTGACCTTGATGTACGGGTAGGACTTGTCATCGCGGAGCGCGATGTTGAACTTCGGTCGGTACTCCTTGATCAGGTTCGCTTCCAGCACCAGCGCGTGCGCCTCAGTGGGCACGACCAGCGTCTCCAGGTCGCGTATCCTGTTGACCAGGGCGCGGGTCTTCACGCTCTCGCGATGGTCACCGGCGAAATAGCTGCGAACACGTGAGCGCAGCCGTTTGGCCTTGCCCACATAGAGAACCTCCCCGGCGTCATCCTTCCACAGATAGACACCTGGCGACTCCGGAAGGTGGGAAAGCTTGCCGGCCACGGACTCGGGAACGGTCTGCATACCTTAAGGATAAGCAGATCCGGCGAGAACCGTATGACCGGCGTAGCCTGCTCATCGCCCAACGCCGCGCATTGGGTACGGCGTGGCGCTCCAACCCAGGTCAGGAACCGCCCGAGGACTCGGTGGCCAGCGCGCCGCCTTTCGTGCCCTCGTTCGCGCCGGACGCCAGGCCGACGAGTGCATCCGCATGAGCGCGAGCCGCCTGGCGCATCGCGTCCAGCAACGGTCTCCCGTGGCGGGCCAATAAAGGCAGCAGGTTGAGTGCCCGTTCCTGCCTCGCACCACCCGGCCTGAGCGCACCGCGCAACGTCGAGAGATCCGTGAAGGCGCGTCTCTCGCGCCGGCGGACAGCCGCCCGGTAGCGACGCTCCAGTCGGTCGAGCCGGTGACCCATGGCCGCGGCCGCGCCCGGCGGTACGGATGCCGGTACCAGTTCGCCGTCCTCCGTCTCGTTGAGCTCCAGAAGAGTTCGTGTAGCCGTCTCCAGCGCAGCACGAAGGCCGGCAATCGCATTCCGGATCCCCTCCGGCACGAGCCCCTCGGCCAGCGCCCGCTCGGGGGCGTGAGCATCGGCCAGATCGGACGGATCAAGACCGTAACGCTCGAGCAGCCCGGCCACATGCGGTTCGATGATGAGAGCGGACCACCGAGGAACCGCAAGCGGCAGCCGTTGATCGAGAGCATCGGCGACGGCGCTTACCTGGGCGAAGTAAGCCAGTTCTCCCGGCCCGGCCACGTAAGCGACGGTCGGCAGGATCGCACGCTCCATCACTGGGCGCAGCAGGACATTGGGACCGAGCACGGCGTCACCGTTGGCGGCGATGCTCTCGGTCTCGGTTACCGGCACGCGGCGCCTACCTTCCGGCTCGTACACGAAAACTGGAGACAGGCCATCAACCTGCGGTACCTGCGGCACGAAACCCCGGCGTTCTATCTCGGTCGTACGATCCTTCAACGCCCGCTCCAATTCCTGTGCCCTCCGTAGCGCTGTTACGAGGAGGGGGCGTGCGGCGGTCCGCACAGACGGGTGCGAGGCGTCCAGAACGGCAATCCCCAGTGGTTCCAGCAGCCCCCGCAGAAGCATGAGATAGGCATCACCCACCGTGACCCCGGCCTTGTAGGCCGACTCGACGAGTTCAAGCGGACTCGCATTGGACACCGATCCGCCCGCGCGCCGCAGCGTGGCCAGTTGCTCCGAGAGGTCAGGGAGTGGGACCTCCGCCATCGCACGTCCCTCCATGTCGGAGGACAATCCACCCAGTCGCAACTCTTCTGCTCCACCATTGAGGGAGACCCAGGTGGTGGACGCTTCGGCCAGGTCGGAGTCGTCGGTAGCAGCCCAGAACACGGGCGCCACCGGAATCCCTGTTGCCTCCTCCAGCGCATCGGCCAGGGCGAGTGCACTGATGGCTTTGGACCAGGTGTAGACCGGGCCGCCAAAAAGCCCGGGCTGCTGACCTGTGGTGACGACCACACCACGTCCGTCGGCCACCCGCGCCAACCTGGCCGCGGCAGCACCACTGGCCGCCAGGGCTGGCCGCAGACGGTCGAGCCATCCGTCCGGCGCGGTCGATCCTGTTTCCTCCGCTCTGGCCCGCCAGGCAGACGGCGTTGTCGGACGCCTGCCGAACCATTCGGGTGCCGCGCCATCCAGCGAGGCATGTGCGAGCGACGAGCCGCCGAGAGGCTCGGTAAGGACCGTCACGTGCTGGTCATTCATTCCGGCTTCCGATTTTGTGGTATGGCTCACCGCGCAGGATCGTGCCGGCGCGGTAGAGTTGCTCGGCCAGAACCAGGCGCGCCATCTCGTGCGGCAAGGTCCACGGCGCAAGCGCGAGCGACAACGTGGCACGCTCGCGTACCGCAGACGACAGACCATAAGCGCCGCCGATGACGAACGCCACGTCCTGTGACGAATCACGCCGTTCGGAGAGCCACGCGGCGAACTGTGCCGAGGTGAAATCGCGTCCACACTCGTCGCAGACCACGACGGTGGCTGACGATGGCAGCCGCGACAGAAGACGTTCTCCTTCCCGTTCGCAGACCTGCACCTCAGTGGCCGAACGCGCTGGTTCCTCACGGACGATGTCGACCGCCAGCGACCAGTATCGCGCCGCGCGCAGCTCGTACTCGGCAATTGCCTCGCCGAGCAGGCGACGTGGCTTGCCGACGGCGATGATCGAGAGTCTCACGGCAGGAGCAGTTGACGCGCCGCCGACACCCATCGATGCCGGCGGTGCGACGACCGATCAGGCGTATACGCCACGCAGACGGTGAACCGTCGCCACACGGCTCACCGCCAGCATGTAGGCTGCCGTCCGCATGCTGACGCCGTGTTCCCGGGACAGCCTGAGCACATCATGGAAGCTGCGTGTCATGATCTCGCGGAGCCGGTCGTTAACCACGTCCTCGGGCCAGAAATAGCCGGCACGGTCCTGCACCCACTCGAAGTACGAGACAGTGACGCCACCCGCGTTGGCGAGGATGTCGGGGACAACGAAGATCCCCTTGTCCTCGAGGATCGCGTCCGCGGCTGCAGTTGTGGGTCCGTTGGCTGCCTCGATCAGGACCTTTGCCCGGATCCCGGCCGCATTCCTGGTGGTGATGACGTTCTCCAGTGCCGCCGGGACGAGCACATCCACGTCCAGGGTGAGCAGGTCGGCACCGGAAATCTGTTGACCGCCGTCGAATCCATCCAACGACCGATGCTGCTTCACGTGCGCCACCGCGGCCGGGATGTCGATGCCGTCCGGGTTGTAGAACGAGGACACCCGATCGCCGATTCCGACGATACGACAGCCGCGACGATCGAGCAGGGTGGCGGCCACCGAGCCCACGTTTCCGAAGCCCTGAATGGCCACCGTTGCATCGCTCACTGGCATACCCAGGTGGTCGAGCGCCTCCTTCGTGACGAGCGTGACGCCGCGACCGGTGGCGTCCCGCCGCCCCAGCGAACCGCCCATTTCCACGGGCTTGCCCGTTACCACTCCCGTCACGGTATGGCGCATGTGCATGGAGTAGGTGTCCATCACCCACGCCATCACGCGCTCATTGGTATTGACATCCGGCGCTGGTACGTCGGAATCAGGCCCCAGCGTGGAGATGATGCCGGCCGTGTAACGACGGGTGAGTCGCTCCAACTCGCCAACGCTCATCTTCAGAGGGTCGCAGACCACGCCACCCTTCGAACCACCGAACGGCAGGTTGACGACCGCACACTTCCAGGTCATCCAGGCCGCCAGCGCGGTCACCTCCTCCAGCGACACGTCGGTGTCGAAGCGGATACCGCCCTTGGCCGGTCCGCGAGAGGTGTTGTAGAGCACGCGATGGCCGGTGAACACCTGGATCTCACCATTGTCCATGAGGACAGGGATGGAGATGGTGATCGTCTTCTCGGCATGCCGCAGGATCTTGTACAGTCCGGGCTCGAGGTCCAGCAACTCGGCGGCGCGATCGAAGCGCGACATCATCGCGTCGAACGGGTTCACCTCATCAAGGAACGTGTCCTTGTCGGGACGGACGATGTTGTGCGTGGGCAGTCGAACGTCTGTTGACATGAATGGACCGCCGGCCATGGCCGGCCACTAGGGGAGTGGGGGACGGGCCTGGAGCAGCGCGGTGAGGATCTGCTGCAGCTGTTCCTCGCCACGCTCGAAGGACACCGTCTGGGAAACATACCACAAGCCCGCCGCGGCGGGAGGCCAGCGAGGGGCGAGCTTTACCGCATCCTTCAACGTGCACACCACCAGATCCACGTCACGACCAGCCATCTCCAACCTCGTCACGTCGCCGTCGTCGAACGCGTGATGATCGGGCCAGACCATCGACTTCACCTCAGCACCGTGAGAGATCAACTGGCGAACGAACGCGCCTGGATCACCGATGGCAGTCGCGGCCAACACCCGGAGCCCCTGCAGATCGGCGATGGGCCGATGCTCTCCGTTCGCCACCGAGACCAGGGAGTCGAACGCCAGCGCGACCACGGCGACCGGGCATCCAGGGGCAGAGGCCTCGATCGCTGCCAGGACCGCGTCCACGTCGGCGGAGCCGGCTGCCTTGCGCGTCACGACGGCCAGATCGGCGCGCCGGAGTGCCCCGAGCGGCTCCCTGAACGGCCCCGCCGGCAATGATCGACGCGAACCGTGCTGCCAACGATCGGCGCTCACCAACACGATGTCTGCCTGGCGAGCCAATCGGCGATGCTGAAAGGCGTCGTCGAGAACGACCAGGTCGGCCCCGCTCGCCGCTGCCTCGTCCACGGCGGCAGCCCTGTCGACGCCGATGAAGACGGGCACGTCCGGGTTGAGTGCGGCATGAACCAGCGGTTCGTCGCTGCCGTACCCTCGCATCACGATCGCCGGTCGTGCGCCCGCCAGACGCAGCCGGCGGGCGACTTCAGCGGCCATCGGTGTCTTGCCGGTTCCGCCGACGGTCAGATTACCCACGCCGAGCGCCGGCACGGCGGGGCTGACGACTTCCAGTAGCCCGCGCTCATAGAGCCGGGAACGGACGGCGGCTCCCCCGGCGAAGGCCCAGCTCAGTGGGGCGAGCAGTGCACGCCCGGCACTGCCGCGGATACCCGCGTCGTACCAGATGAACTCCGCAAGTTCGGCCGGAGAAGGCATTGAATATCGCTCGACGACGGCTGGCAGGCGCTCAGCGACCCTGCTCGGCGCGTCGCGTCGCGGCAGCCTGCAGTGCCGAGAAACGCGCCACCTCGGCGGCGGCTCCCCTGGCGTCGGTAGCCTCCACCCAGGTGGGTTCACCGTAGGCGATCGTGATTCGGGCGAATGGCTTCGGAATCGCGAAACTGTCCCAGCTTCGGAGTCGCCAGGCCCGGCTGACCGCCATTGCGACCGGCACTATTGGTGCGCCGGACCGTTGGGCGGCAATCAGCGCACCGGGTGCGTACACCAGGGCCGGACCGCGCGGCCCGTCCGGAGTGATGGCCACGTCGTGCCCTTCCTTCAATAAACGTGATACCGCCAGCAGGGCGCGCCCTCCCCCTCGCGAGGTCGAGCCACGGATGGTTACGAATCCCAGCCTCTGCGCGATCCGCGCCACTATCTCTCCGTCACGATGCTCGCTGATGAGGGCGTTCACGCCCTCGTCCCGATGATGCCACATCAGCGGCAGTAGCTGTCCGTGCCAGCAGGCAAGGATGACCGGCTGGTTGGCTGCACGGAGCCGCGCCACCGGCTCGACCCCGAGGACTCTCACCCGCCAGGTGCTCGACAGGAGTCGCAGCGTGGGCCAACCGACTCTCACCGCACGGCGAACCTTCCGCTCCTGGTCCGGGTCAGCGAGCCTCACGTCGCTCGCCGCGGCAGGTAGCGTGTCGCTCATCGGGGCAGCCGCCTCATCCGAGCATCTCGTCGGCCATGGCCGCGACGCGCCTCGCGGCACCGGGGGTTCCCAGCTTCCCTCGTACCGCGGCCAGTCCCGTGAGCATGCGCCTGCGTTCGGCACTCGTCTCGTCCAGCAGCGGGTCCAATGCGTCGGCCACCAGCGGCGGCACCAGCGCGTGCTGCACGAACTCCGGCGCCAGTTCCTCACCCGCCACGATGTTCACCAGGCCGATGTGGGGTATCTTCACCACCCGACGTGCGATCTGGTAGGTGATACCGCTGGTGCGATACGCTATGACGAGCGGACAATCGGCGACGGCCGCCTCGAGGGTTGTCGTTCCGCTCTTGCACAGCGCCGCCGTGGCCGCGCGGAGCACATCGGCGGAGGCACCGGTAACGATGGCATAGGGACAGCGGGCGGGGTCCAGCTTCACGGTGGCAGCCGCACTGACCACCACCTGCAGTCCCGGGTGACGCCGTTCCAGTTCACGGGCGGTGGCCACGAAGGGATCGAGATGCCGGGCTATCTCCTGGCTACGGCTGCCAGGGAAGAGAGCCAGTACGGGGCCGTCATGAAGCCCCAGCCTGGCCCGCGCCTCTTCGCGCGTGGGCAGCTCGGCCATCCGATCCAGTAGTGGATGGCCGACGAAGGTCACGTCCACTCCGCGCGGCCGCAGCAACTCCTCCTCGAAGCGGAAGATCACCGCTGCGCGAGTCACCAGCCGGGCGATGCGCGGGATGCGCCGTGCACCCCACGCCCAGACCTGTGGCGTGATGTAGTAGAGCACCGGAACGCCGGCGCGGTGGGCGGCTGCGGCCACCTTGAGGTTGAAGCCTGGGTAATCCAGCAGCAGGAGCAGCCCGACCCGGCCGGAACGCAGGCGAATCTCCAGCTCGCGGAGCAGTCGGTAATGCTGGGGCACATGGCGTATCACCTCCAGGAAACCCATGACCGCCAGCTTCTCGGCGTGCTCCAGGAGTTCGATACCGGCGGCCTGCATCCGATCGCCGCCGATTCCGACCAGAGTCAATTCCGGTCGGAGCAATCTGAGTTCACGTGCCACCGACGCCGCGTGGAGGTCGCCAGAAGCCTCGCCAGCGACTATCAGGAGTTCCGATCCCCCGACCGTGGTCTCAGCCACGAATCGCGCCGGCTCCAGCGCCGCGCAGTGCTGGCAACGTGCGCTCTATCTCGCGCACGATTCGGAGCGCGATCTCCAGCGCGTCGCGCCCATCGCGCCCCGATGCGACCACCGGTGATCGTCCCCGCACCGCGTCCACAAAGCTGGCGAATTCCAGCTTCAGGGGCTCTCCCTCCGGCGCGTCTATCGGCACGGCCTCCACGAACGCTTCCAGCTCCAGGGGCGCACTGGCCAACTCCGTGAGATCGACGTCGGCACGGAGGCGATAGAAGATGCCGGTCCCCGTAGCCAGGTCGAGGGAGATGTAGCCGTTCCGTTGAAAGAGACGGATCTTGCGAAGCCGCTCACGCGAGACACGACTCGCCGTGATGTTGGCCACCGCGCCAGAGTCGAAGATCAGCCGCGCGTTGGCGATGTCCACGAATGGCGTCAGTACAGGCACACCGGTCGCGCTCACGTCCCGCACGCCTCCGCCCACCAGTGTACGCACCAGGTCTATGTCGTGGATCATCAGGTCCAGGACGACCGCTACATCGCTGCCGCGCGGGTTGAATGGCGCCAACCGGTCGCTCTCCACGAAGCGCGGGGAATCGACATGCGGCAGCGCCGCTCGAACGGCCCGGTTGAACCGTTCCACATGGCCCGTCTGTACCACGACACCGGCTCGCTCAGCGAGGAGCAGCAACTCATCCGCTTCGGCCAGGGTGGTCGCGATCGGCTTCTCTATGAGCAGGTGCCTGCCCTGCTCCAGCGCCGCGCGGGCGACGTCGTAGTGCGCCGGAGTGGGAACGACGATCGTGAGCGCTTCCACGTCGCCTATGAGCTCATCCAGGGAGTCATAGGCGCGAACGCCGAGCTCGGCGGCCACCTGAGTTGCCCGGTCGGGACGCTCCTCGTGGAAACCCATCAGTCGCGCGCCCGGCAGGTCGCGCAGAAGGCGCACATGGTGGTAGCCCAGACCGCCCGCGCCAACCACTCCCATGCGAAGGTCGCCGTTCCCGGAAGCTGCCATCAGAATCCGATCCCCCGTTCGCTCGCTTCGATGAAATCCAGGAACTGGCGAACCTCCGGCAGATCCGGCACCTCGTCGCGTGCGCGAGTGAGGGCCTGGGAGAGGTTCATCTCGGAGCGAAAGAGAAGCCTGTAGGCGCTCTTGAGTGCTTTCAGGATCTCGGCGTCCATCCCGCTCCGCTGGAGTCCGACGCTGTTGAGGCCGTACAACCGCACCGGATTGCCAACAGCCTTGAGGAATGGCGGCACATCCTTCACGACGCGCGAGCAGCCACCCACGAATGCCTGCCGCCCGATACGCGTGAATTGATGGACCGCGGTGAGCCCGGAGACGATCGCGCCGTCCTCCACATGGACGTGCCCTGCAAGCTGAACACTGTTGGAGATGATGACGCCATCCCCGACGCGACAGTCGTGACCGAGGTGCACGTACGACATGATGAAGGAGCCCGACCCCACTACCGTGCGGTGTGACTCGGCAGTCCCACGATGAATGGTCGTGTACTCACGGATGACGGTGCTGTCGCCAATCTCGACCCATGTTTCCTCCCCTCGATACTTGAGGTCCTGTGGGTCGCCGCCGAGAATGGTCCCGCTGCCGACGCGTACGTCACTCCCCAGCCTGACGTTTCGCTCCAGGGTCGCCCGTGATGCCAGCACGCAGCCGTCGCCCAGTTCGCAATCCGGGCCAACGATTGCAAACGCCCCTATCTCCACGTTCTCGCCCAGTCGTGCACCCCCGTCCACTATGGCCGAGGGATGGATTCGCGCTGTCATCGGTCACGAACCATCGCTGCCATGTCCGCCTCGGCCACGATCTCGCCGTCCACGAGGGCGACCCCATGCATCTTGCAGACGGAGCCACGAATATGCATCATGTCGAGTTCGAACCGGAGCTGGTCACCCGGGCGTACAGGCTTGCGGAACTTCACATTATCCAGCGACATGAAGTAGACGACCTTGTTGGTGGTGTCGCTCATCGTGCTGAGCAGCATGACGCCGCCGACCTGTGCCATTGCCTCGATGATCAGCACGCCGGGCATGATGGGGTGCGCCGGGAAGTGCCCCTGGAAGAACGGCTCGTTGATGGTCACGTTCTTCAACCCCACGATGCGCTTCCGCTCCTCGATCTCGACGATCCGGTCGACGAGCAGAAAGGGATAGCGGTGCGGGAGCAACTTCATGATGTCGTCAATGCCGAGCAAGGTCGTCTCCATATTTTGGGCGGCAGCGCGCTCCGGCGCGCACGGGCGGATCCCGCCGGCGATCAGGTTGCAGGTATGGATGCTTCAGAGCGGGCCAGCAATTCCCGCACGAACCGCAGGGTGCCGCTGTGGCTCGGTCGCTCGGCGCGCACATGAGCGCGTACACGCGCATCTGCCAACGCGAGGTCGCCAACACAGTCCAGCGCCTTGTGGCGTACGAACTCGTCGGGCCAGCGGAGCACGTTGCTGACGACGCCCGAAGGCCCCACGACAACCGCATTGTCGGTGGTGGCACCGCGGATCAACCCTTTCGCCTGCAGTGCCGCTACCTCATGCACGAAACCAAAGGTACGAGCACCAGCCAGGTCGCGAGCGAAGCTTTCTGGCGTCACATCCAGAAGCAGTTCCTGACGTCCAATCAGCGGGTGCGGGAACTCGATGATAACCTCCAGGCGCAATACATCGGCTGGCGATGCTTCGTAGACCGAATCTCCGTCCTCGAGGCGGAAAGGTTCCTCCAGCACGAGCAGCGGCGCCGGCTCATCCCATTCGTGCCGACCGGCCCGACGTAACGCCTCGACGAACTGCTCGGAACTTCCGTCCAGCACCGGCGGCTCCGACGCATCCAGTTCGATGATCAGGTCGTCGATCTCCTCGGCTGCGGCGGCCGCCAGTACGTGTTCCACGGTATGGAGTGCGGTCATCCCGTCTCCCAGCTGCGTACGTCGCTCAGCGAAGACGGCCACGCTCACATGAGCCGGGATGGTGGGTGCCCCAGGCAGGTCGATGCGGACGAAATTGCGGCCGGACCCAGCGGGAGCTGGACGGAAGGTGAGGGTGCACGGCTGGCCGAGATGTAGCCCGACGCCCTCCAGGGTCACCGGTCGAGCTATCGTTGCACGATTGGCGCTCAAGAATCCTCCCCGTCACGGTCCAACAGCTTCTGCAAGCCGCGCATCATGGCCGGAAGCCGCTGGACCGCTGCCGCCGCGCGCAACGATTCGCGGTGAGGACGGGCGGGATAGCCCGACCAGTTCTCGCCGGGCGGTACGTCACCGAAGACCCCCGCCTGACCGCCAATCCGCGCACCCGCTCCGATGGTGATGTGCCCGGCCAATCCGGCCTGGCCGGCGATCACGCAGCCGTCCTCGACGTGGGTTGATCCGGAAAGCCCCGCCTGCGACACGATGAGGCACAGACGCCCGATCTGCACGTTGTGGGCGACCTGCACGAGGTTATCGATCTTTGTCCCGGCACCCACGATCGTGTCGTCCACGCTGCCGCGGTCAATGGTGGAATTGGCGCCGATCTCGACATCATCGCCGATCAGGCAGCGTCCGATGTGCGGGATCTTCTCATGCACGCCCACTCGAGAAACGTAACCGAATCCATCGCTCCCCAACCGGGCTCCACTGTGAATCACTGCGCGTTCGCCGATGACCGTGCCGCTGTAGCAGGTCACATGAGGGTGCAGCCGGCTATCGGCGCCCAGCGACACGCCAGCACCCAGGACACAGTGCTCGCCAACCCATGCGCGGTCGCCCACGACGGCGTCGTCGCCCAGCACGGCGTATGCACCGATGGTCACCTCCTCACCCAACCTGACGCCGCGGCCCAGGCGCGCCGTGGGGTCGACACCCGGCAATCGCGGCGGCTGGCGGTAGAGACGGGGCAGGAGGGCCAGAACCGCCTCGTGTGGCCGGGCAACCACTATCCGCGCCTTGACCGGGCTCGGCATCCCGGCCATATCCGGGGCGACCAGGAGCACCGACGCGGCCGTGCTCGCGGCAGCGGAGGCGTAGCGAACGGAGGCCAGGAAGCTCAGCTCACCCGCCGTGGCACGGTACAGGGGCGCTACGGCACTGATCACGACGGAAGGATCACCGACCAGCTCACCCCCGACCAGACGCGCGATCTCCTCCGCGGTCAGTGCCTCGCCCGCGGAGGAGATATTGGCTGAAGATGCAACAGGGCGTGCGTCGGTCACCGCTGCGGCGGAGTCTTCGGACGGCTGGTCACTCCGGCAGGTCGCGCAACCGGGCCCGCGGCGTTCGGCGTGGCTGCCGTGGGAGTGGCGACGTTCTTCATCTTGGCGATGACTTTCGGCGTCACGTCGAGCGTGGTATCCGCGGCGACGATCACGGAACCCTGGGCAACGTCAAAGATCATCGCGTAGCCGCCTTCCTGCCGAACCTCGTCGAGGGACTTCTCCAGATGCTCCATGAGCGGGCCAATGAGCCGCTGCCGGAAGCTCTGCACGGTGTCCTCGATTGCCGCCATGCGCGCCTCGTAGCGCGCCTGACGTTCCTGTATCGACTGCGCCTTCGCCGCGCGATCGGTCGTGTCGTTGGTGAACGAGGCGACGAGCGCCTTCAATGTGGAGTCCATCGTCTGGGCCTCCACGTTGTAGGGCTCGACCCGCTTGTTGAACTCCGCCTGCGCGGCCGCCATGGCGGGCGTCTGGGCGAGCACGGCCTGGGTGTTGACGTAGGCAACCTTGCTCTGGGCGGACGCCGGGACGGCAGCCAGGGCGAGGACCACGAAAGCGAATATCGACGTACGGAAAAGCTGACTCATGAAAGCTCCCGCTCAGAACATCTGTCCGAGTCTGAAGTGAAATTGCCACTTCGGCGCCGACCGGATTATTCCAGTGGTCGGGTCACGCGAGGTGCGGTCGAAACCGTAAGCGTAGTCCAGGCCGAGTGGTCCGAGCGGCGTGATGGTCGAGACACCGAGGCCGGCGCCGCGGAACAGCCGCGTGGGGTTGAAGTCGCTCGCCCGCCGCCAGACGTTGCCGGCGTCGAAGAACGCGTTGACATAGAGAGACGAGTTGACTCGCAACCCGAGCTCGGCGGTCGTCGTGAAGAACGCGCTGCCGAACGAGTTGAGCGAGGCCTGCTGGGTGTCCGTGCTGTCGCCCAGATATCCATCGGGCGTTATGGAGAACTCCGGGTAGCCACGCAGCTGCTCCCCGTACTGCACTCCGCCCAGGGTGAACTTCTGGGAGAAGAAGAACTGTCGCGGATCCCCGAAGAGGAAACCGGCCTTCGCGCCAAGTCCGAACACCACTTCCATCGGCTGTGAGCCGACCTTTCCGCCGCCCAGGCTGGCGACCGGCGCGTAACCCTTGATCTCTCCCGTGTAGCGCTGGAAGCTGGTATTGCCTCCCAGCGGCCCGCCGTTGAACTGACCCGAAATCGACTGCGTGCTGCCGGCCACCGGGAATGGGAGCCCTATGCGTGTATCACGCACCAGATCGAGCCCGAGGTTCGAGCGGAAGGAAGAACCACGGTACATCGTCGAATCCACCCGTCCCAGCAGACCGTCGTCGCCGAACTTCACCGACTCGCCGCCGTAGGAGAGGAAGACGCGGGTGAAGTTCGAGTTCCGGAAGGGAAAGCCGAAACGGAGCGAGCCGCCGGCGCGAGTGCTGCGGCCCAGGTCGCCGATATAATAACGAGATCTCGTGTTATACGCCTGCACCGTCCCCGAAACCAGCGAGCCCTGGATCGCCGGATCGGTGTAGCTCACGTTGGCGTCGTTGATGTAACGACCGTACTGCCACTGGATCGAGCCCCGCTTGCACTGGCCGAAGAGGTTGGGCTGATCGAGGCCGATGAATCCGCCGATGCCGGTGCCCTGCCCCATGGAGGCGCCGAAGTTCACGTTGCCGGTGCGCTTCTCCTTGACGGTGAAGACGATGTCCACGTCGCCTTCCTTCTGATCCGACGGCCGCACGTCCGGCGGCGTCATGGGCGTCTCGAAGAAACCGAGGTTGCCCAGGCTCTGCCAGCTACGAATGAGAAGGTCGCGATTGAACACGGCCCCGGGCACGGTCACCAGCTGGCGGCGGATGCACGCCTCCTCGGTGTAATCGTTGCCCAGAATATCCACCCGGTTCACGATCGCCGGATTGCCCTCGGTAATCTCCCAGCGCATGTTCACGACCGGCTGGGAATCGGGACCCACGGCGCGCTCGATCACCGGGTTCACCTGAGAGAAGATGTACCCCTCGTTGCTGTACGCCGTGCGCAGATCCTCGGTCGCCGAGGCCCACCTCGCTTCATCGAAGACGCCCTCCGTGATGTGCCTCCGACGGATGATGTTGGTGATGCGCTGGGTGATCGTCGGACCATCCTCGCCGAAGGGGTAATAGCCGCGTACCTCCTCGGTGGAGAACCGCTGGTTCCCGATCACGTCAAACCGGCCCAGACGATACTGGGTTCCTTCATCGACCGTCAGACGAATGAGCGCCTTCCCCAGCTCCCGGTCGATGACGACGGTGTCCTGGGTGACGACGGCGTCGATGAAGCCCCGACTGGCATAGAGCGCCGGAATCCGCTGCCCGACGTCGGCGGCGAACTCGGTCTCATCGAAACTGCCCTTCCGGAACCAGAGGAATCCCTCCGGCTTGCTCTTCATGGCCCCGACGATATCGGACGTCGGGATCCGATCGTTGCCCATGACCTCCAGCCCGCTCACCGCCAGCCGTCCGCCTTCCGTGACGACGAAGGTGAGGCCGAGCGTGTCGCCCCGCCGGGTGGAATCGACGGCAACCCTTGAGAGAAAGTAGCCACGCGATTCGTAGACGGAATCGATGGCCGTACGCGCCAGGGCGACCTGGGCCGGATCCACCGGCTCGCCAGGCACCAGGGTGATCCGGTCGCGGACGGTGCGCGTCGGCACCACCTCGGTTCCCCTCACCGTCACCTCACCCAGCACGGGCAGCTCGGTGACGTGGAAGGCAAGCCGACTGCCACCACCAGCGAGGAGGACGCAATCCACCCGCACGTCGCCGAACTGTCCCATGGAGTAGAGCGCGCGAATGGCTCGCTGGATGTCTGTCGCGCTCAGCGTCTCGCCAGGGGCAAGCCCGATCTGATCGCGGATCACACTCTCCGATACCCGGTTGTTGCCAAGGATGGCGATGGAGTCCGGCGCCGCACAACTGGCCGCGGCGGCGGGTGGTTGCTGCTGGGCAAATACAGGCGCGCTCGCTAGGGCGAGGGCGAGGCCGAGGGTCCACAATCGGTGCATGGCGGGAATATACACAAGACGGCCGGCCGGGTTCATTCCTCATGCCCCGGCCGGCCGCTTGGCGTTGGGAAAGGTTCAGGCGTTGGTGGTGCTGGTGAGGACCCGAAAGTCCAGCTTGCCACCCTCGGGAGCGACGTCCACTTCGATCTCGTCCCCCTTGGCGAATTCGCCGAGCAGGATCTTGTCTGAAAGGGGATCCTCTATGTAACGCTGGATCGCCCGCTTCAACGGCCGTGCTCCGTACGCCTCGTCGTAGCCATGCGTGACGAGGAAATCCGTTCCCGCCTGCGTGAGTCGGAGCGTCAACTCCTCCTCCGTCAGTCGCTGCTGGACGTCGCGCATGACAATGGCCACGATCTGTGAGATGTGCTCTCGTGTCAGTGGGTGGAAGACGATGATGTCGTCCAGCCGGTTGAGGAACTCCGGGTTGAACACGTGATTCAACTCGTCCTTCACCTTCGCGGCGATCCGCTCGAAGTTCTGCTCGCTCCCGCCAGTCGTGAAGCCGAGTGCCTTGCCCTTGGTGATGTCCCGGGCACCGACGTTGGACGTCATGATCACGACCGTGTTCTTGAAGTCGATCACGCGCCCGTAGTTGTCCGTCAGATGTCCCTCGTCCAGCACCTGGAGAAGAATGTTGAAGACGTCCGGATGGGCCTTCTCGATCTCGTCGAGCAGGATGACACTGTAAGGCTTCCGGCGAACCGCCTTCGTCAGCGTTCCCGAATCCTCGTAGCCCACGTACCCAGGAGGAGCGCCGATGAGCCGGGAGACGGAGAACTTCTCCATGTACTCGCTCATGTCGACCCGGATGAGGGCGGTCGGGTCGTTGAAGAGGAAGCGCGCCAGTTGCCGGGCGACCTCGGTCTTGCCGACGCCGGTAGGTCCGGAGAAGATGAATGTGCCGATGGGACGCTTGGGGTCCTTGAGCCCAGCCCGGCTGCGGCGGATGGAGCGCGCCAGTGCCTTGATGGCCTCCTCCTGGCCCACCACGGCCTTGTGCATCTCCTCTTCCATGCGCAACAGTCGGGAAGTCTCGGCCTCCTGCAGGCGCATGACAGGAATTCCGGTCCAGCGACTGACGATGAAGGATATCTCCTCCTCGCCCAGGGCGGGGCGGAAGGACTGCCGGTGCTTCTCCCATTCCTCCTGCTTCTTCCGGATCTCGCCCTGCAGTTCACGCTCGTTGTCACGCAGCGACGCGGCGAGCTCGAAGTTCTGGTCGCGAACGGCACCTTCCTTCTCGCTATTGACCACTTCCAGTTGCTCCTTCAGCTCGGCCACCTCGGGCGGCGGCGCCTGGGCAGCCAGGCGGGCACGAGCTCCCGCCTCGTCGATCACGTCGATCGCCTTGTCGGGCAGGAACCGGTCAGTGATGTAGCGCTCGGACAGCTTGGCGGCCGCCTCCAGAGTGGGATCGGGGATCGTCACGCGGTGATGGTCCTCGTACTTCTTCCGCAACCCCTTCAGGATCTCGACCGTCTCGTCGACCGAAGGCGGCTCCACGATGACTGACTGGAAGCGACGCTCCAGGGCGCCGTCCTTCTCGATGTACTTGCGATACTCGTTCAGTGTCGATGCGCCCACGCACTGCAACTCACCGCGGGCCAACGCCGGCTTGAGCATGTTGCTGGCGTCTATCGCACCCTCGGCCGCTCCAGCGCCCACGAGCGTGTGGAGCTCATCGATGAAGAGGATCACATTCTTGTTCTGGGCGATCTCGTTCATGACGGCCTTCAGCCGCTCCTCGAACTGGCCCCGGTACTTGGTGCCGGCGATCACCGCGGCCATGTCGAGCGAGAGCACGCGATGGTCGCGGAGCGAGTCGGGGCAGTCGCCGCCGCTGATGAGCTGGGCCAGCCCCTCGACGATCGCCGTCTTGCCCACGCCTGGCTCGCCGATGAGAACCGGATTGTTCTTCTTGCGGCGCGTCAGGACCTCCATCACCCGCTCGATTTCCTTCGCCCGGCCGATCGTCGGATCGAGCTGTCCCTCCACTGCCAACTGCGTCAGATCGCGGCAGAAATGGTCCAGCGCCGGAGTCTTGGACTTCTTGTCGCCGGCTCCCTTGGAAGCGGCACCACCGGAAGCAGGCGGGTTGCCGCCCTGCTGCGAGGTGGGCGTGGCAGGCTCGGTGCCGAGCAAGCGGAGCGTCTCCGCGCGCGCGGCCTCGAGGTTCACCGACGCGTCGGTGAGCACCTGCGCGGCTATGCCCTTCTCCTCACGGAGCAGGCCGAGCAGCAGGTGCTCCGTGCCCACGTAGCTGTGGCCGAGTTCGCGCGCCTCGCTCATGGCCAGTTCGAGCACCTTCTTGGCGCGCGATGTGTACGGCAAGTCCGGCCCGGTCGTCTGGGTCGCCTTGCCCTGCTTGACGGTCTCCTCGATGCGCTGCTGGACATCGTCCAGGTCGACATTGAGGTTCTGCAGGACGGCAGCGGCCACGCCCTCGCCCTCACGAATGAGACCGAGGAGGATATGCTCGGTGCCCACGTACTCGTGGCGCAGCCGTGCGGCCTCCTCGCGTGCCATCGCGAGGACCTTTCTCACGCGCTCGGTGAAGTTGTAGCCGTTCATGATTCCCTCTGTCCGGAGCCGTCCCCGGTCACCCGTGCGACCCCACTTCGTCGGCGAGTACCTGCCGCACGTAGCGTGCGCGGACCAGGTTCCCCTCGCTCTGCGTCAACTCGCGACCCTCGGCATGGGCCAGGTGCGCAAGTTGGCTGAATATCAGGAGCTTGTTGAGAGTATATACACTCAGGCCACCGATGAGTTTCAGGCCCACCGCGAGCCGGAGCCCACTCAGATAGTTCATTGCCTCGTCGAACGTGAGGCTGCGCGCGAACCGCAGCGTACCATACGCTCGCCAGAGCTTGTCCTCGATAATATACCCTGCGTCCCGTAGCAATACCCGACGGGCTTCCTCCTCGCGCTCGATTACGTGCCGAACAACCCTGACCAGATGGTCCACCAGCTCCTCTTCGGTCCGGCCGAGCGTGGTCTGGTTGGAGATCTGGAAGAAATTGCCGACCACCTCGCTCCCCTCGCCATACAGGCCGCGATATGTCAGGCCCATCTGCTGAAGGCCGGCCAGCACCTTGCCGATCTCCTTGGTAAGTACCAGACCCGGGAGGTGAATGAGTACTGACGCCCGCATGCCGGTACCGACATTCGTCGGGCAGGCGGTCAGGTAACCGAATTCCTCGTGGAACGCATACGGCAGCCGACTCCCCACCCCCCGATCCACCGCTACCATGGCCGCGAAAGCTTCCTGGGCAGAGAAACCCGAGCGAAGCGACTGCAGCCGGAGATGATCCTCCTCATTTACCATGACGCTCGCCGTACCGGAGAGTATCAGCGCCGCTCCGCTGCGAACCGGATGCTGTCGGTCCACGCCCGCCAGCTCCTTGCTCACCAGGTGACGTTCGTGGAGCAGTAAACGGTCGGTCGGCGAGACTTCGTCCAGACGGAGCACCACACCGTCACTGAGGGCAGGCACGATCCGTACCGCCTCCCGTACCTGTTCCAGCACCCGCAGCCGCTCGGCCTCACGCGCGCGGGCCGGGAATGCCATACCCGCCAGGTTGCGTGCCAGCCGGATCCGCGATGAGAGGACGATGTCGCTGGCCTCTCCCGATGCATCCAGCCAGCCCATCCCGCCGTCGGGGAGCAACGTCAGGTCGAGGGAGCTCATTCCAGCCCCTTTATCTGATCGCGCAGCGACGCCGCCAGCTCGAACTCCTCACCTTCCACGGCCCGCTCCAGGCGCGTTCGAAGCTCGCCCAGCGTCACCGCCTGGATGAGCACCTCCGAAGGTGGAGGGTCGTACCGGCGGCCGACGTGGACTGAGTGCCCGTGCACCCTTCGCAGAAGATCGCGCAGGCTCCGCTCGAACGTGTCATAGCAGTGGGCGCAACCCAGGCGACCGCTCTCCCGGAAGTCGCGCAGCGTGGTGTGGCAGAAGCTACACCCCTCCAGTTCCCCGCCTGAACCGATCAGCACGCCCGCACCTCCGCCCTGCTGCTGCACCGCCTGCAGGAACTCTCCGAGCGGGTTCTTCGGTTGCAATGACGGCGTTTCCACTCCACGCTCGGCGGCGCACCGCTCGCACAGCGTCAACTGGCGGACAGTGTCTCCCTCGACAGTGGTCAGGGTGACCACCCCGTCGCGTTCCCTGCAGTGATCGCAGAGCATCAGAACATCCCTCCGCGCACGTCGGACGCCGTGAGCCGACCCTGGTTGAGAAGCAGAATCCGATCGGCCCGGTCGGCCAGCGAGTGATTGTGCGTTACGACTACCATCCCCATCCCCAGATCACGAGCCAACTCGGCGAGCACGTCGTGAAGCAGTTCGCCGTTCCGGTAATCTAGGTTCCCGGTGGGCTCGTCCGCCAACAATACCGCGGGCGCCGTTGCCAGCGCCCGGGCGACCGCCGCTCGTTGCTGCTCGCCACCGGATAGTTCACTTGGCCGGTGACCCATCCGCTCGGCCAGTCCCAGCCTGGTGAGCAGAGCCTCTGCCCGTTCCCGCGCCTCTGCCGTGGGCGTCCCATGGATGCGCTGGGGGATCATCACGTTCTCCAGCGCCGAGAATTCACGCAACAGATGATGGAACTGGAAGACGAACCCGACCTGCCGGTTCCGGATCATGGCCAACTCGGCCTCCGACCGTCGCCCGATCGGGCTACCAGCCAGGATGACCTCGCCGGCGGTTGGACTGTCCAGCGCACCCAGCAGGTGCAACAAAGTGCTCTTCCCGGCCCCACTCGCGCCGACGATGGCCACCATCTCTCCACGACGGACCTCCAGGTCGAGGTCGCGCAGGATGTGCAGGGAAGCGCCGTCGCCGCCCCGATAGCTCTTCGTCAGTCCACGCGCCTCCAGCACGACCGGTGCGGCAGAGTCCGTGGCGGGCTCGATGTCCCGCAGCTCCAGGGTCATTCGTGCCGGATTGCCTCGATCGGGAAGAGCCTCGCCGCCTGGCGGGCCGGGTACATGGTGGCCAGGGCGGCCACGGCCAGGCTGGCCACGACCGTCAGGCCGACGTCAAGGAGATCCACCGCCACCGGCAGGTGATCTATGAAATATACCGAGGCATCCAGCTTGATCAGTTCCAGGTCGCCCACGGCGTAGGCAGCCGCCAGGCCGATCGCCAGCCCGAGGCCGGTGCCCACCACCCCGATAACCACTCCCTGAACGAGGAAGATGCGCCGGATGGACCCCGCCGTCATCCCCATCGCCTTGAGTATCCCTATCTCACGCGTCTTGTCCGTCACGACCATCGTGAGCGTGCTCACGATATTGAACGCCGCCACGATGATGATGAGGAGAAGGATCACCGACATGCCAAGCTTCTCCAGCTTGAGCGCCTGGAACAGGTTCCGGTTCTGCTCCTGCCAATCCACGAGGCGGTATTTAGGACCCAGCGCGCTGCCCAGGTCGGCCATCACTGCCTTGGTGTTCCAGCGGTCGGTGATCTTCACTTCCACCGCTGTCACCGCATCGCCCAGTCCGTTGAGTGATTGTGCAATGGGGAGCGCCGTGTAGACGAACTTGTTGTCGTACTCGTAGAGCCCGGTGTCAAAGATTCCGGTGATCATGACACGGTGAATGACCGGGATGATCGTGCCCGTGACCGGATTGAAGGTCACGCCGCCAGTACCCATTATCACGACGCTATCCCCCACTGACACGCCCAGGCGCTCGGCCACCTTGGAGCCCATCACGATGCCGTTCCGCTCGCCGTCCCTGCTCCGGAAGTCGAACGCACCGCTGACGATCTGATCCCGGATGTCCGTGGCGTCGGGACCATCGGAGGGCGGGTCGGGAAGAAGCCCGACTACCTGGACCACCTCATTGTATCCCTCCCCCGCCTGGATCACAGCTTCCGTCAGCACCACCGGCGCCGCCGCCACCACCCCTGGCCGACTCTTCACCTGCTCCATCACCTCACGCCAGGACTCCATCCTCATCGGGCCAAAGGTGAGGACGCGGATGTCCGGACTGCCAATGAGGATCTTGTCGCGCAGGTCACGCTGGAGCCCGTTCATGACCGACATGATCAGGATGAGGGCGCTCACCCCCACCACCACGCCGCCAATTGCGATGACGCTGATGAACGAGAGCAGGCGCGACCCGCGCCTGCTGCGCAGGTAGCGCCATGCGATCGACAACTCGAGCCGGCTCATTGCCTCGTCTGACCTGCTGGATGTGAGGTGATCGAGCGGGAAGCTGTCACTCGGGTCGGAGTGTCGGGAAGAGAATCACGTCGCGGATGTTCTGCACGTCGGTCAGGTACATGAAGAGCCTGTCGAGCCCGATGCCCACGCCGCCCATGGGTGGCATGCCATATTCCATCGCGCGCAGGTAGTCCTCGTCCACACCCGATGCTTCCTCATCCCCGGCTGCCCGCAAGCGCGCCTGGGCCTCGAAGCGCTGACGCTGGTCTATCGGATCATTCAACTCGCTGAAGGCGTTCGCCAGTTCCCGCCCGCGTGCGAACAGCTCGAACCGTTCCGTCAATGCCGGGTTGCCGCGCTTCGGCTTGGCCAGTGGTGAGAGCTCCACCGGATAGTCGAGGACGAACGTCGGCTCCACGATCGTGGACTCCACGTGCGCCTGGAACAGTTCGTCGAGCAGCTTCGGACGGCTCATGGCTTCGACGGATGCAACACCGGCGGTGCGGGCGAGGTTCCGGAGCGAGGACTCATCCTGCGCCAGTACGTCCAGCCCCAACGCCGCATTCAGTGTGGGCTGCCATTCCAGGCGCGGGAAGGGCGTCGTGAATACAGGCACCTCCACCGTGTCGCCAAGGGAGTCGCGCACGGCCTGGGCGGCGGCCTGCAGGAGCGATTCCACGCGGTCCATCATCACCGTGTAGTCGGCGTAGGCCTCGTAGAACTCGAGCATCGTGAATTCCGGATTATGCGTCCGGTCTATGCCCTCGTTGCGAAAGTCATGGCCGATCTCGTAGACGCGCTCGAAGCCGCCCACGACAAGCCGCTTCAGGTAGAGTTCGTCGGCAATGCGCAGGTAGAGCGTCATGTCGAGCGCGTGGTGATGCGTCACGAACGGTCGCGCGGCGGCGCCACCGTACAGCGGCTGCAGCACCGGCGTCTCCACTTCCAGGTAACCCCGGTCGTCGAGGAATGTGCGGATCGCCGTCGTCATGCGCGAACGCGCCCGGAACAGCGCCCGCACCTCGGGGTGCACGGCGAGGTCGGCGTAACGCTGACGATAGCGCTGCTCGGGATCAGAAAAACCCGAATGACGCACTGTCACGCCGTCCACAACCTCCTCCTTGCCGAAGGGGAGCGGACGGAGCGACTTGGCGAGCAACTCCAATTCCTCCACACGCACCGTGACTTCTCCGGTGCGGGTGCGGAACAGTGGACCGCTCACGCCCACGACGTCGCCGATGTCGAGCAGGTCGATGAGGGCAAAGCCATCCTCGCCTAGCACGTCGCGCCTGAAGTAGAGCTGGATCCGGCCGCTCTCGTCTGCCAGGTGCGCGAAAGCCGTCTTCCCATGCCCCCGCCACGACACCAGGCGACCGGCCACGCTGATCGACGGACCCTCCTCCGCATCGGCAAGCGCTTCAGGTGCCTGGGCAACCACGTGCGTGCGATCGAAGGAGTAGGCGTAGGGCGGAACGCCAAGTGCCTCGATGGCTGCCAGCTTCTCGCGGCGCGCCTTCAGGACGAAGTTCAGCTCCTCGCTCACGTACGCTCTCCGCCAGCCGTCGTCATCTTCAGGTACGCCTCGATGAAGGGGTCGATACCGCCATCCATCACCTTCTGGACGTCGGGTATCTTCAGCTCCGTACGGTGGTCGTTGACCATCGTGTAGGGCTGGAAGACATAGCTGCGGATCTGGCTGCCGAAAGAGACATCGGCCTTGGTGTCATTCAGCGCCGCCTTGGCCGCGTTCTGCTTGTCCAGCTCGATCTGGTAGAGCTTGTTCTTCAGCATCTTCATTGCCGTCGCGCGGTTCTTGAACTGCGACCTCTCTGCCTGCGACGACACGACGACCCCGCTCGGAATGTGCGTCAGTCGCACCGCCGAGCTCGTCTTGTTGACATGCTGACCGCCGGCACCAGAGGCACGGAAGACATCCATCCTGATGTCGTCCTCGTCGATGTCGATCCGGATCTCGTCATCCACCACCGGATAGACGAAGAGCGACGCGAAGCTGGTATGTCGACGAGCCTGGGAGTCGAACGGCGAGATGCGAACGAGGCGATGCACACCCGTCTCGGCCTTCAGGAAGCCGTAAGCGTTCGGACCGCGGATCTCCAGCACTGCCCCCTTGATCCCCGCCTCCTCTCCCTCGCTCATGTCGAGCACTTCCACCTCGTATCCGCGACGCTCGGCCCAACGAGTATACATGCGCATCAGCATCTCTGCCCAATCCTGCGCCTCGGTGCCACCGGCGCCAGCGCTGATCTCCACCTGCGCGTCACGAATGTCGTCAGGACTGCGGAGCAGCGAGTGCAGCTCGATGTCGGCGAGGCCGGTCTCGATCTGCTCCATCTCGCTGTCCAGCTCTGCTTCCAGCTCGGCGTCGGGCTCCGTCGTCAGGAGTGCTTCCAACTCGATCGCCTCCCTGACACGCGCCTCCAGCTCCTCGAGCGGGTCGATCCAGCCCTTGAGCGACTTCACCTGCTGAACGATCCCGCGCGCCTTCTCCTGGTCATCCCAGAAGCCCGGGATGGTCATGCGCTCCTCGAGTCCGCTCAGCGCGCTCCGCTTGGCATCGACGTCAAAGAAACCTCCGCAGTTCACCCAGGCGCTCCGTCTGTACCTGGAGCGCCCGTGACCGTTCACTTTCTGCCATCTGGTTCCTGTCTCCGTAAGAAGCGAGCCGTCCTCCGCGTGTGGAGAACGGCCCGGCTCGTGAAACCGACCCTGAAAGATAGCCTGCCGAGGTGGCTCACTCCACCCCACTCAGTCAAAACATCTTGCGACCACTGGCGAGTATCTCGTTCAGGGCGTCCTGGAAATGTGCCGTGCTCTCCGCAAACTCGGAACCGACCTGCTCCACGTATTCCTCGTAACTCTTCTTGATCTCGTCCTTGAACAGTTGCCTGAGCGTCCCTTCGCGAAGCCCCTGCTCACGTTGCTGCGGATGGTAGGCCACGATGTCGGAGACGAGTGCCCGCGCCAGCCGCTTGGCCTTCTGGTTGGGATCGTTGGCCAGGAACGGGTTGATCGGCGGGCGCTGGGCACGGTCAGCCAGGCCAGACGCGGGAGGCGTCGGCCTGCGCGGAGGGGTGGACGGCGAAGGGGGGAAGTGGCCGAAGCGACTGGCCGGTGGAGTGGCGACCGGTGGCCCCGCGACAGGCGCGGCCGGGACGGTTGGGCCGGCCGCGGCAGCCCGGTCACCGGAACCGCTGCTGCCCGGATGCCCGACGCCCGGCGTGTCCTCGACCGACCGCGAGTGATCGGTGGTCGAGGTGTCCGGAGGGAAGACGGCCTGGTGTCCACGGACGGGAGTCGACGAACGTGGTGGTGTGGCAACGAGTGGCGCGGCGCCAGCCGGCGTTCCCACGCCGGATGCGGCAGTCACACCCTGCGACGGCGTCGAGGTTTCACCATGAGCCACTGTCCCACCCATACCCGAACCGACGACGGCAGGATGTGTAGGTGTCGTGGTGGAGGAGAGCGGCGACGTCCGCCAGGGAGAATGGGAGGGTGAAGCCGCCGTTGACGATCCGTGCAGGGGAGTGACGCGACGAGGCGTTGGCTGACGCCCGGCATGAGCAGGCGTCGCGCTGCGCCCGGGGACGGCAGGGCTCCACGCATCGTCGCCGAACGTGGGCGGTGAGTCGACCCTCATCACCCCTCCGCACACCGAGCACCGAGCGCGCACGCCGCCGGCCGGAACCTTGGCCGGGTCCACGCGGAATACCGAACTGCACTCCGGGCAGGCGACGTTCATCCTTCCTCTCCTGCGTCCGTCGCGACGCTGCCGATGGGGTTTGTTGACTCGTCGAACGACAGCGGTGCGTCGAGTTCCGTGCCTCCTGCACCCGCGTCCGTGAGCGAGGTCGCTCTCCGATCGACAGTGTAGAGGGATCCGGACAGGGTCTTGGCGTAGGTCTTCATCTCGGTGGCCAGCTCACTCATTTCTACCGCGTGCTGGAAATGCCGGCGCGCGTTCGTGGCGACGCCTATCGAGAGCGTCATCAGCGGGACCCGGTGGAGGCGTCCCCGGCGATCCTTACCGAAGAAATAGCCCGTTCGACGATCCTGCATCGAGTACTGCAGGGGAATCAATCCGTCAAAGACGTCGATCACTTCCTGGCAGACCTCGGGCGCAGCCTCGAGCGGCACGATAAAGATAAAGTCGTCTCCTCCAATATGCCCCACGTACCCGTCATCCGCACATGATCCCTTGACCACGTCGTGGAGAATGGTAGCGAGCATACGGATGATCCGATCGCCCTCGGTATATCCGTAGCGATCGTTGAATTCCTTGAAGTGGTCGAGATCCGCATAGCAGACGGCGAACCGAACGCCGAGGGCGAGACGGCGGGATATTTCCGCCTCTATTCCGAAGGTGCCGGGCAGACGCGTGGATGGGTGAACCGACGTGTCACGGTCAGAGCGACGCAACAGCGCCGCCAGACGCACCAGTCCTTCCGGCTCGGCACCCCTCCCCCCCTCTTCCTCCACGACCTCCAGCTGGCTCGCCGTGATGACTTCATCGGCGCCGGCGGCAAAGGCTGCGCGCAGGACGGCCGGATCCTCGCCGACCAGCACGGCTGCCGGCACGATTCCCGTGTAGGAATCCGCTTTCAGCCAGCTACAGGCGGCCAGGGCGGCGCTCGCGTCGCCGCGAGCGTCGAAAAGCACCAACCGCGGCCGGCCGCGAAGCGTACGACGTTGCAGCTCAGGCAGTCTCTGCACGAGCAGGGGCGACAGTCCCTTGCCCTCCATCCACGACAGAATGGATGGAGGGAGCGACCGGGCGCCCGGTGCATATAGGAGAGCTGGAGGTTGAGACACGCAGCGGCCGCTGGCTTGGTAACTGGGAGTGTTGCGCGGGTGGAACAGGCATCCCGATACGTATTATGGCGCCCGCACGCAGGCAACAGTGTAGCGGGTCGTCGCCACGACCGCGCGGCGACAGGGGGTCAACGCACGACGACCGGGAGACACTGGAGGAAACAGGAGTTGCCGAGAGCGCACATCCCGGCACCTTGCCAGAAGAGTGCCCGGAGGCGCGCCAGTCAGGTGCGCGAGGGTCAGCAGGGCGAGCCGGCGCCGTCGAAGGGCGAGGCGCGGCGCGCCAGCTACGCGCGCGAGGGTCAGAACAGGAAACGAAGGGAGAGGTGTGTGGGCGGTTCGCCAGCGTCCACCGAGAGCCCCTGGAACTCCCGGGCCAGATCCACCACGAAACGGCCGGCTGTCACCCCCAGCCCCACAGTGGGACCGGAGGCCTGTGCGGTCACTCCCGCCCGGTCCCGGAATACGTAGCCGCCACGCAGCGCCACCCGGTTCTGCCACACGGCTTCGCCACCTACCCGCAGGCCGGCCACATCGTAGTCCAGGTCGCTACCAAGGTCAGCAGCCAGCCGCAGTTGTACGTCCGGCGCGTAACGCTCCACCTGGAGCACCTCGTAAGCCACGCCAGCCTGCCAGCGCGTGGGCAGCGCGTCCTTCTCCGCCCGATCACGCAGGGCGAGTTTGGGACCCAGGTTGCGCACCATCACGCCGACCGAGAAGGGTAGACCGCCGGGCACCCGAAAGCGCGCGCCAATGTCGAAAGCCGTGGCGGTGGAGGCAGATACAGGAACACTGGTGCACTGGCCAGTGCAATCCACCCGGACCTGCAGGAGCTTCACCGTCGCCCCGACGTCCAGACGAGCGCCGATTGGCACGGCAGCGGATGCACCCACCACCACGTCGCGGGCGAGCAGCGAGCCTATTGGCGGTCCACCATCCGGAGGCACCACGTCCTGTGCACCCAGATCCACCAGCATGGTGGAGAGTCCGACGACGATTCGCCCCCGGATTGGTACCACCACGACCAGCGCATCGTTGGTGGCGGCAACGGTCTGGGAATGGTGTACGGCCACCTCACCGTGCGCCGTGCGAGCCACGGCGGCCGGATTCCAGAACAGGCTCTCCGTCCCCTCGACGAGGGTGGACGCAGCCCCTCCGAACGAGAGCGCTCGCGCACCGACGGGGAGGAGGAGGAAGCTGGCGCCCTGTCCATCGACATCCTGTGCGCCGGCGCTGAACGGAGCGTTTGCCAGAGCGGCCGCGACAGCGAGGACGGTCACCCAGCGCCGACGACGCCGGCGGCGAATCGACCGCCCGACCAGTGCAACGATCGACGATGGCAAGGCCACACGCGAGCAGGATTCCCGATGGGGCTGTGCCGCTGGGTCCGCGAGGACGTGACGACTTTCCCGCCTCGGCACGCCGTGCTCAGAGCGGGGTGGCCTCATCGATGAGCATGATCGGAATGTCATCCCGTACCGGGTAGGCAAGGCTGCACGCGGCACAGGCAAGACGCGCTGCCGCTTCGTCGTACTCGAGCGGCCCCTTGCAGCGGGGGCAGACGAGAAGGGCGAGTAGTTCGGGCGACAGACTCATGCGCCGTGGGCAGGTGGCATGCCGTAGCCAAACCGCCTCAGCGCGGCTGGCTTGCGTCGCCAGTTCGGAAGGACCTTGACCCAGAGGTCGAGGTAGACCGGCGCTCCGACGAGCGCCTCCAGCTTGATGCGGGAAGCCTGCCCGATATCGCGCACACGCGCACCCCTGGCGCCGATGACGATACCGCGTTGGCTGTCCCTCTCCACATAGATGACTGCACGAATGTACAGCGGCGTGCGGTCCTCGCGGAACTCCTCGATCTCGCAGGCGATGCTGTACGGCACTTCCTCGTCCAGTTGCTCCAGGGCCGTCTCACGGATCATCTCGGCGGCAAAGAAGCGGAGAGGCTGCGTGCTGATCTCGTCGTCCGGATAGAGGAATGGACTCTCCGGAAGAAGCTCGGCAAGCGCGCGCAGCAGAGGCTCGACTCCCTCACCCGTCCGGGCCGAGATGAGGTGGGCATCGGGGAAGGCCGCGATCAGGGCCTCCCGCGCCGGTTGATCCACCCGATCGATCTTGTTCAGTGCCAGAACGACAGGCGCTCCTGGCGGCGAGCCGAGCTCGGCGGCGACCTGGAGCGACGGCGGCGGGCCAGCCGTGGCATCGGCCATGTAGAGTATGAGGTCGCCATCCCTCAGCGCCTTGAGGGCCGTGGCGCGCATCGATGACTGGAGCGCGTACTCGGGATCGAGCAGTCCGGGCGTATCGAAGAGCACCATCTGGACGGTGTCGTCACTCCAGATGCCGACCACACGATCGCGCGTGGTCTGCGGCTTCGGGCTGGTGATGCTCAGTTTCTGGCCGACGATGCGATTGAGCAACGTCGATTTTCCCGCGTTGGGCTTGCCAACGACGGTGACGAATCCGGCTCGGGTCATCTGCTGAAGCTAGTGTCGGCGAGCGCGAAGCGGCAGCGCCTGGCGCGACAGTTCAGGAAGGGAAGAAGGGCGTACGGCGTCCGGACCGGCACGGCGACGGGCAGCTCGCGCGATGTGGCGGCACGATTGCGATTGCCGGCACTCCGGCTGGTTGGCGGTGCGATCCAGGGCGGACAACGCACCGAGGCCCCCAGTCCTGGTGGACTGGGGGCCTCGGTGATACAGGGCTGTGAAGCCCGCAGGAATTGCCGGCGACGGCCTACTCTCCCGCGCCCTCTCGGGCGGAGTACCATCGGCGCTGTAGGGCTTAACGACCGTGTTCGGTATGGGAACGGGTGTGGCCCCTACGCTCTAGTCGCCAGCATAAACAAGCTGGCTGCCTGACTGACCGCCTGGGCGGTCACGGAAAGCCGGGAAAGATCGTGGATGGATCAGAACTGGTAGTGCATTGTTTTGCGGTGTAATTCGTCCCCCCTGGGGGGGAGTAGTCAAGCCGCACGGGCGATTAGGACCGCTGCGCTCGGAAGGGATTGCTCCCAGTCCACGGGCGGCCTATCGACGTGATGGTCTCTCACGGC